>Ga0183095_10070_pt1 | contig 662327 bp, 540 predicted proteins | sample BioMet4_FD_130346 | JGI IMG/M metagenome (GOLD analysis project Ga0183095, IMG submission 130346) | Microbial communities from bioreactor (seeded with sewage sludge) at LBNL, California, USA - Biofuel metagenome 4 (v2) (version 3) | ecosystem: Engineered > Bioreactor > Anaerobic > Unclassified ...
CTCCTGCAATCACTGTTTTGCACAGATGGTTTTCTGCGGTGACTGCGGTGAGCTTTACCGGCGCGTTCACTGGAACAACCACGGCTGCAAATCCATCGTCTGGCGCTGCATCAGCCGTCTGGAACCGACCTCGGCTGAAAAGAACTGCACCAATCGGACGGTGAACGAGCTCCTGCTGCAGGAAATTACGGTCAAGGCCTTCAATCAGCTTCTCACCGAACGCGACGTGTTTCTTAAAACCTTACAGCAGAACATCGCCAAGGCTGTGGTCAACGCTGACACCCTCTCACCGGACGGCATTCAGAGCAGGCTCTTGGAACTGCAAAAGGAGCTCATCAAGAAGGCAAACAATAAACAGGACTACGATGCCATCGCTGATGAGATTTTCCGGCTCCGTGACCAGAAAGAACAATCAGAGCTTGACAGCCACCACCGGGAAGAAGCCATGAACCGGATCAAGGAGCTGCAGGACTTCATCTCCGAGCAGGAAACCGACATAACAGAGTTTGATGAGGCTCTGGTCAAAAAACTCATCGAGAAGATTACCGTCTTCAACGACCACTTCACCGTGGAATTCAAGTCAGGGATTGCAATCGAAATCGAAGCATAAAAAGGCTCCTCGCCACTGAACCCAATCAGTAGTGAGGAGCCTTATCCTTTTTTGCTTACAATAGTTTCTCTACATCCTTTGCCTTCAGCACTTTTCCTGCAGAAACAATTTTGTCATCAATCATAAGAGCGGGCATGCTCATCACCCCATATCCCATGATTTTTTCCATATCGGTGATGTACTCGATTTCAGCATGAATCCCCTTGTTTGCTACCGCCTCTTTTACTGACTTCAAAAGTGCCTCACAACTTTTGCAGCCACCGCCTAAAACCTTAATATTCATTTTACTTATCCTCCTGTTCGAAAAAGTTATAAAAACTCTTTTAATTATAACCGTAAATCACTGTGCTATATACTCTTTCAGCTCTACAATTTTCGTATGGATCTTCCGAATCGTTTCGATAAAAACTTCATCACTTGCTCCCGTTGGATCATCCAAGCCCCAATCAAATCTCTCCCTGCAAGGGAGAAATGGGCATTTAACATTGCATCCCATCGTAATAACAAAATCTACGGGTGGGATATCTGACAGAACCTTGCTGTGCTGCGTTTTTTCCATGTCAATGCCATAGATTTGCTTCATCAGGCGTACTGCATCCTGATTGATCTGAGGTTTTGTTTCTGTTCCGGCAGAGTAGCTCTCAAATACATCAGACGCAAGATATTTTCCTAATGCTTCGGCTATCTGGCTGCGACACGAGTTATGAACACAGATAAATGCTACTTTCGGTTTGTTCATTGAATTTTTCCCCTCTACACCAATAAGTACGCTATGGCATTGAAGCCGTATCCGACGATGATGATACCGGCCGTACAGATGGCAATAAACGTTCCAAGCAATTTTGGTTTAATCGCTTTCTTAAGCATGATAAGAGACGGAAGGCTGAGCGTGGTAACCGCCATCATAAAGCTGAGAATCGTACCGAGCAATGCTCCCTTTGCCAAAAGTGCCTCGGCAATCGGAATCGTGCCGAAAATGTCTGCGTACATGGGTATGCCGACAAGCGTGGCGAGTATCACACCGAACGGATTATTGTCGCCGAGAACGGTTTCCACCCAGCCTTCGGGAATCCAGTTATGGATCACCGCGCCGATAGCCACGCCGATAAGGATATAAGGGAACACTTTCTTAAAGGTGGATGCAACCTGATCTCTGGAATAAATCAGCCGGTCTTTGACAGTGAGATTCGGAGACTCGATATCTACCTTGCTGTTGTTATTGCGGATAAAATCAGCAATCTGATCTTCCATGTGAAGGTTTTCTATTAGTGTCCCGCCAAGAACCGCAATGACAAGACCCAGCACCACATAGGTCACGGCAATCTTCACGCCAAAGATACTGGTGAGAAGCACAAGACTCCCCAAATCCACCATTGGCGATGAAATGAGAAATGAAAATGTCACCCCAAGCGGAAGCCCTGCGCTCGTAAAGCCCATGAAGATTGGAATGGATGAACAGGAACAGAACGGTGTAACCGTTCCAAGCAGTGCGCCTATTATATTTGCTCCTATTCCATGAAATCTTCCCATGATCTTCCTGCTCCGCTCCGGAGGAAAGAAACTCTGAATGTAAGAAATCAGAAAGATCAACACACAGAGCAATACCGTGATTTTCATTGTGTCATAAATGAAGAACTGTATACTGCCGCCAATCCGACTATCTACATTAAGTCCGACCATCAGCAGCAACTGCTCAATCAGGGCATTCAGCCACTTCATCCCAAGGATCTGATCCTGAATAAAAGTCCACATTATGCAAACCTCGCTTTCGTTTTATTTGCTATCCGCACAAGCATCAGCATGACCGGAACCTCCGTCAGAACGCCTACTGTAGTGGCGAGAGCCGCGGGACTTGTCGTGCCAAAGAGTGCAATCGCCACAGCCACCGCAAGTTCAAAGAAGTTCGATGCACCGACCATCCCGGCAGGAGCCGCAATATCATGCGGTAATTTCAGCAGCTTGCTTGCCCCATAAGCGATAAAGAAGATCAAAAATGTCTGAATGGTCAGCGGCACCGCGATCAGCACAATATGAAGCGGATTAGACAGAATCACCTCAGCCTGTGAACTGAAAATAATAACCAGCGTCAGCAGCAGACCTATTGTTGTGGCATTGTCGAACTTGTGGACAAACGTGGTCTCAAAGTAATCCGCGCCTCTTTGCTTCGTGACTGTTATCCTCGTGAGGATGCCGCCCACAAGCGGAATCACTACAAACAGAAAGATGCTGACGAACAGGGTGCTATAGGGAACAGCCACATTGGAAACGCCTAAAAGGAATTTTACAATCGGAACAAATGCCACCAGAATAATAAGGTCATTGGTGGCCACCTGCACAACCGTATAAGCAGGGTTCCCTTTTGTAAGTGTACTCCACACAAACACCATCGCTGTACATGGAGCAGCTCCTAAAAGCACAGCTCCGGCGAGGTATTCTGTTGCCAGTCCCGGTGATATGAAGGTTTTGAATATGACAAACAAAAACAGGTAAGCAATTCCATACATAGTGAAAGGCTTGATCAGCCAGTTCGTCACCCATGTGACCAGAAGTCCCTTTGGATTCTTTCCAATCTGTTTTACGCTCTGAAAATCTACTTTCATCATCATAGGGTAGATCATGACCCAGATGAGAACAGCGATAGGAATCGAAATGCCGGAAATCTGAAATTTGCCGAGTGTGGCAGGAATAGCCGGGATAAAATGCCCAATCAGTACTCCAATGGCCATGCAGAGCAGTACCCACACAGAAAGATAACGCTGAAATGTATTTATGCCTTTGCTTTGATTGCTCATGACTTCGCCTCCATTAGTTTTATATATTGAAATGCATCTATGTTTATGGCCTTTATATAGGCAATCCCAAGGGACTGCCTATGTTAATGAAAGATATTGATTATTCCTTTTTCTTGCATCCGCAGGATACGCTCTCGTCCGTTTCGCAGTCACATCTTGCGTAGGAACCGATCATGTCCCGGAACTCCCTGACCCCGTCTGCGGAGATGGAGTAATGCATCCATTTTCCCTCTTTGTAGTAATCTACAAGTCCGCTGTCCGCAAGGATCTTCATGTGATGCGAAAGAGTCGGCTGTGTGATATTCAGTTCCTCCAGCAGATCACATCCGCACTTCTCCCCATGCTGGAGAGCAAGCATGATCGCAAGGCGGTTCTCATCTGTGAGTGCCTTTATTTTTTTGACGTCTTCTCTGAATCCCATGATTTTCACCTCCGAGAGATATACATATTATATCACACACATTTACAGTTGTCAATGTATGAATATAATATTATTTCAAAAAACTCCCCGACTCTGATGGCAGTGTGGGAGCCTTTTTCCGACATCTATCTCACAGCCACAACTACCCAACATCTAACTCGGCAACTCAACATAGTGACATCTATCGTGGCAACTCAACTCTAACACTTTTTGACCCAGATTGCCCTTCGATAAGTTACCGAGAAGCGTTTTGGCTGCCCAATGCCAAATTTGCCCGAGTGTCCGAAAACCGCAGTATTAGCGGGCTTTCGCGGCTATTTGCCGTCGACCCTTGAGTCGAGTAGGCAGGGTCAGCACATTCAGTATCACCGATAAATCAATGTACAGCTGTACTGCCTGCCCCTCACAGAACCGCACGTGCGGTATTGCCGCATACGGCTCTTCAAACCAACTTCAATATTACGTCCAGATAGACACCATCACTTTGGGTCTGGCTATATACTGTAGCCATATTTCAGCAAATTTCTCCTGCCCCAGCTTACACCTTCCCCTCTGACTTCTCCTTCGCAGCATCCATAGACATCGCCAGTACACGTACTGGTAAAATCCTAACAATGCGTCCAGATTGCCATTTACACCATAATACTGGCAGTGTCCTCTCAGCTTCATGTTCAGCAAACGCATTGTCTCGTCCACCGGCATAGTCAGCCGTGATCTCAGCCAGTTCTTTATTTCCTGCCGCTTGGCTTTCATCTTCTTGCCCGTACGGATTCCAAGCCGGAATCGTCCGTTTCTTGACTTCGCGTTGTAGAAGGTGAATCCAAGAAAGTCAAACTCATCCTTTTGCTTCGCAAATCTCCCGAACGGCAGAATCCTCGTCTTGTCCTCCGCTACTTGCAGTCCGAACTTTTCCATTCTTGCTCTCAGCATGCTCATGACAGCTTTTGCCTCATTTTCATACTGGAACATCAACAGAAAATCATCAGCATAGCGAATGTAGTAGACTTCTCCCCGGCACACTTTCCGAATCAGTATCATGTACCACGTATCGAGTACATAATGCAGATAGACATTCGCCAGAACGGGTGAAATCTGGCCGCCTTGCGGGGTACCCCGGTCTGTATCATGCCTTTCATTGTCTTCCATATATCCGGCTTTCAGAAATCTCCTGACATAGCGAAGGAAGTTCTTATCCGATATGTCATGTTCCAAAAATTTCATCATCCATTCATGGTTGACATTGTCGAAGAAGCCTTTTATATCGGCCTCCAGTACCCAATTGACCTTCTTCGTCATAATGGTTTCATTGATAAACCTGACTACGTCATGTGCGCTCCGATTGGGGCGAAACCCATAGGAGCACTCACAGAAGCGCTCTTCGTAAATGTCGTTCAGGACATCTGCCATTACGCTCTGCACAAGTCGGTCTTCGTAAGCTAGAATACCGAGTGGCCTTAGCTTGCCGTTGGCTTTCGGGATATATGTTCTTCTTACCGGCTGTGGCTTGTAGCTGAACTTCTTCATCCTGCCGATAAGTCTGCCTATCCGTTGCTCGGCATACTGACCATATATTTCCTTAGTGACGCCGTCAATTCCTGTCGCCTTGTCAGCGACCTGTCTCTTATGCGCCGCCATCAGCGTCTTTTCATTCACTCTGTTGATTAGTGTGGTTAGCTTCTGATGTTTTCTTGACTGATACCTTATTGCCTTTGGCTCCTGTTTCATACTTTCCGGGCCTCCAGTGCCCGATATGTTTTGCCTTGGGCAAATGCTGATTTGTTGCCCCCTTCGCTCCACGGCATTTCTGCCGTTTCATCACTACTATGAGGCAATCCGACTTCTGGCAGGTCATCGAAACAGGCTTGGTGTTCTACGCCTTGTCTGCTTCTACCGCTCTGGCCGGCACCTGCCAGATCTCCCAGGTACGCCATAGATACCTTGCATGCTCGCCACGCTCTTTGACCCCGGCGGAATCTCCCCGAAGTAGCTTTCCTCCGGTTCTTGCTGCCTGTTGCGTTGATGAGCGCATCGGCTTCCGCATCAAGTAGTAACGAGGCTGAATCGCTTCACGCTTTCGCATTGCGGCTCTCATGCTTCCCTGCCTACGCTTAAACCTCACCTTACGGCTTCGGCTCCAAGGCTGGGTACTGACTGTTTGCTAAACTTTATCAGGCCGGGAGTTTCACCCGACTATATCTCTGGTGCCGAACTGGCGCTCCATCAATACTACCGTCTCAACGTGCGCCGTCTGCGGGAAGCAGTCAAAGGGCCACGCTTCTTTCATGCCGTACCCGTGGTCCGCGAAAAGTTTCAGATCTGACGAGAGCGTTTCGGGATTGCAGGAAACATAGACTATCCTCTGCGGCCTTATTTTGACCGCACTTAAAATAAATGCGGGCGTGCTTCCGGTTCTGGGCGGGTCCATCATGATGACATCGATCTTCTTTCCGCTTCCCGCCAGATCCTCGATGAAAACGCCGGCATCGTTCGCGTAAAAGCTGATGTTCCCGATCCCGTTCAGCTTCGCGTTTACCTTCGCGTCTTTCACGGCGTCCGCATTCAGTTCCACGCCGATCACCTCGCCGGCATTTTTCGAAGCGATGAGGCCGATCGTTCCCACGCCGCAGTAGGCGTCAAGAAGCGTTTCCCTGCCGGTTAAACCGCAGAGAGAAACCGCCTTGTCATAAAGCTTCTCCGTCTGCTCCGGATTCACCTGATAGAAGGACCCGGACGAAATCCGGAACTTAAGTCCGCAGAGAATATCCTCGATATATCCTTTGCCGTACAGGACATTCTCGCGGTCTCCGAGCACCATGCTCGTCCGCTTCGGATTGATGTTCTGGATGACCGTGGTGATTTCCGGATGGCGTTCCTTCAGCGCCCGCACGAAATTGTTCTTTCCCGGAAACACCGGACCCGCCGTCACGAGAATGACCATGACCTCCCTGGTCTTTCTTCCGGTCCGCACCATGACATGGCGCAGAAGGCCGTAGCCGCTGTCCTCGTCATACGTCTTGATTCTGAACGACGGAAGCAGTTCCCTGATGGTGCGGATAATGCCGTCCGCCGTCACGTCTTCAATCTTGCAGGAACTCACATTCACAATGCGGTGGGAATATTTCTCGTAAACGCCGGAAATAACCCTGCCCTTTTCATAGCCGAAAGCAGCCGTCACCTTGTTTCTGTAGTGGAGCGGATGCTTTGCAGGCGTGATCGGAAACACCGGTCCGTAGCTTCCGATCAGCCGCTCCGTCTCAGTCTGCTTGAATTTCAGCTGTCTTTCGTACTCCGTTCCGATATAATCGCAGCCGCCGCATTTTCCGAACGCGCGGCAGGCCGGCAGGCCGTTACTTAACGGCTGCTGCACGGGCTGCGCGGTATTTCTCTGTGCGGCATTTCTCTGCACGGCATTTTTCTGTGCGGAATTTCTCTGCGCGGTATTTTTCTGTGCGGCATTCTTAGCCGATCTCTGCTGTTTCATGAATGAGCCATGCCCTTTCCGCTGCATTTAAATGCGGTCCGATCTTCTCTCTGACCTGCTTCTGATAGTCGTTGAAATATTGAATGTCCTGCCCGGTCATGACGGATACGTCCAGGGGTCTTTCATCCAGCGGAACAAAGGTCAGCGGTTCAAAAGCAAAGAACCCTTTTCTTTTTCCGTCCTTTACGCAGAGGATCATGTTCTCTGTCCGGATTCCGTACTGCCCCTCAATATAGATTCCGGGCTCATCGCTCGTTATCATGCCCGGACAAAACGGAACATCCATCCTGGGATCCTTTGAAGGACGCATGCGGACGGATACCGGCATTTCATGCACGGTGTTTAAAAAGCCGACGCCGTGTCCGGTCCCGTGGTTAAAGTCCAGGCCGTGCTCCCACAATGGCATTCTGGCTATCGTGTCGAGGTTCGTTCCTCTGATTCCGGCCGGGAATACCGCATGCATCAGGCGCAGCATGCCGATCACGGTCAGCGTGTAATCCCGTTTTTCCCTCGCGGTCGTTTCTCCGAGCGCAAAGGTACGCGTGACATCCGTGGTCCCGTCCTTATACTGCGCGCCGGAATCCACCAGATAGAAGCCTTTCTTTTTCAGGACTGCGGCCGTTTTTTTCTCCGGCATGTAGTGGCACATGGCGGCATTGCTCCCGCAGGCGGAAATCGTGGGGAAGCTTAAGGACACATACTGCCGGTCGGCTGCCCGGATGCCGTCCAGCATTTCCGCGGCGTCCGTTTCCGTAATTTTTTTACCGGCATCCATATCGTAGAGAAGCCGATACAGAAACTTCGTCACGTAAACACCGTCCCGGATATGGCTCTCCCGCATATGCATGATTTCCGTTTTGTTCTTCACGCACTTCATGAGCGCCACAGGACTGAAAGCATCCGTGATCCGGTTTCCGCCGGAAAGAGCCGTGAAGGTTTCGTAATCCGTTTTTGCCTTGTCCAGAAGAATGCGGAAACCCTTAAGAGATTTTACGGCTTCCGTCCAGTCATCATAGTCGCAGAGCATGATGCCGGTTTCCCGTAAATATTTTCTGACTGCATTTCCCGCTTCCTTCTTCTGGATAAAAAGCCTGCAGTCATGCTTCGTTACGATCACATGCGACAGGAAAAGAGGATTGCACTCGATGTCCGCTCCCCTTAAGTTGGTCAGCCAGGCGATTTCATCCAGATGAGACGTGATGAAACAGTCGCAGTCCGATTTCTTCATTTCCAGGCGGATGCGGCGGAGCTTTTTCCCTGTATCCTCTCCGGCTGAAGCAACCGGGAAAACAAAGACCGGGTGACAGCTTCTCGCCGGTCTGTTCTTCCAGGCCATGCCCACGATATCTTCATCCGAATGGATACCCACATGCTTTTTTTCCAGCTCTCCGACAAGTTTTTCGCCGAACTGCGCATCGATTAACGGTGCATAGAAGCCGAATGTATCGCCGTCCGAAAGCGTGCCGGCAATAAACTCTTCCAGGGAAGGGACACCCGGCTCTCCTGCCTTCATAAGGCTTATGCCGCTGCCCTTCAGTTCCTTTTCCGCCTGTACGAAATAGCGGCCGTCCGTCCACAGATACGCTTCCTTCTCCAGAATAAGAAGCGTGGAGGAGTCGCCGGTAAAGCCGCTTAAATACTTCACGCACTGGTCATAGGCGCTGATGTATTCCCCGCCGTGCCGGTCGGAACACGGCGACAGCCACGCGGTAATCTTTCTGTTCTTCATGATCTTTCTGAAATCCGTCAGTTCTTTTCTCATGTCTTTTCTCTCCGTTTCATCCGATGAGGCCGAAATGAATGCAGGCATTCCATATTCCGTCCTCACCGATTGCAGTCGTCACATAATCCGCTTCTTCCTTCAGCTCCGCGCAGGAATTTCCCATGGCAATCCCCGTCCCGGCGGTTTCCAGAATCTCCATGTCATTCATGGAATCCCCGAAGGAAAAGGTATCGGAAATATCCACATCATAATGCCGGCACAGAAGACGCAGTCCGTTCGCCTTGCTGCATTCCTTCTCCATGACATCCGCGCCGTGCACATCGAACCTCCGGAATTTGGCTTCCGGAAAATGCTCCTCCAGATCCGTCTTCTGGTCATCATTTCCCCAGAAAAGTATGGTACGGATATCCATATCCCGGATCAGTTCCGGCGGTTTGAAATTCCTTTTACATTTTCCGAAACGCCGGATATCGATATCGTTCAGAATATCAGGGCAGGTATAGTAATCGTAATTTCCCGCGGTAACGCCGAGGCAGTACTGTTTTGCGATCCCGTAATCCAGCAGACGCCCCAGAAGATTTTTCTCCATCCTGTGATCATAGATCAGTTCATTTCCCGCTATGATCTTGGTTCCGTTCTGTTCAATCCTGGCATCCATGTTCAGTGAATTAATCATGTCCCGGCTGTAATAATTGTCCATATCCCGGCCGGTTGCGAGCACGAGGATATTTCCCCGCTGTTTCAGTTTAAGAAGCGCCCTGGAGGCGCTTTCCGGAATGCTCCATGTCGCATGGTCGTACAGTGTCATATCGTAGTCAAACGCAATCATTTTCCGCTTCATCACGCCCTCTTGGAAAACAGTTTACTTTTCCCGCATCTTTTGTTATAATCTACATGTTTTCAGCGATACCGTTTCATCTGACCGTCGGGAAAGCGGGGCATGGCTCAGTTTGGCTAGAGCGCACGGCTGGGGGCCGTGAGGTCGCAAGTTCGAATCTTGTTGCCCCGATTTTTGATATTGTAGCACATTTGCTCATAATGAGCAAAAATGCAGTAAATATAAGGCTCCCAAGGCTATTTTGAAAATAAGCCGGGAGCCTTTTTTTGCATTTATGCCCCCTTTGCAGCATAGTTCTTTTCCTCCGCGGGACGGTATTATATTCTGAGCAGCGGACAGGATAACGACACCTGCGGCTGCAGTGCATACGCAGACGGAAAAAGTCTGAATATACAGGTACTCTTCCTGTATACTCCGATTAAAAAAGTCTCCGGCCGGACCGGAGACTTTTTCAGAATATATTGATACTATGCTGCGAAAAAACGGATCAGTATCCGAGTTCCTCGTCAATGAAGACAATCTCCGCCTCCATGCGGTTCATGGGACGCATATAGACAACCAGCGCGTTGCAGATGCGGTCCGGCGAACTGCAGTCGAAGCATCTGTCGCCCTTCACCGCACAGGGTGTCTTCTTGTGAAGACGGACGCAGTTCTTCGGACTGGCTTCATTTCTGGCCCGTTCAATGGCCTTGTCCAGCGTCGGTTCGATCTTGTTCTTCCCGACCAGGAAAAAGACCTTCTTCGGTCCGAATAAGGTTGCCGAAACCCGGTTCCCCGCTCCGTCTATGTTCACGAGTTCTCCGGTTTCGGAAACCCCGTTCGCGCTGCAGATATAATATTCCGCGTCTCTCGCCTTCATCCTGACTGCCTGCTTTTCCTCGTTTGACACGAGGGAATGGTCATAAACGGTATTTCCCGCTTCCGCAAGCTTCTTCTGCAGTTCCATGGCCGTGGCCGTCATGCTTCCGCCGAATCCGACGGTTGCTCCTTTGATCCTGCCGCAGATATATGCGGCGGCTTCTTCCTTCGTACCGAAGAATGATGTCTGAAAGCTGTGCTTTTCAAAATTCTGTTTTAACAGTTCTCTGTTCATTTTTCCTCCGTTCCGTACCGGCTTTCTCCGGCCGTAAATGCCCCGTCAACCGTTTCTTCTGTTTACATGTCCACTTTCACTTTACTGAGATGCCAGATGTCCCTTACATACTCTTCAATCGTGCGGTCCGAGGAAAACTTTCCCGAACTCGCCGTATTTAAAATTGCCATTTTTGCCCAGGCAGCTTCATCCCTGTACGCCCTGTCTACCTTTTCATGTGCTTCCGCATAAGAGCGGAAATCCTTCAGGATAAAGTACCGGTCCGCACGGTCGGAGCTCTTCGTGTTGAGCAGGGAATTGTAGATATCGCGGAACCGCTCCGGGTCATCCGGAGAGTAGAATCCGTTGATCAGCTGCATCAGCACGCGCCGGATATCCTGATCGTTATTGAAGATTCCCATGGGATCATAGCCGCCGTGGTTTTCATACCCGATCACTTCTTCCGCCGACATTCCGAAGATGAAGGCGTTTTCCTCCCCGACTTCCTGTACGATCTCGATGTTCGCGCCGTCCATTGTCCCGAGCGTCGGCGCACCGTTCAGCATCAGCTTCATGTTGCTGGTTCCGGACGCTTCCTTGCTGGCCGTGGAAATCTGCTCGCTCACATCCGCTGCGGCAAAGATGATCTCCGCATTGCTCACGCGGTAGTCCTCGATGAAAATAACCTTGATCTTCCCGTTGATGGACTTGTCATTGTTGATCACGTCCGCAACCGAGTTGATCAGCTTGATGGTAAGCTTCGCCCTGTCATAGCCGGCAGCCGCCTTGGCGCCGAAGATAAACGTACGCGGAATAATATCCAGTTCCGGGTTGTCCTTCAGCTGATTGTAAAGGTACATGACGTGAAGGATGTTCATGAGCTGTCTCTTGTACTCGTGAAGCCTCTTCACCTGAACGTCGAAGATCGAACGCGGATCCACATCCACATTGTTGTGCTTCTTGATATATTCCGCCAGGCGGACCTTGTTCTGATACTTGATGTTCATGAATTCCTGCTGGCACTTCTGGTCGTCCGCATAGATTTTCAGTTTCTGAAGCTGCGACAGCTCGGTGATCCATTCGCTTCCGATCTTCCCGGTTATCCAGTCGGCAAGAAGCGGATTCGCATGGAGCAGAAATCTTCTCTGCGTAATGCCGTTCGTCTTGTTGTTGAACTTTTGCGGCATCATGTCATAGAAGTCCTTAAGCGTCTGCTTCTCCAGGATTTCCGTATGGATTTTTGCCACGCCGTTCACGGAGAATGCCGCGCATACGGCCATATAAGCCATGCGGACCTGTCCGTTATAGACAATTGCCATGCGGTTGATCTTTCCCTGATCACCCGGATATTTCTTCTGGATTTCGATCACGAACCTGCGGTTGATCTCTTCCACAATCTGATAGATTCTCGGCAGCAGTCTGGAAAACAGCTCGATCGGCCATTTTTCCAGTGCTTCCGTCATGATCGTATGGTTCGTGTAGGCACAGCAGTGCGTCGTGATGTCCCACGCTTCATCCCACTCCAGACCTTCCTCGTCCAGAAGGATCCTCATGAGCTCCGGAACCGCAACGGTCGGGTGCGTGTCGTTCATCTGAAATACAACTTTTTCCGGAAGCTTATGGATATCGTCGTGCTTTTCCTTGAACTTTGCAATCGCCCTCTGCACGCTTGCGGAAATAAAGAAATACTGCTGCTTCAGCCTCAGTTCCTTTCCCGCATAATGATTGTCGTTCGGATAAAGGACTTCGCTGATGGTACGGGCCAGGTTCTCCTGCTCCACCGCCTTCTGGTAATCGCCCTTGTCGAAGGAGTCCAGACTGAACGTGCGGATGGCTTCCGCGTCCCATATCCGGAGCGTGTTCACCACGTGGTTCGCATAACCCACCACAGGGAGGTCGTACGGTACCGCACGGACGGACTGATATCCCTCCTGTATGAACTTTCCTCTTCCGTTCACCATTTCGGTGCGGACATAACCGCCGAACTTCACTTCGCACGCATATTCGTCCCGCTTGATTTCAAAGGGATATCCGTTTTTAAGCCAGTCATCCGGAACCTCTTTCTGATATCCGTCCTCGATCTTCTGCCGGAACATCCCGTAGTGATAGCGGATGCCGCAGCCGTAGGCCGGATATCCGAGCGTGGAAAGTGAATCCAGGAAGCACGCGGCAAGCCTTCCGAGGCCGCCGTTTCCGAGTGCCGGATCCGGCTCCTCGTCCTCGATCGAATTCAGATCGAAGCCCAGCTCGTCAAGCGCTTCCTTCACCTGCTTCTTCGCGCCGAGACTGATAATGGTGTTTCCGAGGGCACGGCCCATCAGGAACTCCATGGACATGTAGTAAAGCGTTTTTACATCTTTCTCTTCATATTCCTTATGCGTTGCAATCCATTCGTCTATGATCGTATCCTTGATGGAATAGGCAACCGCCTGATAGACCTGTTCCTCCGTTGCTTCATCGATCGTCCTGCGGTAAAGCATTTTCACATTGTCCTGGACCGACTTTTTAAATTCCGCCTTGTCGAATTCCTTTTCCATTTTTGCTTTCTCCCCCGCCGGCTTTTTAATGAATATCAATTTTTTTCACTCCCAGCTTTACGTTTTCGCCGTTCAAGTTCCAGTCCTTCTCATAGCCTTCCAGAGCACCGTATTTCACTTCGGACGCCAGAACTTCCGAGCGTATTTCCGCTTCGTTCTTTCTCATGATTTCCTCGATTTTCTGATTGCCTGTTTCGGACAGGACAATGCGGTCCATGACCTCAAAGCCCGCTTCCTTCCGCATGGTCTGCACCTTGCTGATCACCTCGCGGACAAATCCCTCTTCGATCAGTGCGTCTGTAAGCTGCGTATCCAGCACGACCGTGACCGCATTGTCTCCTTCGGAGACATACCGGTCGGACGCGCCCGCATCGATCAGGAGGTCTTCTTCCGTAAGCTTCACTTCATCCGCGCCGAACATAAACGCCAGGAAGCCGTCCTTTTTAAGATCCGCCATGGCCTTTGCTCCGTCAAGTTCCGATAAAGCCTTCCTGATATCGTTCAGATGTTTCCCGTACTTCGGGCCGACGGTCTTCAGCTGCGGTTTGAACGTGTAGGTGATGAAGTTCTCCACGGAATCCGTGAACGTGGCCTTCTTGATGTTCAGCTCCTCTTCGATGATCTTCTTATAATATTCATCCAGCACATGCGGCGCCTTGATGAACATTTCGGCAAGCGGCTGCCTGTTCTTCAGATTTGCCGTATTTCTTGCGGCTCTTCCCATCACAACAATCTTCAGGGCTTCGTCCATGCTGTCTTCCAGTGAGCTGTCGATCATCGCCTCGTCTGCCTTCGGGAAATCGCAGAGATGGATACTCTCCTTTGCCGCAGGATCAATCGAGCGCACAAGGTTCTGGTAGATCTCCTCCGTCATGAACGGGATCATGGGTGCGGCGGCCTTGCTGATTGTGACCAGCGCAGTGTAAAGCGTCATATAGGCGTTTACCTTGTCCTGCTCCATGCCCTTTGCCCAGTAACGGTCACGGCACCGGCGCACGTACCAGTTGCTCATATCGTCCACGAACTCCTCCAGCGCTCTTGCCGCCTCCGGAATCCTGTAGTTATTCAGATCGTCGTCGACTTCCTTCACGGTCGAATTCAGTTTGGACAGAAGCCACCTGTCCATCACGGAAAGCTTTTCATATTCAAGCTTATACTTTGTCGCATCAAAGTTGTCGATGTTCGCATAAAGCACAAAGAAAGCATAGGTATTCCACAGCGTTCCCATGAACTTCCGCTGTCCTTCCGCAACCGCCTTGTCGTGGAAACGATTCGGCAGCCACGGTGCGGAGTTGATGTAGAAGTACCAGCGGATGGCATCGGCTCCGTGCTTATTGAGCGCCTCCATCGGGTCCACCGCGTTGCCCTTGCTCTTACTCATCTTCTGGCCGTTTTCATCCTGCACATGTCCCAGGACAATGACATTCTTGTACGGCGCCTTGTTGAAGATCAGAGTCGAAATTGCCAGCAGCGAATAGAACCATCCTCTTGTCTGGTCCACGGCCTCGGAAATGAAATCCGCCGGGAAGAGTTTTCTGAAAAGATCCTGGTTCTCAAAGGGATAATGCAGCTGTGCAAACGGCATGGCACCGGAGTCGAACCAGCAGTCGATGACCTCCGGAACCCGGTGCATGGTTTTGCCGCACTTCGGGCATTTGATCGTTACCTGATCGACATAGGGACGATGCAGTTCGATATTGTCCGGACAGTTGTCCGAAAGTTCCTTTAACTCCGCAATGCTTCCCACGCTCAGCTGTTCGCCGCAGTCGTCGCACTGCCAGATGTTCAAAGGCGTTCCCCAGTAACGGTCTCTGGAAAGGCCCCAGTCCTGCACGTTCTCAAGCCAGCTGCCGAAACGTCCCGTTCCCATGGAGGCCGGGATCCAGTTGATCGTGTTGTTGTTCGCGATCAGATCGCTTTTCACCTTTGTCATTTCAATGAACCAGGAGCTGCGCGCATAATAGATGAGCGGCGTGTCGCAGCGCCAGCAGAACGGATAATCATGCGTAAAGTACGGCGCGTCAAAAAGAAGTCCTCTTTCCTCAAGGTCCTTTAAGACCATCGGGTCGGCCTTCTTCACAAACACGCCCGGCCACTTTGTCTCGGCGGTCAGATCTCCCTTGGAGTCCACCAGTTCCACAAACGGGAGCTTGTACTTCTTGCCGACTCTTCCGTCATCTTCACCGAAGGCAGGCGCAATGTGGACCACACCGGTACCGTCTGTCAGCGTCACATAATCGTCGCAGACCACATACCATCCTTTTTCCCTGCGGACAATGCCGGAAAAGAGCGGCTTGTACTCCGTATATTCCAGATCGGTTCCCTTGAACCGCATCAGCACCTCATAATCATCCTTTAAGACAACCGGGCAGAGTGCTTCCGCAAGAACGTAGATATAATCTCCGCTCTTCACCTTGACGTAGTCCGCATCGGGCTTCACGCAGAGAGCCACGTTACTGGGAAGCGTCCACGGCGTCGTGGTCCAGGCGAGAATAAATACCTTCTCGTTTTCTCCCTTTAAGGATGCGATCTTTGAGGACGTCACTTCAAACCGTACGATTGCGGAACGTTCCTTTACGGATTTGTATCCCTGCGCCACTTCATGCGAGGAAAGCGGCGTCCCGCACCGCGGGCAGTACGGCACAACCTTGAAGCCCTTGTAAAGAAGGCCCTTCTTCCAGATTTCCTTTAAGGCCCACCACTCGGACTCGATGTAGTCATTGTGATACGTGACATAGGGATGTTCCATATCCGCCCAGAAACCGACGGTCTTTGAAAAGTCCTCCCACATGCCTTCATACTTCCAGACGGATTCCTTGCATTTTTTAATGAAGGGTTCCAGACCGTACTTTTCAATCTGGTCCTTGCCGTCCAGGCCGAGCGACTTCTCCACCTCGATCTCGACCGGAAGCCCGTGCGTGTCCCAGCCGGCCTTCCTCGGAACCTGGTACCCCTTCATGGTGCGGTAACGCGGAATCATGTCCTTGATGACTCGCGTCAGCACATGTCCGATGTGGGGCTTTCCGTTTGCCGTAGGCGGCCCGTCATAGAACATATAGGTGGGTGCATCCTTCCGGTCCTCGATCGACTTTTCAAAAATATGCTCGTCGTCCCAGAACTTCTTGACTTCCTTTTCCCGCTCCACGAAATTCAGATCGGTCGGTACTTTTCTGTACATAGTTTCTCCTCCTGCTTCTTTGGATCTGTTTTTCTGTTCCTGCAGTGACCGCAGGCACTGTTCTTTTCCAGACCGCTTTTTCTGTCCCTGCAGCGACCGCGGACACAGGTCCCATAACGGACCATATGCGAACGTCGGTACTTGCCGGCTGCTTTTCAGCCGGCTTATGTACCGTTACGTTCGCATCCGATAGGAGAATTCCGAAGGAATTCGGAAACCCCAGCCCGAAGGGCGATAGGGGGCGAAAGCGCGTCCGGCGTGGAATGTATGCCTGCGGGAACATGCCTGAACAAAAAAACGCTTCCGCCCCTTTCAGGACGAAAGCGCAATCGCCTCGTTACCACCTGCAGCATACTCATGATATGTGTTCCCGTTAACGCTGGAAATGCGTCATTCCTTACCGGCTGGTCCCGGTTTCTGTACAGGATTCCCGTACAAAACCGGAATTGCTTTCCGGAATGCAGCTCGAAAGTGATGTTCAGAATCCGGTTACTTGCACCGAGCTCTCACCACCCCCGGTTCGCTTTGGCTTTTTCCGTGATCCTTACTGTCTTTGTCAACGCCTTTCTGTATTCCCCATTATTATATAGAAAGGACCGGAAAGTGTCAACTTTCCGGTCCTTCATTTCCCACTTCAGCTGTTATCGTTCAGGTATTTACTTCTTTTTAACGGCCACAAACGTCACACAGGAAAACAGAGCCAGAAGAAGGAAAATCAAAAATGAGAAATTATTCTGTTCTCCCGTTTTCGGCATTCCCGAACCAAATCCTATGTCTCCGGCCGGCGTTCCGTCCGGATTCAACCCGTAAAGCGAAGCATCGTCACCTGCTTTATCTGTTGTTGTCGTTGTTGTTCCCGCAGAAGCCGTTGCGGATTTGGCAATCGGTTTCGGCGTAGTCCCGCTGCTGCTTCCGCCGCTGCTCCCGCCGTCTCCGGTCTCCTCACCGGTTGATACCGCCGTATTCACATACTTGTAAATAAAAGTCATCTTTCCGTTATTGATTTTCTTCTCTGTCGTATACACTGCAGACCATCCGTCCGGAACCGCTTCCTCAACATAATATCCTTTCAGATTTGCAAGCACGCTGCTGTTCACATTGTTTACAACAATTCCGTCATCCAGGACGCCGCTTTCATCCGCATCAGACTCGGAGGCATTGGATTGCGTCGCCATTGCCTTATTGGTGAGAGTTGCAACTTCTTCTGCAGTCCACGATACGGACCAGTTTGTTCCGGCATTTTTACTTGCCTGAGCTCTTCTGGTATCAATAAGCTTCCTGTCGTCTCCGTTTTTGAATACCATATAAAGCTTGAAGTCTGCATAGGAAAGAGGAGTGCTTCCCTTCCATTCCTTTGTTACCACCAAGTCGCTCGGCGTCGCAACAACCACTTTATCAATCGTATTGTCAAACTCGACAGCCGACTGATCGATCTGATTCTCGGGACCGTTTGCATCAAGGTTCTTAAAATATGTGACAGCAAATCCTCCGGCGCTGTTTAATCCGACGGTAACATAGTATGCCTGATCACTGTAAGTGATATTCTCATCCTTGCCGGCTGTCTCCGTCATCTTAAAGACAGACAGCGGTCCGACTCCGGAAGAACCCTGCGTGGGATCAACTGTCGTAAAATCAATACCGCTTAAATCAAAGACGACAGATCCGTCAGCCCGATTTTCCGCCGTTATATCAAGCGGTTTGTTGAGAAGGGTACCGCGCTCATAAGAAAGAACAAACTGAAACTCTCCGTCTGTCAGCGTCTGTCTGTTTCCGTCGGTATCCTTCAGGACCTTTATACCGTATGCAGCCGGCTTTTTCGCATTGACAAATTTTACAGCAGACCTGTCCAGCTGAGACTGCGTCCCGTTTTCATCCGTAGTTGAAAAAATAACCGTCTGCATATGTACATCATTTTCCACAATGGCTACATCATAAACCTGATTGCTGTAAACAATGTCCGTATCGGTACCTTTCTCCTCCGACATCTTAAAGAGCGCGAACAGATAATTGCCGGAAGACTGCGTTGTATAATCGATACCGGTCAAATCAAAGGTGAGTGAACCGTCTGCCTTATTTTCTGCATATATATCAGCCGGACTGTTTGCGAGATTGCCATTCTCATAGGAAAGTTTGAATCTGAACTGTCCGTCGGTAACGTTCAGTTCATTCAGACCGGAGACATCCATCAGTTTTACGGCACCGGATGCACTCAAGGCTAACTGCATCCTGGTATTATTAAACACAACCGCATCCGCAGAAACTTCCGGTCCTGCCGCATCCAGATCATTAAAATAGGTAACGGCAAGTTTCCCGTCGTTTCCTTCGCCGACAACAACATAGTATACAGCACTGCTGTAAAAGATATCCGGCTCGTTTCCCGGTATCTCCGTCATCCGAAAGACCGCAATTGGTTTTTCAGCAGCATTCTGCGTCGTATAGTCAATGTTGCTTAAATCAAATGTAACCATGCCGGTATCTGCGGCATTCTTCACCGTCATATCAGCCGGTGCTGTTGCCAGGGTACCGCGCTCATAATGAAGTTTGAACTGAAACTCATGGCCTGTCAGCGGCAGTATGTTTCCGTTCAGGTCCCAGAGTATCTTCATGGCACTTGCCTTGACTTCCTGCTTCACCGGTGTTTTTGTTTTATTGGCAAAATTCACCCATACCATATCAATCTGATTCTGCAGATCCTTGTCCGAATAATAAAATACATCTTTTCCACCGTTATCATTGACAGCAACCATTACATAATATTTCTGACTGCTGTATTCGATATTCGAATCCGAACCTGCTTTTTCGGTCATTTCAAAAGTTGCAGTCTTAAACGGTGACAATGAAGAAAAATCTATTTGGCTCAGATCAAACGTAACCGAACCGTCTGCGGCATTTTCAGCCGTCATATCAACCGGCGTCGTTGTAAGCGTACTGCTTAAACATTGAAGCTGTAAAGTGAACTTTCCTGCCGCCGGATTTGTCCCGTCCAAAGTTACTGCACCATATGCCTTAGGTTCTGCTTCTGCTGCATACGCCTTCTGTACCGGAACCACACTCAGAAATCCGGATAACACCATTGCTGCCGAAATTAAAACTGATACTGCTTTTCCCCAAATTGAACGCATAGCATTACCTCCCCTTTTCATAATATAAAGTGTTATAAAAGATAAGATTATATTATATTATACCACTAATGTTAATATTTGAAATATCTTTCCAGTACAGAAAAAACCGGGTTACTGTCCGCACCCGGTCTGAAAATGCCGTTCCTGTGATTCTTTCTGTTCTTTGTTACAGCGGACCATCATTTCTGTTTCCGCCTTTCGGACTATCTGTCTGTTTTCTTATTTGACAGAAGATCCGACAGTGTCATCTCTCCCCATGTATAATTGTTCATATAGGAACCCATAAAAAGATCCTTGTATTTCGGATCACCGGAAAGATAATTGAAAAGATCACACTCCACCTTTTCCGGTACAAGTCTTCTGACATTCTTTTTCGATTCTATGATGTCTCCGACTCCGTATTCATCCAGGATTTTCTTAAGCCGCATGGCCACTTTCCTGCACCTTGCATGCGTAATCTCATTCGCGGTCTCGTCTTCCCACAGACAGCTGACGGCTTCATCGGAAGTCAGAAAACCGCCTCTCCGGTCTGTCAGAAGGGCCAGCAGTTCCTTGGTCTTCGCATACTGGAAGGGAATTGCCTTTCCGTCTACAAAGACATCGAAATAGCCGAAGGTCCGGATAAAAACATGTTTACCCTGCGGATTCTGTCTTTCAATGCGGTTCTTCGGCGCCGACATTTCCGGCATATCAGTCATGGCCTCGGAATAGGATTCATTATATCACTTTAATCTGAAATGTTCTGTGATTTCGCTTTCCCTTATCTTTTTACTTGATTCCTTTTCGACCACAACGCAGCTCTTTCCGTACGGGAACCGGACCGGGTTTAACAGTGCACAGACAATGACCGAATTGTCCGGGATCCCGGTCCGTGGATATTCGCGCTTTTTTATGCTATACTTTTACAGGCTTTACAGGCTGTTAACGGCTTTAACAGACATTGTCATGCGACTTATCAAAGGAGAACTTTATGAGAAATCTGACGCTTCTGACGGATCTTTACGAACTTACGATGATGCAGGGTTATTATCGCGACATGGATATGAACGAAACCGTAGTATTCGATGCCTTCTTCCGGTCAAATCCGGACGGAAACGGCTATTCCATCTGCGCCGGTCTGGAACAGGTGATCGATTATATCAAAAACCTCCATTTCGATGACGACGATATCTCCTACCTGAAAGGCCTCGGCATCTTTGCGGATGATTTCCTCGATTACCTGAAAACTTTCCGCTTCACCGGGGATATCTACGCCATTCCCGAAGGCAGCGTCATTTTCCCGCGGGAACCTCTGGTCAAGGTCGTGGCACCGATCATGCAGGCACAGCTCGTGGAAACGGCCATCTTAAACATCGTGAACCATCAGTGCCTGATCGCCACGAAGTCCGCCCGCATTGTCCGCGCGGCAAAGAATGACGGTGTCATGGAATTCGGACTGCGAAGAGCGCAGGGACCCGACGCTGGCATTTACGGGGCCAGGGCAGCCATGATAGCCGGCTGCGTGGCCACATCGAATGTCCTCTGCGGCCAGATGTTCCACGTCCCGGTTGCCGGCACGCATGCCCATTCCTGGATCATGAGTTTCCCGGATGAACTGACCGCCTTCCGCGCCTATGCGAAAATGTATCCGGATGCCTGCATCCTTCTGATCGATACCTACGACACCTTAAAGAGCGGACTGCCGAACGCGATCAAAGTCTTCAAGGAAATGCGGGCTGCGGGAATCAAGTCCAGAAAGTACGGGATCCGCATGGACAGCGGCGACCTTGCATATCTTTCCAAAAAAGTGAAACAGGCTTTCGATGCGGAGGGCTTCACGGATTACACGATCTCCGCCTCGAACGATCTGGATGAAAACATCATCAATTCCCTGAAGCTTCAGGGCGCAACGATCAATTCCTGGGGCGTGGGCACGAACTTAATCACCAGCAAGGACTGCCCCGCCTTCGGCGGTGTCTACAAGCTTGCCGCCATTCAGGACAAAAAAACCGGCGAATTCATTCCGAAGATCAAGATTTCCGAAAATGCGGAAAAGATCACGAATCCCGGCAACAAGACCATCTACCGGATCTACGACCGGGAAGGCATGATCGTTGCCGATCTGATCTGCCTCGTCGGCGAAAAATTTGACACCTCAAAGCCCATGATGCTCTTCGATCCGATCGAGACCTGGAAGAAGACGCTTCTGGAAGGCGGCTCCTACACCATGAAAGAGATTCTGGTGCCCGTCTTCAGGAACGGAGAATGTGTCTACAAATCCCCGGCAGTCATGGAAATCCGGGAGATCTGCAAGAAGGAACTGGCCACTCTCTGGGAAGAATCCAAACGGTTCGAATATCCGCATCAGACCTATGTGGACCTTTCAAAGAAGCTGTGGGATCTGAAAAACGAACTGCTTGAAAAATACAAATACGGAGTGCAGACAAGATCATGATCCAGGAAATCTCCCCCAGAAAATTTCACTGCGAATACCACCCGGAAAAGAAACCCGTTCCGGATTCTTTCCTGCTGTGCTTTGATAAGCGCGGCATTTTGTTCCGCGTGCAGAAAGACACGGGAAGACACGATCTGCCGCGGATCCGGGATTTTATGACCTCCGGAAGCACGGACACGGATGCGCTGTCTCAGGTCCGCTATCTGTTTTCGATAGATGAAAACATGTTTTTCTTAACTGAAAATCCCGATTTCAGCAAAAGCATTCCCGCGGAAGGATTTCTTTTCGAACCTCTTCTGTTTTTAAGAACCTACGAACCGCAGTACCTGGCATTTGCCGCCGTCACCGGATCGCAGATCAGCCGTTTCTACCGCTCGCACCGCTTCTGCGGACGCTGCGGAAAAGCCATGATCCATTCGGAAGCGGAACGCGCCATGGTATGCCCCGGCTGCGGTCTCACGGAATATCCGAAGATCTCTCCCGCCGTCATTGTCGCGGTAAGGGACGGCAATCGTCTTCTTCTGACGCAGAACAAACGGAGCACCTATCCCTACCGCGCTCTGATTGCCGGATTTGTGGAGATCGGAGAAACGCCGGAGGATACCGTGCACCGGGAAGTCATGGAAGAAGCGGGACTCCGCGTGAAAAATGTCCGGCTCTACAAAATGCAGCCGTGGGCCTTTTCCGACACGCTGATGATCGGCTTCACGGCAGATCTCGACGGATCTGACAAGATCACGGTACAGAAATCCGAGCTTACCGACGCCTCATGGTTTGACCGGAAGGACGTCTCTTCCGCACCGTTCAACATCAGCATAGGACATGAGATGATCACGGCATTTAAAAACGGAGAACTCTGAGCGGAAACATCCGGTCTGTTTATGGCCAAAACAAGCAGAGAAATCTGCTGCAAATGTTACGAAGAATATTGCGTATATGAACATTATCAGGTAAACTGGTGACAGCGGAGGTATTCGTATGCCAAATATCAAACCGGTTTCGGATCTCAGAAATTATAATACGGTTTTAAACGAAGTTTCCTACGGGAATCCTGTGTATCTGACGAAAAACGGTCACGGAGATTATGCGATTGTCAATATGAAAGAACTGGATGAACTGAAGGCCATAAAACAGCTTTTCACCGAACTTGAAAAAGGGGAAACAGAAGCAGGAAAAAAAGGCTGGATGTCTCTGGCCGATTCCCGGAGAAAACTTAAGGCATGAAAAAAGTGGATATTTCCCCGAAAGCACACGAAGATCTGGCCGGTTTGAAAATTTATCTTACCGGTGAATTCGGAGACAGCCGCTCCTGCGAAATCATTGATGCAATTTATGATTCCATGGAAAAGCTGTCATTATTTCCGGAATCGGACATTGATCTTCTGGCACGATACGGGATAGCAAGCGATTATCGCTGTCTGATCACAAATAAAAATTATGTTTTTTACCGAATTGATAAAAATTCCGTTAAAATCATAAGGATTCTTGATGAACGCAGGGATTTCCTGCAGGTTCTTTTCGGCATCGGAACATCAGAGGAAACGTGAGGAAAACACAGCATGAAAAAAATTCTTCTGATCGGGACAGGCGGTACCATCGCTTCCAAGAAAAGCAGTGCCGGTCTCTGTCCGCAGATTTCTTCCTCGGAACTTCTGTCTTTCGTCCCGGGCGTGAAGGAAATCGCGGATGTGGACGTCATCGATCTGATCAATCTGGACAGCACGAACATGCAGCCATCCCACTGGCTTAAAATGGCCTCCTGCATTGAAACACATTTCCATCAGTACGATGGCTTCGTGATCTGTCACGGCACGGACACCATGGCCTATACGGCAGCCGCCCTCTCCTATCTGATTCAAAATTCCCTGAAGCCTGTCGTAATCACCGGCGCTCAGAAACCGATCGATCTGGACGACACGGATGCGCGTACCAATCTTTCGGATTCCATCCGTTTTGCCGCCTGTGACAGAGCATACGGCGTGAACATTGTATTTGACGGCAAAGTCATTGTCGGCACGCGGGCCAGGAAGGAACGCACGCACAGCTACAATGCGTTCTCCAGCATAAATTTCCCCTATCCCGCCGTAATCCAGGACAGCCGCATCGTGTTCTATATCGATGACAAAAAAGATGTCTCCGGTCCCGTCCTGTTCAGCCATTCTCTCAATACCAGCGTAGGGCTTCTGAAGCTGATTCCTTCCGCCGATGCGGACGTGCTCGATTTCATGGCTGGTCATTACGATGCTGTCATCATAGAATCCTTCGGGGTAGGCGGTCTTCCGGCATACGAGGACAACGGTTTCAAATCCGTGCTTTCCCGCCGGACAAAAGCCGGGAAAATCTTCGTCATGACAACGCAGGTGCCTCTGGAAGGAAGCCATATGTCCGTCTATGAAGTCGGACGATCCATCAAGAAGGACTACGGGATGATCGAGGCGTATGACATGACGCTGGAAGCAACCGTGACGAAGCTCATGTGGATCCTTGCAAAAACGAGGGTGCCGTCAGAGGTGAACGATCTGTTCCACAGAACCGTCAACAAGGATACGCTGTTCTGAGCCGCGGGATACCGGCAGAGGAAAACAGATTTAAAAACTTTACGGCAGAAAAAATGGAACAGGCACCGTCAGCACAGCATTCTGTTCGGGACGCGCTTTCGCTCGGATGTGAACGCAGCGGCACGTAAGGCGGTATAATACTCCGCCTAAGTGCCGGCGTTCACATACGGTCCCTCGCAGAATGGTGCTGCGGTGCCTTCTTTTTTTTCTGCCTGATAACAGGTACATCAAATCTGATTCACATCCTCCGCCATGATATCCCGCGGATCAGATCCAGCTGCGGAGCAGAAGTCTTCCAAACGATAGTAATTTTCTTACAGCAGCTTCAGCAGCTCATCCACGTCTTCTTCCCGCGTTGCCCAGGAAGTGCAGAACCGGATGACGATATGCTCCTCATCAAGTTCCTCCATGAACCCATATGTCACATTCTTCGAAAGCTCTTCCGCCTTCTTTTTGGTGACGACCGTAAACTGCTGGTTGGTCGGGGAATCAATGTAAATCCGGTAGCCTCTTGACTCCAGACCCTTTCTGATCTTCATCGCCATATCGACCGCATGCCTGGAAATCCGGAAATACAGATCATCCATAAACAGCGTGTCGAACTGCAGCCCGGTAATCCTGCCCTTGGCAAGAAGTGCACCGTGCTGTTTCGTCAGTGTAAAGAAATGCGGAATAAGACCCGGGGTCGGGAACACGACTGCCTCCCCGAACAGGGCTCCCACTTTCGTCCCGCCGATGTAAAAGACATCCGTGAGTGCCGCAATGTCCGGAAGAAAAACATCTGTGCCGGGAGCGGTAAGGCCATACCCCAGGCGTGCGCCGTCCAGGAAAAGAAACATCCCGTATTCGCGACATACATCATGCAGTTCCTTAAGTTCCGCTTTCGTATAGAGCGTCCCGTACTCGGTCGGATGCGAAAGATAAACCATCCCCGGTCTTACCTCATGCTCATGATTCGCATCGTTCTCAAATTTTTCATAAAGCGCACGGACGCTTCCGGCCGTGACCTTTCCGTTCTCCGGCTTTACCGTCAGGACCTTATGTCCGCCGTGCTCGATTGCTCCGGCTTCATGGGTATTCACATGGCCGGTTTCCGCCGCAATCACTCCCTCGTACGGACGCAAAAGAGAAGTAATAACCGTTTCGTTCGTCTGCGTTCCGCCGATCAGAAAAAAGATTTCCGCATCGGGCCTGCCGCATGCCTTTCTGATCTTCTTCTTCGCCTGCTCACTGTATGGATCCATTCCGTATCCCGGCGTCTTCTCCAGGTTCGTTTCTACCAGACGCTTTAAAATTTCCGGGCACGCACCCTCCATGTAATCACTGTCAAAATGCTGCATGATAATTCCCTCTTCCGATATGATTTCCGGCAGCTCTGCCGGAGCTGTAATCTTTTTGTGCGGCTTACGCGTCGCCGATCGATTTCTTATGTGTCTCGCGCTTCGTCGATCGATTTTCCGATATCGTGCCGCATGTACTTATTCTGAAAGCTGACCCAGTCCGTCGCTTCGTACGCCTTTTTCCGCGCATCTAATAAGTCTGACCCGAGAGCCGTTATGCCCAGCACCCTTCCCCCGTTCGTGACAATGCGGCCGTTCGCATCGAACTTTGTGCCCGCATGGAAGCAGAAATATTTCTCCTGCCCTTTGAATTTCTGCAGTCCGCTGATCGGAAAACCCTTTTCATAATGCACCGGATAGCCATTGCTCGCGAGTACCACGCAGACCGCTGCCTCATCGGAAAAAACCAGTTCGGTCCGGTCAAGCGTTCCGTCTATGCATGCCTCAAAAACATCCACCAGATCATTCTGCATTCTCGGCAGCACCACCTGCGTTTCCGGATCGCCGAAACGCGCATTGTACTCCAGGACCTTCGGGCCCTCTTTGGTTAAGATCAGGCCGAAGAAGATCACGCCCTTGAAGGGCCTTCCTTCCTTCGCCATGGCATCCACGGTTTTCTGGTAGATGTGTTCCCGGCAGTACCGGTCCACTTCCTCTGTGTAAAACGGACTCGGCGAAAAATTCCCCATTCCGCCGGTGTTTAAGCCTGTGTCATTGTCCCCGGCTCTCTTATGGTCCTGCGCGCTCGCCATGATGCGGATGGTCTTTCCGTCCACAAAGGAAAGAACGCTCACCTCCCTGCCGGTCAGAAATTCTTCGGCTACGACCGTGCTTCCGGAAGCGCCGAAATGCCGGTCGATCATGAGCTCTTTAATGCCGGCCTCCGCCTCTTCTCTCGTATTGCAGATCAGCACGCCCTTTCCAAGCGCCGGTCCGTCCGCTTTCAAAACGATCGGCACCTTCGCTGTCTTCAGATAGGTAAGCGCCTTTTCCGCATCCGTGAATGTCTCGTACTCCGCCGTGGGAATTCCGTACTTTTTCATCAGGTTCTTGGAGAATGCCTTGGACCCTTCGATCACGGCTGCATTTTTCCGCGGTCCGAACACGCGCAGTCCTTCCTTTTCAAACACGTCCACAATCCCGCCGATCAGCGGATCATCCATGCCGACGACCGTGAGATCGATTTTCTTTTCCCTGGCAAACTGAACCAGTTTATCAAATTCCATCGCGCCGATCGGAACACATTCCGCGACTTCCGCAATCCCGGCATTGCCCGGAGCGCAGTAGATTTTTTCCGTCTTTCTGCTCTGTGCCAGTTTCCAGCAGATCGCATGCTCTCTTCCGCCGCTTCCCACCACAAGAATTTTCATGACCTGTCTCCTCCGGTTCTTTCCGCATACTGAATTCTTCCGTTGGCAATCCCGTCGATCGCTTCCGGAAGCAGGATCCATTCCGCTTCTTCCATGACCCGGCGCTGCAACAGTTCCGGCGTGTCATGTTCCTGCACGGAAACCGCCTTCTGCAGAATGATCGGGCCCGAATCCATCCCTTCATCCACAAAATGAACCGTCGCGCCTGTTACCTTGACGCCGCGTTTCAGGGCCGCCTCATGAACCTTCAGTCCGTAAAACCCCTTCCCGCAGAAACTCGGGATAAGAGACGGATGGATATTGATGATTCTGCCGCGGTACTCTTTTATCATTTCTTCCGGAATGGTTACCAGGAACCCGGCAAGCACGATCAGATCCGGACGGTATTTCTTCAGGCATTTCAGCATGGCGCTGTTGAAGCTTTCCCGGTCCGGAAATGTTTTCGGTGACAGCACTTCCGTTTCTGCCCCGGCCTTCTTCGCGCGTTCCAGCGCATAGGCATTCGGGTTATTGGAAAACACCAGCACCACTTCGGCATTCGTTATTTTTCCGTTTTTCACGGCATCCAGAATGGCCTGCAGATTGGTGCCTCCTCCGCTTGCCATTACCGCGACTCTTAACATACTTCGACTCCCTTTTCTCCTTCTTCACAGTAACCGATCTCGAAGCAGGTCTCTCCCGCAGCTGTTATCGCCGCTTTCGTTTTCTCTGCATCTCTCTCCGCCACGGCAATCACCATTCCTATTCCCATGTTGAAGGTGTTGTACATGACTTTCTCTTCCACTTTTCCCTTCTCCTGCATAATGCGGAAGATGGCCGGTACTTCGTAGGAGTCTTTTCGGATGACCGCCCTGACTCCGTCCTTCAGCATGCGGGGCACGTTCTCATAGAAACCGCCGCCCGTGATATGGCTGCAGGCCTTTATCCTGACGCCAGCATCCTTTATCCCGTTCAGCGCCTTCACATATATTTTGGTCGGTCTTAAAAGCGCGTCCCCGAGCGGCTCGCCCAGATCCGCATAGCGCAGTGACAGGCTCTCCTTTGTCATGTCAAAGATTTTCCGGACCAGTGAAAACCCGTTCGAATGAACGCCGCTGGATTTGATTCCCAGAAGGATATCACCGGCCTTTAAATCCTTCCCGGTGATCAGTTCCTCTTCATCCGCTATGCCGACCGCAAAGCCGGCGAGGTCATACTCGTTCTCCGGATAGAAGCCCGGCATTTCCGCGGTCTCTCCGCCGATCAGGGCAGCCTTGCTCTGCCGGCATCCGTCCGCAACCCCGGACACGATATCGGCTATCCTCTCCGGAATATTTTTTCCGCAGGCAATGTAGTCCAGAAAGAAAAGAGGCTCTCCTCCGGCGCAGGCAATGTCATTCACGCACATTGCGACACAGTCTATTCCGACCGTATTGTGTCTGTCCATCAGGAAAGCCAGTTTCAGTTTTGTTCCGACGCCGTCCGTTCCGGACACGAGCGTCGGCTTTTTCATGGACTTGTATTTCTCCATGGAAAAGGCCCCGGAAAATCCGCCTATCCCGCCAAGTACTTCCGGACGCATGGTCGTGTTCACGAATTTCTTCATCAGCTCCACCGATTTGTATCCGGCTTCGATATCCACTCCGGCATTCCTGTAATCCATTTTTTTCCTCCGTTTTCCGGTTCGTTTTCCCGTCATGAAACTGCTGTTTTATTTTTGATTTTTCTGTTCCGCAAGATACGCCTCATAGCCGACCTTATGCAGCTTATCAGCTTTCTTCACAACCTCTTCCTTCAGTCCTTCCGAATAGTCCTTCAGTTTTTTCAGGAGTTCCTCATCCGACACGGCAAGGATCTTCGCAGCCAGAATGCCTGCGTTCTTTCCGCCGTTGATGGCGACTGTCGCACAGGGAATTCCCGACGGCATCTGCACGATGGAATAAAGAGAATCCACGCCGCCTAGGTCCGATGTCTTCATCGGAATTCCGATCACCGGAAGCGGAAAAAGCGCCGCACACATGCCCGGCAGATGGGCTGCTTTCCCGGCGCCGGCAATGATCACCTTATATCCTTTTTTCTCCGCGCCCTTCGCCCATTTGAAAAACACATCCGGTTCCCGGTGCGCGGATATGATGGTCATGTCAAAATCGATCCCCATCTTTTTCAGAAAATCCGCGGCCTGCGCCATAACCGGCATATCCGAATCACTTCCCATGACTATTCCGACTTTCGCCATTTCCTGCCTCCTCATTTGATTGTCACGGCTTTCTTCCCTGTTCCGGGCAGCAAGCCGGGCTGTTCTGAACGCTTCAGACCGGCAGCTTTCTCCTGCCGTAATCTTACCGAAGAATACTGATCAGAGTGCCCGCGGCTCTCTCACCCGTATTCCATGGTCATTTTATCATAAGTGTGTTTTCACTTCCACATCCGTGAGATACTGATTTAAATCTTCCGTTCCCGGCAGCACGAACAGGCCGTCACGGATAATATCCGTTCTGCTTCCGTCCTCCCTCACTGCCGAAAGAAAACCGATCTCCCCGTACGGAACCGGTACGTCCGTATGGCAGCCGAAATAGGCCTTCGCCGGATCTTCTTTTCTCTGCCTGGTGATTTCGTTATCCCGCGCGACGATTTTTTTCCCGTCCGGGTTTTCGGTCACCTGATCCTCTTCTCTGGTGTAGCAGGTATCGCCGAGGGCAAAGTGCGGGCCTGCTTTTTCGGAAATTAAAATCGGCAGCAGATGACCGATGTGATATTTTGCGGCGGTGAAGGACACCAGCGTATTGGTCCCGACCGCAAATTCCCCCATCGGAAGCACGTCATGTTCCTTCAGGATGATTTCGCGGACCAGCTTTTTCCCTTCCTCTTCCGTCTTCCCGTTCGCGCATCCGTAATCAATGGCCATGCCGTCCCGGAAGCGGATATACAGATTCTGAAACAGGATTCCCTCCACATACACTTCCCGTACCTTTAACACGCCGTCCGTTCCGGAAAGGACCGGAGTCGTGAAGACCTCGCCCGCCGGGATATTCACATCGGCCACACAGTTTTCAAATTTCGTTTCCGATGCGGGATCCTGTAAACGGATCAGGGATATCTTCAGATCCGTCGTCTCTTTTTCCTTCCCCTTCACCTCGATGAACTCTGCTTCATCGAACACGTCGATGATCTTCTGCTGAAGCGCCGTATAATAATCGGAATCCAGGGTGTTGATGCGGACCGTATCCGCAAATATACGCTCGAAATCTTTTCCGATTTCCGGTACCGGCCAGGAAATAATCGAGAAGCTCTTCTCCGCATTCGGAAGATACCGCTCTCTTAAATTCATCGCCTCAATGAGATGCCGGTTCAGTTCTTCCGTCTGCGTCTTCCCATATGAATAAGATTCCGGTTTGTTTTCCGGCTCGAAGGTTTTTTCTCCGAACACTTCCATTAAGACCGGGCCTGCGAGAACCGCCGCCTCGTTTTTCAGTTCTTCATAGGCGCCTGCTAAAAGCGTAAGCCGCCGGTCGGAATAAGCTTTTCTGAAAAAGATAGCGCTGTCGCACCGGTGATCATACTCGAACTGCAGATTGGGACTTTCGGAAGTACAGCCGGCACCGGCACGTAAAAGTTTGTCGGACTGACGCAGCGCCGTCCGCGGAAAAACAGGCGCAAGCCCCATTTTCCGGAACAGCCTGACTTCCTCCAGAACCAGTCTCTCAAATCCTCTCCGGTAAATGATCTGGACCGTTTTCTTTTTCTTAATGTCCTTACCGGCAACTGCAAAGCCGCGCCGGAACCCGTCCGTCAGGGTCTGCGCCGCTTTTTGAACCGTTTCCTCCGGAAGCGAATTTAAGAATCGCGCCGTCTTCAGAGTTTCTTCGGAAATATAATCGCCGGATAAAAACAGATACCGCAGGTCGGAAAGCGGAAATCCGAAGGTAATCTGCTCTTCCGGATTCTCATACGCTGCCTTTAAAAGTTCCCTCGTCCGTTCCGGCACCGTGACATCCAGATAGTCAAAGGCGTACCAGTAGATCGCATCCTCCGCCTGGGCTGCATTCGCTGTCTCGCCGCGTAAAAATTTTCCGTAGATCTGCAGGAAAAGTTCCAGCACCGGCGGCATATCCTCATACCGTCCCTCATAAACCATCCGCAGAACGGACCGCACCTCCGCATATAACGCCGAAAGAACCCGGCCGTATTCCGGTCCCAGTTTCCTTACGGCAGCCGCAGGATTTAAAAAGCTCTCCCGGTATCCTTCCGGAACCACATCCTTATAAAGCTCCGACTGCAGCTTCTGCATTTCCGCAAGAGAGAGAGTCCTGTAGGTCCCGTTGTCCAGCTTTTCCTTCAGGTCAAAAACACCGGTCAGGAATTCCGCGGCGGACATAAAAAAAGCATGGAGCGCGTCATCCATTCCGGTGTCCTTCCGGACAGCCCGGATACGCTCCATGGAAAGAGCGAGTCTTTCCTCCGTCATGTGCCGCTCCCCGCTATAATCGTCATAATCCATATGATCAGTTCAACTCCTCCGATTGAAAATCCCAGCCAGGAAAAAAGATGGGCACTGTCCTTTTCCGAAAAAGACAGAAGCCCGTAAAGAACCGCAAAAAAAGACAGGACAAGCGAACTCCCGGCCATCGCGGAAACATTTTCCGCCGGATTTCCCTTTGATCCTATGACAAAATAAAGAACCGCAAAGAAAAGCAGCAGAGCCATCAGCGAGAGTATAAAAGAAAGAACCCCTTTCTTCGATGCGGGCTTTCTCAGATAATTGACCTTCGGACCGTTCTCCTGTGCCCCGTCGGAAGGAATGTCTTCCGGATATTTGAATACAGGATTTTCCAGAATGGCATCCTCCTGTTTTGTGACCGGCGTAAGGATTCTGTACTTCGGTCTTTTGTTATAATTAAACATTCCTGTCCTTTCAAAATCCGCAGAAAACTTCTCTTCCAGGAAAAAATCCTATCCGCGCATGCTGCGGACCTTCATGACCGCCGCGAAACTGAGATACCCCAGCGCGCAGCCGAGGCTGTTTAAGAAAATATCGTCCACATCGAATATGCCGGCTCCCGTGAGGCACTGAACCACTTCGATCAGAAATGAGAAAAGGAAACCGGAAAGCAGCGTTCTTAAAAACACGCGGCTTTTTTCCGTCACGGCCGGAAGGAAAAAGCCGAACGGTACAAATGCCGCGACATTCCCTGCCGTATTGATCAGAAACGCTTTCATTCCGACCACATGGCGGAATTTCCAGAACCGCCTGATCTCATGAAAAAGTCTCAGATTGTAGCGGTATCTTACGTCCGCTCTCTCCGTTCTTCCCATTCCTTCGGAGAAGAACAGAAAATAAGTGAGCAGCATAAGATACAGAAGGAACAGCAGAAGGCCAATTGCCCTGTGCTTCCGGCTGACCGGATTCTTCTGATTTTCCGTCGTCTTTTTCTCCGTTTTTCCGGACATGATCATCTGCGGACAATCCCGTACTGCTCATAATAGGCATCGATCATGCCCTTCATATGGTCATCGATCACAACTTTTCCCTTATATGGTCTGTTATATAAGTGTTCCACCACGTCCGTCATGGTGACAATGGAGCATGTTTTTATTCCGTAGGTTTCGGCAATTTCCTGAAGCGCGCCTTTCTCCCCCTGTCCTCTTTCGCAGCGGTCCACGCTTACCACCAGCCCTGTCACATCCACTTTTCCCTGTGCCTTCAGAATGGGCATGGTCTCCGCTATGGATGTTCCGGCTGTCGTCACATCCTCTATGATGACTATCCTGTCTCCGTCCTTTATGGGACTCCCGAGAAGAATGCCTTTATCGCCGTGATCCTTTACTTCCTTTCTGTTCGAGCAGAAGCCGACCTTTACGCCGAACTGCCGGTAAAGTTCAATCGAAGCAGCCACGGAAAGCGGAATCCCCTTATAGGCCGGTCCGAACAGAATATCAAAATCCGTCCCGAAATGATCATGAATGGCCTTCGCATAATAAAGGCCGAGCGTCTGAAGCTGATCGCCGGTACGATAAAATCCGGTATTTACGAAAAACGGCGTCTTCCTTCCGCTCTTGGTCGTAAAATCTCCGAACTTCAGCACTTCGCAGTCGATCATGAATTCTATGAATTCCTCTTTGTACTTTTCCATGAATCTCCTTCCGGCCGGGTTTCCGTCTGCCTTAACGCACCGTTCCGATCAGTTCCCCGACGGCATTTATCCCGTATTTTACCATATAATCACGTATTCCGTCCACAATCTGCACCGTTGCGTAAGGGTTCCTGAAATTTGCCGTTCCCACGCTGACGGCTGTCGCGCCGGCCAGAATAAACTCGACCGCATCGTCCGCGGTGGCAATGCCGCCCATGCCGATCACCGGGATATGCACCGCATTTGCCGCCTGCCAGACCATACGCAGCGCCACCGGTTTCACCGCGGGCCCGGAAAGACCGCCGGTCCTGTTGGCCAGAACAAATTTTCTCTTCGCGATATCGATCTTTGTTCCGGTCAGCGTGTTGATCAGGGAAACCGCATCGGCCCCGCCGCTTTCCGCCGCCTTCGCCATTACCGTAATATCCGTCACATTCGGAGAAAGCTTCATGATCACGGGCTGCCTGGCGAGACGCTTCACCGCGGAGGTGATCTTTTCCACGGCCTTCGGATCCTGTCCGAAGGCAATTCCGCCTTCCTTCACATTGGGACAGGAAATGTTGATTTCCAGAAGATCCACCGGTTCCGCGGAAAGCCGCTCCACGACATTCAGATATTCTTCCTCGGTGTGGCCGCACACATTCACGATGATCTTCGTGTCGAACTTTTTCAGAAACAGGATGTCCCGCTTTACGAAAACATCTATCCCGGGGTTCTGCAGTCCGATCGCATTCAGCATGCCGGAGGGCGTCTCCGCAATCCGCGGCACCGGATTTCCTTCCCACGGAACATCCGAAACGCCCTTTGTCACAACCGCGCCCAGTCTGTTCAAATCAACGAATTCGGAATATTCCTCACCCGAGCCGAAGGTCCCGCTCGCGGTCATGACCGGGTTTTTCAGTTCCACGCCCGCAATGTTCACGCGCAGGTCCGGTCCGTCGGAATGATTGTCCTTTTCCGGGCCGCACGCGCTGTGACAGGTTCTGTTTCTCTCTTCCGCCTGTCCGTTTCCGCCTGTATCTTCTGCACTGCGTCCGCCTTCACCGGCGGAACCGCTGACACTGTTTTTCCGTGACTCATCCGCCATCATGAAAGGTCCACCTCCCTTGCGTCAAATACCGGCCCGTCCTTGCAGACACGTTTGTTTTTCACATTGGAATGGGCATCCTTATCCGTTGTCTTTACAATGCAGCCGAGGCAGGCACCGACGCCGCAGGCCATGCGCTCCTCCATGGAAACAAAACAGGGAATCTCTTTTTCTTCCGCATATTTTTTCAGTGCCCGCAGCATGGGAAGCGGACCGCAGGCCATGATGCAGTCCGGCGTAAAATCATTTTCCTTCATGGCATCGATCACGTTTCCTCCGGTGCCGGCACTTCCGTCTTCCGTCGCGATCAGAACCCGGTCCGCCGCCCTGGTAAAATCTCCCTTTAAAAACAGATCCGCATTCCGGTAGCCTAAGACCGCCGTCTTCTTTCCCGGCAGTTCATGGCACAGTTCCAGTAACGGCGGAATGCCGATCCCGCCGCCTACGACAGCAATGACGCTGTCCGCATTTCCCGGTTTCAGAGAACCGGCCTCTTCTGCTTCATGACTCCGGGCAATACAGTCCCCGATTTCTTTCCGATCGGTCGGAAACCCGTTTCCGAGCGGGCCGAGGACTTCAATTTCCGTTCCCGGAAGATAAGTGCTGAGTTCTCCTGTACCGGCTTTTTCTCCCGTCACGCGGTAGACGAGCCGCAGCGCTTTCCTGTCCCAGAGGATTTCGCATATGCTTACGGGACGCGGCAGCAGCCGGGAACGGTCATTTAAATACAGGTTCAGGAACTGCCCCGCGCAGGCCGCTGCCGAAATCGACGGCGCGGCAATGCAGAGATCAAATATCCCGGCACTGATTTCCTTCTGCGACAGAACGACCGCAGTGCATTTGACTTTTCCCATACGACACTCCTTTTCCCGCATTTATCCCGGTTTCCTGTTTCAGATTTCCCGCTGAAAACAGAACCTCGTCAGAGTACCGAGCGGATGTCGGCAATCATATCCTCCAGGGCCTTCCGCGACGCATCCGCAAAGTGCTCCGGACCGAAGGAAGTATACTTTTCCTTCTGATATGCGGCTATGATTCCGCGGGAAGAGTTTACGATGGCACCGCTGCCGTTTTTGTCAAAACAGTGCTTCAGATCTTCCGCCGTGCCGCCCTGTGCACCGTACCCGGGTACCAGGAAAAACGTGTGCGGCATTTTTTCACGCAGCCTCTTTCCGATTTCGGGATAGGTTGCCCCGACCACGGCTCCCACGTTCGAATAGGTTCCGTCCATGCTTAAGGAACCCCACTCTTCAATTTTTTCCGCCACCCGTTCATACAGCGGTTCTCCCGCGAGTTCCCTGTCCTGGAACTCGCCGCTGGATGGATTGCTGGTCTTATCCAGCACGAATATCCCTTTGTCGAACGTGTTGCAGGCATCGATGAACGGCTTCACGCCGTCCGTCCCGAGATACGGATTCACCGTCACCATGTCCGTATGGAATGCGGAAAAGGTTTTCGATCCGATTTTGATCTCTCCCAGAAAGGCAGACGCATAGGCAGCCGAGGTGGAGCCGATGTCGCCCCGCTTCGCGTCTCCGATCACGATCAGGCCCCTGTTCTGGCAGTAGGCGACCGTGCGCTCGTACACGGTAAGACCGGGGATGCCGAGTTCCTCGTACATGGCGATCTGCGGTTTTACGGCGGGGATGATATCATAAACGGCATCCACGATTGCCCTGTTGAACTGCCACACGGCTTCCGCCGCGCCTTCCGGATTTTCTCCGTACTTCTCATAAGCTTCCCTCAGGATATGCTCCGGGATATGGGAAAGCACCGGGTCCAGTCCCACGCAGACCGGCGCTTTCGTCTTTTCTATTTTTTCAATCAGTTTTGATATCATGGTCTCCTCTTTCCGTTCCGCGGTTTCTTTTCGGCTCTATTATAAGAAATAATCGGCGGTTCGTCCACTTATAAAAACCTTAAAGCCGGTCCGGAAATTCTTAACGGTAGCCCGTTTGCGGTCTGTTTGCTATAATAAATCAGGAATCCGCGAGAGAAAGCAGGCAAAATGGATATTCTCATCAGGAATAAACTGAACCGGAAGGAAACCGCAGAAGTCAAAGCGTTTCTTTCCGCATGCACGGAAAAAAAAGGACTGATGCTCTCCTTTCCGTTCGGCGATGCCGACGCTTCCTTTTTCCTCTGCCATGAACAGAGCACTCTGGTTTCGGTTCTTGTGCTCTGCCGGATTGATGATCTTTCCTTCGAATGCATAGCCTGGACACGTCCGGAAAACCGCAGAGCCGGTTATTTCAAGGCGCTCTGGAATGAAGCGGTAAAAACTCTCCGGGGCACCGCACCCGCAGCGGAACGGAAAAATATCCGCGTCACATTTATCACGGATAATCTTTGTCCCGCGGCCCGGAAGGTGCTGCGTACGCTGAAGGCAAAAAAGCAGGCCGAAGAGCTCACCATGTCCGCCGATCTTTCCGGTTTTAAAAGCAGGACTGCAGCGGACAGCCTGTTTCTGTTCCGGAAAAAAAGCAAAGGATCCGGCAATACAGCCGAATATGAAGTCATCTCCGCGGACCATGCAGACGTTCCCGTTCTCTCTTTTTCCATCCTTCCGGCCCGGGAAAGCAGCACCTGCTACCTCTATTCGTTTTCGGTACGGAAAGATCTCCGCGGCAGAGGCTACGGAAGCCGCATATTCCCGCTCATCCTGCAGTTTCTGAAAAGCCGGGGATATTCCGGACTGATGCTCCAGGTCTCATCATCGAATAAGGCTGCCGTAAAAATATACAGGAACTCCGGCCTTACGGCCGGAGTCCGACTGACTTACTATGAGATAACGATCTGAAGTACCTGAACGCCGGCTGCGGCCATGGAACGGTCCCGCTTCCGTCAGAAGTCCATTTTCTTTTTCTTCCCGTTCAGAAGGACCGCCGCGAGCATGACGGCTGCCGTCATTACCATAAGCAGGACCGGAGCCGTCTTTTCACCTGTCTTCGGCAAACCGCCCAGCGGTATTTCTTCCTGCTTTATGATCTCCGCTTCCGGTGCTGCCGGTTCCGTTACAGTTCCTGACGGTACCGGTACTGCATGAATGCCTGTCGTGTTTCCGGAAGAACCGGACGACGAGGGGTTCGGCCCGGGATCCGGCGACGGTGCCGGCGGATTCTTCGGAACCGTATTCCTGGTCGTATTTGTCGTATACGTGTTTTCTCCGCATTTTATATCCGCCGTATTCTCAATGACCTCTTCCTGTGCGCCGCCGTTCACCTTAACCTTGAAGCTCACGACTGCCTTGGCCCCGGGTGCAACCGTCCCGCAGTGAAACGTAAGAATTCCGGTTTTTCCGTCTTCCGGCGCTTCGACAGGGGCCGCATCCGCTCCCGCTCCGCTTATATATGCTGCCGAGTTTCCGACATACGCTGTATACGCGGGAATTTTGTCTGTAATCGTTACGAGCGCATCTGCCCCTGTGTTATTCGTATACGTGATCTCATACCGGAGAATATCCGATGCTGCGGTTTCTTTCCCGTCTATGCTTTCCGTTCCGCTTTCCGTGAACACATCCTTGGGTTTCAGAATTTTTACCGTCGTTTCATTTGTGTTCTGTGCATGATAACCTGCTCCGGTTCCCCCGACCTGTGCGTCATTTCCCAGAGTTCCGTACATGCCGGCCGTATCAAACGGTATGTCAAGCAGATATTCCGCACCTCTGGAGGCAATGGTCCCCGTGTACACGACAGCAGTCGCATCCTCTGCTATTGCAAAAACCGCATCCGAACCGCTTGCCGTTTCGGCTGCCACAGTCCATGTCCCGTCGGAAAGGTCAGCATCCGCAGCAGAATAGTTTCCTGTCCGGACAGCCTTTGATGTCGTATAGTAAAGTACGCCGCGTCCGGCTGAGTTTCCGCCTTTCAGTGTCACTGTTCCTGTCCGGTAAGCTCCTGTAAAGGAAGAACCTCTGTTATCCCCGTTGTACGGAAAAACATCGAGAATCTTTGCCTCGGTCAGGGCAATATCGGAATCATTTCTTAAGGTCAGCCGGTAACTGACTGAAGCTCCGGAAGTACCGCTCGTACTCACGGGATCCGTGACGCCGTTCGTGGTAACATTCTTCGTAAAGCGCAGCAGGCCGATTTTGATCACGGACAGAGACACCGTCTTATATCCCTGGAAGTCCAGCGTGGCCGCATCAGCAGCGCCCATGTTGAACTGGCCCCTGCTTTCAAAACTTTCTCCGTTCGTATAGCTGCCGTCGATCGTTGCGGATAAATGAAGCGCCGGGACGGCAAACGGACTGACGGGATCATCCACCGTCACCGTATAGAGTTTATAACCGGTCTTCTGAACCGAATCGAGATTGCCGGCCGGGACAGAAACACCTCCCGTAACTTTCCTGGCAGCCGGATCATAGGTTCCGCCGAGCACCAGGCTTCCCGCATCCAGCGTCATTCCGTCCGGAATGCGGAATTTATAGGCAATTTTCTTCAGGGCTCCGTCATCCGTGATCACGGTCGGCGTCAGGACAAAATCAACACGGTCATCGCCGCTTTCCGGAACATAGACTGTTTTCACGGTTCCGTCGGCATTCTTCGTCTCGATCTGATAGTTTACCTTCACGCCTTTCGGAGTAATCCAGAGCGACGCTCCGGACCAGGTATCCTGATAACCTCCGTTTTTCGAACCGTCCTGATTGTAATGAGCAGGCTCCCAGGCGATTTTATATGCATTTTCGCTGTGCCAGTCCGTATCTGCCGTCTGTCCGATTCCCACCTCGGCCACATTATACTGAAAGGCGGCAGTTTCAACGCCCGTGTTTCCATCCGGCACGTACTGCGCCACATCTCCGCCGAGATATGCGCTCGCAGAATAAAGTCTCGCGGACTCGGTCACACAGGTTGTATCGGCAGCCGGATTTGCAGTTTCCTTTACCTTCAGCTTGTAATCAAACCAGATCCCCGCGCTTGCTTTGGTACTGTCTCCGTACAGCAGCACATTTCTTACTTCGCACAGCACGCCGACACACTGTTTCCCGGCATTTTGAAGATCGGAAAGCGAATCGTAATAGACAAGTTCGCGGAGCGTGGCATTCTTCATGTCCGTCACGCTGCCCCACAGGGAGCCGTCTTTTCTGGCGGCATATCTTAATTTTGCCGTACCGTTTGAGATATCCGCATTGGTCCCGACTGCCAGCGCCGTCCACTGTTCCGTATCCGGCAGTTCCAGAAGACCGGTGTCAAATTTAATCAGGAGATCCTCTGCGTTGATGGCCGTGGAAATGTTCTGTGCCTGCGTATAGCCGATATAGGTATGCGCATAGACTTCCTGGCCGGGATACGCTTCCGTCGCCAGAGTGTTCTGATAGGCGGAAGATGTTTTCTGCAGACGGTTTTCCAGGAAGGCACCGTCATTCGCCAGGGTCTGGAAATAGGTTCCCCAGGAGATCCTGCCTCTTACATTCAGATAGGGCGTCACCACCTGATCATCCGATCTGTCCGTCTGGTTGTCGTTTGTTCCCGGTGTCGCTGCCGGCAGGGTATTTCCCGATGCCGTCGAGGCAGCAAGATCCGTGTCCGTAATGCGGATGGTGTACTGCTCCGGGTATGTCATGTTTTCCGTCTGTTCCTCAAACACGCCGACCTTCAGACTGATCAGCGTGGAAAGCGGGTCGTCGAGAGCCGTTTCCGGAAAGCTGTAATTGCTGACGCTCACGCTGACCGTTCCGTTCCCGTTGTCCGTGTAACTGACTGCAGCGGGACCGGATGTGTTGCTGTCGGTGATGTATGCCACCTTCTGCAGCGGCGTGGTTGTAAGCGAATTCTTAATGTGCGTTCCGTCCAGCTTCAGCTGGAAGGTGACCGGTCCTGCCGGTGCTTCCGCGCCTTTCAGTCTTGTGGATGTGCCGACCTGAAGAGAAACCGTATAATCCTGGATAACACCGTTTCCGAGTGCCTTTCCGGCACTGTCTGTCTGAGCTCCCCACATCTTTCCGCTGTTTGCCAGAGAAAGCTTTACATTCATCTGCGGCGCTGCGCTGACCGTGAAGGTATCGGCGGTAACCGTTCTGCTTTCGACAGGATTGCCCTCCAGCCATACTTTGAATGCAGGCGTGATTTTCTTCCCGTTCCCGGCTCCGTGAACCAGTACGGGAATAGACAGCGTGCCGGCGCCCGGAACAGCAACAATAAAATCATCATTGACCAGATGATATCTGATCTCGGCGACCACGTTCCCGCTGATTTCGGTCATGGATGTGACAGTTCCCCATTTTGCGATCGATTCCGCATCGAAAACCGCCTCATTTTTTGTGCAGCCGGGAAGAACGGCTTCTATGCAGAGGTAGCCTCCCGTATATCCTGCAGGATCATTCGGAGAAAGATTTTTGATTGCCGTCGTGTAGCCCAGTTCGTAGTCGACGGAATCGAAGGAACGGACGATATGATTACTGACGGAAGAATCATGTCCTGGTGCATCGTCCGCATCAAACGCCTCCGTCCCGTCATAGGTGCTGATGAGCTTCCACTCCGTTATTTCTGCCTTCGCATCCGCGGGAGAAGCCGGTTTCACATATTTCAGGCTGAAGTTGGATGCCGTCGTAAATACAAGTGTGCGTTCCTTTTCGGTCACCTCACCGCTGTCCCACTGTTTTGCCAGCGGAACCGCGACTTTCCGTTTTTTCTTCATGAAACCGCTGCCGCTCTTCATGAATTTGCTGAAGTAAACATTGTAAACATCCTGAAGCGCAGCGTTTGCATCCGTTTTCGCTTCCGTTTCACCGATCTGCTTTCTGTACGCCGCCGTAAGAGAGGCAAACGTCGCTTCCTCAGGCGTATTTTCAGAATAGACGGATTTTGATATGCTGCTGATCTGCTGTTCAATGGCTGCCGTGTCGGAAAAGAAAGCCGTGAGATTTACCGGATCGATTTCCACGTCCCCGACACGGTTTCCCCCGTAATCGGTCACGTCGTCCGTGACCATGGCTTCCAGATCCGCATGATTTCCGTTCATGTAGGCTTCATATGCATCGTAAAGGAGCGAAAGATCGTCAATCACCAGCGGATCGGTGTATTTCAGGCCGGATGCCGCCTGCAGTCCGGTAACCTCACGGTCAGCCACCACCCATTCGGTCAGGTCTTCGTGCCCTTCTCCGTCCTTTGCATTATTGTCATAATACAGAATGAACGCCGGTTCATTGACCCTGGTCTGCAGATCAAATGTACAGAGGTCCGCGTCCGAGGAGGTTGCCGTGACCGCATCCGAAGCGGTCGCCGCTGCCGCATCCGACACCGTCGCAAACCCCTCCTCTCCGTAAAACCCGACCTGACGGACTTTCAGGATCTTTCCGGATGTGCCTGCCATGCCGGCATGCATTTTGATTCTGGCAAACCCGTTTTCATACTCCGGAGCATCAAACGAGATCCCGGTAAAGTCATCTGCGGATCCGTCCGTCCAGACTTCGAGATTTTTATCCGGAATCACGTTGTTTTTCACCGTATACAGCGCCCTGACTGTTTCATACAGGTTTTCATCCGTACATCCGCTCATATCCATTCCCGAACCGGGTTCCAGGCTTTCCGCCATAGCCTCCGGAAAATAATGCGGCAGATACTGCAGGTCCGAGAACAAAAAAAGAACCGCAGCCAGGAACAATGCCACTGATTTCCTGAAACGGTTATATTTCATAGACTGCTCCTCTCTGAAAAACTGACTGATATTCTTTGACGATATAATTTACAAAACTGTTCTATAGTATAAATTTTTTTAACTTCTGTAATTAGGACGCAGAGAAAAAGCTTAGTGTTCGCTTTTTAGATAAATTTTTTCCGGTTCTGCAATCAGGCAGGAACTTCTCACCTTCTGCCGACGCGCGGGTCACTCTCCTGAAAGGACTCGTTTCCCTGCCTGGCCCTGTATTTCTGAATCATAAAGAAACGGCCTGCCGTATAATCAGCAGATCATTTCTTTATGATGATTTTTTTCTGAACAACAGGAAACATATCCATAACAGAATCCCCGCAAGCCACAGATACGGATCTGTCTGTCCTGCTTCGACGCCTGTCGGGACAATTTCTTTTCTGCTGTTCGTAACGGTTATCAGCGTGTCCCCGCGTACCGGCTTGTAATACCAGATCTTATCCGAGCCTCCGTAATTCGTGATCGTCTCTCCTGCGGGTACGACATGCGATTCCGTTATCGTGTATCCGTCCGAGTCCGTCTGCGTGAAAATAACAGCTCCGCCGGCTTTTACATCCGATATCGTGAAGCTGTGTCCGGTCTCAATCGACTGCGTCACCGTGTGCTGCACGCTGTCCGTTCCGACATAGAGTACTGTAAATGTTCCGTGTTTTGTCAGGTTGGCATATGGTTCCCATTGGTTCATGTACTTGATCGTAAGCGTGGAAGCCGAATAATAATTATATAAGCTGTACGGACTTGTACCTGTTGTTTCGTTGTTGTTGAAATCGTACGTGTAATCAGTATCTATGTTCCTTGTCCCATTTACGATCGTCGTGAACGTGAATTTCCCCGGATCGGCGGCAGCTGAATTGACTGTCATGTTCCATTCCCCGGCAGGAAGGTTATATCCGTTTTCCGTTGAGACCTCTACGATCCTGTATGACTTGTCGTCAAAGTATCCGCAGTCTGTGTTTCCGTCAGTCCCGCTGGTGAAGACATTCCCTTTTTCAGTATTCTGTGTCTTATCCTGGTTTGTATATGTTACGCGGGACCAGTTTGCATCTGCCGCCATATTGGTATCACTCTCGTAGGTCGTCGGGACTGTTCCCGTTCCGACCCATCTGTAAATATGGAAAGCGGCACCGGATACCGGAGCATGGTTTATGCCGTCAGATTTTTTTGTAAACTGCAGCCTTGTCGGAGGTCTGAAATAAATGTAAGTATCAAAAGCGGCGTTCTGGCCGGCATCCTCTCTGTTGGCTCCGATATTTAAGCTCGGGGTAAGATCGTCTTTGAATACAGGCTTGTTCGCAGCCGCCGCATCGCGGCTCACGGTTGTTCCGTCCTGTGTATAATTTTCGACAAACTTGTGTCCCGACACATGATCTCCGGAAGCGACCGACACGCCAACCGCTCCGGCAGTGCCAGTTAATGTCCCGGCAGCATTGATAATGGCATTTGTCAGCAGCCTGACATTACTTGCGGCATTCGAAGAATCCGTATTTCCCGTTACTTTCGGAGCTCCCGACATCGTAAGAGCGCCTGCAGCACTGCTGTTTATGAAAACAGCTCCGCCGCCGGCCACGTTTGAATGGTTCCCCGTAATCGTATTGGTTCCCGTCATCGTCAGTGTGTTCGCATAGATTGCCGACCCGCTTCCTCCGCTGTTTCCGCTGAAGGTGCTTTCATTCAGAAGCATGCTCCCGGTCGCCATGACAGCTCCGCCCCCATTGGCACTGTCGGTGTTCTGGTTTCCCGTAAAGGTCGATTTCGAAACATTGAGCGCTCCTCCCATAGATGCGATCGCACCTCCGGCTACGGCAGCTGTGTTATTCGAAAAAGTTGATTCGGTTATATTTACGGTATTCGTCCCCTGGCTTAGAACAGCTCCGCCCATACCGGAATTATTGCCGCTCATTTCCGCTTTCGTGATGTTCAGGGTATTTGTTCCATTTAAGTTTATGGTTCCCTGCTGCGAACCCGTCGTGTTTGTGGAATTCCTGATGACTGTTTTTTCCCCGATCGTAACATTTGCGGAATTGCTGATGCTGATGAGCGGAGTGGTCGCGCTGCAGTTTGCCTTGTTTCCGTCAAAAATGATGTTCCCGGTCGTGACTGACCCGCCGCTTATCGTGAGCCCTGCTGTCCCTGTTAAAGCCGGACCGCGCAGGACCGTGGCCCGGTCGGTTTCACCGGAAGCCGGGGAAAAAGTTCTCGACCCTGTTACTGTCGGGCCCGCCGTGCTTGTCGGCGCTGTCCTGATCGTTACGCCCGTGAGGTTCGTAAGGCCTGAAGCTGCCGTTACCGTGTGGCTCTTGAACACTTCTATCGTATCTCCCGACACGGCATTGTCACACGCTTCCTTCAATGTCGGATAGATTCCGTAAAGCGCGTTGTTCCGGATAATCTGGCAGGTCCCGTATCCCCACACCACTTTGTTTGCTGATCCGGCTGTCCCGCAGAGATAATCCGTCGAGGCCGTATTTGTGTCTGCGAAAAAGGCATATAACCCTTTCACAGCCGCAGAACTCGCGTTTGTCGTGATACCGAACTGGTTCCCAATATTCATATTGCCCGGGCAATAAATACCGACGGATGCAGACGGATCCATGTCTGAAGTAACCGTCATCATGGCATTCGTACTCAGATATAAATCCTTTTGTGCCGTCGTAGCATTATTCGTATTCCCCTTTATGACCGGCGTACCGGAAATTCTGACAGCGCTTCCGCCAGCCGCATAAATACCGCCGGAATAAGATGTTCCCCCGGCTCTTGCCGTATTCCCGGTTATCAGTCCTCCCGTTATGTTCAGGGTGCTTCCGGTCGGAAGTTCGATTGCGGAACACCCGAATGTGTTCCCGGATATCTCGGCATGCCCGCTGATATTGATGATGGCAGTATTGGGGTGACACGCGATCACGGCTGATTCGGCCCCGTTTCCTGTCGAGGTGTTGTTATATATTTTGGCGTATCCGGTCAGATTGAATGTCGATTTCGTGGTACTGGAACGCATGAAGACTGCGCTTGAGGTATCGTTTCCCGTGCAGTTATAGATTGACGCGTGGTCCTTCAGCGTGATGGTGGAACCATTGTCTTCATCGATCACGCCGGAATTTCTGCCCAGGCAGTCATGGATGGAACTGTTTCCCTGCATCGTAAGGGTACCGCTTCCCAGACTGCTGCCCACCAAAATTGCTGCGGCCTGATAGCCGGCCACATTGATAATGCTTGCCGCCCCGTCAAGCGTTACATTCGCCAAGCCTTCCACTCTTATAATGCCGCTGTTCCCGGATGCCTGAGCGGAACTGTACGCGTTCTGTCCGTCGAAACATATGTCTGATATCGTTACGACCGAACTGGATTTTATATCAAATATGCTGAAATTCTGCGTACTCCTCTTCAGGGTCGGGATAGTGCCCGGCGTTCCTTCGTACGGAAGCGTTGCCGCGTTTTCAGCCGCTTTCGTAATCGTTATATTTTTTCCATCGATATTGATCTGCTGCGGAAGCGTATATTCCTGAACCAGCATTTCAATCGTATCTCCGTTTGTCGCTTCCGTTACCGCCTGTGCAAGCGTCGTATAACCCTGAGAACCGATCTTGCACACAAACCCGCTTGCCGCAAGCATCATGATTCGTTTGCTGTAGGTATTTACGGTTAACGTCAAATCCTGTGTGATACCGGTGGACAGCAGCCCGGCAGACGCATACCATGTATTATTTTCATCCTTCCAGCCGTTTGCACCGATATATTTCGAGGATATTTTTATTTCCGGAATCTGGTCACTTGTTAAACTTCCGCGGTTTTTTACAAACACCTTTACTTCTCTCAGTCCTGTCAGAATGCCGTTTGACTGACTTGCATTTGAAACCGTAGCGTATCCGTCATATACCGGACCGTCAGTCAGAATACCGTCCTCATCCGTTTCTGATGCAGTTGCCATCCCGGCCGCGGCGTTGCTTCCCGTTGCATCACTGACACTTGCATATTCGTAATAGTCGGATGGGGTTGAGAGTTCCATTTCTCCGATCGAGAACGTGCAGTTCGGGTTTTCACTTATGAATGTTACCGTATGATACGTTTCCGGGAATTCAATACTATAGCTTTCACTTTCGGCGGATACAACGGCAGGTTCAAAAATGTACAGGAAAAGAAGCACGAATGAGATAATCCATGCTTCGATTCGGCTTATAAGATTTTTTATTTTCTTATATTCCCGCATTTTCCCTTTCAAATTAATGATGTCCTGAAGCCTGCCTTTTTCTGAACAGCGCAAGAATCATGGCCAGCGCAATTGTGATAAACCATATCCAGCTGCTTCGCTCGACGGACGCTATTCCTGTCGGAACGACTGCTTTTTTTTCATCCGTGAATATCACAGCCGTATCTCCGCGAACTGAAGTATAGGACCACACATTTCCATCATAATTTACGGTTTCACCGGCAGGAACCGTATGGGATTCCGTGACCGTGTATCCGTCTGTATCCGTCTGTGCATACGTGACGTTCCCGCCCGGCTTTATTCCCGAAATCGTGAAGGAATGCCCCGTTTCCAGTGACTGCGTGACAGTGTGCCGCACATCGTCCGTCCCCGTGTATGTCACCGTAAAGCCGGCGTGCTTTGTCAGATTCGCATAAGGGGCCCAGCTATTCATGTACTTGATCGTCAGGGTTGAGCCGGCGTAGTAATTGTACAGGCTGTATGGTGTCGCAAATCCTGTTTCGCTGCTGCTGAAATCGTACGTATGATCATTCTCCAGGTTACGGGTTCCGCTTACGATCGTCGTGAAAACGAACTTTCCCGGAGAAACCGCTGAAGAATCCACCGCCACGTTCCATTCCCCTGCCGGAAGCACATATCCTTCCGCCGTGGAAACTTCCACAATCCGGTATGTCCTGTCATCCAGAAATCCGCAGTCGACATTCCCGTTGGCATCGCTCGTAAAAATATTGCCTTTTTCCGCATTGAACGTTTCATCCTGATTCATGTATGTCATCCGCTGCCAGTTCGACAGATCGGCATCCATGGCTGCTGCCGAAGCATATTCTGTCGGGATTGACGCCGGGTCTGCACCAAGCCATTTATAAATCCGGAAACCTGCACCGGATACCGCCGCGCGGCCTGAACCGTCTGACATTTTTGTGAATTGCAGCCGAGTCGGGGGCAGGAAATAGATGTAAGTATCGTACTGCGGGTTGTTGCCGGCCTGTTCCCCGTTGGCTCCCGTATTCAGTTCTGTCGACAGGTCATCAGTGAATTTTCTTAGGTTTGCAGAAGCCACGGTCGTGCTCTCCGTTGTTCCGTCCGCTTCAAAATTATGCACGAATTTATGTCCGGAGATGTGGTCCGCATCCGCTACCGTGACACCGACTGCCGCGTCGGCACTTAACAGAGAATCTTTCGCATGGATCATCCCGCCTGCAGGAAGCTTCACATTGCTTGCGTTTCCTCCCGCGTCCGTATTGCCGGTTATGGTCGGAGTCCCCGACATTGTCAGTGCACCGGCGGCTGTGCTCTCAATATACAAAGCTCCGCCCTTTGCTTTTTGTGCCGTGTTTCCGCTTATCGTGTTCACGCCGGTCATCGTTACTTTTGCTGCGTATATCGCACTTCCGGTACCGGCAGAGTTTCCGGTGAAGGTGCTCCCGGAAAAACTGAATGTCCCGTTTGAATAGATTGCACCGCCCATATAGGCAGCGTCTGTGGACTGGTTTCCCGTAAAGGTCGAGTCCGACACCGAAAGCGTTCCTGCCGTACCGTTCATCATGACCGCTCCGCCTGCCACAGCAGTGTTCCCGCTGAAGGAGGAACCGGCAACCGTAACGGTATTGGTACCGCTGCTGAAGATCGCTCCTCCCATTCCCGAACGGTTATTCTTAAACTCTGCTCCTGTGACATTCAGCGTACTTCCTCCGTACACATTGACAGTCCCGAGGGCCGTCTGCAGTGAGCTGGCCACATAGGAGTTCTGTATGACGGTTCCGTTTCCGAGTGTCACTGCCGCACCGCCTGCAGAGGCAATCATCGATTTCGTCGCGGTGAAGTTATCCCTGTTGCCGTCAAAAATGATTCCGGTCGTAAGAACGGACCCGCCGTTCACTGTCAGCATTGATGTGTCTTTCAGGTTTGCATCCCTTGTTACGGTTGCAGCACTTGTTTCCCCTGCCCCGGGCTGGAATATCCGTGCTCCGCTGACCGGATTTGTTCCCGTCGGAGCAGTCTTTATCGTTACATTGGTGATCGTGGACGGAATGACCGTTCCCGCTGTTTCCGTATGGTCTTTGAAAACTTCGATCGTGTCTCCGCTTTGAAGATGCGCTGAGGCGTCCGCGATCGTGGGATAAATATCGATGAGAACACCGTTCCTGATAATCTGGCAGGTCCCGTCTTTCGCCCAGATCACATTATTTCCGGTACCGGGTGCTCCGACAAGATCGTCCGTTCCGCTGTTCGTGTCTCTGAACAGAACATCCAGGTTCTCCACGGATGACGAGGCAGGGGCGGTCGTTTCTCCGAAATGTGCGCCGATCGTCATCCTGTCTTTGTTATCTTCATCATTCCCTGCCGCGGTTATTCCGATGGAAGCCGCTGCCGACATGCTGCCCGTTACGCTGATATAGGTCCCCGTGTTCAGGAAGACATTATTTGCCTTCGTTCCCGGTGTTGTGACAAACGTCGTTTCGTCCATCGAGCCGCCGGCTGTGTTGCCGGTAACGGTCGGGCTGCCGCTCACATTGAGATTTCCTCCGGCGCTCCACAGCATGATTCCGCCTCCGTTTCTGCCGGCTGAGGTCGTATTTCCCGTTATGCTGCCGCCGCTTAAGTTCATTGTCGAACCGGAATGAACGAACACTCCTCCACCGCCGTAGTTCAGGGCAAAATTATCCGATATCGTTCCGCCGGTCATGTTCAGCGTCCCGCCGGCTCCGTTGTCATAGATGTTTGACTGGTAAAGATAGACGCCCCCGCCGGGGTTAACGGCGTAATTGTTCTTTACGGATGCATTTTCTTCTATGTTCAGTACTCCGCCGTTATTGACGGAAACCGCTCCTCCGTCATAGCCGTAATTTTTCGTGAACGATGCAGTCCCCTTTACGGTCGCCGTTCCGCCGTTTACGAACATGCCGGCTCCGCCCGTCCAGGTTCCTGTCCCGGATGTTTTATTTCCCGTGATCACGGACGCCCCGTCTATCGTCGTCGTACCTGACGTCAGGATTCCGCTTCCGCGGAAATTCGTGCCGGTAAAATTTTCAATTGTCGTGTCCGTGACGGTAAGACTTCCGCCGGCCTCATTCCTGACACCGCGGATATTTGTTACGGCAGCCCCGTTCAGGATCAGTTTTTTCAACGTAAGGCCTGTCCCGGAAGGTACGTCAAACATCGCTGTCCCGGAGGTATAAGCGGATCCGGCCGTAAATGTGCAGACCGTAACACCGTTCGTCGCGTCTTCCGCAGGTTCGACCGTGATGTTTTTTCCGGAGGGAATGGTGATCTGCGATGCGATTTCATATGACGGCACCAGCATTTCTATCTTGTAATCCGTATGTATGCCGGTGTTTCCATTGATATCCGTGGCTGTCCCGTCCGCACAGGCAGCCACCGCAGCTTCAAGCGTCTGATAGACAACCGTACCGATCCTGCAGACGCCTTTCCTCCACTTTACGGTATTTCCGGTACCGTATGTACCGAACATATTGGAAGCGGAGTTTTGCTCCACATTGGTATCGGCGAAGAAATTGGAAAGTCCGTTCACCGTTGCGGAGCTTTCTGCCGCAGTGCTTGAAAAAACGCTGTCGTTCGTCATTCTCCCCACGGCTGTTACACCGATTGAACCGGTAATTTCTCCCGCGGTCTTAAAGGATAACGCTGACGGAAGATACAGATTCGCGGCAATTCCGCCCGCTGCCGTGTTCCCGCTGTAGCTGCAGGAACCTTTGTTGTTTTTTATCACCACCGGACCGGATACATTTAAGGTTCCGCCGGTCAGACAGTATCCGCCGCAGGCGCCTTTTCCGGTATTGTTCTCTATTGTCCCGCCGGTAAGGTTTGCCGTTGTGCCGCCTTCCTGAACGACGGCGCCGCCCCCTCCGGTCGTCGCATACAGTGCCGCGCAGTCCGTGATCAATCCGCCGGACATGTTGAACACGCCGCCGTTTCCCCACAGTGCAATCGCACTCCCGCTGTCAGGCCGGGCTCCGTCAGAATAGCAGTGATCGATTGTTCCGCCGCTCATATTCAGCGTACCGCCGTAAACGCTTATGGCTGCGCCGTAATCACATCTGCAGTGCGTAATGCGCGCGCTTCCGGACATGTTCATGGTTCCGGTCGAATAAACCGCTCCGGCTGTAGAGCTTGTTCTCGTGCAGAATGCATTCTTCAGCGTCGCTTGATCTGCGAGATTCAGCGTCCCCGCATTTAAAATCATGTAATTCGACGCGCTTATTCCGGTCTCATCGTCTTTCCATCCTCCGTCAAGGGCAATGCCGGTCATGGTGAGGGTCGATGCGGCCGGAACCGAAATAAGGATTCCGTTAAAGGACGAACGCGTGATCTGCGCGTAAGTACCGGACGCACCGTCGTAATCCAGTTCGCTCTGTCCGGCGGCTGCCGTGGTAAGCACGACATTCTTTCCGGACGGAATGGAAATCGTTGCTGCTATTGGAACATTGCCTGTCAAAAGCTCCACCTTGTAATCCGTGTTTGAAGTACCGGTATTTCCGTGTATATCAGTTGCCGTTCCGGCTGCAATTGCGTTCATTGCTCCGGCGATCGTACTGTATGAAACGGTGCCGATCTTGCAGACTTGTTTGCCTTTCCACATGACGTCCGTTCCGGTCGTGCTGCCGGTACCGAACAGATCAGCTTCACTTCCGAGATTGGTATCCGCATAAATCCTTTTCAGTCCCGCTAAGGATGATGCCGGAGACACCGAAGACGTGGCAAATTTCGTATCTGCCGCCAGGTTCGGCGTATAAAAGCCTATCTTTCCGGTTATATCCCCTGTAATATAGACATTGGAACCTGTATTCGCTCCGGTACAGATATCGCGCACCGTCGAAGTCCCCGATGTCACCGTATAGCCGGAATAGGTTGCCCCTCCGTAATTGTTATATACGGACACCCCGCCCTGCAGGTACAGATTTCCCCCGTAACGGTAGAGTCCCCCGTTATTCCCGGTTGCGTAATTTCCCGTGATGGTGCCGCCGTTTAGATATACCCTGTCACCTGCCGTTTCCATCACGACCGCGCCGCCGGGCCCGAAGCTTTTGTTCCCGCTGATCTCACCGCCGTTCATCGTGAAGGTACCGTTTGACCAGACTTCCACGGCGCCTCCGCTGTCGTAGGATGTTTTCGTTCCGTAGCACCCGGTTATGGAACCGCCGTTCATAACGAAAGTCCCCGTCATTAACGTCACGCCGCCTCCGTAACGCGCCATGCAGTTCGTGATTGAGGCGCCGGATTCCATGTACAGGTGTGCATTGGCCGACGTGAGCGATACCGCACCCGAGGTGGATGTCGAGGAACCTGATGTGCAGTTATTGTTTTTTAACAATGTTCCCGCGTCAAGATGCAGCGTACCGGATGGCACAAGGATCAGGGGTGCCGAGTATGCAGCCCCCGAATGATTCTCTCCCCATCCGCCGTCAAGCGTTATATTTGACAGACGGATTCCGGCAGATGCATTATTAATGGACAGCATCGAATTGTTCGTGAATGCGGATACACGGCTGATTACACAGTTTGACCCGAGCGATGAGCTTGTCGTGATGGTAATGTTCTTTGCTGTGGTGACAGTGATATTTGCCGGAATCGCATATGAACTCACTACCATTTCAATCACGGCACCGTCCGCCGCCGCCGATACGGCATCCGCAAGAGAAGTGTATTCCGTACCGCCGATCACACAGACGGTATTTGCCGCATATGCCCGCAGCATCCGTTTGTTATAGGAATTCACATAAAAAGTGGTATCTTCGCCGTATCCGGTCACAAGCAGTTCGCTGTTCCTGAATACATATCCGTTTTTGTCTTTCCAGCCGTTCACGCCGATATACTTTGACAAAGACGTGACTGCAGGGATCTGGTCTTCCGTCAGCGTACAGCCGCTGCGGACGAAAACCGTCACTTCCCTCAGGCCGGACAGGACATCGGAGGGACTGGCATTTGAGGAAGATGAGAGGCCGGCATAAACCGGACCGTCCGGGAGTACTTCTTCGGTTTCGGCATCCGCAGCGGTTGCATTGCTTTCCGTCGCGTTGCTTTCCGTCGCATCCGGATAATAGTCCGAAGGCGTCGAAAGAACCGATTCGCCGATCGAAAGCATGCAGTTCAGGTTTGTACTGACAAACTTTACCGCATGATAACGTACCGGTTCCGGTTCATTTAAATCGCCTGCCGACACGGAAAAAGGTTGGAAAACAAGCATGGCTGAAAGGATCCATGCTGCTGCCCTGCGCATGATTTTTATGAGACTATCTGTTTTGCGCATTCCGCTTCCTCTTCGCGAAAATAAAGATTATGAACAGAAACGGAAAAACGAGCCAGACAAGATCCCGCCCGTCGCTGGTTTTCGGTACGCTGCCCGAAGTGCCCTGTCCCAGCCTGTTGCCAAACGGTACGCCATTCTCATCAAGCTGTTCTCCGATTCCGATTCCTTTTTCATCCAGGCCGTCCGGCGCCAGTGCACTGGCATTCGGACCGGTAACTGACGGCGCGGATGTGCTTTCTGCTGCAGTGCCTGTCCCGGTTCCGGAGGTCGGATTCACGCCGGGGTCGTCCGAACCGCCCCCGCTGTCCCCGCCGCCGGGTTCTGCTGCATACGACGGATCAAGCGACAGCCTCTCTGCCTTCTCGCCCTTTTCCGTCTCGATCACAATGACAGGATTCTGATATGTTCCGTCGCTCTCCTGTCCCACATAGATATCCAGATGATAAGTATGCGGCTCATAGGTGTACCCGGTTCTGTGCTCCGTGTCCGCCGACTTTACCGTGTAACCGTATACCCCGGCATGCCTGTAGGTCAGAACAAGCGTCGATTCACAGGTTCCGTCCATTTCCCAGGTATAGCTGTCTGCGCCGCCTATGGTGCCGTCATCCGCATCGGCCTCCATGATATATTTAAAAACCGCGGGCACGGAAGAAACATTCGTGTTGAACACCTGATACACCGGAACAATTACCTTCTTCAAGGATTCCGCGGCCCGGACCCGGACAGACGAAAAGAAAACCGCCAGTAAAACAGCAGACAGGAAAATCACTATTCTCTTCCGTTTCTTTCCGCCCTGATTCATCTTCTTCTCCATGACAGACCGTTTATTTCAGTTTCCCGACCAGGATTGATCTCCCGTTCGTCTGATAGGAACTGCAGGTGCTCAGGACGACCAGTCTGTCCGAAACCGTCACGCCTGCATCACGCATGTGCTTCGACTTCTCTTTAATGCTCTTCAGATACCCGGACCTGTCCTCATACGTTTTCAGTCCCGGTATGTACAGCCTGTCGTCATACGCATCCGTTTCCATGTAAGAGAACCATTCGATTTCATGCGCTTCACCGCCGTACCACAGACTCCCGTACCGGTGCGCGTCAAAATAGGACTGCTCGGCAAAGTCCGTCAGTTCCCCGAACATTTCCTTTTTGTCCATATGGTGTCCGAAGATGATGGAATTGAAATCCGAGAAGTCCGGCGCATTTTCACAGTCCAGAAAAAGCGCCCCCGCCAGGTTGTAATTTCCGAATGCATCCGTATTCAGATATTTCACATTGTCCCTGTACTGGACGACCGGGTAATCGATATGCGTGTTGTTCACGGTAAGCCAGGCTATGATCTCCCTGTTTTTCTTCATAAGGTCCTGAAAAGAAACCGTATTGTCTTCCGCCGGCTTGTATTTCGTATAATTTACCGCATCGGCCGCGGCATATACGGCCTGCGAATCCCATAATGAATATCCCCCGAGCAGCAGGACAAGGAGGATCAGGACAAGCGTGATGAAGTCCACCGCGCTGTCCAGTCCTCCTATGATCTTTTTCCCGATCTTCTGTCCCATGCAATTTCCTTTCCGTTCCTGTTCTTTCATATTTCCGCATGCCGTCCGGCCGGAAAGAGCAGGCGCACCGCAACCTGCAGGGCTTACTGCGTGTTGCGTTTCCTGCGTTTGCCGGCAATTACCGCGAACAGACCGCCGATTGCCAGAAGGATGAGCATGATATACGGTAAGTTGTCGATCACAATGCCGGTAGGCGTTACTGTCTTGTAGGTGTTCAGGAATTCAGCCGCGTTTCCGAGGCCTTCGCCGACGAGCGTGTGATCAACCGTCTTCGGGTCTGCAGCATATCCGGCTTCCGTGTATTCGATTACGGTAAGATCTTTGTTCGCTGCCTTAGCTGCATTTCCGAGAGCAGCAGTCTTATCTGTATTCACATCATTTCCTGCATCATCCTTCGTGCTGTAGATCAGGGATGCCGTAGCCGTATAGTCAGCTTCCTTCGTTTCGGTAGAGGTATAGGTCGTTCCTACCGGAAGGTTTGCGGTCTTGTCGGTATCATCGTTCTCGAATCTTAAATACTGGTTGTGCTTTAAGAGCACATTCTGTGCGACACCGACTCCGTCGTCTCCCACCGTGAAAGTATATGCAACCGGATGGGTGGTACCGCTTGAATCTTTGTTATCGGCTTCCGCAACCCTTGTATTTGTTTCTGCATTATAAACATATGCCGTGTAGCTCTTTGTCTTTACGGTTCCGTCTGCATTCTTTATGACGCCCGTAGCCGGAAGATCGATCTTCGTGTTGAACGTGAAGAACTTGGTCTGGTCAGCGTATGCGCCGGCAACCTTCTTCTGCAGCGACAGCTTCGAATATTCGACATACAGGTTCTGGAAATCAAGTGCGTTCCCGGTGTTGTTGTATCCGTGCAGATCTGTGGTATTGACCTTTGTGGGAGTCGCAGCCGTGGCTGCGTTGTAATCATCCGTATTCGTCATACGGGCTGCGGAGATCGCGGCGATATAAAGTCCGTCGGTTCCGTTGGCATCCTTCGTCCCGTTATAGTCCGTTGTCTCAGCGGTCTTATTTGCCACGAAGATATGAATCTGATAGGAAGCCTTCGAAAACTGGATGCTGGCATCATTTGCATCCGGCGTTTCGGTGATCGTATAGACATATTCGCCTGCGTACGGGAAATCAGCACCCGTCAGCTCGGTTCCGTCCTTATCCATGATCGTGGCCGTTTTCTGGACCAGTCTCTCGGTCCCGGTTGCGGAAAACGCATGCGAGGAGGCATCTACGATGACTCCGGCTTCTCCCTTTGTCGTTACGATCTTATTTACGGCATTTGTACCCTGCTTGATCGTGATGACCGGTTCCTTGTCTGGCGGTACAGTCGTTCCGTTTGTGGTATTGCCGGTATCGACGTTCGTCGTTGTGGATAGCTGAATCGGAGTAATCACGTAATTGAACGTTTTCGCCGGCGTGGTCGCGCCCTTGGCCATTAACAGGTTCTTCGTCACAAACGAAGAGGCTTCGGCTGTTGCCGTGTTGTAGTTATGGAGCAGCGGAGTTTCCGCCTGGTTATTTGCATTCGTTGGAAGGTCTCCTTCCGCCGCGAATGCCGGTAACGCCATGACCGCCATCATGGCTGCTGCTGTGAATATGCTTGCTGCTTTCATAATCCCTTTTCTCATTTTTCTTTCCCTCCGGAATTTTATTTTTTCCTGCTGTGCGTTCGGCTGTTAAGGACCGGTGACGACTCTGCTGTATGATTTTCCCTGTGCTTTTGCTGTCCCCTCTGCTGTCTGCTGTGTTCCTGCTGTATACAAATGCCGTGTTTTTCATGTGTTACGTTGTATTTCTGACTGTCCGTTTAATCCTGTGCGGATTTCGTTTTTCTTCTGCCGCCGGCTTTAAAAATTTCTCCTTCTGAACAGTCCGATCAGCTTTCCCTTAATCGATGACTTTCCCACGCATCCGAATATTCTGCTGTCTTTTGCGTGTTCCCGGTTGTCCCCCAGTACAAAAACCTCTCCTTCGCCCGGTTTTACGGGAAACGATACCTCGCTTTCGAACCGGTATGTCTTCGATGTAATCGACAGTTCCTGCTGATATGACCCGTTCAGCTTCAGACCTTTTTCATCAATATCCACTTCATCGCCTGTGACCGCGATCACACGCTCCGCCGTCAGTCTTCCGCTCTCATCCTCGAAAATAACGATATCGCCCGCTTTTAATTCCTTCTGCATCCTGTAAAAGAACACCAGATCGCCGTCTTTTAACGACGGACTCATTGAAATATCGTTCATCCTGTATACACCGTAAACATAATGCAGGGCCGCCCAGATAATCCCGGTAATCACGGCAATCTTGATCAGCAGGTACAGGATATCCTGCCACAGAGGCGTGACACCGGCCGATGCAGGCGTTTTTTCAATCTTTGTTTTTTCCGTTATCGTCTCCTCCCGCTTTCCCGCATATGTTTTGCGGCTTTACAAATTTCCGGCTGCCTGTTTATGATACTGATCTTATTTTATATATATTCTATGCCGAAAACAAGATAATGTCCACTCCCGCTCACTTTATAATAGGACGCTGAAAACAGGCCAGGTGTTTAAAAAAAACAGCCGAATTTTATAAAATTATAAAATTCAGCTGTTTTTCATATGATTTTTTAAATTGTAATATTCGGGGAATCTCTGCTGCTACCGTGCCCCGCCTGTATCCTGCTGTTCCAGTTTCTTCCGGATGGCGAGCATTTTTTCATCCGTTCCGGCAATCACTTCCGCACATTCCTTCAGTTCCGCGCTGATCTCCTCCGCATTGGCCATTTCTTTTTTGTAGCGAAGTTCGTGGTCAAGGCTCGCCCAGAAATCCATGGCTATGGTCCTGATCTGGACTTCCACCCGCATGGGCTGCTTCTTGTCCGAGAAGAAAACAGGGATTTCTATGATGATGTGGTAGGACCGGTAGCCGTTTTCCTTCGGGTTTTTGATGTAATCCTTGATTGCCACCACGCGGACATCATCCTGACGCACCAGCATATCCGCCACTTCATAGATATCGTCCACAAAAGAACAGATCACGCGGACGCCGGCAACATCGTCCAGGTTCTCGATCATGGAATCCAGAGAAACGGGATACCCTTTCCGCTTCAGCTTTTCCACAATGCTCATGGGCTTCTTCACCCTGGACTTGATCATCTCGATCGGGTTCCGTTTGTTCCGCACCGACAGCTCGTCGTTTAAAACTTCAAGTTTTGTTTTCACCTCGCGGATGGCACACGTGTACATCATCATGACTTCCTGAAACTGATGCGCCCATCCGAGCATGCTTTCCGGTACCTGCACAAGATCAGGCACCTGGACAATGGAACGGTCCAGCTCACTGTTTGGATTTACGTTGATTTCCATGCTAATGTTTCTCCGGATTATCCGTATTTTCTGCCCTGTTCATAATTTCATGATAACCGCCGAATATGACTCTTCGGTGACGAACAAAAGAATATTTTCTTAAGAACCGGAAATGCCGGTCATTTCAGACCGGCTACCGCCTCCGCCGCCTCATCCATCCACGGCGCTTTTAAGAACTCGACGGTTCCCGCATCCACCGCTTTCGCAGTCGCCGGATCGATCGGAATTTTCGCCAGCACGGGAATGCCGGCTTCCGAAGCGATCTCGTCAATATGGCTCTCGCCGAAAACGGAATATTTCTTTTTGCAGTCCGGGCACTCGAAATAGCTCATGTTCTCGATCAGGCCGAGAATGGGAATATCCATCTGTCTGGCCATGTTCACGGCTTTCGTGACGATCATGGAGACCAGTTCCTGCGGACTTGTGACTATGATGATGCCGTCGACCGGAAGAGACTGGAAGACGGTTAACGGAACATCCCCGGTTCCCGGCGGCATATCGACAAACATGTAGTCGATGTTCTCCCAGAGCGTTTCCGACCAGAACTGCTTCACCGCATTGGCAATGACGGGTCCCCTCCAGATAACAGGGTCCGTGTCGTTTTCCAGAAGCAGGTTGGAACTGATGATCTCTATCCCGCTGTTCGTGGTTGCCGGGACCATCAGGTTACTCTTTGTCTCCGCAATCCCGCCGGTAAGACCGAAGGCCTTCGGAATGGACGGACCCGTGATATCCGCGTCGAGGATGCCGACACGGTATCCCTTTGCCCTGATTTTCACCGCAAGCAGCGAAGTAACCAGCGACTTCCCGACTCCGCCCTTGCCGCTAACCACGCCAATCACTTTTTTTACGGAACTCTCCGCACTTAACGGTACGCGGAAATCCTCTTTTGTTGCCTGTCTGCTGTCGCAGTTTTCACTGCAGTTGGAACAGTCATGTGAACATTCTTCTGCCATTTTCCTATCTCCGTTTCCTTTATTTTTTAATCGAAATTCTGCCCGCCGAGCACCTTTTTATTCAGCACCGTTTTACCGACCAGATAGAAAAGTCCCGCATTGACCGGCAGCTGCAGAATATTCTTTAAAAGCCTTGCCGGGAGGAGCAGCATGAACCCTTTCCCGTACAGCACGGATATCCATAAGGTATTCAGAAAAACATTGCAGATCATGGATACGATAAACTCCGTGATCATAATCCGCTTCATGGTAAGCGGATGCCTGTAATAGGATATTCCGTAAATCATTCCCGCGAGCATGGCATCAAAGGTAAAACCGGGAAAAAACGGGCCCGTGGGTCTGATGATGTATTTGACGATATCCAGCGCCCCGCCGAAGATTAAGCCGAGCGACGGTCCGTACAGCGCATAAATGCACTGGTTCGGAAGCGTGGAGAAACCGATTTTCAGATAATCCCCCACGGAGACCGTGACCGAACCGAGGATAATTCCCGCAGCCGCAAGCATGCCGCAGGTAGTAACCGTCCTGGTTGATCTGCATTCCCTTATGGAAAGCCTGAACTTTTCTCCGATGCTGCCGAATGCACCCATCCGTCCTTCCTCTTCCTTTCCGCTTCCGGGATCCCCGGTCCGGAAAGTCCATACACAAGGATACACTAAAACCCCGTGTTTCGCAATACGGGCCGCTCTGTCACCGGCCTGCTGCCCGCATCGGCCCATGCGGACAAAAGCCCCATGCCGTGCAAAACACTGTTTCCTTTACATCGGAATGCGTTTTCATTATAATGAAATGAAGTAATCAGGAAAGGGGTACCAAAATGCACGAAGAACGTAAAATAACGGAAGATCTTTACTGGATAGGCGCAAGCGACCGGAGGCTCACCAAATTCGAGAACTGTTTCCCGATTCCCACCGGCGTTTCCTATAACTCCTATCTTTTTCTGGACCAGAAGACGGTCCTGCTTGATACGGTGGACCAGTCCGTAAGCAGGGTGTTTTTTGAAAATCTCGAATATCTCCTGGACGGACACAGGCTTGACTATGTGATCGTTAACCATATGGAGCCTGACCACGCGGCCACGCTCGGCGAACTTGTGCTCCGTTACCCGGAGGTGACAATCGTCGGAAACGCCAAAACCTTCCAGCTCATCCGGCAGTACTTCGAACTGAACCTGCAGGGACATCTGCTGGAGGTAAAGGAAGGCGACACGCTCTGCTCCGGACATCACACGTTTTCCTTTGTCATGGCTGCCATGGTGCACTGGCCGGAAGTCATGGTGACGTACGAAGCCATGGATAAAATCCTGTTCTCCGCGGATGCCTTCGGCACGTTCGGTGCCCTGAGCGGAAACCTCTTCGCGGACGAAATCAATTTTGAAGCGGAATGGCTGGATGAAGCAAGACGCTACTATGCCAATATCGTCGGAAAATACGGCATTCAGGTCCAGACGCTTTTAAACAAAGCCGCGGGCCTCGACATTGAAATGCTCTGCCCGCTGCACGGCCCCGTGTTCCGCGTCCGCAAAAAAATCGAATGGTACATCGACAAATATTCCAAATGGGCAACCTACCGGCCGGAGGATATTGAAGCCGTGATCTTCTATTCCTCTGTCTACGGGAACACGGAAAATGCCGCCGGACTTCTCGCTGGAATGATGGCGGACTTAAAGGTCAAGCACATCAAAATGTACGATGTCTCCGTGACGGATGTTTCCTACCTGGTTTCGGAAGCCTTCCGGGCAAGCCATCTGATTTTCGCTTCGACCACCTATAACGGCGGGATATTCCCGGCAATGGAAACACTCCTCCTGGATTTGAAGGCGCACAACCTGCAGAACCGCACGGCCGCAGTCATTGAAAACGGTTCCTGGGCTCCCACCGCAGGCAAAAAAATCACGGAAATGCTCACCGGCATGAAGAACATTACCGTTCTTCCGGAAAGCATAACCGTGAAATCTTCGCTGCAGGAATCACAGCGCGAAGCCATGCAGAAGCTTGCCGAAGCAATCGCGAAATCGCTGGACGAAGGATAAAACTCCCGCGGACTATTCCGTGAGCTTCAGGCGTTCAAACTGCTCGGCCGGCGAATCCAGTTCTTTCATACAGGAAATCATGAGGTCTTTCATCCGAAGGACCTCATTTTCTTCTGTCCGGATGAGGTTCTCCTTCTGCGCATAATCGTGATCCAGATCATAAAGCTGATCCTGCATTTCCCAGTCATAGAGCCAGACATAGCGCAGCGTGCCGTCGTCATTGCCCACGACGACATCCGCAGGAATTTTAAAGACCGGATAATTCGTCCAGGGCAAAAATCTTCCCGCCGTGATTCTGGTCGGATCCGTGATCCTTGTCGCATCGAAATAGACGCGGATGTCCGTCGGCATGTCGGTATAGAGGTTCAGGGGACGGTTCTCCTTATCCGGCGAGCGGAAATAGGTGAAATGGCCGTCCGTCACATTCATCTGCTTTCCGAAATAGCCGTAAAGCACCGCGTCCCGGACCTTTTCCTTCTCACCCCGCAGAACCGGAAGCAGCGACCTGCCGTGAATTTTATTCCGAAGTACCGCATGGTCAATGCCGTAACATTCCATCAGGGTCGGCAGCATGTCGATGTTTTCCGTGAGCGCCTTCCGCCTTTCTCCCGCATGCTCGTCTCCCGGCAGATGGATGATCAGCGGGATATGAAACACTTCGTTATAGGCCGGCATGTAGTTCTTGGCCATGTAGCCGTGCTCGCCCAGCATGTATCCGTGATCGGTCGTGTAGACAAACATCGTGTCGTCCCACATGCCGAAGCGGTCCATCACGTCGAAGATCTTTCCGAGATAATGATCCGTCATCAGGAGAAGCGCCAGATACCGTTTTCTTAAATGCTCCACTGCTTCCGGCGTAAGGTCGCTCCGCTCGATCTGCTTATATTCCGGCCACATGCAGAAAAGACCCCTGTAGGTGTCGCCGGCTTCCGCAAGATATTTTTCCGGCACATCGAAAGGTTCATGCGGGTCGAACGGCTCTATCCAGAGGAAAAAGTCCTTCGCGTCATGATTTTCGGTAAGCCATTCCGCCGCCTTCGTGATCACGACCGGACTCGGATATTTTTTCTCGGAGTCCTTGAAATTCTGATGGTTGTACCAGCACTGCGGAACCAGCTTCCCCAGATGCTCCGGGATGGAAAGGTCCTTTAACTGAGAGCAGCACGGATCCCACTCCTGCCCTCTTACAAAGTCCCAGCTGTCAAACATCTGACAGTAATTTTCTCCCCCGATTTCAAAGTAATGATAATGGTCCGTAATGATATGGGAACGGATTCCCTTCGTCCTCAGGATCTGCGGAAGCGTCTGGTCAAAGGGCTCGATCGGGCCCCAGTTCCGTTCCAGAAAATTAATGCGTCCCGTCATCAGATCCCTTCTGGCCGGCATGCACGGTGCCGATGCCGCCCAGTGATTTTCGAATATCACGGAGCGCCTCGCCAGACGGTCCAGGTTCGGAAGGAACAGACCGCTCTCATTGTACAATTTCAAAAATCTCCGGTTCACGGAATCGGATAAAAACAGTATGCTTCGCATAGGCACTGATCTCCATTCTGTTCTGTCATTCGGATTTTACCACCATTTGATCTGCTCGGTCACTTTATTCCGGAGTGCTATGAATTCCTTTGAATAAACATCCCGCGGCCGCGGCAGATTGATTTCCATGCTGTCCTTCACCCTGGCCGGCTTCTGCGAAAGAATCAATATGCGCTGCGCAAGATAAACGGCCTCCTCGGTATTATGGGTCACAAAAATCACGGTACTCTTCAGTTCCTTCCAGAGACGGATCACTTCATCTTCCAGATAGAAACGTACCTTCACATCCATCTGCCCGTAGGGCTCATCCATCAGTAAAAGATCGGGATTCATGGCAAACGCGCGCCCTATGACAACCTTCTGTTCGGTACTCACAGAGAGCTGCGCAGGAAATGCATCCTGATACTGTGTCAGACCCATCAGATCCATAATGGTGTTTACGCGCTCCTCAATTTCCTTCTGCGGTCTTTTTTTGATTTCCAGACCGTAGCTTAAATTCTTTCGTACCGTCATCCACGGAAAGGCCGACGGTTCCTGAAATACAAAAGCAATGTTGTGCTTCTTCGGATTTGCCCTTTCCCCGTCAAGAAGGATTTCTCCGCTTGTCGGTTCCGTAAGGCAGGTCAGCAGATTTAAAAAAGTCGTCTTTCCGCAGCCGGTCGGTCCGACCACACAGACAAATTCACCCTGTCTGATATTAAAAGAACAGTTTTTCAGGACTTCCAGATTTCCGAAATTCTTGCAGAGATCTTTCACCTGCACCTTGTATGTTTCGTTCTCCTGCATTGCCTTTCTCCTTGTCAATTTCTGACCGTATGATTTTATTCCAGTCCGAGGTCCATATTGTCGGTAATTTTCCTTCGCATTTTCATAAAATCATCGGACACATAATCCCTGGGGCGCGGGAGACCCGAAAGATCATATACCTCCTTGACTTCAGCCGGCCGTTTGGTAAGCAGCACAATCCTGTCGCCGAGATAAACCGCTTCTTCGATATTGTTCGTCACAAAGATGACCGTTCGTTTTTCCTTCTCCCAGATTTTTAAAATTTCCTCCTGCATCTGATATCTTGTCTGCGCATCCAGCGCACCGAACGGTTCATCCATCAGAAGAATCTGCGGCTGTGCATTGTAGGCCCTGGCTATCCCGACTCTCTGTTTCATTCCGCCGGACAATTCCCTCGGATAGCTGTTTTCAAAACCCTTCAGGCCTACCATTTCCAGAAAAGCATTTCCCGTTTTCCGGCGTTTTTCCTTCGGAACATGATGATACATCGGTCCCATTTCCACATTCTCAAGGGAGTTTTTCCAGGGAAGCAGGGCAACTCTCTGAAATACGACGGCCAGCTTCGCATTTGCTCCCTTCACTTCTTCTCCGTCAATGCTGATTTTTCCGCCGGTCGGTTCTTCCAGCCCGCTGATCAGATTTAAGAATACGCTTTTCCCGCATTGCCCCGGTCCGAGAAGAACAAGAAACTCATTTTCGTAGACTTCCAGCGAAATGTCTTCGACGGCCGGGTAATCCCTGTGCGGCGTAAAATAATATTTGCACAGATGTTCTGCTTTCAGTTTTATTTTTCTGTCCATGGGCAAAGCCACCTTTCAATCCGGTTGAATATCAGGGAAAGCGCAGCCCCGATCACTCCTATGAATACCATTGCAAGAAGTATCAGCGGATAATCGCTTACTTCCTGCCCGCGGATAACCAGAAAACCGAGTCCGCTCTTTGCCGAAATCATTTCGGCTGCAAGCATGACAACCCACCCCGAACTGATTGCCGTTCTGATTCCGGCAAAAATCGACGGGAATGCGGACGGAATGACAATGTCCTTCAAGAGCTGCATTGAATCGGCGCCGAAACTTCTGCCGGCATCCGTGTTAAGCTGCGGTACCATGGATACGCCGGTATATGTATTTACGACAATCGGCGTGAACGTCCCCAGGAAAATGATGATGACCTTCGGTGTTTCATAGATTCCGAACCACATGGTGATCAGCGGAATCCAGGCAATCGGAGGAATGGGCCTGATCGCTTCGAAGACCGGTCTTACAATGGCGCGGAATGTTCTGTTCCACCCCATCAGAAGTCCGAGCGGAATGCCGATTACAATTGCAAAGAACAGAGCTTTCACTACCCGCAGGAGACTGATTCCGGCATGCTGAAAAATGGATTTTGAAGCAATCGGTTTTTTCAGCGTCGTCTGAAATCTGGCTGCCACCTGCATGGGACTTGCAATCCGGTATCCTGTAATTCTGGCCACATAAAACCAGAGAAGAATAAATGTTACGATCGATATTACCGGTAAAATATCCATGAGAATATCATAGCTGCTCTTTTTTCTCTTCATGTTATTTTGTCATCCTCCACCGCAGCACAAAGTTTTCCAGTTTATCGAACAGGAGGTTGAAGAGTATTCCGAGAAGACCGATCATGATCATGCCTCCCATGATCAGGTCCACTCTTCCGTACGTTCTTCCCATCAGGATCATGTAGCCCAGGCCCCTGTTCGCGGCCAGCATTTCCGCGGCCACCAGCGCTGACCAGGCATTCCCGAGGGATATGCGCATGCCGGCAAAAATCATCGGCATGGAGGAAGGAACGCCGACCCTTAGGAAAGTCTCCCAGCTTGCGGCTCCGCAGGTCTTCGAAACATTGATGTACACCTGATTCGTCAGTTTTATCCCGGTATAGGCATTGATCACGCACGGGATAAATGCAGAAAGGAATATAATGATCGCCTTTGCTCTGAGACCGATTCCCAAGAAGATGATTGTAAACGGTATCCAGGCAATCGGCGGAATGGGCCGCAGGATTTCAAAAACCGGCCCCACAATTCTGTCGACCGGTTTATACCATCCCATAAGAAGTCCCAGCGGAATCCCGATCAGCACCGCGATCGCATAGCCGGAGAGAGCCACGGAAAGGCTGGCCAGAATGTGATTGATCAGAATATCTCCTTCCGGCTTCTTATCCGTTATTTTTATGATCAGAATCCGGGCGACCTCTTCCGGAGGCACGATCAGTTTGCTGCTGATGATCCCGAACCTGTAGACCATTTCCCAGATTGCAAAGAAAATGGCCATTCCCAGCACTCCCAGAAAAAACGCGTTGCGCTTATGTTTCTTCAAAAGCGCCATTTCCGCCTGTTTCTTTACTGCAAGTTCTTCTTTTGTCATTTTTTTCCTCACGGACTGTTGTTTTTAAAATCCGTCCGACAGTGATACAAGATCCTCTTGCAGCACTGCCGGACGGATGGTCTTACATTCTGTTTTGCCTCAGACGTTCCGGATCATTTCTTATTGGCATAGTTCTTTTCATAATAATCGATTGCCTTCATCCACATATCTCCGTTATATGCGGCAACCACCTTTTCCGCATCACTCTGGGTATAGGTACCGGCCTGAATGAAGTAATCCATGACATTCTGCAGGATGGCCTTGAACTCCTTGTTCTCGTTCATCTTCTTATATTCCGCGATCGTAGGAGCGCTGTGCTCGGAGAGGTACTGCTTTGCGTATTCCATGGTACAGGTGACGCCTTCCTCCTGGCATACGTCATAATATATTTTCGCAGCCTCGTCCTTGTTCTCATTTGCCCACATGGTTCCGCGGAAGATAACATTGATGATCTTCTGCGTCAGTTCCGGATCGGCCATGGCCTTTTCGGAAGCAGTCACCATGGAAGGTGCCTTTAAGCCTGCATCTTCCGCACTGGATGCCTGAACATATCCTGCAGCAAGTGCATCGGAGGTAAAGGTTGACCAGGTGCAGATTGCATCGCCCTGACCTGCCAGGAATGCCTGATATCCGGCTGCCATGTCCATATGGATAATATTCACATCCGCTTCCTTTAGACCCAGCGCCTTCAGGGTTGCCAGAAGCTGCAGATGTCCGAGCGATCCCTTGGTGCAGATAATGTTCTTACCCTTCCACATATCTGCCGTTCCGTAGATCTTCGGATATTTTTCCACCTTGCCGGTGCCTGCCTTGGCAATATCGCTGTCCTTACGGACAAACAGGCGCTGTGAAGGCTGATCCCATACACTGAACCCGACAATCGTCAGACCGTTCTTCAGTGAACCCGTTATCCCGGCAGGCGGCCCCATGATGCCGACAGTCCAGGCATTGCTTGCAACCGCCTCCAGCTGCGGTGAACCGGAAATATAGGACAGAATCTCGACGTCAAGCCCTTCCTCTTCAAACCACCCTTTTTCTTTTGCCGCATAAATTCCCAGGGAATGCGCCGCCGGCTGGGCGCTTAACGTAACCTTTGTCAGTTTCTTGCTTCCGCTTTTGGCCGCTGTTGTTGCAGTCTTCGCCGCCGCGGTGGTTTTAGCCGCTGCTGCGGTGGTTTTTGCCGCTGCCACAGTCGTTTTTGCCGCCGCTGCGGTAGTCGCTGCCGCTGCAGATTTTGCAGTCGTGGCCGCAGCCTTTGCAGCCGTTGTCCCGGACGCGCTCTGACCGCAGCCGCTTAAAAGCCCGAAGGCCACAGATGCAGCAAGTACAAGGGCAGAAATCTTTTTCATGTTTCTCATAATTCCTCCTTTTTTGCTTTTGATCTGGCAATTATTTTATAAAACTTTTTTCATTTCTGCTATAATTATAATAAATGGAAAAAGGAATAAAAAGATAAAAAACCTACTTTTTGGAGACAAATCCGACATCATTGCAATTAACGGGAAACAGATCAGGATGTCCGAACAACAGGAGGAAAAATACATGAAGCGGGAATTTCGTTTTAAGCTGCCGAAATTTCTGAAAAACATCCGCTACAAATGGCTGCTTGCCATTCTGATGATCGTGATGAGCACCACTGTCATGGCTTCCACCATAACCATATGCAACCGGAATTACCGCTCCGTTCTTCTGAAGGAAATCCAGGACTCGCGTTACGATACCCTTCATCAGATTTCGGGAAACATAGAACGTGTTTACGATACGATATCCTTCATCTCCGACCTTTATTTTTATTCCGGCAGTCTGGATACCATCATCGAAACGAATGAAAAATACCTGACGGATTCGCTCAGAAGTTCCTATAACATTTCCATGAAGAACATCAGCTATAACTATCAGCAGACCATACGGAATTCCGGTTTGAATCCGCTGGTGGTGCTGAGCTGCGACAACGGCTACCGCTACATTTCCTCCGGAAAATACCTGAGAACCTACCGTTTTGAAAACCTGTACAATGCAGCCGGAATTTCCGGCATGCAGACAGCCCAAAACCAGATCAGTATCCTGGGGCCTGTGGAAAACCGGATGGATGACAACACCACGGAAACTGCAGTCACGTTTGCAAGGACACTTTATGACAGCTACCGCCGGCCGAAGGGTTATCTTGCCATCTGCATTCCGGAGAACACCTTCAGCGACCTGTATTCCGATTTTTCAGCTGACAGCAGCATTTATATTGTAAACAGCGACGGAAATATTCTTTCTGCCGGTGAAAAACAATATCTGGGGAAAAATTATGAGGAGTGTTTCGGAAACATCGACTTACCGAGAATTACTTACGGAAACCGCGAATATCTTTCCTCCCGGGTGTATTCGGACAAAAACGGATTATCGGTCATTGAACATCTTCCGTACAGCACCGTCCTGGCACCGGTAAAGACCATAACCGACAAAGTACTGTTCGTATGTTTCTTTCTTTTTCTTTTTGCCATTCTGGCAGCCTTCGTGTGTTCCGGACTGCTCGGACGTCCCTTAAGCCGTCTTGCCGAAAAAGTCAGTCTTGTAGGCGGAAACAACATGAACGTGGATTTTTCCTCGGATGACTGGCTGGAAATCAATCAGATCAGCCGTGCCTGCAGTATGATGCAGAAAAGGATCCGCAATCTGATTGCAGAAAACCGGATACAGGAAGAAAAGAAACGGGCTGCCGATCTGAATTTTCTTCAGCTTCAGATCAATCCGCATTTCATTTATAACACCATTTTCTGCGCAAGATGTCTCATCGAGGACGGTGACAGTAAAAATGCTTCTGCCATGCTCGTTGATTTTATCGGGCTTTTAAGATGGACTTTCCACGCTCCCGCGGTAACGACCCTCCGCGAATCCGTTGAACATATAAAACAGTATGTCAACATCATGAAATACCGGTATGCCGAAAAGCTTACGGTAAACTATCATATTCCGGAAAATGTACGGAATGCAAAAATCATCAGTCTGATTCTTCAGCCTTTTATTGAAAATGCGATTCTGCATGGAATTGCACCGAGCAGTAAAAACTGTATGCTGACTCTTTCAGCTGAAAGGACGGGTGAAAGACTCGAGCTCAGAATATTCAATAACGGCGTGCCTATGACTGCGGAACAGCTGAGGGAATTCCACAGAAACAGTACTGATTCCGATCAGCCTCACGGCGTCAGCAATGCCGTAAAGCGTCTGGAAGGGACTTACGGAAATGAATATTCAATCAGGATTTCTTCCGGTCAGGACACCGGAACGGAAATCACGGTTTCCATTCCTTATATTGATATGCAGGATAATATTCTGCGCGAGGAAAATATACCGGAGGTGGAAGGCATATGCTGAAAATCACAGTTGCCGATGACGAAACGCCAATCAGAAAATGGATCTGTTCGATCATCAGACGTTTACCGGATCTCTATACGCTTGCCGGTGTTGCCTCCAACGGCAAGGAAGCCCTTGAATATATACGGACTGAACATCCGGATATTGCACTGCTTGATATAAAAATGCCCGTCATGGACGGGCTGCAGGTCTTAAATGCACTGCTTTCGGAAAAAGCCGGTACGGTTCCCGTCATGCTCTCAAATTATGACGATTTTCAGTACGTTCACGGCTCTTTCACGGAAGGCGCTTTTGATTATCTGTTAAAATCCGAACTCACGGAGGAAAAGCTCACCGGCCTGTACGACAAAGTCATGGCCGAAAAAAACAGCCGCCGCATCAGTATCCTTCATTCCATGAGCGGCAGTGATTTCATAATTTCTCTTCTCTCCGATAAGACACTGGATAAGCAGGAGCTCGCCGGATGTCTGAGCCGATCGGATGTTTCTCTTGACGACAGTACCATGGCCTGTATGGTACTTCTTCCGCAGAATGATGAAGAAAAAAATAAAATTCTGTCCGCCGACATCCAGAATTATCTTTATGACGGAATATCAAATTTTCATTTCTTCGTGCTTCCCGGACCAGAGCGTCTGTTTCTGCTTTTTAATCTCAGTTCATCCAGTACACTCCGCTCGTTCCAGCTTCACAACAGCTATGCACAATATCTTTTTCAGCGCTTCGGTGTCGATATCGGTACCTGCAGCCCCGTTTCCGGCTTCTCCGGTCTGCAGTCCGCAGTACGCGGCAGCAACATAATTCTGCAGTCTCATTTTTTCAGTCAGTCGGACAGCCGCCACATTTATTACAACTATCCGCTTTCCGAAAAAACGCTTCAGCAGAAAAGGAATGAGCTGCTCTGCATTCATACGGAGCTTGAAAAAGCAGTCAACTCCGCTGACTATCCCTCGGCTGCAGAAAAGCTGAAACACTTTCTGAAACATGCGGAAGAGCTGAGAAGCCAGGATGCGGAATTTACGGACATGCTGCTGTTCAGCATCCTTTACTGCTTTGATAACAGCCTGGATGATGCACAGGATGTTTCCAGAAATTCCCTCGGAAATGACGCCCATGCGCTATTCCGGGCACCTTCCTTTTCAAACATCAGAGAAACCCTGTGCAGCGCGCTTGAGAGAAGAATATCGCAGGAAAAAAGATTTTCTCCGGCTGTAAAATCCATAACCGAATATATAGACAGGCATTATGCTGAAATATCATCCATGCAGGATATCGCGGAATGCTACCGGTACAATACGGATTATCTGTACCGGCTGTTCAAAAAAGAAACCGGCATTTCCTTTATTGCCTATCTGACCAAAACCCGCATTCAACATGCGGCTGAACTTCTCGCCACAACAGAAACGGACATCCCTGATATTGCAGACAGCGTCGGTTATAAGGACACGGCATATTTTATAAAGCTTTTCAAGAAAGTCTACCGTTTCACGCCCGGTCAGTACCGGAAGAACTTTAAAAGTCCCTCCGGTACCGGTCAGCCTGCCTCCATAAAGGCTTCTAACTCCGGAGACCTCAGTTAAATGCAGATCGGGCTGAAGACATATTTCTGTCTTCTGCCGTGATCCTGTACACAGAAAGCATACCGCCGGATCTGTTAACGCAGATCCGGCGGTATGACCGTAAATCAGTATTCATTTATTCGGTTCATGGACAGGTCCATATTTTTCATAACGGCACTGTCGAAATTTTTCCGGATCAGTTCTGCTTTCAGGGCTGCATATTCCGGATCATCCCAGAGATTCTTGAATTCATGCGGATCCTTCTGATGATCGTAAAGTTCCCCGAAATCCTTATAATGGTAATTCACAATCTTATAACGCCCGTCAAAATACATGGTCGCAAAAATATCATCATGCGTTCCCTTCATGCAATAATAATATTCCGAGTATACAGAGTCCTTATGATGATGCGGATCGGATTTCCCGGTCAGAATGGAAGCAAAACTTTTTCCCTGCATGTAAAACGGAATTTCCTGACCGGTAAGTTCCAGAAGCGTCGGTGCAATATCCACAAGTTCGATCAGCGCGTCGCTCTTTAAACCCTTCACAATGCACGAAGGACAGGAAATGATAAGCGGCACGTGAACAAGCGCCTCATAAAAATAAGCTCCCTTCCAGTAAAGTCCGTGATCTCCGTTCATCTCGCCGTGGTCACTCATATAGATCACGATTGTATTGTCACGTTCTCCGATGTCCTCCAGGTATTTCATGAAACGTCCGAACTGATCGTCCAGAAGTTCTATCTCCGCATAATAATCGCGGAAGTGTTCTCTCTTGTCTTCATCCGAAAGTGTGGGGAACGGTTCCGCCTGTCCGTCCTGACCCCCCTGATAAAAATCCTTCTGCTGATGCGGAGGCTTGTTATCCAGTTCTCCGTCCTTCCATAACGGAAGCGGCATGTCTTCAATCTTCAGCCTGTCCTTGTATTCCTGCGGCGGATCAAGCGGCGGATGCGGATCGTATGGATTCATGCTGATCAGCCACGGTTTTCCTGCTTTCCTGCTCTGTTCGATGAATTCGATTGCTTTCTCCACGCACCATGTTGTCTGATGGTACTCTGCAGGGACACCGACTGTTTTTCCGGTAAAATGCGGATTCGGCGTCGGCGGCCAGGTTGCCATGCTCGTATATTTGCCGCCGTAGATATCAGCCCATTTCAGTCCTTTTTCTTTCAGCCAGTTCTGATAGCAGTTTTCTCCGTTCGGCCAGTCGTCATTTGGATGTTCGCTCCACTGCATAAAGGTATAGCCGTCATCGGTCCGCTTTTCCATTCTGCCCTGTGCGGAAGTAAGATGCAGCTTCCCGGAAAGGCCGCACACATATCCGTGCTCTGCGAACATTTTCGTGACAAGCTTTTCATCTTTTGAATAGGTGTCATTTCCGTTAAAGAATGCCTTGGTAGTCCTCGGATATCTGCCGGTCAAAAAGCAGGAGCGGCTCGGCGTACAGACCGGAGCCTGTGTATAGGCTCTGGTAAAAGCCACGCCTTCCGAAACCAGTTTGTCGATGTTCGGTGTCCTGATATAAGGATTCCCGAGACATTGTATGGTGTCCCATCGCTGCTGGTCCGGACAGAACCAGACAACGTTAGGTGTTTTTCCAGTCATTCTGTTACCTTCTCTCAAATTTTAATGCGTTCATATAATTCAGCCGGTGCCTCATTTTCCTGCATCAACCGCTTCATTGCCATAAGCATTCTCTTTTCTGTAGCTTCTTCATGAAGCGGACAGTTTTCCGCAGGGTCCTTCTGAAGATCATACAGCAGATCCCCATATTTCATATGGTGCGAATACTGATAGCAGGTATTGTCAGGTGAGGTCATGTCTTCTGCCGGAATTTTCATAAGCGGAATTCCCTTCGTAAAGGAAAATTCCCCGGTCATTTCCTTTTCCATGTTAACAAGTTCATCCGTCGAAAACGGTTCAAACATATGCAGCGGGACCAGCGTATAGTTATACAGAAGTCCGGGACTGGCACTGCGTCCGGAACGCATATAGACATAACGGCCGTCCGTAATATTCACATGTTTTCCAAAATATCCGAACAAAATATAATCATGAATATCCTTTTGCTGCCTGATCACGGACAGAAGAGAACACCCTTTCATGTCAGCTGCCGGCTGTATGCCGAAACTGTCAAGTATGGTTGGCGCAATGTCAATGTTCTGGCAGAGCTGATTTCTGTGTTCTCCTGACCTGTTGAATTTCGGGTCCCATAAAAAGAAAGGCGTATGAGCAATCTGTTCGTAAGTCGGCATATAATTCTTTCCGAAGAATCCGTGTTCGCCGAGCATATACCCATGATCCGTATTGACAATCAGCATTGTGTCTTTCCACAGATCATGATCATCCATAAAATCCAGTACCCTGCCCAGATATACATCCATCATCGACAGTACCGCTCTGTAATTTGTTCTCGCCTGTTGAATCCTGTCGGCATCTCCGGGCGAAGTTTCCCCGTAAAACGGCCAGTCAAAAGGCATTTCCCGTTCTGTATACAGCTTCTTATATTTCTCCGGAACAAAATAGGGTTCATGCGGATCAAAATATTCTATCTGAAGATACCAGTTGTCCTTTTTCCAGTTATCCTCAAGAAACTTCATTCCTGCACGAAATGTTTTTACGTGCGGGTGATTTTCTTCCGGTTGCATTTCTGGACGATTTATGCTGTCCTGACGGTGAAGATCAATATTATGAGTAAAACCATCTACCTTTCCTGCCCAGAAATCTCCCTCCTGACCGCGGATCATTTCACAGGAAGAAAACTTCGTGAGATAAGTGGCACCGCCTTCCTGCCAGTAATGGGCATGATCGGTAACACAATGAGAGTAAATGCCTTGCTTCCCGAGAATCACCGGAACAGAATCATCGAAAGGCTCCAGCGGACCCCAGCAGCGATGCATAAAATTATATCTGCCTGTATGCAGTTCCCGTCTTGCCGGGATACAAGGAAGACTGCCGGCATAAAACCTGTCAAATACAATCGTTTTCTCCGCAAGTCTCTTAAAATTCGGTGCGATTGTCTCCCGGTCACCGTAACACGGAAGAAATTCCCTGTTCAGGGAATCATACATGATCATAATTACTTTCAATTTCGTGCCTCCGGATATTGTTTACCACCATTTGATCAGTTCTGTTACCTTGTTTCTCAGTGCTATAAATTCCGGTGCTGCAATATCTCTCGGCCGCGGAAGATCATCCAGTATGGTTTCCTTTACGGTTGTCGGTTTGTTTGTCAGAATCATAATTCTGTTTCCGAGATAAACTGCCTCTTCTATATTATGCGTAATGAACAGAACTGTTGTCCCGGTCATCTTCCATAATTTAACCAGTTCATCTTCCAGCTTAAACCTCAGTTCAATGTCAAGCTGACCGTAGGGTTCATCCATAAGAAGCAGTTCCGGTTCCGTTGCAAAAGCACGCGCAATGCTGACTCGCTGAAGCATGCTGGCTGACAGTTGTTTCGGATAATATCTCCGGTATTTTGAAAGACCCACGATATCCAAATACTTGTCCGTAAGTTCCTTTTTTCTGTTTTCTTCCACTCTTTTGATATCCAGGCCAAAACGTACATTTTCTTCCACGGTAAGCCACGGCATGGTGGAATTGCCCTGAAAAATATAAGCAATATTCTGTTTTTTTGGATCTACCTTAACTCCGTTCAGAAGGATTTCTCCGGACGTAATATCGTATATCTTCGTCAGACTGTTCAGGAATGTGGTTTTTCCGCACCCCGTCGGCCCGACGACACACATAAGATCTCCATCCATTACATCAAAAGAGACATCATTAAGAACCAGCAGATCTCCGAATTTCTTTGTAAGGTGATTTACTTTAACCTTTACTTTTTCACTCATAATGCACCTTTCTCACTGAGAACTGCCCAGCACAGCTGTTATCTCCTTACGCAATCTGAGGAAGTCAGGAGACACAAGGTTGCGCGGACGGGGAAGGTCTATTCTGTATTCTTTTTTCACCGATGCAGGACAGTTTGTAAGGACCAGTATCCTGTCCGCCAGGTAAAGAGCTTCCTCAATATTGTTTGTAACAAAAATAACCGTACGTTTTTCCGCTTCCCATATTCTCTGCAGCTCTTCCTGCATCATATAACGTGTCTGTGCATCCAGCGCACCGAACGGCTCATCCATCAGCATAACTTTCGGTTCGTTGCAATATGCTCTGGCAATTCCCACTCTCTGTTTCATTCCGCCGGAGAGCTGGACCGGAAATGATTTTTCAAATCCCTGCAGGCCCACAAGATCGATATATTTCTGCGCCCGTCTGCGCCTTTCCTCTTTCGGAACACCGGCAATTTTCAGACCGTACTCGACATTTCCCATTGTCGTCATCCACGGGAAAAGTGCGATTGACTGAAAAACAACTCCCCTCGACGGATCCGGCTTTGTCACCGCATTTCCTTCCACGCTTATATTACCGGAAGTAACAGGTTCAAAACCGGCAATCAGATTGATCAGTGTGGTCTTTCCGCATTGCCCGGGCCCGAACAGTACCAGGAATTCATTTTCCATGGCTTTCATGGAAAGATTTTTTATAACTTCAAAATCCCCGCCTTCCGGTGTCTTGAATACCTTACTGACCTTATCACACTCAATAACCGTCTTCAGCGTCCGCTCCTGTTCCACCGGCATAATACGCTTTCCGCCTTTCTCATGATGATTGCAAGTATAAATCCGACAATTCCTATCATTACAATTCCTGACAGAATCTGGACCATATCATTATTGTTCATTCCAGCAACTATCATCCATCCCAGACCTTCTGACGATCTGACCATTTCTGCTGCAAGGACAGTCGCCCAGCTGCTGGACATTGCGACCTGCAGTCCGGCAAAAATCGACGGAGTCGCAGCAGGCAGCACGATGGAAGTGAAAATTTGTCTTTCATTCGCACCCAGCATACGTGCGGCATTGACGATCTCCGGATCCACATTTCTTGCTCCTGCCATTGAATTCAGAGTTGTGTTGGAAAACGAAGCAAGAAAGATCAAAAAGATCTTGGCATTTTCCCCGAGTCCGAACCATATGATTGAAATCGGTATCCATGCAATCGGGGGAATTGGTCTGATTATTCTGAATAAAGGATTGAAAATTGCCTCTGCAACTTTATACCATCCCATAAGTAGACCCAGGACAATCCCTATAGCAGAGCCTATGGCAAATCCGATCATGACCCTCATGAGACTGTACCCTGCATGAGCAATCAGACTGTGTCTTCCAACCTTCCCGACTATTCCCAGTCCGACTGCCCTGATAACCTCAAAAGGTCCCGGTGTCAGTTTTCCAAGACTTGATGCCGCAGTTCCCAGCCACCAGATGAACAGGAATGCCGCAATGGAAATGCAGGCGGCCAGAACAGAGATAACTCTGTCATTCAATACTGTTTTCTGTTTCATTCCGCATTCATTCCTTTCGCCACTCTGACTTCAAGCCAGTGTAGAATTGCATCAAATACCGCTCCGACCGCACCGATCGCCAACATTCCCACAATAATGATATCGGGACGGGAAATAGCCCTTGCCTGCTGAATCATATAACCGAGTCCTCTTGTCGATGCAAGCAGTTCGGCGGCAACAAGTGCTGTCCATGAAGTTCCAAGTGCAACCCTGAGCCCCGTGAAAATCATCGGCAAAGCAGAAGGAATTGCAATTTTAAATAACTTCTGGCTGTCCGAAGCTCCAAACACATCACCGACCCAAAGATGCAGTTCCTGGGTCTGCCTGATTCCGGTATAACTGTTGACAATGCAGGCAATCAGAGCGCCCAGAAAAATAACCATTGCCTTTGAAGTCACGCCGATTCCGAACAATAGAATAAACATCGGGATCCAGGCAAGACCCGGAATAGGACGGATCAGATCAAACAGCGGCCTTACAAAACGATCCACCCATTTATTCCAGGCCATGGCAATCCCGAGTGGAACTCCAATCACAACGCCCAGACCGTAGCCCAGCAGTGCCACTCTTATGCTGGCCCAGAGATGAACCGGCAGTGTAGCACCGTCAGGCATTTTGGTATACTGCTTTTCAATGAAAGTCCTGAAGACCTTCACAGGCCCCGGAAACACCGTTTCTGATTTCAGCTTCAGAACATTGATACAAACATACCAGATGACCAAAACTGCAATGATCGAAGAACAGGAAAGAAGTATATACTTGAAATTACTGGTCTTTTTTTTCATCTTCTGCCTCACAGCATAATAAAATCAGTTATCATTTACCTGACCACTTTTTTACATCCTGAAGGAATGATTTATCAATACTCTTTTCAACTTTCGGGAGATCTTCATTGGAGATCATATTCTGTGTGTTGAAAAATTTGCCGATATCGATCATGAAGCTTCCAAGACCGGACTTTGTGTCAACCGTTTCCAGCGTATAATAATCCTTTACGGAAACTTCGGAATCCATATCCGACTGGCTGTACTTGATTCCCTCATCCGCGTACCAGGCCTGCGCTACTTTTCTTCTGTTGGCTTCATCCTTCATAAGATCGGCACATGCGCGGTAATAGCAGTCGAGGAAAAGTTCGACATCGTTCTTGCGATCTTTTGCTATGGCATTCTGGACAAAAATCGTATCAACGATCGGATTGCTGTTAACAAGGTTCATGTCACAGACACATACATAGCCGGCTTCCTGGAGCTGATTGGTATAAGGCATTTTCTCGGCAACAAGATCTCCCTGCCCGCTTATAAAAGCCTGATAAGCCTGTGCATAGTCCATGGATACCATGCTGAAATCTTCTGTTTTAAGCCCGAAAGACTGCACATAGTTGATTGCCTGATAATGTGCTGTTGTTGCGAGAGGTCCAAGAATGGAGCAACCTTTAACCGTTTCGGCACTCCCAATGATGCCCTTTGTATTTTTCCCTGCTTTGGCGATTTTACTGTCAGCACGTGCGTAGATTGCTTCACCGCCTTTGGTGATAACTCCGTCTCCTACATATGTGTACATTCCGGTTGCCAGTCCATAAACAGAAGCCATTCCGCTTACTGCTACATCAAGGCTGCCTGCGGCCATTGCTTCGTTAATGGGAGCGCCTGTAGCAAAAATCTGAATATCAACATCCAGTCCTGCTGCCTTAAAATATCCTGCAATGTCTGCCTGATGAACCGGAAGTCCCAGTGAATTGGCCATTGTTCCGACCCTGAGTTTCTTTCCGGAAGCTTTAGGCTTTTCGGCCGTACCGGATGATGCCGCCTTGGTTGTCGCGGATGCAGCCTTGGTTGTGGCTGTCGCCGCTGCTGCTTTTGTTGTTGCTGAAGCAGCCTTGGTTGTTGATGCTGCTGCCTGGGTCGTTACTGCTGCTTTCGTCGTCGCTGCTGTGGTCTTTACTGCCGTGGTTGCCGTACTATTACCCGTTCCGCATGCCGCCAATGACAACATCGTACTTCCAGTTAACAGAACTGTCAGAATCCGCTTCCATGTTTTTTTCATAAACTTATCCTCCTTTTGGATTAATACAGGTTTTCCCAACATTCTCCGAGTTCTGAAGCAAAGATCGAAAGCCGCTTTATGAATACGTATTCATATATTATTAAATAACACTTCCGTATATCATTGTCAATAGATAAATTTTTAAAAATATTTTGTTACGTCGTTTTATACTGTTTATTTTGATCTGTACAAATTTTTTTATATATTTCGCGTAGGCTTATTCAAAACCTCATTGATTTTTATCGTCATTATTCCTAATCGGGTTAAAATGCTGGCCGAAATAAAAAAGCGTATATCACTTTCCCGCACATACTGGTGCTAAGCAGATTCTGAGCTTTAATTGATTTATGTTTATTTGAATACGTATTCACTATAACACAGTTTTTTCCCCGACACAATTACTGCAGCATAAATAAATTCATCCCCGTCACCAGCCGCCGATGCGGACATTTTGATGAGTATCATTCATTTGAAGCAAATGCTCCTGTTGTCTGCGATGGCTGCGCAGACGTCTTTCTTCTGTCTGTCTGACGGAAAAGCATAACAAACCGCATCATTTTTGCTCATGCATTTCATGATTCAATATTAATCGTTGTATCACGAAGCACAAGATTCGGGTGAAGCCACTTCTGGACGCGTTTTCTTTTTTTCCCGTCAATTAGATCCACAAGAAGACTGCAGCTCTCCGAAACCATTTCCTCGACCGGAATATGAAGCGTACTAAGTGAAGGATGTATTTCTGCCACACATGGGATATCATCCATAGAGATCAGCTGAACATCCTCCGGAACACGACATCCCAAATCCAAACAGGCATTTAAAACACCTATAGCCAGTGTATCACTATATGAAAATATGGCTACTTTCCCGCTTTTTATTAATTGCTTATTTTTCATAATACATTGATAAGCAGAATCAACACCCAGATTGCAATATAATATATCCTCATCCGCAAGTTGACAGTCAAATTCAGACAATCCCCTTTCAAACCCCTCACGACGCCTGCGGGCATCTCTTTTTTCTTCGTATACCGTTATAAAAAGTTTGCGATACTTCGGAAATTTTCCAAAATAACGGCCTGCGAGATATCCACCGTATTCACTGTCGGAAAACAGATAATTCAAACTGTTATATATCTTATCTCCGGCATTCATCATGAAAATACATGGAACTCTGTCGCTCTTCACCAGTTCCAGTTCTTCCTTTGAAATTTCCATTCTCATAACAAGAAAGCCGTCCACTTTCCTGGCCCGTACAATTCTCTCAAAGCTTGAAAAATCATTATTGACTGCAGACGAATAGACCGTCATAACATCATAATTATATTTGTGCATTTCCTGCTGAATACAGTCATACAGATGTGCCAGCATACGGTTTGCACTCATGCTGATAAAATGCTTCGGAAACAGAATGCCAATCGTTCCAGTTTTCTGCGTTCTTAAGCTCTTGGCCTGGCTGTTTAGAATGAAGCCGACTTCTCTTGCTTTCTGCTGAATAAAATGGCGTTTTTCATCCGGGACAAGCGTGCTGCCGTTTAACGCACGCGAGATTGTGGACTGTGAAACGCCCAGCATTTTTGCAAATTCCCTCGATGTCATGATGCCCTCTTTTCCCTGTTTTCTTTTGGTTGTCTGCATCTGCACACGTATTCATTATAACATCCTTTCCCTGTAAATCCACCTGCAGATTGCCGTGGCATGGAGGCACATTTTCAGGTCTCCATGACAAAACAGAACTCTCCGAAACATACAGGGACTTTCACTGATGCCCCGCTGTTTCGGAGAGTTCCATATTCTGCAGGCTGTTCTGTCCGGCCTGTTTTCCTGTCTGACTTTATATCTCTTTTATTTATTCAAGATTCGTGTATCCCATCAGACTTTCGTCCACTTCCCGTGCCGCTTCTCTTCCTTCCCGGATGGCCCATACGACCAGCGACTGACCGCGGTGCATATCCCCGGCGGTAAATACCTTGTCTCTGCTAGTTGCGTATTTTCCGGCCTCCGTCGCAATGTTCGTGCGAGGAGTGAGACTGACTCCGAAGTCATCCGTCACATAGGACTCACTCCCGAGGAAGCCGGCGGCGATCAGTACCAGATCTGCCGGCACCTCTTTTTCGGTCCCGCCGACCGGAACCATGTCCATGCGCCCTGTCTTCGGATTTTTCTTTCTTTCCAGCGAAACCAGCACTGCCTTCGCAAGCTTTCCGCCTTTATCCTTTTTGAATTCCTTTACGGTCGTCTGATAAATCCGCGGGTCCTGCCCGAAAACTGCAATCGCCTCTTCCTGTCCGTAATCGGTTTTCCTGATGAGCGGCCACTCCGGCCAGGTGTTGTTTTCCGTACGCTTTTCCGGCGGTTCCGGCATCATTTCCAGCTGTGTGACAGACTTTGCGCCTTCTCTGATGCAGGTTCCGACGCAGTCGTTCCCGGTATCTCCTCCGCCGATCACGATGACGTTCTTTCCCTTTGCGCTGATATTCTTTCCGTCTTTGAGGCCGGAATCAAGAAGGCTCTTTGTCGTGGACTTTAAGAAATCCACTGCAAAATATATTCCCGCCGCATCTCTTCCCGCCACGGAAAGATCTCTCGGCTTCGCCGCACCGCAGGAAAGGATAATGCGGTCGAATTCCTTTAAAAGTTCCTCTGCCTTGATATCTTTTCCGACATCCGTCCCCGTGCGGAAAACAATTCCTTCCTGCTGCATGATGTCCAGTTTCCGCATGACGATTTTCTTGTCGAGTTTCATATTCGGAATCCCGTACATCAGAAGTCCGCCGGGTCTGTCCTCTCGTTCGAAGACCGTAACGGAATGACCTCTTTTATTCAGCTGGTCCGCGGCTGCAAGACCGCTCGGACCTGAACCGATGACCGCGACCTTTTTCCCGGTTCTTACGCTCGGCGGATTCGGCTTCGCATAGCCGGACGCATAGGCATGCTCGATGATCGCAAGTTCATTTTCCTTTACGCTTACCGGATCGCCGTTCAGGCCGCAGGTACAGGCCTTTTCACAGAGTGCCGGACAGACCCTCGCCGTAAATTCCGGAAAGGAATTCGTCTTTTTCAGACGGTTGTAGGCCTGCTTCCACACGCCGTGATACACGAGATCGTTCCAGTCCGGAACCAGGTTGTTCAGCGGGCATCCGCTCGTCATGCCGCAGATCATCATCCCCGATTGACAGAACGGCACGCCGCACTCCATGCAGCGCGCTCCCTGAATGCGCTGATCCTCTTCCGGAAGCGGGATATGAAATTCATTGAAATTCTTAATCCGTTCCTTCGGCGTCACGCATGAGCCGGTCTTACGTTCATATTCCAGAAATCCTGTCGGCTTTCCCATAATTGATATTAACCTCCTTACCCCCTTTCGGGGTGCCCGTTCTTCAGGGCATCTTCTCTCCAGAGTTCCCGGTCGCCTTACCCCCTTTCGGGGGTTCCTGGTCGCCTTTCGGCTCCCTCCTTACGGCTCCCTCCTTATTGCATAGAATGCTTCAATCTGTGCCTGTTCGCTGGAAAGACCCTTCTCCTCCATCTGCACGATCGTGTTCATCATCATCCGGTAATCATAGGGAATGACTTTCTTGAACTTCGGCAGGTACTCCTTGAAATGATTCAGGATTTCCTTTCCGTGTTCCGATTTCGTGTATTCCACATGCTTCGTGATCATGTTCTTCAGTTCCATAACATCATATTTATTGGTCAGTTCCCCGAACGAAACCAGAGAATTATTTAATCTCATATACAGATCGCTTTTTTCATCCAGTACATAGGCAACGCCTCCGCTCATGCCGGCCGCAAAGTTCTTGCCGGTATGACCGAGGACCACCACGCATCCGCCGGTCATGTACTCGCATCCGTGATCGCCCACGCCTTCCACGACTGCCGTCGCGCCGGAATTTCTCACACAGAAACGTTCTCCCGCTTCTCCGGCAATATAGGCTTCGCCGCCGGTAGCGCCGTAGAGCGCGACGTTGCCGATGATGATATTGTCCCTGGCGGAAAACTTCACGTTCTCCGGCGGACTGACAATCAGTTTTCCGCCGGAAAGTCCCTTTCCGAAATAATCATTCGAATCGCCGACAAGCTTCAGAGTCAGCCCGGAAGGAATGAAGGCGCCAAAGCTCTGTCCGCCGGAACCGGTACAGGTGATTGTATAGGTATCCTCCGGAAGTCCCTCCGGATATTCCCTTGTGATCTCCGAACCGAAGATCGTTCCCAGCGTACGGTCGGTATTGGAAACAGACACTTTAAGGCTCTTTTTCTCTTTGCCTTTCAGCGCCGGTTTCAGCTTCTTCATGAGAATGCTTTCATCGATCGTTTTTTCCAGCTGAAAATCAAATATGTTCTTATGGTCATAGCCGGCAAGCTTCTGCCTGGCATAAGGGTTGCCGAGGATGGCGGAGAGATCGACGCGGTCTGCCCTCCGGTTGGAAAACGTCTCTTTTTTCTTTAAAAGATCCGTCCTGCCGACCAGCTCGTCCACGGTGCGGATGCCTGCCTTTGCCATGATTTCCCGGAGTTCCTGCGCAATGAAATACATGAAGCGGATAACGTATTCCGGTTTTCCGCGGAACCGTTTTCTCAGTTCCGGATTCTGCGTTGCTATCCCCATGGGGCAGGTATCCAGATTGCAGACCCGCATCATCACACAGCCCATCGTCACCAGCGGTGCCGTGGCAAAACCGAATTCTTCCGCGCCCAGCATGGCGGCGATCGCGACATCGCGGCCGCTCAGGAGCTTCCCGTCGGTTTCCAGAATGACCTTGTCTCTTAAGCCGTTCATGATCAGTGTCTGGTGCGCTTCCGAAATGCCGAGCTCCCACGGAAGTCCCGCATTGTATATGGAGTTTCTCGGAGCGGCTCCCGTGCCTCCGTCAAACCCGGAGATCAGGATGACCTGCGCGCCGGCCTTCGCCACACCGGCCGCAACGGTTCCGACACCGGCTTCGCTGACCAGCTTCACGGATATCCGCGCATTGACATTGGAATTCTTCAGATCGTAAATAAGCTGCGCAAGATCCTCAATCGAATAAATATCATGATGCGGAGGCGGAGAAATCAGCGTGACGCCGGTAGTGGAATGTCTGGTCTTCGCGACCCACGGATATACCTTTCCGCCGGGCAGCTGCCCTCCTTCTCCGGGCTTCGCGCCCTGCGCCATCTTGATCTGGATTTCCCTGGCGCTCACCAGATATCTGCTGGTTACGCCGAACCTGCCGCTTGCGACCTGCTTGATTGCCGAGCATCTGTCCAGTCCGTCTTTCCCCGGAGTCAGCCTCTCCTCGTCTTCGCCGCCTTCGCCGGTATTGCTCTTACCGTGAATTGTATTCATGGCGATCGCAAGCGTTTCGTGTGCTTCCTTGGAAATGGATCCGTAGCTCATGGCGCCTGTCTTGAACCGGCGCACAATGGATTCCACGCTCTCCACTTCGTCGACCGGAATTTCGCTTCCCTCCGGGAAATTGAAATCCATCAGACTCCGGAGCGTGACATTCACGTCTTCCTTATTCACTGCAGCTGTAAACTGCTTAAACAGCTCATAATCATTTCTTCTCGTTGCTTCCTGAAGAAGGTGAATGGTCAGGGGATTATAAAGATGCACCTCCTGGCCCGAGCGTTCCTTATGGTCTCCCACGCTTTCCAGCGTCAGGTCCACATCGAGCCCCAGCGGATCAAAAGCGGAGGAATGGAGCGTATTCACATCGTTCGCGATATCCTCCAGCGTAATGCCGCCGACGCGGCTGACCGTATTGGTAAAGTATTTTTCGACAACTTCCTTCCCTATCCCGATTGCCTCGAAGATCTGCGAGCCCTGATAGGACTGGATGGTGGATATTCCCATTTTGGAAGCAATCTTGACAATTCCGTGCAGGACGGCATTGTTATAATCCTCCACTGCCGCATAGTAATCCTTGTCGAGCATATGCGTACGGATCATATAGCGGATGGTCTCGTGCGCGAGATAGGGGTTCACCGCGCTGGCCCCGTATCCCAGAAGCGTTGCAAAATGATGGATTTCCCGCGGCTCTCCGCTTTCCAGGACGATCGACATGCTGGTCCTTTTCTTCGTGCGCACCAGATGCTGCTGCAGAGCCGATACGGCGAGAAGCGAAGGAATGGGAACATGGTTCTCGTCAATGTCGCGGTCGGAAAGGATCAGGATGGTCACGCCGTCGCGGTGCGCTCTGTCCGCTTCGAGGCAAAGCCTGTCGATTGCCTTTGCCAGAGACGTGTTCTTATAATACGTGATCGGTATGGTCTCGACCTTGAAGCCCGGCTTCTTCATATAGCGGATCTTCAGAAGATCCGTCTCCGTAAGGATGGGATTCCTGATGTGCAGAATCTTGCAGTTATCCGGCACCTCTTCCAGGAAATTCCCGTCCTCGCCCACGTACACACCGGTACTGGTCACGATCTCCTCTCTGATGGCGTCGATCGGCGGGTTCGTCACCTGGGCAAACAGCTGCTTGAAATAATTGAACAGCGGCTGATGCTTTTTGGAAAGCACGGCCAGCGGACTGTCGCATCCCATGGCCGATGAAGGCTCCGAGCCGGAGAGCGCCATCGGCAGCATCATCGTCTTGTACTGCTCGTAGGTATAGCCGTAGGTCCGCTGGAGCTCGGCTCTCTTCCGGTCCGTCATTTCCTCCGGACGGATGTTCGGAATGGTAAGATCCTTCAGCTGGATCAGATTGGTGGCAAGCCACTCTCCGTACGGATGGCGCGTCGCGTATTTCATTTTCAGTTCTTCGTCGGAGATAACCTTTCCGGCCGCCGTATCGATCAAAAGCATGCGGCCGGGACGAAGCCGGTCCTTCTTTACCACATGTTCCTGTGCCACATCGATTGCACCGACTTCCGAGGCCAGGATCATCTGGTCGTCATCCGTCAGATAGTACCGGGACGGTCTCAGACCGTTTCTGTCCAGAACCGCGCCCAGAACATCGCCGTCCGTAAACACGATGGAGGCAGGTCCGTCCCAGGGTTCCATCATGGTCGCATAGTAGCGGTAAAAATCCCGGACCGGTTCCGGCATGCTGCGGTCATGTTCCCACGGCGCGGGAATGGTGATCATGACGGCAAGCGGCAGATCCATTCCGCTCATCATCATGAACTCCAGCGCATTGTCAAGCATGGCGGAATCCGACCCTTCCTGATTGATGATCGGAAGCACCTTCACAAGATCCTGACGGAAATACTCGGACTCCATGTTTTCTTCCCGCGCCATCATCTTGTTCACATTTCCGCGGATGGTATTGATCTCTCCGTTATGGACAATATAGCGGTAGGGATGCGCTCTCATCCAGCTCGGGTTCGTGTTGGTCGAAAAGCGCGAATGGATGACCGCGATTGCAGTCTCATAGTCCGGGTCCACAAGGTCCGGAAAAAACTTTCTCAGTTCCTTGACCAGAAACATTCCCTTGTAGACAATCGTCCTGCTGCTTAAAGACACGACATAGGTCGTGTCGTCGGACTGTTCAAATACTCGTCTTGCAATATAAAGCTTCCGGTCGAAATCGAGGCCTTTTTTTACATTCTTCGGCCGTTTCACAAAAGCCTGGGAGAAATACGGCATACAGTCCACCGCCCTCTTCCCGATCAGCTCCGGGCGGATGAGCACATCTCTCCAGCCGAGAAGCTTCAGGCCTTCCTTCCGGCAGATGATGTCGAACATTTTTTTTGCCGCATTCCGCTTCAGCTCATCCTGCGGGAAAAAGAACATGCCGACCCCGTAGTCTCTTTCTCCGCCGAGATCCATTCCCGCTTTGGCCGCTTCCTTCGCGAAAAATCTGTGCGAAATCTGCAGCATGATGCCGACGCCGTCTCCGGTTTTTCCCTCCGCATCCTTGCCTGCGCGGTGTTCCAGATTCTCCACGATATGAAGCGCCTGTTCCACGGTCTTGTGGCTTTTCTTCCCTTTGATGTTCACGACCGCGCCTATGCCGCAGTTGTCGTGTTCGAAAGCCGGACTGTAAAGCGGCGGCTTTCCGTTTCCGTTTGCTCCCCTGGCGGTAAATAAAGGATCCATACTTATCCTCCTTACTGTTGAAAGCATCCGGATGGCTGATTTCCCCGCTGTCCTGCAAACCGGGCAGGAGAACGCTTTCGTCTCCTGCTTTTCGCGCGGGCCGCGTGCTCCGAAGGAGCAATATTCCTTCCGCGGTCCTGCGCAAAAAAAGACGCCACCTTCCCTTTCGGGCAAGTGACGTCTTCGTCATCTGATGCTTTTCAAGAAAATATACTACCAAAAATTCATTTTGTAAAGGATTTTAAACGAACCGGGGAAAATCTTTTATCCGCGGACGGAGAAAGAACACCCGCAGTAATTCTGCCTGTACAGGTGATATTCTTCCGAAAGAAGCACCGAGCGGCGATAGCCGTCCCGCTTTTTAAAATCCGACGGGAGGAAAAAGACTCCGTATTCCGATGCAGCCTTCTCTCCGATTTCATTCAGCCTGTCCGCATCTTTCAGGGGACTGATGGTGAGCGTAGTCGTGAAGCAGTCAAATCCTTTCAGGCGCGCCGTTTCCGCGGTTTTCCGAAGACGCATTGCAAAACAGATGGAGCACCTGTCCCCGCCTTCCGGATCCGTTTCATGTCCTTTCACCTTTTCATGGTAGGCCTCCGGTTCATACTCCCCTTCCAGAAAATGAACCGGCCTTAGAAGCGGCATCTCCTGAATCAGGCGCTGTTCCTCCGAAACCCGTTTTTCATATTCTTCCCGGTTATCGATATTCGGATTATAATAAAAAACCGTGATGTCGAAATACGGTGCCAGATATTCCAGACAGTAGGAAGAACAGGGCGCGCAGCATGCATGCAGAAGAAGCTTCGGGACTTTTCCCGAAGCTTCGTTGTTTTTTATAATCTGTTCAAGTTCTCTCTGGTAATTTCTTCTGTTCATGCGTCCTTACCCTGAAAATTACCGCACTTCCTGATGAGAATGCTCCTTGCCCCTTTTCGGGGGGTCCCCGACCGTCTCCCAGGAAGTCCTTAAAGGAAGTCGCGGATGCGTTTGGAACGTACCGGATTTCTTAATTTTCGCAGCGCCTTGGCCTCGATCTGCCGGATTCTTTCACGCGTTACCTTGAATTCTTTTCCGACTTCCTCAAGCGTACGCGGATGTCCGTCTTCCAGACCGAACCGTAAAACGATGACCTGGCGTTCCCTTTCCTTCAGATCTCCGAGAAGCGAATCGATATGCTCTCTCAGCATGACCGATTCCACATTTCCCTCCGGTGTGACCACATTCGTATCCGCCACGAAATCCCCGAGGTTGGAATCATCCTCTTCGCCGATCGGTGTCTCGAGCGATGCGGGCTCCCGCGCGATCTGCATGATCTCCATGACTTTTTCTTCCGTCATGTCCAGCGCCTTGGCCAGCTCCGAAACGCTCGGCTCGTATCCGAGTTCAAGCGTCAGCTTCCGCTGCATCTTGCTCATCTTATTGATGGTTTCGACCATATGCACAGGCACACGGATGGTCCTCGCCTGATCGGCAAGCGCCCTCGTTACGGACTGACGGATCCACCAGGTCGCGTAGGTACTGAGTTTAAATCCCTTCCGGTAATCAAACTTCTCCACGCCCTTGATAAGACCCAAGTTTCCTTCCTGCACAAGATCAAGGAAACTCATTCCTCTGCCTGTATATCTTTTGGCGATGCTGACCACCAGTCTTAAATTGGCTTCGATCAGACGTTCCTTGGCATGTTCGTCGCCCGCCTGCTTTTTCTTGGCGAGTTCCAGTTCTTCATCCGCGCTTAAAAGGGAAACCGTTCCGATTTCCTTTAAGTACATCCGGACCGGATCTTCCGTTCCCACGCCTTCAAGCAGATCGATGGCACTGATATCGATTTCCTCGTCGGTGTCTTCCTTTTCGAACTCATCGTCGTCTTCATCAACCAGAAAGCCCTGATCATCCTTGGCATTCTCAATGTCCGTCGGCGGTTCATCCGGCTGATCCATAACCACTTCAATCCCGTTTGTTTCCAGATATGCATAAATCTGCTCAATGGAATCCGGGTTCAGACTGTCTCCGGCAAAGAAATCATTGATTTCGCCGACGTCCAGCTTGGAATCTTTTCCCTTGGCCTGTTCCACCAGCTGTTCCAGACTGGCATAAAACTCTTCCGAAGTAAGCGTGCGGCCGGCCCTGCCGTTTTTTTTCAGCTTTCCGGTCTGCATCTCCTGGAGTTTCTTGAACTGGAGCTTTTTGGATTTTTCCTTTTCCTTCTCTTTAGCGGCGTCTTCCCTGGCTTTCGCTTTTTCGGCTGCAATCCTCTGTTTCTCTTTTTCCTTCTCCTTTGCAGCTTTTATGCGCTCGCGTTCTTTCTCCGCCTTCTCTTTTGCCTTTTCCTTTTCCTGAACGGCCTTCAGGCGCTCGCGTTCCTTTTCGGCTTTCTCTTTTTCCTTCGCCTTTTCTCTGGCCGCCTTTTCACGTTCTTTTTCTCTGGCTGCCTTTTCTCTTTCGCGCTCTTTCAACGCCTTTTCGCGTTCCCGTTCCCTGGCAGCCTTTTCACGTTCTCTGGTCTGTTCCGCCTTAAGGCGTTCCTTCTCCCTGGCTGCCTTCACTCTCTCACGCTCTTTTTCGGCTTTCGCCCGCTCCCGTTCCTTCTCGGCTTTCAGTCTCTCGCGCTCCCTGACGGCTTTCTCCCGTTCACGGGTCTTCGCAGCCTGCATCCGCTCACGTTCTTTCTGCGTAAGCTTTTCCGGTGTCTTCATGACCGGCTTTTTAACAGCCGCACTCCTGATGCTGCCTTTTCCGGTAGCTTTGGTTACCGCTGCGGAACCTTTTTTTGTGTTTCCGGCTGCTTCTGTCATCTTCTTTCTTTCAGACACCTGATTTGACGTTTTGTTTGTTTTTACTGTTTTTGCAGTTTCTTTGTCTTTTTTTACTGTTTTCTTCTCGTTTTTTATCATTTTCACAGACTTTTTTCCGGCTACGGTACTTTTAACCGTTTTCTTGGCGTTTTTAGACGGATTTATCTTTTTCTTTACCTCTTTTTCACTGCCCGTACTCCGTTTAACGGTCATCTTTGCCATCATTATGATTGCGTACCGTGCCTTTCCATAATATGAAAACAACACGATTCAGGATCAAATCGTGTTTTCGGATAGAAATTGGCCCTGAAAAAGGGCCCTATGCGACTTCCATATTATATACCAACAAAAATTGCATGTAAAGCACAGGTTTTAAGTATAACTGTAGATTCCCCGGACGCTTACCTCCCCGCTTAAAACCGTATGTACGGAACCGTCTTCCGTCCGGACCAGCAGTTCTCCGTCATCGGTAATTCCTTCCGCCACGCCTCTGTATTCTCCTTTCGGATCCAGAACGGCGACCTCTCTCCCTTTGTTTACAAGATACCCTTCATAAAGGTCTTTCAAGCCCTGAAAGCTGCCCTCGCAGACAAATTTTTCGTAATGAACGGCAAATTTTCTCATCACGGCGCCCGTGATTTCCGCTCTCGGAACGGTTTTTCCGGTCTCGATCTTAAGCGACGAGGCGACCGCAGCTATCTCCGGCGGAAATTCTTCCGTATTCGCGTTGATGCCGATGCCCGTCACGATATAGCTGATCCCGTCCATGTCCGTGCTCATTTCCGTCAGAATGCCGCAGATCTTCCTGCCGTCCGCCACAATATCATTCGGCCATTTGATCCCGCAGGCAACTCCGGTTACCTCCCTGATCCCCTCCGTAACGGCCAGCGCCGATACCAGCGTGATCATGGAAGACTTTTCCGCCGGCAGATCCGGCCTTAAAAGGATCGACATCCATATTCCGGTGCCGGGAGGCGAAATCCAGGTTCTCCCCCTCCGTCCCCTGCCCGCCGTCTGTTCATCCGCGACAACCAGCGCGGGGCCGGAGGAACCTTCCTCCGCAAGCAGCTTTGCGGCCTTGTTCGTGGAATCGATCGTCGGAAAGAAACGGAATTCCTTCAGAAACGGAATGTCCGAAAGCACCTCGCCGATTTCCGCATCGTTCAGCACATCGGTGCCGGGAAGCAGGCGGTAACCACGGTTCCGGACCGCATCGATCTGGTAGCCCTCCTCCTTAAGACGCTTCACTGCCTTCCAGACGGCTGTCCGCGACACATGGCAGCGGCTGCAGATGTCCTCTCCGGAAATATAACCGCCGTCACTTTTCAGAATTTTCAGTATATCTTCCTTCAGCACCAGAACCTTCTTTCCGAACCTACAAAGCCTGACCGGGAATTCAGAGAATGCAGATTGCGCTGACAACCCCTACCGCAAAAAGAACCAGTCCGAAAATGCAGTAGCCGATCCCCGTGTTCTTTTTCTTAATGTCTCTTCCCGCACGCCTGATCCCGTCAACGCCGCTGATCAGATTCAGTGCCGAAGCAAGAAAAAATATGACCGGAAAAAATATCATATGCGTTTCCGGGGACAGGAAAGCCGTCACCGCCAGTACCACGATAATCGCACCGATCACAAGGTGCAGGATATCCATGGCGATGACCAGATCCCGCGGATTTCTTTTTTTCTGACTCATTTTTCTTCTCCGAGTGTCGCAACCATGACTGCCTTGATTGTATGCATGCGGTTTTCCGCCTCGTCAAACACGACCGATGCACTCGATTCAAATACTTCCTCGGTCACTTCCGATCCCTTGACCGCCGGCAGGCAGTGCATGAAGATCGTCGTGTCCTTCCCTGTCTTTTTCAGCATGCCCGTGTTTACCTGGTAAGGAGAAAGAAGCGCCTTCCGTTCCGCGGCCTTGTCCTCTTCTCCCATGGAAGCCCAGACATCCGTATAGATCACATCCGCGTCCTTCACATCATCCGGACGGTCGCTTAAGGTTATGGTCGCGCCGGATGTCTTCGCATACTCTTCGCAGAGACTAATCAGTTCCTTCTTCGGCCACAGTTCCTTCGGCGCCAGGATTTTAAAGTTGACGCCGGTCTTTGCCATCCCGATCATCAGGGAATTTGCCATGTTGTTCCGTCCGTCGCCCGCATAGACAAAATTCAGACCCTTGAGATGTCCGAAATGCTCCCGCATGGTGAGAAGATCCGCCAGGATCTGCGTCGGATGATATTCGTCCGTAAGCCCGTTCCATACCGGTACGCCGGCATACTTTGCCAGTGCTTCCACCGTGCTGTGTTTGAACCCGCGGAACTCGATTCCGTCAAACATCCTGCCGAGGACTCTGGCCGTATCCTTGATGTCTTCCTTGTGGCCGAGCTGGATATCATTTTTCCCGAGATATTCCGGATGGCCGCCTTCATCGACACAGCCGACCGTAAAGGCGCAGCGCGTCCTTGTGGACGGTTTTTCAAACAGAAGCGCAACGTTCTTTCCCTTTAACGAGTTCCCGGTGATTCCTTTTTTCTTGTCGGTTTTCAGCTTCTCCGCCAGATCCAGAAAATATGTGATCTCCTCCGGCGTAAAGTCCTTCAGCGTGATAAAATTCCTTCCGTGCAGATTCATTCCGTTCTGTGTCTTCATACTGTTTCCTCCTCATTCTGTTCCACTGTTTTGTCCGTCAGCATGTCTGTGTACCGGTCAATGATTTCCTTTATGAATTCCTCTTCTTTGTAAATGCGGAACCGGCTGACCTTGTTCCGCTGTGCTTCCGCTTCCAGCTTGTTCAGATATTCCTCGTCCTCTTCCGGCGTGTCCAGATAATAGCGTCTGCCGGCAAGTCCGTACAGGAACCGTTTCGCGTCATAATATCCCAGGCGTATGTTGCTGCGGCACCTTCTGCTGTCAAATTCCAGGATCCCACCGAGGTCCTGGCGCGGAGCGATATACTGGATGTTCGCCTCGTCCTGTCTCTTGAACTTCTTCGTGGTGTCAAACCCGAGTCCGTAAATGCGGAGCACGATGATATCCTTATAGCCCCTTTCGGTCAGAACGTCAATCGGCACGTTGTTAAAACCGCCGCCGTCCTGGTAAAGTTTCCCGCCTATCCTCTCTTTTTTAAAGGCCGGAAAATAGGCGCTTGCCATCAGCATATCGGCAACTTCGCCCTCCGGCACGCTTTTGATGTCGATCACCTTCTCCCGCATTTCCTCGACGGAAAAAGTGGTGACGTACAGATCCATGGGCGAACTGCGGATGGCCTTTTCATCCACGACCTCGGAAAGCATTTTCCGCAGCGGCGTGATGTCTATTCCTCCGTCCGACACGATCTTCATGAATTTCTTCAGGAGCTCTGCGGTATTGATCGCCTTGATATCATGGTTCACGATTGCCTTTACCTGATCCTCGTTCATATCCATGACGGAAGAATAGGAAAGATTGCTCCAGATCTCCTCTGCCCTGTCAAAAGCATCCATGCACATCATGGCACCGTTCAGGGCACCTACGCTTGCTCCGGCAATTCCTTTGATTTTCACACCGGCTTCCCGGAGAGCCTTCCACGCGCCGATCTGGTACGCACCTCTCGCGCCTCCGCCCTCCAGTACAATCCCGTACTCTTTTGAAAGATCAATTTTCAGTTCCATCATTTCTCCTCTGCCGCGCCAGCTCATACATCAATACGGATGCAGCCACCGCCGCATTGAGCGATTCCACTTTTCCCTTCATGGGAATGCGCACTCTGATATCCGCAAGACTCAGCATTTCCCTCGTAAGCCCGGCGGCCTCGTTCCCGATCATAAACGCGGCAGGCTTCCTGTAATCTTCCCGGTCATAGGCCCTCTCCCCGTCAAGGGCAGCCGCATATACCGTTATCCCCGCATTTTTCACGCTCCGCACAGCTTCCTTCAAATCATCCGCATAGAAAAACGGAACGCGGAAAATGCTGCCCATGGTGGAACGGATTACTTTAGGATTATACAGGTCCGCCGTTTTTCTGTCCATAATGATTCCCGTAAGACCCGCCCCTTCGCCCGCTCTCATCATGGTTCCCAGGTTCCCGGGATCCTGGATGGTTTCCAGAATCAGGAGATTATGGCCCGCCCTGTTTTTCAGTAGATCCGCAAACGAATAGCTGTACTGCCTCACGACAGCCAGAATACCCTGCGGCGTTCTGGTATCGCTCATGCTTTCAAAGACCGCATCCGATACCATTTCAAAAGGCGCAGCCTCGATCTTTCTTCTGGTTTCTTCCGTGCACTGATCAAAAAATGTCTTTCCGACAAACACCTCTTCCGTCCGGTCCGCCGGAAGCTCGGAAAACATCCGGATTCCTTCAATCGTAAAAAGGCCGGTTTCCTTTCGGTACCCGGCTTTTTTATTCAGGTTCTGCACATGTCTGATTCTTGCATTTGACTGGGATGTGATCATGAAAGTAAAAAATCATCTCCTTTATTTTTTGCTGCCCGCCCGTACTTTCATAAGATCGTCAAGCCATATGCGGCTGACCGCATCGCTCGGCATTCTTAAATCTCCGCGCGGCGACACCGCTATGCTTCCGACCTTCGGTCCGTCCGGCAGACAGGAGCGTTTGAACTGCTGCGAGAAAAATCTGCGGTAGAAGGTCTGCATCCACCGGTAAATTGTTTCCGTATCATATCTGCCGCGGAAGGCAATTTCCGCCAGCCTGTAAATTTTGGAAGGCTTGAAGCCGAACCGCAGCACATAGTACAGGAAGAAATCATGCAGCTCGTAGGGCCCCACCAGATCCTCCGTCTTCTGACTGATCTTTCCCTTTTCGGGCGGAAGAAGCTCGGGGCTTACCGGCGTATCCAGTACGTCGTAAAGAATATCCTTTAGCTTCCTGTCGCCGCAGGTGTCCGCATAGTAGCGGACCAGATGGCGGACCAGCGTTTTCGGCACGGAGGAATTGACCGCATACATGGACATATGGTCGCCGTTGTAGGTTGCCCAGCCGAGCGCAAGCTCCGACAGATCTCCCGTCCCGACCACGAGACCGTTGTCGCGGTTGGCGATATCCATCAGCACCTGCGTGCGTTCTCTCGCCTGCGCGTTTTCATAGGTGACATCATGATTCTCCGGATCCTGTCCGATGTCCCGGAAGTGGATATTCACCGCCTCGGAAATGCGGACTTCCGAGAGAGACGCGCCCGTGGACTTTGCCAGTTCGCAGGCGTTCCGGTAGGTCCTGTCCGTCGTCCCGAAACACGGCATGGTGACCGCATGAATTCCCTTCTTCGGAAGTTTCAGCATGTCGAAGGCCTTTGCGCATACCAGAAGTGCAAGCGTGGAGTCGAGTCCGCCGGAAAGTCCCAGCACGACGCACTTTCCGTTCACGTGTTCCAGACGCTTCTTTAATCCGAGCGCCTGAATGGAAAGGATCTCCTCGCAGCGCCTGTTCTTTTCGGATTCATCCGAAGGCACGAACGGCGCCGGGTCCACGGTTCCCGAAAGCTTTGTCTCCTCCTCCTTCAGAGAGAACTCCACCGTCTCGTAATCCTCATCCTCATATACATCATAGGTGGTAAGTTTTCTCCGCTCGGAAAATATTCTCTGTACGTCGATATCCGCCGTAATGGTCTCGGGTTTGAACCGCGCGGACTCGGCAAGACATCTTCCGTTTTCGGCAATGATGTCATGCCCGCCGAAGACCAGGTCCTGCGTGGACTCGCCTTCTCCCGCATTGGCATAGATATAGGCCGCCACGAGCCGGGCCGACTGCCCTATGATCAGCATGTCCCGGTAGGAATTCTTTCCCACCAGCTCGTCCGATGCGGACGGATTCACGATCACGGTCGCGCCCGCCATCGCATGACTAATGCTCGGCGGATTCGGCACCCAGACATCCTCGCAGATTTCGCCGGCGATCGTAAGCGCCGGAACATTGCTGCATTTAAAAAGAAGATTCGTTCCGAACGGTACTTTTTTCCCGAAGAAATCCGTGCGTACCGTGATATCCGGTCCTATGGTAAAATAGCGGTCCTCATAGAACTCTCCGTAGTTCGGAAGATAGGTCTTCGGTATAAGGCCCAGCAGCTCCCCGTTCTGGAGGCATGCCGCGGCGTTGTAAAGTTTCCCCTCGTGCTCCCATGGAATTCCGAGAAAGGTCATCATGTCATGACCTTTGCTTTCCTGCACAAGTTTCCGGAGCGTTTCCTTCGCGCTGTCCAGAAGCTCCTTCTGCAGGAACAGATCATTGCAGGTATATGCGGTAATGCAGAGCTCCGGAAATACGCATATCTTTGTATGCTTCTTCCACTCTTCCTTCATGCAGCTTAAAATCTGCTCTCCGTTGAAAACCGGATCCGCGACCTTGATTTTCGGTGTGACCGCGGAAACTTTAATAAAACCGTCTTTCATGGTTCTCCTCGTATCTTCTGTGTTTTATTTGCAACTCCTGTTTTCAGAAAAAGCGCCCGAGTGTGTCCGCATGATCTGCCGAAAAAACTCCGGCCTCATTCTTTTACTGTACGGAGGAAGGCTGACCGGCAACCGTTTCCTTCAGCGACGTCAGAAGGCCGGCCATGTTCTGGATATCGGACGGAACTATGATCTTCGTCGCCTGTCCGTCGGCAACCTTGCTGAGCGTATCGAGACTTCTGAGCTTCAGGACCGCATCGTCCGCGCCGGCTTCCTTAATCATGCGGATGCCTTCCGCCTCTGCCTTCTTGATGGACTGAATGGCTTCCGCCTGTCCTTCCGCTTCCCTGATGCGGCGTTCCTTTTCCGCTTCCGCCTTCAGGACAATGGTCTGCTTCTCCGCTTCCGCGTTCAGGATCATTGCCTGCTTGTTTCCTTCCGCCTTCGTGATCGCGGACGCCTTGATTCCTTCCGCCTCCGTTATGACGGCACGTTTGTTGCGTTCCGCCATCATCTGCTTCTCCATGGCTTCCCGGATGGGATCCGGCGGCAGGATGTTCTTGATCTCCACACGGGTCACCTTGATGCCCCAGGGGTCCGTGGCCTTGTCCAGCTGTTCTTCCATTTCGGTATTGATCGTATCTCTGGAAGTAAGCGTCGTATCCAGATCCATGGAACCGATGATATTTCTGAGACAGGTTGCAGTCAGATTTTCAATCGCAGCGATCGGATTTTCCACACCGTACGCATAATCATGCGGATTCATGATATGGAAGAATACGACCGAGTCAATCCGCATGGTCACGTTATCCTTCGTGATAACCGGCTGCGGCGGGAAATCCGCCACCTGCTCCTTCAGCGTGACTCTTTTCGCAACGCGGTTTGCTATCGGAATAAGAAGATGAATGCCTGCTTCCCAGGTGGCGCTGTATTTTCCGAACCACTCAACGACCATGGCCTGTGACTGCGGCACGATTTTGATGCAGGAAATAATGAAAAGAACAATGACGACAATCAGAACAAGTCCGAATATCTGCATATTTTTTCCTCCGGTTATATTTTACACTGCGGGTATATTTTACACAGCAGGTATTTTTTACACTGCGGGTATTTTTACTTCACTCAGAGAATTTATTTCTCCCTGTTCTTATTCATAAGTCTTCTGGCTTCCTGCATTCTGTTGTACAGTTCCGGTTTGTGATAGGAACATTCCCGTTCATTCTTCGGATGACTTCCGTTCATGATGGTCGTTTTCCGGTCATCCTGATGGAATTCACAGAGCCCGTCATTCCCGAAATGCGATTTGTTCAGATAAATTCCGTCCGAAAGTACAAGCGGGTCCGTGACAAAACGCCGGCAGAGCGTGCAGTAATTTGCGACCGTCAGTTCATGGTCGCAGATCGGACAGAGCTTCATGATATCCGTTCCCTCCTTCGTGTTTCTTCATAAGAATATATGGCATTCCCCATGATTTTCCATTGTATCACATGCGGTGATAAACAGCAAAAACGAACAGGCGGCAAAGCGGTTGGATATGGAGACTGTGCTAGCTATTTCCCGCCTCTTGCCAATCCTCCCGTAATTTGCTACAATAAAATAAATTCCCACTAAACTAGTAAGAATTGAGCGGACGGTGATAAAATGAGAATTTCCACGAGAGGCAGATATGCCCTGAAAATGATGATTGAATTTGCGAAACATCCGGATACCACGACAAAAATCAATCAGGTGTCCAGAAGCCAGCATATTTCCGAAAAATATCTGGAACAGATTGTGTCCACCCTGACCAAGGCAGGATTTGTGAAAAGCATCCGCGGCGCACAGGGCGGATACCTGCTTGCCCGAAAGCCTTCCGAATATTCGGTCGGGGAAATTTTACGCCTGACCGAAGGAAGTCTGGCACCGGTCGCCTGCCTGGACGATGACAGCGAGCCCTGCGATCTGGCCTGCGCATGCGTGTCCAGAAGCGTTTTCCGGAAAATCGAGGATGCCGTAAACCAGGTGGTGGACAACATTTCCCTGGAGGATCTCTTAAATGAGGAGGAGGCTGATGCCAAGATCCGGACCGGGGAGGGACTCTGCCAGCAGCAGAAAAGAAGGGCGCATGAAAAAGACACCTGATTTTTCTTCCCGCACTTCTCTCCTGATCGGGGACGACGGAGTGGAAAAGCTGCGCCGTTCGGCCGTTGCCGTGTTCGGTACCGGCGGCGTCGGTTCCTTCCTTACGGAGGCGCTTGCGAGGGCCGGTGTCGGAACGATAGCGATCATAGATCCGGACACTGTTCAGGAGTCCAACTTAAACCGTCAGTCGATTGCCCTTCATTCCACGATCGGTCAGAAAAAAACAGCTGTCATGGAGCAGCGTCTTAAGGACATCAATCCCGATATCCGTGTAATTCCGTTCGATCTGTTTCTTCTGCCGGAAAATACGGACAGTTTTTTTCAGGAGCTTCTCTCCGCTCTCGAGCCCGGTACTTCCGGAAAGATTGATTACATTGCCGATGCGGTCGATACCGTAAGCGCGAAGCTCTCCATTATCGCCTGGGCAAAAGCACATGACACGCCGGTGATTTCCTGCATGGGAACCGGTAACAAGCTCCATCCGGAACTGTTTCAGATCGCGGATATATCAAAGACCGAAGTATGTCCCTTAAGCCGGGTCATGCGGCGCGAGCTGAAAAAAAGAAGGATTGATCACGTGAAGGTTCTTTTCTCGAAGGAGCCGCCGGTCGTACAGCCTCCGGAAAGTCCGGCATCGGAACATGAAACCGGAAAGAACGGAACCCGTCCGGTACCGGGCAGCATTTCCTTCGTACCTTCCGTTGCGGGACTCATGATCGCAGGCGAAATCGTGCGTGATCTGATTGCAAAACCCTGAACCGGTTTTCATGAATGATTATAATCCGTAAATCCAGCGGAACCTGTTCTTCTCATCCGCGCACAGATATAGATTGTCAACAGAAGCATCGTAAGCGGTATCGCATTCCCATTCCGACAGCCGCAGCGTATAATGCAGCATTCTGCATTTTCCGTGGAATTACAGTTTCTATCCGGATACCCGCAGCGTACAGGCCTGCATAAAACAAGGATGAGACAGTGCCACCCCGGAACGCATAGGGTCTGAAAGACCCGTAGTTCCGGGGTGACATACTGTCTCATCCATATTTATTCTTTTTATATCGGCCCGCCCGTTTCATCCCATTCTGTTAACAAGCCACTGTTCTTCCGGACACAGAAAGCAATTTACTGCATGCCGATATATAAAAAACAGACTCTCCGAAACGCATTGGAGCCGCTTTCAAGGCTCCCTAAGTTTCGGAGAATCTGTTTTTTTTTACATGAACTCAATCAATGAAATCGGACGAACCTGCCACTTTACTGCGCTGCTTTCTCCAGCAGCTTTTCGACCGTGACCAGCTTCGTGCAGAGCGCAAGCAGATGCGTCGCCATCTTCAGGTCATTAATCGGCGGGAAGGACGGGGCAATGCGGATGTTCGCATCATGCGGGTCCTTGTGTCCGGGATAGGTCGCGCCTGCCGGCGTAAGCACCACGCCTGCCTTTGCGCACCTGGACACTACCTGCTTCGCGCATCCGTCCATGGTATTGAAGGAAATGAAATATCCGCCCTTCGGTTTGGTCCAGCTGGCAATCCCGGTATCGCCGAGTTCTTCGTTCAGGATCTGATCCACTGCCTCGAACTTGGGTCTTAAAATGTCCGCGTGTTTCCGCATCTGCTCCACCATACCGTGGATGTCCTTGAAAAACCGCACATGCCTCAGCTGATTCACCTTGTCGTGGCCGATGGTCTGGATTTTCATCTGCTTCTTGATGTCTTCCAGGTTGTTTAAGGAAGTCGCGAGCGCCGCTATTCCGGATCCCGGGAAACTGACCTTGGAGGTCGAGGCGAATTTGTATACGAGATCGGGATTTCCCGCTCTCTTGCATTCCGCAAGGATCTCGATCAGGTGATCCTGATCATGATCGTAAAGATGATGGATGGTATAGGCATTGTCCCAGTAAATACGGAAATCCTTTGCCGCAGGTTTCAGTCTTGCGAAACGTCTCACCGTCTCGTCCGAATAGGAATTTCCGGTGGGGTTGGAATATTTCGGAACACACCAGATACCCTTGACTGCCTCATCCGAAGAAACAAGTTCTTCCACCATATCCATATCCGGCCCGTCTTCCAGCATGGGCACGCAGATATTTTCAATCCCGAAGTATTCCGTGATGGCGAAGTGTCTGTCATATCCCGGCACCACGCAGATGAACTTTACCTTATCCAGCTTGCACCAGGGAGTCGATCCCATGACGCCGTGCGTGAAAGACCGGGAAACCGTGTCATACATGACATTTAAACTGGAGTTTCCGTAGATGATCAGATTATCATACGGGACTTCCATCATGTCGCCCATCAGTTCCTTTGCTTCCGGAATTCCGCCGAGCACGCCGTAGTTGCGGCAGTCGGTGCCGTCTTCGCACTTCAGATCGGAGTCGCTGTTTAGCACATCCATCATGCCCATGGAGAGGTCCAGCTGTTCCACACAGGGCTTGCCTCTGCTCATGTTCAGCTCAAGTCCCTTGGCCTGCATGTCCCTGTATTCCTGAGACAGACTCTTCTTCAGTTCCTGAAGCTCTTCCTTCGTCATTTCCGCGTAGGCTTTCATAATTTTCTCCCCTTTTTATCCGGAATATCCGGTGTCTTACGTGTTATGCTTCGTCCAGCATTTTCCTTACAATGCGGTTCAGTTCCTTCGGATCTGCCATTCCTTTTGTGGATTTCATGACCTGGCCGATTAAAAATCCCATGGCCTTCTGTTTGCCGCTCTTATAATCGGCAACCGACTGCGGGTTCCTCCGGATGATCTCGGAAACTTCCCTTTCGAGGGCTCCGTCGTCTGTCACCGCTTTCATGTTGTGCTCGGCGGCATACTGCTCCGGATCCACATTATTCTTAAAAATTTCCTCAAAAATAACCTTTCCGGTTGTGCGATTGATTGTACCACCGTCGACCATTTTTATCAACTTGGACAGGTTCTCCGGAGAGAATTTCATGCCCTCCGCATCCGTCTCCGTTTCCCTGCACATCCGCATGCCTTCCACCATCAGCCAGTTGGATGCTTCCTTGGGCTTTCCGCATTCCTTTACGGTCTGTTCGAACAGATCAGCCATGTGCTTGGAGGAAGTCAGAATGGAGGCGTCATATTCCGGAAGTCCGAACTCCGACTGATACCTTATCATTTTCTCCGGCGCAAGTTCCGGCTGGGCTGAACGGATTCTCTGAATCCACTCCTCATCCACGCTGATCGGCACAAGATCCGGATCCGGAAAATAGCGGTAGTCCTTGGCATCTTCCTTGGAACGCATGGCCTTGCTGGATTCCTTGTTGTCATCCCATCTTCTGGTCTCCTGCGTCACGGTGAGCCCGTCCTCTATCCGCTCGATCTGGCGCTTCCGTTCCCCGTCGATCGCATGAACGATCGCCTTGAAGGAATTCAGGTTCTTCATCTCCGTTCTTGTACCGAGTGTTTCCGTTCCCGTTTCCCGGACGGAAATATTGACATCGGCTCTCATGCTGCCTTCCTGAAGCTTGCAGTCCGAAGCGCCGAGGTACTGTGCGGTCATTTTCAGTTTCTCCAGATAGGCGATCACTTCGTGCGAAGAGCGCATGTCCGGTTCCGAAACGATTTCGATCAGCGGTACGCCCGAGCGGTTGTAGTCCACAAGGGAACAGTCCTCCCACTCGTCATGGATGAGTTTTCCCGCATCTTCCTCCATATGGATTTCATGGATCCCGATTTTTTTCTTTCCCAGAGACGTTTCGATTTCCACGAAACCGTCGTGACAGATCGGCAGGTACAGCTGACTGATCTGATAGTTCTGCGGGTTATCCGGATAGAAATAATTCTTTCGGTCGAATTTCGAATAGCGGTTCACCTCGCAGTTCAGCGCAAGTCCCACCGCGACTGCATATTCCAGTACCTGTTTATTTAAAACCGGGAGCGACCCCGGCATGCCGGTGCAGACCGGACAGACATGCGTGTTCGGTTTGGCACCGAAGGCAGTGGAACACCCGCAGAAGATCTTTGTCTTCGTGGCAAGCTCCACATGTACTTCCAGGCCGATGACGGTTTCATATGATTTTCCCATGTCATTTCTCCTTTCCTGCATTGTCCGGCTCCGGAATAACCGGTGCTTCGTACGGATGAACCTGCTGGTATGCATAACCGGCTCTTAAGATCTTCGTTTCGCCGAAACGGTCTGCGATCAGCTGCATGCCGACAGGCAGTCCCTTTTTATCCCTGCCGCAGGGAATGCTGATCCCGGGAAGCCCGGCGAGGTTCACGGAGACCGTGTAGATATCCGAAAGGTACATCTTCATCGGATCGGAAAGGTTCTTTCCGAGTTCCGGCGCCGTGGTCGGAGAAGCCGGCGCCACAATCACATCGTAGGTTTCGAAGGCACGGTCAAAGGCTTCCTTGATCAGTGCCTTCACGCGCAGCGCTTTCAGATAATAGGCATCGTAATAGCCGGAACTTAAAACGAAGCTTCCCAGCATGATCCGCCGTTTCACTTCCGGACCGAAGCCCTCCGAACGGCTCTTCTTATAAAGCTCATGCAGATCTTCATATTCCTTCGTGCGGTATCCGTATTTGATGCCGTCGAAGCGCTCCAGGTTCGAGCTGGCCTCCGCATCGGCAATCGTATAGTAGGCGGGGATGGCATATTTCACATACCCCAGATCAAATTCCTCTGCGGAAGCGCCGAGGTCTTTTAAAACACCGACTGCATCCATGATCGTGCTTTTCACGTCCGGGTCCAGTCCGTCCGTAAAATAGTCCCGCGGAATGCCGATCTTCAAACCCCGGATATCTTTCTTCAGAGAATCAGAGAAACCGTATTCCCGCTCCATGCTGGTGGAGTCCTTCCTGTCATGCGAAGAAATGATGTCCAAAACGGCCGCGCAGTCCGCCGTGTCTTTGGCGATCGGTCCGATCTGGTCCAGCGAGGAACCGTAAGCGATCAGCCCGTAGCGGGATACCGTCCCGTAGGTGGGCTTGATTCCGGTCACGCCGCAGTAGGAGCTGGGTTCCCGGATGGAACCGCCGGTGTCGCTTCCGAGCGCAAAAATGCATTCGCCCGCTGCGACCGCTGCCGCCGAACCGCCGGAAGAACCGCCGGGAACATGCTGTAAATTCCAGGGATTTTTTGTGGGACCGAACGCGCTGGTCTCCGTCGTGGAGCCCATGGCGAACTCGTCCATATTGGTCTTTCCCAGAATGACCGTGCCGGCACGCAGGAGGTTTTCGACCGCCTCTGCCGTATAGGTCGGCTTAAACCCGGAAAGGATCCTGGATGCACAGGTCGTTTCCCACCCTTCCAGACAGAGATTGTCCTTGATCGCAGCCGGCACGCCGGCAAGCGGTGAAGCATAGGTCCCGTCCTTGATTCCCTTCTGTACTTCGTCTGCCCGCTTCAGCGTCTTTTCCCTGTCGACATTCAGATAGGCATGAAAGAGCGGGTCTCTTTTTTCGATATTTTCAATTGCAGCTTCCGCCGCTTCCCGGACGCCGATTTCTCCGGAGCGGATTTTCTTTCCCAGTCCGACGGCTGTAAAGTCCATGATATCCATGACCGTTTCTCCTCTCATTCCCCGAAGGTGCGCGGAACCTTGTATGCCCCGTCTTTTACCTCCGGTGCATTCTTCAGCATATCGTCGTGCCCGTCCCCGTTCGTGACAACATCCTCGCGGAACACATTCTTAACCGGAAAGACATGCGACATCGGTTCCACGTTTTCCGTGTCCAGTTCGTTCATCTCGTCGATGTAGTCGAGCATCTGCTCCATATCCGCTTTCGCCTTTTCCTTTTCTTCCGGCGTCAGCATCAGCTTTGCCAGAATCCCGACTTCATCGATCGTCTCGTCATCAATATGATTCTTTCCCATGTTCTTTTCCTTTCCGTCACGGTTCCAGCCGCGTCACGTCTCTCGGGAAGAGGCTGGTCTCTCTCACGTTCTGTTCTTCCAGAAGCTTCATCTCCAGCCGCTCAAGACCTATCCCCAGGCCTCCGTGCGGCGGCATGCCGTATTTGAATATGCTCAGGTAATGATCCATCCCCTCCGGGCTCATGCCGCGCTTTTCCATTTTCTCGAGGAACTTCCGGTAGTCGTGTATCCGCTGCCCTCCGGTTGTGATCTCCACGCCGCGGAACAGAAGGTCAAAGCTTAAGGTGAATTTCGGATCCGCAGGATCATCCATCGCATAGACCGGACGCTTCTTACTCGGATAATGCGTAACGAAAACAAAATCCGCGCCGCATTCCTCCTTGAAATATCTGCCGATCAGGACTTCCTCTTCCGGTTCCAGATCATAGGGATTTCTGATGCGGCGGTTGTACTTCTTACTGACCATCACCTTGGCTTCGTCGAATCTTACCTTCGGGATGCGGCTTACGTCAGGAAGCTTCACGGATAGAATGTTCAGTTCGTTCACGTAATCACGCTTCAGAAGTTCCATGGTATACTGCAGAAAACCGGTCTCCATGGCCATGATCTCCTCGAAGGAATCGATATAGCCCATTTCAAAATCCAGTCCCATATATTCGTTCAGATGCCTCGTCGTGTTGTGCTTCTCGGCACGAAACACCGGTGCCGTCTCAAAGACCCGGTCAAAGACACCCACCATCATCTGCTTGTAGAACTGGGGACTCTGCGCCAGCTCCGCGTGCTTTCCGAAATATTCCAGACGGAACACGTTCGCGCCGCCTTCCGCTCCGCGGGACACGATCTTCGGTGTATGGATTTCCGTGAAACCCTGCGTCAGAAGATATTCCCGGAAGCCTCTCACCAGTCCTTCCTGGATTTTGAACTTGGCGCGCTCCTTAATATTACGGAGGGAAATCGGGCGGAGTGAAAGCCGCGTCTCCAGAGACGCATTCATTTTCCATTTGCTGATCGGAATGGGCAGCGGTTCCGCCGGACTGGAGATAATCACGACTTCGCTTAAGCGGATTTCAAATCCGTGCGGGGCTCTTTCCTCTTTCCTGACGCAGCCCCTGATCCGGACAGCACATTCCTCCCGGATTTCAGTAAGCGGAACGGACACCTTTCCTTCCTCGTAAACGCACTGAACCAGACCTTCCGCTCTTCTTAAGATAATGAAGGCAACATCTCCCATGTCCCGGACCGTATGGACCGTTCCCTCCATCCGGACTTCTTTTTCTTCTGTTCCGCCGCGCAGAATGTCTGCTGCCGAAACAAACGGTTTTTCTCTGACGCCTGTAATGAATTCCATTGATTTTCCCCTTTCTTTTAAGAACTGTTTCAACTGTTCTCTCTCGGAAACGGGGATTTTGATTAACCTGAAGAAAAGACGAAATTGCATAAAAAAATCCCGTCCCGAGATTTCGGGACGGGAATCAGATTTGATTTCCGCGGTACCACCCGCATTGATGCACGTCTTTGTGCATCCGCTTTAAGCATATAACGCCTGCCAGCGTATATTCCTACGGAATGCTCTTTCGGAATATCAGCTCCGAAGTGTTCCCTGTGCTTCTTTCATCTGAAACCTGCAGCCGGTTATTGCCGGATGCCGTTCTCCTGTGGAAGCTGGTCCCTTATACGGACCGCCGTTCCTCCGTGAGGCCGCTCTCAGTCGGTGACGTCCTCTTCCTGTCGGATTATGCGGTCAGAGTCTTCATCTCTGCCTTTATTGAATGAGATAATAGCACAGCATTTTTCAAAATGCAAGAATTTTTGTTAATGTGTAATCGTAAATGAAATTTCTCCTTGATAATAAATGTCTGTTCTAATAGCAGATGATAATCACATATCAACCTTTATCTGAATAATGTCCAATTTCAGGTGAAAGAAAAACACAGAGGCGTTAATGACCTCTGTGCTTTTCAAGGCGTTTTTTCTGCCGCAGTTCAAACAGTTTTTCAGATTCAAGTTCCCGCATTTCATGCGTTTTCTTTTTCCGTGCCTGCTTTCCCTGCTCCAGCTGAAGCTTCAGTGCCTGCTGCGCTTTCGTCCCAATACCCGTAGGCAGCACTTCTTTTTGTGCTTCCCGCTGTACTCGTTTGGGATTCATGTGCTCGTTCACTGACACTTTCACTTCAACCGACGGGCTGAACTTTAATAGGCGCCAATTCTTCAGAAGATAGTTCTGAACCTCATAATCGTGCGGTTCTGCTCCAAAAATCATTTTACAGTACTCACAATGCTTCCCGGTTTTACGCTCAATCAATCCAATCCAGAATGGCTCTTCAAAGAATACCGTCATTTTACATACAATAAAGTCCATAAACCGTCCCTCCTTATCTTTGTATTTCGCAAAGAACGGACGACCAAGGAGGAGGGTTACTGATTCCGTAAATTGTACGGAACTCCCGGACTACCTACCGGGATGTGTTTTTATCTTTGCCTAAACAGTGTATACGATAATTTTAAATATCACAATAGTAAACCAAAATAATCTTGTCTGGCTATTTCTACTTTTCCGGTCAAAGTTATCATTTTGTTTTTTATTCATGATACCTTTTACTGCCCATTAACCACAAACCGGGTATTCCAGAATACAAACCTACATTATTTTCAACCCAACAATACCGCATATGATCAGTGCAATGCAAATTATCTGAGCTGTATTCAGAACTTCCTTAAACAGGAATACTCCAAGCAGTGATGTCCCGACAATTCCAAAACCTGTCCACATTGCGTATGCAGTTCCCAGCGGAAGCTTTTTTAACGCCTGAGATAAAAAAACAGCGCTTAGTAAATAGAAGACAATCGTTATAATACTCGGAACAATCTTTGAAAAACCATTTGCAAATTTCATCGATACCGCCCATGTAACTTCAAACAGACCTGCAAATAATAACATAATCCACTGCATTCCTGACCTCCACAAAAAAAGCTTCGGCTGTCCATACCTTCAAAGGCCTAACGGTATGGTCCCAAAGCTTAGTTTTTCTACTCGGCAGCAGAAGTAACAAATTAATATTATCTAATTTCCAAATGAATTACAATCTTCATTTTCCGAAATTTTTTCTTTGTTTTACTCCTGTTCCCATATTAAGGTTTCCAGCATCCATTCCAGTTCTTAGGATATCGGGAACATCTTTGTTTTATTTTTTCTGCTGTTTTATATTCCTTTTCCGATTCTGAAGCATCTTGCCGTAGATTGTACACTGATAGATAAAGCAATCATTTTGGGTGTTTCCATAAACAATTACCCCAATATTGAACAGCGACTGTCAGCATTTCAATTACTATTATCCTTCTGCTGAATCGTAATATATCGTATTTCATTAACTTTTACCTGAAAATGAAGAAGATTTGAAAATCACCCTGTTTCATTTCACTTACTATTACCTTTTAACACATTAAGAGATAATCATAAATGAAACGGAAAGGATTTTTCATTTCAAGAGCATTTACCCCGCTCTCACTTTGTCCGAACAATGACGACTTTAAATTTTTCGGTCTCCTGAATAATTTGCCGAATCGGAATTCAGATATTCCGTGCTCTCGTTAATTCAACAGCTTCTTTTCCTGTCATATGCTCAATAGTAATTTCCACACAACATAGAGCATTCCATTCTCTTTTGATTTCCTTGTCAACAGCTTCTTTATCCTCATTGTATTTCAAACCAAGTACTTCTGCTCCATGGAATATCTCTTCATCGGTATCCAATATTTTTGCAATTCCAAAAATGCTTACACTTCTGAAATAGGTCGTCAGTTTTTCTTTTACAATATCATCTTTATCGATAATGCTTAATGTAACCTTATTATCTTTTCTGATAGCATCCATTTTATGTCCTGCTTTTGCACCATGAAAATAAATTTTGCCGTCAGCATAGACATAGTTGATAGGAACTGTATATGGATATCCGCCGTCTCCATTCACGCCCAAGACAGCTGTCCTGGCTCTTTTCACTATTTCTATTGTTTCGTCATTGCCTAACTGTTGCTTAATCCTTCTCATTTTTCTGAATTCCATAATATTTTTCCTCACTTGCTTCTATTTCAGAACAAAAAGCATGATCACACATCTTCTCTGACCTGATGATGTGTTAAGAATGCTTTAACATTCACTACCCGGTGGAAGTAATATTTCGATGTCATAATAGCCTTGTAAATTGACGGCTTAAAGTTCTCAAACATACCTGCAACCCGGAATTTATAAATCAATCATTTACATGCCAGATATCAATATCTTTTTTATCCGGTTCCTCAAATAACGACAACAGCTTATCCATAAGTCCTTCGTTCAGATAAAAATCCGAACCGCCTCTTCCAGCTTCAATTCTGGCATTTCTTTCTTCTATTTGTTTTTTCCACTGATCATCCGCCACATCAATGTAATGCCATTCATAACAGATATGATTTGATTGAAAGAAATCGGAAATATCCTGTCTTTCTTTTTCTGTCCAGAATCCCCAATCTAAAATAACATTAGCTCCTGCCTGAACTATTTCAACAGTCTTCTTTCTAAGATACTGATTCACTCTCTTTGAAAATGTATCGTAAAATTCCCCTTGTTCATTTTTGATCAGGTCATATGTCATCTCATCCGTTGACAAAATAACTGCATTCTCTTTTTCTTTAAGCTGTTTTGCGTAACTTGATTTTCCGCTGCATATTTTACCGCAGATCAATATGACTTTTTTCATATCTCATCTCCATGGCTTCCAGTTCGTCGAGCTCTTCTTCTCTTCCATTTTACTCTTCTTTACAGTAAAAAAGCTCGAATCCGCATTTCTGCTTTTCCGGGCCATTTACATTTTCACGATTTAATGTCTCGAATCAGGTTTTTCTTTCTGAATCTGAAGCAAGGTTATCTCACAGCAGGCGATCAGAGGGGTAAAGCTTATACGAAAGGCTTTCTTTTTGCCACCGCCTGGTAAACCTCACCATCTGATCTCAATGATACGACTACAATCTTCATGGACTTCTTTGTGCGAACCAGCCGATACACAACCCGAACACCGATTGCCAGAAATTTGATTTTAAGAAATCCAGTCAGGTTCTGACCGTTCCTGTTTCCCAACGGTTTTCCATATCCGCCCTCATTCTGCGGCAGCGGATTCTGCTGGACTTTTCTGATCCCGGCATATATCTGCACAGCGGTCGAATGATCAAATTTTTTCATATCTTCTTTTGCTTCATTCATCCATTCGACACTCCAGGATGACGGAACCGTCGGTTTTGTCGGTTTCGACGCTTTCACTCTCTTCATCCTGTTTTTATATCTCCTGCCGCGGAAGCGGCCCGAATCTCTTCTTCCTTGATACCAAGTTCCTTCATAACCTCCGCATCAGTTACAGTCGATTTATCCCCGCTCTTTTCTACCCGCGCCTGTGCCTCTGACAAAAGATAATAATTTTCTTCTATCTCAGACAGACGTTCATATTCCGCCGGTGAAAGGATAACCGCTTCAGGCTGATTGTTTTTCAATACAATCAGTCTTCTTTCGCTCTGTATGCGGTCAAAGATTCTGGAAGCCTGCCCCCGGTTAAACTGTGTAATCGGAACAAGACTGTTCATGATTTCGTTTGTTCTGGCTGCCATAATATCAGTCCTCTTTTCTTTCTGACTCTGCAGGCATATTATAGCATTCCACATTATTTGTTGCAATATTTATCGATATATTTGCATTACTTTTATAATTACTATGGCAGATCAGCGTTTTTCCGGAATGATTTCCAGCCAGTAGCCGTCCGGATCTTCGATGAAATAGATTCCCATGGACGGATTCTCAAAACAGATGCATCCCATTTCCTCATGAAGTCTGTGCGCTGCTTCAAAATCATCCACATGGAAGGCCAGATGGAATTCCTGCTCTCCCAGGTCGTACGGCTCCGTGTGGTTCTTAAGCCACGTGAGCTCCAGTTCGAAATCGGAGTTCTCATTTCCGACGAAGCAGATCACGAACGATCCGTCCGCTGCCTTATGCCTTCTCTTCTCCGTAAGCCCCAGCGCTTTTTTGTAAAAGGCAAGCGACCTGTCGAGATCCTTCACATTGTAGTTCTCATGCACCATTCTGAATTTCATTTTCCTTCTCCTTCCAGACCGTATTGTTTTATTTTACGCCAGAGAGTCGTCGTGCTGATCTTCAGTTCCCGGGCCGACAGCTTTCTGTTGCCGCCGTATTTCTTCAGTGTCCTTCTTAAAAGCTCGTAGCGCGGATCCTCCGGCGTCTTCTCCGGTTCCTGCTCCGGCGCTTTCACTGCCGTGTTGAAATCATTCACCTTGGAGTCGTTCCGGTAGAGTTCCTCCAGGAGCGCCTTCACATAATCTTCGGTTATGCTTCTGCTTCCTGCCGTCAAGATCATCCGTTCACAGAACGACTGGAGCTGAATGCTGTTCCCCTCCCACTGATATTCGCGGAGCACTTTCCACGCTCCCGGCGTCAGCACATGGAAACGGCTGTACTGCTGGATATACTGTCTGACATAGGCATTCAGCAGATACTCCACATCCTTCGGACGGTCCCTTAAGTTGGGAATGCGGATGCGGAGCGACTTCAGCGTGTAGTAAAGATCGGAACGGATCCGGTTCTCTCTTCTGAGCTCCGTCAGATTTTTCGCGGTGCATGCAATGATCCTCGTGTCGAAGGATCTTGTGTCAGCAGGCTTCTGTCCGATCCTGATGCGGTGGGTGCGGATTGCCCTGATCAGAATATACTGCAGCGTCAGGGACAGCTTGTCTATACTCTGGATGACAAGCGTGCCGCGGTCCGCATTCAGGATGGCGCCCGGCTCTTTTTCCTTCACATCGCCGAACAGTGCCCGGCTCTGCTGCTCATCCGACATGCCTGCCAGATTCAGCATAATGAAGGGACCGTTCTTCCGCATTCCGTAATTATGAATGCTCTGCGCCATGGCGTCCAGCTCCGGCCCGGACAGCGACTCGATCAGAATGGGACTTGACGACAAGGCATACAGCTTCGCCTTTTCCGTGATCGGCCGGAGGCCCTTCAGATCCTTTTCAATGCCGTCGAACGTCATGTGCGCCATGTAGCCGTTCAGGTACTGCTTCTCCAGCGTGTCATTGTCCGTCGCGTTCATATGGCGGATCCGGTTGAAGGAGAGGATGGCGCCGGTTATGGTGCCTTCCACGGAGATCGGCTCCGCGACCAGAACCAGTTCCTGTTCGCGGTAGGATAAAAAAGTCGTATAGTTTCCCGATTTTCCGTTGAGAATGTCGGATATCTTCCCGATCCCGATGTCCGGGAACAGGCGCTCGATGTCCGTCCCGATCAGTTCCTGGCTGTCCATATGGACAATCCCTTCCATGCTGCGGTTCACGATCAGGATTTTTCCGTTCATTCCGATCTTCACAATCCCGTTGGTTGAACTGTCCAGCACGGTGTAAAACTGCGCATAATTCTGCTTCTCGATCTCCGCCATGCGGTAAAGCGATTCCGCCGACTGGATGGCCGTGGCGACCGATTCTCCCGTACCCGTAAGATAAATGGCCGGAATACCGAGTTCCGCCGCGCCGTCCACCGCGGCATTGCCGCCGATGATCACGTCCGGATGGTCCTCGGCCGATTTCAGAATGACATTCCGCCACTCTTCGCTTTCCTTCAGAGAATACCTTTTCAGGCTGATGTCATAGAGCTGGTCAAAATAGGAAGTGTCGCAGAACATGTCACCCCATCCGAAAAGCGCTACCTTAAGATGCGGCTTCCGGATAATGCTTTTTGCCCTCATGATGAGGAGACCAAGTTCCTGCGCCGTCATGACGATCTCCGTCACCATCACATTTGTGTGGCTGCGGATTTCCATGGCCTGCCGCCCTCTGGCAATGATGATGTTGATTCCCTCTGCGATTGCGTTCTTGGCCTCCGAAACCGCGTCTTCGGTGCGGATGCATTTTCTGATCAGAACATGGCTGTTCCCTTCTTTCGCAAGAATAGACTCCGCCTGGTGCAGCATGATTTCATTCGGCGTAAACAGTGCTATTCCGGACATGAAGTATCTCCTCTCCGTTTCCGTTCTCCGGACTCTCCGCTGAAAAGCCGGCCGGAAGTCCGTCTTCGTTACAGCATATCATGCTTTTGCCGCTTTGGCCAGTCAGCAGTGTTCCATTCTGAAATATTTCTGGAATGGTTCTCCGGGCTGATGAAATGAATGTATTTTATTTTGAGACATTTATGACTCATTGATAAAAAATCGGCCGAATTTTGGCAGGAAAGCGAATGGAACTGCGCCCGTGTATCGATTAAAATGCATTCGTATTGAAGGAGGACAGAACAATGTTTTCTTACGATCATGAAGATCCGATCCGGTTCACAAAAGCCGTTTACTACAATTTCAAACCCATTCCGCTTCCGAAGCCTTTTAAGGACGGAACCGGCGGCATGGGAAAATGTGCGCCGGAACAGGGCTGCATAGAGCTGTATGACAGCGAAGGCGCCTGCGCGCATCTCTGCGTGGGAAGAAGCTTCTTAAACGATATCCTTCCTTTTCTGATGACCGGAGAGACCAAAAGCTACAACCGGTGGCGGAAGGAACTCTACTGGAAAATCCGCAACAGCGGATTTCAGAGTGAAAAAGCCGTGGAGGTCGGGCAGCTGGACCTGATGATGCTCGACATTCTCTCGCAGCGCGCCGGGCTTCCTCTTCAGAGATACCTGGGTGCCGGCAAGGACTGGGCGGCTGCCTATAAGGGCGGCGGTTCCATCCTCCTTTCCGATGCGGAACTTGTGGAAGACATGACCAGGTACGTGGAAGAAGGATATAAAACCGTAAAGTTTAAGGTCGGAAGCGACGAAAAAGACCTGGACCGCGATGTGAAACGTCTGGAAAAAGTCCGTGCAGCTGTCGGAAACGATATAGACATTGCCGTGGATGCCAATCAGAAATGGGATGTGGAAACCGCTTTCCGATTTGCAAAGCTGATCCAGCCTTACCGGCCGGCATGGCTGGAAGAGCCCATCCACTCCCACGACATGAACGGAATCAAACGGCTCAAGGAAATGGGAATTCCCGTTCCGATCGCTTTCGGCGAGTCCATGCGGATTTCCTACGCATACGAGACCTACATTGAAAAAGGCGTCGATCACGTGCAGCCCTCTCTCGGAAGAATGTCGCGGATAGACGACCTGATCCGCATACGCGACATGGCAAGAGAAAACCACGTCCGGTTTTCGTCCGGCGGAAGAATTTATCTGAATGCGATCTTCGGCTGCCTCTACAACGAACAGGAACTGATCGAATATCACGAGCCGATCAGCAGACCGGTAGGCGCCTATACCCTGAACCAGCCGGAGGAGAAAAACGGCCGCTTCTACTGCCAGACCAATCTATGCGGCAACCCGCAGCGGATGGATTTGCAGAAGCTGGAACATGACGGTCTGCTGGACGGAAAGAAAATTTTCTATTCGGAAATGCCCGTATAAAATGCGGATTACAGATAACAGCATTTCAAAAAAAGGAGGATATTGGATTATGAGAAGAAGTACACGAATTTTAACGGCTGTTCTTCTGATGGGAGCTCTTACCGCCTGCGGAGGCGCTCAAAGCACATCTACGACTGCAGCGAAGGCTGCCGCTACCACGGCAAAAGCTGCATCGGCTGCTGCAACAACGAAAGCTGCCGCTGCCACGACCAAGGCTGCCGCTGCCACAACCAAGGCTGCCGGTGCTGCAACGACCAAGGCTGCCGGAACCGGTTCCGGAAAGCTCACCTTTTCATGGTGGGGCAATCAGGTCAGAAACGAACGTACCCAGAAAGTCCTTGATCTTTACACCAGCAAGAACCCGGGCGTTACCTTTGACGGACAGTTTGCCGACTTCAACGATTACTGGAAAAAGCTTGCGACCGCATCGGCCGGGCATTCTCTTCCGGACATCATTCAGATGGACTACAAGTACATCAACCAGTATGCGAGCAACAAGCTGATGGTAGACCTCACGCCCTATGTGAAATCCGGCGTGCTCGACACGAAGGACTGCAACCAGGATGTTTTGAATTCCGGCAAGGTCGGAGACGGACTGTATGCGATCTGCAACGGAATCAACGCGCCGACGCTCTTCTACAACAAGACCGTTCTTGACAAGGCCGGCGTCACCGTAAAGGACAATATGACTCTGGATGAGTTCATTGCCGTTTCCAAGCAGGTTTTTGAAAAGACCGGATACAAGACGAACCTCGCTTACGGTAACAACGAAATCCTGATTGAATACCTGTTAAGAGCAGAGGGCGTCGTTCTGTTCGACAACGGCAAGATGGGCGGCACTGCCGATTCCTACACCTCATTCTTCAAGCTCTTTGAAGACGGCATCAAAGACGGCTGGGTTGTGGATCCTTCCGTGTTTGCGGAAATCACGCCGAACGCCGTGGAGCAGGATGTCATGATCTACGGTTCCAGCCCTGAAACAATGTCCTGGTGCTCCTTCAAGTTCTCGAACCAGTACTCCGCTTTAAAGAAAGCCGCTCCGCAGGATATGGAAATCGGAATCACGACATGGCCTTCGAAGGATCCGAAGAAGTCCAATTACTTAAAGCCCAGCCAGTTCTTCTCCATCTCCACGGACTCCAAGAACCCGGATGAGTGCGCCAAGGTCATCAACTTTCTCACGAACGATGTCGACTGCAACAACATTCTTCTCGGCGAAAGAGGAATCCCGCTTTCCAACAAGGTTGCCAGTGCTATTTCACCGAAGTTAAGCGAAAACGACCAGAAGATCGTGAAATACATCAACGACGTCGTTTCCAAGAATTCCTCCCAGATCAATCCGCCTGCATCGGATGGTGCAAGCCAGGTCTACGATCTGATCAACAAACTCGAGGAAAAGGTCTGCTACAAACAGCTCTCCGCAGCCGATGCAGCCAAGCAGCTCTATGAACAGGGCAACGGATTCCTTGCCGCAAAGAAAAAATAACGATGCTGATCTTAAAAAGGGAGTAAACCAATGAAATTCAAAGGATACAGAAGCACCAAAGAAAGCAGAGCGGGATTTCTTTTCACGCTTCCGTTCTTAGTGGGTTTTCTGATGTTCATGGTTGTCCCGATGGCTTTGTCCTTCTACTATTCGTTCTGCGATTACAATATTCTCTCAGCCCCGGTTTTTACGGGGCTGAAGAATTATCGCGCCATGTTCCAGGATGAAGTGTTCCATCAGGCCATCCGCGTGACATTCTTTTACGCACTAGTCTCTGTCCCGCTGAAACTTCTGTTTGCACTTTTCGTCGCCATGCTGCTTCTTAAAAATTCGAAAATCTCAGGTTTCTACCGCGCGATCTATTACCTTCCTTCCATCATCGGAGGATCGGTCGCGGTATCCATCCTCTGGAAGCGGATGTTTGCCGTGGACGGCGTGGTCAACAAAATCTTCGGCATGAAAGGGTTCGCCTGGCTCGGAAATACGAAGACCGCCATCTGGGTGCTGATTCTGCTCACGGTATGGCAGTTCGGTTCCTCCATGCTGATCTTCCTTGCTTCCCTGAAGCAGGTCCCCTCTTCGCTCTATGAGGCGGCCGAGGTGGATGGCGCCGGTCCGGTATCCAAGTTCTTCCGGATCACCCTTCCGCTTCTTACTCCTACCATTTTCTTCAATCTGGTCATGCAGATGATCAATGGCTTCCTTGCATTCACACAGTGCTACATCATCACGCAGGGAAAACCCATGAACAGCACGCTTCTTTACACCGTGTATATGTACCAGCAGTCGTTTGAATTCTACAACACGGGATACGGTGCGGCGCTTGCCTGGGTCATGCTGATCATCATCAGCGTCGTTACGGCGGTGCTGTTTGCAACCAAGAAGAGATGGGTCTACGAGGGAGGGCTGTGACATGAAAAGAAAACACACGCTTTATGCGGTGATTTATCATACCTTCGTATTCGCCTTCGGACTCATCATGATCTATCCGCTTGTCTGGATGGTCATGAGTTCCTTCAAGGAAACAAGTACCGTATTCACGACTGCATCTTCTCTAATTCCGAAAAAATTTGTTCTGGAAAATTACGTAAACGGATGGAAGGGATTCGCCAAGGTTTCCTTTGCCACGTTCTTCCGGAACTCGCTGTTTATTTCCATCGTGGCGACCATCGGAACCGTAATGAGTTCCGCGCTTGTCGCCTACGGATTTGCCAGGTTCCGGTTCTTAACAAAAAAGCTTCTGTTCACGGCCATGCTTCTTTCCATGATGCTGCCGGCACAGGTCTTGATGATCCCGCAGTACCTCTGGTACCAGAAACTGGGATGGGTCAATTCCTATCTGCCGTTAATCGTACCTTACTTCTTTGCCACACACGGATTCTTCGTCTACCTGATTTCCAATTTCATAGGCGGCATCCCTGTAGAGCTGGACGAGGCTGCGAAGATCGACGGCTGCTCCTACTTCAAGATTTTCACCGACATCATGCTTCCGTTAATCCGTCCGGCCATGGTCACCGCCTGCATCTTCTCCTTTATCTGGAGATGGGACGATTTCCTGTCAGCACTGCTCTATGTCAATCAGTCGGACAAGTATCCGGTGAGTCTGGCCCTGAAGCTGTTCTGCGATCCGGGATCTTCTTCCGATTTCGGTGCCATGTTTGCCATGGCCACGCTCTCGCTCCTTCCCTCCGTCGTGATCTTCATCTTCTTCCAGAAATATCTCGTGGAAGGAATCAGCACATCAGGACTCAAAGGTTAAGATTGAAAAAGCTTATGCTCATGATAAAATAAATACAGATCAGCAATGCAGGAAACGCGCCGACGGCGCGTTTCTCTGTCTCCGGAGACAGATCAGTCTGACAGCGGACGGTTAAAAAGCCGGGCTGAAGGTTCAGATCATTATCCGGACTTTTCATACAGGAGGAAACCATGAAAATCATAGACGCACATGCGCATCTCATCCAGTGTATTGCAGGCACCGGAGCATCCGGCGAAATGCGGGCGATCGGAAACGGCAAGGGAATGTACGCGGACGGTTCCGTCTGCACCCTGATCCCGCCCTTCCTCGGAGAATATGACGTGACCCAGGAAGCGCTTCTTAAGGTCATGGATGAAAACGAAGTTGAAAAAGCCGTTCTGCTGCAGGGCAATTACATCGGCTTTCAGAACCTGTACTCTTATGAGGCGGTTCGGAAATATCCGGACCGTTTTCTCTCTGCCGCATCCTATGATCCCTATTCCCGGAATAAAGACGCGATCGTGCGGCACCTCTTCGAAGAGCTTCGCATCCCGATCGTCAAATTTGAAGTGAGCACCGGTTCCGGCCTCATGAGCAACCACCCTACGCTCCCGCTGGACGGCGATCTCCTGGAAAAGGAATTTGCGTACGCGGACGAACACGGTCTTATCCTGACGATCGACATCGGCAAGTTAAAGAGTGAAAGCCATCAGATTCTGCCGCTGAAGAAAGCCATCCTGCGTCACCCAAAAATGACCTGGGTCGTCTGCCATCTTCTGGCACCGAAGCAGGAAACCCTTCCGGAGCTCTATGAAGATCTCGAACTTCTGAAGCTCCCGAACGTCTGGTTCGACCTGGCCGCCCTGTCCCACAATCTCCGCCCGGATGAACCGCCGTTCCCGGTGACCCGCGCCTGCATTGAAAAGGCCGTGCAGATCCTCGGTGCGGACCGGCTGCTGTTCGGTACGGACATGCCCTCCGCGCTCACCAGGACAGCCTACAGCGATCTCGTAGACTGCATTGCCGGCGATGAAATGCTTTCGGCTGCGGAAAAGGCCCTGATCCTCCATGACAATGCGGAGAACGTCTATTTCAAACATCCGGTTGACTAAAAAATTATCTTTGGTAAAATATAGCCTATGACTATTTTAGAGCTGTTCCTGATCGCAGTCGGACTTTCCATGGATGCGTTCGCCGTCTCCGTGTGCAAGGGCCTGGCCATGCAGAAACTGAATATGAAGAAAGCCCTGACCGCCGGAATATGGTTCGGCGGTTTTCAGGCTCTGATGCCTGCTCTCGGTTACTTCCTGGGAAGCGCCTTTACCGCCATGATCCAGAGCGTGGATCACTGGGTCGCCTTTATTCTGCTCTCCTTCATCGGAATCAACATGATCCGGGAGGCAGTTTCCGAAGGCGAAAGCTGCGACAGCAAGACTGCCGGAGACAGCACGGATCCCCGCACCATGTTCCTGCTGGCGGTCGCGACCAGCATAGACGCACTGGCGGTCGGCGTCACGTTTGCCTTCCTCAAGGTCAACATCCTCCAGGCGGTTCTGTTCATAGGCCTGGTGACGTTCTGCTTTTCCGTGGGCGGCGTCGTAATCGGAAACCGCTTCGGCTCCCGCTTCAAGTCAAAAGCGGAAATCGCAGGCGGCATCATCCTGATTGCGATCGGCCTCAAAATCCTGATCACGTCACTGTTCTTCCACGCCTGAACCGTTAATTATCACAGCGCAGCATTGGCGTGCAACGATCCCTGCATTGCATCCCTTCAGACAGCCGGTAACTGCATTTCCGTTATCTCTCTCATCGGCATAACCTTCAGATAAAAAAACAGCTGTCCGGAACGCATTGGAGCCGAAGGCTCCCTAAGTTCCGGACAGCTGCTTTTTTATCATAATGTTTTATCACAATATTTTTATCATAATACATAACGAAAATGCAATTACGCTTCCATATCCTTCTTCAGCCTGCTGATCTTCTGCAATGCCTCGTCCTCGGAAGTTCCCCTCACACCGAAATAATACTTGATCTTCGGCTCCGTGCCGGACGGCCGGACGCAGCACCAGGCGTGATCCTCCAGCTCATAGTAAAGGACATTGGATTTCGGGAGGCCCGTTTTTTCCGTCTTTCCGGTCGCCATATCCGTCCGCACATCCCGAAGGTAGTCCCTGACCGCGAGCACCTTCAGCCCGCCCAGTTCCTTCGGCGGATTCTTCCGTTCCGCACTCATCATTTCCCGGATCTTTTCGGCACCGTCCGCGCCCTTCAAAGTGCGGAAAGCCAGATCCTCTTTGTAATATCCGTATTTGCGGTACATTTCCTGCATGGCATCCCAAAGCGTCATGCCCTTCAGCTTGTAAAATGCAGCCACCTCGCAGAGCATCATGACCGCCACACAGGCATCCTTGTCCCTCGTGTAGGTTCCGGAAAGGCACCCGTAGCTTTCCTCGAGGCCGAACACATAGTGATAACTTTTATTCTGTTCGAAAAGCTTGATCTGCTCCCCGATATACTTGAAGCCGGTCAGGACTTCGATCAGCTTCACATGATATTCTTCGGCAATCGCCTTGGCCATGTCCGTCGTCACAATGGTCTCGATCAGCGCCGGATTTTCCGGCATGGTCCTGTTTTCCGTACGCTCCCTTAAGATATACTCTGCAATCAGCATGCCGGACATGTTCCCCGTGAAGCTTACGTATTTCCCGGTCTTCTGATCTTTGCAGTAAACGCCGAGCCGGTCCGCATCCGGATCGGTTGCCAGCACAAGATCCGCATTTTTCTCCTCTGCAAGCTTCAGCGCCAGTTCCCAGGCCTTCGGGTCCTCCGGGTTCGGATAGGAAAGCGTGGGAAATCTTCCGTCCGGCTTTTCCTGTTCCGGCACGACAAACACCTGCGTGAATCCGAGTTCCTTCAGCACTCTTCTGACCGGTTTATTTCCGGTCCCGTTGAACGGCGTATAGACAATTCTGAATGTTCCGGCAGCCTCCGGAATAATTTCCGGGTGAATGCTCTGCTCCTTGACCTTTGCGATATAGCGGTCGTCGATTTCACTGCCGATCACACGGAAAAGTCCTGCCTTCACGGCATCTTCCTTCTGCATGGTCAACGCTTCAGAAAAATCGGTAACCTTTTCAACCTCTGCGAGAATGTTTTTATCATGCGGCGGCGTGATCTGCGCCCCGTCCTCCCAGTAAACCTTATAGCCGTTATACTCCCGCGGATTGTGGCTTGCGGTGATCACGATCCCGGAAATGCAGCCGAGTTCCCGTACTGCAAAGGAAAGCTCCGGTGTCGGACGAAGCGTCTCGAACTTATAGGTGACTATCCCGTTCGCATTCAGGCACAATGCAGCCTCTTCCGCAAATTCCGGAGAAAACAGGCGGGAATCAAAGGCAATCGCAACGCCCTTCTTTTCCCCGTGCTGCGACAGAATATAATTTGCCAGCCCCTGCGTCGCCTGACGCACCGTGTAGCTGTTCATGCGGTTCGTCCCGGCTCCGATCACGCCTCTTAAGCCTCCGGTACCGAATTCCAGGCGGCGGTAAAACCGGTCCCTGATCTCTTCCTCGTCATTGCCGATCGCCAGAAGCTCCTTTCTGGTCGCCTCGTCAAAGCAGGGATCGGTACACCATTTTTCATAGGCTGCCCTGTAATCTTCCATGTCCTGTTTTCCTTTCCTGTCAGTTTACCGTGCAGTCCAGTTTTCATCCGATTCGGCATCCGCATCCGGATCCTTCGGAATCAGTTTTTCAAAAATCTTCACGATCAGATGCGCATTTGCATAGGAAACCAGCGCGAAGCCGAGCAGGAACCAGAACCAGGAAATCCTGATAAACGTATTCGGTGAGAACAGAAACCATATCAGGGCAATGTTGTTCAGGATCAGCATGCATATCGTCTGCAGCGGATGCGAAAGCGCGATCTTCAGGGAGTTGGAAAGCGTGCCCCTGACATTGTTCTCGAATTTCGCCAGCATAGGAAACACATAGGAATAAACCGCAGCCACAATGATCCCGACCGCGATCAGGCTTCCGAAGATCAGCGACGTATACTTCGAACCGCTTGACGAAACAATCCGGAAGTCAAAGAAAAGCACAAAGGCAAACAGATAAAAAAGCAGGGTGAGCGGAATGGATTCCACGAAATTCAGTTTGAACGATTTGAAAAATCCCGCCGCTATGCCGCCTTCTTCGTCCTTGGACATTTTCATGGTCATATAGTACATGGCCGTGGTAGAAGCGCCTGCCGTAATAATGGGGATACAGCATATGATCCACAGAATATTGATGATCATCAGATCGCATACCTTTGTCATGACCCTCATAAAGGGCGAATCCATATTGAAAAATCCGTTCATTGTTCAGATCCCTCTATTTTGATTGATAGATTTTTTTCATGTCGTCGAAGCCGAGTACCTTGAAGGAACCGATCGTTCTGGTCTTTCCGTAAGAGCATTCCCCGGAAAGCGCCTCGATCTCTTCCTCCGTCGGCGTATGCTTTAAAAGTTCGGACAGACTCAGCGGCATTCCGAGGCTCTTAAAGAACGCTTCCGTTTTTTCGATTGCCAGATCAGCTGTTTCCCTGTCGCTCTTCCCCGTGATTCCGTAGACCTTTTCTCCGAAGCGGACAAAACGGGAAATGTTTTCATCCATCACATATCTGGCCCAGCTTCCCCAGACCGCGGTTAGCGTTGCGCCGTGCGTGGAGTCGTAAAGCGCGGAGATCGCCATGCCAAGCTGATGGCAGGACCAGTCTCCCTCTCTCGGCGTGTCGGCCTTGGCGCCGATTCCGGTAAGACCGATGTGCGAAACGCTCCCGCACCACATGATCTCGCTCATGGCCTCGTAATCCTCAGGATTGCGGAGTCCCTTCGGGCCGTATTCGATGATGTCCCGGAACAGTCCTTCCGCCATCTCGTCCGTCAGATGATTCCCGAGGACATTCGTGAAATACCGTTCCGCCGTATGCATGAAGATATCCGCGGCACCCGCACCGATCTGCCATGCCGGAAGCGTCATGGTAAGCTCCGGATTCATGATGGCAAATTTACAGCGGTTAAAGTCCGTCGTGACGCCGCGCTTGGTATTCGGCTCGACTTCATCGTTTGTGATGACGGAAGAATTGCTGGTTTCGCTTCCCGCTGCGGATATGGTAAGAATAGCACCGATTTGTGTACTCTTCGTGATCTTCTTTTTTCCCGCCCAGAAATCCCAGACATCCGTATCCGGATTGGCAAGGCCGTGCGCCACGGCCTTTGCCGTGTCGATCACGCTCCCGCCGCCGACCGCCAGGATAAAGTCCGCTCCGAATTCCGCTGCCACGGAAATCATTTTCCTCACCAGGGAGAGCCGCGGGTTCGGCACGACGCCGCCCATGGAAATTTCCTTTAAGCCCGCATCCGCCACGCTCTTTTTCACGCGGTCCAGAAGACCGCTCTTTTCCGCCGAATGTCCGCCGTAAACAATAAGCACTTTCCCGGCTCCGTAGGACCTGATGAGTTCTCCTGCCTGGTTCTCGGTTCCTTTTCCGAACACGATTTTTGTCGGTGCATAATATACGAATTTCTGCATTTCCGTCCTCCGTTTGTTCTGTCTGTATTATTCCCTCTGCTGCCGGTTTACTTCAGTACCTTCACGAAATTCTTTTTTCCGCGCTTTACCAGTTTCCCGTCTCCGGAAAAATCTTCGGCGGTAAAACTCTTCGCAATATCGGTGACGGCCTCTCCGTCCACGGAAACGCCTCCCTGCTGCACGTTTCTGCGCGCATCCGATCTGGTCGTGCAGAGCCCGCTCTTCGTAAGGACCGTAAGAATGTCGATCTTTCCGTCCGCGAAATCACTGTCCGACAGGTTTACGGTCGGAACATTTTCCGATGCCGCGCCGCCGGAAAACAGCGCCCTGCTTCCTTCCTCGGCCTTTTTCGCTTCTTCTTCGCCGTGCACAAGTTTCGTCAGTTCATAGGCCAGGATCCGCTTCGCTTCGTTCAGCTGACTTCCTTCCCATTTGTCCATCTCGTCGATCTGTTCAAGCGGCAGGAAGGTCAGCATGCGGAGACATTTGCAGACGTCCGCATCGCCCACGTTTCTCCAGTACTGATAGAAATCGAAGGGCGAAGTCTTTTCCGGATCCAGCCACACGGCGCCGCCGACCGTCTTTCCCATCTTCTTTCCTTCGGAATTAAGAAGCAGCGTAATGGTCATGGCCTGCGCATCCTTGCCGAGCTTCCGGCGGATCAGTTCGGTTCCGCCCAGCATGTTGCTCCACTGGTCGTCTCCGCCGAACTGCATGTTGCAGCCGTATTTCTGGTAGAGCATAAAGAAATCATAGCTCTGCATGATCATGTAGTTGAATTCAAGGAAGGAAAGCCCCTTCTCCATCCTCTGCTTGTAGCATTCCGCGCGCAGCATGTTGTTCACGGAAAAACACGGACCGATGTCGCGGATGAACTCGATGTAATTCAGGTTCCGGAGCCAGTCGGCATTGTTCACCATCATGGCTTTGCCTTCTCCGAATTCAATGAATCTGCTCATCTGCTTTTTAAAGCATTCGCAGTTGTGGTCGATCTGTTCGACCGTCATCATTTTCCGCATGTCAGTGCGGCCGGACGGATCCCCGATCATGCCGGTTCCGCCGCCCACCAGGGCGATCGGCCTGTTGCCTGCCATCTGCAGGCGTTTCATTAGACAGAGTGCCATAAAATGACCCACGTGCAGGCTGTCGGCAGTCGGATCGAATCCGATATAAAATGTAGCCTTCCCTTCGTCGATCAGATGACTCACCTGTTCCTCATCGGTTACCTGGGCAATCAGGCCTCTTTTTTTCAGTTCCTCGTAGCATTTCATGGTAAGCATTTCCTTTCGTATTTTTTAACGCCGCGGGAGTCCGTTTTCCGGCATACCCGCGTGTTATCAGTATATCCGCTGGACGCATAAAAGTCAAAATTACGCCGCCTTGCCGTTTAACCTGAAATCGTCTATAATTGGCGGCAGACAAATAAGAAAGAAAGATGGTATAAACATATGGGTATTACTTTCGTCCGCAATCTTCCAACCCCCGGCGAGATCATGTCGGAATTTCCGCTTTCGGAAAGCCTCCGGGAAAGGAAAAAAGTCTTCGACCGGGAAGTTTCCGACATTCTGACGGGAAAAAGCAGAAAATTTCTTGTGATCATAGGTCCCTGCTCCGCCGACAACGAGGATGCCGTCTGCGACTACGTGACCCGGCTGGCAAAGGTCTCAGAGAAAGTGAAGGACCGTCTTTTCATCATCCCGCGGGTCTATACGAACAAACCCCGTACGACCGGCGAAGGCTACAAGGGACTCCTGCATCAGCCCGATCCGGATAAAAAGCCGAACCTGCAGGAGGGCATCATCGCCATCCGCAAAATGCACCTGAGAGTCATTGAGGAAAGCGGCTTCTTCACCGCCGACGAAATGCTCTACCCGGAAAACCTCACCTACCTGTCGGATCTGATGAGCTATATCGCAATCGGCGCCCGTTCTGTGGAAAACCAGCAGCACCGTCTTGCCTCCAGCGGATGCGACGTGGCCGTGGGCATGAAAAACCCGACCAGCGGCGATCTTTCCGTCATGCTGAATGCCATCTATGCCGCACAGCAGCCGCATGAATTTATCTACCGCGGCTGGGAAGTCAAGACGGACGGCAACCCGCTTGCCCATGCGGTGCTCCGCGGCGCTTTCAGCAAACACGCCCAGTGCATTCCCAACTACCATTTCGAGGACCTGCATCTCCTGTACGACCTTTATCACGAACGCGACATTAAGAATCCGGCCGTCATCGTGGATGTGAACCACTCGAATTCCAACAAGCAGTACGAGGAACAGATCCGCATTGCCAAGGAAGTACTTCATTCCCGGAAGCATGCGGAAGAAATCGAGGGCTTCGTAAAAGGCCTGATGATCGAAAGCTATCTGGTCCCCGGATGTCAGAAGATCGGAACCGGTACCCATGTCTACGGGGAATCCATCACGGATCCCTGCCTCGGCTGGGAAGAAAGCGAAAGACTGCTCTACGACATCGCGGATCTGGTCTGATTGACAGCGTGCAGGTAAAGTAAAAACCACCTTAAATGTTTCCCGGCCGGACATAATCCGGGCGGCACAAAGGAGGCTTCTGTGAACGTATTCGATATCCTGGGCCCTGTGATGATCGGGCCTTCCAGTTCCCATACGGCTGGTGCGGTCCGCATAGGTTTAATCTCGCGCGGGCTTTTAAAGAACCGGCCCGTAAAAGCCGATATCCTGCTCCACGGGTCTTTTGCCAGGACCTACAGGGGCCACGGAACGGACAAGGCGCTGATTGCCGGCATCCTCGGCTTCGAGCCCGACGACATCCGCATCCGCAATGCGTCCGAAATTGCCGTAAAAGAAGGACTCTCCGTGCGTTTCCGGACCGGCGAAATCGAGGATGCGCACCCGAACACGGCCAGGATTACCCTTGACGATGCAGCCAGCCGCTCCGTTACCGTCACCGGAAGCAGCATAGGCGGCGGCAATATCCTGATCACGGACGTGAACGGCCTGCCGGTCAATTTCACCGGCGAAATGGCGACTCTGATCGTTCTGCACCGGGACCAGCCCGGCGTCATTGCTTCCGTCACCGGTCTTCTGGCGGAATCCGGCGTCAATATCTGCAGCTTCCGCCTGGCCAGAAAAGAACGCGGCGGCGAAGCCGTCATGACGATCGAGATCGACGGTACCGCGGACGAGAGCCTGAACCAAAGCGTATCCGGCCTTCCGCACATCATTTCCAGCACGCTCTTAAAACCCGTATAGCATCCGCCCTGCTGTGCAATCCTGCTTTATCCTGTGATCCCGCTTCGTTTCATGATCCTGTTCCATTTCATGATCCTGTTCCGTTTCATGACCCCGCTTTGTTTCTTGACCCCACTTTGCTTCTTGACCCCATTTTGTTTCATGACCCCGCTTCGTCTTATCAGGCCGGCTTTGACCGGCTTCCCGGAGGTACTTTATGAATCCAGAATTCAGTTTCTATTCTCTTTCATCCATCATCCTGGCCGCGGAAAAATCAGGCAGGACGATCTCTTCCCTGGTGCTGTCCGAACAGGCGGAGGAACTTCAGGAAACGGAAGAAGCAATTTTTTCCCGCATGGAAAAGCAGTACCGCGTCATGGAAGAATGCATAGAGCCTGGAACAAAGGAAACCATCCGGAGCACCAGCGGGCTTACCGGCGGCGATGCCTTTAAAATGCGGAAAATGTCCGAGAGCGGAAAAAGTCTGACGGGCCCTGTCCTGTCCGGCGCGCTCTACCGGGCGCTGGCCGTTTCGGAGCTGAACGCATCCATGGGACGGATAGTCGCCGCTCCCACGGCCGGCAGCTGCGGCATTCTTCCCGCTGCCGTCCTTACCATGCAGGCAGAAAAGAACATTTCCCGGAAGGACTGCGTCCTGTCGCTCTTTACCGCTTCCGCTGTCGGAATGGTCATTTCCAACAATGCCTCTCTGGCCGGCTCCGAGGGCGGCTGTCAGGCAGAATGCGGCTCCGCGGCAGCCATGGCCGCCGCCGCAGTTACTGAACTAGCCGGAGGGACGCCCCGCATGATCGGCAATGCGGTCGCGATCGCCATAAAAAACATTCTGGGTCTTGTCTGCGATCCCGTGGCGGGACTCGTGGAAATCCCCTGCATCAAGCGGAACGCTTCCGGCGTGGCCGGTGCGTTTGTTGCGGCCGAGCTGGCCCTTGCCGGCATTGAAAGCGCCATTCCCGCGGACGAAACAATCCTGGCTATGAAAAAGGTGGGGAACATGATGTCCTCCGCCTTGAAAGAAACAGCTGAGGGCGGCCTTGCGGCCACCCCCACCGGTAAGAAATTATATGAAAAAGTATTCGGAACCGAAAAGCCTTAAAGCCTTGCGATATCGACAAGCGTAAGTTCCTTCGCGCGGTTCTCGAGGCTTGTCGCCAGCGCGCCGGCCGTGTCAAGGGCTGTCAGCACGTTCACGCCTGTCTCGATCGCGTTTCTGCGGATCACAAATCCGTCTCTGCTTCTGTCCGCTCCGAGCGGCGGCGTATCGATAACGATATCGATCTTGTGTCCCAGGATCAGGTCCAGGATATTCGGATGCTCCTGTTCCAGCTTTCTCACTTCGTGCGTTTTCACGCCGCCGTCCTTTAACACCTTTGCCGTTCCCTTCGTGGAGAAGATCCGGTATCCGACGGCTTCGAACCGCTTCGCGATCGGAACGATATCCTTCTTGTCTTCATCGCGGACCGTTATGATCATGTTCTTGTATTTCGGAAGCTTGATCCCCGCGCCTTCAAATGCCTTGTACAGCGCTTCGTTGAATGTTTTTGCAATTCCGAGGCACTCTCCCGTCGATTTCATTTCCGGTCCGAGCGAAATATCCGCGCCGCGGATTTTTTCGAACGAAAAGACCGGCATCTTGATGGCAATATAGTCCGCTTCGGGCTGCAATCCGGGCTGATATCCCAGGTCTTTCAGCTTATGTCCGCAGATCACTTTCGTTGCCAGCGGGACAATCGGGATACCCGTAACCTTGCTGATATAGGGAACCGTCCGGGAAGAACGCGGATTCACCTCGATCACATAGACATCCTCTCCCCTCGCGATGAACTGACAGTTGATCATGCCCTTCACGTGCAGGGCCTTGGAAAGAAGGACCGTATAGTCCACGATTTTCTTCTTCACCGTTTCCGTAAGGGACGGTGCCGGATAGACGCTGATCGAATCGCCGGAATGAATGCCGGTGCGCTCGATATGCTGCATGATTCCCGGTATGACCGCATCCGTTCCGTCGCAGACCGCATCCACCTCGACCTCCGTACCTGCGATGTACTTGTCCACGAGGATAGGATGCTCCTGGGCAAAGCGGTTGATGTTCCCGATATATTCGTCGATGTCGTGATCGCTGATCGCAATCCGCATGCCGGCGCCGCCCAGCACATAGGAGGGACGCACCAGAACAGGATAGCCGAGCTTATCCGCAACTTTCTTTGCTTCCTCCGCCGTGAACACCGTGCCGCCGGCCGCTCTCGGGATGCCCGTCTTCTGAAGGATCTCGTCGAACAGCTCCCTGTCCTCCGCGGCATCCACATCCTCCGCGGCAGTGCCCAGAATGGGAACGCCCATTTTCATCAGGGCTTCTGTCAGCTTGATTGCCGTCTGTCCGCCGAACTGCACCACGGCCCCGTCCGGTTTTTCAAAATCCACGACGTTCTTCACATCCTCTTCCGTGAGCGGCTCAAAATACAGCTTGTCCGCAATGTCGAAATCCGTACTCACGGTTTCGGGATTGTTGTTGATGATGATCGTCTCATAGCCTTCTTTTTTGAACGTCCAGGTACAGTGGACGGAGCAGAAATCAAATTCTATGCCCTGACCTATCCGGATGGGGCCGGAGCCGAGCACCAGGACCTTCTTCTGCGGATGCGTCTCCTCCGCTTCGTTCTCGCCGTCATAGCAGGAATAATAATAGGGCGTCTCCGCTCTGAACTCCGCGGCGCAGGTATCCACCATTTTGAAGGAAGCCGTGATTTTTGCCTCAGTCCGCATCTTAAGAATGTCCGCTTCCTTCGTTCCGGACAGACGGGAAATCAGCGCGTCCGGAAATTCCATCCGCTTCGCTTCCCTTAACAGAGGCACCGTAAGCGTCTCTTCCTTAAGCCGCTTTTCCATCCGCACAATGCGGTCGATCTTATTTAAGAACCACCGGTCGATCTTCGTAAGCGCATAGATCTCATCATAGGACATCCGCCGGCGCAGTGCCTCGGCGATCACCCATATGCGGCGGTCATCCGTCTGCATGAGCTGCTTTTTAAGCCCGTCCTCGTCGAGTCCGGAAAAGTCATAACTCAGCAGACTGTCCGTATGCTGCTCCAGCGAACGGACCGCCTTCATCAGCGCGCCTTCGAAATTCGTGCAGATGCTCATCACTTCGCCGGTCGCCTTCATCTGCGTCCCGAGCGTGCGCTTCGCGGTAATGAACTTGTCGAACGGAAGACGCGGCATCTTGACCACGCAGTAATCCAGCATGGGTTCAAAGGAGGCATAGGTCTTCTTCGTGACGGCATTTTTAATCTCGTCCAGCGTATAACCGAGCGCAATCTTCGCCGCAACCTTGGCGATCGGATAGCCGGTGGCCTTGCTGGCCAGCGCGGAGGAACGGCTGACTCTGGGGTTCACCTCGATCACGCAGTATTCAAAGCTGTCCGGGTTCAGCGCGTACTGCACGTTGCACCCGCCCGTTATGCCGAGTTCCGTAATGATGTTCAATGCGGACGAACGGAGCATCTGATACTCTTTGTCCCCGAGCGTCTGGGAAGGAGCGACCACGATGGAGTCGCCCGTGTGGACGCCGACGGGATCGATGTTTTCCATGTTGCAGACCGTGATGACATTTCCCGCGCTGTCGCGCATGACTTCGTATTCGATTTCCTTCCATCCGGCTATGCAGCGTTCCACGAGGACTTGTCCCACACGGGAAAGCCTGAGTCCGTTCTGCAGTGTCTCAACCAGTTCTTCCCGGGTAGCCGCTATGCCGCCTCCGCTGCCGCCCAGCGTATAGGCCGGCCTTAAAACCACCGGATAGCCGATCTTCTCCGCAAAACGGATGCCGTCCTCCACATTTTCCACGACCTCGGAGGGCGCGACCGGTTCCCCGATCTTTTCCATCGTTTCCTTGAACATCTCCCGGTCTTCCGCCTTTTTGATGGTTAAAGACGTCGTCCCGATCAGACGGACATTGTACTTTTCCAGCACGCCCGCCTCGGCAAGTTCCATCGCCAGGTTCAGTCCGGCCTGCCCGCCGAGCGTCGGCAGGAGCGAATCCGGTTTTTCCTTCTTAATCAGCTGCTCCACCACTTCCACCGTGAGCGGCTCGATATAGACATGATCCGCGATATCCTTGTCCGTCATAATGGTCGCGGGGTTGGAATTCAAAAGGACTACTTCCAGGCCTTCCTCTTTTAAGGAACGGCAGGCCTGCGTCCCGGCATAGTCAAATTCGGCAGCCTGTCCGATGATAATGGGGCCGGAACCGATCACCAGAACTTTCCTGATCTCAGGATTCTTCGGCATCAGCGTTTCACCTCCATCATTTTGATAAAGCGGTCAAAGAGCCATGCGCTGTCCCGCGGGCCGGGGCATGCCTCCGGATGAAACTGGACCGTGAAAATATTTTTCTTCGTAAACTTTAGACCTTCATTCGTACCGTCGTTCACGTTGACAAAGGAAGGCACCGCGATCTCAGGATCGAGGGTTTCGGAATTCACCGCAAAGCCGTGGTTCTGGGAGGAAATGTAGACTCTTCCCGTTTCCAGATTCTTCACCGGATGATTTCCGCCGCGGTGGCCGTATTTCAGCTTGTAGGTATCCGCACCGACGGCCAGCGCCATCAGCTGATGCCCGAGGCAGATCGCAAAGATCGGAATATCCGTCTCGATCAGTTTCCTGATCTCCGCAATGATCTCCGTGTTCTCCTTGGGATCTCCGGGGCCGTTGCTTAAGAGAATTCCGTCCGGTCTGCTTTTTACAATGGTCTCTGCCTTTGTGTCCGCGGGCCACACCGTCACCTCGAGGCCGCGCGCGGAAAGCGAGCGGACAATGTTCTTCTTCGCTCCGAAGTCCATGAGCGCGACCTTCTTCCCTTTTCCCGGAACGGTATATTCCTTTCCGCAGGTTGTTTTCCTGACAACGCCCGTTACGGAATAGGCTTTCATTTTCCGAAGCGCTTCTTCGCGGTTAAAGCCCGCATCCGTCGTAAGGAAACCGTTCATGGTCCCGTGTTCCCTGAGACGCTTCGTCAGCGCTCTCGTGTCGATTCCGCATATCCCCGGAATATCCTGTTCCTTCAGGAAATCCTGGATGCTCTCCTCGCATCTGAAATTGCTCGGAATTTCGGAAAGCTCGCGGACAATAAAGGCATCCGGCCAGGCCTTTTCCGACTCCAGGTCTTCTCTGCAGACACCGTAATTGCCGATCAGCGGATAGGTCATGACCACCGCCTGTCCCGCATAGGAAGGATCCGTCAGGACTTCCGGGTAGCCGGTCATGGAAGTGTTGAAGACCACCTCGCTTACCGTCTCCCTTTCGGCGCCTATGCTCTGTCCCTCAAAAACAGTCCCGTCTTCAAGCATCAGATATGCGTTCATTTTTTCCCCTTCAATCCAAAATTACAGATAGTATAGCAGATTGTCGCTCCCGTGAACATAAAAAAATTCGGAAGCAGTGCTTCCGAATTTTCAGATGTCTCATGTGATATAACCGCGTGCCGCCGCGTAGGAAATGATCACGTCCGCAGCCCCTTCTATCCCGATCTTCGAGGTATCGATCATGATGTCGCAGAAATTCCTGTCGCCCCATTCATGACCGGCATAATACCGGTAATATTCGTTCCTCTCCCGGTCCATGCGGAGAATGTTTTTTCTTTCCTCGCCTTCCGTGAAGATCTGTTCCGCCTTCACGTGGCTGACCCTGTAATCAAGATCGGCATAAAGATATACTCTGATGAGTCTCTCATAATCCTGAAGCACCATGTCCGCACAGCGGCCCATGATGACAAAGGACTCTTCCCTGGAAAGCTCCTTTATCACTTCCGACTGGAATTTAAACAGATTGTCGGGTTTCAGAAGTTCCCTTCCGCTGAAGGACGGACGACCCTCTCCCGGCGCCTTCATTCCGGAAACAATCCGGCTTAAAAGGTTCCCGCCCGCATGCTCGTCGGCAAGATGAAAATAGCATTCGCTGATGCCGCTCTCATCCGCTGTCATGCGGAGAATGGCCTTGTCATAAAAACTGATCTTCAGTTTTTCCGAAATAAGCCTTCCTGTTTCACGGCCGCCGCATCCGTACTGCCTTCCGATGGATATCACAAAATGTTCATCCATAAGACGCCCTCCCGTGCGTTATTTGCACCGCTGTCCGGAACTTATTTTTCCACAGTTTTGATTCCTGCCGCTTCCCTTATATCTTATCACACTTTCCGTCTTTTAATATACGTCCGATCGCTTCTTTTGTCCGTTCAAAGGACCCGAAGCCGGTCAGCCGGAAGTAGCCTTCCCCGCTGGGTCCGAAGCCGGAGCCCGGCGTGCCTACCACTCTGACTCTGTCCAGAAGCCGGTCGAAGAACTCCCAGCTTGTCATCCTGTCCGGAACCTGCAGCCACACATAGGGAGAGTTCACACCGCCGAACACGGTATAGCCTGCATCGGCAAGACCTTTCTTGATGGTGGCGGCGTTCCGTTTATAATAGTTCACCTGCTCCATGGTCTCTTTCTGTCCCTCGTCGGAATATACCGCTTCCCCCGCGCGCTGCACGATATACGGAGCGCCGTTGAACTTGGTGCCGTGTCTTCTGGCCCACATGTCGTGCAGACTTGCGTTCCCGTTCTTCAGGCTCTTCGGCACGACCGTGAAGCCGAGCCGGAGTCCCGTAAATCCCGCATTCTTCGAGAACGAACGGAATTCGATCGCACAGTTCCCCGCTCCTTCGATTTCGTAAATGGAATGCGGAACGTCGCTGTCCGAAATATAGGCTTCATAGGCCGCATCGTACAGGATAACCGCTCCCTTTTCATTCGCATAGTCGACCCATTTTTTCAGCTGCTCCCTCGTCATGGAAGTTCCGGTCGGATTAGAGGGGTTACAAAGGTAGATAAGATCCGGCGTTTCCTCCGGGATGTCCGGCACGAAATGATTTTCCGCCGTGCAGGGCAGATAGATCACGCGGCTCCAGGTCTGCGTTTTTTCGTCGTAGTCCCCGCACCTGCCGGACATGACGTTTGAATCCAGATAGACGGGATACACCGGATCACAGAGGGCAATGCGGGCATCCGCCGAAAAAAGTTCCTGGATGTTTCCGCAGTCCGACTTGGCTCCGTCCGAAACAAAGATCTCATCCGGCGCGACACTGCAGTGCAGTGCCCCGTAGACCTTTTCCGAAAGCAGATTTCTTAGGAACGGATATCCAAGGTCCGGCGCATAGCCGCGGAAGGTCTCCGCATGGGCCTGCTCGTCCACTGCCTTATGAAGCGCGTCGATCACGGCCGCAGAGAGCGGCAGCGTGACATCCCCTATTCCGAGCTTTATGATGTCGGCATCCGGATGCGCCTTCGCATAGGCCGCGGTCTTTGCCGCAGTCGTGGAAAACAGATAGCTTCCCGGAAGCTTCAGATAATTTTCGTTTACTTTGTACATGGCTGTGTCTCCTTCGGATTTTAGTCTGATGCGGTCAGTCTTCGCCCGGGATATCGATCTCGCCCCGGAACACTTCCACTGCCGGTCCCGTCATGAAAATATGTCCGCTCTTTTCTCTTTCCCAGCAGATGGTCAGGTCTCCTCCGCGAAGATGCATGTTCACCTCATCCTCGGTCCGCCCGGAAATCATGGAAGCAAAGGCCGATGCGGTCGAACCTGTCCCGCAGGCAAGCGTTTCGCCGCTGCCGCGTTCCCAGACGCGCATGAAGATATTCTTCCGGTCCTGAACGAAAACAAATTCCGAATTGACCCCGTCCGGAAATCTTTTGTGATGCTCGTAAAAGCTTCCTTCCTTCGCCAGGTTCTTTCCTTCCAGTTCTTCCCGCGACTCCAGGAAATAGACCGCATGCGGGTTGCCGACATCCACGCCGATGAATTCGTTCTGCATCCCGCAGATCTCGATCTTCTCCGGCAGGTCGCTGGTCAGCCGCGGAATGCCCATGTCCACGGTGACGCTTTCGCACACGCCGTCCTTGGCAAAGATCTGCAGCTTCTTTTCCCCGACCTTCGTCTCGAGCGTGATCATGCCCTTTCTGACAATGCCGTGGTCATAGACATATTTCGCTATGCACCTCGCGCCGTTTCCGCACATGTTGCCTTCCGATCCGTCCGCATTGTACATGCGCATCCGGACATCGCTCTTTTCGGACGGACAGATCAAGATCAGTCCGTCGGAGCCTATCCCGAAGTGCCGCGCGCTGACAATCCGCGCGACCCGTGCCGGATCCTTCACCTTCTCTTCAAAACAGTTCACATAGACATAGTCATTGCCGATTCCGTGCATTTTCGTAAATTTCATTTCCGCCGCTGCTCCCCTTCCGCTGTTTCCTGTTATTATAACGCCTCGTTCAGACTGATTACCATCTGCGCCGTCTCCACGAGGTTGCTTCCGCTGCCCATGCTGCATTTCTGAAGATAGCGGTGCGCTTCCTCTTCCGTCATCTTGTTCCGTTCCATCAGAAGCGCCTTCGCCTTGTCGATCAGTTCCTTTTCCTCGTCGGAGCGCTCGCTCTTAATCAGTCTCCGCCTGCGTCTCCGCTGCGTCATGTCCGCATCCATCATTTCGACGGTATGGACCAGATCGTGAACCTTCAGCGGAAGCGGAAGAAAAATGACTCCCTCCGCAAGTTTTTCCGTTATCCTTGCCGGATTGCAGATTAAAAGCATGGAGAACCGGTCGCTTAAATCTTCCCTCAGTTCAGAGTATACCATATCCCGGAACTGATAGGCACAAATTAGAATACCATTGTCCAGGTCCTCCGCCTCGCTTAAGGCGGCCGCTCCCGATGCAGCCGTTCCCATAACAGAATAGCCGTTCTTCACGAGGATGTTCCTGATCGTCCTTGCATCCTCTTCTTTCGGAAATGCCACGATGACATCCGGCATACACTTTACCTCGGCTTCTGTACTGATTTACCCTCAAAGATCAGAATTTATAAAGATACTCCGAAACCTCCCAGTCGGTCACGGAGGATTTGAACTGATCCCATTCATTCTGCTTTGCTTCCAGATATTTGGAGAACGCATGCTCGCCCAGTACCTTCTTCACGAAGCTGCTGTCCTTGCAGCAGGAAACCGCTTCGCCGAGCGTTCTCGGCAGAACCGATACGCCGCGCTTCTTCATTTCCTCGGGCGTCATTAAGAACATGTTGTCATTTACGCTTTCGGGCGGCGTCATTTCCTTCTCGATCCCGTCCAGTCCCGCTTCCAGGCACACGGCCAGCGCAAAATAGGGATTTGCCGCGGAATCCGGGCAGCGGAGCTCTATTCTCGTATCGTCTCCGTGCTGGGAAGGAATGCGGATCAGCGGGCTCCGGTTATAGTTGGAGCTCCACGCCGCATAGACCGGCGCATCATAGCCGGGAACCAGCCGCTTGTAGGAATTCACGAGCGGGTTCGTAAGAACCGCGATCTCCATGATGTGCTTCAGGATTCCGGCCATGAACTGATAGGCGATCTTCGAAAGGCCGTTCGGATCGGACTTGTCCTCGAACAGGTTCTTTCCCCTGCTGTCCGCCAGGGACATATTGATGTGCATGCCGCTCCCGTTCTGTCCGGTGACCGGCTTCGGCATGAACGTCGCATGCAGGCCGTGCCGCTTGGCAATGGTCTTCGCCGCCATTTTGAACGTCATGATCTCATCCGCGGCGGAAAGCGCATCCGCATATTTGAAATCGATCTCGTGCTGCGCCGGCGCAATCTCGTGATGGCTGGCCTCGATCTCATACCCCATCTCTTCCAGGTTCAGCACGATGTCGCGGCGGACGTTCTCCGCAAAATCCATGGGCGCCACATCAAAGTAGCCGGCTCTTTCGTCCGTCACCGTGCTCGGCGTGCCGTTCTCGTCCGTATGGAAAAGGAAGAACTCGCACTCCGCTCCGACCATAAACTTGTAGCCCATTTTCGCGGCATGCTTTACCGCCTTCTTCAGAACGTAGCGGGGATCCCCTTCAAAGGCCTTCCCGTCCGGCCTGTACACGTCGCAGATAAATCTGGCCACCTTTCCCTGCTGCGGACGCCACGGAAGGATTTCAAACGTATCCATATCCGGATGCAGGTACATATCGGACTCCTCCACGCGGACAAAGCCCTCTATGCTTGAACCGTCAAACATGCAGCGGTTCTCGAGCGCCCGTTCCAGCTGACTTTCCGTAATGGCGATATTTTTCAGCATACCGAACAGATCCGTAAACTGAAGCCGGATAAATTCCACATTTTCCTCTTCCACGATCTTGAAGATTTCTTCCTTTGTCATATGCTTCCTCCGAATGATTATAATTTCCGACGCTCCCCGTCTGGTAAAAAACTAAAAAATGAGCCCCTTGCAGGGCCCCTTTGCCTTTCGTAATCATAGCAATTTTAGGGTATGCTGTCAATCCGGACAGATTTCTTTTTCTCCGGAGAAATTCTTTCATAAATTTTCCTTTCCCGCACGTATATAGAACAGAAGGAAAAAACCGGCCGATACCGGATAAGAGAAAGGAACTATCATGAAAAACAGAAAAAAGCTTAAAATCGTGCTCCCGGCAGTCCTTATTCTGGCGGCAGTCCTGTTTCTCACCGGCAGAAACCTAAAGGCCGGAAAAGGCGGCAGTCTGCTTTCCCGCGGCGGCGCCGGTACAGGGACCGTCAACTTAACATCCCTGCCCGATGCGGACAGTTTCTCCGGAATAGGAGAACTTTCCGGTGCGGGATCCGGAGCAGCCGACAAACAGGCAGCCGCCGTTTCCGGCCAGGCGAAAACAGTTAAGACCGCTGAAAAAGCCGCCGCTCCGCAGTCTGCCGCGTCTGCCGTCCCGGCTGATTCCGCCGATGAGAGAAAACTGATCCGCACCGTGAGTCTTTCCCTCGAAACGACGGATTTTGAAAACCTGCTTGCGGAACTGAGAGCAGGCGCAGCAGCAGACGGAGGATATATCGAGAAGTCCAGCATTTCCGGCACGGCCAGTGCAGCCGGACAGACGGCTGCCGCGAATCAGAAAAAAGCTTCTTCCGTGCGGACTGCTTCCCTGACCTTCCGGATTCCCGCTGCGAACGCGGATGCCTTCCTTTCCGCTGCGGAAGGGAAAGCCAACGTCGTCCTCCGGACCGAAAACACCTCCGATATCACGCTTCAGTATTCGGACACGGAAAGCCATATCAAAACTCTGAAGACGGAACAGGAACGCCTGTGGGCGCTGCTGGAAAAAGCCGAAAACACGCAGGCCGTCATCAGCATTGAACAGAGGCTCACCGATATCGAATATCAGTTGAACTCCTATGAATCCAAAATCCGTCTCTATGACAACCAGACCGATTATGTGTCGGTTACCATGAGCATCCGCGAAGTGAAAACCTATACGCCGGCAGAGAAGGCCGGCATGGCCGAGCGCATGGAAAAAGGCCTCCGTGCAACGCTCCTCGGAATAAAGAACGCTGCAGAAGACCTTCTGGTAGGACTCGTCGTATGGTTTCCGGTACTCCTCATTCTGGGAGCCCTGACCGCCGTCGTCCTGGTTATTATAAAACACATCCCGGCAGGAAAAAGGAAGCAGCCGCTTACTTCTTCAGATACCGCCGGAGAAACGAAAGCATGACGTCCATTTCTTCGTCCGTTCCGATCGTTATCCTTAAATAGTCGCTGATAACCGGGCGGTTAAAGTAGCGGACATAGATTCCTTCCTTCTTCATGGCTTCAAAGAGCCCGGCAGCATTTACTCCCGGACAGGAGGCAAAGATAAAGTTCGTCATGGAATCCCCGAAAATAAATCCGAGTGCGGAAAGTTCCTTCTTGACGCGTTCCCTGGTCCGGATGATCCGTCCCGTGGTCTCCCTGAAATAAGCGTCATCCTTTACGGCTTCCGCGCCCAGAAGAATGGACGGCATGTTCATCGTATAGGAATTATAGGAATAGCGGACCCGTCTCATGGCGGAAATGATGCCGGTGTCTCCGATCGCAAAACCGATGCGCATGCCGGCCATGGAGCGGGATTTGGAAAAGGTCTGCACAACCAGAAGGTTCTTATATTTTTCCGTCAGCGGCAGTGCGCTCTTTCCGCCGAAATCCACATATGCCTCGTCGACGATCACGACCGATTCCGTGTTGTGCCTCACGATATCCTCGATGTCCTGCAGGTCCATCATGATCCCGGTCGGCGCGTTCGGATTGGCGATCACGACCCCGCCGTTTTTCCGGTAATAATCTTCCTTCACAATCTTAAAATCCCGGTTCAGCTTCGGCGTCTCAAAGGGAATGCGGAACAGCTTCGCCCACACGTCATAGAACGAATAGGTGATGTCCGGAAAGAGGACCGGGTCCGGTCCGTTGAAAAAAGTCAGGAACGCCGTGCCGAGGACATCGTCGCTGCCGACGCCCACGAATACATTTTCTTCCTTCACTTTATAATAGCCGGCGATTGCCGAAACCAGCACCGAAGCATCCGGATCCGGGTATTTGCGGAAAAGCGTGCTGTCCATTTCCTGCAGCTTCTTCTGCACCAGCGGGGACGGCGGATACGGATTTTCATTCGTATTCAGCTTGATCACATCTTTCCGTTTCGGCTGTTCTCCGGGTACATAAGGATCCGTTTCCCTGAAGTTTTTCTCCCAGGCATTCATCTTCTTTTTCCTCTTTTCCTTATCCGTTCAGACCGCATTCCACGGCCGCTTTTTCAAATGCCGGCAGAGACCTTTGTATCATGTCGTAGGAAACACAGTACGCGATGCGCACATAGCCCGCGCAGGCGAACGACCTTCCCGGCACGACCAGAATGTTGTATTTCTTGCAGATTCCGGAAAAATGCACGTCGTCCCCGTCCGGTGCCTTGACGAAAAGATAGAAGGCGCCCTGCGGCTTGATGCATTCAAAGCCCATCTTTTTAAGGCTTCCGTAAAGAAGCTCACGGTTTTTATTGTAGGCATCGATATCCGTTTTGGCATTGAGGCATCTCATGATCACCCGCTGCATGAGCGAAGGCGCATTCACGCTGCCTGACACCCGGTTCGCGATCGTGGCCGCCGCCGTCATTTCCTTTGCCTCCGGGACGGAGGACGGAATGAGAAGCCAGCCGATTCTTTCTCCGGGAAGCGACAGGGACTTGGAATAGGAATATACGACTGCCGAATGCGGGAAGATCTTCGTGATCCAGGGAGCCACCGCTCCGTCATAAACCAGTTCTCTGTACGGCTCGTCCGAAATCAGGAGAATGTCATGGCCGTATTCCTTTTCCTTTTCGGCAAGGATCTCCTGCATTTTCTTCAGTGTCTCTTCGGAATAGACAACACCCGTCGGGTTGTTCGGCGTATTGATGATGACCGCCTTTGTCTTTCCGTTCAGCGCCTTTTCAAAGCCTTTAAGATCCGGCTCGAAGTCCTTCGTGTTCGCCGGTACAATGACAAGTTTTCCGTCGTAGTTCATGACATAATTTCCGTATTCCACGAAATACGGGGCAAAGGTCACCACTTCGTCCGCCGGGTTTAAGATCGTCTTCAGAAGAATATTCAGGGCAGATGCGGCCCCGACCGTCATGATCAGATTGTCCGCGGTGAAGTCCGTCCCGAAGCGGGAATTCAGGGAATCCGCAACTGCCTTCCGCACATCCGGGTAGCCCGCATTGCTCATATAGCCGTGCACCATTGTGGAGGATTCCGTATTCAGGATATCGACAATGGCTTTGTTTACCTCCGCCGGCGCCGGCACGTTGGGATTGCCGAGACTGTAGTCATACACGTTTTCCCTGCCGTACTTTTCCGCCATGCGGTTTCCTTCCTCGAACATGGCACGGATGGCAGAATTATTGTTCAAAAGCGGTTTCATTTTTTCAGATATCATTTTCTTCCTCCTTCGGTAAACCGGGATTTTTTATCAATCATGCGGCTTTCTGACGGGATTTCCTTTTCCCGCAGTAGAGATATACCGCAAGTGTTTCCGCAAAATAGAACCAGGTGGCAGGGTTGGAAAACCAGGTTGTGAAAAAAGCCAGCGCCATATAGACCGCCATTTCGGAATACAGCACGAAAACGATCGGGCTGTGTTCTCCATTCATCCGCTTCTCCAGACGCGAAGCGGCAAACCCGACCGCTCCGGAGAACACGACAACCCCCGCTACCCCGAAATCATACCAGGCATCATAGATCAGCGTAACCGTCGTGAGCTCCGCCTTTGTCACGTAAATCGGAAAATTCACCAGCGTCGGGAAAAAGAATTTCATGCCCGAGAGAGCCCAGAGCGGAAACAGGAGCCGCATCCCGAAGGTATGGGCCGGGAGCTCTTTTACCAGACAGTTGAAGTTATCATAGTTATTCGCGATATAGATGTATGGCTGACTCAGGAAAACCGGCAGCTCCCGCTTCATTTCAAAAATTCCGTTCAGGTAGGAAACGCTGTGCCCTCTTGCCGCCGTAAGGGCAGCATAGACCGCCATTAAAACGAGCAGGGCAATCACGCTTTCCTTCTTCCCGGCTTTTTTATGCCGCATCATCATCACGGTAATCGCGACAGCCGCAACGGTAAATAAAAACTGGAAGCGGGAAACACAGAGGATGGGAATGCAGAAGGAAACCGCAGCCGAGAGAACAACCGCCCGTTTCTTTCCCGGTTCCTTTTCCCCCTCCGAAAGCATCCATACTGCAGAGAACGCCGGGACAAGTACGCACGAGACCGTAAAATAATGCAGTCCGTGAACATGAAAATAGGAATAGGCATGCGGCACGCCTCTTAAAAAAAGCGGGATGAACTTCAGGATATACGCTTCCGCGCAGAATGAGGCAAAAGAAATGGCCGCTATCCCGACGATCGATCGGAACAGACGGTCCATATCCGTGAGACTTCTTTTCCCGCTGCTCTCACAGCCGTTTTTCTTTTCCGTCTTTCCGCTTTTTCCCGGGAACTTTTCAAAGGCAATCCAGAACGCGGCATACGCGAGAAAAAAACACAGCCAGGTTTCCGGTTCCCAGCGTGTTCCGAGTCTGGACAGCTTCAGGCAGGAAATCCCCTCTCCTCCCACAAAGCTCAGAGAAAACAGCGCCCGCAGATGAAACGGTTCGACGGTTCTCCTCATGTCCTCAAGGAAAAGGAACACAGCCGCGGAAACAAGGCAGATTCCGGCCGGAATATCGGCCGGAATCCTGGAAAGCAGAAAAGCCGCAGCATACAGCACCGCATAGACCAGCATGCTATTCCTCCTGCCGTCCGTCACGTTTCTTCTCCGAATCCGTTTTCCGTAAGCTTCAGGATGGCATCAAGAGCCGCCTGTTCGTCCTCTCCGGAGCACCGGAATTCCACCTCGTCGCCGCATTTCACACAGGCGCCGAGAACGCTTAAAACACTTTTGGCGTTCGCTTCGTTTGTTCCGAAGACCAGCTCGATCTTCGATTTGAATTTCAGTGCTTCCTTGCAGAGGTTCCCGGCCGGTCTTAAATGAAGGCCGCTGGGGTTATTGACAGTTATCTTCCGGCTTACCATGTTTTCCGATCCCTCCGATTATTTTGTTGCCTGTGAACCGCCTGTTTCCTTTGCGGCAGTCTCATTCTTCACGACTTTTGCTGTTTCCGAAGCAGCCGTATTTTTCACTGCCCCGCTTTCTTCCCTGCCGGAAACATTCGCTGCAGGAACCGTACCGTTCTTGCCGGTCCCGGCCGCAGATGCGGACGAAGAAATTCCTGCTCCGGGTCCCTGTACGGTTCCGGGCGGCCCTGCCGTTCCGTTTTCCGGAGACGGTTTGGTCCCGTTCGCATCGTAGACGATGATCCGGAACGGAGTAACCGTCTGGGCCGTGCAGCCCTTCGGCGGATTGAATGTAAGCGTTCCTTCATGCGGTCCCTTCGACAGATGCGTAAAGTCGATCTCCGCGTTCAGATCCGCTGCCTTCAGCAGGTTCAGATCCTCCGGAAGTCCGGTCACCTCCACCGTAACCGTTCCCGGATCCAGCATATAGGAATAGCCTACGGTCTGCCCTACCTGTGACAGGTCATTCAGCGTCAGATTGAATTCCCGCCGGTTCAGTGCTTCCACCTTCAGAGTGACGGTTATCTTCGACTCACCGTCCACGGTAATCCCGTCCGGCAGATAATCCGCCACATTCAGTTCCACCTGACGGTCTCCCGTAGCGCCCTGAACGCTTAAGACTCCCTCCGGAATGCTGATCGAGCTGACCGTATCAAGAATTTCTCTCTTTCCCTTGACCGGAACCGATTTGACATTGCACTCCGCCCCGGTGTAACGGTAGCCGTCCGCCACGTTTCCGGACACATTGAAGTTCAGTTTCAGACTCTTTCCCCGGAGCATGTTGACCGTATAGGAAATCTTGTCCGGATCCACGGTGACCTTATCGCTGCTGATCGTGATCCTGTTGCCGTTTGCGTCATAAAACACCGGTGCGGCCGTACCGCTCAAGTTCTTCGACTCGCGGTCGACGTTCACTTCGATTCCGACTGAACTGATCCGTCCGATTAAGGACACCGGGCCGGTGACAACTACGGTAGACGGATCCGCATCGACGCTTCCGACGGAATATCCGTCCTCGGGCGTTCCGATCGTATTGGTCGACAGCGCAAACTTCTTTTTCTGAACATCCTCCGTGGAAACTTGGATGACACTCGGACGCGCAAACGGCGTTCCGATGATCAGTTCCTTGTCTCCCGTCACTTCGACATTCACCTGAACGGAACCCGTAACGGAATACAGGTTTGCAAGATCGATGTATGCCTTGAAATCGCTGGCCTTGATTTTATACTCGTCTCGCGTGCGGACCTGGTAATTCACGTTCACCGACCCGTTGTTTGAAATGGTATAAGACTTGCTCGCATTTGTTAAGATGCTTGCATTTCTGACTTCGAGATCCACCGTTTTCGATCTTGTCACTTCCGGATTCGAAATATTGACAACCGCAAGCCAGATGACAAATGCCAGGCCCAAGGAGAGCAGTTTCAGGCCGAGATTGTTAATCAGTCTTTCCTTCATTCCTGGTCCTTCCCTTCCACAGTCTGAATCGCTTCACCGGTATGTTCGCTCCCGCCATTTTGTCGAGGATATCCTTCAGCTCCTCCGGCGACGATACGATCTGCAGTCTGCCGCCGCGGGCTACCGAAACATCGCCCGTTTCCTCGGAGACGACGATCGTAAGGGAATCCGTCACCTCGCTGATGCCGATCGCCGCACGGTGTCTCGTTCCCAGATTTTTGCTGATCCGCATATCGTCCGAAAGCGGCAGATAGCAGGTGGCCGCGACAATTGTATTTCCGCGTATGATGACTGCGCCGTCATGAAGCGGCGTATTGTGCTCAAAAATATTGATCAGGAGCTGGCTGGACACAACTGCCTCGATATTTATGCCGGTGCGTTCGATATCCTTCAGGGAACTGGTCTGTTCAATGACCATAAGCGCACCCGTCCTTGCCTTTGCCAGGTCGAAGGACGCCTTTACCATTTCATTCAGCGTATGCTCTGAAAATGCGGACTCGCTCTCCCGTTCGGAAGCCTGGAACAGGGAAACCAGGAAATTCCTGCTGCCGAGCTGTTCCAGCGCCCGCCTTAATTCCGGCTGGAATATGATGATCAGCGCCGTAACCGCTATGGTGGCAATCTTTCCGAGGATCCAGAGTATGGTATCCAGATGAAAAATTGCGGCAAACACAACAAAGGCAAAAATAATGACCAGTCCGCGTAACAGTACCCATGCCCTGGTATTCATGATCCAGAGAAGGATCTCATACACCAGCCATGCAATGATCGCGATTTCAAAGAAGCCCGTCACGGTAAGACGCGGCATCAGTGAAAACCAGGATGTGAAAATATCGATCATCGGTCGCATTTCTGCCTCCTTTCATTTTTCGGATTTTTTCGGATCTGTTTATTTGCTGTCCGGTTCTTCCGCGGTGCGTTTCTGGTTCTTCCGCGGATTGATTTTCTGCACCCGCACATCACGCGCGGAAACGGAGATCTTCGGAACGGCCTTCACATAATAATAGTAATCATCGTCCTCAAACTGCGTATATTCGGTTCTTGAATAGTCCACATTGAACACGAAAAAATGGTAAACCGCCGCAACCGCCGCCGATATGAACACTCCGGTCAGAAGCGGAATGATCTGGATGGAAATATCGTAAAAAAAATCTCCCGCCAGAATCACGGTAAGCATGGCCACAATACCGGAAATGATCGCTATGACCCAGGAATAGTTGATGGACAGGTTCCTGACGATGAAGACAACGATCAGCGTAATTGCAAACGCCACAATCATAAGGAGCATGGTCTTGTTTGTTATAATGCCGTTGACCATCTGCACATATTTCTGTGTGATATCGACCGTTGCGTCATGCGTAAGCGGCGCAGCATTCTGTTTGATGTACGAAAAAATATAGTAAAGCACTATCCCGCAGCTTACGGGAACAACCGAAACCAGCTTTCCTCCGAGCCCCACAAGCAGGGGAATCACGTACGGTATCCGGAACGCGAACATCATCGGCGTCAGGATCAGAAGATAACTGTCCCCGGGCTGGAAACCGTAATAAAGAAGTGCGGTGACCAGCAGGAAAATTGCAGTGATCAGCGTCATCTCCGGAGATACCGCAAAAATATGCATCAGCAGAAATCCCGCCGTCACCCAGCAGATTCCGCCGTACGGCATGAGGCAGCAGATCAGGGAAATCAATGCCGCCGTTACGGGATTTTTCAGTCCCTTCATATATCCGATGTTCCTGTTGATCATGGTAAGCGCGGAAAAAACCACGATGAACTTCACCGCCGGAATGATCAGCCGGTCATATTTTCCGAAGAAGGTTTTCAGTTTTTCTCTGAACACAAGCAGATCAAACATTCCGTCCGCCTTCCTTTGCCAGTTCTCTGGCCTTGTCCTGAAGTTCATAGCGCTTTCCGAGACGGTTCAGCAGAGAAAGCTTCCTCTTTCTGATTTCCTCCGCAGCCCGGTACTGTTTTCCGCAGACAAACCACGTGACCAGTTCAAAAAGGAACAGACCCGCCGCATACAGAACAATCATCTTTCTGCCGGCATTTACCAGGGCCGACATGGTGATCGAACTGACCAGGATTTCCATGTTGTAAAGAACCGCCACGACCATGATGAGGATATAGCAGAGCGTGAAGGCAAAGAAGGACTGCATCATTCTTCTGGCGACAAAATCGCTTTCAAAATATTTCTCCGCCGGAACTGCTTTCTTCCCTTCTTTTTTCTCAAAAACCGCTATTTCATTCATCAGTCGGATCTTATCTTCGTTCAGCATTTTCCAAGGCTCCCGGAAGAAAACTACATACTAAAATAGTATAACACAAAAAGAGCCCCGGGAACAAGTCCGGGACTCTTACAAAACACCATCGTTTTATCTTATTTTTCTGCCTCTGCACACTGCAGCTGGGACACAGGCAATTCCTGACCGGATTACCAGCTCTTCTGAAGATCCAGGTTCCAGTCGATCAGGAACGGGTTATTGACGCTGTTCTTGAGCGTCTCAAGGGTACTTTCCCGTGTCGTCATATAATCCGGGCTCCTCCAGGCATTGTACCCGTCCAGATAGCTCTGATTGAAGCTGTCCCAGGAGTCAAAACGGGTCTGTATGATCTTCGCAACCTCCAGGGCTTTGTCCAGTGCTTCCGTCTCTTTATAGTATCCTGCTCTGTAATACAGTCCCAGGTTGGAAACGGCACGGCTGTAGTCCCAGGCGGAACCGGTGGCATTGCCGCTTTCGATCAGCCGGTTTAAGACCCTGTCCGCGGAAGTGCGGTCGGTAACGCCCCACTGTACGGTAAGCGGTCCCACGGTTCTGTCCTTTATGATCTTTGCCGCCTTTTCTTCCGTTATGATTTCGCCGCTGAAGGCTTTGATGTTCTTATCGGTTGCGAGCATGTAGATCGCACAGGTCGCATTGATCCACTGGACAGTCTGGTTGTCCAGATACTGGTTCTTCGCGCTGTTCTGGATGGCCCGGGTTTCCGTGATGACCTGATCGAGCGTGACTTCCTGCAGATGTCCGTCTCCTCTGACCATATATTTTTTTCCTTCATACGAGGTCATGCCGTGCGAATCCATGATTCCCTTGTAGTTGAAATGATATAGGGAACCGTTTATCTCCCGTACTTTATCCTTTACGATATATCCGTTCTCGTCCATGTAGTACCAGTTCCCGTTGTCCTGACGCCACGCGTTCATGAGCTTTACGCCGTTCTGCCAGAACGTCCATTCATCTCCCTCCAGGAGCCACCCGTTTCCGTTTGTCCTCTGGTCCTGCCTGTTCAGGAGTTTCAGCACCGCATCCTCATATTTTCCGTCAAGACTTTTTGCGCGGCCCTTTTCGTCAAAGGAATATGTATGCCCGTTGATCGAGGCATTCGCCTTGTTTTTTAAGATGCCGCGGTTGCAGTAGTAGATATCGTTTCCTACCTTGAACCACCCGTCCTTCATTCCGCCGTTCTCGCCAAGGTAATAGGTCTTTCCGTTGTAATCCATAAACTGATTTTTCAGTCTGTGTCCGTTTCCGTCCATGTAAAACCAGTAGGACTCCTTGTCGGAAGGAAAATCCGGCGAGAACGCAAAAAGCCAGTGGCTCACATACTGCTGCCCGGTGTCCGAAGTAAACGTATAATCCGCATCGTCCGCGGTCCACTGCCCGTGGATGGTGTGGTAGTTTTTGTCCTCGACGTCATTGCACTCATAATCCGCAAATGCAGTAAATGCCAGAAAAAGAGACAGCACAGCCGAAACAAAAATCGTGAACCACAGTCTTTCCCTGATATGATTTCTCATACTACCCTCCCTCACCGTGCCTGACTGCACGCTGCAGCATATTTTACTGAACCGGTTTTCATTATATTACATATCGGTTACATTTTCAAGGAGGGCGGCAGGAGGGGCCTTTTCCTCTTCTGCCGCGTCGTTTTGATTTTAATCAGCTGTGTTATTCAGTTGAACGCGCTTCCGGCCCGTTTACTGAATACCGATGCATACAGATGAGAGTGCTGCCGGCACTCTGACTGCATCCTTAGATCAGGAACCAGGTCTGCCTGCTGTCAAAACCTTTGTTTTTAAAATCGGAATTCAAGAATTCGATTTTCTCCGGAACGATCTTTATAAGATACATGGGATGATTCAGCTTTTTCAGGGCTTCCGGCGAAATCTTCTTCCGTTCCGCAGCCCTGTTGTAGACTTCCGAAAAAAGTTCAGGAAGTTCTGCCTTCCCGCTTACCTGCATTCCCTTCAGTTTTCCGAAGCCCCCGTACCGGTCGAATATGGCAATGCAGACAGCCGGATTGTCTTTCAGTCCGGTAAATTTTTCCCCGCCCTCCGTAAACATCCAGAAGGCTCCGTCAAAATACATATATTCGATCGGCGTGCAGCGGATGAATTTTCCGAACCCGGTAGCCAGCGCGCAGGTGTCGTTTGCCTCGATATACGCTTCCGCTTCCTTCTTCAGAAGGTCCGCCGGCATTTTCACCGTTCCTTCATCGTGCTTCTTCCAGTATTCCGCTGCCTCGCGGTATTCATTGTCTGTCATCCTGTTTCCTCCGGTTTATGTATGATTCCGACGACGGTTCCGCAGCCGCCCGATGTTCTGCCGCCGGTTTCAGAAGTCCTGTGAACACATTTATATATTATATGTCTCCGGATAGAAAAAGAGAACTCCTGTTTCCAGGAGTTCCCGGGAAAATGTTCACTTAAGTTTAATATAACTTTGCCCCTGCCGGGATACGGTTATCAATCATAAGGAGATGAAGTTCTTCCTCCTCTGAATCCTTCAGCCCGTTTACTGCCGAGAGCAGCATACCGCAGGATTCAATTCCCATCATGGCTCTGGGCGGAAGATTTGTAATCGCAATCAGCGTCTTGCCGACTAATTCTTCCGGCTCATAGAATGCATGAATTCCGGAAAGGATTGTTCTGTCTGTACCTGTTCCGTCATCAAGCGTGAACTGAAGAAGCTTCTTGCTCTTCGGTACCGCCGCACATGCCCTGACCTTAACGGCTCTGAAATCCGATTTTGAGAATGTATCAAAATCAACCGTCTCCTCAAACATAGGCTCAATCTTTACATTTGAGAAATCAATTTTTACCGGCTCCGCCGCAGTCTGTTCACAGCCTGCAGCAGCGGTGCTCTCTGATTCCCTGGTTCCGTTCTTATCCGGATCCACTGACTTCATGGTCGGGAACAGCAGCACGTCTCTGATCGCCGCGGAATCCGTAAGGAGCATGACCAGACGGTCTATGCCGTAGCCTATCCCGCCGGTCGGCGGCATGCCGATCATCAGCGCGTTCAGGAAATCCTCATCGATGGAATTTGCCTCCTCGTCGCCGAGAAGCTTCAGTTTCTCCTGTGCCTCGAACCGCTGCCTCTGGTCGATCGGGTCGTTCAGTTCGGAGTAGGCATTGGCCATCTCTCTTCCGGTGATATACAGTTCAAAGCGCTGCACGTAGCCGGGATCGTCCGGCTTCTTCTTGGTCAGCGGGCTTACCTCGATCGGGTGGTCCGTCACGAAGGTCGGCTGGACCAGATTCGCCTCCACGAATTCATCGAACAGGAGATTCAGGATATCTCCCTTCTTATGGCGTTCAAGATATTCCACATGGAAGGAGTCCGCAAGCTTCTTTGCTTCCTCGTCCGTCTTAATTTCCGTAAAATCGATTCCCTTGTATTTCTTCAGGGCATCGATCATGGTAATCCGTTCGAACGGCTTTCCGAGATCGATCTCCGTCCCCTGATAGGTAACGGTCGTCCTCCCGAGTACATCCATGGCCACCGCGCGGAACATGTTTTCCGTCAGATCCATCATGCCGTTGTAATCGGTGAAGGCCTGATAAAGCTCCATCAGCGTGAACTCCGGATTGTGCCTCGTATCCACGCCTTCATTGCGGAAAACCCTGCCGATTTCATAGACGCGTTCCAGTCCGCCCACGATCAGACGTTTCAGATAAAGCTCCAGCGATATTCTGAGCTTTACGTCTTCATCGAGCGCATTGTAATGGGTCGAAAACGGTCTTGCCGCGGCTCCGCCCGCATTTGAAACAAGCATGGGCGTTTCCACTTCCATGAAGCCCTGTCCGTCCAGATACCTGCGGATGGAAGAAATAATTCTGGAGCGCTTGACAAAGGTATCCTTCACTTCCGGATTCATGATCAGATCCACATAGCGCTGACGGTAACGCGTGTCCGTGTCCGTAAGGCCGTGGAATTTTTCCGGAAGAGGCTTCAGACTCTTGGAAAGCAGCATGACCTCCGTCGCATGGATGGTGATTTCTCCTGTCTTCGTTTTGAAGACCGTTCCCTTCACGCCGACAAGGTCGCCGATATCCAGCTTCTTGAAATCCGCGTACGGTTCTTCTCCGATACCGTCTCTGGAAACGTAAGCCTGAATGCCGCCCTTTAAATCCTGAACGTTGCAGAAGGAAGCCTTCCCCATGATCCGCTTGCTCATCATGCGGCCGGCAACGCTAACTTCCCTGTTTTCAAATTCTTCAAAGTGCTCCCTGATATCGGCACTGTGTGCGGTAACGGAATACTTCGTTACCTGGAACGGATCCCTGCCGGCTGTCTTCAGCTCCGCCAGCTTTTCCAGCCTGACCTTGATCAGATGATCGCTATCCTGTTCCTCCGTATTTGCGGCATTCTTGTTTACGGGTGCATTGTCCGTCATGATTTTACTTTTCCCTTCGCTTTTGACTTTTCCCCGTCCCGTTTGATGCCGATTACCTTGTACTTAAAGGAACCCGCACGCGTTTCCACGCTCACGACATCTCCGGCTTTCTTGCCGAGAAGCGCGCTTCCGACAGGCGACTCATTGCTTATTTTTCCCATCAGAGGATCCGCTTCGGTTGAACCCACAATCTTATACTCCAGTTCCCTTTTGGACTGCTTCTCCATGATTTTAACCCTGCATCCGATGCTGATCGTGTCGAGGGCAACCACATCTTCATCCACGACCTCCGCATTTTTCAGAAGCGTTTCCAGTTCTTCTATCCGTGCCTCGATATCGCTCTGCTCATCCTTTGCCGCATCGTATTCCGCGTTTTCGGACAGATCGCCCTGCTCGCGGGCTTCCTTGATTTTCTGTGCGATCTCTTTTCTTTTATTGACTTTCAGATCCTGCAGTTCGTCTTCATACTGCTTCAGTCCCTCATAGGTAAGTACCACTTTTTTGTCAGGCATGACAACCCTCCTATTATTACTCCTTGAACATTGCAATGCATTATATAAGAAAAGAATGGTGATGTCAAGAAAAGGCCCTTTCGATCAGCATCTCCGTTTCTTCCCGGCTTTCCGCCATGTTGACGGCATTTCTGATCCCGGATGCATGCGGCAGGCCGTGAAGATACCAGCCGATCTGTTTCCGCATTTTCAGGACGCCGTTCCGCTCTCCGTCCGCTTCGATCTGCATGGACAGATGCCTTAAAACCATTTTTCTTTTTTCTTCCGGAGACGGCTCCGGAAGGAGTCTTCCGCTCTTCAGGTATTCCGCTGTCCGGCGGAATATCCAGGGATTCCCGAAGGCGCCTCTGGCGATCATGACGCTGTCGCAGCCGGTTTCTTCAAGCATGGACCGGGCGTCCTCCGGCGTATAGATGTCGCCGTTCCCGATCACGGGAATGGTCACCGCTTCCTTCACCTTTCTGATGATCTCTCTGTCGGCCTTCCCGGAATAGTACTGCTCCCGCGTCCTTCCGTGCACCGTGATCGCGGCCGCGCCCGCATCTTCCAGGATTTTTGCAATTTCCACTGCATTCCGGTCCGTATGGTCGAACCCGGCCCTGATCTTCACTGTTACGGGTTTCCCTGTTCTGCGGCAGAGTGCGGATATGATCTTTCCGGCCAATGCGGGATTTTTTAACAGCGCCGATCCCTCTCCGTTTCCGACCACCTTCGGTACCGGACACCCCATGTTGAAATCAAAAATGTCCCAGGGTCCGTCCGAAAGCCTTGACGCAATTTCGGAAACAATCTCCGGATCGGATCCGAAAAGCTGGAGGGAAAGCGGTCTGTCCGTTTCCTCCGTCCGTAAAAGATCTGCCGTATTCCGGTTATGATAAAGGACCGCCTTCGCGCTGATCATTTCCGTGCATGCCGAAGAACATCCCTGTTCCCTGCATATTCTCCTGAACGGCAGATCCGTTACGCCGGCCATCGGCGCGAGTAAAATCCCCTGTCCCATATCAACGGTTCCGATTTTCATGATTTCTATACCTTGTATCCGAGGAATACGACTTTAAAGAAAAGCTCGAGTTCGTTCAAAAGCTCTTCCCGGTTATTCTGAAATTCCGATATCTTCATTTCGCAGGCGATCTCGTCGAAGTTCCCGTCGCCCGGTGCGCACCTGACATCAAAATGAAGTTTTCCGTCCGGGGTGAACACCATGGTGAGAATGCCGCCGGCATCCTCCGTAAAGGTGACGCACATGATTTTCAGTTCCCGTCTGATCTGTTCCGGAAGATTTGCAAATCCGGGATTCAGATAATACTTTTTGTTATAGGAATTCGCTCCGCAGAGAACGATGTTGTCCTTTCCCTCCGATTCCGTTTTCCCTTCACTCATAAATTCTCCTTCCGGTGTCTTCTTTCCATACTTCAGATTCTGAAACTGCCGGCGCTGCCCGAAGCGCCTGCTTTTCTCTCTGGAAAATTCTGCTTTTCCTGAATCAGGTTTTCCTGAACCGGGCCCGGGAAGACTTCCCGCCTTCTGCTTTCCTCACGCGGCGCATACCCCGAAGGGACAAAATTCCGTTCGCAGCCCTGTGCACGGAAAGGAAAACGCCGGTCCGGTTTTTTCACGGATCGGCGTCTTAAAATCCGGACTGCCTTATCTGTTCAGAAGCTTTGTGATCTGCCACTGGTCTTCCGGAATGTCCTTCTTCATGGCCAGCGCTTCCTGAATATCGAAGTCGCAGAACTCGCCGTGCTTATAGGCGACAAGACGGTTGCTCTTTCCTTCCAGCAGAAGTCCCACTGCCTTCGCGCCCATGATGGACGCATAGACTCTGTCCTTGCAGGTCGGGCTTCCGCCTCGCTGCATGTAGCCCAGTATGGTTGCACGCGTTTCTATTCCGGTCGCCGCCTCTATCCGCTTCGCCATGGATGTCGAATGGCCTATGCCTTCGGCATTGATGATGATGTGATGCTTCTTGCCGCGTTTCCGGTTTTCGATGATATGATTGATCAGGACCTGTTCGTTTCCGTCATAGCGTTCCGGTACCAGGATGTCCTCGGCGCCGTTCGCGAAGCCGCACCACAGTGCGATATAGCCTGCATTTCTCCCCATGACTTCAATGATGCTGCAGCGCTCATGCGATGTGGACGTGTCGCGGACCTTGTCGATTGCCTCCATGGCCGTATTGACTGCCGTGTCGAAGCCGATCGTGTAATCCGTGCAGGCAATATCCAGATCGATGGTTCCTGGAAGGCCGATCGTATTGATTCCCAGTGCGGCAAGCTTTCCCGCACCGCGGAACGAACCGTCTCCGCCGATGATCACGATTCCGTCTATGCCGTGCTTCTTGCAGATATCCGCTGCTTTTTTCTGTCCTTCCGGCGTGGTCATTTCCGCGCATCGTGCAGTATAAAGAATGGTTCCGCCGCGGTGAATGATCTCCGAAACGCTGGTCGTCTGCATATCGATCATCTCTTCCTGCAGAAGGCCTGAATAGCCTCGCATGATTCCCTTGACCTTGACACCGTTATGAAGTGCCGTACGGACCACCGCACGGATAGCCGCATTCATGCCCGGCGCATCTCCGCCGCTGGTAAGAACACCGATTGTCTTAACTTCTTTCGCCATTTGAGCCTCCGTTTCAAAAAAGAACAAATACGCAAAAAAGAACAAATACGATTTCATATTTTAAAGCAATTTTCCCGTCATTTCAACAGTTTTGTGACAATTTTAACATTATCCGCTCCGAGCCTCATCTTTACGGGGGCCGCCGTCTTTTCGTCCGCCTTCACTTTCCAGCTGTCGCCGAGGTAACGGATCTGCTTTTCTTCCCTCAGATAAATCTTCACCGAATCGGTCCCTTCGCTGTTTCCGAGATCGATCATAAGCGACGGCAGATCCTTCTCATAGGCTGCCCTGTTCGCATACTGGATCCAGAGAACCGCTTCGGTCTTTAAAAACGGAATGAGCCGTTCGCAGATCAGCTTTCCCTCGGCATCCTCGTCGCCCAAGGTCACTCTGCCTTCCACGAACACCTTGTTGTCATCCGTCAGCATGTCCCGGTATCTCTCATAGTCCTTCGGGAAGAAGATGGTTTCCGTGGTCCCGACCAGATCCTCGATCGTGATGAAGGCCATGGTTTTATTGTTTCTTGTCGTCTTTACGGTCCGGTCGGAAATCAGACCGCCGATCGTCACCCGTTCTCCGTCCCGCACCCTGGCTTCTCCCGAATCCGGATCCACGATAAAGTCCGTTGACTTTGCGGTTACGGTTTTTTCCCACAGCTCCGCATATGCTTCCAGCGGATGACCGCTTAAGTAAATACCGAGTGTTTCCTTTTCGAACGCGAGGATATCGTCCCGCGAGAATTCCTCCGTTTCCGGGAAGGCAATGCGGAAGCTGTTCTTATCATCCTCTCCCGCAAAATCAAACAGGCTCATCTGCCCGCTCATTGAATTTTTCTGCGTGCTGTTCTTTCTGTCCAGAAGATCCGGAAGAATCAGCACCTTCTGCCGGCGGTTCCCCGGAAGGGAATCCATGGCGCCGGCCTTTACGAAATTCTCCAGCGTCCTCTTGTTCACTTCCCGGCTGCTTAACCGTTCCACGAACTCTTCGACGGAACGGTACGGTCCGTTTGCCTCTCTCTCCTTTACGATCTCGTCGGAAACACTGGTACCGACATTCTTGATTGCGGAAAGCCCGAAACGGACGCCGTCCCCGGATACGGAAAATCCGCTTTCTCCCTCATTCACATCCGGTGGCAGTATTTTAATTCCCATCCGCCGGCACGTCAGGATATACTCGGAAATCTTTCCTGTATTGTCCATGACCGAAGTCATCAGCGCCGCCATGAATTCCTTCGGACAATAGAACTTGAGCCATGCCGTCTGATAGGACACAAACGCATAGCAGGCCGCATGTGATTTGTTGAAGGCATACTTTGCGAAATCCGTCATCTCATCGTAGATGTGCTGCGCCGTCTGTTCCGGAATTCCGTTCGCAATGCAGCCCTTCACGTTCTCTTCCGGATTCCCGTAGACAAAGTTCTGCCGCTCCTTCGCCATCACGGAAGCCTTCTTCTTGCTCATGGCACGCCGCACCAGATCGCTTCTTCCGAGCGTGTACCCGGCCAGATCCCGCACGATCTGCATGACCTGTTCCTGATAGACAATGCAGCCGTACGTGGGGGAAAGGATGGGCACAAGCTGGGGACACTCGTAGGTAATGGAGGAGGGATCATTTTTGCCCTGCAGATACCGTGGAATAAAGTCCATGGGACCCGGACGGTACAGAGAAATCCCGGCGATGATGTCCTCCAGGTTCTGCGGCTTCAGTTCCTTCATGAAGCTCTTCATCCCGGCGCTTTCAAGCTGGAACACGCCCTCCGTGTTCCCGGTTCCTATGGAATCCAGCACCTTCCTGTCGTTATAATCGATCTTTAAAATATCGATCTCCCTGCCTTCTTTTCTGCCTGCAGCTTCTGCCGCGTTCTGGATGACCGTGAGCGTTCTCAAGCCCAGGAAATCCATCTTCAGAAGACCGAGTTCTTCCAGCGCGGTCATGGTGAACTGCGTCGTGATGGAACCGTCCGCCGCTCTGGAGAGCGGCACATATTCATCCACGCTTTTTTTCGAGATCACCACACCCGCCGCATGCATGGAGCTGTGGCGCGGAAGTCCCTCGAGGCGTTTCGAGAGATCGATCAGCTTTGTGATCTCTGGATCCGTTTCATAGGCATTCTTGAAATCCGGGCTCTGCACCAGCGCCTTGTCAAGCGTCATGTTCAGTTCGTTCGGAATCATTTTTGCGACCGCATCGCACTTTGAATAAGGAAGATCCAGCACCCTTCCGACATCCCTTACGACGCCCCTGGCCGCCAGCGTGCCGAAGGTGATGATCTGGACCACGCGGTCCTTTCCATACTTCTGCACCACGTAATCGATGACTTCCTGTCTCCGTTCAAATCCGAAGTCCACATCGATATCGGGCATGGAAACCCGTTCCGGATTTAAGAACCGTTCGAACAGCAGCTGATAGCGGATCGGATCGATATCCGTGATTCCGAGGCAGTAGGAAACTATGCTTCCCGCCGCGGACCCTCTGCCCGGTCCCACCGCAATCCCGTGCGATTTTGCAAAATTGATATAGTCCCAGACAATCAGGAAATAATCCACGTATCCCATTTTCCGGATGACGCCGAGTTCATAGTCCAGACGTTTCCGCAGGGTCCCGTCGTCCTCCGGGTAACGCTTCTTCATGCCCTCGTCGCAGAGAGCGCTCAAATAGGTCCAGGCGTCGTACCCTTCCGGACAGTCGTATGCCGGAAGCTTCGTCACGCCGAACTCGATCGTGACATTGCAGCGTTCAGCGATCTTCTCCGTGTTGTCGAGCGCCTCCGGCGCATACGGAAAGAGTGAACGCATCTCCTCTTCGGACTTTAAGAAATACTGGCCGCCTTCATACCGCATCCGGTCCGTATCGGTCACTTTTTTTCCCGTCTGGATGCAGAGCAGGATGTCATGCGGCTCGGCATCCGCCGCATAGATATAATGAATGTCGTTTGTCGCGACAAGCGGGATACCGGTTTCGGCGGAAAGCCGCATAATTCCCTGGTTTACGATCTTCTGTTCCGCAAGCCCGTGATCCTGCAGTTCCAGGAAAAAGTTTCCCTCTCCGAAAATATCGCGGTAGTTCAGCGCCGCCTTCTTTGCCTCGTCGTACATCCCGCGGACCAGATATTTTGCCACTTCGCCGGCAAGGCAGGCTGACAGGGCGATGATTCCCTCATGAAAGGTCTTAAGCGTTTCGTAGTCCACCCGCGGCTTGTAATAGAACCCGTCCACGAATCCCTTCGAAACGATCTTCATCAGGTTCGCATAGCCGGTGTTGTTCTCCGCGAGCAGCACCAGATGATAATAGCGGTCCTCGCCCTTCGTGTTCTCCCTGTCGAAGCGCGAGCCCGGGGTCACATACACCTCGCAGCCGATGACCGGACGGATGCCCGCATCCATTGCGGCCTTGTAAAAATCGATCACGCCGTACATGGCGCCGTGATCCGTGATGGCAAGCGAATCCATGCCCAGTTCCTTTGCGCGGGCAATGATCTCTTTTATTTTACTGGAACCGTCCAGAAGAGAATATTCCGTATGGACGTGAAGATGCGCGAATGCCACCGGGCTGCTCCTTTCCGCTGCTGTTTTGATCTGCGTCTTCTGCTGCACCGGACGGGTTTTTAAGCTGCTGGTATACCCTCCCGGATTTTCAAGAAAAAACCGGCCGGCCTTTTTAAGCCGACCGGTCCGGATTCAAAGCTTATGCTGTTTTCTGACAAAGGTACTTTTCAATTCCGTCTATTGCCTGTTTTTCATCCCTGCCGTCCGCTGTTACCACGATTTCCTCTCCCGAGGTAAGGCCGAGCGTCATCATACCCATGATACTCTTGGCGTTGACACGTTTGGAATCATTGTCCACATAGATGCTGCTTTCGTACTGACTTGCCACCTGCACGAGCATGGCGACCGGTCTGGCTTCAAGCCCTGAATCAAGTTCGACGGTAATAGATTTTTTGATCATAATTTTCTCCTCCTCGGCCGGTAGGTTTATTCCTCCGTGCCAAAAAAATTAACAATTCAGATATTCCCGTTCTTCCTGATTTCCTCTGCAATCCCGCAGAGTTTTCTCAGCCTGTGATTTACCCCGCTCTTTCCCACCGGCGGACTCAGCATTTCCCCGAGTTCCTTCAGATTCGCCTGCGGATTCTTAATCCGGATCTCCGCCATTTCCCGGAGACTGTACGGAAGGTCCTTATATTCCTCCGTACCACAGATCAGTTCTATATCCCTGATCTGTCTCACCGATGCGGATACCGTCTTCGACAGGTTGGCCGTTTCGCAGTTCACCTGCCTGTTCACATCATTCCGCATGCCCTTGACAATGCGGATATTCTCAAAGTCCATCACGGCAGTCGAAGCTCCCATAAGCCCGAGTGCCTCAACGATCTGATCGCTTTCCTTCAGATAAACAATATAGGACTTCTTGCGGATTACTATTTTAGCATCCAGTTTGAAAAAAGAAAAGATACCTTTCAGCTGTTCCGCCTTTGCCCTGTCCGGAGCCACGATCTCGAAATGATAGAATTTCTCAGGATCGGAAACAGAGCCCGCAGAAAGAAACGCGCCCCGTATGAATGCTCTTTTACAGCAGGTCTGACTTACCACCCGGTTTTCCCTGAGAAAAAGCCTGTTGTCCGGCGCGGCGCCTGACCCTGCAAGCTTGGTGCCCTCCAGAATGCTGCTGATGTCTTCTCCTCTTTTTATGCTGACCGTATAGGAATGACTGCGGTGGAGAAGCGTGTTCTTCCGGACGGACACATCCGTTCCTATCTTATATGTTTTTTTCAGCAATGTAAAGTATTTTCTGGCCATCCCGGCATGCTCGGTCGTTACGGAAAGGACTCTTTTTTCCTCCGCATTTCCGTTCAGGTGGCCGAGTTCACTTAGGACTGCCGCAATTTCCGCAATCCTGCAGTGCCTTGCCTCGGGGATGATCCTGTACAGTTCGTCCTTCACGCCGGATGAAAAAGACATGTCTTTTCTCCCCTCATACGGTACGCCGGTTCCGGTCCGCATCGCGGTGTTCCGTCTTGACTCCGATGTCCTTAATATTTTCCAGACGCTTCGAGAGTTCACAGGCAACCGCAACGGACCGGTGCTGTCCTCCCGTGCATCCGATTCCGATCACCAGCTTCGTTTTTCCTTCCGCAATATAATGCGGGATCAGAAACAGAATCATGTCGGTAAGCTTTGTCAGAAACTGGTCGCCTGCGCCGTTGGAGAATACGTAATCGCTGACTTCTTTTGCTTCACCCGTTTTTGTCCTGAGCGACTCCTCATAAAAAGGATTCGGCAGAAACCGGACGTCAAAAATGAGATCCGCCTCAGCCGGTAAGCCGTACATGAAGCCGAAGGAAAGAACGGTAATGAAAAGATTGCGGTACCCTTCCCGGTTCACAAATATTTTTGCCAGCTCCTTCTTTAAATCCTTCGTCAGAAGACCGCCGGTATCAATCAGATAATCCGCCTGCTTTCTTAAAAAGGAAAGCTGTTTCCGCTCTTCTCTGATCCCGTCCTCCAGGCTTCCGTTTCCGGACAGCGGATGGGCACGTCTGGAAGACTTGTAGCGTTTCACAAGCGTCTCGTCGTCCGCATCGAGATAAAGGATTTCGTACTCGATTTTCTCGTTTTGAAGCCCCGCCAGCACATCCTTCAGATCGTTCAGTTTCCCGCCGCTCCTGATGTCCGTTCCGAGCGCCGCGCCGGACGTGTATTCGGAATTCAGCGTCAGCTCCGCAAATTTCGGGATCAGCTGCACCGGAAGATTGTCCACGCAGTAATAGCCGAAATCCTCCAGCATTTTCAGCGCGACGGTTTTTCCCGCTCCGCTCATCCCCGTCACGATCACGAGTTTCATTTAAAATTCTCCAATCATTTTCACTTCCGGCGTAAGACGGACGCCCGCATTTTCATAGACCCGCCGTTCGATTTCCTGAATCAGCTTCCGGACATCGGCTGCCGTGGCGCTGCCCCTGTTGATGATGAAGCCGCAGTGCTTTTCCGACACCTCCGCGCCGCCGATGTGAAACCCCTTAAGTCCCGCTTCCTCAATCAGTTTTCCCGCAAAATATCCTTCCGGCCGCTTGAATGCGGAACCGGCGCTCGGATATTCCAGCGGCTGCTTCTCTTTTCTCTTCTCGTTCAGTTCCTTCATCTTTCCGGATATCGCCGAAGCCTCTCCGGGAAAAAGACGCACCTTCACGGACAGCACGGTTCTGGACAGAGAAAGAATATTGCTGCTCCGGTAGCCGAGTTCAAGTTCATCCGGGAACACGCTTGTCTTCGTTCCGTCCGCCTCCAGGATTTCGACCTCCGCCAGAATATCCTTTATCTCTCCGCCGTAGGCACCGGCGTTCATAACCAGTGCGCCGCCGATCGTCCCCGGGATCCCGGACAGGCATTCCATTCCGGAAAGAGATCTCTTCAGAGCCTCGGCGGAAACCGCGCCGAGCAGGGCGCCCGCCTCCGCCGTAAGAAAATTTTCCTCGCAGGTAATTCCCGAAACAGTCTTTCCGAGCGCTATGACAACGCCGCGGTAGCCCCGGTCTCCCACCAGAAGATTGCTGCCGTTTCCGATCACGGTGAACGGCAGATCCTCTTCCAGACATTTTTTTACGGTTAAGGCAATCTCCTCCGGGCTCTCCGGTTCCGTATAGAAATCAGCAGGCCCGCCGATCTTAAACGTGGTGTGGCGTGACATCGGTTCATTTTCTTTCCAGGGTTTCATGCCTGATCTTCCCCGGACCGCGGACTTGTTTTACCGGCACCGTTTTTTTCCGTATCCGTAGTCTTCACTTCCGTCTTCTTTTTTATGACCGTGTTCTTTTCGATATTTGCCTGCACGCGGTTGTAAAGCTCCTGTGCTGCATTGTACCCCATCATCTTCTGTCTGTGGTTCACCGAAGCGGACTCGCAGATGATTGCCAGGTTGCGGCCGGGCCGGATGGGAAGTTCGTGACAGACTACCTTGTTGCCCAGGAATTCCGTATACTGGTCTTCAATTCCCAGACGGTCATATTCCTTGTCCTTGTCCCAGTCCTCCAGCTTGATGACCAGATCGATCTGCTGCGTGTCCTTCACGCTCTCGGCTCCGAACAGAGCCTTCACGTCAATAATTCCGATTCCGCGGAGCTCTATGAAATGCTTCGTGATATCCGGTGCGGAACCGATCAGCGTTTCGTCCGACACCTTGCGGATTTCCACCACATCGTCCGAGACAAGCCGGTGTCCCCTTTTGATCAGTTCCAGCGCGGCTTCGCTTTTTCCGATCCCGCTCTCTCCCATGATCAGCACGCCTTCGCCGAACACATCGACCAGCACGCCGTGCACGGTAATGCAGGGAGCAAGCTTCACTTTGAGCCAGCGGATCAGCTCCGCCGTAAGATCGGTTGTCACGCGGGGAGAAACAAGACAGGGTACGCCGTAATGATTGCAGTAATCCAGCATGATCTCGTCCGGCTGCAGATTCCGCGCATAAACAATGCAGGGAATGCGGTAGCTTAAGAGTTTGTCGTAGATTTTCTTTTTGACTTCGGACGGCATCTGCCTCATGTACTCGGCTTCCACCATCCCGATGATCTGGACGCGCTCGCTGTCAAAATGCGTAAAGAATCCGGTCAGCTGCAGGGAAGGACGGTTCACGTCCGGCACCGCAATGAGGACATTATCCGTATCGATTTCCGGAGTCATGTTCTTTAATTTATTTCTTTCGAGCAGTTCGGTAATTGTCACACCTTCCATATCAGTCAGCTCTCCTTTTTTAAGTTCAGGATAATTTTATCGTATCATAACCGTGGAAAAAATCAAAGACGGCCTTCGCGGCCTTCGCATTCATTCCCGGAACCTGCTTCAGTTCCTCTTCGTCCGCCTTCCGCACCTCTGCGATGTCCCGGTAATATTTTAAAAGTGCCTTCGTCCTCGCCGGGCCTATGCCCGGAATATCGAGGAGTCCGGAACGGACCTGATCCTTTGAGCGCAGGCTTCTGTGATATTCGATGGCAAACCGGTGCGCCTCGTCCTGTATGCGGGTGATCAGCCGGAAGCCTTCCGAATGCGTATCCATCGGAAGCTCTTCGTCGTGGTATAAAAGACCTCTCGTCCTGTGACGGTCGTCCTTCACCATTCCGCAGACCGGCACGGAAATCCCGAGTTCCTTCAGTACCTCCAGGGCAATGTTCACCTGCCCCTTTCCGCCGTCCATCAGGATAAGATCCGGTAGCTTTAAGAACCGGTCGTCTTTGTCATCCAGACTGTGCATCAGTCTTCTCGTCAGAACTTCCTTCATGGAAGCATAATCATCCGGACCTGTGACGCTGCGGATGCGGAATTTCCGGTAATCGCTTTTCTTCGGACGCCCGTCCTCGTAGACCACCATAGACCCCACGGATTCCACGCCGCTGATATTTGAAATATCATAGGCTTCCATTCTGCTCAAAGCAGTGAGCCCGGTCAGCTTTTCGATCTCGTGAACCGCGCCGGTGCTCCGCTCTTCTTCCTTCAGGAGCTTTTCCCTGTCCTTTGAAAGAACCATCTCCGCGTTCTTCTCGGCAAGCTCCATCATCCGTTCCTTCTGTCCCTTTTTCGGGATGATGAGATCCACCTTCGATTTCCGTTTTCCGCAGAGCCACTCTTCGATCAGGGAAGCGTCCGGGACCTCTTCCTGCAGCCAGATCTCCCGCGGCAGAAACGGCGTGCCGGCGTAAAACTGTTTCAGAAAGCTTTCAAGGATATCTCCGTTTCCCTCATCCTCCGCCACATGCAGGTAATGATGTTCCCTGCCGACCATCCTGCCTTCGCGCACAAAAAAGACCTGGACGACCGCATCCTTCTCGTCCCTAGCAAGTCCGATGATATCGCGGTCTTCCAGACCCTCCGAAGTGATCTTCTGCTTCTGTGCGACATGCTGCACGCTGTTGTAAAGATCCCTCAGTTCCGACGCACGCTCATACTCCGTTTTCTCGGATGCTTCCTCCATCTCTCTCCGTATTTCGGAAAGCACCGGTTCAAATTTCCCGTTCAGAAATTCCAGGGCCGCATCCACGGACTTCCGGTATTCCTCCGGGGAAATATATCCCTGGCACGGCGCGTTACACTGATGGATATGATAGTTCAGACACGGACGCTCCTTCCCGGTATCCCGCGGAAGATTTCTCGAGCAGTCGCGTATTTTAAAGGCCCTGTGGATCAGGTCCAGCGTGTCCCTTACAGCGCCCGCGCTGGAAAACGGTCCGTAATATTTTGCCCGGTCCTTCTTTAACTGCCTTGTCAGAAAAATGCGGGGAAACGTTTCCTTTACCGTCACCTTGATATAAGGATAGGTCTTGTCGTCCTTCAGCATGATATTGTAGCGGGGACGGTTTTCCTTGATCAGGTTGTTCTCCAGGACCAGCGCTTCCAGTTCCGAATCCGTGACAATGTACTCGAACCGCGCGATGCGACTCACCATCTGCCTGATCCGTTCCGTCTTGTCCCTGGGCGACTGAAAATACTGCCGCACGCGGTTCTTTAAACTGATGGCTTTCCCGACATAAATGATCGCATCCCGCCTGTCGTGCATGATATAGACACCGGGAGAGGAAGGAAGCTTTTTCAGTTCTTCCTGGATGTCGAACATGATGTCTTTCCTCCGCGCAGATGATCTCCCTCATACTGTTCCTGCATTTCCAGAAATTTCAGAAGTCCTTCCACCTGCTGCTTTTCGCTGCCGCCGAATCCCGTAATACCGTACGACGTATAGATCCCGTCCAGGTCCGACTGTGTGATGCGGTTTATGTTCCTGGTGAGGACGGCTTTCTTTACTTCCCTGTCGTCGGCATCCAGAAATTCGATCAGGACGGAGTTCTTCACACTTTCCTCCGCTTCGGCTGCATTGTCCTCTGTCCCGTCATTATCCTCCGGGGACAATGCGGACGGTCTTCCTGTTCCGTTCGTCACGGTAATGCCCTGCGCCATATCCTCCGTTCCGTTCTGCCGGGGCTCTGCCTTTTTCGGAACAACCGGCTCAAACCGGTATTTCTGTCTGATCTGCGGATATTTTTCATGATCCACCTCGCTTAAGAACTCCTCCGCCGGACGCGCCCATATCCCGAAATCCCCGTAAAGAGCCTGATAAACCACCACGGGCTCCTCCGTTTCGGAATTCTTCGCGACACAGATGATCTGGTAAAGTCTGTTCTTAAAATGCCTGTAAAATTCGCCGGGTTTCGGCAGGGTTCTGTCTGTCATAAACTTGTCCTCCGCTTTGCTTTCCTGCTGGCAGAAGTATAGCACATTTTCATGTACCTATGCTATAGTTATACGGGGAGCTCAATATAAAGGGGGAAGACTATGCAAATCGGTTTTGACAGCCAGAAATATCTGACCATGCAGTCAGAGCACATCCGCGAACGGATCTCGCAGTTCGGAAACAAACTGTACCTGGAATTCGGCGGAAAACTGTTCGATGATTACCATGCATCAAGAGTACTGCCCGGGTTCAGACCGGACAGCAAACTGAAAATGCTTCTGCAGCTGAAGGACCAGGCAGAGATCGTGATTGCAATCTCCGCTTCCGACATTGAAAAGAACAAGATCCGCGGCGATCTGGGAATTACCTATGACGTGGATGTCCTCCGTCTGATCCAGTCCTTCCGCGACAAGGGCCTTTACGTCGGCAGCGTCGTGATCACCAGATACACCGGACAGTCCGGTGCGGATCAGTTCAAGTCCAAGCTGGAGGCCATGGGCATACGCGTATACCGTCATTTCGTGATCGACGGATACCCTGGAAACATCCCGCTCATCGTCAGCGAAAACGGCTACGGGAAAAATGATTTTATCGAAACTTCAAGGCCGCTTGTCATCGTGACGGCACCCGGCCCGGGCAGCGGAAAAATGGCGACCTGCCTTTCGCAGCTGTACCATGAAAACAAGCGCGGCGTGAAGGCCGGCTATGCCAAGTTCGAGACCTTCCCGATCTGGAATCTGCCGCTGAAGCATCCGATCAATCTCGCCTACGAGGCTGCCACCGCAGATCTTCAGGACGTGAACATGATCGACCCGTTTCATCTGGATGCCTACGGCGTCACGACCGTGAACTACAACAGGGATGTCGAAATATTCCCCGTGCTTTCCGCAATCTTTGAAGGGATATTCGGCACCTGCCCGTACAAGTCTCCGACCGACATGGGCGTTAACATGGCGGGTAACTGCATCAGCAACGATGAAGTCTGCCGGGAGGCCAGCCGTCAGGAAATCATCCGGCGCTACTACGCTTCCCTGAACAGACTGGCCATGGGCGACTGCACCAGAGACGAAGTGACAAAGATAGAACTGCTGATGAAGCAGGCAGCCGTTACGACGGCGGACCGTTCCGTGGTGCAGGCCGCGCTTCTGAAGGCGGAAGTGACCGGTGCGCCCGCTGCCGCCATGGAACTTCCGGACGGAAAGATCGTGACCGGAAAAACAACGGATTTACTCGGTGCCAGCGCCGCGCTCCTTCTGAATGCGGTCAAGGAACTCGGGAACATCCCGCACGATGTACATGTGATTTCACCGACCGTGATCGAGCCGGTCCAGAAACTGAAAACGACTTATCTCGGCGGAAAAAATCCGCGTCTGCATACGGATGAAATTCTGATCGCGCTTTCCATGTGCGCCTCCGCGGATCCGAATGCCGAGAAGGCACTGGAACAGCTCCCAAAGCTGTCCGGTCTGCAGGTCCACACTTCCGTCATGCTTTCCGAAGTGGATATCCGGACCATGAAAAAGCTGGGGCTTCAGGTCACGAGCGAGCCCCGCTACGAGAATAAAAAAATCTATCACTGATCTGAACGGAGGCGTTTCTGATGGCAATTCAAACCGGAATCATAGAAATCGATCTTCACGGACTGCGCACGGAACAGGCCAAAGCCAAAATTGATGCGGCCGTCCGGAATGCCTCGCCGTCCGTTTACCGGATCCGTCTGATCCACGGTTATCACGGCGGCACCGCCATCCGCGACATGATTGAAGAAGAATACGGCTACGGCAGAGAGCCGAAGGTCGTGCGCATGGAACCCGGCGCCAATCAGGGGACGACGGAGCTCATCCTGCGGGAATACTGAATACGGTATGAATTGGCACACATCTCTTCCATTCTGGATGAAGATGGTATCAAAAATTACACAATATTAACTTGGTACACATCTCTTCCACCCCGGACACGCTTCCGCCCCTATCGCCCTTCGGGCTGGGGCTTCCGGATTCCTTTGGAATCCTCCTGTAAGCGCCTCGTGTACCCATTCGGGCACAGGCAGCGGCACCTAAGGCCGCAAAGTACGCGGCCTAAGTGCCGGCCTCGGCGATTGTCCGTGGAGGAAGAGATGTGTACTTTAATTTTATTTCAATGTCCGAATTTCAATTTCCTTTATTCAGATTCCTGCCTGATGTTCAGGCCGCAGTTCATTTCATGACAGGAAAACTGTCCGGTTGGAAGAAATGTGTGCCCTAATTTTAATATCCAGATTTAAATTCAATATTCAGATGCCCGCAGGATGTGCCGGCAGGGAGCATCCGGAAGGCAAAACATTTTTAAGTTTCATTTATTTTATTCTTCTGATTTTCCCAGAATGTTCAGACAAGGAGTCGTCCGACAAGCAGAAATAATTTCGAGTTTTCTTTTTCCGGGAGTCCGAAGTCCGACGATGGAAACATATTTTTTCTGTAATACATTCCGATCTATGCAAACGCCCGCCGGGACGCATAGAAGCCTTCAGGCTTCGTAGTCCCGGCGGGCGATTTTGCACAGATCGGATTCACCAGTCAGTAAAGATAAAAAAACTTTTCCATCCGTCAGACGAGGATGACCTTCTTCTCTTCCGGCGGAACCGGAATTTCCTTGATCTCGCGGAAGATCTTCATGAATTCCTTGCCCGTGATTGTTTCCCGCTTGATCAGGAAATCTGCGATCTTATCCATGACATCCCTGTTTCCGCGCAGCATGGAAAGCGCCGTGTCATAGGATGTCTTTAAAATCTCCATGACTTCCCTGTCAATCTCCGATGCAGTCTCGTCCGCGCAGTTCATGACCGTTCTGCCGGTCAGATACTGATCTTCTTCCGTGGCGAGGCCCATGAGGCCGAACTTGTCGCTCATGCCGTATTTCGTCACCATGTCCCGGGCAATCTGCGTTGCTTTCTGAATATCATTCTCCGCTCCGGTCGTAACGGTATCGAATACGATCTCCTCCGCCGCTCTTCCGCCCAGGAGGCTCACCAGCATGTCGTCCAGTTCCTTCTTCGACTTCAGATAGGTCTCTTCTTCCGGCACATACATGACATAGCCGAGCGCACCCATGGTACGCGGAACGATCGTGATCTTCTGGACCGGCTCGGAATTTTTCTGCAGGGCACTGATCAGTGCATGACCGACTTCGTGGTAGGAAACAATTTTCCGCTCCTTCTGATTCATGACGCGATCTTTCTTTTCCTTACCGACAAGTACCACTTCCACGGCTTCGAACAGATCCTTCTGCGATACGGCATTTCTTCCGTTCTTCACTGCCAGGATGGCCGCTTCGTTGATCATGTTTGCCAGATCGGATCCCACAGCACCGCTCGTTGCCAGCCCGATCGCTTCAAGGTCGACCGTATCGTCCATGGAAACATCCTTGGAATGGACCTTCAGGATTGCAACTCTTCCCTTCAGGTCCGGACGCTCGACGATCACTCTCCGGTCAAAGCGTCCCGGACGCAGAAGCGCCGGATCCAGGATTTCCGGACGGTTGGTTGCGCCGAGAACAAGAAGTCCCTTGGAGGAATCGAAGCCGTCCATCTCGGAAAGAAGCTGGTTCAGGGTCTGTTCCCGTTCGTCATTGCCGCCGCCGAACCGGGAATCCCTGGTTTTTCCGATTGCATCGATTTCATCTATGAATATTATGCAGGGCGCCGCTTCCTGTGCCTGCTTGAAAAGATCCCTGACTCTGGACGCTCCGACGCCTACGAACATTTCCACGAAATCGGAACCGGAAAGGGAAAAGAACGGTACCTTCGCCTCTCCAGCCACGGCCTTCGCCAGCAGCGTTTTACCGGTCCCGGGCGGACCGACGAGAAGCGCCCCTTTCGGGAGTTTTGCTCCGATCTTCGTAAACCTCCCCGGATTATGCAGGAAGTCGACGATCTCCGTAAGCGATTCCTTCGCTTCGTCCTCTCCGGCCACGTCCTTGAACGTGACCCCCGTTTCCTTCTGGATATAAACTTTTGCGTTGCTCTTCCCCACTCCCATGATTCCGCCGCCGCCCATGCGCTTCATCATGAAATTCATGAAGAAAAGAACGATCAGGAACGGAAACACAAAGCTCGCAATCGAATAAATAATGGAAGCGGTATCCTGCCGCTCACGTTTTGTTTCGACGCCGGCTTTGTAAAGACGGTTGATCAGTTCGTCATCATTTTCCACGCGATAAGTATAATACTTGGTCGTCGGTGTATATTTCTTCGAGTCCCTCTTTACGGTTACCGTGATCTGCGTGTTCTCAATCACAGCCGAGGACACTTCTCCACTGTCGACCATCTCCATGAACTCTGTATAGGGGATCTCCACCGTCGTGCTTTCCATGATCTTGGTCCGCATGAGCGTCACGATTGAAAACGTGATGAGAGCCGCTATGATCAAAACCATGATGGTCTGACCATTGTTCATTTTCCCCGGTCCGCCATCATCAGGGCTTTTGGGCGTCGGATTTTTATCATTCATCTTCTGTACCTTACTCCTTGTCTTCTTCCGTCATTCTGATACTGCCCGACTTAATTTTGCGGACAGATAAATTTATTATATCATACCTTTTGAAAATTCGCTTTTATTCATTCAGATTCTTTGATTTTATTCTCAAAAGCTTTACCGTAAACGGATTTGGGTGTATATTATTGTTTTATTAAATAATCACAATTGCCTAATATTTCTAATATTTATTCATTCGGACAGGAGGAATGTTTAAAATGCCGGTTAAATATGTTTTCGTCACCGGCGGTGTCGTTTCCGGTTTGGGAAAGGGAATCACCGCAGCATCTCTCGGGCGCCTTTTAAAGGCACGCGGTTATAAGGTCACCATGCAGAAATTCGATCCGTATATCAACATCGATCCGGGGACCATGAACCCCATCCAGCACGGAGAAGTCTTCGTGACGGACGACGGCATTGAAACGGATCTGGACCTCGGACATTACGAGCGTTTCATTGACGAAAACCTCTCCATCGAGTCCAATGTCACGACCGGAAAAATCTACTGGTCCGTCCTGCAGAAGGAGCGGCACGGTGATTTCGGCGGGGGAACCGTGCAGGTCATCCCTCACATCACGAACGAGATCAAGAGCAGATTTCACCGCAATCCGAACGCCACCGGAACGGAAATCGCCATCATTGAGGTCGGAGGCACGGTCGGCGACATTGAAAGCCAGCCTTTTCTTGAGGCCATCCGTCAGTTCCAGAACGACGTCGGCAAGGAAAATGCCATTCTGGTCCATGTCACCCTGATCCCCTACCTGAAATGCAGTCAGGAGCTGAAGACGAAGCCGACGCAGGCAAGCGTCAGGGAACTCCAGCAGCTGGGAATCCGTCCCGATATCATCATGGCGCGCACGGAGAAACCCCTCACTGATTCCATCCGCTCAAAAATTGCCCTTTTCTGCAATGTCCCGAAGGAAAACGTTCTCCAGAACATGGATGTCGACGTTCTTTATGAACTTCCTCTGGTTCTTGAAAAAGAACATTTTGCGGAAGTCGTGCTGAAGGCCCTGCATCTTCCCGACCAGAAACCGGATTTAAAGGACTGGGAAGACATGATCGAGGCATGGAAGCATCCGGAAAAAGAAGTCACCGTCGCTCTGGTCGGAAAGTATATCCAGCTTCATGATGCCTATATCTCCGTTGCCGAAGCTCTGAAGCACGCCGGTGTGGCAAACCATACGGAAGTCCATATCAAATGGGTGGATTCCGAGAAGATCACGCCGGAAAGCATATCGGATATTCTGGGAAATGTTTCCGGCATTCTGGTGCCCGGCGGCTTCGGCAGCCGCGGAATAGACGGCAAGATTCTTGCCGTGAGATATGCCAGAGAAAACCGTATTCCGTACCTGGGTCTCTGCCTGGGCATGCAGATGGCAATTGTGGAATTCGCCCGCGATGTAGTCGGATATGACGACGCGCACAGCGTCGAACTGGATCCCGCAACGCTTCATCCCGTCATCGCCCTTATGCCGGATCAGAACGGCGTAACCGATCTCGGCGGGACGCTCCGTCTGGGCTCCTATCCGTGTGTTCTGGACAAGACTTCCGTCGCCTATAAGCTTTACGGCGAGGAAACCATCCATGAACGCCATCGTCACCGCTATGAAGTCAACAACGATTACAGGGAAGCGCTGGTTTCCCATGGGATGAAGCTCTCCGGGATATCGCCGGACGGCCGCATTGTCGAGATGATTGAAATTCCGGACCACCCGTTCTTCGTCGGTACACAGGGCCATCCCGAATTCAAATCCCGTCCGAACAGACCGCATCCTTTGTTCCGGGGATTTATTGCGGCGTCTTTAAAATATCAGGACGAAAACAGGAAATAACCGGATCAGTTGCTGAAAAATGCTGCAGGCAAATGCAGTAAAGCAAAAAGGCTGCTAAACAGAAATGGCTGCTAAACAGAAAAGAGGTTTTTCCGAAACTACGGAGCCTGCGGCTCCTATGCGTTTCGGAAAGACCTCTTTTCTGTACCTGTGGTTTTCTGTACCTGTGGTTTTCTGTATCTGTGCTCTTCTGTACCTGTACTCTTCTGTACCTGTACTCTTCTGTGCCTGTGCAATCTTTCAGCTTTATATTCATGACAGATTTTTCCTGCAACTTTCCCGAAAAAGGACAAAAATAAGAAGTGGGTATCGATTTTTGAAATTCGTAATCGGTACCCACTTCTATTCTGAAACCGGATCAATTCCCATTGGTTTCCAAGACCTCAACTTTCTGCAGAATAACTTCTTCGAACCAAAACCCGATTCTTTGTATCCGATTCTGATTCTTCTCCTTAAGGCTTTTGTCCTTTTGGATTTTTTGCTTCCGCCATAAGTCTTTTGTACTGCCGGCGGTTTTGAAACTATTCAGTTTTAAATTTCCCGATCTGCTTCTCCGATATTTTACCGTCCATCATTTAAATGAGTTCCGCCGGTGAAACGAAGGATTTACTTTCTCGTCGCAAATCCGATTTCTTTACGCTCGGCAGATCTGCCGGTTAACTGCTTTCTCGGCTGATCGGTTTTCCTGTCCGGCTGGAAAATTCATTCAGTCGGAAAAATGAACTATGCCTTCGGTTTGTACCTCCTTGTTCAGATTGTCTGCCGCTTGTCTGGCGGCTTCTTTGTTTCTCTTTCTTTGTAACTTCATTATATTCACCCGCCATGCATTTGTCAATACATTTTCAAAATTTCACACTCTTTTTATAATTGTTTTTAAATAAATACTTCATTTACTGTTTAATGCCATTTTGATCTGTTATTGTCGCTCAATTCATGTATTCAGAAACAACATGGATTTATCTTCTTCCGGGTAGTAGAATAGAAATATGAAAACAAACATCCAGTCTGAAAACCAGCCGGCAGATTTAAAAAAGGAACCGGTCATCCGCAACGAAATCACGGAAGGAGCGATCGGAAAACAGCTTCTTCTTTTTTTCTTCCCGATCCTGTTCGGGACTTTTTTTCAGCAGCTCTATAACACGGCCGACGCCGTTATCGTCGGAAGATTTATCGGCAAGATTGCCCTGGCCGCAGTCGGCGGAACCACCGGCACCATTCTGAATCTGTTTGTCGGGTTCTTTGTCGGCCTCTCCTCCGGCTGCGCTGTGATCATTGCGCAGAATTTCGGAGCCCGTCATGACAAATCCGTCAGCAACTGTGTGCATACCGCCATCGGATTTTCGATCGTGGCCGGACTTTTCATGACCGTGGTCGGGATCATCATCACTCCTGCCGTTCTGTCGCATATGCAGGTACCCGCGGAAATTCTGGGACAGGCAATCATATATTTAAGAATTTACTTTGCAGGCATGACCGCCAACCTGATTTATAACATGGGCGCGGGAATTCTCCGTGCGATCGGAGACTCAAAACGTCCTCTCTATTTTCTGATTGTCAGCTGTTTTGCCAACATTGTGCTGGATCTTCTGTTCGTAGTCGTGTTCGGCATGGGCGTCGGAGGCGCCGCATTTGCCACCATTCTCTCCCAGCTCATCAGTGCGGTTCTCGTAATCCGCGTGCTCATGCGGTCCAGGGAATCCTATCACCTGGATCTGAAAAAAATCCGGATCGACCGTACCTGCCTTTCCAAAATGATCTATGTCGGGCTTCCCGCCGGCATGCAGTCCGCAATGTACAACATTTCCAACATCATCATACAGGCCAGCGTCAATTCCTTCGGTACGGACACGATTGCCGCCTGGACCGCCTACGGAAAAATCGACGTCATCTACTGGATGATGATCAATGCCTTCGGGATTTCCATCACGACCTTTGTCGGGCAGAACTTCGGAGCCGGGAAAAAGGACCGCATCTACAAGGGGATCCGCGTCTGTCTTCTGTACAGCGCCGCATCCACCGTGCTTATCACATTTTTAATGCTTGTCTTCGGGAAGTACATCTACATGCTTTTCACTTCCGATGCGGCCGTGATCGAAATCGGCATGCAGATTCTGAAATTCCTTGTCCCGACCTTTATCACATACGTCTGCGTCGAGATTTTCTCCGGCGCCCTCCGCGGCACCGGCGACTGCTGGGTCCCGATGATCATGACCTGCCTCGGCGTCTGCGTGCTGAGGGTCATGTGGATCCTGATCGCGGTTCCCATCAACAACAGTATCCTGACCGTTGTCTTCTCCTACCCTCTGACATGGACGGTCACAAGCGTTCTCTTCCTGATCTATTTTCTTTTCTTCAGCAACCTGCGCAGGAAAAAGAATCCGCATGCTGTCTGATTCCAGGAAACAAAAAGTGGACTGCCGAAACACACAGGAACGAAGTTCCGTAGTTTCGGCAGTCCACTTTTTGTTCCGCCTCATTGATCCGCTTTATTATTCTGCAATATAAATTCTGTTTAATTATTGCCTCACCCATAACTTCCGTACCGGAAGCTTCCCGCCTACTCCATCCGCTCTTTCCCCGTAAAGAACAGCGCGATGGTTCCCGGTCCGGTGTGGGCACCGATCACAGCTCCTATCCAGGTGATGACGACTTTTCCTTTCATATGCGGGAAACGCGCTTCGATCATATCCGTCACTTCCCTTGCATCCTGCTGCACGGCGGACTGACAGATATAGCACTTCCCGTCATACTGAAGGCCGTTGTCTGCATTTTCCTCCATGCGTCTGACGAGTTCTTCCATGGCCCTTCTCTTGGTTCTGATATTCTTCTGCGGAGTCAGTTCGCCGGCACGGTTCACATTCAGCACCGGACAGATTCTTAGAAGGCTTCCCACGACCATCTTTGCATGGCTGATTCTTCCGCCTCTGAAATAACTGGTCAGATCGGAAGAAAAGAACCAGTGATGGACCTTAAGCTTGTTCTCTTCCGCCCAGGAATGAAGATCATCGATATTCATTCCCTGATCCCGCCTGTCGGCCAGCAGATCCATGAAAAGGCCGTATCCCGAGGATGCGGCAAGGGAATCCACGACCAGCATTTTCCGGTCGGGATATTTCTCCCTTAATTCCGCTGCGGCAATCGAAGCCGAATTGAAGCTTCCGGAAATTCCGCTGGACAGCGAAATATGAAGAACGTCTTTTCCTTCTTTTAAAAACGGCTCCCAGAATTCCAGGTACTCCTGAACATTCACCTGACTCGTGGTCGGCATGGAACCTCTTGCAATTCGGTCAAAAAACTGATCGTACGGTACACTTTTCCCGAGATCGTCCGGATAAGTCACTCCGTCCATGGTAAAATGAAAAGGTACATAAGCTATGTTTCTGCTCTGAAAAAATTCCTCCGGCATATCGGCAGTTGAGCAGCATGTCAGCATAAATTCGTTCATCCGGATCTCCGTTCTGAAGCATAATAGACATTTATTTCCGTTCCTGTAAAGCATCTTCAGTATAAGGTATTTCCGGGCATCATGCAATCATTTAACAGTTTCCCGTGTAAACAAAATGCAGGTTTTTTCCGGCCCTTTCCGCCAGCATATAAATAAGCCCGATATCCGTCGCATCCCGGTCCGTCATGCGGTAACGCGGGAAAAAGCGGGACAGATGGAGAGGGATATCCGGATCTGTTTCCGCAAGCCACGAAGAAATCCTGTCGATCTCTTCCGGCGTGTCATTTTCTCCCGGAACAATCAAAGTTGTCACCTCAACATGGCCAGTCCCGGAAGCCCGCCGGATGGTATTTTTCACGGTTTCCAGATCTCCGCCCCATTTCCGGTAACGGAGAGGATCAAAGGTCTTTAAATCGATGTTCCAGGCATCTGTAAGCGGAAGGATTTCATCCAGAACGGCATCCGCTGCCTGACCGTTTGAGACCATCACATTCTGCATTCCTTTTTTACGGATGCGTACAGCGCAGTCCCTCACAAATTCCCACATCGTCAGCGGTTCGTTATAGGTATATGCAAGACCGATATTCCCTCTGCTCTTCAGTTCCTCTGCCTTCCGCGCAAGTTCATCCGGCGTAATTTCCGCCGTCCCGGCCTGCCTTTCCGACACCTGGGAAATCGATGCATTCTGGCAGAACGGACAGCGCATGTTGCAGCCGAAACTGCCGAGCGAAAGAATAAGGCTTCCGGGATGAAAACGCCGCAGCGGTTTTTTCTCGATCGGATCCAGTGAAAGTGACGTAATGCGGCCGTAGCTTCTGGATACGATATGCCCGTCCGCATTTGCCCTCGCGCGGCAGAAGCCTTCCTCTCCCTCGGAAAGGACACAGGCATGCGGACAGCACCGGCAGGTTTCCGTCATAAATGCCTCACAACCCGGAAACGTTTCAGCGTCACCGGTTCCTCCGGACCTATCCCGGCTTTCTGCCTGGAAATCATGATCTGGTCTTTCACCGTATCGACTCCCTCCAGGTTGGGAAGCAGAAGCCCTCTTCTTCTCCCGTTCGTCACAATGACGCCGTATTGTTTCGGATCCAGTTCTTCCTCCGAACGGATGCCTTCCGGCTTCTCCAGAACATCGACGCTGTAGCAGAGCCTCTCCAGCTCCGCTTTCCGCACTTTCGGAAAACGCGGATCGTAGATTCCCGCGCTGATCGCATTGCAGATGATTTCCTCCGCAAGCGTCTTTCTGGTCGGTTCGATAGTGCCTATGCAGCCGCGGAGCATCCCGTCTTCCTTTAACGACACGAAAGCACCCGCCCGGCGGCTTAAAAGTTCCTCCGGAAGGTCCTCCGTCTCTACGTTCAGGATCCTGCCGGCATTCACATATTCCTCAAGCGCTTTCTTCGCAAGACGTACAAAACTGTCCATATTAATTCGCACCTCCTGATTCCAATGAATAAAATACGATTCCATACCCGACGCCGAACGGTCCCTCATAGGAAAGTTTCTCTGCCCGGAACGGCAGGTTCTCCAGCGCTCCCGCCATCATGCAGAAACCTCTCTGTCCGCATTCGCCGGCATGATCGCAGAAGTCCTCATCCAGTTTCAGAAGGCTTCTGAAATCGCCTTTCCCCATGATCTCCATGATGCGTCTGTCATATTCCGGACCTTCCTTCCGGTAACCGTACGGTCCGTCCTCCTTCAGGCAGTGGGACAAATCTCCGCTCGCAATGAACACTGTCCTCCGTCCTGTTTTTTCCGCCGCCTCCGCCACCTTTCTTCCAAGTTCATAATGCATGCTGAACGGAAGTCCTGAAATCCCGCAGCGGATGATCTTATAGTCCGTATAATAGTGATTTAAAAACCAAAGCGGGATCATGGTGGCATGGTCCAGTTCGGGATCCGCATTGCGGTCGCCTTCCGTACCCGCGGGTAAACCTTCGCTCCCGGCAAGCCTTACAAGTTCATCTCTGAGCTCCCGGTCATACCTGACGCTGATTTTAACCCCCGGCGCCCGGAACCTTCCGAAATCTCCGGAAGCATTTTCTCCCGGAGAAATATGGATGTAATCCCGGTACATCACACTGTGCGGCGACACGATGAAAATTGTCTCCGGTTTCAAGGCGGCTATTCTTTTTGCAGCTTCATGATAGGCTTCGATTGTCTTTCCGATTGCCTTTTCCTCGCCGCGCCCGACATCCGGAATGATAAGCGGTGGATGCGGTACCATGCAGGCCCCTGCAATTCCCATGAAAATCCCTCCCTTTCCAATTGTTCTGCCTTAAGAATTTTCCGTTGTTTCCCGTAAAATAATTATAGCACAGGTATGGATATCCTATACCTGCCCCGGCGGAAAGGCAGCCGTTTCGGGACTCTGCTCCTGCGATTGATGCAGCTCTGCCTATCAAAAAAAACAGATATCCGAACCCCGCAGACCAGGCTGCGAAGCTGCGGATATCTGTCTCTTTCCCTGCATCCGTTTCAGACCGTTCCGTTCTCTTTTCTGCGGGCCGCGGCAAAATAAACAACCGCACCGGCAAAAAGAAGGAGAATACCCAGGACAGGATAGATGGCGGAAAATGGCGTGGTGGTCCCGTAAATCTCCACGACGCCTTTTACAAGGCTTCCGAACAGAAGCGTTACCGCACCGGAAGTCCAGAGATTCCACGCTGCCGGATCCGCCGGAGCCCTGCCAGGATTCTTTTGAAAAATCATACAGGGCAAAGCACAGAGGAGGAGCGGATACAGAAACAGGCTGATCATTGATCGCGAATAAACTCCATGGCTGAAATATTCATAGACAGACGAGAAAAAAGCGCAGAAAACCGCAATCCTGATCCACCTTCCGAAGGCCTTTTTCCAGTCAGTTCTTTCCGATGTAAACAATGTCGCTCACGCTCCTTTCACTGGTTCTTCCGTTCGTCGTGGGATTGTTCACGATGCTTCCGTTGAAATACATGGTGGAGGAACCGCCTCCGTCCAGATTATAAGCCGTTGTGCAGCCAAGCGTATTTTTGATGAAATCCGCCAGTTCCTTTACGGAGAGTCCGTCATTGTCCCCGGTTCTTCCGTCCGCTGTCACGAACACATAATGAAGCTTTCCGATCTGGCCGATCGCGGTACGCGGATTGCTCTTCATGGCCCGTGCCACTTCCGTATTGTCGTCAACCGTAACGGTTCCGTTTTCGATCAGTCCCGGGCCGAAGGAAAATACCTGCCAGGCGCCTTTCGAAAGCAGTTCTGCCGCGGTGATCTCGCCTTCCTTAATAACTTCAAATGTTCCGTCACTGTAGATCACCAGATCCTCCGTAGCGGTTCCGGATGATTTGTCGCGGTAAAGCTTCCCGTTCCGGATGACATATCCCGCATTCTGCGCTCCGTAATAATCGCCGTTGATGGCAATGACCGCATTGTGCTCCGAAGCCATGGCGGACGTTTTTTCCGTCACGTTCTTTCCGTAGGTATTGTTTGCCAGCGCCGTCTGGAGTTCATCCGCGGAGGAAAGGGTGATATCCGCCACATGAATATCCGTATCGCTCTCCCGGTAATCGGTCATCGTGACCGTTACTTTTCCGTCCGAATATACCGTTCCGGAAGATGCAGCCGCGCTGCCGGAGGCTGCCGAAGCCGTTTTTGATGCAGATGCAGAGGCCGATGATGATGTCGTGGTCCCGCTTCCGCCCGTCCGCTTCGTCATTGCCTTGCCCAGTGCGCCGCTAAACGAACCGGTCTCTCCCGTGCCTGCGGAAGAAGCCGCCGACTGCGCAACCGTTTCCGCGACCGCATAGCTTCTCGGAATAACAAAAGTATCAAGCATCACATAGACCGTAAAAAGCGTCATTGCCGCCGCATAGAATCCGGTCCATCTTTTTGATCTTAACAGTTTCATGCTCTTGTCTCTTCTTTCTTTCTGAAAATGATGAATTTCTGTGTTGTGAAGCTTAAGATAAAAAATGTCAGTTCCGTCAGAATTTTCGCGGCATAATGGTTCATCCCGACCGTTGTGATCAGGAACTCCAGCAGGATCGTATTGAAAAGAAGGATCCCCGCTGCCAGAAGCACATACTGAAGAAGCGTTCCGGCCGTATGGCCTTGTTCGCGAAAGACGAATTTTTTGTTGACGGTATAGTTGAACCCGGCGCTTACAATGCGGGCAAATACATTTGCATACCCTGCCGATGCTGCGGTTCCGAGTCCGCCGAGCAGAAAGGAAAAGATCAGGAACATCACATAATCGAGACAGAACGAGGCAAATGATGAAGCCGTAAATTTCAGGATGTCCCTGTAGATCAGATAGGAGTCACGCAGGGTATTGAAATGCGAACCTGCATTGTCGTTTAAATAGACCGTCTCGATCTTCACCTCGCCGATCGGAATTTTATTCCGTGCCGCTTCCATCAGCATGTTCATTTCATATTCATAGCGGTCTCCCTCGATCTTTAAAAGAAACGGGATTAGGTCGGAGCCGAAGGCCCTGAGCCCGGTCTGCGTGTCGCTTAGCCGTACGCCGGAAGCCATCCGGAAAACCATTCTGGTGATTCCGTTTCCCATGCGGCTTCTCAACGGGACATTGCCCGTAAAACTCCGGCATCCTAGAATCAGAGAACCCGGATGTACTTCGGCGCTGTCTGCGGTACGCATCACGTCTGCTGTTTTATGCTGACCGTCCGCATCTGCCGTCACCACCGTCCGGAACATGCTGTGTTTTTCCGCAATATGCCGCAGCCCGGTCCTTAAAGCAAATCCTTTTCCTCTGTTCTTTGCATAGGAAATGACGTCCGCATCTTTTTTCGCCTGTTCGAATATTTTCTCATATGCCGGTCCGCTGCCGTCATCCACGACGATCACGGAAAGACCGCTTTTCTTCAGCTCTCCGATGAAGCGGATCAGTTTTTCGTCCGGCTCATATGCCGGAATGAGTACCGCTGTACTTTTCATGAAAATACCTCTTCCGATCTTTCATTTGTCCGATGCAGTTCCTGTGCATCCGTCAGACGCACTGCCGGTCCTGACACCTGCGGTATCTTAAATCCTGATGCAAAAAATCCCCGCCGGGAAAGGAAAACTCGGATCTTTTCCCTTCTCTGCGAGGAGTATAAAACAGTCAGGTTAAAATAAAGTGAAATCCCGGAAATAATTCAGGATCATACCTGTATGGGCTTGCTGACATCCACCCAGCCTGAAGAACCGGAGGTTTCTTCCAGCTCCGGCAGGGTAAGTTCAATGCAGCTGTTCGAGCTGCCCGCAGCCGGAAAAACAGTTTTAAACCGTTTCAGAGACTCATCCAGATAAACTTTTACGCCGTCCTTCAAGGCAAACGGACACACCCCGCCCATCGCATGGCCGACCAGTTCCGGAAGCTGCTCCGGCTTCAGCATGACGGCTTTGGCATGAAAGAATGCCTTGAACCTGGTGTTATCCGTTTTCACGTCCCCGGCAAGAAGCACAATAACCGGCTTTCCGTCCACCAGAAAAGACATGCTCTTCGCAATCCGCGCCGGTTCGCACCCCACTGCCAGTGCAGCCAGTTCCACCGTGGCGCTTGAAACATCAAACTCACGGACCTTTCCGTCCAGATTCCATTTTTTCAGATACGTTTTCACTGCTTCTACTGACATGGTTCCTGTCTTCTTTCCGTTCCGTTTTATCTGATCAGAGAAAAATCATCGTAGGTCGCGTCGATCACGTTTCCTTCCTTAAAATAAACAAATACGACCTGCTTGCTGTTGATGTCCGTACCGAACTGATAGGTCACGGAGGACACGCCGTTGTCATCGGGATCCGTCTGGGTGAACGGCTTCCCGTAGGTTGAAAGGACATCCGTCCAGGTCGCTCCCATCGGAATTCCGTACAGGGAAAGATCGGGATCGGCCGTGCTGCTCGCGACTTCCACGCCTTTGATCGTGCATTCCCTGAGCTTCATGGAATCCGCGGTCGTGTTCTTGACGTTCAGTTTGATATTCACGAAAGCGCCCTTATAACCGACACGGCAGGAGGCGCTTTCCCCTGCCTTTATGATCTCATCCGCACCGGAAAATACAAAGCCGTCTTTTTCCAGACCCGTAAAGGTAGTGGGGACGCTGATGGACATTCCGCCTGCCATGACGATCGCTTTTCCGTCCTGCTGATGTTTTAAAACCTTGCATTTCTTTTTATCGGTTGAAACTGCGGAAGATGCTGCACTGCTTTTCGATGCAGCCGCAGTGCTCTTTGCCGCCGCAGTGCTTCCCGCTGCGCTCTTACCGGCAGCGGAAGCTTCCGCTGAAGCCTGAGAAGATGTTTTTGCCGGAGATGCAGCAGCAGAAGATCCGGCGCTTCCTCCCGCCTGCCCTTTTGTCCCGCAGCCGGCAAGAAGAACCGCCGCGAACAGAGCAGCGCAAAAGACTGTTTTTCTGTTCCTCAAGGTCTCTCCTCCGTTATGCGGATAACAGGATTTGAACCTGCACGGTCTCCCACCAGCTCCTAAGGCTGGCGCGTCTGCCAGTTCCGCCATATCCGCTTAATAGGCTCATTTTAATGTGCCGGATGAAGTATGTCAACCGGATCAGCGTTTTCACACAGCCGGATAGTTGCGCAAATCCGTATGCAGGTGAATGATTTCTTTGCAGAATTCGGCAGAATTTTCAGTTTTATAGATAGCTGTCAAAGAAGAGAGTCCGGGCGGTTGCTGTTCACTGTTTGGAAGAAGGGAGTCCGGTCTGGTTGCTGTTCACTGTTTGGAAGAAGGGAGTCCGGGCAAAACAGTTTCCCGGGGCGCATAGGAGATTGAAAATCTCCGTAGCCCCGGGAAACTGTTTTGACCGGACTCCCGATTATAAACTGCTTACTCTTCTCCCTGCATGGCGTCGTACCCTTCTTCGCCGGTACGAACTTTGACGACATTCTCCACATCGTACACGAAGATCTTGCCGTCTCCGATATGGCCGGTATAGAGCGTCTTTCTGGCGGTCTCCACGACTTCCTTCACGGGCACCTTCGCGACCACGATTTCAACCTGTACCTTCGGAAGAAGGTTGATCTCCGTTTCGACGCCTCTGTAATACTCGGTCTTTCCTTTCTGCACGCCGCAGCCCAGGACCTGTGTGACCGTCATGCCCGTGACGCCGATCTGATTCATGGCTTCCTTCAGGGCTTCGAACTTGTTCTGCCTCATGACGATATCGATCTTTGTAAGCTTCGATTTTCCGCCCGGCACCGGTAAGGAAGAAGCATCCACAACCGGTACGGCTTTTCCGAGGGTTGTCTGTCCTTTCGTTGGCGGCATCACAGACAGCTTCATGTCATAATCCTTAAAGCGGTTCAGCTGCGGGATCGGTGCATTGTCCTCCGAACCGTAATCCAGTTCCGTTCTGAGAAGCTGGCTGTCCGGATAGGCAAGGACTCCCATTTCGGGGATGTCCAGGCCGTCCAGTTCCTGTTCCGGCGTTACTCGTAATCCCCATACCTTGTCAAGAATGCGGAAGAACAGATAGGACATGCCGAAGCCCCACAGGAACAGACACAGAACCGCAACCAGCTGTGCGGCGAGCTGCGAGGCATCGCCGTAGAACAGGCCGCGTACATTGCCCGCCACTCCGTTCAGTCCGTCGCCGTAGGTTCCGTCCGCGAACAGACCGACCGAGATCACGCCCCAGAGACCGTTGACGCAGTGAACCGAAATCGCACCGACCGGATCGTCCAGTTTCAGTTTGTTTTCCACGAACGGCACCGCATTGCAGACCAGAAGCGCTGCGATCAGCCCGATGATGAAAGCGGACAGACCGTTCACGTATGCGCAGGGCGAGGTGATTGCGACGAGCCCTGCCAGCGCTCCGTTTGCCGTCATGGAAGGATCCGGTTTGCCGTACTTGATCCACATGAAAAACATTGCCACCGTACCGCCGACCGCACCGGATATCATGGTGTTGGTTGCGGCAACCGTAAGCCGGAGGTCGGATGCGTTCATCGTCGAGCTTGCATTGAAGGCGAACCAGCAGAAGAACAGAATGATCGTGCCGATGATGGCCATCGGAATATCATGTCCGGGGAACGCCCGGCTGGTTCCGTCCTTCTTGAACTTGCCGATTCTCGGTCCGATCACGGTCGCACCGGCAAGCGCAAGCATGCCTCCCATGGAATGCACCACAGCCGATCCCGCAAAGTCCACGACGCCGTGCCCGAGTCCGAAATTCTTTCCGATCTGTGAAAGCCAGCCTCCGCCCCACACCCAGTTCGCTAACACCGGATAAAGAAACATGGAAATAAAAAACGAGGTAATGACGACCGCCGAATACTTCACCCGCTCCGCCATGGCTCCGGTCGGAATGGTGACGGTCGTATCCATGAAGACCATATGGAAAAAGAACAGCGCATAGACACTGGCATCGAAGGTTCCTCCGAGAAGGAATCCCTTATATCCGAGTATCCCGCCTATGCCCGGGATGGTGATCGTTTTGTTCAGGACCGAAGGGTCGGTTCCGAGTGACGCGACGCCGCCCGAACCGCCCATCTGAAAGGCAAAGCCGGTCAGGAAAAAACCGACTGCTCCGATCAGGAACACCATGAAATTCATCGTCATGGTATGCGCCGCATTTTTCCCGCGGCAGAACCCCGTTTCCACCATGGCAAAACCGCACTGGAAGAAAAACACCATGAACGCGCAGATCATGACCCAGGTATAATTTGCGCCCAGGAATGCCCTGTTCGCAAGACCCGCCACATCCTGAAGCGTTTCCGAACCGGTGAGTGTCGTATAACCTGTTCCGTTCGGATCCGCGCCTGCCGCAAGCGAAACCGCCGCGGACAGAAACACAAACAGTGCCTGTAATGCAAGAAACAAAAATATTTTCTTCAACTGCTTTTTCATAAATCTCCTCCCCTTTCTTCCTGACACAATGGTTCCGGAACAGATCAGAATAACCGGGCAGAAGGAAATGCTTCACCTCCTGCTCACAGCGCAGACCGCGGTTTTCAAACAGATCCTGCTCCTGCCGTGTCCTGTGCAAAAAAAACGGGGAAGCCGCCGGATGACATTGCATCCCTGCTGACTTCCTCGTCATTTTTCTCTCCGGAGCATCCGGAAATTTCATTCCTCCGTACATACCTTATGTCCTGAAGGAACAACACTTTCTCTGTGACCCCGTAACCCGGCTGAAAAACTTTTTGCCTTCTGTCTGCATTTCCGGGATCGAGTAGGAGAAAACTTTTTCGTCTCCTACTCGTGCCCCGAAGGGGCATAATTCCCTGTGCGGCCCTGCGATCGAGTAGGAGGCAGCTTTTTGACTCCTGCTCGCCGCGCGGGGAGCGATGCTGCGTCAGCAGCATAATTTCCTCTCGCTCCCCTGCGCATAAAAAGGCGCTGCAGGAATGTCCTGTAGCGCCTTCGCTTATGACTGTAATTATAATCCCGTTTTTTCGTTTGTCAAGATGATTTCTGATCATCTCAGTCTCATACTGTCCTTCAGTTCGCGGATGGCATCGGCAAATTTTTTCGAGGTCGCATCGGGATTTCTCTTTAAGATCTCACGCTGCAGACGCTCTCTGAATTTCTTCGTGGAAAGCTCCGGAACCTTGATCTCCTTCAGTCTGTCGCCGATGGAAAGGAATTCCGGCTTTGTAAATCCGATTCCCTGCAGAGCGGCAAATCTCTTCTGAAGTTCTTCCTTGAAATCCGCTATTCTGACATAGCTGCTGGCCTTTGCCTCGGCGTACCTGATCAGCACGGTTTCCTTCATCCGGCCTATCCTGTCCGCGAACAGATCGGCTGCATCGGACCGCATAAGTTCCATCTGCACGCGTATTTCCTCCAGGCTGTTCTTGACTCTCGTCATCGCCTCCAGTGTCTTTGCAAGATCCAGCGCAGCTCTTGCGGAATGGTAGATGTCCAGCAGAAAAACGACCGTCCCGGCCGTCACCATGCCGGTCAGAGCGGAACCGTTGATCGCGAACACGATTTCCTCCACCGGTTTATGCAGGACCTCCGAAAGGAAAATCGTAAGCAGTCCCCATACGACCGAAGAACTCAGGCAGATATATCCCCTGAAATTTATCTTCTGGTTCGAGTAATCCCAGTAGCGCATCTTGAACAGTTTTTCCATTGCCGCGCCGGTCAGATATTCCAGCACGGTAGCTCCGGTCATGCCGTAAAGGAACATCAGCAGATAATTTCCCTTTACCGTCCATGAGACAAACAGCATCATGACGGCGCCGCATCCGTAAAGGGGCAGGATGGGTCCCCGCAGAAATCCTCTGTTCACGAACCGTTTTTCCCGGATGGAAACATAGGACGATTCCAGACACCATCCGAAGAAGCAGTAAAAATAAAAGAAAGCCATCCACTGGCTCCATGTATACTGAAACATTCAGCACATCCTTCTGGCCGGACAGAACAGTTACCAAAAGCCGCAGCCCGCGGCCGGTACAGTCCGACCCGACCATTATAGTACAATCTCTCCTGTTTGTCCGATTTTTATTCGGACAGAGCCTGCCGGTATGCTTCTTCGGGAATTCCGATATCCCGCACCAGTACCTCTCCCGCACAGATCTTCCCGGTTTTACCACAGAGACCGGTTTTATTTCTTCCGAACGTCACCGTCACGTCCGCCCTGACGGCACATCCCATTTCTTCTCCCGTATCGGAATTGATTCCGGACGGAACATCCACGGAAAAGAGAAGCCGGTGCGGCGTTTCATTCACTGCCCGGATCAGCTCCGCGTAACTTCCCTCCACCGGTCTGTGAAGTCCTATGCCGAACACCGCATCGACCAGGACATCCGTCTTCTGAAACGCTTTCTCATGATTGTATGCTTTTACGGTGCCGCCGGAGGAGAGATATCTTTTCATCTGCTCCTGAAACTCTTCCGTTTCCTTTTCGGGCGGACCGCATACCACAAGGCTCACGTTTTTTCCCGCTTTCAGAAGCATATGTCCGATGCAGACGCCGTCCGCGCCGTTGTTGCCGACGCCGCAGCAGATCAGCACATCTCCTTCTTTCCCGGAACGGCTGATGATGTCGTCCGCTGCCGCTGCGGATGCTCTCTCCATCAGAAGCAGCGACGGTATTTTCAGGACCCCGATCGCATAGCGGTCCGCTTTCTTTGACTGTGTTCCCGTTATGATTTCCGTTTCGTCATTCCGCATTTCCTACACTCCCTCGCTTCCCGTCTGCATCCGGTACATGGCGGCGTACTGTCCGTTCTTTCTCATCAGTTCCTCATGCGTACCCAGCTCCTCTATCCTGCCGTTATCCACGAGAATAATGCGGTCGGAATCCCGTATGGTGGAGAGACGGTGCGCGATGATGAAGGATGTTCTTCCCTCCGTGATCTTCAGCATGGCGCGGCGGATCTTCTGCTCCGTCACGGTATCCACGGAACTGGTCGCTTCATCCAGGATCAGCACCGGCGCATTGATCAGCACGGCCCTGGCGATGGTGAGTAACTGCCGTTCGCCCTGGCTCAGTTCCATTCCGCCCTGCGACAGCACGGTGTCATATCCTTCCGGAAGCCTCCGGATAAAGGAATCCGCTCCAGCGGTTTTTGCCGCGGAAACTATTTCCTCTTCCGAGGCATTTTCCCTTCCGTAACGGATGTTATCCCTGACGGATTCCGCAAACAGGGAAGTGTCCTGCAGCACAACGCCGAAGGAACGTCTCAGGTCCTTCATCCTGTAATCCCTGATGTCATGTCCGTCAAGCAAAATCTCCCCGTCCGTGACATCGTAAAACCTGGTCAGAAGATTGATGAGCGTGGTTTTCCCCGCGCCGGTCGGACCGACGACCGCCATCTTCGTCCCTGCCGGCACCGTAAGCGAAATATCCTTTAATACCGAAGTCTCCTCGTCATATCCGAACGACACATTTTTCAGTTCGAAATTTCCCTGCGGGGAAGAAAACGGAAGTGCTCCCGGGACATCCTCCGCTTCCTGCTGCTCGTCCATGATTTCAAACACCCGCTCCGCCCCCGCGACCGCGGTCTGGAAATTGTTGTAGATATTTGCGATCTCCACAAATGGACGGGAAAACTGTCTGATATAAAGAAGAAAGCTCGAAATCATTCCGATCTCGATCGCGCCTCCGGCAGCCAGCATTCCGCTTAAGACGGAGATCGCCACGAAACTTAAATTGTTGATCACATTGGTGATCGGCATGAGATAGCCTGACCAGATCAGCGCCTTCGTGGACACCTTCCGGAACGCTTCATTGTTCTCCTCGAACGACTGCATCATTTCGTCCTCGCGGCAGAATGCCTTGACGACCGTCATGCCGGAAATACCTTCTTCGATCTGCCCGTTCAGTCTTCCCAGAATTTTCTGCTGCTCCGAAAAAAGTTTCCGCGTGTGCCTGGTGATCACCTTCGTCATGATCATGATCAGCACCACGCCGGAGAGTGAAATGCCGGTCAGCACAAAGTTCAGCCGCACCATGATGCAGAAAATCCCGAGGACCGTAAAAATATACGTAAAGAGCTGCGTCAGGGAATTGGAGATCGTCGTGCTGATGTTGTCGATGTCGTTTGTAAGCCGGCTCATCAGCTCTCCGTGCTGCCGTTTGTCGAAAAACGAAAGCGGCAGCTTCTCCATGGCAGCGAACAGGGAAGCGCGGATATACCGGATGGTCTTCTGACCTACGGAAGCCATCAGGAACTGCTGCAGAAACTTTACCAGCCAGTCCGAAACGTAAAGACCCGCAAGGAGGAGAAGGATCAGCCTCCTGCTGTCCCCCCTGTCAACTGCCGTGACCGCACGCCCGATCACAAGCGGAGACAGTATGGCGGACGCAGAGGAAAGAGCGGAAAGAAACAGAATCCAGTTCAGTCCTTTTCTGTGTCCCTCTGTCAGATCCCAGAGGCGTTTCAGCGTTCCCCGGAAGTCCTTCGGTTTCACGACCGGCCGGCCTCTCATTGCACCTTTTCCGAAATTTCCCATGGATGCGGGCGGCGGTGTTCCTTTTACGGGTATGCTCATTGCAGGCCTCCGATCTGGGAAGCATAAATCTCCCTGTATGTGCCGCAATTCTTCAGCAGTTCCGCATGGGTTCCGTACCCTTTAACGGTTCCGTCCTCTAAGCAGAGGATGCGGTCCGCCCTCATCACGGTCGAAATCCTCTGGCTTACCAGAAGGACCGTCATTCTTTCCGAGCATTTCTTCAGATTCCGTAAGACTTCGGTCTCCGTCTCCGCATCCAGCGCACTCGTGCAGTCGTCGAGAATCAGGATCTTCGGATTTCTGATCAGGGCTCTCGCGATGGACAGCCTCTGCTTCTGTCCGCCGGACAGGTTCACGCCGCCCTGTCCGAGCAGCGTGTCATATCCCCGCTCGGTGCCGCGGATAAATTCATCCGCGCAGGCTGCTTCCGCTGCCGCTCTTACCTTTTCATCGGCTGCGTTTTTATCGCCCCACTTCAGGTTCTCTCTGATTGTTCCCGTGAACAGCAGTGCCTTCTGCGGCACAAAGCCGACCGCATTTCTCACGGTACGTTCATCCGCTTCCGTCACGTCGACCTGATCGATCAGGACACGGCCTTCGGCCGCATCGTAAAACCGCGGCACAAGATTTAAAAGCGTCGTTTTTCCGGAACCGGTCGGCCCTATGATCCCGACCGTTTCTCCGGCGGACGCGTGGAAACTGACATGCTCCAGGGATTTCTTGCCGGCGCCGGCATAGGCAAACGAAACATCCTCAAAAGCGATCTCTCCCTTTATATCCGGGCAGACCGCCTCTTTGACCTGACGCTGTGCCGGCACTTCATCCATGATCTCCTGGATTCTCCGGGAGGACGCCATGGCACGGACCGCCGTATTCAGAATATTGGTCACCATGCCGGCCGCGAAAAGGATCTGCGTCATATAGTTGACGGATGCCATGAGCTTCCCGGTCCCGGTTCCCGTGTCCGTCCTGAATGTCCACAGAAGGAAAACGATGCCCGCATTGACAGTTAAGTTGATCAGCGGAGAAAACACGGCCATGACCCGCATGGCGGATATGCCCGCATCGCAGAGATCATCTGCGGCAGCGCCGAATTTCCGTTCTTCTCTCTCCTCGGCATTGAAGGCCTTGACGACACGGACGGAAGAAAGAAATTCCCGGCTCACCTCATTCAGCCGGTCGACTTTTTCCTGGAGTTTTCCGAACCGCGGATAACCGATCCGCATGTTGGAGATGATGAACAGAGACGAGATCAGAATGATGACCAGCATCAGCGGAATTTCCCGCGGGGTCTGCACCACGATCAGCACGATCGCACCCACGCAGGTGATCGGCGCCTTGACCATGATCCGCATGCAGCTGTTCACGAAATCCTGGACCTGCGTCGCGTCGTTTGTAATGCGTGTGATGATCGATGCGGGCTGCAGGCGGTCTATATTCTCGAAGGAGAACGTCTGGATTTTCGCATACATATCGCGCCGCAGCTCTTTCCCGATGATCCGCGAGGTCCTGCTGGCAAACAGATTCCGCATGACAGCGCCGACCGCGCCGCAGAAGGCGATTAAAAGCATGATTGTCCCGTAACGGAAAATCTCCCCGACGTCCGCATTCTTAACACCGTTATCCACGATGCGCGCCATGAACGTCGGCTGCATAAGGTCCGCCATTGCCTCCACGGATAGAAAGAACATCGAGATCAGGAAGATGACGATATGATTCCGGATATAATGAAAGATCAGTTTCATCTTTATTCCTTCTTCTTTCTGACGGCATGCTTTCCGCTGCAGACACTGTTTTATACAGCCGTGACCGTAAAATCATAAACCCCGGAACCTGTCTCCCTTACGGAACCGTCTTCCAGCGTGATCCTCGCGGAGGTGTTCGCCGGTATTTCGAAATGGTAATGCACGGTATTCTGATTCCGTTCCCAGCGGCTGACGATTTTCCCGCGGACGGAATGATAGACGCACTGAAGACTTTTAAGACGTATGCTGGTCACCGGGCTTAACAGAATACGGCCGAACCCGGGATCCTTTTCCTCCGTGTCTATGCCGGCCATGCAGCGGAACATCCATTCGCCGATGGAACCGTAGGCATAATGGTTGAAGGAATTCATGTTATCGCTCCAGAAGCTTCCGTCCGGTTTCTTTCCGTCCCAGTGCTCCCACACGGTCGTGGCACCTTGCTTCACCTGATACAGCCAGGAAGGATAGTCCTGTTTCAGCAGCAGATCATAGGCAAGGTCCTGATATCCGTTCCGGCTTAAAACATGACAGATATAGGGCGTCCCCATGAACCCCGTCGACAGGTGTCCTCCGTTTTCGCGGATGAGCTCCGCGAGGCTGTCCGCTGCGGTTTTTGTTTCCTCTGCGGTAAGCATGCCGAAATAGACCGGCAGGATCTGTGCCGTCTGCGTCCTGATTTTGATTTTCCCGTCCGCCATATATTTTCTATGGAAGCTCCGCACGATTCCCTCGAACAGGGAACCGTATTCATCTGCCTCTTCCGTAAATCCCAGTACTTCGGCAGTTTTTCTTACGATGGAAACCGAATAAGCGTAATAGGCGGTCGATGTGAACATTTCGTCCGTCGCGCCGCGGTAGCTGCCGTCCGACCGGTCCAGAGCCAGCCAGTCGCCGAGCTGCGGTCCCCAGTCCCAGAGATACGGGTCACTGCTGCCGTTACCCGCGCCGTCCTTGATATAGGCGATATATTTTTTCATCGCCGCGTAACTGTTTTGCAGAATCTCCCTGTCTCCGTACTGCAGGTAAAGCGTCCACGGTACAATGGTCACCACGTCGGACCATCCCGCGCCCGACTGATCCGCTCCGAGACCGGCATCAGTCAAAAAGCTCCAGTCCTTCGGCAGCACATCCGGCACAACGAACGGAACCGCACCGTTTTTCTTCTGCGCGGCCTTCACGTCCTCCATCCATTTCGAGAAAAATGCATCGGTCCCGAACAGGAAGGATGCCGTCCGTGCGAAGATCTCCGCATCGCCCGTCCAGCCGAGACGCTCGTCTCTCTGCGGGCAGTCCGTGGGCACGTCGTTGAAATTGCTCTTCTCTCCCCAGAGGATATTTTGGCAGAGACGGTTCAGCAGAGGGTCCGAGCAGGAAAATTCCATGGTCGGTTTCATGGCCGTATGCACGGCGATTCCTTCAAACATCTCCGTTTCCGGCCGGCAGGGAAAGGCAAGGATTTTCACAAAGCGGAATCCGTGCGTGGTAAAATGCGGCTCCAGGATATTTTTTCCGTCCCGCAGAATAAACAGATCCTCCTGCTTCGCCTTTCTCAAATTCCTTGTATATAAATTCCCTTCTTTGTCCAGAATTTCTCCGTACTTGAGCTGCACCCGGTCGCCTTTTTGTCCGTTCACGGTGACCTTCAGCCAGCCGGAAAAATTCTGTCCCATATCGATCAGCGTGCTGCCGTCCGGCGTCTTCCGGATTGCGGCAGGTTTCAGACGGTCTGTTCGTTTCGATCCTTCGTTCCGGATCCCCACCAGTTTCCCTTCGGGATCCGGCGCCGGGACCGCATGTTCCCAAGAGGAATCGTCAAAATCCTCTGCCGCCCAGTTTGCGCTTTCCCGCGTAAGGTCCCAGGTTTCTCCGTCATAGTAGGACGAACAGAGGATGCCGCTTTCCCGCGTTTTCCAGGTTCCGTCCGTACGCACTTCCTCCGTACCGTTCCCATATCCGGTTATGAGGACCGCGGCAAAGGAAATCCCGTCTCCGTAAACGTGCGTCTGATGGTTAAAGGAAATATCCCCGTCAAACCATCCGTCTCCCAGCCGGACCCCGATCACGTTCGTTCCGGCATGCAGTTCCTCCGTCACGTCCAGGGACAGGTACTGCAGGTGATCCCGGTATTCGGTCCACCCCGGCGCCATCACATACTCATCCTTCGGAATCCCGTTCACCGAACACGTAAAAAGGCCCTGCGCGCTGATGAAGAGCTTCGCCCTTTCCGGTTTCTCCCGAAGCGAAAAGGTTTTCCGGAAAACAGGACAGTTTTTCAGATCCTCTCTGTCCTTCTTCGTAATCCATATCCCTTTCCAGATTTTCTGATCCCGGATGCCCGTTTCAAAATATGCCCTGCCGCTTTCGACTTCCGTGCCGTCGGAAAGGAAACTTCTGACCTGCCACTCGTAGGCTGCATTTTCCCGCAGCGTTTCTCCCCCGTACCGGATATGGACCGTCTCCGCATCTTCCTGTTCATCGTGCCAGACTACAGCGCCGGTTTCCCGGTCCCGTACCGTGATCTTTCTCCGGAGCACGCGGATGTCCCGTCCGTCGGAAACAACCGCCCAGGAAAACCGCGGGTGATCCGTACAGATCAGTTCCGGATTCTCCATATACTCGCACTGCATATTTTCGATTCTGTTCATCCTGTTCCTCTTTTCCACACATACTGACTGCATCCTTAAATAAAAATAATATCCCTGTTCCGGTTCCGTTGCAAGCGCGAAACCGTCACAGGGATATTGAATTTGATATAAAATTCTATTCCTTTACCGCTCCGGTCATCAGTCCCTTCAGGAAGAATTTCTGTCCGCACAGGAACACGACGAACACGGGAATGACTTCCAGACAGCAGGCAGCCATGGTCAGGTTGTACTGCGTGACTTCCGTACCGACGAAATTATCCAGTGCCAGCGGAAGCGTCCAGAGCTTCCAGTGGGAAATGAAGACCAGCGGATCCAGGTAGCTGTTCCAGGAATCCAGGAACTGCACCGTTGCGATCGCGGCCACCGTAGGCTTGATTAACGGCAGCATGACCTGATAGAAAACTCTCCATTCGCCTGCCCCGTCGATCAGGGCCGCTTCCCTTAAGTCGTTCGGTGCGCTTAGGAAAGCCTGCCGCATCATGAACACGGCCGAAACCGCGATGACCTTCGGCAGGATCAGGGTCCAGTGCGTATTGACGATATTCCAGGCGCTGAAAATAATGAACCGCGGGATCAGCGTGAGCTGCGAAGGCACCATCATCTGGGAAAGATAGATGATGAAAAGCACATTGGAGCCCTTGAATTTCAGTTTCGCGAACGCATACCCTGCGGTACAGGAACTTGCCACGGCAACCGCCGTCGAAATCACGGAAACCTTGATGGAATTCCAGTACGCCAGAAGGAAATGATAATTGGTCGAGGACGTCGAACCGATCCCCAGCACCTTTTTGTAGTTTTCAATATAAAAATACGCGGGTATCCACCTGATCGGAGTCTGCATGACATCCTTCTGCGTCTTGAAGGAAGCCGAAATCATCCAGAAGAACGGCGTCAGCATGAAAAGCGTCAGGAACACGATAAATGCCGTCATGATGATCTTTCCCGTCATGTTTTTTCTGCGTGACGCAGATCCGAAAGACACTGCTTTTACTTTCATCCCATGCGCCTCACTTTTCATCCTTGCTGTTATGTACCCACTGAATGATCGTGATCACCAGAAGGAACAGGAACATGACGACTGCAATCGCGCTCGCGTACCCCATCTTCTTGTACTCGAAAGCGGACTTGTAAATATAATAGACCAGCGTATACGTGGAGGAGCCGGGTCCGCCTTTGGTCATGACGTTCGTATAGCCGAATACCTTGAAGCTTCCTATGATTCCGGTAATGGTTAAGAAGAACGTGGTCGGCTTCAGCAGCGGAAGCGTGATGTACCAGAAGGTCTGTCTTCCGTTCGCTCCGTCAAGGGACGCCGACTCATAGATATCCTTCGGCAGTCCGACGATCGATGCGCTGTAAAGGAAAATCCGGTACCCGAGTCCGGCCCAGACGACGACAAGCATCAGGGCGGGCAGAGCCCAGGTATAATCGGACAGCCATTTCGGCGGCGTTTTCCAGCCCAGATTCCGCACCATGTTCGTGAACGGTCCGTAGGAAGAATACAGCGCCATCCAGACCGCCGACGTGGCGACAATGTTGCAGATGTGCGGCATGTACATGGACACTCTGACCACGCTTGCCACCTTCGCGTTGCAGAAGCGGTCGATCAGAACCGCCAGCACCGCCGCGAGAAAGATCCCGATCGGAACGGTAACGATGGTGAAGATGAACGTGTTCTTAAGGGACGAAAGGAACCACGTATCCGTCACGAGATTTTTGAAATTTTCCATCCCGATGAATTCCCAGTTGAACAGCCCTGCCGTATAGTTCCAGTCTGTCATGGAAACATACAGCGAGATGATAAGCGGTATCAGGCTGAACAGCAGGACGCCCGCCATGCTCGGTGCCAGAAAGGTCATGGCCGTGGCAAAATGCCGGAGTTCCTTCATTCTTGCCTTTGCTGATTTGTTCTTCATAATGATTCCTTTCGTCTCCGGAAATCTTTAGTTATTTCTTAGCGAGAATTTCGTCTGATCTCTGCTTTGCGGATTTCAGCGCATCGGCTACCGGTTTCTTCCCGTACAGCGCGGCGGAAATCTCTTCTGCCAGAACGCTTCCGATTTCCTTGTCCTTTGCAGTCGAAATCGTATTGGTGGCAAGACTCTTGTCGATCGACATGTATTTCTTCAGGGAATCCATATCCAGCGCACCGGCTGCATTTTCCTGCAGAACCGACACGACCTTGGAAGAATCAAATCCGGACCAGAGCGGAATCCGTCCGCCCTTTGCAAGAGGCGCCATACCGCCGCGGATATACCACATGACAAATTCTGCAGCCGCATCGGCATTCTTGGTATTCTGGGCAATGCAGATGACATCGCCGGCACCGGTCGTCTTGGCATGAGTCTTGAATTCGGGTGTCATGTACTTGTCGGACGGGACCGGGAACGGAACCAGCGCCGTGGTGAAGTCGTGCGGATAGGTTGCCTTGTCCATGCACAGACGCATCTGGGAAATATTTAAGGACATTGCGCATTTTCCTTCCAGGAAGGTATTGGCGACTGTCAGGGAATCCGCTTTTTCATCCGCTGCCGTGTAGGCCCATCCCTTGTCCATGGTGGTCTTCATGAGCTCGACGCCCTTTGCCCAGATTTCATTGTCAAAGTTCGTTGCCGTGGCATCCTTGGATGTATAGGTCTTCTGATCTCCGAGTACGCTCGAGATCGCTTCCGTGGAAAGCGTCGCCAGCATATTCGTGCACCAGTTCATTCCGTAGACCTTGTTCTGTCCCTCGCCCTTGGTCAGCGCTTCGCAGGCCTTCGTGAACTGATCGTAGGTCCAGCCGTCGTAGGGAATGGCAACACCCGCATCCTTGAACATGTTTTCGTTGATCAGCATCCATCTGCCGTTCTCGTACTTTGTGGGAACACCGTAGATCTGTTTCTTGTCGCCGTAGTAGAACGGTTCGACGGAGGTCTTTCCGAGTTCCTTGTCCGGGTCGAAACTGTAGGCCTTCAGATAATCCGTCATGTCCTGCATCAGGTTGTTCTTGACACGGTTCTTGTAGGTGGATGCGCCGCCGTAGCTGATGAACACATCGATATCGCCGGGCTGCATCAGCTGTGTCTCCAGCTTCACGTTTCCGTCCGTGTCATTTACGTAACGGACATATTCGGCCTGAACGCCCTGATCCGCATATTCCTTGTTGAAGTTCTTGATCACCTCGTCATAGCCGTACTCAGGCTGTACGCCTGCCCATAAGCGAAGCGTGACGGGTTTTTTATCGGCGGTTCCGAACCATTTCTTTTCTCCTGCCTTGGCCGTTGTTGCTGCCGCTCCCGCCTTCGCGGTCGTACCCGAAGACGCTGCCGCTGCCTTCGTCGTTGCCGCGGCCGATGCTGCCTTCGTGGCTGCTGCGGTCGTTACTGCCTTGGCCGCCGTTGTGGAACCGCTTCCCGCAGACATGGAACATCCGCTTATGAGACCTGTTACCATTACCGAAGCCAGTACTGTTGCAATGAGTTTCTTCATTTCTTTCCTCCCTCTTTTTTCACCGCGTGTTTTTCAGGTCCGTAAACCCGTATTTCATAAATCCGTGCATTTCTGTCGCCGTTCGTCTTCGTGACGCAGACCGTTATTCTGTCGCATGACACCGGGGCGAAGGTATGGACATTCAGCCTCTCATAATTACCGCTGACGTTCAGTTCCTTTACGGCTTTCTTTCCGTTCCAGCAGGTGATTGTATAGTCGGAAACCAGTTCCTTCGGCACTCCCTTCCGCTGCTGCTTCCTTCTCTTGTCCGAAAGCGTGATCTTGATCGCATAGCGGAAGTTTGAGTCAAAGGTCAGTCTGATTTCGGAAACCGTCCTGCATTTTTCAAAATCGAGCTGAACGGTTTCTCCCTGCGGAGAAATTCCCTTCGACATCCAGAGGTTGTGCTCTTTTCCGACAGCTCTGGAAATTCCGTTTGTGATGTTCGTGCATGGATAGCCCGGTCTTTCCGAGCCCGCGCTGATCTTTGCTTCCCGTGCCAGATCGCCTTCGTCCGTATTCCGGATTCCGGGGATGTAGCAGTCATCCTTTAAAAGAAGCTGCTGCAGTTCCCCGATATGATTCCGAATGTCGCCGGGGAAACAGTGATATTTTCTGCACAGCGCCGCAGCGGTTCCTGCCGCCTGTCCGCCGATCGCGCAGGTTCCCATCACGCGGGTGGAGCCGAGCGCCATCTTGGAAACGCTGATGTTCCTTCCGGCCATCAGGAGGTTCCGGATATTTCTCGAATAATAGCTTCTGTACGGTATGGTGTACGTTCCCGGAAACGTAATGATGGTGGAGGGACGCTTGTCAAAATCGTAAAGACCGTTCGCCGTATGGATGTCCATGGCCCAGCCGCCGTACGCGACCGCATCGGAAAACTCTCTGTTGGAAAGAATATCGTTTTCATTCAGCATGTAATCACCGACCAGGCGCCGGCTCTCTCTCATGCCCGGCAGCATGCCTACCCAGTCGATATCATATTTCTGCGCCAGATGATCGCCCCCGTTTTTCAGATGATCCCATATGCCCCAGACGCAGGAAACCAGATCATCCCGGATGGACTCGTAATCATCCACGATATCGGGATCCTTCCCGGAGAGCTCGCACCACCAGTATCCGTAATCCACCGCACTCGCGCTGAAGGAAGTGAGCCGCAGATAATCGGCCGATGCCCGGTCCTTCGTATGGACAGCCGAATGCGGGCGGTACTTCAGCTCCTGCTCCGTAAAATGTCTGGCAATCCGCGGCGGATAGAAAGCAATGTCCCGGTTTCTCTTCACAGCCTTAAAGAGAAGCGTGTTCCCCATGCGGTTGTTGTCGGGCCTCTGAGGTGCATCCTTCTCGCCGAATTCTCTTTTTCCTTCGCTGCCTGTCCGGAATTCCGCACCGCTCAGATATCCGAGGGTCGCATTGCCGGAACAGTCGATGAAAATGTCGCCGGAAATCTCGTACCGGATCTCCGTCGTCTGCTGATAACAGCTGACCGACTGCACAATATCATCCGCCACGGTACAGTCTTCCATAACCGTATTCAGATATGCGGTCAGATTCTTCTGTTCCTTTACCGCCTGGAAAAGGACCATGTCCCATACCGAATAATTGAAGTAGTCGTTCCGGTATTTGTTTTCCAGCATCAGCTCATACAGAATGCCGCCCTCTTCCAGATCGGGCTTCTTCCCGTTTTCCGAAGCACCGCAGATATGCATTCTTACTTCTCCCGAAGCATTTCCGCCGAACACCGGTCTGTCCTGGATCAATGCGGTCTTCGCGCCATGTCTTGACGCTGAAAGCGCCGCGCACAGTCCGGACATCCCGCCGCCTATGATTACCACTTCATAATGTTCTGCTTTGATTTTCTGTGGCCGCCGCATGTCCTCTCCCTGTCCCGGATTATTTGTTATAACATATGTCTGCTTCTGTCAATCCTTTAATAAAATAATAGCTATGTGCTTCTTATATGTCAATACATATTTGCTTAATTTTACTATTTTTGGTAATTATGTTATAACTTATTGATATAAATTTCACTATCAGAATGGATTCTCAGGCCGAAAAATGCAGATTTAAAAGAAATATGTATATACTGCCGTGCGCGGGCCCCGAAGGGGATAAATTTCCTGTTATATAAAAAAACAGGAGTATATGCGGCCGCTGCTATGCGCCGTTATACTCCTGCTGTTTTCCTGTGATGCAGAACGCGTTTATACCGTATAGGTCAGAACAAAATGATTGCGCCCGACCGGATAAAAGCTCTGCGTCACGCAGACGATATTGCCTTCTTCATCCTTGTCGACCGACTGGACCAGCATGCCGAGAGAACTCTCTCTGGAAGACGTGAGCAGCATCTGCCCCGGGTTCAGCTGAACCGGGATCAGTTCCTTCTGAATGGAATTTCTCATGATGCCGTGTTCGCTGAGAACCGTATGCATGTAGCTTTTCTCGAAGTCCGCATTCAGAATGAACGAAAGTTTGCGCGGAAAATAGCTGGTCGTAAGCACGATCGGCCCCTGATCGGGCGAACCGTCTATATAACGCAGCCTCGTAAGCTTGATCGCCATCTCGTCCGACCCGAGAAGCCTGCAGATATTTTCATCCGGCCTGCATTCTCTCAGTTCCAGGACCTCGCTTTTCACCTTTTTTCCTGTCTTCGCTTCCGCAAAGCTCTCCACGAAAACCGTCGTATTTTCGAGGTGTTTCGGCTTGATCACATAAGTCCCGTTCCCTTTTATCCGATGCAGATGTCCGTCATTCACCAGCTGCAGGACAGCCGTGCGAACGGTCAGACGGCTGACATGAAACATCTCGCACAGCTGCATTTCCGAAGGCAGTTTGTATCCCACCGGCCATTCCCCGCTGTCAATTTTCTGCATGATATATTCCGTTATGGTTTCCCGCAATGATTTCATCTGCATTCTCCGTTTAAAATATGTTATGACAATATAAGAACAGCGTGCCACGAAAATACGCAGTCCTGTTTGTTTCAATCGCTATTGACATGAACATTTGAAAGTTTTACTCTGTATATGTTATAACATATTTCCGGAGGAAAACAATATGAGACTTTCAACTTCTACCAATATCCACTGTTTTGATGAAAAAAAGCCCTACAGCATCTCCATGAACGATTCCGTCACCCTGTGTGCCGAAGCCGGCTTTCAGAATCTGGATGCCAACCTGTGCGGACATGCGCGCCGCCCCGGACAGGGACTGTATGAAAGCACCTGGGAAACCTGGGCGCATGAAATCCGCTCCCTCGCCGATTCCCGGAACGTGCGGTTCACGCAGGCACACGCCTACTATCCCGTCGGCCATAACGGCCCGCAGGATGACAAAGCTGCCGATGAATTCGGAGAAGAACTCATGAGAAGAAGCGTGCTCACCGCGGAAATCCTCGGAGCGGAATACATGGTGGTCCATCCGCTGAGCATCCGTACGGAGCCCGGTCTCTACGACTACCGGAAGTCTTACGACTACAATGTGGAATACTGGAAAAAATGGGCCGAATTCTTTCATCAGCACAACGTGGGCATGGCCATTGAAAACATGAACTGCTATTCCCGGGAGCGCAGAAATTACTGCGGCAACCTGGACGAACTTCTGGAACTGATCGATGCGGTCGGCGCACCCGATGTCGGATGCTGCATAGACACCGGTCATGCCTTTATCTCCGGCAACAATGTTCCCGCCATGATCAGACGCGCCGGCAAGACGCTCCGGGCCACGCACATCGCAGACAACCACGGAGAAAAAGACGAGCATATCGCGCCCTTCGCCGGTTCCATCAACTGGCCCGAAGTCATGAAGGCACTGCACGATATCGACTACGCCTATGATTTTTCATTTGAAATCCATCACCTGACCTCGGCCTATCCGGCGTGCCTGCAGAAAGATCTGATTTGCTTCGCCTTCCACCTTGGAGAATATCTGATGAAACTCTGATCTCGTATACTGCCAAACAGGTATCCCTGCGGAACGCATTTATCCGCTATAAACTACTTTTCCGCACTCAGATCAAAAAGGTATTCCTACGGAACGCATTGGAGCCGCAGGCTCCCTAAGTTCCGGAGGAATACCCTTTTTGATCTGTTAAAAATAATTTCTGATCTGTTAAAAAGAATTTTAATCTGTAAAAGCGAATTTTTGATTTGTAAAAATATCAGCAGATATTACTGCGGCGCCACCGTTTCCGCTCCCGACCCTGCTGTCGTACTCTTCACTGCTCCGGGTCCCGAAGCCTTAGCCGTCTCTTCCGTCGCTGCCTTTGTTGCAGCAGTTGCTGCAGCAGTTGCGGCTGAAGTCGCCGGTGCTGTTTCGGCGGAAGATTTTTCAGCGGCAGCCTGACTGCTGCCTGCCTCCGTCGTTTCTCCTCCTGAAGAAGCCTTTGTCGCGGAAGCAGTCGTCTTTGCAACGCCGGGGCCTCCCGCCTGCTTCGCGGTATGTACGATTGCCTGCTTCGACTCGGTGGAATCGGTCGCGGCCGTCTCATCGCCTCCCGGACCGTTCGCACTTCCGCTGCTCTTTACCTTGGCAGCAGTCGTGGGTGCAGCTGTCGTCTCGGAACCGATGTTCGGAAGCGGATGATCATCGTGGTAGGTCTCCTCCGGCAGCGGATTCTTCACTCTTCCGGAAGCATAGTTCTTGATTTCCTCGCTGATCTCCTTCACGGCAGACGACGGCGTATATCCGGTCGTTCCGTAAAGATAATCATGCAGCAGAGATACATTCAGCGTCAGGTCGTTCGCAAATACGAAGTCTCCGCCGTTGCTGTAAACAGTCTTGCAGTAATTCTTCTCCGGGAAGCCGTATGATTTTTCCACATGATATTTTTTGATATTCCACATCATGCTGATAATCTTATCCGTTCCGATGGACGATGCCGTCTCAGGAACTACGGTCTCGATTACATTATTCAAAACCGCAAAATCCATGGTCTTTGCCTTTTCGGCAAGCTGCGCGATAACCGCACGCTGTTTCTCCGTTCGACCGAAATCAAGATCGTCATAACGGATTCGGCAGTAGGCAACTGTCTGCACGCCGTCCAGATGCTGCATTCCGGCCTGCTCGATTTCCTTCGTCGCAATTCCCGTCGAATTTGCCGTTTCGGAAATATAACCGTTGATCCATTTCATCTGTTTCTCGGTGATCTCGATATCGGTTCCGCCCAGAATATTGATGGCTTCCGCCACAGTCTTCCAGTTCACGGCAATGTAATCCTGGATATCAAGATCCAGGTTCTTATCCAGCACGGAGACTGCATTTGCCGGTCCGCCGCTGCAGTAAGCCGCATTTGCCTTCCGGTACCCGCCGCCCATCTTCAGACAGGTATCGCGGTAGACGGACGAGATCTTGATGGAACCCGTATCGTTATTGACGGAAACGATCATGATCACGTCCGAATTGACGCCGTTCAGATCGGAAGCCCGCCTGCCGTCCAGGCCGAAAAGCGCTACCGTCCACTTGCCCGACATGGATGCGATGGCCTCCTCGGAAAGGTTTTCGTTCGTCATCGCGTGGATTTCACTCTCGCCGATCGTCTGGATATTGTCCGCCGCGTGCAGGACCTTGTGGACCGTTGACACAGGCTTGGAAAGCACCACCACAAGGGCAGCGCATGCCGCAACGATCAGGATGATAAGCGGTATCCTTGATTTTGTAAAAACATACTTGCTGAAAAAGGCCTTTATGGAATTCAGTATTTTCATAAATTTTTCCGTTCGTTCCGAAATGACATGCCGCAGGATATGCCGGTTTTATCCCCTGCAGTTGATTCCATACAATAATATCACTTCTTTTGCAGAATTGGTGAAGAATTTACTGCATAAGCCATTTATTGTTAAATTTTTATCGCTTTGTCGTATTAATGATATTTCCGCTTCCGGGTCCCGCGGAACCTCCGGATGCCGCCCTCCCGGGAAAATCACGAGCCACCAGCCCTGCTGGTGGTTTAATGTTGGCCCTACTGGGCCATCTTTGCTATTCCGCCTAAAGGCGGTCTGATAAACCATTCTTTGTTACTGGTGACCGTTTAAAAACGGTCTTGTTACTTTATCCTTCTATCCGATCTTTTTCATACTGTTCAGCTATATACTTCACTATTGTTTCCTCATTTACTTTACCGACTGTCTCGCAATAATATCCTCTAGCCCAAAAATGTCTGTTATATCTTTCCCGATATTCTGGATGTCTATCGAATATCATCAATGCACTTTTTCCTTTGAGCCTCCCTATTGTCTTTGATATACTTTGTTTCGGTGGAATTGATACATACATATGTACATGATCCGGCATTGTTGCTGCTTTGATTATCGTTACTTCCTCCATCTTGCATACTTTGCCAAGTATTTCTCCTACCTCTGCTCGAAGTGTCCCATACATTGCCTTACGACGATATTTCGGTATAAACACAATATGATATGTGCAATTATACCTGCTATGTGCTAAACTTTGATCATCCACTGTGGATACCTCCGTTCTACTTTTGTGTGGTTTACCAGACCTACACTTATTGTACAACGGAGGTTTTTATTTTGTTACTTCGCTCATCGCCTCCAGCATCGTTAAGTCTCCCAAGCTCCGCTTGGGGGTTTATACTGTTTCACTAACCCTGGTCGGCAAATATCCTGTTCCCGCAGCCCATTTCAAACTGTTCTCCACGTTGGTCATATATTTGAGGAAATCCCATCCAGCTGCTTCTTCTGCATCTGTATGACCTTTGAACATCATTAAATTTGAACCACCTGCCGGATAAGAAAGCGTAGTATCTTTCGGTATAGGTCCGGCACCAACTTTAAATTTACATGCTTTTTCAAGCCCTTTTAACTGTGCAGAGCTCTGCATGATCATACATGCTGTCTCGCTTGCAAAAGCATTTCTGCATGCTTCAGATGAGTTATAATCCTGTCCGGAGGGAACATGCATTGTCTTTGCTGCGATCATATCTTTCCATAACTGCAGCGGTTTAGTCCCGCTATCTCCGTTAAATCCGATTGCATTTTCGCTCTCATTAAAAATTGTACCGCCAGCATTCATAACAAGCGCTGTGTAATACCACTGATCCAAAGGACAAGAATAACCAAATGTTCCATCCTTTGATAATTTTGCAGCATCATTTTTTAAATCATCCCATGTAATCGGTGGTTTATTTTCATCCAAGCCTGCTGCCTTAAAACGATCTTTATTATAATATAGCACTGGCACGCTTCTGGAATGAGGAAGTGCAATAAGAGCACCCTTGTAATAAGAAGCATCTAGCAGACCGGACATATAGTCACTCATATCAAACTTTTCTGCATCAACAAACTTCTGGAGATCAACAAGCTGGCCGGCATCCGCAAAAACCCCCAGAGCTCCAATTTCCATCTGTCCAATAACCGGGGCCTCTCCAGCAGCCAGAGCTGCCTGCATCTTAGCAGCGGCATCAGTATAAGATCCCTGCTGTACTGCTTTAACAAATACTTTACTCTGCGACTGATTATAGGCATCGACTATTTTCTGCATCAATTCACCATTCGATGAACCCATCGCATGCCAAAACTCAATCTGTACTTTTCCTGCCGCATCTTTGGAACTTACCGTACCTGCAGCTTTTGAAGCAGCTGTATTTTTCGCAGTACTTGAAGCCACCTGCTTATTCGCACCTGTTGAAGCCGAATTTCCGGAAGCACTGCCACATCCTGTTAACATTGCAAATGATAAAACTCCTGATACAAAAATCGCGAAACTCTTTTTCATTTTTAGCCTCCCTTTTTAAGTTTACATTATTTCAATATTTCCTGAATTGCTTTCCCTTCCGCCCATGGCATTTCAACCCCGAGTACTGCCGCATATGTCGGCGCCTGATCAATTAAACATCCTGTTTCAATTGAAACACCTTGCTTTATATCAGGGCCTGCTGCAAAAAATACCGGTTGTGGTCCTTTATCCGGAAGATGACCGTGACCCGAAACAGACAATTTGTAATCGGAATTATCCGTTGGGCATATAACCTGACCAGCATAACTGTTTCCAAATGAAGTTCCCAGTCTTCCTTCAATTCCAAAAGAAAACGGACCAGTCAGATGTAGTTGGTTCAGTTCATCTTCTGTAAATATCCTTTCACACCCATATTCAATATGATCAACCAGTGAATCCAGAAATTTTTTTACCTCCTTTTTTACCTTCTGATCCTCAGGATCCTTCAATATAACATGCGCAGATAATCCTGCTGAATGAATATAGCATTTATAATCCTTTATTTTACCTTCAGAATCCAAATCAATCATTCCGTTATTGACTAAGAGTACATTTGGATTGAAAATTTGTTCCACCGGCATGTGTCCGTGATCACCCATAATGAAAATATCATATGCTTCAAAATTACCACATGCTCTTAAAGCATCAAATATCTCCCCGATTTTCTTATCACATGCCATCAAAGATTCTTTTGCTTCTTTCGAAAAACCTCCAAACTTGTGTCTTGCGTGGTCTAAATATGACAAATGGAGCATAATCAAATCAGGTTCATGCTGACTTATTATTTCCTTAAGACAGGCTACACCAAAATTATCCAATTGTGGTTGATATTTCCAGTTTAACAGATGCCTGTATTTTTCATACAATTTGTCCATTCCTTTCGAACATACAGATAAAAATCTTTCTGTTGAATCTCCGGATGGATCATCGGACCAGATTTCCGGTACCAAATAGTCTACACTCCTGTCGCCCCCGGTAACCGGCCAGTTGATAACTGTTGTTGTATATCCTCTTTTTTTTGCTGCATCCATAATCGTGTTGACTTTTAAATCTTTTCTGTACCAGTGCCATTGCGGATATTTTTTACCTACCTCAATTTTCTCATTATGATATATTCCATGCGTTTCTTCGTAACATCCGGTCATCATCGTTGAATGCGCCACATATGTCATGGCCGGATACGTTGATTGCACTCGCTTAACAATTGATCCTTTTTTATATATCTCATAAAGATTGGGACATTCCAAAAACCATCTGATATCATCAAAGAAAAGTGAATCTACAGAAATTACCAATACTTTCTTTTGCATTTACGTCTCCGCTGTTATTATTTTATTCCTGAATATACAAATGAATTTCTGATTTTTCGGCTCGCCATCAGATAGATCAACAGAATCGGCACAACAAGAATTACATTTCCTGCCATTATAATATGCCACTGCTGAAGTGTTTCAGATGACTTTAATGCCGCAATTCCAACCGGTAATGTTCTGAGAGATTCTTTCGAGACCATGATCAATGGCCAGAAATAACTGTTCCAGGTTGAAATAAAAGATAATAATCCAATGGTTATCAATGCCGGTCTTGCCATTGGCATCATCACTTTAAACATAATTTTCAGATTACTCGCATCATCCAGTTTTGCTGCCTCTATAATTTCCTGCGGTATCTGCATAAAATATTGTCTCAGCATAAAAATACCAAAAGGATTTGATATGAAGGGAATAATCAGTGGAATAAGTGTTTTCAGTAATTTCATCTTACTGAACATAAAATAAACCGGCAAAAAAGTTATTTGTTGCGGAATCATCAAGCCCAGTAATACTATCCCGAAAAACAGTTTCTTACCATGATAATCATGTCGTGCAAAACTGTAGGCAGCAGGTACAATAATCAGATACTGTAAAAGCAGAACAGCCAGGCTAACAATTAAGGAATTGAAAAAATATGTAACTATTGGAACCGTATCAAATACATGTCCATAATTTTCCAGATGAATTTCTTTCGGAAATAATGTGGGCGGAAAAAGCATTGCCTCTGTATAACTTTTAAATGAAGTACTGATCATCCAGTAAAATGGGAACGCAATCACCAGAACAATTACCAATTTTAAAATAAGGCCAATAATAGTCCGAATCTTCTGAAGAACCATATCATTTTTATTTTTTTCCATTTTTCCCCATCCATTTATTGATAATAAACCTTTTTATTTCCAATTCCGAATTGAATATAAGTCATAATGCAGACTAATATTAAAAGAATTACTCCTGCTGCACATGCTATACCTGGCTTGCCATAACGAAATGCATAAGAGTATATATAGTAAACTAATGTGTTTGTTGAATTAACCGGACCACCTTGTGTCATAACATTCACTGAATCAAATATTTTAAACGATGCAATAGATGCAACCACACATATAAATAAGATAGTCGGGGAAATCATAGGCAATGTGATCTTGAAAAAGGTACGGATCTTGGGTGCGTCATCAAGTTCTGCCGCTTCATATATATCTGAAGGAATCGACTGAAGTGCTGCCGTAACAAGAAGAGTATAATAGCCTACACTTTTCCACACCATTACCAGAACCAACGAAAACATGGCACTTGACGGACTTGAGAGAAATGGATATTTAGGAAAACCCATCTTAGTAATAATAAGGTTCAGGAAACCGGAATCAGGATCCATAAGCCACAGAAACACTATTGAGACAGAAACCATTGAAATAACATGTGGTGTAAAAATAAATCCTTGTACAATATTATTCCATTTTTTGAATTTAGGATTATTTAGCCACACTGCGATAACAATTGCCAAAACCATGGTCAATCCAACAAACAGAACCGTATATATTATCGTATTTGCTATTACCTGATGAAATGTATCTGAAGAAGCCAGCTGCTTATAATTGTCCAGTCCTATAAATACCTTTTTGTCGGATATCAGGCTACCGGAAAACAAAGAATAAAAAATCAAATAAAATACCGGATATACAGTAAAAATGAAAAGAAGGATCATTGCAGGCATCGCAGCAATAAAACCGGTTATTCTATCTCTTTTTTTACTGATGCTTAATCTGGTTTCTTTCACTTTTTTTCAGCTCCTGCCATAAAATTCTTTAAAACTTTTTTTTTGCTGTTTTCATCCACCGTCAGTCTTTTCCCGTTTTTATCAAACAGATATATTGAACTGACAGGTATAGATATCTCAACCGACTCTTCTTCACTTACTTCCAGTGAAGACTTTGACATTAACATGCCATACTGACTTTTACAGGAATAAATTATCTCAGAGCCCAATAATTCTTTCGTAATAATGATGCCATCAAGTGAAATATGCTCTTCTTTTATTTTCTCTAAAAAAGCTTTTTCCGGGCGAAATCCCAACTGTATTCCATCTTCAAGAACATCGCTGATTATATTCATTTGCGGCGTACCTATGAACTGTGCTGCATAAATAGAATTTGGATTAAGATAAAGCGACCTTGGATCAGACTGTTGAACAATCTCACCATCTTTCATAAGCACAATATCATCCGCCATTGACATTGCTTCAACCTGATCATGAGTCACATAGATAAATGTTGTACCTAATTTTCTGTGAAGTTTTATCAATTCTACTCTCATTTGCCCGCGTAATTTCGCATCCAGGTTTGAAAGAGGCTCATCCATTAGAAAGACTTTCGGCTTTTTCACCATAGCTCTGGCCAATGCAACCCTCTGCCTTTGTCCTCCGGATAATGTTGCCGGTTTTCTGTCCAGGTAATCAGTCAGTCCAACTATCCCGCATATCTCTTTTACTCTGGCTGAACGCTCTTCTTTTGATACCTTTTTATTTTCCAAGCCAAACTCTATGTTTTCTTTTACTGTCATTGTTGGATACAATGCATAATTCTGAAAAACCATGGCAATGTCACGTTTACCCGGGGTTAAATCATTTATTTTTTGGCCATCAATTAAAATATCTCCTTCTGTCGGTTCATCTAATCCTGTTATCATTCGAAGGGTAGTAGATTTTCCACACCCGGATGGTCCTACAAGCACAGTAAATGATCCATCTTTAATTTGTAAATTTAAGTTCTTTATCACAACATTTTTATCGAACTTTTTTACTATGTTCTTTAACTGAATTGTTCCCATTTCTCATTCCTTTCATATATATTTCAACTTGAAAATACTGAATTAGAAATTATTCTGTTCATATTGTTACTATAACATTCCCCAATTATTCGTATCTTTGCTGTTTTCCATAATTTCATTGCTCTTTTTATTCTTACTACCTCTGCTGTCACTACCAGTAATAATCTCTCCGTCATCTCACTGCTTTCCTTTAATTTAAAAACTTATTCAAAATATCATTGGGAAATATTGACACAGGCAGACAGAAACAGGGCTTCGGCCTGCCTTACGGCAATCCGAAGCCCTGTCATGATTTATTTCAGCTAAACGCATCCCTGTCCTGACTGTTCAAGCGCCATTAATAGATCCTCACCTCGAACACGGTTGCATCGGCCGCGCCGTTCGTGGAAGTGATCCTGACTTCCACTTCATCGCCTTCCGTTCCCTCCGGGAAACTGATCACGTTCAGCCTCTGGTAATTTCCGCTCACCGTTTTCGTGCAGACTTCCTTTCCGCTGCGCTTCACGGTAACCGCATAGTCTTTTACCAGAGTCTTTGCCACGCCGAGCGGTTCCTTTTCCATGAATGCTTTCGAAACGGAAATGCAGCGTTCCTCCGAAAGGTCAGGGTCAAAGGTCAGGCGGACTTCCCGGAACGCGGAAACCTTCTCCAGTTTCAGGGTAAGCGTCTCGCCTCCGCTGCGGATTCCCTCCGAGCACCACCGGTTCGTTTCCCCGTTTACTTCCCGCGTCACGCCGTTTAAAATCTTTTCTGCCTCATATCCTTTTCTTTCGCTGCTGGCGCTGACTTTCGCTTTCCTTGCAAGGTCAAGAGGATCCTCGTTCGCATAGCCCATGATATAGCAGTCGTTCTTCAGGAGTTCGCGCCGCAGTTCGTTCATGTGCTTCTCTCCGAACGCCTTCGGCGTGAGTTTACGAAGTGCCGCCATGGCCGCTGCCGTCCCAGCCGCTTCCCCGCCGATCGCGCAGGTCCCCATGACTCTTGTGGAACCCATGGCAAGCTTTGTCGCGCTGATGTCTCTTCCCGCCATCATGAGATTGCCGATTTTTTGATTGCAGTAGCAGCCGTACGGAATGGAATAGAGGCCTTCGAAGCTTCTCACTTTCGAGGGAATCTGTCCCTTTGCCGCGAAGCCGCCCGCCGTGTGCTCGTCCATGGGCCAGCCGCCGTACGCAACGCCATCGTCAAACACCCTGTTCTCCCGAATATCGTTCTCCGTGAGGATATAATCTCCCACAAGACGCCTGCTCTCCCGCATGCCGGCGACATATCCGACCCAGGTAAGCTCGTAATTTTTCGCGCCGTGGTCTCCGCCGTTCTTGATGTGGTCCCACACGCCGTATACGCACCGGTACAGTTCCCACCGGATATCTTCGGAAGACCGGATGATGTTCTTCCAGTCTCCGCCGAACTCTATCCACCAGTAGCCCGACTGCACGTCATACTTTTCCACAAGCTGGTCCGCATGATCCTCATAATCCTCGCCCGGCTTCAGGACCACAACGTCGTCCGCATCGTGATAGACCACGATGTCCCCGTGGTATCTGTGCTTAAAGAAACTCTCGTCATAGGTGTAGGCCCAGGAAGGTTTCACAAATTTCACGGGATGCCCCGTGTCCCTTGCACAGAAATAAATCGTATTCCCCATGGTCTCGCCGTCCGGCCTGTCGGGCGCATCCGCTTCGCGGAATTCGGCCTTTTCTTCCCGGCCTATCCGGTACTCGGAACCTGCGAAATATCCGAGCGTCCCGTTTCCGGTCGCATCGATATAGATATCCGCGGTAAATTCATAGCGGACTTCCGTCGTGCTCTGATAGCAGCGGATCCCCTTGATATTTTTCCCGTCGGACAGGACCGTGTCCATGACCGTGTTCATGTAGCTCGTAAGGTTCTTCGTTCCCTTCACCTTATTCCAGAGCACGCCGTCCCAGATGGAAAAATTATAGCTGTCGTTTAAGTATTTGTTCTCCAGCTGCAGCTCCATCAGAATGCCGGTCTCGGCGGCATTCTTCTTTCCCCAGTGGCAGGACGCGCCCGAGATATGCATCCGGGTTTCGCTGCTGGCGTTGCCGCCGTACACGCTCCGGTCCTGGATGAGCGCGGTCACAGCACCTTCTCTTGCGGATGCGATCGCGGCGCTGAGGCCGCTCATGCCTCCGCCCACGACCACGACATCATAGTGCTTCTTTACCGGCGGGTTCTCGGACGGGGCCGGTGTTTCGTGAATAAAATGCTCCACAATTATTACTCCTTAGATTAATACTTTAAAAACATCTTATTGTCTCGTATATTCCACTGCCACTGTTGGATGAAAAGTTAATTTTCCTTCAGCTTCTGTTCCCACCTTACATAATTGCCCTCTTCCACAAACCGGTTCCAAACTTCCATCTTTATTGGGATCAACATACTGCCTAAACCAAGAGTCCATTGTTCTTTTCATTTCTGCACATTTCTGTTCAATCTCTTTCGGACCATATTCAAAATATCTGTTTTCTGTAATAAGATTAAACCGTTCCCCCGGATCATGAACAAGATCATATAATTCATGGGGGCCATAGGGATATCTATGAATATATTTCCACTCTTTTGTCCGAATCATTCTCGCCGGACCATATTCATCAAATACTGTAATATTCTCATGGTATTCCTTTTCAGACTTATTTTTCATAGACTCAAGAAAACTTTTTCCCGGAAGCATTTTCTTTTCAGGATTTTCAATTCCAACAAACTCCAAAAGGGTCGGCATAAAATCATAACCACTAAGTAAGGAATCTGATACTTTTCCTTCTTGAATATATCCCGGTAAACTGAATATACATGGCACTTTGACAGATGTATCATATAGGTTTAATGGAAATGTGCTATTTCCCTTACCCCATATGCCATGATGTCCGCAGTTAAATCCATTGTCACCCATGTAAACAATCAAGGTATTATCTCTTATCCCTCGTTCTTCCAGCTTTTGAATTACTCTTCCAACGCCATCATCTACACCTTGAACCGCTGCATAATAACCGGCAAGCAAATCTCTTACTGTAAGATATTTTCTTTCTGGACTACAGAAAGTCTCACTATACTGTATATCTATTGGATGTTGAATGCTCCAGGAATTACGCGGTTCCTGCGGTATATCTGAAAAAGTACAGTGATTATAATAATCAACATATTCTGGTTTATGCTGATCAACCAGCGGTGAATGTGGCGCCGTATATGTAAGATTCAAATAAAATGGTGCTTTGTCTTTTCTGTCACAGCATGCATCGATAAAGGATAATGCATCATCAGTTATTACATCTGTAAGATATCCCTTCGTTTTTATGAGTGTATTTCCACTGTATACATTCGCATCCCGATAGGTTCCACTTCCGCCAAGTGTAACAAACCAGTGTGAATACCCTTTTTGGGGATGGCTTGTCGCCCCCAAATGCCATTTCCCACTTATTCCACATATATATCCATCTTTTTCCAATAACTCGGTATATCCTGTTATTCCTTCCAAATATTCTACCGGTGCATCTCCATGACGTTCTCCAAGTCCGTTTCTTAGCCAATCATGTACCCCATGCTGTGAAGGTATTCGTCCTGTAAGAAGAGATGCCCTTGCTGGAGAACAGACCGGGGAGACGCAAAAAAAATTATCAAATCTTGTTCCTGTCTTAGCCAATTCATCGATGTTTGGAGTTCGTATTTCATGATTTCCGGTACAGCCAAGAGACCAGTAGCCTTGATCATCTGTTAGTATCAATATAATATTGGGTTTTCTCATGTTAATCTTTCTCATCCTTTCACACTTCCGGCTGCTATTCCTTCTTCAAAGTAATCCTGAGCAACAATATAGAAAATAACAACTGGAACAATCGCACTGGCAGCGGCTGCCATCATCAAGTTATATTCTTTGGCAATATCTTGTAAATACCAGCGAATACCCAAAGTAACCGTAAATTTTTGTTGATTTGACAAAAAAATCAATGGATTCAAGTATTCATTCCATGTATTAATAAAACCAAGTACAGCAGCAGATATTATTCCATTCCTTGTAAGTGGCATAGTTATATGCAACCATATTTTAAAGTGACCTGCGCCATCCATTCGAGCAGCTTCTATCAATGCATCTGGTAATCCCATATAGAACTGTCTCAGCAGAAAAATCACGGTAATACTGAAGAAATGTGGAATTATAATACACCATAACGTATTATATATATGTAATGTCCGAAAAAGGATATAACGAGGGATAATCATGACCTGCATTGGTATCATCATCGTAATCAGCATGATCATGAAGAGAATATTTTTACCCTTGAAGTCGATCTTTGCAAATGCATATGCTGCAAGAGAAGAAATTACAAGCTGTCCTACAACCCCAATGACTGATATAATAATAGAATTCATGTAAAGTCGATAAAATGGAATTTCAGGATGTGTCCATACTCTCTGATAGTTATCCCACCTGATCTGTTCCTCTACCCAATGAAATGGAGATTCAAATACCTGCATGGATGTTTTTAGAGAAGATGATAACATCCAGAAAAGTGGCAATAAAAAGGTTAAGGACAAAATTCCTATAATTATAGTTTTTAATACTATTTCAACCTTTATTTTCTTGTTTTTTATGCTCATTCTCACTCCCTTATCAATAGTGGACCCATTTTTTCTGACCCCAGAACTGAATAAGTGTTACCCCAAATATCAGCAAAACAAGTATCCATGCCTCTGCACTTGCATATCCGAAGTTATAATTTTTAAAGGCTTCTTCATAAATTAGTACCACAATACTTACATTGCCTCCAGATTTACCCCCACTTGTAATAATATTAATGGCGGCAAAAATCTGAAATACATTGATCAATCTTACAATAATCAAATAGAATGTCGTTGGTGATATCAGAGGTATAGTAATAGCAAAAAACTGTCTGACTGGTGAAGCACCATCAATCGCGGATGCTTCGTAAAGTTCCGTGGGAACATTTCTAAGTGCAGCTATATATATAATCAGACAAAATCCGATACCTGAATATATCATTATACAGATAACTGGGATTCGACATAGTGCAGTTGAAGAAAGCCAATTGGGACCTGTAGACATATGAAACACTCCCGTAAAGATTCCGTTTATCGGTCCATCTGTCTGAAATAAAAATTTAAATACTGCTCCCAACGCAACCATATTGGAAATATAAGGGATGAAAAAAGCAAGTCTAAATAATTTTTTACAATATATTTTTCCGCTAAGTACATGCGCCAAAGCCAGCGCAAGAAATACTGATATCGGAACAGTTGTTACTGCATAAATTACTGTATTATATAGCGCCACGTTAAATGAATGGTCTTTGGTAAACATCTTCTGAAAATTTTCCAAGCCAATTACTTTCAGGCCATTCCATCCCGATAAAAAATTCCATTTTGTAAAAGCCAAAAATAAAGATAATACAACTGGATATACAACCATTACCGCAAATACAATAAGTGCAGGAAGTAAAAACATATATCCAGTTAAGGTCTCTTTCTTTTTGTACATTTCCTGCTCCTCCTTAAAAAGCTATGTGTCTATTTCACAGACAATACAGCTTTTCGCTAATCCTACTATTCTTTAATTGCCTGATTTGCTAAATCATTCAAATCCTTTAAGCCTTTTTCTACCGGCATTTCACCAGACAGCATATAATCAGTATATTCATCCAAAAGACTTGCTATTTTACTGTATGCCTTTGTTTTCTCTTCATGATAGGCCGGTGCTCCAATTGCAAGAACGTTAGTTATATATGAATTGACATCAACATATTTTTCAGCCTCCGCACGTGATCCAAACACTAAATCAACAATCTCGTTTGGATCCGTTCCGGTCCAGGTTGTAGTATGACCTGCCTTATAAAGATATTTTCCTCCTTTTGTTGATGCAAACTTTGCAAACGCATAAGCTACATCTGCATCTTTTGCATCTTTGCTTATAACAAAGAATGAATTTGGCATATTTCCAAGCGCATAGTTTGTTTCACCTTTTTTATTAACCGGATAGGGTGCATATCCCATGATAAAATCATGAGGATTGTTCTTGGTGTCCATGACAAATCTTGTAATAATCGATTCAATACAGCTTGCAACATTACCTTTAAACAAAAGGTCACGAGATTTCTTACCGTCTGTCAAAAGTTGTATTTTTTTAAACCAAACCCCATCCTTCTCAGCTGCCAACTCGCGGTTTAGAATTGTAGAACATAACGGATTGTCAAAATCAGCGCTTCCATCTGTTTTATAAAAGGCATCTACTCCTTTTGACTGACGCAATGCATATGTCCAATAATCTCTCTGGTTAAAATCTGTTCCGCCATACACTTCCGTCACACCGGTTGCATCCTTTTTTGTCATCTTTTTACATGCTTCAATATATTCATCCCAAGTCCATTCTTTCGGAATATCTCCGAGTCCTGCTGCCTTCCACATCGTCATATTAAGAGCAACAAACACTGAAAGTCCTCCACTTGGAAAGCAAAATACCTTCCCGTTATATGTGTATGCATCTGTTCCCCATTCCTTTTTGAGATCAAGATTATCTTTTTTTAATTTGTCTGTTATATCCAAAAGCATTCCATTTTCCCACCGTGACGATGTATTGTGTGTTCCAAAGCTCAACATAACATCTACATCTCCAGAAAGTAATGCCGTATCGGCAGTTAAATTTCCCTCAGTATCATTCTTGTATACAGTATACTTCACATCAATATTCGGATAATACTTATGGAAATCATCGATAAGTGCATTGGTTCCATACTGTCCATCAAAGGCTGTCCAGAAACGGATTGTTCCTTTCATGTTAGATGCATTTGGATCTATATAAACGGCACCTGTAGTTCCTTCTGCTTTTGATCCTGAAGAAACTGCCGATGATGCATTGGCATTGGTTATTGCAATCTTTGTGGCAGCTGGTGTACTACTGACGGCTTTTGCAGTTGTAATCGCTGTCGTAGACAGTGCCTTTGTGGAAGTCACAGTTGAAGCAGATCCTCTACAAGCCGTTATTCCAAAGACCAAAGCAATACTTAAACATAATGCTACGATTCTTTTCATCTCCGTAACCTCCTTGAATTATTCAAAATTATACAATTTTCTGCACTTATTTATGTTTGATCATATTTCTTATTTCACTATAAATATAGCGGTTTTAGCCTATCCATGCGCGTAGAAATATGCACTATATCTTTAAAAATCTGCAACATCTATTGCAAGCCTTTCAAATATTTGGTAATGATATATATGGAGGATTTATTATGGACAATAAGTCTAACCTGAAAGAACTGTTAGTGTCTTTAGAAAAAATAAATAATGGATTCGTCATAAAGGATTTTGTCAGCTTTCTAACTTGGGAACCTAACACAGGCGCTCTTCTCCTTCCATATACTGGGCATCACTCACCATTTTGTCAAACAATAAAGAAAAACCCAGATGCATATAATAAATGTGTCAAATGCAGTCAATTATGTCAAAAAACATGTATTAAAAAAAAGGCTCCCTTTTGGGAAACCTGTTTTCTTGGCATTACAGAATATAATGTCCCAATTATTATTAAAAACCATTGTGTTGGTTTGATTTCCATGGGATCTTTTTCTCCTAAAAGAAAAATTGCAGAAAAGAAAATCGATGCTTTGTCTATACAATATAATTTGAATAGATCTCTTCTTAAAAGATGCTTTGATATTAGTGTCGCATCCAATATGCCATCAGAGAATAGTCAACGAGTATTCCAGTTTATGGCCACATTTCTCGCTCAACAATTTGAGCCTTTTGCTTCTGGTAAATCGCTTTCCGAATTAGACTCTCTGTATAAAGGAGTATGTTTCGAACGTATTTTAAATTATATTTGTCTGCATTACACAGATCCTAATATTAATGTTAATACTATCTCCAAAGCTTGTAACTATTCTGTGTCAACTGTAAGCCATGTATTTAAAGAACGAATGAATATGAATATTAGAAGTTACATTAACAGGCTCAGAATCGTTCTGGCAAAACAGGAATTAGCAAAAGGTAATAATATATCCGCAACGGCGATGCTTTGTGGTTTCAATGATACAAATTATTTTTCAAATGTTTTCAGACTATTAGTCGGATTTCCACCTTCTCAATTTGCTAAATATATACATAATAAGCAATCCCTAGATATGTTTAATCCTCCAATGCAATAATTTGAATAGGAGAAAAATGAGATGCATAGATATGTACTGAGTTCAAAAAGTTGGACAATTTTTGATTAAGCTACTTGATATATTTGTCTATTTCCCTGATCAGGCTGATCAATCTGTTAGGTATGCACAGCTTTTATATAAGTGATAAATAAAGATTTGATAGATGTCATATTTTTAAGTTTATATAGATTACTGTCAAAATTATCTGATACCGTTTAATTATGTATCATCTATATAATGTCTGCTAAACAGCTTTGAAAGCAATGTTTTTATTGATGTTGCGTGTTCCAAGGCGCATACTAAGTGCAGGAGAAATGCCATAATTCTTCAAAAAACCTTGCACTTACGGGGGTGCCATGTACAAGAAAAATCGAAATCATCAGTTTTCGCTTGCAGATTTCAATCAGCCAATGGGACTGAAACTGAATCCTGAAAATCAATGGATCCGGAAAGCCGCACTCATTCCCTGGGATGAAATTGAAGATAAATATGCGGCATTGTTTCCCAGCAATACCGGGACGGTAGCAAAGCCTCTCCGCATGGCACTCGGCTCACTCATGATACAGAAAGAATACGGATTTTCCGACAGGGATCTTATTGACCAGATCCAGATGAATCCGTACTACCAGTTTTTTATCGGCCTTCCAGGCTACCAGATGACAGCACCGTTTTCCGCACCGCTGCTGGTGGAATTCCGGAAGCGTCTGTCAGATGAGGTCATCAATGAAATCAATGAGATGATCATCGAGCACAATAAACCGGAGCCGCCGGCAGGATCATCTTCCGGAAAAAATAATGAGGCAGCAAAAGCGGAAGAAACTGCTAACAACGGAACTTTGATTGTAGACGCGACCTGTGCACCGCAGAATATTTCCTTTCCGCAGGACATAAACCTGCTGAATGAGGCACGGGAGGATCTGGAAGAGATCATTGACGATATCTGCTATGAGAACAATCTCTGCAAGCCGCGCATGTACCGGGACAACGCAAGACGTGATTATCTTAGTCTGGCACGGAGTAAAAAGCGGACTGTAAAGAAAATCCGCAAAGCGATCAAAAAGCAGCTGCAGTATATCTGCCGGGACCGTGGACAGGTTGACTGGCTTGAAGAAAACGGATATCCGGCCAGTGAGAAGCAAAAGGAACGGCTCAAAACAATCGATCAGGTTTATGCCCAGCAGAAGTACATGTATGAAGAAGATATCCACACGGTGCCGAATAGGATCGTGAGCATCAGCCAGCCGTTTGTGAGACCGATCGTAAGAGGAAAGGCAGCAGCGCCGGTGGAGTTTGGAGCGAAACTTGATATCAGTGTTGTGAACGGACTTGGCCGGATCGAGAAGATCTCGTTTGAATCATACAACGAAAGCGAGATGCTTCCGGATGTTGTTGGACGGTACCGGGACCGTGAAGGGCATTACCCGGAGCGTGTGCTTGCAGATAAGATCTACCGGAATCGGAAGAATCTCCAGTACTGCAAGGAGCATGGGATCCGTCTTTCAGGACCGGCACTTGGGAGACCGAAAAAGGGAATGCATCCGGACCGTAAACTTGAGTACATTGACAATGCAGACCGCGTGGAAGTAGAACGGGCATTCAGTCTCTCGAAGAGAAGCTTCGGACTTGGGCTGATCAGAACGAAGCTCGAAGTGACGACCCGTGGAGCGATTGCATTGTCGATTCTGGCAATGAACTTAAGCAAACTGGCGAAAGCCTTTTTGCGCCAAAAACTGGAATGGATCTTTTCAAGGTACAGGATCAAAATCCGCGAAATTATCAGTATGGATTTTGAAAACAGCTTCGACAAAGAGGCGGTTATTGCTTAAAACCGACCTGCTGAGCTGACATTAACTAGTCATTTACGTTTAGCTTTTGTATTTTTTTAATTTTATAAAGATTTGCAGCTCCTGTTTGAATATCGGTTTTACTTAAGTGTTCCATATTCAAGTAGCAGGATCAAAGCATCGGCTCCAATCCTGCTACTTTGTCTACAGTCTGAGTGTATCATAATATATGATATGCTTTATTTTTAGTACTATTCAACTAATTCCATCATTTGTTTACTACATTAATTGGTTTCCCATCAATAAAACATTGTAAATTTTGAACAGCAATGTCCATAAGTCTTTTTCTAGATTCCTTCGCAGCCCATGAAATATGCGGTGTTATAATGCAATTTTTCGCCTTTAATAACGGATTGCTTCCACTTATTGGCTCAGCAGAAACAACGTCTAACCCTGCTGCCATAACTTTTCCACTATTAAGCGCATCCGCAAGATCTTGTTCGACAATCAATTGTCCTCTAGAATTATTAATAATAATAACTCCATCTTTCATCTTTGCTATATTTATTTTATTAATAATTCCCTGAGTCTCAGGAAATAGTGGACAATGTAATACAATCACATCTGATTTCTCCAAAACTTCATCAAGTTTAGCATAATGACAAGAATCAGTTTCTAATGAAGGATTTTTTACTGAATCATATGCTAGGATTTTCATTCCTAAAGCCTGAGCTATTTTTCCAGTTGTTTGTCCTATTCTTCCATAGCCAATAATTCCCATTGTTTTCCCATCAAGTTCGATAAGAGGATAATCCCAAAAACACCAGTCTTTATTGTTTTCCCATCTTCCTGCATGTACGGCTTTATCATGGTGACCAATATGATGACATATTTCCAAAAGCAAAGCAATTGCAAACTGCCCAACAACTGCCGTCCCATACGTTGGAATATTACAGACTGGAATACCTCGGTTTTTTGCTGCCTTGATATCAATAACGTTATACCCCGTTGCTAATACACCGATAAATTTTAAATTTTTACATCGTTCAATTTCTTCTTTATGTATCGGAGTTTTGTTAGTATAAACGATATCAGCATTTCCTATTCGATCTATAACTTCCTGTACATTCGTCAGAGAGGTTCGATCATAAACTCTGCATTTTCCAAATTTTTCTAAGCCTTTCCAATTAAGATCTCCAGGATTTTCCGTATAACCATCTAAAACAACTATTTCCATTCACTCCTCCTACGCTATCCACACTTTCTCTTTCAATTGATCAGCTATTGTTTCAATTAATTGTCTATCTGGATTCTTTTGATTACTTTTTGATACTTCAACGATAAGCCTGTACAAATCAACTTTTTTATTTTCTGCAACATTCCTAAACAATGGAAGAAAATTTGAATGACATCCTGCCACACCCAATATTATATCCGCCGGCTTAATGGGATCTTTAAAATCATACTGTTTCATTAAAGGAATTAATTCATTATCTATATAATGTAGTAGTCCATAAAAATCTATATTTTTCCCTTTCCCAAAATGTTGCAAAATTGTAACAGCTAATTCAGTAGATAAATTCCCAGCGCTTCTCGCCATACCCATTAGTCCGCAATCCAACCAATCAGCTCCTGCTTGTGTTGCTGCCAATCCATTTGCTACTGAGAGTCCCCTGTTATTATGCCCATGAAACCCTACTTCTATACGCACTTTTGTGTGCATTTCTGTTATATACTCTTTTACTTGTTCCGGAAACATTGTTCCAGCTGAATCCATAATTGTAATTCCATCTAGGCCGCATTCTTCCAGATTATGAGCTTCTACTGCAAGATCCTTCGCCGAAAGGACATAGCCTTTCATCATTGAATAATAAGCTTTCATACCATGTTTTTTTATACTCTTAATTGTTTCATAAGTATCTTTTCCATCACCTGCATTTTCCCCAATTCTTAAAAAATGGAGTCCTTTTGAGGCAGCAAGTGATATATATTTTTCTGAGGCATTTTTTGCACCCATAAACATTCCTATTTCTGCTTTTCCGAAATAGGGTTCACCAAGATCAAGATATTCAACATCCGTCAATGGGGCTATCGAATTAGCATTTTCATAAGATCCGATTCCATATGCATTTCCGTATTCTATAAAAGTAATACCGTTATTTATCAACCCTTCTATCATGGATTTAGTCAATTCTGCTGAAAAACCTTTTCCGACTATATTTGCTCCATCACGAAGTGTGCAATCTAACAATCTCATTTCATACTCCTTTAATTAGATTTCTTAAGCGAATATTTGCTCATTGTTTGCTCAAGTCCCTTATAAAACTCTAGTGCTTTATCTGCGTCCATGAAAAAAGGCTCCTGATAATAAGATTCCTTAATCATTTTTGCATATTCTGCATCACTTTCTTCTACTTTTTTACATGCACTTCTAAACTTCTCAACAATTGCCGGATCTGTTCCTTTTGGAAACGCCATAAAATATCTAGTTGGGAAATTTATATCAAAGCCTTGTTCCTTAGCCGTCGGGATATCTGGAAATGATGGGCATCTATCATCTCTTGAAATGACTGCTAACGCTTTAAACTCTCCAGATTGAATATACTGTTTCACATTTCCATAAGGATTCACTATTACATCAACATGTTTTCCGAGTAATGATGCTGTTTTGTCGGACGCATTTCCAACATCAACCGGTGTCATCGGAATACCTGCATCAATTATCATATTAACTGATACTTGTGTTGTTGATCCGATTGTAGTACTAATGGTCATTTTTCCTTCCTTTGCCTTTGCAGCTGCTTGGAGACTCTTTAAATCCGTGATACCACTATCCGTTCTCACGCAAATAATATCTCCTGGATTTGCTGCCGTAATTCCAACAAGTTCAAAAGCTTCAAAGCCAAAATCGGTAGTCCCATTAGCTTTATTAATCAAAAAAGATGTATGATTTGCAAGAACTGTATATCCATCAGGTGCAGCATCTTTAACCTGTTTCGTGCCTACAGATCCTCCTGATCCCTCCACATTAACGACTACAACAGGTTTCCCTAATTGTTTTTCAAGTTCCTGCGCATATGCGCGAGCATTGAAATCACTATCACCTCCAGCTTTAAAGGGTACAATAATCTGAATTGTCTTTTTAGGCCAATCAACATTTTTGCTTGCTGTTTTATTTGCAGCAGCTGTTGTACTTTTCACAGCTGCTGAACTTTCTGTTTTTGCTACTGTTGTGCTCTGTGACGCTGTCTTAGTGATTGTTCCATTTTGTTTGGTAGTTGATGATGCCCCGCTTCCTCCACATCCGGCTAATATCACAGACATAGCTATTACGATTGCAATACTTTCTTTAAAACTTCTCATAATACACTTTCCTCCCTATTCTTTTATTGTTGATGGTTTTTTCCTAGAAGCAAGTACTACAGAAATTACTGCAATAAGCAAGAAGGCACATGCTATTGGACTTTGAAATAATGGAAGTATACTTCCTCTACTTGCCATTAATCCTCGTCTTAAATTCTGTTCAATCATTGGCCCGAGAACAAATCCAAGAATAATGGGTGCTGTTGAAAAGTGAAATTTTTCGAGGAAATATCCAATAATACCGAATGCAAACATAGCTCCAATATCAAAAATACGATTATTTACACCATATGCTCCAACCATGCACAATACCATGATGATTGGTAAAAGAATTCTCTTAGGAATCTGAAGTAGTTTTACAAAAACTGGTAATCCTAATCGTTCCATGACAAGCATGATTACATTAGCAATAATAAGTGCGACGAATATTCCATATACAATTTTAGGATTATTCACAAAAAGTAATGGTCCAGGTGTTATCCCATGGATTGTAAGTCCGCCTAATAAAAAGGCTGTCACCCCATCTCCAGGAATACCTAATGCTAAAAGAGGAATTAATGCTCCTCCTACAGTCGCATTATTACAAGTTTCTGATGCAATTACTCCATCTATTATCCCAGTTCCGAATTTTTCTGGATGCCTTGATTGATTTTTTGCAACACTATAAGAAATAAGATTTGAAGTGCCTCCACCTATTCCAGGAAGTATGCCTATTCCAATTCCTATTAATGAAGATCTAATCATATTCCATAATTGATCTTTAAATTCTTTCATTGAAATTCCGTATCCTTTTATTTTATAACTAGCCACTTTTTCTTCTTTTTCATATTTACTTTCTGCAGCTGTTTTCAATACTTCTGAAATTGCAAATAAACCAATCAAAACAGACAGTAGATTAAAACCTGCGTTCATTGAACTAAACCCAAATGTAAATCTAGCATATCCATCCAATGGAGCTGAGCCTACTGAAGCAAAACAAAGTCCAAGAACACAGCTTATAAGTCCCTTGATAACTGATCCACTAATTAAACTTGCTACCATAGTCAAAGAAAAAACACCTATTGCAAAATATTCATATGGTCCAAATCGTAATGCTACATTTGCGATCTTCGAAGAAAGAAATATTAATGCAATAATACTTAATGATCCCCCGATAAATGAATAAAGAATTCCTATGCCTAGTGCTTTTCCGGCTTCTCCCTTTTCTGCCATAGGATGCCCATCAAAACATGTTGCAATTGAAGAAGGAGTTCCTGGAATATTAATTAATATTGCTGAAATTAGTCCGCCAGAAATTGCGCCTAAATATAACGCTACCAGCAAAACAATTCCAGAAACAGCATCCATTCCATATGTCATTGGAAGACACAAAGCTACAGCCATGCTTGCCGATAAACCTGGTATTGCGCCAAAAACTATTCCTACTGCAACTCCAATTAAAATTAATAATAAATTATATGGGGTCCAAACAGCAGTTAACCCAGCTATAAATAAACTCATGATTTAATCTCCTTTATGCAAATATTCCATTTGGTAATAGCAGCTGGAAACCACGCGTAAATATGAAATATACAACAACTGCTGTAACAATTGAAAGGATTGCAAAAAAAGGATATTTCCTTTCTTCCTTCTTCGTGTTAAAGCAAAAACTTACAAACATATAAATAGACATGGCAGGAATAAACCCAATTACTCCAAGTAGGAAAATACTGACACCTAATAAAATAACTGCTTTCACAATCGATAGACTCTTATCCTTTTCCTCTGCTATTTCTTTATCACTTCTAGTTTTAATAGTAATTTCTTCTTTTCCCGTCTTTTTTATGCTTGTCAATATCAGAATTAGCGAAAGTAAAAATAATATACAAGCGTATACCCTAGGCATAACGCTTGAATCCAGAGTCCCCATATCGACTTTTGTTATTCCAAACGATGCTATAAAATAAATCAGTGAAAATATTACTAACACACATCCAATAATTAAATCTTCTTTTTTCTTTGTCACAAAGCGTCCTCCTTTGAAATACATTTTTTTATACACATTTTTATTATCTAATTCTCCTTTCTTGTATTTTTATTGTTTTTAGGTTGTATACAGGATCGCCTACAAACTTTTTTTCACATTTTTAAGGACTTATTCCTATCTCATTCTCAGCAGAGCCATAACACCATTTGAAACATGTTCATATAGCAGTTTTTTTGCATTCGAAATATCTTTTTTCCCTATCGCATTTACAATTGCTTTATGTTCACCAATTACTATTTCAATACGATTCTTCCTAGAAAAAGATTTTTGATGATAAGCTGCAAATCTACCACGACAATTTTCAACAATCCCCTTCATTTGCTCATTGTCATAGTATTTATATGTAAGAGCATGAAATTTTAAATCTGCTTTAAAGAAATTATTTATATTTCCTGATTTTAAAATCTTTGTCTGTTCATCCAAGCATTCGTTTAACTCTTTAATATCCCCGTCTGTGACAAATGGGATCGTTTGTTCAAGCATAAAAGTTTCCAATGTTATTCTTAAGTCGAATAGTTGGTTTGCTTCTTTTAATGTTAGTTCATTAATAATAATCCCTTGATTTGGCACAATCTTTATAAAATTCTCATATTGCAGCTTTTGCAAAGCTGCGCGAATTGGAGTTCTACTAATCTTTAATTTTTCAACAAAAATATTTTCAGAAATTGGACTTTCATTTGAAACAACGCCAGTAATAATTGCATCTTTAATTGATTTATATGCGAATTCATTCTTATTTACACTGATATCATTACTCATACATATCTCCTTATTTTTCGATTTTAGGTTGTATACCGGTTAAATACAACTGAAATATTCGATAATTATAATTTTTTTTTTTGTTAGTTTTCAATATAAGGATTTAAAAAATATACTAAATTTTTCTAAGAATGTTAGGAAAAATTTATTTTTAATATATATTATATTTAAAACTTATACTTGTATTTCAGATTTGTATGCCTTTCAAATATCATTAGCGATCTTTTTCCCTTTAGATATCCCATTATTTCTGACACACTATACTTTGGTGGTATCCTTACAAACATGTGTACATGATCCGGCATACACTCTGCTTCGATTATCTCAACTTCTTTTCTCTTGCACAATTCGTTGAGTATATGTCCGACATCTGTTCGATCAGATCTCTGTCAGAGTATCTGTATTCTTTTTGTATCATAAGTGAGCCTAGTGCCATGCGGAGTGCTTCGCTACCGTCCCGGTATTGCTGGGTAACAATGAATGCCGCATATTTATCTTCAATTTCATCCCAGTGAATGAGTTCGGCTTTTCCGGATCCATTGATTTTCAGGATTCAGTTTCAGTCACATTGGCTAGTTGAAATCTGCAAGCGAAAACCGATGATTTCGATTTTTCTTGTACATGGCACCTCCGTAAATGCAAGGTTTTTTAAGGATAAATGACTTTTTCTTTGCACTTAGTATGCGCCTTAAAACGCGCAACATCATTAAAAACAATACTTTCAAAGCTGTTTAGCAGACATTACTTAGGCGATGCTCAAATTCTAGAAGAAATGAAATGAGTCAGCGTTCCAAGCTTATGCTGATCACCGAATAACCAGTTTTATGGATATTTTTTCTTGAAATCGAACCGTAACCTTAAAAACTGATGAGCTTTATCAATGGATGATCCTGTATCACACAAGCACGGTATAGCCTATCCCATGACAAACTGATACCATCATAGTAGGCCAACTATACGAACCTGGACAAATTTAAATCCAAAAGGTTATATTTTTGTCTGGATATTTACCATCCAAAGTTACGTGATCGATTTTGTCAAGATCTGAATTTGTCAATGCGTTTTTCAGGCAGTCATAATTTTTCGCCTCATAAGGAGCTTGACAAAATGCGTCGTCATTGTCAAAATAAACGATGCATTTTGTCCACTCATAATTTTTCTTCTGAATGTTATTCAGTTCTTCAATAAGGTCTGCGTTTGGATTTTCCGATTTATAATAATAATCTACTTCACTGCTGCCTAAATAAGGCTCTGTTTCTTTTCTTATGAATTCCATTTTCCTCCTAAACTCGCGATAGTTTTTTGGATATTTCCTTTCGCGGATAGACCATAACGGAAAGAGACGAAAGACATTAATTAATGTCAGCTCAACAAGTCGGTTTTAGGCAATAACCACTTTTTTGCTAAAGCTGTTGCCAAAATCTACGCTGATAATTTCGCAGATTTTGATCCTGCACCTTGAAAATAACCGTTCCAGTTTTGGGCGCAAAAAGGCTTTCGCCAGTTTGCTTAAGTTCATTGCCAAGATCAACGATGCAATCGCTCCACGGGTCGTCACTTCGAGTTTCGTTCTGATCAGACCAGTACGAAGCTTCTCTTCAAGAGACTGAATGCCCGTTCTACTTCAACGCGGTCTGCATTGTCAATGTACACAAGTTTATGGTCCGGATACGTTTCTTTTTTCAGTCCCCCCAGTGCCGATCCTGAAAGACGGATTCCATGTGTGCGCGGTAAGATGATTTTTCAGTCGAAAACTGATGACTTCTATTTTTCTTGTACATGGCATCTCCGTAAGTGCAAGGCTTTTTAAGGATAAATGGCTTTCCCTTTGTACTTAGTATGCGCCTTAAAATGCATAACATCAATAAAAACCACACTTTCAAAGCTGTTTAGCAGACATTAGTTTAACGATTCTTTCTGGTAGAACTATTTTTATTATATTACACTTCTAATTTAATAATAAGTTTCTGTGTCTTATTATATTTTTTATTTTCTGATTTAAGGATAAGTTTAAGGCATATATAATTCGTCAATTTTTGCTTTTTCTCATTATTCTGAAACTTAATCATAAATGATTATTAATTTTCTCAATTTCTTTTTAACTTATTCATAAATGAAACTTATGTATTCTTTTTTTATATCCCACAAAATCTTATATTCGCGCTCCTATTTAAGAATTAGTTTAACTTTTTTTTCTAACTTTCCAATCAATTTAAAGATAAGTTTCATATTTAAAAATAAGTTACAGATTAACAATTATCCGCCACACAGCCGATGTGATCGGTGACAAGGTCCAGGTCAAGGAGGAAATTCTGACGCTCACCGCATCGAAGCGTTTTGAACAGAACATCATGAATCTGATTCCGTTAATCATTGTACTGTATATCGACCGGACTTCGCCCGGGTTCTTCACGCTGATGTACACGACAATCATCGGACGGATCGTGATGACCGGGTGTCTTCTCTTCTATCTCATCGCTCTGAAACTCTCCTGGAAAATTCTCAATATCGAGGTGTGAAATGCAGCCGGTAAAAACACCTGTCCGCGGGACAGAAAAAAAGAAATCCCTTCCCGTAAGAAACAGTGCAGTGCGTTTCTTCAGCAAATGGAAGCTGCAGATTGTCTGCACCATCTCCGGTCTCTTTCTGTTTCTTCTTGCCAGCCGTTTTCTTCCCGCGGAAACGGATATCAAAAGCGGGAACCGTCTCGTAAGAAATAGTTACGGCAGGCAGGCGGAAACTTACGAGATCACTGTGGAAGGTCTGGAAGAAAAACCGGTCAAAGTCGAAATCCCGGTATCTGCCAGAAAATATGCGGATGAAGACATCGGCCGGGCATTTGATGCCTGCATGGATTATCTCTCTGTGCAGATTCTCGGTGATAATCCTTCTCTTGCGGAAATCTCCGGTAACCTGAATCTCATATCCTCCGTACCGAAATACGGAATGCGCGCCGACTGGACATCGCCCGATTCTTCTCTGATCGATTCTTCCGGTACCGTGAAAAATACGGAATTAACGGAACCGAAGGACATTGTTCTGAAAGTACGTCTTTCGGACGGATCCGGGAAACACGCCGCCGATTATGAACTGCCTGTAACGATCATTCCGCAAAGCCTGAGCGAACAGGAAAGGCGTTACCGAGACTTCCTGTCCTTTCTGAAGCAGGCGGATACAACACAGGTAACCGGTGAAACATTTACGCTTCCGGAAGAATATGACGGAAAGAAACTGAATTACAGTCAGAAGAGCAAAGAAAATTACAACATTCTCTGGATCCTAGGAATTGCCTGCGCGGTGCTCTTTTATTTCCGCGACCGGTTTCGGGAAAGAGATGCAGCGGATTACCGGAACAGACAGCTTCTTCTTGATTATTCGGAAATCGTTTCCAAACTCATGGTCTTCATCGGCGCCGGAATGACAATCCGCCTCGCCTGGGAAAATATCGTGAACGATTATGAAACCGGAAAAAACGGAACACGTTTTGCCTACGAGGAAATGGCCAGATCTCTTGCCCAGTTAAAAACCGGTGTCAACGAAGGAAAGGTCTACCGGGATTTCGGCAGGAACTGCGGCCTGAAGCAGTACATGAAGCTTTCCGGAATTCTGGAACAGAACCGCAAGACCGGAATCGCGGATATCCGCAATATTCTTCGTGAAGAGACTTCTCTCGCATGGGAGGAGCGGAAAACGATCGCGCGCCGGATGGGTGAGGAAGCAAGCACAAAGCTGATTGCACCGCTGATGATCATGCTTCTGATCGTGATGGTCATGATCATTGTTCCAGCCATGATGTCATTTGCCTGATATCTGTTCCACCGGGGCAGATTTTCTTCAGGAAACACATCTTTATCGTATCAGCTGAATCCAGATACAAAAACGGGGCCCCCGCTGCGCCGGAAGGAGGTGATTTTATTGAACAGAGCACTGAAGAATATCAATCGGTTTTTATCCGATGAAGAAGGTGTCGGCACGATCGAGACCGTACTCATACTTGTGGTTCTTATCGGACTGGTTCTCATTTTTAAATCTCAGATTCGTTCTCTCTTAAACACGATTTTCGAACAGATCAATTCCCAGGCAAATGAGGTGTACTAAGCATGAAAAGGAACGGTTCGGTCACAGTATTCTTAGCCATGGTATTTCTCATGATCAGCGCGCTTCTCTGTGCTCTTGTGGAATCCGCGCGGACCGCGGGCGCCAGGTTCTATCTCAGGACAATGGCGGATTCCGCCATTGATTCGGTGTTTTCCGAATACAACCGGAAGCTCTGGGATTCATACCGTCTTATTCTTCTGGAGTCCCGCAGTGAGGAAACAGCAGTTGAAAGCATGAACGGGTTCATGAAACCCTATGTTAAAAACTGCGGCTGGTATGCTCTGGCCGAACCGTCTTCCGAAATCACCGAAAAAACATGCATCACGGATGACGGCGGCGTCTGGTTCGAGCAGGAAGTAAAGGATTATATGAAATACGGATGGCTTTCCTCCGGTTTCTCCGCCGAATCCGCCCAGAAAATCTGGAAACAGATAAAGGAAGCCGGGGCAATGGATTCCATTACAAAGGCCTACGGTCTCCGTTCAAAGGAAGCCGTACGGATGGAGAAGGCGGTTTCAAAGATTTCCAACAACCTGAAATCTCAGACCAGACTTAAGAGTACCGCCGCTTCGGAGCTTCTTTCCGGTGACAATGTTTCGTTTCAGCAGACTGCCGGAATGCTGGAAGGAAAAATCCAGGCGCTGCCTTCCCTGATCGACGATTATACAAAAAAAGCCGATGCTTTCGGTCTCCACCTCGATGCCGTGAAAACAGAACATGCAGCTGATTTTGAAAAGCTGGAAAAAGAAAACCGAGAGGCTCTCGAAAAACAGATCGCTTCCTACCGCGAATATACGGATGAAGACGGTGTCAGAAGAAAAGAACTGGAAGCACTGGATGACAACTCTTCCAACACATTAAAGAATATTTCCGAAGTCCGCACACTCGCAGACGAGACGGAGGAATGGATAGAAGAAGCAGAAGCGGATGATGATGACGGAGGCAGCGATATCGATGCCGGTGCCATGTGGCAGGAAGTCGCTGATGCCTGGGAAACTGTGAGCCTTTCTTCTTTTGAAGGCGCATCCGGCGTCCGTGATGAAAAAACGGAGGCACTGCTGGAATCCGTTTCCGGATTCGCAGAGGACAGTCTCCTGAAACTTGTCCTTCCGGAAGGAAGAACTGTTTCCGACGGCAAAATGGACCTCTCCGCATTTCCCTCCAAAACAAATACATCCGCCAGAGCTGATACCGGAATCGATCTGGTCACGGCAGCTGCAGTGGATGAGTATGCCGGAAAATATCTGCCGAACTTTACGGACAAGAGCACCCGCCCGATCGCATACGAACTGGAATACACGATCTCCGGTGCCGGCACGGACCGGGGTAATCTGACCTCCGCTCTTCTGCAGATCCTGGCTGTACGGGAAGGCCTGAATTTTCTCCATATCATGACGAATGACAAAAAGCGTTCGGAGGCCAGAACACTGGCGGTCACCATCGCAGGGTCGACCGCACTTCCGGCGCTTGCAGGTCTCCTGCAGTGTCTGATCATGGCAGCCTGGGCACTTATCGAATCGCTGATGGATATCAAGGCACTGCTCTCCGGCAAGAAAATCGCGCTCATAAAAACCGAACGCGACTGGATGATCGGGTTAAAGGAAGTACTGACGATTGCCGCCACGCAGAAGCTTCCCGATGCGGACATAAAGGAAAGCAGTCTCGGAATTGATTATGAAATGTATCTGAAGCTGCTCCTGTTTACGAAAACCGCAGAAGAACGCGATTACCGGATCATGGACATGATCCAGCTGAACATGGCAAGGGAAGAGTCCGGATTTCTGCTGCAGAACTGCATTTACGGCATGCACGCCAAAGTCACCTGTTCTTCCCGGCATCTTTTTACTTCTCTCGGGATTTCCGATACAAATACCGCTCTTCTGTCTCCGGAATTTCAGATATCCGCAGAAACGGTAAAGGCATACTGATATACCGACGGATCTTCTGCCGTGCATTCCGGCAGAGAAAGGAAAGAAAATGAAATGCTTTTCCGCAGGGCTCAGGAAAAAAACAAAAAACAAAAAAGCGACTCTCCAGGTACGAAACCGGCGGTCCTGTTCTGTTTTCCGGAATGCACTGCAGAAGATCCGTCTCAGTAATCGGACGCCGTGTCATGCGAGCCTGACCCTCGAAGCGGCACTTGTGCTCCCGCTGTTTCTGTTTGCCATGGCGCTTCTGATTCTCCCGCTCCGAATGATGGATACTGCCAGAAAAATGCAGTCCGTTGCGGAATCCGTCTGCAAAGATGCGGCAATCTATGCCTATACGGTCGACCGGCTGAAAAACGACGGAAAAACCGTGAAAGAGGAATCCGGAAAAGAAGAAAACGAAGGCGTGGAAAAAATAAAGGGATTTCTTGCCGGCAATGCACTCGGCTTCTATGCGGCAAAGGTGGCAAAGGAAAAAACCGGCGACGCACACATTAAAAATCTTCTGTCTCTGCGAAGCATGTGCATGGACGAGAACGATGTCATCACAATCACACTGGATTACGGATATGCACTTCCGTTTTCGGTATTCGGCCTTTCTTCCGTTCCGCAGACCGTCACCGCATCCCACCGGGCATGGATTGGAAAAGAACCTGAAAAAACTTCACCGGATAAAGAGAAAGAGGAAGAAGACGACGAGGATGAGGATGAAATCGTCTATGTGGGAAAAAGCAGTACCCGCTACCATTTAAGCCGGACGTGTCACTATCTGTACAATGATTTCAAAGCCGTCCCGTTTTCATCAGTCTCCCTGGAACGGAATGCGGGCGGCGGCAGGTACCACGCCTGTCCGAGATGTGCCAAAGGCGTGAAGAGCGGTACCGTATACATTCTGCCGAGCGGAACAGCCTATCACGCGGATAAGAACTGCAGTGCCATCACTGCCAGCGTCAGAGCCGTAAAAAAATCAACTGTCGAATATCTTGGTGCCTGCAGTTACTGCGGAGGAAAATAAATGATGATCGAATCGGAATACGGAAGGCTGATTTTTCTGCTGTTTCTTTCCGTATGTGTTTTTCAGGATATAAGAGAAAAAAGCGTAGATCTCCGTGTATTTCTTCTGATGACAGCGGCAGAAATCCTGTGGTACGTACGAAGCGCCGTGACAGGTGCACCGACTGATTCCGTTTCGCTGCTGCTCGGTGCGGGAACCGGCGCCATGCTCTATGTTCTTTCCTCTTTAAGCCGGGGTGCCGTCGGAACAGGAGACGCTCTGTTCTTTCTTCTTGCCGGAGGTGCTTCAGGACTTCATTCCGTCCTGCTTCTTCTGTCCGCATCGCTGTTTCTGGCAGGGCTTTTTTCTCTGGTTCTTCTGGTCGCAGGGTTCGTCCGGAAAAAAAGCATGCGCAAATGCCGGATTCCATTTCTTCCGTTTACGGCACTCCCGGCATTTTTCATTTATTTCAGCAGAATAATTTCAAATGGAGGTGCGGGATGAAACTGCGATATTTAAAAAAGCGCATGACTGCAAGCTTCACGATCGAAGCCACTTACGTATTCTGGATCGTATTGTTTTCCCTGGCATTCGTGATCCGGGTGGCCTTTCAGGAAAGGAACAAATCGCTCTCCGGATTCTTAACCGGCGAAGCCGCGGAATCCGCGACCCGCATTGAACGGATCTATGACTCTGAGAAGCGCCCCGGCTTTTCCTCATCGGAAAACATGCTGAATTCCGCTGAACAGATTGAAACATATGTGAAAAATCGGCTTTCCGGAATTCCGGGTCTGTCAGGCGCAGAAGTATCCGTCGAAAAGGAATTCGGCAGAATGAAGGCTTCCCTGGAATCCGGAAAGATTGACAGAACGGTCGAGCAGAAATCGCGTGATCCGGAAAACTGGATGCGCATGACCACCATAATCGAATCCATTGCAGAAAGGATCAGGAAAAAATGACAGGAAAAAGTCTGAATGATGTACGTCACAGTTTTTTCTCGGTGCAGGCAGACATGAGGCTGAGAAACCACTTCGAACTCAGAATGATGGAAGAAAACCGTCCCGACGGACTGCTGAACCTTTCCGTATGTGATGATGACGGAATCCTGCAGCTGAATTACGATGTGACGGGGAAGGAACCCTTATCCGAATATCTGCTCACGAAGAAGCTTTCGGCCGGAGACATCCGCTGCATTATTCTCGGACTGAAGCATGTCTTAAACGGTCTGCCGTCCTATCTTCTTTCCGGGAACGGACTTGTTCTCACGGCAGAGACGGTCTACACGGACCCGGTATTTCTTTCTCCGTTTTTCCTCTATATGCCGGGTAGAAACGAACCGTTTTCGGAAAGCCTGACCGGATTCCTGCAGACACTCATGGCAGCGACCAATCATGACGATTACGAAAGCGTCGTTCTCGCATACCGGTTATACAAAGAAAGTCAGGAAAACGCCAATGCGATCGACCGTCTGGAACAGATCCTCATCACTCCCGGAGGAGCCGATCTTCTTTCCGGCACAGAGGAACTTCACCGGGTTGCGGATGCCGCTCCGCGGGAATATATCTCCGGCTCTCAGGGCGCTCCCTGCATTGTCGAGTCGGCAGATACTTTTTTAAGCTCTCCTGCGGATACCGGGGAAAATGCTGCCGGAGACCCTTTCTCCGACAGCAGAAAACCGCCGGGTCTCTTCGGACGGCTCTTCCGGAAAAACGACCGGCATGATATTTCTCCCGCACAGGCAGGCACTCCGGAAACCCACGCCCATCCCCCGGTCACAAATCCGCCGCCAGGGGAAATTCCCCTGACGACGGAAGAAGAAAGCTGGGCACAGGCAATCCGCGTCAGCGAAAAAGCGGATTAAAACTCAAAGATCAGAACACCGTAAGGCGGGAGTGCATGCTTAATATGATAGGGTCTTCCGTCGCACTCTCCCTCTTCTGCGGCAAACACCGGTTTTTTCATTTTCGCGATATCGTAGGAACCGTTCTTTTCATCCAGAATCAGCCTGTACTTTCCTTCCTCCGGAACGCCGACCATATAGTCGCTTCGTTCCATGGGCGTGAAGTTGATGATGAATATCAGGGATTTTCTGCGCTCTTTATTGTAGCGGATGAAGGAAAAAATGGAACGGTCCGCATCGTTTGCGTTAATCCACTCGAAGCCTTCCCACATATCATCCAGTTCATACATACAGGAATGGCTCTCGTAAATATGCAGCAGTCCCTTGAAAAAGTTCAGGACATCCGCATGATGCGGGTCCTTCAGAAGATGCCAGTCCAGCGAAACTTTTTCGTCCCACTCGTGAAGCTGCGCAAAATCCTGTCCCATGAAAAGAAGCTTCTTCCCCGGGTGTCCCATCATGAAGGCATAGCCGCATTTCAAGTTTGAGAACTTGTCCTCATATATGCCGGGCATCTTGTTGATCATGGAGCACTTCAGATGAACCACCTCATCATGGGAAAGCACCAGGATGAAGTTCTCGCTGGTCGCGTAGGTCATGCCGAACGTCATGCTGTTGTGATCGTTCTTTCTGAAATACGGATCCAGCTTCATGTATTCGAGAAAGTCGTGCATCCAGCCCATGTTCCATTTGAACGTGAAGCCGAGGCCGTCTTCCTCCGGACGGTGCGTGACCTTGGGCCAAGCAGTCGATTCCTCCGCGATAATCATGGTCCCGTCCGACCGTTTCGCGATCAGGGAATTCAGATGTTTGAAGAACTCGATCGCCTCCAGATTTTTATTCGTCCCGTATTTGTTCGGAAGCCACTGGCCGGCCTTCCTGCCGTAATCCAGATAAAGCATGGATGCGACCGCATCCACGCGGAGACCGTCGATATGATACTCATTCAGCCAGTACAGCGCATTCGCAATCAGGAAATCCCTTACTTCCGATTTCCCGTAGTCAAAGACCTTCGTGCCCCAGTCCGGATGTTCCCCTCTTCTGGGATCCGCATTTTCATACTCCGCCTGCCCGTCAAAATCCGCAAGGCCGTGCGCATCCTTCGGGAAATGAGCCGGCACCCAGTCCAGGATAACCCCTATCCCTTTCCGATGCAGGTAATCCACAAAGTACTGAAATTCCTGCGCTGTTCCGTACCGGGATGTGGGCGCATAATATCCGGTCACCTGATATCCCCAGCTGCCGTCATACGGATATTCCGCTATGCCCATCAGCTCCACATGCGTATATCCCATATCCTTGATATAAACGGCAAGTTCCTTTGCAAGTTCCCTGTAGGTCAGAAATCCATCCTTTTCCGGACGGTCGGCTTTTTTCCATGAGCCGGGATGGCATTCGTAAATGGAGAGCGGCTCGCGGCGCGGATCTTTTCCTGCCCGCTCCTTCATCCACTCCTCATCCTTCCATTCATATTCCCATGGTTCCGGCTCTATCCTGGATGCCGTACCCGGGCGGAACTCGGCACCTCTCGCATAGGGATCCGCCTTATAAAGAAGTTCGCCATTTTGGGTGCGGATGGAAAATTTATACAGATCGCCCTCTGAAAGGCCCGGAACAAATGCCTCCCATATCCCGCCCTGATAAATCTCTTCACACGGATTGGCATCGGGATTCCAGTGATTGAAATCACCCGTCACGCTGACTGCCTCTGCATTCGGCGCCCATACTGCAAAATAAATTCCTTTTTTACGATGAAACGTCCAGGGATGCGCACCCAGCTTCTTATAGATTTCATAGTGCGTCCCGTGCCCGTAAAGATAGCAGTCATCCTGCGTTATAAATCCCATTCCATGATTACCGATTGCCGACATATATTTCCTCCGCGGTATAGAATGATCTTTTTCGATTATAAACTCTTTCCCTGAAATATGAAAGGAGCCGCCTTGCCGGATCTGAAAATTCTCCGTTTTCTTTTTATCCTGTCTGTCCTTACCGCTGCCTCGTTTTACGATGCGAAAAGAAGCGTGATTCCCAATCTGCTGATCCTGGCCGGTGCCTTCCCGGGCGCATTTTTCTGCGGTCCCGGTTTCCTGATCCGCTTCATTCTCGCTGCCGTGTGTCTGTATCCGTTTTTTGTCCTGCATCTTTTCGGTGCCGGAGACATCAAACTGTGTGCGCTCTTAATCGGCTTCATCGGATGGGAGGATTTCCTCCCTGCCGCATTTTTCTCGTTTCTCTTCGCTTCCGTTCCGTCTGCGGTGCTGCTCCTGAAAAAATACGGATCCGGATACCGCTCATACCCCGCCGGCGTTTTTAAACACCGCGGGAGAATACCGATGGCCCCGTTTTTCACAGCCGGCTTTGCAGCCTGCCAGATCTTTAAAGGAGGAATATAACCCAATGAGAAGAATTCTTGCCATACTGGATTCCGATGCGGAATACGGAAAAAGGCTTTCCGCTTACCTGAACGAACACGATGTGACCGGATTCAAGGCAACCGCCTTTTCCGACATCGCGTCATACAAATCATTCCGGAAATCCGCCGCAGCGGCAATTTTACTGATTTCGGAAGATCTTGTACCGGATATCCACGATGCCGCTGACGGCGCTAAGGTCATCATCTTAAGCGAGGACGGCTTTGTTTCCTCCGGCGACAGCCGGCCTTTCGATGCCCCGGCCGTTTTCAAATTCCGTTCCGCAGACTGCATGGCCCGGGAGATCATGGGGCTTTACGCGGAGGATGACCGCCATTCCGTTTCCCGCGTCCGCAATGACGCCTGCGAAATCCTGGGCATCTATTCTCCTGTCAACCGCTGCGGAAAGACCTCCCTAGCCATTTCCCTCGGTCTCTCCCGCTCCCGGAGGAGTAAAACGCTTCTGATTTCACTGGAGGAATACGCCGGCGTTTTTTCCAGGATCGCCGAAAATGCGGACTCCGATCTGTCGGACGTGATCTACTGCAGCATGCAGGGACTTTATTCCTGGAGCCGCTTAAAGTCCGCGGTCCATTCCTTCGGTTCTCTCGACTATATCCCTCCTGTCCGCTGCATGGAGGATATTTCCCAGATTCCTTCCGAAAACCTGGGCCGTCTGATCAAACGAATTGCGGATGACAGCGGCTATTCCGTGATTGTCCTGGATTTCGGTTCATTCGGAAGAAGAGCCTCGGAACTTCTCGATCTCTGCACAAGGATCTTCATGCCCGTTACGGATGACCCGCTGTCCGTCCTGAAAACCGCATCGTTTACGGAGTATCTGGAAAAATCCGGCAAGAGCGAACTGAAGGAACGGATTGTCAAATGCACTCTGCCCTTTGAACCGGAGCAGGTCAGGGAATTGTCTTCCGGGGATGTCACTTCTTACGAAAGCAGCTCCCTCTATTCCTATGCCGGAAAACTGCACTGATATTTTAAACCCGAAAGTCCCCGGCCCGAAGACATTTCCCGTGGTTTCCCCAGTTTGTGATTTATTTGACAACCAGGCCTGGATTTTCGGTTTTTTATGATTGTTAAATAATAGTCAATTTGTCTGACGTTACAGTTATTGGTTGTTTTGCACCAATTTCGGAAAAAACAGGGCCGGTTTTTGAATAAAGTGTTGATAAATTTCCCTTTATAAGTTATTATTTCAGTGTGGTTATAAGCCACACTGTTTTTTTTGATTTTGACTGCATGGCAAAGACATAATCTACGACTCGCTGAGAAAGGAAAGGCAAAGGACATGAAGGTATTTGCGCACCGCGGATGCAGCGGAACCCGCCCGGAAAATACGTTTGTCTCGTTTAAACAGGCGGCAACAACCGGATGCTACGGGATAGAGCTGGACGTACAGCTTACAAAAGACGGGAAAATGGTCATTCTGCACGATGAAAAAATCGACAGAACGTCCGACGGAACCGGATTTGTACGGGACTATACCTATGAGGAGCTTCTGAAGTTTGATTTCAGCGCGGAATTCGTGGGTCAGTTCGGCAGGAATACCATTCCCCTGATGGAGGAGTATCTGGACTGGGTATCCGGAACGGATCTTGTCACCAATATCGAGCTGAAAAACAGCGTCTGCTATTACGAAGGCATGGAGGAACAGCTGATCGCTGCCATTCGCAGACGGAAACTCGAAAGCAGGATTATCTTTTCTTCTTTTAATAATGTCTCCATTGTCAAATGCAAAAAACTTGCACCGGAAATCAAGGCCGGCTTCCTTTTAGGCAACCCGATCGCAAACCCGGGCGTTTACGTCTCGGAAAGCGAAGTCGAATTCTTCCATCCGGATCAGAAATGGCTTTCCGAAGAAGATGTGAAGGACTGCAGGGAACACGGGGTCGGTATCAACGTCTGGACCTGCAATACGCCGAAAGTCATGCAGAGAATGCAGACGCTCGGAGTAGACGGGATCTTCAGTAATTTCCCCGAAAAAGCTCTGGAATATTATAAAAATTCATAAGGGGGGAATGTTATGAAAGAACAAAAAACCGGCTCTTCAATGTTTACCAGGATTGAACCGTACCTTTATCTCATACCGGCACTGGTTCTGTTCGGACTTTTTGTTTTCTATCCTTTTGTCAAAACAATCGTTTACAGTTTTGCCATCACCACGCCTCTCGGCGAAATCGCACACTTCGTGGGGATTCAGAACTATATTGATATCTTCACTTCCAAGGATTTCATCAGTACGCTCGTGATCTCCTTCCGGTATTCGATCATGGTGGTTGCCTTCTGTATGCTTCTCGGTTTTGTTCTGGCGATCATCAGCAATGAAAAATTTCCGGGCCGTTCCATTTTCAGAACATTTTATGCCATGCCGCTCGCTATTTCCGCCGCCGCGGCCGCAGCCATGTTCACATTTATTCTGCATCCCACGCTGGGAACTCTGAACTACATCCTGCATACGGATATCAAATGGCTCACTTCTCCGAAATATGCGCTGAACTCCATTACCATGGTGACCGTGTGGATGAGGGTCGGCATCAACTACATTTTCCTGCTGGCGGCGCTGCAGTCGGTTCCGAAGGATCTTTATGAATCTGCTGCACTGGAAGGCGCGGGATTTTTCCAGAAACACTGGTTCATCACCATTCCGTGCATTTCTCCGACGCTGTTCTTCCTTCTTATCATCAACGTCATCAGTTCCCTGCAGCAGTTTGCACAGGTAAAGATGATGACGGACGGCGGTCCTTCCAAATCCACGAATGTCATCGTGTATGAAATCTACCAGGAAGCCTTTATGAACGGCCGGTTCGGCGTGGCTTGTACAGAATCCGTGGTTCTCTTCATCATTCTGTTCATTCTCACTTCGCTGCAGTTCAAGCTTGAAAAGAAGGTGACCTACTGATGTCGACTAAAACAAAATATGCGCTTCAGAAAACCATACTGTTTATCCTGAACCTGCTGTTTTCACTGGTGGTCATTTTCCCCATTTTGTACTGCTTCAACGTCAGTAACATGACCAAAACTGAGCTTTACAGCTGGCCGCCGCTGTTTCTGCCGTCTCACTTCAGTCTGGATAACTACAAGGAAGCCCTGAGACTGGCACCGTTCTTCCGCTTTATCCTGAACTCTCTGATAGTGGCTTCGGCTGCAACGGCATCCCAGCTGATTTCAGGATCGCTTGCGGCATATGCGTTTGCAATGTTCAAGTTCCGCGGAAAACAGGTTATTTTCTTTATCATGCTCTGCACCATGATGATTCCCGGCCAGGCAATTCTGGTCGCGAACTACCTGACCATCAGCAAATGGCATATCATGGATACCTACGCAGCTCTCATTCTTCCGAACATGGCCACTGCATTTGCAGTGTTCAACATGCGTCAGGCTTTCCTGTCGCTTCCCATGGAACTGAAGGAAGCATCCATGATCGACGGATGTCCGCATTTCAAGTTCTTCTACATGATCGGACTTCCGCTTGTAAAGCCGTTCCTCGGCGCACTGGGCATTTATACATTCCTGGAGTGCTGGAACCATTACACCTGGCCGTTACTGGTCACCAATTCCGTCAACATGCGTACCGTCCAGATCGGACTGGGCATGCTGCAGGGCGCTGAATCCACAAGCTTCGGACCCGTCATGGCAGGTGCAATGATGATCCTGTTCCCGTCTCTGATCGCATTCATCCTGGGACAGAAACAGCTGGTCGAGGGCCTTACGTCCGGTGCAGTCAAGGGATAATTTCTTTTTATTGCTCTGCTACTGTTAATTTATCCGTATTTCATGTTATGATTCATCTGTGTTTTACATCCCCCAAGGGGAATGTTTAAACAATATTAAAAGGGAGGATTTTTTATGAAGAACACAAACAAAGCATTAGCAGCATTACTTGCAGGAACTATGGTACTGGGTCTTGCAGCCTGCGGCGGCAGCAGCACTACTGCTACGACCAAGGCAGCGGCAGCAGCTACAACCAAGGCAGCAGCGGCAGCCACCACGGCAGCAGGTGCGACCACCAAGGCAGCGGCAGCAGCTACAACCAAGGCAGCAGCGGCAGCCACCACGAAGGCAGCTTCGAGCGGCAAGAAAGTCGAACTTACCTTCTGGCATTCCATGAGCGAGACCAATGGCAAGGCTCTTGAAGCTCTTGTTGATGATTTCAACAAGTCCCAGAGCGACATCACGGTCAAAGCTGAGTATCAGGGCAATTACGACGACACCAAGACAAAGCTCGGCGCAGCAATGCAGAGCGGATCTCTTCCGGATATCTGCCAGATGTATGATATCGGAACCAAATTCATGGTCGATACGAAGAAGATCGTCCCGGTCGAGGATATGTTCGCTACCACCAAGTACGACAAGCACACTGTTATGGATGTTATCACCAGCTACTACACGGTAAACGGAAAACAGCAGTCCATGCCGTTCAACGTTTCCACTCCTATGCTTTACTACAACAAGGATGCATTCAAGAAAGCAGGTCTTGATCCCGAAAAGGCTCCCGAGACATTCGCAGATGTAAAAGCAGATTCCATCAAGGTCGCTGAGAGCGGCGCCTGCAAATACGGATATTCCCAGGCTATTTACGGATGGTTCTTCGAGCAGGAAATCGCAACCCTCGGAAAACTGTACGGCGATAACGACAACGGCCGTTCCGCAGCAGTCACGAAGGTTATGTGGGACAGCGACGGTTCCGCAAAGAAGATCATGGACAACTGGATGGATCTGTTAAACAACGGAAAAGCCTACAACTACGGACAGAAGACAGCTGATACGCAGACTGCATTCTTTGCAGGTCAGTGCGGCATGATGCTTGAGTCCACCGCAGTTTTAAAGAAAGCCATCGATAACAGTAAGTTCGAAGTCGGAACCGGCAACTTCCCGAAGATCGAGAAGACGGCTGACGGCGGCGTTATCATCGGCGGTGCTTCTCTCTGGTTAATGGATACCGGAAACAAGGACAAAGAAGCAGCTGCATGGAAGTTCCTCGAGTTCGTTACAACCCCCAAGGAACAGGCTAAATGGAGCATGGCTACCGGATATTTCGCAATCAACGAAAAAGCTTATGACGAAGCAGACATGAAGGAATACATCAAGAAGTATCCTGGATTCCTTACCGCTATCAATCAGCTGAAGGCAACTCCCGTCAACAAGAACACCGCAGGCGTTCTGTCCGGCGTAGCTACCGAATCCAGACAGACCTTCCAGGATTACATGGAAAAGGTCATCAACGGAGAGCTGAAGGTTGACGATGCAATCACGAAATGTGCAGCGGATGTCAACAGCGCAATTTCCAAGTACAACGCTTCCACAAAGTAATCTGAGAACTGAGTGTTTCCGAAATACAGAGATCCGCAGGACCGAAAGTCCTGCGGATCTTTTTCTGTACATGGCCGCACAGGGAAGTATGGCCTTCCGGGGCACGAGCCTCTGCAAAAAGCAGGAGACAAATACTCTTCTCCTATTCGATCACTGGGCCACGAACAGAATTTTGTCCCTTACGGATACGCGCCGCGCGAAAAGCAGGAGGCGAGAAGTCCTTTCGGTTCAATCCCATAGCCGCTGTATGCAGACCCTTTCAGAAAACGCAGCCTGCATCGGCAGACCGGAAGGAAAATCTCCTTCCGTCCGATCAGTTCAGAATCCCACGGTTCTGTGGTATGCCGATTTTTCCCGGTACATTTCTTCATCCGCTTTTCTCAGAAGTTCCGACGGCTTGAACAGTATGTCCTTAACGGAAACCGCATAACCCGCGCTGACAGACAGCGGCATTCCGCACTTTTCTGCGCAGTCCGTGCAGATGCTTTCCCTGATCTTTTTCACGGCTTCCCTGGCAGCATCTTCACGGTCTCCGGGGATTGCTATGACGAATTCGTCTCCTCCGTACCGGGACAGAAATGCCGAAGTTCCGTTAAACACTGCCTTTAAAGTAGCCGCCGTTTCTTTCAGAGCCTTGTCTCCCGCATCGTGCCCGTACCGGTCGTTGATCCCTTTGAAATAGTTGATGTCCATCATGATGACCGTCAGCGGACGGTAGGTTGCCGTTCCGTATGTGCCAAGGTACCTTTCCACACTTCTGCGGTTATTAAGCCTGGTAAGCGTGTCCTGCGACATGGCCCTGTTTTCCTTGTCAAAAAGAACCAGCAGATAGGAAACCACCGTACTGGGCCATATCAGGCTTAATCCGTAGAAAGCCGTCTGCAATGTTCCGCCGATCAAGGGCGGGATTGCGATCAGCGCCATGGTCTGAAGCTCTTTTTTCCTTTCATACAGCACTTCTTTTCTGCTTTGAATAAGGGTCGTCACGGATACCGACAGAAGGTAAAGAAGCATCAGAACCGTCATCGGGGTCGATACCGAGCCGCGCCGGTAAACATTTCCTTCATCCAGATAAAAGCACCATCCTGTGACCGGGGAACAGAGCGCAATCAGTACAGAAACCCAGAAGGGACCTCTGACAAAAAGGAATTCGGATTTCTTATCCATGAGCTTGCCGGAAACCCGGTACCGGATATACCTGACCCACGCAAAGGTTATGAAAAACTGCGCGCAGAAATAAATAACATTGTCCGCATAATCCAGGACACGGACAACCGTTCCGCTTCTCCCGTCCAGTATCCACATGACGGCATCGGTAAAAAGCACCAGAAAAATAGCAGATACCATATGACGCAGCATACGGTTGTCGTAGGTATCGGCAAATGCCATCCTGAACCTTGCATATATAAGCAGCGTCAGAATACAGCAGAAAATGTCGATGCCGATGTTAAAGGAAATTGTTGTACACAGACTGACCGGACCCATGTTTTCTCCTTGATTCTCCTGTTAAAACGTTGAATGATCACTGTCCTGCATTATAAGGACGGGCTTTCGGTTATAAGCGTTCATAATAATCTGCAATTATTTTTATATTTGTTTCTATTCCGTGTAACCTTTCTATAATCATCTCTGACCGTTTCTTCGACGCAGTTAAGGTTTCGGACGATTTCGAGTTAACTTCTCAGCCTGTCCATATTCCGGTAAGTGTCAAAGCAGGCAGGATATGGCCTTTTTCACTATTTCTACCCTATTATAAAGATACTGCAGGCCGTCAAAAGGTTCAATTTGTTTCTCCGAATGCATCCGACTCCGTTTATGATCTCTTCCGCCGTCTTTCCTCTTTCTCTTTCCCGGCGGCGTAATATGAATTTTAACAACTGCCTTTTAGAACCTGATTTTCTGTCGTTTCTTGAAGAATCCCGGAGGATTTCGTTGTATACTGATGTCAGAGACCGTTTTATTCTGCCATAAAATCCCTTTCCTCATACGTATAGAAAATAAGGGCGGATATCCGGCAGAGAAGGATAAAAGACCTATGGATGACCGCGTGTTCATGGAAAATATAAACCGCATACGGAATCACGACCGGGAAGGGCTCAGGGAAATTTACGAGGCGTACAATCCCATGATTTTTTCCGTCATTCTGAACATTCTGAAAAGCCGGGAAAACAGTGAGGATGTTGCCGTAGATTTCTTTATCCACCTGTGGGATGCCGCGGACAGCTACCGTCCGGGAAACGGCCACCGTGCCTGGATGATTACGATCGCGCGGAACATGGCGCTGGATTACCTGAGGAAACATGCCAAAGAGGAACTGACCGCGGAAATCCCAGAGGACATCAGGAACTCCCGCGAAACGCACGAAACAAAAATTGTACAGCACCTGAGCCTGACCCAGGCACTGTCCGTACTGAGCCCGGAAGAACGGGAAATGATCGATCTGAAGATCCTCGGAGAACTTTCCTTCCGTGAGATCGCAGACATTCTTAAGACACCGCAGGGAACTGTCGCATCCAGATACCGGACCGCAATCCGGAAGCTGAAAGAGGTATTTCAATGAATGACAGAGATCTTGAAAAAAAATACAGACAGCTGAAACAGGAAGACGCGCCCGATCTCTGGGCCCGGATTGATGCGGGCCTCCAGTCGAAGGAAAAATCCTGCAGTGCAGCAGAGACTTCTGCGGAAAAAACGGAAGCTTCTGCGGAAGCAGACGCGGAAAATGCAGCCGGAAATGAGGAAAATACAGTCATAAAGAGCACGCCTGCCGGCGTGGAAGAAACCGCTGCATCGGGAAAAAATGCTTCTCCGGAAACAGGCCGCCCGGAAATCATTCCCGTGGAAAATACTGCCAAAGTCAGAAAGTTCCCATCAGCAGCCAAAATTGCCTGCGGCTTCGGCGCAGCGGCTGCCGTTGTTTTCCTTTCGTTCCATTTTCTCCGTCCGTTTTCCGTAAGGACTTCTTCCATGAAACTGGCCGCCGTTACCGCTGCTGCCAGTCTGCCCGCGCAGAATAATAATTCCGAAAAGAAAGCTGCCGCAGCAGTCGGTGCCACCGCCGCAGCCAGAGATGCAAAAGTACCGGATACCATGCCGTACTTCGGCGATTTGGAGCCGGAAAAAGAAGCTGTATCAGATAATTCCAGGTCAGACCAGACAACAGGCCAGGCCGCTTCGAAAAATGCTGCCGCGGATAATGCCGCCGTACAGAAAGCCCCCGGAAACGGATCAAGGCAGGGCGCGGAACCCGCACCGGTCTCTTTAGGCAGTCTTGGAATTTCCTATTATACGGAAACCATTCCGGAAGGAACCGTCACGGTCACAGCAAAGGACAGTGCCTTTGCAGAGCAGATTCTTAAAAATGCGGATGTCCTGTCCGTCGTGACGGTCCGTTCTGTTTCCTTTGTTCGGGACAGTACGGGTGCGGCATCCCTGATCAGCTACACAGCAGATGTCGAACGCACCTGCTACACAAAATATCCCTCTTCCGTTCCCTCCGAAATTACCATAACGAGCCCGGTTATCGTGAGTGAAAGCGACGGGAAACATATGCTTTACGCCATGGCGACATCCGGAAAATACATCCTGCCCCTGAGGATAAGCGGCAGCGACTACGAACTGGTTACTGCCGGCACGCCGCAGATTGCCATCGGCAGGAACAATGCTGTCGTGTTCCATGAAGGCTACCGGAGTCTCATGACCACCGCCACGGGAAAAATCACCGACGGCAGTTCCTCTCCGGCCAATCCGTCCCTCCCGCTGTATTACCGTGCGGATACCGAAAACGTTATCACCGATCTCACCCGGCTCGTCAGGAAATACGCGAAGTAAACCGTCCGCGCCGCCTGAAACATTTGCGTCGGAAAACATCTGACCACGGAACGCATGGGACTGCCTCAAAACATGGAAGACAGCCCTGCGCTGAAAAATGCCTGACCACGGAACGCATGGGACTGCCTCAAAACATGGAAAACAGCCCTGCGCTGAAAAATGCCTGACCCCGGAACACATAGAACTGCTTTAGAATATCGAAAATTGCCTCACACTGAAAAACACATAATCCCGGAGCACACAGAACTGTTTTAGAATATCGAAATAACCTCACACCGGCAAACATATAACCTCGGAACGCATAGGGACGTTTTATCCCGTAGTTCCGAGGCTATATGTTTGCCGGTTTCATATGCTTTCCGGTCTTATGCTTTCCGCTTCTGCATTTTCCGCTTCTGAAAACTTTCCGGGTACAATTCACACAATTTTCACACATTCCGTCCGCATTTTTCACCTTCCTTTCACCTTTCTCCCTTAAAGTACGTATAGCAACAGGAAAGGAGGTCTCCCTCATGCATCAGATTGAAAAATTTTTCACGGCACTCGGAACCGTAAATTCGCTTTCTTTAAACGTTCCGGATCCGATGTCCGAAAAAGCACTTCTGACCGTTCGGGAAATCAGCGGGCGTGTTCAGAACCTGGACCGGACGCTTTCCGTTTTCCTGAAGGACAGCGAAATTTCCCGAATTGCCGAGGCGGCCGGCATGAACCCGGTTCCCGTAAGCCGGGAGACTCTTCTCCTGATTGAAAAATCCGTTTCCTGGTCGCATATTACGGACGGCGCCTTCGACATATCGGCAGGCCCCCTGATCCGGCTCTGGGAGATCGGGAAAAAAGGTTCCTATGTTCCTTCCGATGCGGACATCCGGAAAGCAGTGAGCCTCATCAATGCGGACGATATCCTGACGGACCGGGAATCAATGACGGCAGGTCTTCGCCGTCCCGGTCAGTCACTGGACCTCGGAAGCATTGCCAAAGGATATGCTGCCGATGCTGCAGCAGAGATGCTGCAGAAAAGCGGAATCATGGATTTCACGGTCAGTTTCGGCGGAACCGTATTGACCGGAGACCTTCCGAAAAAAATCGGCATCCGGAATCCGTTCGATAAACGGGGAGCTCCCATCGGTACAATCGTCATGAAGAATCAGGCAGCCGTTACTTCCGGTTCCTATGAACACTCTTTCCGGAAAGATCAGAGGCTTTATCATCACATTCTGAATCCGAAAACCGGATACCCTGCAGAAACGAACCTGGCAAGCGTAACACTGACAGGAAGTTCCGCGGAAGAACTGGATGTCATCACTACAATGGTTTTCGTACAGGGCGTGGAAAAAACCATGCCGGTACTGAAAGAACGGAATATTGAAGGTACTTTTATTTTTAACACAGGCGAACTTTTCATCACACCCGGACTTGCCGGGAATTTTCAGAAAGAGGTAAATCAAAATGTCAAATCAGTTATCTCGTAAACCATCCGTCATCCGCATTATAAGACGGATCATCCAGATCGCAGCATTTCTTCTTGCACCCGGTCTCTTTGCCACCATTTTCGATTCCGTCGGCGCACTTGTCATGGCAGCTGCCGGACACTACAGCGGTGATCTCCTGGTACCCGTTGTAACGGTCGTCATCATTCTTTCGATCACGGCTCTCTTCGGACGCTTCTTCTGCGGCTTTTTCTGCAGCTTCGGCGCCATGGGAGATTTCCTCTGGTTCCTTTCGAAAAAGGCCGCGCCGAAAAAGCGCCGCATTTCCGAAAAGGCCGATGCAGTTTTAAAGTCGGTGAAATATATTATCCTTGCCGCCATCGTAACACTGGTATGGATTTCGGCCGCGGTGAATATCCCCGCTTCCTATAATCCGTGGACTGTCTTCGGAATGTACGCTTCCATCGGCGGCTGGCCTTCTCCGACATGGCTGCTTTCGGTCGGCGGATTACTGCTTGCCGGAATCATGGTGGGATCACTGTTCGTAGAACGGTTTTTCTGCAGGTACCTCTGCCCGCTCGGCGCAACCTTTGCTCTTGTTTCCAGATTCCGTCTTTTCAATATCATCAAGCACAGAGAAAACTGCGGATCCTGCAGCGCCTGCACTTCCCGCTGCAGCATGGGCATAGGCCTCTATAAAACGGATGTTGTCACATCCGGAGAATGCATCAACTGCTTCGGCTGCACCGAAATCTGCCCGAGAAGGAATGCACACGCAAATCCCGCTCCGGCCGTTGCCTCCGCAATGTCGGTCGCGGCAATCACAGGTCTCTGCTATGCAGGAAATGTCCTGACCGCGGTCGCGGCACCGGAGCCTTCCGCAATCGAAACCGTACAGGAAACGGAATCTCTCATCTCTTCCGCTTCTTCACAGGCTGCTTCTTCAGCAGGGACAGCTTCCTCCGGCACTTCGGCAGCATCGGCATCCGCTTCCAAATCCACAAGCGCGGCTGCAGCTTCAACCTCTGCCGCTGCCGTAAGTTCCGGCACCTATAAGGACGGGACCTACACGGGAACGGGAACCGGCTTCCGCGGAACCACAAAGGTAACCGTCACGGTGAGCGGCGGAAAGATCACGGATATCGAAGTTGTTTCCTATCAGGACAATGACCCGTATTTCAGCCGGGCAAAGTCCACTGTCATTTCGGAAATCTTAAAGGACCAGACCGTAAAGGTCAGCGCTGTTTCCGGAGCTACTTTCAGCAGCAACGGGATTATGGAGGCAGTCGCAAATGCACTCGGCGTGAGTTTTACCAATCCGAACAGTTCTATGTCCGGCGGAAAGAAACGCTGAAGATCTGTCTGGAAGTATGAAACCTGTTATAGAAAAAGTACCTGTCCGGAACTACGCGTGAAGAACCGCTATGCGTTCCGGACAGGTACTTTTTCTTTGGGGAGGTGACAGGACTTCCAAACAGATACCTTTTCTGAAAAAGAGATACCTACCGAACAGGCGTTTTTTCCTTGGGGAGGTGACCGTACTTCCAAACAGATACCTTTTCTGAAAAAGAGATACCTGCCGAACAGGCGTTTTTTCCTTCTTTCTTTGACCGGATGATGCATTTCAGATCCGACAGACAAGACTCCCTGAAACGCATAGGGGCTTTTTTACCCCGTAGTTTCAGGGAGTCTTTGTCTGTCGGCCAATAATAATGTATCATCCGGCATTCTTTATCCTTTGACGCCTGACATCGAGATGCCTTCCACGAAGTACTTCTGGCAGGCAAGGAACAGGATCAGGACCGGTATGATCGCGCTGGTCGCGGCTGCCATGGTCAGTTCATACCGCTGCAGGTCATCCAGAAGATACCAGCGGATGGCCTGGGAGATCGTGAACTTCTTCGTATCCGTTAAGAAGATCAGCGGAGACAGATATTCGTTCCAGGAGGAAACGAACCCGAGTAAAAAGATGGATACCATGGCGGGCTTCGTCAGCGGCATCATGATCTGCACGAATATTCTTCCGTGGCCGGCACCGTCTATTTTGGCCGCCTCCATCAGATCGGTCGGCAGATCGATATAGAACTGACGGAGTAAAAAGATTGCCGTTGCGCCGAACCACATCGGCAGGATGATCGCCCAGTGATTGTTGTAAAGTCCGATCGTCTTGAAGAGCATATACCGCGGAATGATCGTCACCTGGGAAGGAACCATCATGGAGGAAAGGAACAGCATGAAGATCGCGTTCTTCCCGCTGAAATCAATCTTGGCAAATGCATATGCCGCCATGGATGCGATGATCAGCTGCCCCGCCGTGCCGAGCAGCGTGATCTTCAGCGTGTTTCCGTAGGCGGTTAGCATATTGATCGTCTCGTCCGTCCACACCTTTCCGTAGTTCCCCCACTGCGTGACCGCGGGGAGCCAGTGGAACGGCTTCCCGAACACCTCGGTCGTAGTCTTTAAGGATGAACAGATCATCCAGACAAGCGGCAGGACGAAGCAGAAAGCAAGAACTGCAAGGACAACCGTCACGATGATCTTCGAAGCTTTTTTTTCACGTTTCATCTCTTTCCGCCTCCTCCCTTAATAATTGACCCATTTTTTCTGAAGCAGGAAATTGAGCCTGGTAATGATGAATATGATCAGAAACAGTACCAGAGCCTCCGCGGATGCATAGCCGAACTTGTACCCGCTGAAGGCCTGCGAATAAATTTCCGTCACCATGGAGGTGTTCATGCTGGCCGCTGTCCCCATCGTCATGATGTTGATGGAGGTGAAGACCTTGAACGTTGCAATGAGTCTTACCACGACCAGATAGAACGTGGTCGGAGAAATCAGCGGAACGGTAATGCTCCGGAAGATCTGGAAGCCGTTGCCGCCGTCGATCTGAGCCGCCTCATACAACGATCTCGAAACATTCTGCAGCGCTGCGATATAGATGATCACCTCGTATCCGACCGCAGTCCAGATCATTAAGAAGATGATCGGCCACCGGCTCAGCTTCGGATCCGAAAACCATTTCAGGGGTGCGGATATGAAATGCAGGTTCATCAGGACATTGTTTACAATCCCGTCGTCCCGGAACAGGAATTTAAAAACTGCCGCGAGAGCGACCACGCTCGAAATATAAGGGATGAAGAAGCACAGCCGCAGGATATTTTTCCCGTAGGTCTTTCCGTTTAACAGATAGGCCAGCACCAGCGAAAAGAGAATCGAAACCGGCACGGTCGCAACCGAATAGATAAACGTATTCAGGATTGCCTGCCGGAACCGCCTGTCCTTTAAAAGCATGGTAAAATTATCCAGACCGATCATCCTGATTCCCTTAAAGCCCGACAGGAAATTCCACTGCGTAAACGCAAGGAAAATCGAGAAAAAAAACGGGAATGCAACCAGGACCAGAAACACGATCAGCGCCGGCATGACGAAAATATATCCTGCCCTGTTTTCCTTTTTCCTTCTGTGCTCCATAATCCGTACCTCATTTCACTTACTTTGAAAGTTTAAAATCTGCGCGGCATTTATTTCTTTTCTTTCTTGATTGCATCATTGGCGATCTGCGCTGCCTGCTTCATTGCCTCTTCCGGCTGCATCTGCCCGTTGAACACATACATTGCATACTCGTTCAGCGTGGAACCGACATCCGAATATGCGGTCAGGTTCGTCTCGACATAGGCAGGATTCGTAGCGGCACCCACGACTCTCTTGAAGGACTCCACATCGATCAGTTTCTTCGCGTTGTCTTCCGTATTGAATACGAGCTTTACAAGATCACCGCTGTCCGTTCCCTTCCATGTGGACTGATGTCCCGCAATGATCAGATACTTGGAACCGTAGGTCGCGTACCATTTCATGAATGCCCAGGCTGCCTTTTCATCCGCACAGCCCTTGACAATGCCGACATGGGAATAAACCGGAACGCCGGACATATAGTTTTTCTGTCCTTTCTTTTCAACCGGATACGGGGCAAACCCGGTCACAAAATCCACCGGATAATTCTTCGTGTCGCGGATGAAACGGATCACGTTCGGCGTCACGACGGAGGCAACGGTCGGCTTCGAGGTTCCGAGAAACGTCATCTGTCCCTGGAGATTATCCGAACGGTAGGTTGCCTTCGGGAACCAGATCTTGTCTTCCAGTTCCGCCTTGACTTCCCGTTTCAGGGCATTTACCACGATGTCGGAATCGAAGGAGCAGGTGCCGTCGTCGTTATAGTAGTTGTCCTTTCCGGATACCTGGTATTTCGGATAGGTGAAGCGATCCACCGAATGATAATCGGATCCGCCGAACATGGTGACCGCGCCGGATGCATCCTTTTCGGTCATCTTCTTGCTGGCTTCCAGATATTCGTCCCAGGTCCATTCCTTCGGAAGATCGGTATAGCCGGCCTTCTTCCAGGAATTCATATTGATGGCGATGTAATTGCAGAGCCCGCCGCAGGGTAAGGTATAGGTCTTGCCGTTGTATTTGTAGACATCCGTTCCCCAGTTGTCCACGAGGCTGATATTTTCCTTCGCGACCCTGTCCGTAATATCGACAAAGATATCGTTCTGCCATCTCTTGTAGGTATTCGAAAGTCCGAACGATGCCAGAACATCGATCTGTCCCGACATTGCGGAGGTGTTGACGCTTAAGTTTCCGTCTGCATTGTTGTTATAGGTGGAAAGCGTAATCTTGATATTCGGGTAGGTCTTGTTGAAATCCGCAATCATGGCATCCATGCCGTCGGTTCCCTTGAACGGAATCCAGAAGCGTACGGCTCCGGACATGTTCGTATCTTTCTCCTTGATCCAGGAAGTAATATCTTTTCCGCCCGATGCAGCCGCTTTCGTTGTTGCATCTCCCGCTGCTTTGGCTGTTGTACCGGCTGCTGCCGAACTCCCTGCTGCCTTGGTCGTTGCTGCGGCCGCCGCGGTTGTTGCCGCCGATGCAGCCTTTGTTGTCGCCGCTGCTTTTGTCGTCGCCGTTCCGGCGCTTCCGCCGCAGGCGGTCATTCCGAAAACCATGGAACCGGCTAACAGTGCTGCCAGCAAACTTCTTTTCTTCATAATCTCTTCCTCCGTTTTTTAATTTTCTGCTTCCGTTTACAGTTCCTGCTTACAATTCCTTTTATGAATTCTTTCAGAGCCTGCTGCCTGCCCGAAACGGACATTCCCTTTATTCCGGAAGGAACGCCTGATCCTTCCTTAACTGTCCGCGGAGTTTCTTCACGTCCACCTCCGCAGGATTCTTCTGATCCATGACTGCAATTGCCGCCGCAGTTCCGGCCGCCTGCCCCATGCACATGCACGGCGGCATGACCCTTACCGCACCCGCCGCCTCTGATGTCGCGGAAAAACAGCGGCCCGCCACCAGAAGTCCGTTCTTTCCTTCCGGAACCATGGTGCCGTACGGAACCCCGTACCAGTTTCCTTCTTTCATCGGCATATATTCGTTGCTCTTCGGTCCGTAGCGCCCGTGTACATCCGCGGAATTGGAGCACACCATAATGCTGTCCTGCGGCGTTTTCCCGGCAAGGATTTCGTCGATCGTAAGCGTCTTAATTCCCCGGATGTGCCTGCTTTCCCTGATGCCGAGCGTGGATGCAGTACACATGAGCCTGGCGTTTTCGCATCCCGGCACATATTTTTTCAGGAACCGGAAAATCTCATCCGCCTGATATCTGCCGATCACTTCTCCCTTGGTCACGCTTTCATTGTCCGTCGCGTCCACATTCATGATCCGGCTTGTGTTAAGGCACCACTCATCCGGCTTCACGCTCTTGTAGATGCCGATTGAAACGCGGTCCAGATCCCAGTCGCCGTTCTCTCTGGCCTTCGACACCAGCCAGTGAAGCGAACGGTAATTCACGCCGTCCTTCCTGTAGAAATCCTTAAGATGCGCCTGTACTTCGCTTTCCAGTTTCCGGTCATCCACATTGCAGATCCGGAAGAACATGGTAGCCGGCTGCATGATCTTCAGTTCTTCGTTTCCCAGCTCAAACGGCACGCTCGCGCTCACGGCGGCATCGCCGTCACCGGTACAGTCGATCAGAATCCGGCAGGACACCTTTTCAAATCCGCCCTTGGAAAAAAGAATGGCGCCGGTAACGGTATCCTGATCCTGCACCACCGAAATGAAACTCGTGTGCAGCAGCATGGAAACATTCGCTTCGATCAGCATTTCATCCAGAAGACGCTTTAAAATTTCCGGATCGAACGGCGTCACATGATCGTGCCCCACCGTAAGCCAGGAAGTGTATCCCGTTCCGCTTCTGACCCCCGACGGATGCAGCGCGCCCTTTCTCTCCACGAGCCTGTCCACGATCTCCGAAAAAAGGCCCTTTAAAATCATTGTTTCTCCGGTGCGGTCATAGCAGGTCATAAAGGGACCGACCAGGCCTCTTGTCGCCATTCCGCCGAAACATCCGCTCTGTTCCACGATCAGGACCTTCAGGCCCATGCGGGCTGCCGAAATCGCTGCGCAGACCCCGCTCGGTCCTCCGCCTATCACGACGATATCCGCAGTCCGTTCTTTTACCGGTGCAAATTTCAGTTCCTTCTGTTCCATACAGATACCCCTTCTTTTTATCTTCTGTCCTTCACGCTGTCCCTGATCACCATATAAGAAGGGATGACGATTTTTTCAACCGGCTTCTTCGGATTCCGTATCCGCTCCAGAAGACAGCGGGCCGCCTCTGTGCCCATTTTTTCCTTCTGGATGTTCACGGTCGTAAGCGGAGGAATGGCATATCCCGAAAGGGAAGAATCCTCATATGCGACAATGGAGACTTCATCCGGAATCCTGACCCCCTGTTCATACAGATACCGCATGGCTCCGAGCGCCAGCTGGCCGTTCGCCGCCACAATCCCGTCCGGACGGTTGCCGGCATCGAAAAAGGTCCGGAATGCCTCGTAACTCGAAGCGCCATGATTATACTCGCAGCTGATCATCCAGCCGGCATCAAGCTTCAGCTTTCCTTCTTCTTCCATTTTCCGGATAGCCTGTTCACGGACATCATGGGAGTGGAAGGTTCTGGGGCTGTTGATGTAGCAGATTTTTTTATGCCCTTTTTCAAGAAGATATTCAATCCCGAGCCTTGCCCCTTCCCCGGGATCCGCAAAAACAGAATCCAGTCCCTCCACGAAACTGTTAACGCCGACCGCCACGATCGGGATGCCGATTTTCTTCAGGTGCCCGAAAAGCTCCGGGCTGTACGGCGATCCGACAATAAAGGCACCATCCACCCGTCTGTTTAAAACTGCCTTCGGCAGAGCGTCCGGGTCGTTGATCGAACAGAAATGCTCCGTGATCAGGCCGTAATCGGAATCCGAAAGTCCATCCATGATACCGGTACTGATATTGTAGGAACACAAACCCGTATGCTGGTCGAAATCATAGCTCGTATGCGGGCTTTCCTCCGCCATAATGATGATTCCGAGACTGTTCGTAATCCTCCGGCTCAGGCTGCGCGCGCTGTCATTCGGCACATAATGCAGCCGGTCGATTACCTGAAGGACATGTTCCCGGGTTTCCTTTTTTACGAGAGGGCTGTTGTTCAGCACCAGAGAAACCGTACTGTGGGAAACATGAGCTTCTCGTGCGACATCAATGATAGTTGCCATCATGCCCTCCTTTCATGTCATATCGCTCAATTGTCAGATTTGGACCGGTCCAACTAAGCCTAAGTCTAATTTGGAACGGTCCAAATGTCAATATGTTAAACTTTAACAAGAATTCCGCGTTTTCTTGTGCAACTTTTTATATTCATTGTTTTACAGAAGTTCTTTGAATCCGAAATGTGCCAAATTTATTTTGTATATCTGCAAAAAGATGAAAGATTTTGAGATTGTAAGATACAGTCCGTCGTTTTATAATGTGAGGAAATAGAGGGACTGTCTTTTGCTCCAACGATGTGAGCACGGTCTCCTTTTATTTTTACCGATTTCTTTCGAAATACGGGAAAACGGAATGATTCAAAACTATCGTTTGAAAAAGGAGGATTATTATGAGAAAGATATGGAAAGTCATGCTCTCTTCCGCTCTTGCCGTCAGCATGCTCAGCGCATGCGGCGGAGCCGGCAGTACGGGCACAACCACAAAAGCAGCCGGTGCGGCTGCAACGACCAAAGCCGCCGGTGCGGCAACCACTGCTGCAGCGGGTGCGGCAACCACCAAGGCTGCAGGCGCGGCAACGACCAAAGCCGCTTCCTCGTCCGGAAGCGCAAAGACGCTCCGCATTGCGGCAGTCGATCCCCAGGTTCCGCTTGATATGATGCAGAACACCTACACGATCATCATGCGGATCACGGATAACGTTACAGAATCTCTTCTTACCACGCTTGATGACGGTTCTCTGAAACCCGTTCTGTTAAAGGAAATGCCGACGCTCTCTTCCGACAAGCTTACCTACAGCTTTACCCTGAAGTCCGGCGTCAAATTCCATGACGGCACGGCGCTCACCAGCAAGGACGTAAAGTTTTCTCTTGAACGCCTGGTCAAGATGAAAAGCATGAGCAGCCTGATGGAAAATGTCGTCGGATACGACACCTTCTCCAAGGGCACTTCTACGGAAATGTCCGGCATTAAAGTGGTCGACGACACGCACTTCACGATCACGCTGAGCAAGATCTACACGCCGTTCACGGCTACCCTTTCCACGCCTTACGCCTGCATTTACCCGCAGGCTGCCTGCGAAAAAGCAGGGGACGACTGGGGCAAGAAAGTCCTGATCGGTACCGGCCCCTTCAAGCTTGACAGCTACACCGCAGGATCCGGCGCGGAACTTTCCGCATTTGCCGATTATCATGAAGGCGCTCCGAAGATCGGCAAGATCAGCTACAAGTTCATCGAGGATGCGAACACGCAGGTTCTGGAGTATCAGAAGGGCAACATCGATTTCCTGGACCTGGACAACGCTTTGTATCCGGTTTATGCGAACACGCCCACGATCAAAGATCAGATGCATTTCTTCCAGGCACAGGGCGGCTACTACTTCAACTTCAACGTAAAGACCATATCCGATCCCAAGATTCGCGAGGCCATCGCACTTTCCATCGACCGTAAGTCGATCTGCGAAAGCGTCCTGCACGGCACGGCATCTGTTCCGACTTCCTTCATCCCGAAGGGTCTGATCGGCCACTCGGATACCGCCAAGGAATATGAGTACGATCCCGCGAAAGCAAAGTCCCTTCTTGCGGAAGCAGGCTTCGCAAACGGCTATACGCTCCGCATTACCGTAAACACCAAGAGCAATCTCGGAAAATCGATTGCCACTGCCTATCAGGAGCAGGCCAAGGCATCCGGCATCACGGTGAACGTGGAAACCGTGGACTCCGCAGCCTGGACCGATATGAAGAAAAACGGAACCATGGACTGCAGCACGAGCAACTGGTACGTGGACTACAGCGATCCGGACAGCATGCTTTATCCGGTCAGCGACAAGAGAGTCGATCTCGTTTCCAGCTTCTGGCACAATGCAGACTTCAAGAAGCTGATGGAGCAGGGTGTTGAAACGGACGACAAGGCAGCGCGTGAAAAGATCTACGAAGAAGCAGAGAGCATTCTCTGCCGCAAGGATTTCGCGATCACGCCTCTGATCAACGAAAAGAAATTCTATCTTCTGAACCCGAAGGTAACCGGCTTTGAAATCGGTTCCGCCAACAGACTCGACCTTTCAAAAGCGGATATCCAGTAATCCTTTTCCATCTGTCGATGCAGACTTAAGAGGTGCTGCTGCACTTCCGCCTGCATGACCTGAGATTCTTCGTGGCCGCACCGTTTTTCTTCCACGCGGCGCGGCCACATTTCTTTTAAGAAAGGGCGGCATAATGGCTTCCTATATCCTGAAACGGCTCGGACAGACTTTCATTGTCCTGTTCGGCATCTCACTGATCACATTCATTCTTCTGCAGGTGGTTCCCGGCGATCCCGTGGCACTGATGCTTGACAGAAGAGCAGATCCGGATACCATCGCAGCGGTCAGGCACCAGCTCGGTCTCGACGTTCCCCTCCCGCAGCAGTATCTGAATTTCTTAAACGGCGTCGTTCATTTTAATTTCGGTGTCTCCTATTTTTCCAAGGAATCCGTACTGATTTCCCTAAACCGCGCGTTTCAGGTAACGCTGAAGCTCGCCATGCTTTCCTTCGTATTCGCCGTACTGCTCGGCATTCCCTGCGGCATGGCTGCATCGCTCCACAGAGGAAAAGCCACGGATACCGTTCTTATGACGTTATCCATCTTCGGCGTATCCGCTCCCTCTTTCTGGATTGCCATCATCCTCCAGATTATTTTCGGGCTGAAACTGAATCTGCTTCCGATCTCCGGCTTCGACCGGCCGTCGGCTTATATCCTGCCCAGCATCGCGCTGGGTGCACGCTACGCGGGAAGCATTGCCCGCATTACGCGCACCAGCATGCTTGATGTCATCAAGCAGGACTATATACGTACCGCGCGCGCAAAAGGCGCAAAGCGCGGTTCCGTCATCTTCCATCACGCTCTGAAAAATGCCATGATCCCCATCATCACGCTGGTCGGAAACGAACTCGGCAACATGCTGACCGGATCCATGCTGATTGAAAAAGTCTTCTCCATCCCCGGAATAGGAAAACTGGCGGTCGACTCCATGAGTAACCGCGATCTTCCGCTTCTCGAAGGAACCGTCATGTACATAGCGCTGGTATTCGTAATCGTGAATCTCCTAGTCGATATTTCCTATGCGTTCATCGATCCGCGCATCCGGTTCGGAAAGGCGGCGCAGTGATGAAGCATATCTTCTCATTCTTCAACAAGCAGAAGCAGTTCGAAGAAGACGTCCTCAGCGGAAAAATAGAATATTCCAGCTACTATAAGGACAGCTTCCGGCGTTTTAAGAAAAACAAATCCGCCATGTTCTGTCTGGTCGTCATCATCCTTTTAATCCTGATCGCGATCTTCGCTCCGTTAATCTCTCCGTATAATCCGGACGCGCAGGACTACGCTTCCATTCTGGCACAGCCGAGTGCAAAGCATCTGCTCGGCGCGGACGAATACGGACGCGATATCCTTTCCAGAATCCTGTACGGAACCAGAGTGTCGTTAAGCATAGGCATATTCGCGCAGCTCCTGGCGTCCCTGATCGGAATCACGCTCGGCTCCATTGCCGGTTATTCCGGCGGCGCCGTGGATGCGGTGATCTCCAGAATCATGGAAATCTTCTCCGCTTTCCCGGACATGCTTTTCGCCATGGCAATCATGACGTTCATGGGGAAAGGCGTACAGAACCTGTTCATTGCCCTCGGACTTCTGACCTGGGTCAGAACGGCCCGCATGATCAGAGGCTCCGTCATCCAGCTGAAGGAAAAGGAATATGTGCAGGCAAGCATAGCCGCAGGCGCAAATTCCTTCTGGATCATTACGAAAGCGCTCATTCCGAACTGCCTGTCCACGATCATCGTCTTAATCACGCTCGGCATTCCGAACGCGATCATGTACGAAGCTTCCTTAAGCTTCCTGGGGCTCGGCATTCAGCCGCCCACGCCGAGCTGGGGCAACATGATCAGCTCCGCCCAGTCCTTCATAGGCTTTTTACCGATCTACAGCATCATGCCCGGCGTTGCGATCATGATCACGGTTATTGCCATGAATATTTTCGGAGACGGCCTGCGGGACGCGCTCGACCCGAAACTCCGCACTTAAAAAAGCCCGTGAAACATTCCGGAAATGAATTCCGTGTATCCTTGGACCGAAAGGATGAATTATGAATAACGAAACAAAGCCTCTTCTGGAGGTCAGAAACTTAAGTACTTATTTCTTTACCGATGCGGGAACCGTAAAGGCAGTCGACAATGTTTCCTTTACGGTTGAAAAGGGGAAAACGCTCGGAATTGTCGGAGAGTCCGGCTGCGGAAAAAGCATTACCTCCCTTTCAATCATGCAGCTTGTGGAAACGCCTCCGGGAAAAATTGTCGGCGGCGAGATTTTCTTCGAGGGTGAAGACCTTCTTAAAAAAAGCGAAGAGGAAATGCGTCTGATCCGCGGCAAGAAAATCGCCATGATCTTTCAGGAACCCATGACCTCCTTAAATCCCGTCTACACGATCGGAAACCAGATCTCGGAAGCCATCCTGATCCACGAGAACATGAGCAGGGAAGAAGCAAAGAACCGCGCGCTCGAAATGCTCCGGCTCGTAAAGATCCCGCTCCCTGAAAAACGCTACGATGAATATCCGCATCAGCTTTCCGGCGGCATGCGGCAGAGAGCCATGATCGCCATGGCGCTCTCCTGCAATCCCGAACTCCTGATCTGCGACGAGCCCACCACCGCGCTGGATGTCACCATCCAGGCGCAGATTCTGGAACTCATCAACGAACTGAAGGAAAAGACCGGAGCCGCCGTCATCATGATCACGCACGATCTGGGCGTCATCTCGGAAGTCGCGGACAACGTCATGGTCATGTACGCGGGAAAGGTCGTGGAGCAGGGAACCACCGACGAGATCTTCGAGAAGCCGCTGCATCCGTATACGGAAGGCCTGATGCAGTGCATTCCCAGACTCGATTACGACACAGAGATCTTAAACACGATCAACGGTACCGTGCCGTCCTACGACGACATGCCGAAGGGCTGCGCATTCTGCCCGCGCTGCAATAAGAAAACAAAAATCTGCGAAGAGAAAATGCCGGATCTTGTCGATATAAACGGCAGGAAGACCCGCTGCTTCCTTTATGAGCCGTCCGGAGAGGAGAACGCACATGTCTGAAGAAACAAAAAAAATACCGGATGAGCCCGTGCTGAAAGTAAGCCATCTGAAAAAATGGTTCTCCGTGAAAAGCAAGCCTTTCTCCGGCAAAAAGGTTTTCATCAAGGCCGTGGACGATGTAAGCTTCGAGCTGTACAAAGGGGAAACGCTCGGCGTGGTCGGCGAGTCCGGCTGCGGCAAATCCACCATGGGGCTCTCGGTTCTTCGTCTCACGGAGCCCACATCCGGCAGCGTGATCTTTGACGGAAAGGATCTGCTCTCCTTAAGCAGCGCCGATCTCCGGAAAACACGTCGGAAAATGCAGATCATCTTCCAGGACCCCTACGCTTCCTTAAATCCCCGCATGACCATAGGCGAAGTGATTGCGGAACCCCTTAACATCCAGCGGGAGCTGAAACCGAACGAGATCAGGGAGCGCGTTTTAAAGACCATGAATATGGTCGGTTTAAATCCGAAATACTACAACCGCTACCCGCACGAGTTTTCCGGCGGACAGAGACAGAGAATCGGTATTGCCCGTTCCATCATCATGAATCCGGAATTCATCGTCTGCGACGAACCGGTTTCCGCACTGGACGTTTCCATTCAGGCACAGGTGATCAATCTTTTAAAGTCTCTGCAGAAGCAGCTCGGCATGGGATATATCTTCATCTCCCACGATTTAAGCGTCATCAAGCACGTTTCCGACCGCATCCTGGTTATGTACCTCGGGCATATCGTGGAAACGGCATCGAAGGACGATCTTTTCCTCCGTCCCATGCACCCCTATACCAGAGCGCTGTTTTCCGCAATCCCCGTACCGGACCGGAAGACGCGGCGGAAAAAAATCATTCTCGAGGGAGACCTCCCGAGTCCCGCCGATCCGCCGTCTGGCTGCGTATTCCATACCCGATGCTATATGGCCAAACCGATCTGCAGCGAAAAGGCCCCGGAATTTAAGGACTACGGAAACGGACACTGCTGCGCCTGTCACTTCTGTGACGAAGAAACCGCCGCGTTTTCCGCTGCATCCGAAAAGAAATCCGAATAAGGAAAAATCCATATCGGACGGAAATCCGTCCCAACCAAATCATAAGGAGGAACTGAAATCGTGAAAATCACAGACATCAAGGTTCAGACTATGGAAGTGCCTTTACTCGAACCGTTCCGCATTTCCCTCGGCGTCATCACGCACTGCAGAAGCGCCATCGTGGCAGTTGAAACCGACGAGGGCATGACCGGATACGGAGAAGGTGCTCCCGGTCTTTTAATCACCGGTGAAAACCTGCCCGGTACCGTGGAAGGAATCAACCTGATGAAGCACGACCTGATCGGCACGGACCCGACCGATCTGGAAAAAATCTATTACCTCATGAACAGAGCCGAGGCACACGCACCGAGTTCCAAGGCTGCCGTGGATATCGCCTGCCATGATCTTCTGGGACAGAAAGCCGGGCTGCCGGTTTACAAGCTTCTCGGCGGTTTCGATCCCTGCATGGACACGGACATCACCGTGAGCATAGACAAGCCCGAGATCGTCGCCGCAAAGGCCAAAAGCTGGGTGGACAAGGGCTTCGACACGATCAAGGTAAAAGTAGGAACCGGTCTCAAGGAAGATGTTGCCCGCGTGAAAGCCATCCGCGAAGCAGTCGGACCCGATGTGAAAATCCGCGTGGATGCGAACCAGGGCTGGTCCGCAAAGGAAGCGGTACAGATCATCGACCGTCTGAACGAATATAATCTTGAACTGGTCGAGCAGCCCGTGCCGTATCACGATATTGCCGGACTCGAATATGTAACGAAGCACTCGAAGGTTCTGATCATGTCGGATGAAAGCTGCTTCTCCGCAACCGATGCGCTCCGCATTGTCGAGCGCCGCGCCGTTGATATTCTGAACATCAAGCTCATGAAGTGCGGCGGCATCCGCGAGGCACAGAAGATCAACGCCATCTGCGAAGCGGCCGGCATCCAGTGCATGCTGGGATGCATGGTCGAGGAAAGCAACGTCGGCATTACCGCGGCGGCAAGCCTCGGCGCAGCCGTACGGAACATCACCAGGGCAGACCTTGATGCCATGTATTCCTTAAGCGATCTGCCGTTCAAGGGCGGCGTCACCATTAAGGAGCCCAATCATCTTATGCTTTCCGAGAAGCCGGGCTTCGGCTTCATCGGACTCGAACAGTAACAGGGAAAACCCGGGAGGTATGACTCATGTATTCAGATCTGAAATATCTGGAAGTTCCGCTTCCGGAGGATATCGAAAAGGTAAAATGCTACGGAGATTTTCCGATGGCGCTGCGCATGATCGATGCCCGTCTTGAAAAGGATATCCCCGAAGTCTTAAAGAAAAAGCTCGAGCTGGAAAAGGAAATCATCAGACGGATTCCGGAGAACTATCCCTACAGCCGCGAAGACGCTCTGAAAATGCTGCACGAGAGCATGCGGGATTTTAAGGACGAGGAGCTTGAAAAGTTCCGCGAGGACAATGCGGTCGAATGGATTTACATAGACGGAAAACCCCGCTTCCACAGGCTCTTCCTCGATAATCTCTATAAGACCCGCGCTTATCTGGCGGAACGGAATCTGCACAGAAGCGAGGAGGATGACAGGAGCGCCAACTTCCGTCTTCTCGACGAAGCGATCGCCTCGGTCAAAAAGAACGGCACCCTGAACTATCAGTTCCACATGAAGAGCACCATGAAGATTGCCGATGCCGCACAGGAAGAAGGGAAGGAGATTCTCGTCCACCTGCCCATCCCGGTTGAATATGCCCAGGTAAAGAACTTCCGTCTCCTCGGCACCAGTCCGGAACCGTTTCTGATTGCGCCTCCGGAATATCCGCAGCGCACGGTCTGCTTTAAGACCACCTACCGGAAAGGCATGGAATTCCGGATTGAATATGAATCCGAAACCCATATGCGCTACACGGAACTGGATCCGGAAAAGGTGCAGGACGACCAGCCCACCTTCTACACGGAAGAACTGCCGCCGCACATCCATTTCACGCCTTATCTCAAGGCGCTTACGAAGGAAGTTGTCGGAGGAGAGCAGAATCCGCTTTTAAAGGCCCGGAAAATATATGACTTCATCACCTCGCATGTCATGTATTCATTCGTCAGAAGCTACTTCACGATCGAGGATCTCACATCCTATGTTGCAACCGGACTGAAGGGCGACTGCGGTTTACAGGCGCTTCTCTTCATAAACATGTGCAGGATTGCGGGAGTGCCGGCCCGCTGGCAGTCGGGCTTATATGTAACGCCCATGCACGTCGGAAACCACGACTGGGCACAGTTCTACATTTCCCCGTACGGATGGCTCTTTGCAGACTGTTCGTTCGGCGGCACCGCTTTCCGGAACAAAGCTGCGGAACGCCGCGACTACTATTTCGGACATCTGGATCCGTTCCGGCTTCCGGCCGCTTCCGAATTCCAGCATGAATTCCGGGTTCCCTCCGGCACCGTGAGAAGCGATCCCTACGACAACCAGGACGGCGAGGCATCCTATCCGGACAGAAATCTCTTGCGCGGCGAGTTCATCACCGAACACAAGCTGCTCGACTACAGGGTGTTCTGAATAAAAATTATCTGTAAACAAAAACAGGCTCTGACAGCACAACATTCCTTTCGGGACACGCTTCCGCCCCCTATCGCCCTACGGGCTGGGGCTTCCGGATTCCTTTGGAATCCTCCTGTAAGCGACTCGAGTACCCATGCGGGCACAGGCAGCGGTACTAAGCGGCCAAAGTACGGCCGCCAAGTACCGGCCTCGTCGATTGTCCCTCGAGGAACGGTGCTGTCAGAGCCTGTCGCATTTACTGCAATCCAGTTTTACTTCATTAACCCTTCTTTCTTCATGAATTTCCTGTAGTCTTCCAGATTCCTCCTTAACAGCGCCGGCGTATCCAGTCCGTACGGACACATACTCTTACAGTGATTGCAGTGCCGGCACTCTTCGATCTTCTCCATCTTCTTCTGCGTCTCCCCGCTGATCCACCGCTTTAACGGCGACCGGCGCAAAAGGAGCGACATCCGTGCGCAGGTATTGATCTCTATCCCCGCAGGACACGGCATGCAGTAGCCGCAGGCACGGCAGAAATCTCCGGAAAGCTCTTTCCTGTCCTTCTCGATTACCTGCTTCAGTTCGTCCGTCATGACCGGCGGATGATCGATGTAGGAAATGAATTCGTCCAGTTCCCTTTCCCGCTGTATGCCCCAGATCGGCACCACAAACGGAAATTCCGCTTCAAAGGCATAGGCTGCGGCCGAGTTCGTGATCAGACCGCCGGACAGTCCCTTCATGGCTATAAATCCCATTCCCGCTTTCCCGCATTTTTCCACGACTTTCAGGTCCGGCTCCGCCGCAAGATAGCAGAACGGAAACTGCAGCGTCTCGTACAGGCCGGAATCGACCGCCTCTTCCGCCACCTTCAGTCTGTGGTTGGAAATCCCGATGTGGCGTACCTTTCCGGCACGCACTGCTTCTTCCATGGCTTCGTAAAGTCCCGTTCCGTCCCCGGGCTTCGGGCAGAACGGCGGATTGTGAAACTGATAAAGATCAATATAGTCCGTCCGGAGCGCCTTCAGCGATGCATCGATATCCCGGGCGAATTCCTCTCCGGTCAGCGCATGCGATTTGGACGCGATGTAAATATGCCCTCTCACGTCATGAAGCGCCTCTCCCAGTTTTTCCTCACTGTCCGTATAACCGCGGGCGGTGTCATAATAATTGATGCCCGCGTTGTACGCCTTTCTTAAAATCTTTACAGCCTCTTCCTTTGTTATCCGCTGAATGAGCAGTGCTCCGAATCCGTTCTTCTGAACTGTCATTCCGGTGCGGCCCAGCTTCACTCTTTCCATATGCTGATCTCCTCTCGGCAGAAATTGATATTCCATATTGGCATTTAAATGCTTCCGGCATGAATTTTGACACTGTAATCATTATATCAGATTCCCTGAATCCCATGCTATTGATTAATGGTGCCAGCCGGATGTAAAATAACATACAGACCGGAATATGGATATCAGCCCGCATCCTGGGGCTGTGCCTTGCATCCATCGGTCTGTCGGGGCGGGGGGAAAACATGTCTTTCTATTTATTTTTACTGGCAGGTATATTTGCCTTCTTTTTTCTTGTGGATATTCTCGGACATATCATTCTGAAGCTCAGGAGAAATGCAGGTGCGTGGATACTGACCTGTCTTGTTTTCTGCGGATTCGCTGTCTCCTTATTTTTCGGGGTCAGCGGATTTCATGCAAAATCTTCGGAGCTTAAAAGCGCGACTGCATTTGCCTACCGTTATTTAAAGGACGGCGATCTCGTCAGTGCCGGTAAAAAAGCGGATAAATGCAGTCCTGCGGACCGGGATATGATCCGTCTCCTGATCAGCGCGAAAAACAACAGTCCGATGGAACTCTACCTGGAATCCTCAAGACTTCTCTACGACGGCGCCGTCGGAAAAGATGATCTGGAGTCCGTGAAGAAAATGCAGGAACTGAGCGCACAGGCACTCGGAATCTCCGGCTTAGCATCTTCCCAGGGTACTGCCGGGTCCGCTGCCTCTGCCGGGTCTTCTGCTTCTTCAGGTTCCCAGGGTACTGCCGGTTCTTCAGCTTCTTCCGGTTCTTCTGCTTCCTCCGGTACTGCCGCATCCTCTGCTTCTTCCAGGTCTTCAGCCCCCGCGCAGCCGGCTGCATCTGCGAAGACTTCTTCCGCCGCTTCTTCCAAAACAACCGTGCAGAACAATGCCGCCGGAAAAGATACCCAAAATAATCTCGCTCTCCAGTTCATAAAAAACGTTCCGAAGACAGACAAGTCCGACCGTGAAACCAGAAAGACCCGTCTCAGTTCTCTTGCGGACGCAGTCTGCTCCTCTCATGCAAAAACAAGCGGCACCGATCAGATCACCGTGCAGGACTATACGGCAGACAAGGCGATCACCACCGGCGACTTAAGCAAGCTCGATGGGAAGACCGTTCAGGATCTTCTTTCTGCAAATTCGAAAAATCCGAAGTTCCTTTTGCTGGCCGTGAAATACTATGCTTCCAGAAAGGATTACACTTCAGCCCATGACGCAGCGCTTAAACTGATCAAGGTGGAACCGACCACGGCAAACTATGTGGTCTTTACCGATATCGTGGCGCAGCAGGCTGAAAGCAAAGGGACCGGCCAAACCACGGGCACTGCCAAATCATCCGGCACCAAACCGGCCGGAAGCACCGCTGCCGGGTCTTCCTCCGAAGATCCCGAAGCCCGCAGACTGATTACACGGGCCGAGGCGCTCGAAAAAGAATCCGCCAAAGCAAAGCATTCCATCCGGGAGGTTTCGGACCTGCAGCAGAAGGCCGAAGAACTCCGTACGGAAGCCTCGAATCTCACGGTCCGGCGTACGATCAATTACCTGATTTCAAAGGAACCGGCGACCGGTGATAAGAGCGGCATGTACGATCTCCAGATTGCCAAGCTCTATCTTGCCGCCAATGACCGGAAGAGTGCAAAGAAGTACATCTGGAAAGTCGTGGACAATGCAGGGACGATCGACGATAAATCGCCGATCAAGAAACCGCTCGAAGAGGTCGTGGACGCCTATAACGAACTGGCACAGAAGGAAAAAAGTCCGAAGCTCTCCGGTGCGGTAAACAATCTGATCAGCGCACAGAGCGGTGATGTCATAGACCGTCAGGACGGTACCGTCAATTCGAACATGTCGAAGTTCGTCGCTTCCACCATCAAGTATGACCGTCTTTCCGTGAACATCAGTAAAATCGATACCTCGGGATATCCAAATATAAAATCCTGGGTCAATGTAAGCGGAGAGAAAAACGGCAAAACCGGTGCGGCAGGGGATTTTGCCGCAGCCGATTTTAAACTGATCGACACCAATTATAAGATCAGCAATTTTAAGCTCCTGAAGGATCAGGCCGCAGCCGGCGTATCCATTGCGCTGGTTCTGGACTGCAGCGGCAGCATGACCGGACAGCCTGTAGCCGATGCAAAAAAAGCGGCGGAGGCCTGCGTCAGAAGCATGGATCCAGTATCGCAGAGGATGGCCCTCATTCCCTACAATAACGAATCTTCCGTAAAAGTTCCCCTGACCGGCGTATCTGCAGATCTGATCTCAGGGATCCGTTCCATTAATGCCGGCGGCGGCACCTATATTTCCGGCGCCATCAGAACCGGCCTCGGACAGCTCGGTTCCGCATCCGGGACCGGCGCCATTATCCTCATGACCGACGGCCAGGATAACGACCCGTCTGAAATTGAAAAGACCATACAGCAGGCAAAGGATCAGGCCATTCCGGTTTATACGGTGGGACTCGGAGAGGTCAATACAGACTACCTTCAGAACATCGCCGATAAGACCGGCGGAATTTTCATCAACGCATCCAATTCCGGAGAACTGGAGGACATCTACCTCCGCCTGCAGAAATATATCGTCAACAACTACTGCTTCGAATACACTGTCACGAAGAATCCTGAAGTCAATTCACGTGAACTTACGGTGGACATTCCGCAGTACAAAAATGCCTCCGACACCAGACACTATACCGTCGGCAATCCCGGCGGCGCGACCGATCAGGATGCCGCAGAAAACGGTTCCGTTTATCCGGTCGACAAAGATCATCTGGCCGTTTATTCCGTGAGCCCCGGCGGGATCAATGCAGGCGTCGCCGACAACGGCATATCCGTCACCGTGAACGGATCCGGATTCCAGGACGGCCTCTCCGTCTCCATCGGAAGCATTGCACTGACAGGGCTTAAGGTAAACGATCCCGGAAGCGCCACCGGTATGTTAAAAGGAGCCCTGGCTGTCGGAACCTATGACGTCACCGCAGAATATGCCGACGGAAAAACAGCATTCTTAAACGATGGGTTCTATGTCTACCGGGCAGGCACGGTCACAACCGTTATCCTGGGAGATATGACCATCCATGCCGATTCCATCGGCCTGGTTTCCTCCCAGTCGTCCGGTTCGGAGCTTTTCGCCTCCGGCAGCGTGACGATCAACGGCTTCTTACGCAGTACGACCGATCTGTCCGTCAAAACTGCAAAAGTACTGAAGGACAGCGACATCTCCGGCCAGTCCTCTCTCTATCTCGGGGAAACCGGAAGCGTGGACGGAAACGGAAAGCTGTATGTAAGCTACGCAAATGCACAGAGCGCCATCAGTAACGGCAATTCCCTGGAGCAGTACATCGGACATAAATTTTCCGAAGTCGCGCTTCACGGCGAAGATCTTGTTCTCAAGAATGGCATCTACAGTATAAAAGTCGGATCTGACAAGTCAGAAATGAAGACAGGCGAACGCGAGCATTCCGTTTCGGAAACGGTCGCCAATTTCAGCATTGCCTTTCACAATATGCCGGAGATAAAAGGCCCGACCATCACTCTTTATGCCGACAGACTCCAGCTTGATGCCCAAACCGTCTCCATCGACGATCTGAAAACGGGCATTACGGCTGTTCTGTGCGGTAAGGATGTACTGACAAAGAAGGACCGCGATGCCGTGACCGGAAAGTACTCCGATCCTACAGACCAGGAGAAATCAAAAGTCAAAAAACTTCCTCTGCTCGATGTTTCCGCCTCCGTTGCGATCATGGCCGATGACATCAAAATAGGCGGCGGGGTAAACTTCCAGGTACCGCAGACTGAAAAATTCAGCATGTTCCCGATTAAGCAGCTGGGTGTCAGCTTCAATACACTTGATAAGGACTACGAATACTGGAGTCTCTCGGTAAAAGTCGCCGTACCCGGCGCCGAAGAAAAAAGTCCTTCGGTTGAAGTTAAGCTCGGTTCCTATTTCTATTATGCCGACAGTCTGAAGATCGATGTGAACCTCAATCCCGGCATCCCGGTTTTCAAAGTGCTGGAGCTGACAAAAATTACCATGGACAATAAGGGATTGAGCTATTTCTTTATAAAAGATCCCAATACTCCGAAGAAGGATTTCTCCATCACGGCAGGTGTTACCGCCGAAATGAATCTCTTTAAGATGTTTGGAATTGACAAGGGAATTCCGGATGGAATTGTAGACCTCGGAAAACTGGGTTCCATTGATGCCAAAGCCGGCGTTGATTTCATCAAGCCTTCCATTGATATAACGGCAGACCTGACGATCTTAAATCAGAAGATGGTCAATGCCCAGATTTCCCTGAATCTCACCCGTCTGAAGGTATACAGCAAGCTGCAGGCCGAATTGAACGTCCCCTGCCTTGTCAATATGGACGGTTCCCTGGAAGAGACAATCCTGGCAAGCCGCGGCGAAACACTGAACGGTTCCGAATCCGCGCTTGTTTCCCTTAGCGACAAATTTGAAGTAGACGGACATCTTCAGTGCATCCTGATTTCCGAATACAGAAAGAAAACGGAATGGAAGGGTTCCGTCGAAGTCACCGCGGATATCGGCAAATCAGACGGTAAAAGCAGAATAGCCGTTATCCTGTCGGGAGAAAAAACCAAGGCGGCTACGACCCATTCATCCACATATACCATCTGGTACGAGCATTCCGGCCGTCTGATTCTGGATGACAGAATCGGTTTTGAAACCAGTTACACCTGAATCCGTAGCATTTTCCGCCGGTTCATTTATCCGGCGACGGTCCGCATTGTCCGATAGAAAATTATAAGGGAGCAGCATCCATGAAAAAAACAGATTATCCGAAGCTCGTATGTCTTTTCCTTCTTTCCCTGATCCTGTTCTTCTCCGCGGGAATCACGGAAACCTGTGCGGCGCAGTCTAACGACTATCCGATCACGCTGACTGAGGAAAAACATAACTACATGATTGACATCTACTGGGAAAAGGTTGAGAACAAACCCGATGTCCTGATCACCGCTCCGGACGGTACGCAGTACAGTCTCGCCAACATGCCGGAATCAGACACGGGCAAAGGAGAATTTTTCTTCCTGTTCGAGACCGCCATGGCCGGAAAGTGGAATGTTCACATCACGGGCGAAAATCTCGGCAAGCTGAATATCCAGGCCGGCGTAATGCCGAACCAGATGACGATCACGAACTTCAATGTGAAGATTTCCGGGAAGCAGTGCACCTACTCCTGGAAAATCGAGGACAATGCGGACAACCCGGAACTTCAGGTCTGGATCACTTCGGATCCGAAGTCCTACGGCGGAAAAATGCTGAACGCACAGCATTCCAAGCTGTCTTCCGGAGAGGCCGCCTTTAATTTAAACGGCATGGACACCGGTGATTATTATTTCTATCTGAAAGCAGTCAGCTCTCTCGGTACCTTTTCCAGACGCTACGCGGATGCGCCGGTCCATATCACCGCGCAGAACGCGCCGGCAAAGCTGCAGGACGTAAAGGCCTGCCTTCTGGATGACGATGTCTGGATCACCTGGCCTGCAGTGAAGGATATCAATACCTTTCATATCGTGCTTCGCAATGCGGACACCGGGGAAGTTCTGTCGAACGAAACCGTGAAGGATGAAAACGAATGGTACGGCTCTTTTTCCAAAGACATTTCCGGCGTTACCGTCTCGGCCGCAGCCGTTAAGAACAACGTCACGGGAGATTACGATACCTTCACGCTGAAGCGTTCCTCCTTTGACGGTGTTTCCGTTACGTTCCCGGAAAAGGATAATCTCAATACAAAATCCATTTCCGTAAATGTTGCCTTTACCGGAAACTGTACCGTAAGCGCCGTGGTAAATGATGTACTCCTCTGTACGGATTCCGCAAAATCCGGCGATTACGCCGTCACCATGGCGGAAGGCAATAACCGTCTTGTCTTCTATGTGACGGACAGTACCGGAAACAAAAAAAGCTTCATCCGGGAGCTTCATGTGGACACGACTCCCCCGCAGCTTTCCGTTTTAAAGGATCTGGACAAAACCACGACCGCCGAAGACCACGTCTACCTGGAAGGACAGACGGAAAACGGCGCGGTTCTGAAATTAAACGATGCGCCGGTGGAAACACAGAACGGATATTTTCTTGTAAAGAGTGATCTGAAGAGCGGCAAAAACACCCTGAAACTGACATCCGAAGATGCAGCCGGGAACCAGGCCGTTTATCTTGCCGAAGTCACGCGGGACACGGAAGACCACGGATTTCTTCTTAAGATCATCTGCGGCGCGGTGGCTCTCATCCTTGCAATTCTGTACCTGCTTGTTTTTATCCTCGGAAGGAGGAAACCGAACAAATGAAATACTTCCGGATTATCCTGACTGCCATAACCGTTATTCTCTGTGCCGCTGCCGGATGGGCCCTGTATTCGGTATCGGGCGAAAGGCTGCTCGGCATGGACTCGCAGCTTGGCTACTACATGGCAAAATATTACCGCTATGCGGCCGCTGCCGCTGCTCTGTTTCTGCTGATCACAGTCATCGTCTGGACTGCCTTCTTCTCTTACAGAAGGAAACACCCGCAGCCCGCGAAAATGAAAAAGAGCAGAAAGATAAAACCGGCTCCTGCGCCTGTCCCGGTTCCGCAGACTGCCGTACAGACAGCGCCTGCACCGGGAATGGCTGCCTCTGTACAGACCGCCGCGCCGGTTTCCGGTACTGCCGCTCCCGTGCAGACATCCGCACCCCGTGCCGGTACTGCCGCCCCTGTACAGACATCCGCACCCCGTGCCGGTACTGCCGCTCCGGCAAATATCAAAATTACGCCGAAAGAAAAAACGGCGCCGGTCAAATGCCCGAACTGCGGCGCTGCCGTAAATCCCGGACAGCATTTCTGCACACAGTGCGGTTTCCGGTTTTAAAAGCGGAAACTGTTTCAGTCTCCGTCTTCTCCGGTATCCTCGGCTATGATTTTTCTCGCAAGATCGGCGTCTGTTTCCCCGACATAGATGTCCTCTCCGAAAATGGACGTTCCCGTATAAATATCCAGGATATCGCTGCCGGCTCTCGGACTTCGGTAAGCGGGAATCCCGCTGTGCTTTAAGTGCATGATCAGCGTGTCCGCTATAAAACGGTTCTTTGCGGTAAAAATGAGTACAGGCTCATTATCGATCATATCTGTCACCTCTTCGGATTACTCATTTGCTTCAGCCTCTATTATACACAGATTGAATGTCTTTCGGAAAATTTACCGTTTTCCGGAATTTCCGCTTATAATAGTAACAATATAAAAGTCCCAGGCCCTGCAGTTACCGGACTATTCCTGTCTTCGCAAACTGCCGAACCGGAACGGAAAGAGGAACCGCTATGGAATATACAATCAAAAAAATATCGCTGGTCGGACTCGGCGCCATGGGCAGTTTTTTCGCGCCCCGGCTGTACGAAGCTTACGGAGAAAATTTTCGCCTGATCGCGGACGGAAAGAGAAAAGAGAGACTGGAAAAAGAAGGTACGGAGATCAACGGGAAAATATATAAGTTCCCGGTCGTCTCGCCCGCAGAGACCGGGGATCCGGCGGATCTCATCATCATCGCCACAAAAGGCTACAGTCTTCAGCAGGCAATCAGAGACATCGGAAATCAGGTCGCATCGCACACGCTTATCATGGGCGTCATGAACGGGATTGAGTCCGAAGGGCAACTGATCAGCGCCTTCGGTGCAGAACATGTGCTCCACTCCTTCATGCGCGTTTCGATCGTCATGAAGGATCACAGGACTTCCTACAATCCTGCTCTCGGCACCGTCCACTTCGGGGAACGAAACGGGAACACGGAAGGAAATTATTCAGCACGGGTCACTGCCGTCCGCGATGTGTTCCGGAAGGCTTCCGTTCCTTATATCATTGATGAAGATATGGAAAAGGCGATCTGGTTCAAATATGCCTGCAATGTCAGCGAGAACCTGGTCTGCGCGCTTCTCGGGATTTCCTTCGGATGGTTTAAGGATAACGAAGATGCGGAAGCGCTGCGGCGCGGCACGTTCCGGGAAATCATGACCCTGGCGAACGCCAGAGGAATCCGTCTTACGGAAGAAGATTTTGAAAAGCAGTGCGCTGCCATAAAAACCCTGCCTCCGCAAAACAAGCCTTCCACGCTTCAGGACCTGGAAGCGGGGAAGCACACGGAAGTCGAAATGTTCGCCGGCACGGCAGTGCGCCTCGGAAAAGAAAGCGGTCTGCATCTGCCGAACTGCGAATTTCTTTTACACGCGGTACGGGTAGTGGAAAAAATGAAAACCGAAAACTGATACGGCGACAGCATTCATGCCGCTGTTTCTGCAAAGACCTGCTTTTTTCTGAGAAAGATTAAATAAAGCAGACAAAGTGCAATCTGCAGCATTGAAGAAAACGGTGTTGCAAGACCCATCCTGACAAGGGAAAACGGGATGTGTCCGGCTGCCAGAAAGGAAAGCGGAACGCGCACGCCGAACGCTCCGATAATTCCCTGAACCATGACAAATTTCGTCCGCTGGATCCCGTTGTAAAATCCGATAAAACAGAATAATATACCGGTAAACAGACACTCTGCCGAATATCCCTTTAAATAATCCGCAGCAGCCGAGATTACATCCGCATTGTTTGAAAAAACGGAACTCAGCATCTTTCCATGGAAAAAGCACAGCCAGCAGAGGAAAAGGCCGAAGAAAAATGAAGCCGTTATTCCAAAACGCAGCGCCTTGAATTCCCGTTCCGGTTTTCCGGCTCCGTAATTCTGCGCCGTAAAAGCAGACATGGACTGCATAAAGGAAGACGGTACCAGAATCATGAATCCGCAGAGCCTTTGTGCGACACCCACACCTGCGGATGCAATCACGCCGATTTCATTGACAATCGCCATAATAATCAGGAAACTGATGCTTACCAGCAAATCCTGTATGGCGATCGGAATTCCGATGGAAAGAATCATTGCGATCAGATCCTTATTCAGGCGGATATCCGCAGCATGAAAATCCAGCGGAAGTTCCTGTTTCCGGATAACGAAACAGGACAATATGACGCTGAGTGCCTGTGAAGCGACAGTCGCGTATGCGGCTCCTGCTGCCCCCATGTGAAATACGGAAACGAGCAGAAGATCTCCGAAAATATTAAAAACCGTTGCAATCAGGACTGTGATCAGCGGTACTTTGGAATTGCCGATCCCTCTGAACACACTGCCTAGAATGTTGTAGGCAACGATAAACACCATTCCGCCGGAGCAGATCCGGATATAGGCGGAAGTCTGAATAAATGCCTCTGCCGGTGCATGCATAACCGCGGCAACACCATCCGTCGCACATTCCATGACAACGGTCAGAACAATCCCGATCAGAATAAACAGCGCAATCCCGGCACCCGTGACCTTCCCGGCTTTTTCCCTGTCTCCCTTACCGATCAGCTGACCAAGCAGCACGGTAATTCCCACGGAAGCGTCCGCAACCACAAAAGTAATCGAATTCATAACCAGTGAACCCGTTGCCACTGCCGAGACATTTGCCGGATCGGAAAACTGTCCGACAACCAGGAAATCTACAGCGCCGTATAAAGACTGCAGCAAAAGCGTAAACAGAACGGGAACTGCAAATTTCATCAGCGGGCCCCGGATTTCCCCCTCTGTAAAGTTCAGGTTTTTCTCTTTTTCTTTCAAAGCCGCTCCTCATCCTGTCCTGTGCCGAAACCCAGGCACAGTAATTTTATTCCTTTCCGCAGATATTTTCATCCGGATATACATAGGTCCGGAAAATATCCTCAAAGGTTTCCGCCCTCTTTACTTCCCGCACGCCTTTTGAAGTAACCGACACGACCGCAAAGTTCGGAATGATAAACGGCGGCTTCAGAACAACCGAATATGCACCCGCATTATCAAATACAACATAATCGCCGACCGCGAGCGGTCCGTTGTAATGCCTGTTCATATAATCAAATTCGATACAGGTTGAACCGCCGAAATCCAGATCCTCATAAACTGCCGGATCGGACGGATCTTTTCTGAAAACCCGCATGGGAACATTCTGTGATTCCTCCGCAAAGGTAAATACGAGGGTCGGATTGATATTATAAAAAGTCCCCAGAAGTGTCGCGATTGCCTTTCCGCGTACCCGCCTGATATCCGTAACCTTTGTAACAAGCTTCATCACATCTCCGGCAAGACCGCCTCCCGGCTCGATAACCAGCTCCGGCTTCCGGGCGCGGGAACCAAATCTGTCAGAGAACTGCTGCGCAACTGCCGCTGCATAGTCATCGTAATCGGGCGTCATTTCATCGGGATGCTCCTCCGGATTGTTTGGCTTCCTGCCGGATAAACCCCCTCCCAGATCAATCTGCTCAATATCGGTCAGATGATATCTGTCTGTCAGTGCAAGCATAATTTTTGCGCGGTTGCTCCAGCATTCCAGCTGACGGTGCGCAAAGTGGCAGTGCAGGTTTTTCAAATAAGCATTATCACTTGACTGAATAAACGAAAGCACTTCCCGGAACAGTTCCGATTCCGTGTCAATGCCGAACCGGGACAGGATTCCATCCTGTACATCAAAGTTGCACCGGATGCCGATTCCGAGTTTCCGGTCCGGATAACGCTTTACCAGCTCCCGGAAGAACCGGAAGTCCGTTTCCGAATCCAGGTTGACATGGCCGTTGTGAAGAATAATATTTTCGGCATCCCCATAGTTTTTATACGGTCCGTTGAATATAATTCTGCTGTCGTCGACTCCGATTCTTTTAGCCGCCTGATATTCCAGATCGGAAACGACCTCGGAATAGCCTCCCAGTTGATTCACGACGCTGCAGATGGTCGGCATATAGTTTGTTTTATACGAAAAAGCAATGTTTGAATTTTCGTATATTTTTCTGAAGGCCGACCTTAAGTCCGAAAAATTGGAGGCATACTTTTCTTCATCAACAAGGTAAAAACTGTCCCCGTATTTTTCGGAAAGTCCATGAAGAAAGTCATAACTCAGATTCTGCATTTTACGTACCGTCCTTTCCCGCATCTTTTTCCTTTGGGGACTTTGGAAAAACATATTCCATACAGATGCAGCCCTGCAGCCCGACAAACGGCCCGTAGGGTTCAATTTCACGATAGCCGAGCCGCCTGTACAGAGCCATTGCACGCTCCAGCATCTCGCCTGTTCCGCAGATCAGCCTGCGATATCCTCTTTTTACGGACATTTCCGTCACTCTGTCCAGAATTTCCTTTGTCACAGCGGTACCTCTGTATTCCGGTCTGACATAAAAATGTCTTCCTTCCACAGATTCCCGGTCATACTCCGAAAGACAGGAACACCCGGCAGGCCGGTCGCCGACATAAGCGAGAACGGCAAATTTAATCAGGTCAAAGCTGTCGTACTCTTCGTATTCTTCTTTATTTTCCGAAGCTACCGTCTGATCAAAAAAAGCGAAAAGCTCCCGGCAAAGCAGCTGTACATCCGGATTCGATCCGTCCGTTTCGACAATACGCACATCTGTTTCATTTTTTCCGGCATCCGTTATCTCTTTCGGGACATCTGCAGTATTCATTTCCGCCGCAAGTCTTTTTGCGAGTGTTCCGGGCGCGGAGTCCTGAACCAGCTGGTCCGGCTTCATGCGGATTCCGGTATCGCGCAGCCATGCCGCCAGTTCCATGGCAGAAAGTGAATCGCCGCCCAGCAGATAAAAATCACTGTCAAGGTCGATATGCTCCTGCTTCAGTACTTTCGAAAATCCTTTGCATATGGTCTTTTCCAGATCCGTAACCGGCGGACGATAAGAATTAAGCTTCTGTACCCCGGGAGGCATCAGCTGATTGCGGTCCAGCTTGCCGTTCATATTCAGGGGGAATCTGTCCAGCCGGACATAATACTCAGGAATCATGTAAACAGGCAGTTTTTTCTGCAGAAAATTCTTCAGTTCAGACCGTTCTGTTTCACAGCTGCTCTGATAATAAGCACAAAGATACTTCTGCCCGTTTTCCCTTTCAAATGCCTTTACTGCCGCCGCGCCGATCGTGGGAAATGAAGAAAGCACTTCCTCTATTTCTCCCGGCTCCACCCGCTGTCCGTTGATTTTCACCTGCCAGTCCCTGCGGCCCACATAAAGGAAGTTCCCGTCCGGAAGCCGGCGTGCAATATCGCCGGTGTGAAAAAGTACTGCATTCCCGTCCTGTGCAGCATACGGATTTGCCGTAAAAATTCGGGCTGTCTGTTCCGGCAGTCCAATATAGCCGCGTGCAAAAATCCCGGACAGACAGAGTTCCCCCTCCCCGCCTTCCGGAACGGGACTGCCTTTTTCATCAAAAATGTAGGCACCCATGCCGGCTGCCGGCTGTCCGATCGGCGTGTTCTCATAACACCGGTCGGTCTGAAATGCAAAGGCCGGACCTCCGGTCTCGCTTGAACCGTAAAGATTCAGTAAGGTATATCCTTCTCCTTTTGCATTCATCAGCCTTTCCGAACCGGTCAAAACCAGACGAAGCGATTTACCGGGTTTTTTAAAATACCTTAAAGGCTGAACCGTGAGATGCATCACTGTAATGGACTCTCCGGCAGCATACTCTTCAATGAACTGATTGTCCCGGCGCTGCTGCTCCGGCAGGAAATGCACCGTGCAGCCGGCATACATCGGTGTAATGATTTCCAGAATAACAGCCACAAAATAGAACGGACAGTTACCCATGAAAATATCCTGATCCGAAAGTCCCGTCAAATTCAGCTGACGTTCCACGGTACAAAGGATACTCCTGTGATCATGAATGATCCCTTTGGGCCTTCCTGTGGAACCGGAAGTATAAATCGCCATGGCGGCATCTTCCGCAGCAGGGAGAGGCAGAGACACACGTTTCCCCTTCATCATATCCGCGATTTTGTTCATCGCGTTCCGGTCCAGCACAAGCGGCACCTTGCAGTCTTCACAGATTATGTGGATCCGCTCCTGCGGATACTGATCCGAAATGTAAAGAAATGCCGCCCCTGCTTTCCATATGCCGATTATCGAAACCACAGCATCCGTTCCCCGTTCCAGAAGGACTGCCACGACCTGTTCCTTTCGGATTCCCTGCTGATGCAGGTAAAATGCCACCTCATCGCTCCGTTCATCCAGTTCCGCATAGGTCAGCCTGCTGTCTCCGCATACCAGCGCCGTTTTATCTCCGTGCTCTTTGCAGTTCTGCGCAAATTTTTCCAGAAAAGATATCATCTTTCCCCTCCATCTCATTCTGTTACTGCCTCTTCCCCGTTTCAGAACCTGGTATATTTTTACTTTTTCTTTTAACGGTTCATGATGCAGAACAGACTGGAATAATATAAACTACGTTTTTTGTTTTCTGGTTTCTAATTTTAGAATATCATATAAAAGGTGAAATATCTGTATTATACAAAAACTTTATTTTATATTTATTCCTGAAAATACAGAACCCGTTTTATATGGGGTAAATGCGGTAACAATTCAAAATCTGTAAAAATAAAATGTGAAAAGCCCGGTAAAATCGATCTTTACCAGGCTTTTCGCATTTTGAAAAATCAATGGATATGACAGAAGCGGCCCCCGCAAAACGGTACTGCCGCCTCCCGCCCTCAGCTCAATATCTGTTGTCAAATACCCTGGTGGATTTCTTTTCGCTTCTGGGAAGATCTCCGATGTCCACGATCTCCACGACCGGCGTCATGCCGATCTTTTCCTTGAAGCGGACCTTGATCTCCTCGCTCAGATTATATTTGTTTGCTTCCGGCTGACGTTCCACGTAAAGGTTCAGAATGTCCTTTCCGTCCACATGGTCCAGAATAACCTGGTACTCGCTGGAGGCGCCGGAAACTCCGCTCAGCATTTCCTCGATCTGACTCGGGAAAATATTGACGCCGTGGATTTTCAGCATGTCGTCCGTTCGTCCGATCAGTGTGCCGATCCTCGGATACGGACTTCCGCATTCACACGGTCCCGGGATAATGCGGGACAGGTCGTGCGTACGGAAGCGGATGAGCGGCGCGCCCTGTTTCCGCAATGTCGTGATGACGATTTCGCCTGATTCACCGTCCGGCACCGGTTCCCCTGTCTTCGGGTTCACGATCTCGATATATACATAATCATCCCAGTAATGCATGCCGCACTCGTAATCGCAGCTGATTGCGACACCGGGTCCGTAGCATTCCGTCAGTCCGTAAATATCATAGAGTTTCACGCCCAGCTCATTCGCAATTCTGCTGCGCATCTTATCACCCCAGCGTTCGGAGCCGATCAGCGCGCGTTTCAGATGGATCTGATCGTGGATGCCTCTCTTCGCAATCTCCTCCGCCAGAAGCAGCGCATAGGACGAGGTCGCGCACAGCACGGTTGATTTCATGTCCATCATGAAGCGCAGCTGCTTGTCCGTATTTCCCGGTCCCATGGGAATGGTCATGGCTCCCATCCGTTCCGCGCCGAGCTGAAAACCGATGCCGGCAGTCCACAGGCCGTATCCAGGCGTGATCTGCACGCGGTCCAGGTTCGTGACCCCGGCCGTGCGGTAGCAGCGTGCGAAAATTTCCGACCAGTCGTCCACATCCCTCTGCGTATAGGGAATGATGACCGGTGTCCCGGTGGTCCCCGAGGAAGAATGGATTCTCACGATCTCTTCTTCCGGAACCGCCATCAGGCCGAGCGGATAGGCATCTCTCAGATCGCCCTTCCAGGTGAACGGGAGCTTCTCAAAATCTTCCTGGCACTGAATGCCGTTTACGTCTATTCCTTCCAGCTTCTTTTTGTAGAAGCAGTCCCTGCTGGTCAGGTTCTTCAGTTCCTCCTTGATGGCCTGGAGCTGTTCGTCCTTCATTCTCATGGCTTTCTCCTCGTTTTATTTTCTCCGGAAATTTTCCGGGCTTACTGCTGTTTTTCCGTTTCGTATCCCTTTTTCATGGCCTTCAGATTCATCTCGTGTAGCTTTTCCGGAAGTCTTGATTTGACTGCCTTTTCCATTTCTCCCAGCGTCAGCCCCAGCTTCCCGCTCTTAGCCGCTGCCCCGAGGAGCGCCGTGTTCAGCACCTTCGGACTGCCGGCCTCCGCGCAGATCTTTTCTCCGTCCACCAGATAGAGACTGGCAACTCTTTTTTTAAGAAAATCGATCGTGTCGCTTTGATTGTAATGACCCATTCCGAGCGATGCGGTCACCGGCATGACTGCCTGCGCGGTGGTCACCAGACATCCGTCCGGCTTTAAGAACCTCAAGTTCCGCATGGCCTCTCCCGGTTCAAAGGCGATCATCAGATCCGCCTGCCCTTCCGCGATCATGGGAGAATAGACCATCTCTCCCGTCCTGACATGACTTACGACGCTTCCGCCTCTCTGGGCCATCCCGATTGTCTCCGCGCTCCGCACCATCATTTTTTTATTCATCGCCGCCAGGGCAATCAGCTTGGAAGCGAGTATGCTTCCCTGGCCTCCGACGCCGCAAAGAAGAATGTTGTTCATTTTCTTTCTCCCTTCCTGTGCCCGATCGCGCCGACAGGGCAGATATAGGTACACAGTCCGCAGTCCGTGCAGAGGCCCGCATCGATCCTGGCCTTCTTTCCGGAAACGGAAATGGCCGGACAGCCGATCTCGCGGATGCATTTCAGGCAGCCGATGCATTTCTTCTCATTCACCTGCATCGTTACTTCCGGTTTCTTCACGAGGGCAATGCAGGGATGCTTAAAGATCACTGCCTTTACGCCCGGTTCCGCGGAAATCTTTTTTATCACTGCCACGGCTTTGTCGTGCTTCATGGGATCCACCGTGACCACTGTTTTCACGCCGGCGCCGCGCAGTACTTTCTCAATGCTCACGGGTTCGACTTTCTTTCCCATCATCGTGAAGCCCGTGCCGGGATGCGGCTGGTGTCCGGTCATCGCGGTCGTGGAATTATCCAGGACGCAGACCGTCAGGTCCGCCTGATTATAAACTGCATTGACCACGCCGGTAATGCCGGAGGCGAAGAACGTGGAATCGCCTATGAAAGCAAAGTACTTCTTCTCCGGCTCCATATGGTAAAGCCCCTGTGCGATCGTGATGTCGGCGCCCATGCAAAGACAGGTGTCCACCATGTCGAGCGGCTTTGCGTTTCCGAGCGTGTAGCAGCCGATGTCCCCCGTAAATACCGCCGGCTGCCCTTTCATGGCCTGCTTCACGGCGTAGAAGGAAGCCCTGTGCGAACAGCCCGCGCAGAGAACCGGCGGACGCACCGGCAGATCCGGAACCGGAATCTTTTCCTTATCCTCCGCTGCCTCGGTCTTCAGCAGTTTCCCTGCCGCTGCCTTCCCCAGATAGGTTCTTAAAATCTGTCCGGTGATCTCCATGGTATTTTCCCCCGCGGAGAAAACCTCCTTCGAATATTTTCCGTGAACCTTTACTTCCAGTCCGTAGATGCCCGAAATCCGGTAAATCTGTTCTTCCAGATACGGATCCAGTTCTTCCAGGACCAGCACATCGGTGAGCCCCTTTAAGAATTTCACGACTGCTTTTTCCGGGAATGGGTAAGACGTCCCGATCTTCATGACCTTCACATTTTCATATCCGTTCAGGACATCGTTCACGTAGCTCGAACTGATCCCGGAAGTAATGATTCCCCTTCTTCCCTTTCCCGTGACAGGGTTTAAGTCCGATGCGGAAAATTCATCTGCCATCTCCGGTATGCGTGCATTGAAAATGTTTCCGTGACTTTTTCTTGCAAGTCCCGGGAAAATGACCCACTTCAGCGGATCCTTTTCAAAGCCCGGAACCTTTTTTTCTTTTGCCGCCGGCTTCACGTCCACGACCGCACATCCGTGATCCACCCTCGTGGTCGGCCGCACGATCACGGGCGTTTTGTATTTTTCGGAAAGTTCGAACGCTTTCATCACCATGGCGTAAGCTTCCTCCGGCGATGCGGGATCCAGAACCGGGATCTTGGAATAAGTCCCGAAGGTCCGCGTGTCCTGCTCCGTCTGGCTGGAGATGGGGCCGGGATCATCCGCAACGATTAAAACCATGCCGCCCTTCACGCCGATATAGGAAAGACTCATCAGAGGATCGGTCGCCACGTTAAGGCCTACCTGCTTCATGGTCACCATGCTGCGCGCGCCTGCGTAGGAGGCGCCGGCAGCGACTTCCATCGCGGCCTTTTCATTTACGGACCACTCCATGTGAATATAGCCGGGATTGTTTTTGGCAACCGTTTCCAGCACTTCGGTGGACGGCGTTCCCGGATAACCGCTGACGCACTGCACGCCCGCCGCAATCGCCGCAAGGCCCATTGCTTCATTTCCCATGATAAACTGCTTTGCCATTGCCTCTTGTTCCTCTCTTTCTCTTCTGCTTCAGATCGCTGACTGCCTTTATCCGAAGACTGACTTTTGTCCGGCACATCCATTATACTTCAAATGGAATGTATTTCAGAGCTCGGGCAGGAAAGGCTTTTCGTCTCCTGTTTTTCGCGCGGGCCTGTGCTGCCCTGCGATCGAGTAGGAGAAGGCTTTTCGTCTCCTGCTCGTGTGCGGGGAGCGATGCTGCGTCAGCAGCATAATTTCCTCTCGCTCCCCTGCACATAAAAAAACCTGTCCTGACTTTATATCTGTCAGGACAGGAATAATTTCCTGCGGTGCCACCTAACTTGACGGAATATCCGCCCGCTCGCTCGTACCGGAAGATACGCGGGATGTTTTTAACGGAGTTCCTGCTCCGGCTCCCCTATCCTTGATTTTCAGGATTCGGCTCGCCCTCCGAAGACCATTCCCTTAAGATCCGTCATACCGCGTTTCCATCAGCAGCGGCTCTCTTTGATGCGGTATCAGAAGGTACTTCCTCTTCGTCATCGGTTTAAGAAAACTTTAGCACGCTGTCTTGGAGAAGTCAAGGGTTCAGGGCGTATCAGACTGAGACCTGATGCCGCTTTCCGGATATCTGTTTAGAAAGACTACAATTACAGCGACTGCAGAAATGTTCCTATTGTTCTGGCCAGAATCAGATGCCCGGCATCATTCGGATGCAGACCGTCCGGCATGAATTTCTCCCGTTCGGACGGATCCTCCGGATGAAAATCTCCGGTTTCGTGCAGATCAAGGACCGGCAGATGAAATTCCTCCGCGATGTCTTTCAATGCCGTCACGTACTGTATCAGCGGTGCTGTGGGCTTCGGCTTATAGGCCGCATCGCCTCCCGGATTTTCCTCATTCAGACGCGGCAGCGGAGTAAGCACCACAACAACTGCATCCGGATACCGCTTTTTCAGATGGGAAAAAACATAGCGGCAGGCTCCGCAAAACGTATAAACCGTATCGTCATGCACCTTCCCCACCGGCGCATCTCCATGGCCGTAATCATTGGTACCTCCGAATACCACAACGATGTCCGCGTCCGGATCCATCCGGTCAACACGGGAACAGAAATCCTGATCCCAGACCGGTTCTGATGAAGGCTTCGTCTGTCTTGCATAACGTGTGCCGCCTACGCCGTAATTTCTGGATTCAGCCAGCTGCAGCTGTCCCTTCAGCAGGCTTACGAAGCATGCCTCCGGCCTGCTCGTGCCGTGCCCTTCGGTGATGCTGTCTCCGAGAAAATTGATTTTTTTCCCTGTAAGTATCATAAAATGCTCCTTCAAAAAAATATTGGATTAAAACACGCCTGACAACATTAAAAAAGCAAGGAAAGTATAACGCTTTGCCGTCAGTTATTCCAGTATTCCTGCAATAAACTTAAGCAAACCGGCGAAAGCCTTTTTACGCCAAAACCGGGATGACTGTTTTCAATGTACGATGGCGAAATCCGAATAATTATCCGCATGGATTTTGATGACAATCCAACAGCACCTGGCTATTCTTTTTCACGAACAAGGACAGATATCGCAGAATATATCAAAGAATATTTACCGGACAAAGAACAGTTTTTCTGTCAAAAGGAATCAGCTCATCATTCATGCAGATAATGAGCCCCGGCTGAACATTCAAATGCAGTTTTTCCAGCACAGAAAAATTCTTATCTGCATCTACCGGGTTCTTACTCTTCTTAATTTCTATGGGAAAACACTCCACTCCGCGGAAAATCATCAGATCAATTTCCTTTTTGTCAATATCGCGATAATAATAGAGATCAGGGGTTTTTCCGGCATTATAGTAACTTTTGACGATTTCGGATATCACATACGTTTCAAAGAAAGCCCCGTCCATGGCGCCTTTCTCCAATGTCTCTGCATTCGGCCATCGGCATAGATAAGCCGCAAGACCGGTATCCATGAAGTAGACCTTCGATGTCTTCGTAAGCCGCTTTGTAATATTGTTATAGTAGGGATGAAGAATGTATATAATGCCCGAGCGTTCCAGAATAGAAACCCATTCTTTCGCTGTAACGGCTGAAACACCAATTGACTGCGCAATATCGTTATACTTCAGCTCCTGTCCGGTTCTGGCTGCCATATAGATCAGAAAAGAGGAAAACTCGTTCATTTTCCCGATATGGGCAAAATCACTGATATCCTTTTCAAGATATGTATTCACATAATCCGAATAATACCGGTCGCGATCTGTTCTGGAAGCAATCAGTTTCGGCATACCTCCGCGGAATATTCTTGCATAAATTTCATGCACATTGCTTTTTTCGGTATTCTTCATCCGCTTTTTCAAATCACCCAATTTCGGTGAGAACAGCGCCGGTTTTCTTCCCTCAATCTCAGCTCCGGATAAGGAAGACATTTCAAAGACAGCAACGCGACCTGCCAGCGTTTCGGAAACATTCTTCATCATGGTAAATTTTTGAGAACCGGTCAGCCAATACATCCCGGAACAAGGTTCATTTTTAAGTGCCTTTTCATCCACAATCCGCTTTATCTCAAGAGTCAGTGAAGGAACCCTCTGAAATTCGTCAATCAGTAAAGGAGCGGAATAAGTCTCAAAAAACAGTTTTGGATCATTTTCCGCCAGCTGTCTGGCATTGATATCATCAAGAGTAACATATTTTCTTTTCTCTTCCTTTATATGCCAGAGCATCGTCGATTTTCCAACCTGACGCTGGCCGCAAACCATGATAACCGGAGATTCTTTCGATGTTTTGCGGATTTGATTTTCCAAATGTCTTGTAATATACACGTATGGCCCCCTCTGTGTTTTCGAGAAATATAAAGTATAACTTTATTATACTCGAACCATCTCCCATGTCAACTGTTGTGCTCCACCCAGTGTAATTGAAAGGGGCAACCCTTCAAATGACAGACTCTCAATTCACTGTGCGGCCCTGCGCATAAAAAACAGGGCTCTGAAAACGGCCTGACGGCTTTTTCAAAACCCTGTTTGTCGACGATCTGACTGTCCTGACTTTTTATCAGTCAGGATAGAAATGCTGGTCTGCTGCCGCTGCTTAAAAAAGGCCGACTATGGAAAATGCAGACTTAAGCCTGATCTTTCCCCGCTCCGCAGACAATGCAGAACCTTCCGGTGTTTCCGGCATGTCCGCATTTTCTGCAGGTCCACAGTCCGTTATCCGGCTGCGGCTGCGCGGGTGCCGCTCCGAACTCCGGAACCTTTGTCACTTCCGGAGCCTGCTGTATATACGGAGCCTGGGTCTGTACCGGCTGCGTGTACTGCTGCGGCTGCACCGGCGGCTGGGCCTGGGCCGGCTGCGCGTACTGCTGCGGCTGCATTGGCGGCTGGACCTGTGCTGCCTGCGCGTACTGCTGCGGCTGCACCGGCGGCTGGACCTGTGCTGCCTGCGCGTACTGCTGCGGCTGCACCGGCGGCTGGACCTGTGCTGCCTGCGCGTACTGCTGCGGCTGCACCGGAGCCTGAGCTTGGATTGGTTGTGCGTACTGCTGCGGCTGTACCTGTTTCGGTTGCGCATACTGCTGCGGCTGTACCGGAGCCTGTGCCTGTGCTGTCTGCGCATATTGTTGCGGCTGCACCGGTGGCTGGGTCTGTGCTGCCTGCGCGTATTGCTGCGGCTGCATCGGCTGTGCCGGTGCCGCCGGTGATGTCCGTGCTGCCATCACATCGGCAAAGGAAAATTTCTGTCCCGAGCCGGTGAGAAGTTCATAGGCTCCGAATGTATAAAGGCCCGGTATGATCAGTCCGGAGATCATGGTGAGAAGGCTCTTCGCACCGAAGCTCCCGTTCGCTGCCATCTGAAAGATGTTGCCGATGAGACTCATGGCCATGATGATCAGGCCCCATTTGATCAGCATATTTGCCATGGCCGGATTACTGCAGTTCTTATTTCCTTTGCTTCCTGCCATAATGCTTAGAATACCGCTGGCAATCACCAGAATGCAGCCGATGACGAGAAGGAATACCGGTCCGCCGAAGGCCGCTACAAACGAGAGTGCCAGAAAACCGACTGCTCCGCCTATTACACTGCATATTCCGCTGATCAGAAGCAGGATGGAACAGATCTTAATCATCTGTGAACCTTTCATAGGAATGCTCCTCTCTTTTTTATTCGACTTTTTCAAGATGGAACGCTTTTACCTTCACTGTCTGATCTCCGCCCGTAAGACTCCAGGTCATCCCTTTTCCGTTTCCGTCCAGCACAATGCCGTAAGTGCCTTCCTTTTTCGACGTGTCGGATGTGGGCGTGATTTTAATTGTCTTCTGATCGACGACCGTTGCATCAAAGAAATAGGAAATCTGCGCATCGCCCGTCATCAGATATCCCTTGCATACATTTCCGCTGATCTGATCTCCGTAGATCAGAAGTGTTACGACCGCCACTTTGTTTTGATCGGCAGGATCATATCCCACCCAGGTTCCGGGAATAAAATCCATCAGCATGTTTCCCGTCTTTGCCGATGCAGGCGCTGCGGTTGTTTCCGAGCTTCCGCCGGTCTCGTCCGATCCGGAAAAATCAGCCAGCGTCGACATATCGAACGAGCCGGATGCTTTCTCGAGGAAATAGGTCTCTCCGTCGGAACTGTGCATCTGCAGTTCTTTCCCGACAAGCTTCAGCGTGTAATTACCGTCTGCCACCGATATTTCCGCGGAATCGGCTCCTGTTTCCTTCCACGTTCCCTTAAGTCCCATTCCTAAAAGTCCGTAATACACCAGCCCCTTGTCATGAAATTCCAGCTGCATGACATCACCGGCTTCCTTTAAATCGGGATCGTCCTTCAGGAATTCCGACATGTCTTCGACTCTTTTTCCGGTATTGTCCGTAAGCGTCGTCAGCCGCCAGTATCCCATGAACGGGCTTCCGGAAGCGGATGCTGCTTTTGCGGCTGTCGTTACTGCCGCTGCTTTGGTCGTTGTTGCCGCCGTTGTCTGTTTCGCCGCTGTCGCTGTCGCTGCCGCTTTGGTCGTTGCTGCCGCCGTTGTCTGTTTCGCCGCTGTCGTTGCCGCTGCTGCCTTTGCCGCCGTGCTCCCGCCGGCCGCCGCGCCTTCCCTCGCAAACGTGACTTTCATGCCGCTCTCATTCAGTACGATCGTATCGCCCGTTTTCGCCATCTTGTAGACGCCGGTAAGCCCGGACTTTAAAACAATTTCCTGATCTGTTTCCTTCCAGGTGATATCCGCTCCCTGTCCCATCAGCGTTAACTTCCCTTTTCCGTCCGCATTCAGCACCAGGTTCGTGTCCGCTCCGCCGTCCAGTTTCATCCCGGACATTTCATAACCCGTCGAAATCCATTTCCCGACATACTTGCTGCTCTTCTGACTGCCTCCGCATGCCGAAAAAACAAACGCCATGATCATGAACAGCAAAACCAGCGCCCCCGATTTCCTGAAACCTCTTTCCGTCCGTTTCCCGATCAGATCTTTCATCTTCATCCCTCCTCTGTTTTCTTTCCCTTGTCTTTGTCAGCTTTTTTTCTTGCCTTTGTCAGCTTTTCTTTCCCCCGTCTTTGTCAGTTTCTCTTCCCTCAATACTCCTTGATCTCTTCCGTGGACCAGTAATAACGAAACTTATCATCATACCAGCACCGGTCTCCGATCTCCGGCACATTCTGTTTAAAATAATTATCCAGTTCGGTTCCGCAGGCATCGATCACCGACTTGTCAAAGTAGACCTGATGAAAATTTTTCAGTCCCGAAAAAGCACCCGGCTCAAACTGAGGAAGCTCTTCCGGTTTTTTCACATCCGGCATATACAGATCGCCGATGAAAATATCGCTGAATGCTCCGTGTGCCACTTTCTTAAGCGTCCCCGGCAGATAAAAATCCACAAACTTCGGGATCTCCCGGTCGTTCTGCACAATGGAACTGTACTTCGAAGGATCTTTAACGGCTACGATCCACTTCGGCCATTCCTCTTTCTTTTTTGTCCCGATCCCGCACAGATAAAACGCGCTGTCTCCGATCGACTCCACGCCCTTTTCCAGACGGACCTCCTTCATATACAGACATTTCGTAAAACAGCAGTAGGGAATTTCCTTTACCGTTCCGGGTATGTCGATCTTTTCCAGTCCGCAGGCATCAAATGCCATCTGACCGATCTTTTCCACTTTCCCGAGAGAAACCGTCTTCAGGGCGCTGCATCCGTCGAAAGCGTTGTCCCCGATCGATTTAACACCGTCCGGAACCGTGAACGATGTGAGCGCCGTGCATCCGTCGAAGGCCTGTTTCGGGATATCCGCCTTCGCCGACCACTTCACTTCCTTTAACTTCGGACAGGCGTGGCAGAACATGTCCCCGACTTCCTTCACGCTGTCGGGAAGCGTAATCTTTTCCAGGTTCGGGCACTGGTAGCAGATGCTGGCGCCGAACTTTTCTATCCCGTCCCCGATCGTGATCGTCTTTATGGATTCCTTCCCGCGGAACGCATCGTCCAGAATTTCGACGACCTTTTTCCCTTCGATCTTCGAAGGCACCTTCACGTCGGTTTCCTTCCCGATGTAGGAAATGATGGTCACCGTGGTATCCGTCTGATTGTATTTGTACCGGTCGGTGTAGTTTTCATACACGACCTTGATTTCTTTTCCGTCCGGATAGAAAAGCTTCTGACCCGTAAAGCCGCCGGCATTTTTAAATGCATCCTGCAGCTTCTCCGCGTCTTCCGGTTTAACGGTCTTCGGCATGATGACTTTAAAGTCTCCGGAATCGCTGAATGCTTCTTTTCCGAAGGCCGGAAGCGTATCGCTCTCAAACTCGATCGTCTTGAATCTCGAGCAGCTGAAAGCCTTCGCCGGAATGGAAGTAAGGCTCTTCGGGATGAACAGCTTTCCGTTGTCGGCCTTGCCGCCGTTACTCTGGCTGTAAACCATGAAGCTTTCCTCTCCTATTTCCGTACAGGTCTCCGGCAGCTTCACATCCATAAGAAGCGGACAGTTTTCAAACGCTCCCGCTCCGATTTTCTGAACGTGCGAGAAATCAAACGTCGTCATCTTTTCGCAGAGCCGGAATGCGTTCTCTCCGATTTCCTTAACGCTTTCCGGAAGATAAACTGCCGTAATCGTTTCTTTCTTTCGAAATGCTTCTTTCCCGATTGCCGTCACATCTGTTTTATTGATCTGCGGCGGAATATGAAGCTCCCCGCCGGGACCGGAATACCCCGTGATCGTGCCGTTATCGAACGTAAAATCTTTTTCCGGCGCATAGGGTGACTTTGTCTCCGCGACCGTGGTTTTAACCGCCGCGGCGCTCCCTCTGTCCGCAGTGCTCCCGCCGGCGTTCGTCCCTCCGCAGGAGGAAAGCCCTGTCATAACAAGAAGTCCCGTGCAGAGTATCACAAGAACTGTTTTGATTTTTCTCATATCTGCTCCTTTCCGGATTTCCGTTTTCTGATTTTTTCCCCGGACTAGTCCTGCCTGTGGTTCCCGATATAGTCCGTAAGATCTGTGACCATGTTCCCTTCCGCCCGGTAAAATGCAGTCTTAAGCTTCAGCCCGTCATTTAAAAACTCTTCCATTGAGATTGCGGTCTCTGCATCATCATCGGGATATCCCACCGGATTAACCGTGAGATTCTTCGGAATTCTTACCGGGGCATGCTCCTTTAAAACCCGCATATAATAAGTCCGTCCGGAATCCGTCGTGCATTCCTCCGGCGTCAGACGGTAAACCGCCCATGTCCAGGCACCCTTCACGGTGAGGGACCCGTCTTCATTTTCAGCCGAGACTTTTCCTTTGTTCGGATGCGGTAAACCGCCCTCCTCCTCATGATCCTCGAATATGACAATGTCTCCCGGCTTCAGCGTGTCAAACTCCTTCTTTGAAAAGAAGCCGGAGTCGTAAACCGTGCAGTCCGCATCATAATAATATTCCGTTTCCGTGTAAGAATTGACTTTGGTGTACAGATCTCCGTAAACCGGAAGTCCGGAAGAAGGATTCGCATATTTTCCCGTGCAGCGGTTGGAAACGAACCGGAGATCATCTGTACTGTGACTCTGGCTGTCCATGGTTTTCAGAACAACCCGGCAGGAAAAACCGCCTCCGTACCGATCGTCCGCAACGCAGTCCAGTTCCAGACGTCCATTGTTCCACTGTCCTTCTTTCACGGTAAATCTCCGGTAATTGGTGTCCCCGTGTTCCATGTAATAGAAATCATATTTTCCGCAGTAACCCCACGGGAAAGGCTTTGCCATCTCGGAAAGCGTAAGCCCCGTTCTCTTCTGCAGAATTTCATTGATCGCATCTGTCTTAAGCTTCGTGACATCCGTCATAAAATCCCGGTTGATTTCCGCTGCCTCTTCGTCCGTGATTCTTTCCGAGACACCGCATCCGTTATAAAAAACCTGGTTCAGATCGGCATATGCCGGGTCCGTATATTCGGAGAGAAGAAAACCGTAACAGGATGTACCGTTTATGAATTCCGTGTAGTCGCTGCATTCTTTATCCGAAAGTTTCCTGACCGTCACCCTGACATCACTGCCGTCATTCGCGGAAGAAATTTCCTGCTGCATGCCTGCACAGAGGAGCAGTGCCGCTGCAAATATTCCTGTCTGCTGCAAAACATTTTTCCTCATTCCCGGCTCCTCTCCTTCCGGTTTTCCTATTCCGGTTTCCGGATATCCGACAGCAGCATGTTCTCCCACAGATACCACCTGCCGTCTTTATTTACGAGCTTGATCGGCCGGCTGGAATCCGCGCCGGAAGAATGAATCAGAAGCTTTGCATATCCGTCCTGTGCGTAGGTATAGGGGTCTTCTTCCACCGTAATGACGTAAGGCACGTCCGGCGTATAGGAGTTGTCCGGGGACGTCCCTGCAAAGAAGGACCTCGGCACATAGTCCTTTCCTCCGAGCCGGTCTCTTAAAAACTGTGTCTCGTACACGGAAAGCGGATTCGGCCCCTTTAAATACCGGATCATGTCCAGCGTCTCCTCCTCGTTTTCTCCATAGTGGCAGAGTGCCGCCACGGTAAGGGCTGCCGTCTGGAACGGTGTCAGAAGAGCGGCTTCCGGAAGTGCTTCCAGTTCTTCTCTCGTTTTCGGCAGTGCATCAAATGTAAACCTCATTCCTTCGTCTGTCATAATGGCTCCTCTCTTTTCCTTTTCCGATATGGTTTCGGTTTCTTCTTCGCCTGTTTCTTCAAAATATCCTGTTCCTTCAATCAGCGGATTATCCGCATCAATCAGATGCCTGTTCCAGCCCGTTATGCTTCCGTCCGCAATGCTCTTTATTCTGTACCACACATCTCCGTCTCCCGTGTCCGAATCCCACGCCTCCGTAACAAGGAACATATCCCCGGGGCTAATGCTGCCGGTCACGTTTTTTTCTTCCCTGTCCGTAAGAACGATTTTCTTCCGGGCCGTACAGACATAGTCTTCACCGAAGGAAAACGTGTCAAAGCGCATGGTCCCGGCACGGCTCTCCGTCATCTTCGCCGTCAGTCCGTCCACAAGAATCTTCTGCCTTCTTCCGAAGCTTCCGAAGGAATGAACACCCCACGGATCGAACCGGTACACGATAAGCGTTCCGTCTCCGGCCGGTTCAAAATCATTCAGCACACCGGCGACTTCGATTACGGGAACCGGTGTATTTCCCACGATGGAAAACACCTGCAGCCGCGAAGAATCATCTTCCATAAGAATCTCGATGAGAAGATTTTCACAGTCATCCGCCGGGTTCAGGTCTGCAGCCCATACACGGTATCCGCTGCTTCCCTCTTCCGCCGGAATAATGGTTGTACTCCCGTCTATCGTGATCTCCGGATTGCCGGAGTAAGTTCCGTTTTCATTCCGGGGAGGAAATGTACAGCTTATCTTTCTTGCCTTGATTTTTCCGGCTGCCGGAACGGTCGTCACGGTGTCCGGAATCAGGAATGTCTTCGCGCATTTCACGGAAGAAAGAGGGGCATCCTTCACCCATGCGCAGTCTTCCCCGACAACATAACCGTCCGGTGTCACGGAATTCTTCAGTGCCCGGTTCTGATCATAAAAGTAATACTGTTTTCCGTCTATCTCATGCCATCCGCTGCCGATTTCCAGAGAACCGTCTTCCGTAACAGCGTACCTCCAGACACCGAAATAATTTTTCCATTCCCCCGCGAAAACCTTAAGAGAAAACAAAGTCATAAGAATGGTGACGGTCAGAAGAAATCCCGCTGTTTTTTTCATGCTGCCCCTCCGTTTCCTGCCCTGAAATGACATTTCCCGGCACTTTATTTTCGTCCGCTCCGCTCCCGGAATCTGTTCTCTTTTCCGGTGCATGCTCTGTATGTTTATTCAGCCAGACTTCCGTCCTCATTGAGGTTATATTCATCCGGCGTTTTCTGTCCGTGCAGCATGGCGCCGTTCGGGATTCCGGATTCCGCCATTGTGGAAGTATTGAGATAATACCATTTGCCCGATGCAGGACTCTTAATCCATCCGCATAGCATCTTCCCGGTCGCAGGATCCAGATAGTACCAGTTTCCGTCCGTGTCCATCTGCCACCCGTACAGGAGCTTTCCTTCCTCTGCTCCCGGCGTACGGTTTACAAAGTACCAGCCGTCGGACCCTGAAAACCAGCCCGTGCTCATCCTTCCGTTTTCATCGAAGTGATACCAGCTGTTTCCCGTATAAATCCAGCCGCTTGTTTTTTCTTCTCCGGATACAAGTGTAAAGCCCCAGCTGCCGTCCCCGTTCGTATGCCAGCTGCCGGTCACGGAAACCGGATGGTTTCCTTCCGGTCCGTTGAACCCGGAGCCGCTTCCGGAACCTCTGCTTCCACCCGAGCTGCCTCCGCCGCCGGAACTGCCGCCTCCACCCGAGCTGCCTCCGCCGCCCGGACTTCCGCCGCTGTCTTTGGTCCATTTCGCCACCAGAATCATATCGGCTGTAAATACGGTACTGTTCCTGCAGAGGTTTCCGGCTCCGTCGTACCATCCGGTAAAGATATATCCGCTCTTTGCCGGGGTCGGAAGCGAGACCGCAAGTTTTCCGTAGGCATCGGTCGTAAGTGCAGCCGGTATCACAGTGCCTCCGTCCGGATTCAGCGTGACCGTATGAACGCCGTACACAATTTCCGACCAGTGTGCAAACAAATTCATATCGCCTGTAAAAATATTGTTACTTGTGTACTGTGTTCCGCCTTCGACTGCATCGAACCAGCCGTTGAAAACATACCCGGGCCAGACCGGAACCGGAAGCGCCGTTTCCAGTTTCCCCGTAAACGCATCCGCAAACACAATATCCGGTGATAATACCGTTCCTCCGTTTTCAAACAGTTTAATGCTGTATTCCTTTGTGTATTTCGCGGCAATGATCGCATTGGAGGTAAAGACGGTCGACGTGTCGACTTTTATAAATTTGCCGTCCGTTTTATCGTCGTACCTTAAGTTCCATGCGTCGAACTGATATCCTGTGAGGACCGGAACCGGCAGCGTTGCAAGTTTTCCGTCCGTCCCGGTTTTCAGGCTCTTTTCGGAACAGGTCCCGGACCCCGGATCCGGAAGCACCGTAAAAATATTTCCGGAAGGTTTTGTGATCTCGACGGTTTTTGCGACCGTGCTGTCCGCATAAATTTTCCCGTAGCCGAAGAAAGCTTCCTTCAGCGTCCCCGTGTCCTGGTAGACTGCCGACCCTTTCAGATCGCCGTCTATCCATGATTTTCCATCCGATAAATAAACCGGAGAAGAACCGGCCGCATTGGAACAGGCCCTGATCTTTCCGCTGTCCCTGACTTTAATCTCACTGTTACTGCATGTCAGTCCTCTGCCGTCCGTTTCCAGCTTACCCGTACCGCTCACGGAAATTCCTTTATAACTCTTTACGGAATCCGCCCGCAGAGTCCCCCCGGAAATCTCGACCGGTCCGTTATAGGAAAAAACGGCATCGTTTGTTTCCGGTCTCACTGAATAAAAATCTATCTCCACGGTTCCGCCGCTGATTTTAAGCCCCGTTTTTCCCATATCAAAAATCCCTGCCATTGAGGTTCCGATTTTGATTTCACCGGAAGAAACCGTCATGCCGGTGTTTGAAAACGAGGATGTATAGCCTATATAAATTCCAGTGCCGTGTTTCTTTCCTCCCTCCGGAAAAACAATATCTGTCGCAACATTTTTAAAACCGAGACTGCCGTTCGCCAAAATACCGTAGCCCTGACACCTGTCCTGTTCCGTAGCCCCGCAGTTTATGGTAAGAGCGGAACCTTCGTCCCCGTCGATCACAACATCGGCCCCGTTACTGCCTGCATAAATCCCGTAAGACGTCTGAGATTTACCCGTGGTATCCGCGACCGTAAGATAACAGTGCCCTTTGAAATACAGCGATCCGGATCCCGCTATTTCAATACCTTTCAGCTGTGAGGTGCAAAAATTGGTGTTTTCGAAAACATATCCATGCATAGAATCATAGGAAAGCCCCAGGGCACTTTTTTCAGTTGGCGTAAGAAGCCCTCCGGTTTCTCCCTTATAAAAACCGTTATTCAGATAAAGTGTGTAATCAACTGCCGGCGGCGGCGCTCCCAGAGCTTTTAATTCCGAAGGAGTTGCTCCGCTTGTTACCGCTCCGTCCGGCAGCACGCCCTCTTCCGTGCGTATGACCGAAGAAGGCGTTGCGGTACTTCCCGATCCTTCTTTTTCTGCGCCTGCCGCAAGCTTCACGGCAGCAGAGCGTCCGGAACCCGTCTCCGCAAATGCAGCCGGTCCGGAAAGATTTGCGAATATCATTGTCAGCGCCAGAATTATGACTGCCTGTTTTCTGAATCGGCTTTTCATTTTCTCCTCCCGTCCTTTCTCTTCCTGTTCTGAAGTCTGCAGACTCTGCCTCTTATTTTCTGAAGCCTGCATTTTCCGCTTTTTACTTTCCGTTCTGTTTATCCGGTAAACCCGCTGCCGGATATGCGTTTATTTCCCCGTCCTGTGAAACAGTCTCCAGACCCCGTCCGCATTCACCGTGATCCCGCCGTTTTCCAGCGGATAAACATAATAGACATTCCCGGTGTCGGGATAGCTGATCATGCAGTGAACGGCAGGCGGTGTGTTTTCATATCCCGCTTCCAGATCGTAAACAGTCCCGTACACTTCATACCAGGTATCCGTTCCGTTTCCGCCGGCGCCGTAATATCCTCTTTTGTAGTGTTCGGCGTCTGCGCTTCCTATGCCGTCGCCCGTATCGGTCTCGTTATAGATTTCAATGGAAAACTGTTCCCGGAAATCATTCCCGATGCATTCGTATACGCCGCCCTGCAAAGGTCTGCTGCCGACTTTTCCCCAGTCGGAAAGCCATACGCCGTCGGCGTTCACGAAGTACCCGTCTTCGGTCCACGTGTTCGTTTCCAGAACGCCGTCTTCCCTGAAACGGTACCAGTAATTCCCGATCTTCTTCCACTGTCCCTGTACGGGATTATCCTTTTCAAAGTAGTACCAGACGTCGTTACAGGATGCGTCCTGTTCCTGTACCCATGCCCCCGCATATGCCGATGCAGGCGTAAGCATTAAAATCAGAGCCGCCAGCAGAACACCTCCGAAAACTGTTCTTTTCATGTTCACTCTCCCCCGCCCGCTTTTCAGGGCATCTTCTTTTCAGAGTCGCCTTACCCCCTTTCGGGAGTTTCCGGTCGCCTTACCCCCTTTCGGGGGTTTCCGGTCGCCTTACGGCTCCCTCCCTACGGCTCCCTCCCTACGGTACATAGACTTCTTTGATCTCAATTGCCCTGTCGGGCACGCTCCCTGAGAAGGTGACCTCCGCAAGAATTCCTCTTTCCTCCGCGGAGTCCGGTACCCAGTCGCCGATCTTCGGTGCCTTTTTCATATAGTCCCCGAATGCGGTAAGACCGATTTTCCGTTCCGGATGCGCAAGTTCCTTGTAATTTTCGTCGTATTTTACAGTGAACTTCGCGTCATACATGGTCCACTCAATTTTTCTCCATTCTTCTCCCGCATCGACAAGTGCATAATCGTTTGCCACGCTGTCCGGATCTATCCCGTACTGCTTAAGAGTCTCCGTATCGTTTCCGTCTATCCAGAGCATGGGCTTGAACTGAAACCATCCGTGATCTCCGTCGATCTCAAAGTTCTTCAGGAAACCGATCTGGTCCGTTTCGGCATATTCTCCGCCTTCTCCCTCCTCCGGCGTACCCGCGGTCGACTGGCAGAGCGCCTGTCTCTCTCCGGTCTCCGCATTGACCACATTCAGTTCCGTGTGCTGAAGCGTATAGGCCGTCCGCCATCCGACACTTTCCTCTTCGTTCACCAGCGAAGTGTCGACCGTGCAGAAGATCTTTCCGTCCACGTACTCCGCATTTGCCATATCCGTGATAATGCCTTCTTCATTCGATCCTCCGTCCGGTATGAACTCCGGAACGATCACGCTCTTCTGCAGAAATTCCCTGTCCATGCAGAGCGCGCCTGTGACCCACCGGTCAAAATACGGCTCGTACGGCCTGTGCGTTTCGCTCTCCGTAATTTCTTCCGGATCCGTGACAGTTTTCCCCGTCGTCATATCCATGGTGGCCCTGTAATACATTTCATATTCCTCGACAACATATGTTTCATATACAAGCGTGTTGTTCTCCTCATTCACGGAAAACAGCCCGCTGTACGGAAGCGCGGAAAGATAAGTCTCGTTCAGAGGATCGTTCACGGAAACCTTTGCCACGGATCCGCTCTGGAAAATCTGTCCCGTTCCGGCTACATATCCCCAGGAATAATAAACGGTATTTCCGTCTTTCCCGAACAGTGTTTCATAGACCCTGACTGCACCGCCTAACTCGTCCGATGCGGGAATATTCGCTATTTTCACGGTCTTTCCGGTCTTCAGATCCGCGCAGTAGAGCACGCAGGTATCCGGCGAAGCGCTCCAGTCCGTACGGTCGAACAGCACCTTCCCGTTTTCAATCGTGTGGAACGTCATTTCCCCGCTCGTTCCCGGAAGAAGTTCCCGGGCCGTTCCCGATTTCAGGTTCCAGGCAAGCAGAATGTAGCTGCCGTCTGCCGCGAACCGGGTCTTTATGATGAGCACCTGATTTTCCGCATCATAGGCTTCTATGGTGCCGCTTGTCAGCACCTTCTTACCGCTGCCGTCCGGGTTCATCGTATAGATATGGTCCGTAACGGCACCCGTGCTTTTGTCGCGGTCCGTCAGATAAAATTTCCCGTTGATGTACCAGATCCTTCCGTAGCCGGTATCCGTAAAGGCATCCGTAAGCGTACCGTCCGGTTTCAGGCACTTCATCTTCTTTTCATAGCCCGGCACCGGGTGTGACGAATATTCGCCCCAGAGTGCGGTCTGTTCGTTCGCTTCCACCGGATAGAACCGGAACCAGTAATCATCTCCGATTTTGATGTACATCCCGCCGTTATTTTTCACCGGGTCCGCTGCCGTCTGTCTTTTTTCGGATGCCGCAAATGCCGGAAAAGTCAAAAACGCCGCCATCAGAATAAAAAGCCCCAAAAACATTCCCGCCTGTTTCTTTTTCATCGATCTCTCCTCCTCTGTTTTTCTGTCCGGACTGCTGTCAGTTTTTTACGAGTGTTTCCTGCGCCGAAGTCTTCGGCTTTTTTTCCATGACCGGTTCTCCCCGTTCCTTTAACATGGTTGCGCATCTGCGGCACATGTCCACCTCATCGCAGATCATAAAGCAGCGGTCGCATACCAGTTTCCCGCAGACAGGACAGGTACTGAATATTTCCTTTCCTTCTCTCTCGGCAAGGACAGCTGCCTGCTCCTTTTCCTTTTCGTAAAGTACCCTGTAAATCATCTTTTTCCCGTCGGTCGCGGGTTCCACGCCGGCCTTCGAAAAGCGAACAGGCGTACTGTACCAGATGTTCCCGCATTCCTCGCACCGAATGGCAAACCGGAATTCATCCGAGGTGGAGCAGTCCTTAAGGTACCCTGTCAGATTGTTTTTCATGATCCTTGCTCCTTTCCTTCTTTTTCATCTTATCAATAACAGATTTTTACCCGGATAAACATGGTCCGAAGGACACTCTTTCGCAAAAGTATCCGTCGGATAATAAAAAATGCACAAATCCTTTTTACAGGATTTGTGCACCTTGCTGTCTCTGTGTTCTGTTAGTCTGCCGCTTCCCGGACCGGTCCGGTTAAATGCTCTCCTCTTTATCCCGTATCGTCTCCGTTCCTTTCCCCCGCGTTTTGACCGCTCAGTTCAGTTCGGAAAGCCTGCCGCATCTGCGGAACAGGTCAATGTAAAGCATCAGTTCGTCTATGGAACTGACACCCAGTTTCTCATAGATGCTCCGGTTGTGCTTTCTCACCGTGCTCATGCTGATGCAGGCGAGGTCCGGGATCTCGGATATTTCATGCCCTTCTATATAATAGTTCAGAATGCTGTGTTCGGCAGTCGTAAGCGTTTTCACGCGGTCGGAAAATGTATTGAACAGCCGCGAAATATCCGGCGGCAGCATGTTCCGCTCGATCAGCTGGTCCTTCTCCTTCGACTGAATAAAGGAAAGCAGCGCATCGATTTCCGATATTCCCGTCCGGTCCGTTTCCTTAAGCTTTTCATCCTGAATGGCACGAAGGCTCTTCGAAATGGGACTTACAAAACGACGGGACAGAATAAACGACAGCATCACAAGGATGGCCAGAGCCCCCAGAATCAGGACAAGCCACATTCTCCGGTTCCGGGCTTCCGCCGCGTCGTAGTTATCCTTCGGCATCAGCACGGCCGCGACCCACTGCCGTCCGGCTGCATCGGAAACGGAAAGCTTCCTCTCCTGACCGATATAGCTTCCGGAGGAACCGGTATAAATATTTAAATACTTTCCCTCGCGGACCGAAAGGTCTTCCGAATTGCTGAGATAAGTGCTCTCCGCGCCGCCGATCAGGCCTGATGAAAGCAGGAGCCTGCCATTTTCGGAAGGTGCGATGACAGTTACGACCGGGCCGGACTGGATTTTGCCGGACGGATGGGACAGACGGAAATAGAGGGAGCTGATCTCGGCGCCGCATATTCCGCAGGGCTTTCCGTCACCGGCAAGAACCGGTACACAGAGAAGAACCGCATCCTCCCATGTGTCCTTCAGGTGGACCTTTCCGGTAAGGTAACGGCTGTCCGCCAGTCTTCCGGCTTTTTTCTGCAGGGCCGCGGCATATCCGGGAAGAAGCGAAGCATCAAATTCCAGATTCCAGCGGTTATGAAGCTGAAGACCTTTTTCCCTGGCAATATCGGGAATTCCACGGAAGCAGAAAACATCCCGGTTCAGCTTGTTGCCGACTGCCACATTGGCAAATCTCAGGTACAGTCCGCTGCGGGAAGTATCGGCATGTTCCGCGGCGGTATTTGTCGTAGCATCGATCACGACAAAGGAACCGCTGCAGTCCGCAACCTGCAGTGCGGTGTTGACCGGGTCGTACAGTTCCTTCTCCATCTCCAGGAGAAGATCGGGACGGTTGTTCAGCTGCTTTACCGTAAGCCCGTATTTCACCAGCTTGTTCTCGATTTCCATGCTGGAACTTTCGGACATCCGGATGCACTGTGCTGTCAGCGTGCTTAAATATTCCGAAATGCCGTTGTACTTATTGTCCAGTTCCACCGAAAGGGAACGGCTGACCGACTGGCTGACCGGCGAGATCGCTCCGTTGATATTTAAGATCAGGAGGATGGCGCACATCGTTGCCAGTATAATCAGGAACCAGTATGTCAGCAGCCGCGTCTGCATACCGACCCCGTGTTCTTTTATACCGGAAATGACAGACTGCCGTTTGCCGGAACCGTCATGATTTTTTTCTGCCACAGGTCCTCTCCTCCCGGACTACTTGTTCGAATCCGATGAGAATTTTTTCAGATGGTCCGAGATCATCTGCTTCAGCTTTTCTTCACTGACCTTTCCTGCCGAAGACCCGGAAAGATATTCATTTCTGGCCGCGCTGAGTTCCTGACGCACACCGCTCTCAAATGCCGTCTCCAGCGCCAGATAGGTTGACAGCTGCGGCGCCGTATAAAATGTATAGGAGGCCTGCGTTTTCTGAAATGCCCTGTAAAGTTCTTTATATTTCTCATCGGTGAGCCTGTCGATCGCCGCCGGCAGATATTTATCGAAGCCTTCCTGCGTGACCGGCATATATCCGGTGCTGGTGACAAAGCTGACATTCCGTTCCGGCGCCGTAAGCCACTTTAAGAACGTGACGGAAGCCTTCTCCTTCTCCGGCGTGGATTTGACCGTGCAGACTCCCGCGCCGCGCTGCATGACCATTTTCGCTCCGTCTTTAAAGACCGGACACGGATATGCGGTAATCCTGATCTTTTCCGAAGTATTGTCCGGATAAGTCACGATGTCGGAATAATAAAGTACGCTTGCGGACGATGCGACGCTGGTTATGCATTCGCCGGTCCGCAGCGGATCCGTCGCATAGCCTCCCTTTAACCAGAGGCCGCCGAGAATTCCCGCCCGCGCATACGGTTCCCACACCCTTGCAAATGCGGGCCCGAACGCCAGAGCATTTCCGTTAAAGAATTTTTCGCCGAGCGATTCCACGCCCACCTGAAAATAATTGAAATGATAGTCATGGACGAAGAAAGGCTTCCCGTCGTTCTTTACATTCGGCGTCTGGTCGTCGCTCCACTTCGTGTACTCGCATGCCATTTTAAACAGGCCTTCCCAGGTACCGAGATCCTCGATCTTCGCACCGGTTGCCGCAGCATACCGGTCAAAGGCCGTCTGATTTACAAACATGATCTCCGTGGATTTTGCCACCGGCAGGACCACCAGCCGGTCATTTACAATTCCCTCTTCGACAAAGGACGGGATAAATGCGGAGAGTTCCTGATCCGAAAAATAATCCCGGTAATTGATAAGAACCTTGTCATCCGGCATGGCCAGAACGGTCTTCGGATAGGACACGAACATGTCCGGAAGATCGCCCGCGCCGGGATCGTGATTCGCCGCGGCCAGCACCATTTCGTGGATGGTGTTGGTATTGGAAACACACGTCACCTGGACATTGATTCCCTTGTCCTTGCCGACGGTTTTATTGAATTCATCAATCTGATTGTTCAGCGGTGAATCCGTCTGGCCTCCGTACACATGCCAGATGGTGACCGTGACCGGCTGCTTTTTTACGGCCGGAACGGAAGAACTGCATGCGGAACAGACCGCAGCAGACAAAACAACACTCAGAATGACAGAAAGATATCCCCTCTTTTTCATAATGTCCCCCTGCCCGAAATCATTTTCTACCTGATATTAATGATGTGGCTATCAAAAGCGCTTACGAATTATATTAATTTTACCATGAAAAAATTAAAATTCCTATAGATGTAATTTTCAAGCGAAAATTCCGGGACTTTACCTCTTTGATAAAAGAAGCTCCGGGCCGATTATATGGCCCGGAGCTTCCCGTAAAATTACTTTCCGCTACTGCTGCTTTGTCTTACTGCATTTCTTCATTCCCGCGTTTCTTTTTAAAGAAGAGAAGGAAAAGTCCCAGAAGGGCTGCCAGCATGTACTTCCTGCTTCCCTCTTCACCGGTCTTCGGCATTGCGCCGAGCGGAAGAGGCTCTTCTTTAATCAGGACACCGTCAGGAACAATTGCGTCCGGTGTTTCTTCCGTCACACCGCTGTTAAGAGGTGTCTGATTCGGAGTAATGGTTGTGGTCGAACTTCCGCTGCCGCTGTCCGAACTGCCGCTGTCGCTGCCTCCGCTTCCGCCGCCGTTCCGCGTCCACTGTGCCACATAGGTAACCGTAGCCGTGACCGTACCTGCTACTACCGGTGACCAGCCGGTGAATGTATAGCCGGTTCTGGTCGGATTCGCAACTGCAGGTGTGGTCGCACCGTATTTCTGGTTGGCGAAAATCTGATTGGCTGTATTGCCTCCGATATTTCCGCCGTTCATGACATAGGTAACCGTGTAGCTGTTCCGGTTGTAATAAATCTGTACGACCGTACTGCCGTCCGCCGCTATCGTCTTCTGTGCAAACGTCTGCGCCGTGAAGCCGGTGTAAGTGGTCTTTGCTTCAGCACTCGTGAGTTCGCCGGTCGTGCCCTGCTTCTTCTCGGTCGCGCCTGCATCGATCGTGTAGCCGTCATCGGACAGGTTCTGTAAATAATGCTCCACTGTATAGGCTGTATCCGTATTCGCCGTAAAGTATCCGGTAATATTGACGTCGTTATTCGGCATTCTGAATGTATCTGTCGATGCGGTCAGACCGAAGAACGCTGCAAGGGCCGACAGAACAGACTTCTTGTTTCCCTGCGTGTCCACACCGTCGATATCCCATCCGACAAATGTATATCCTTCCGCTGTCGATGCGCTTGCCACTGTAACCAGTTCATTGTAATTGTATTTTCTGGTTTCCGGCAGCTTGGAAGCATTTGCAGGAACCGTTCCCGTGTAGCTGTACGTTACCTTGAAACTGTTGATTGTGTAATAGATGTTATAAATCGTTCCGCTGTTCACCGATGTTCCGGTTGCCGGGATATTTGATACATCCGATGCAAGGGAATATCCGGTAAACTTATCAGCACTGACATCAATTGTTCCCTGGATTGCGATCTGCGGATTCTTATCATTGATCCAGGCCGTACTTACCTTCGTATAGCTGTCCGCCTTAGAAAGTACATTGTCCAGATAATAGTTGACCGTATAATTTGTTGGCTGTGTTACCGTACGGTCCTCTGCAAAATGCGCAGTGTATGTCGCTGCTACGTTCAGGTTGTTTACCTTCGCAGGTACGAATGCTGCATCCGTGCTTACTATAGTATTTTCCTTTGTCCAGTTCTCAAACTTATATCCGGTAGATGCCATTGCTGTTGAACCTGCTGCATTTCCTGTTGCCGGTGCAAGACTCTCACTTTCAAGGCTTACACTTCCTCCCACCGTTGTTACATAGTGGATTGTTACATTCGCGTCCTCTGCAAAGTTCGCGTAATACGTCGTCCCGTCTATCCATGCTTCTGTGGTTGCTTTCGTCGGCACATACGCTGCATCCGCACTCAGCTGCGTGGTCCCTGCTTCATCGCTGGTCCAGTTCACAAAGTGGTATCCCGCTGCCGCTGTCGCTGTCGATCCTGCTGCCACTCCTGTCGCCGGTGCAAGGTTCTCACTTCCACGGCTTACACTGCCGTGTCCGTTCGATACATAGTTGATCCTTACAGCGGCATCCTCTGCAAAGTTCGCGTAATACGTCGTCCCGTCTATCCATGCTTCTGTGGTTGCTTTCGTCGGCACATACGCTGCATCCGCACTCAGCTGCGTGGTCCCTGCTTCATCACTGGTCCAGTTCACAAAGTGGTATCCCGCTGCCGCTGTCGCTGTCGATCCTGCTGCCACTCCTGTCGCCGGTGCAAGGCTCTCACTTCCACGGCTTACACTGCCGCCTCCGTTCGATACATAGTTGATCCTTACAGCGGCATCCTCTGCAAAGTACGCAGTGTATGTCGCTGCTACGTTCAGGCCGTTTACCTTCGCAGGTACGAATGCTGCATCCGTGCTTACTTCCGTTCCTGACGCATTCGTCCATTTCACGAAGTGGTAGCCCGTTGCTGCCGCCGCTGTTGATCCAAGCGCTGTTCCTGTTACCAGTGCAAGTGTCTCGCTGGCTGGGCTGACGCTTCCTCCCGTCGTCGCCTCATAATGAATCGTTACATTTTCTTCCCACTGTGCCGTCAATGTTAAATTGCTTGCCGGCATTGTTAATCTGGTTGTTGAAGGACCATATGTTTTTCCATTACTGCCGCTCCAACCCGTAAAAGTATATCCATCACGGTGCGGATTGGGGATCAGCACAACCGTATCTTCTGCCTGCTGCCTTGATGTTTTGTTTGCAGTTGTTCCGTCTGAGAAGATACCGCCGTTAACAACATATGTCAGCGTGTATGCCGTTGCTATATAGTGTGCGTAAAATGTCTTAGAACCTGTAACAGTAACGGAATCGTCTGCCAGAGTCGTAAAAGCCTGATCCGTATACCAGCCGTCAAAGGTATAGGTAACTCCGTTGGAAGTTTTTTTGCTTTGGTAAGAATACCCATCCGTACTGAAAGTATATTTCGAAATGTCTACCGTTGAATTGACCGGAACCGAGATGTTCTTTTTATGTAGTGTGGACTGAGAAACAGTCGTGCCATCCGGCTGCGTAACATTATACATAAACGTTGCTTCCGTTGTAGTGTCGAGCGTAATGGCAGAATCCATATGCAGTGTCGTTCCGCTATCTATAACGCTGTAATCATAGCCGACAGCTGTGCCATTGAAGCTGAGCGTTTTCCACGCAATCGAATATGTCCAGCCCTTATCATAGCTTGCCTTGCTGCCTTCACCATTATAGTAAGTTGCAAGTCCTTTTCTGATTGTCTCGTCCGTAGGTGCAGTTACTATATACGCGCTTAAATCATGGCTCGAATCATACCATCTTCCGCTGATACCATCCGGAACAATGCAGGTTCCCTTACCCGCATACATATAGTCCTTCGCACTTGTGCTCGTCGTGGACTGTCCGGGCAGGACAAAATAGAAATAGGTAGAGAGCGTAAATACCGCATAATAGGAAACATCTGCTGTAACAACCGGAAGGCTGCTCTCTGCAGCATAAATCTTTGAGTTCTGTTCCGTCGCCCATCCGGCGAAGGTAAGTGTCACACCGTTTTGTGTTCTTGCCGGTGTTCCGCCATAGGAGGGCTGTGCTCCGTTAATTACCGTAGTGGTTTTATCTAAAGTACCATTGATATACCAGCTTACCGTGTGTGACGGTGAGACTGTTATTGTTCTTGTACCTGTCACTCCGGAACCGTCCGTTGCAGTTGCGGTGATTGTAACAGTCCCTGCCACGACACCCGTCACGACGCCGGAAGAATTTACCGTAGCCTTGGACGTATCGCCTGAAGACCATGTGACTGTCTGCGAAGCTCCGGTCGGCAGTACGGTCGCCGTGAGATTTGTCGTCCCTCCGACGCCGACTGTATCCGAATATCCCGTAGCTGTGCCGACAGATATGCTTGTCGCTTTTACTTTCTCGCTATATATAAAGTAAATCGTAGAGTTGGATTCAATAATATGACTATTATCGATAGAGTCATATTATATTTTTCCTTGTGAATAACCTAATTTAGTAATTTTAGTTCCATTTGCCAGTTCCGCTTTTACAAATGTATAATTCGTTCCAAGCCCGAATCCCGATGTTGTATCGGCCACAATAGCGTCGGTTGCAGCAGCGACGGAACTCAAATTGTTGTTGTTAACAAAATAAGTCTTGGCATCCACTGCTATATTGCCGCTGATATCCTGGTTGCTTGTATCCCGCGGCTGTATATTAATCGTAGCACCGACCGAGTAAGCATTCTTTTTCAATGTTATCGCATATACGGAAAAGTGTGTCGCATCAAATACGATAGAATTCATCGCCGCTGCCTCACCCGCGGTGACGTTCTTTTCGGTAACTTTTTCCACCTTCAGCTCATCTTTGCTGACAGAGGCTGCATTGTCTGCTGAGAGCTTTTCACTGCTTCTGGTATCAACATGCGACACTTCCAGCGAATCCGCTTCTTTTGCCGCTTCTTTGATTTCAGGGCTGGTAATGGTTACTTCAACGCTTCCCTGCCAGTCGCTGTCCGCAAGAACATTGTTCTTTTGATCAACAAGCTTGATATCATACGCGACCACACCGGTTACTTTCTTATCGGTGTCAGTCTCTTCCATCTTCTCTTTGATTTTGTCTCCGAGTTCTTCCGTCACTTCGGTTGCTTCCGCATGAATGCCTTCCGGAATAATGCCTTCCTCCGCGTGCAGCGTGATGGTCGCATCTCCAACCTGGACTTCATCATTGAATTCCGGGTACGTTAACGGAGCCGCCTTTGAAACTTCCCTGACGGAACTGATCGGCAGTTCGGATTTTTCCGTACCGGGTGCACCGTCGTCGCTCATTTTGGAAACCCGGACGCTCTCGGTATAGTAACCGTTGATTTCTATCTTCGCGAACCTGGCCATGTCATCGCTGTTCGTGTACCAGAAAATCAGCGTGTCCCCTTTTACAAAAGTGCGCACGGTCATCTTGTCCGTGTTTGCTTTTCCGGTGTAGGCCGGCGCGATCTCATAATCCGCTCCGAGCTGTTTTTTCACCGTGTCCTCAGTCGTGCCGGATTTCTTCGCATTCGAAGCAGACGCATTCGATGCCGATGCGACGACTGCCTTGACTCCGGGTCCGGCCGCGGTTTTTTCCGCATTCGATGCCGATGCAGTCGTAATCGCTGCACCCGGTCCTTCCACAGATGTTTTTGCTGCTTCTGCGGCTGCCGCTTCTCCTTTTTCAACTGCTGCCAGAAGGTCCTGTGCGGAAACAGAAAATACCGCATCATCATCTCCGGATACCGTCTTCGCTTTGACCGCAGGTGTCAGCCCCGCCGCAGCAAATGAGACATTGCTCCCGATGTTGGAAAACACCATCAGGAAAGAAAGCAATGCCGCTACCAGCCTTTTTCCGCATTTTAATTTTCGATTCATTTTTTGTCCTCCTTCGCCCCGTTACAGTCCGTTACAGTTTCAAACCTTTCTATTTTTTTACCTGCATATTGTTATTGCCGATTGAGCAACTGCCCGTTTTCCGGACATTCCTTAAATTTCCCCTATCTTTAGTGATTCTTAACAACTTTAGGTTAATTTAATGCTACAAATGCAGATATATTTGTAATTACTGTAACATGTAAGTTCCGGGAAAGCATCATACCAAAGTATGAGCGAACGATACTATACTAATGCGGTTTACATTAAAATATTTATATGACATTTCTTGTGCTGCCCTGCGATCGAGTAGGAGGCAGCTTTTTGACTCCTGCTCCCCTGCGCATAAAAAAAAAGGAACCGAAGCATACTTCTGCTCTGATCCCTTTGTTTCCTGAAAAACCCGTGCCGACAGACAGCCGATTACAGAAGATCCAGCTTTTCCGCGGCTGCCTTCGCTTCATTGCGGTTCTTTACATCCAGCTTCTGAAAAATATTGCTGACATGCGTCTTTACAGTGGGCAGACGGATTCCCATTACCTCGCCGATCTCCGCATTGCTCAGGTTCTGACAGACCAGCCGCAGCACCTTCGTCTCCATGGAAGACAGTAACTCGGTCGGCGGTGTCCGTTCCTGCAGGAACCTGGGATAATATACGGCCTGCTTTTTTGCCGCGTCCGTCAGTTTTTTCAGAAATGCTTTGTTCTTTCCCCAGCCGCAGGTCTTTAAAAGGGGAAGAACCGCCGCTCCGTACTGGGCAACCGGCCAGACAAAATCATATTCCTTCGACGTGTCCAATGCAGACTTCAGCTCGTCCTTCCAGACACTGTCCTTCATCCTGTAGCGGCAGATCGCCGTAAGAACGCTGATATGCAGACAGTCCATGATCCTGCCGATCGTCTTGCAGTACGGAAGCAGCCTTGAAAGCAAAAGGATGGCTTCTTCCGGTTCTCCTTCCCCGATCTGCGCCATCGCACGCGTCAGATACTGATAGCGCCATAAAGACCACAGATATACCTCTTTTCCGGGTGCTTTTTTCAGCCACTCACGGACAGCCTCTTCTTTTCCCGTTCTGAGCCAGATCCGTGTAAGAAGCGCATCGATATTTCCCAGAAAGCGGACCTCACCGGTCTTCTCAAATTTATCGCGCAGGTTTTCAACGGACTCGGCGGCCAGGGCGGATTTCCCCAGTGAGACCTGGACCCGCGCCAGCAGACCGATGACGGCAAATTCAATATCCGGTGTTCCGCGGGCCTGTATGTCCCCGAGTCTGGTCATTAAGCCCAGCATTTCATCCGTGACATTATATCCTTTTTCAAAACGGCTCTCGCAGAAGCCGCAGTCAGCAAGTCCCACGCCGTCCCGTCCAAGCACGGCTTCCAGGGGTTTCCGCATGGTTTTGTAAAGCAGCAGATCTTTTTTCGACCACTCGCAGAAATCCTTTCCCCCGTTCATAATACTCGGCAGCGTACTGGTAACGGAAAATGCGGGAATCTTCACTTTTCCTTCCGCAAGGATATGGACTGCATTGCGCATGACATCGATCAGTCCCGTGCTTTTCCGCTGCGGCAGCGCAATGTCGAGGTAGATCAGCTTCCCCGCTGCCTCTCTGTATTCCGGATCGTTCTTTTTCCTTTTTGCCGCATACCGTTTCAGCGCCCCGTACCATTTTTCGGAAGACTCATAATCAAGGCGGATGGCGGCCAGCATGCTCATGATGCACATCAGAGCCGGCGACCGCCTGATTTCCTGATCTGACAGCGTATCGTAATAGGCCTGCATTTCCCGGTAATGGCCAATGCCCGGATGGCAGGCTGCATTTTCGATCAGCAGGGAGATCACTTTATTCCGGTTCCCGGCTTCGGAATAAAATTTCAGTGCCTTCTCAAAGTTTCCCTGCCGTTCATAATAGAGTGCAGCGCGGTCCAGATTCTTTTTTCGTTTTTCATCCGTCTGCATTCTCTCGCATGCCCATAAAAGCGATCTTCTGTATACCGGATAGAACCGGTATAGGCCGGGTCCTTCCAAAATAAGCATGGAGGTATCGGTTTCCAGCATGGCAAATATTTCTCCCGCATGCTGGTTTCCGCTGACTGTCTTTGCAAGTTCCAGCGTAAGTTCCTCAAACGGAGCTATGTCCAGGAGAAATTCACGGACCGGCTTTTCAAAGCGGCTGAATACCGCTTCCTCCAGATAAATCCGCACGTCCCATTCACAGGCTCGGTAAACACTTTCATCATATTTCTTTCCGTCCTGCAGATGATGCCACAGCATTCCCAGTGCCAGGGGATAGCCCTTCATATCCCTCAGAATCTGATTCATCTCCGCCGCATCCGGCGTGATCCCGTGGCACTTCAGAAGACGGATTGTGCTGTCCCGGTCGAAAAAAAGATTCTTCATTTCCAGAATCATCATTCTTCCGGAAATTTTGAAGGCCATCAGATAACCTGGCGGGCGGCACCGCCCCGCAAGAATAAAATGCAGGTCTTCCCGCCCGGTGATCATTGCGCAGAGCTGATTCCGGTCCTCCGGTTTCACAAGACACTGCAGATTATCGATCAGGATTGCGTCACATGCGAACGGAATCTTTTTTTTCAGAAAGCCGGAATGCGCAGCATTCCACTCACAGAAATTCCTGCCTTTCAGAAGTTCCCGGGCAGCAGTTGTCTTTCCGCACCCGCAGGGCGCGGAAAAAAAAATGATCTGATGTTTTGCGTATCCTTCGTCAAAGCTCTTTCGCAATGTCGGTCTTATTATGGTTTCAAAAGAATTTTCTGCAGCGTTTTTCATAACTTTATTATAAGCGTTAATTACAAAAGTGCAAAATGGCACGCTTTAAACTGTTCTGTAATCTGGTTAATGTACCGCATCGACATGCATTGCATGTTGAAGAGTCAAGTATGAGGGGGCTCTTCACCTCCTGTTCTTCCCGCTGGCCACATCAAGGAAACATCGTCGGCAGGAACAAAGTTTCTCACCTTCTGCTCTTCTCTCGGTCTATGTGCTCCGAAGAGGTAATATTCCCTGCACGGCTCCTGCATATAATAAACTCAGCTTCGTTGACAGAAGATTTGTCGTCAAAGCCGAGTCTGATTGAGGCAGTTAAAGTAATTTACAGGCTGATTGTATATCCTGGTTTTCCCGGATGTGTATTTTCTGCTTTTTCCAGAAGATTCTTTATGAACAATCCATTCCGAAATGCAAGTTTCGCCAGATCCGTTCTTATTTCAGCAGGTGCAAATTCGCTTACCTTTCCCACTTCATAATTCAGCGAACCTTCATATCCTGTTTCCGCAAGTGCTTCCGTTACTTCATTCCAGTTCACGGTGCCCATATACGGCAGCAGATGCTCATCTCTGTGCTCTCCATGGTTATCATTGATATGCAGGGTCTTCAGTCGCCTTCCAATCTTCATCAATGCTTTCTTCTGATTCAGCTTTGCCAGATTGGCATGACCCGTGTCCCAGCAAATACCAACCATCGGATCGTGGAAACTGTCCGCAAGTTCTATCAGCTGATCATAATGCTCACAATACCGTTCTGATATTGCTCCGCTTGGAGACGGCGTCATATTTTCAATAGCTGTTCCGACGCCCGATTTTATTCCCATTTCAACGAATTTATCATAATATAAATGATTTCTTTCCAGAGACAGCTGATTCTCATAATTCAGTTCCGGACAGGTATACGGATGTATGACTGCCCACTGAATGTCAAGACGTGCACTTGCGGCATAAGCTCTCCGGGTACATTCTTCAAAGTATTCCTCATACCCGGGTTTCTGAAACCTTGCGTCGAGCAGCCTGCAGCATTCCTTCACATACGGCATATGGCACTGGTAAAATTTCACACCGGTTTTTGCCGCCGTGTCTCCGAGCATATCAACCTTTTTTTCCCACTCATCTCCGCGGAGAATAAACTCTTCTCTGAATTCGAACGCCAAATTAAGATCAAGGACCTTATATCCCGCCTCGTCATGGAGAATCCTGAGCACATCATTTAAATCCCTGTACTGTGCACTTTCAGTCTGTCTCTGCATGAAACCGGTTGCCAGTGATAGTTCCAATAGTCCGTTCCTCCGCCGCATTTATTATTTTGCATGTGCTTCTTTCAGTTTTTCCTTTAATACGGTATCCAGTGAATCCCATTCTGTTGTTACATCATTTTTATCATAGAAAACAGCATCCATAAATTTCATGATCTCGGTAGGAGTCTGGCTCTGACCTGTTATCAGATGCTTGTTGTCAACCTTTTCGAGAAAATCATATGCTTTGGCATAATTTTTATCATCGGACATCATGGATTGAATGGTCTTTGTGTTCTTCACTGTGTTCGAGCAGGCAAGATATCCGGACTGCGCATCAAAATATGCAAGCCCGTCTTCCGAAGTATACATCCATTTCAGGAAATCCCATACCTCTTTTTTGTGTTTTGATGATTCAAGCATTTCCAGTGCATTGCCTCCGGAAGGAAATGAAGCCGCTTTCCCGGCAGGTACACTTGATACCTCCAGGTCCCATCCGCCGTCCTTGGCAGCTTTTTCAGTTGCCTTAAGTCCTGCAATCGAATTAATAAAAAATGCTGATTTTCCAGCCTGCAGAAGCTGGAGACAGTTGTTTGCACTGTCTGATGCCGGCCCCGGATAGAAGTAATTCTTTTTTACCATGTTCTGTAAAAATGTATATGCAGCAATTCCGCCTTCACGGCAGCCGAGCGACAGTTCATCATCAGAAAAAATTTCCTGTCCGCTGTAATTCGGAATCATCATATAAAAATACCATGAATCTCTCGGTTCGGAGAAACCATAATCCGAATATCCTCCATCAACAAGCTTCCGGCATACTTCCTGCATTTCATCCCATGTTTTCGGTATTTCCAGACCGGCCTTTTTAAGCAAAGTCGTATTGCAGTACATAACCGGAGTCGAGCAGCCCATCGGAAGACAGGGAAGATATTTCTTTTCCTTATTCAGGAAACAGCTGACAAAGCCTTCCCGGAAATCTTCAAGCCATACGCCGTCTTCCTTCTTCATGTAATCCAGCATATTAGCCGCAACGCCTTCGTTGTCGCTTAACAGACGCACCTGTCCCCATCCAAGTTGAATCAGGTCCGGTCCGTTTCCCGTAGCAATTGCAGTAATCGCATTTGCTCCCGAAGTCCAGTAATCTCCCTGATATGTTCCTACGACTTCCACCTTGTTCTGACTGCTGTTGTATTTTTCGATGATTTTATTGAGCATATCTCCATTTGCTCCCGACATGGAATGCCAGAACTGAATTGTTGTTTTGTTCTGATTCCCGCCTGAAACCGCTGCCTTTTCCGTTGTGGACGCTGTTTTTGCCGTTGTTGCTGCTTTTTCCGTCGTTGCCGATGCTTTTGCCGTTGTTGCTGTTGCCTGTGTCTTTGCGGCTGTTGCAGCAGCCGCTTTTGTTGTCACTGCGGCACTGCTCCCACCGCATGCTGATAAACCGGTGCAAAGTGAAACACTCAACAAAATAGCTGTAATCCCTCGCCTTTTCATATACTCTTCTCCTTTCAAATTGTTTTGATTTTTCTCATATATAATATATTCAAAATTTATCGTAACCCTTTTCTTTACCGCAGAATTTATCCTTTATGGTTTAAATTATATTCAAATTATCAGTATATTTAAAGGGTTGTTTGTATACATTTTTATCAATCATTGTCATAGGTTTTTATAAATCCTGTCATTTATTTCTTATTAATTATGCTTTCGATATTTTATGATTTTGTCAGGAAATGTCTGCTTTATTCCCGCAGACATCAACCAATGGTAACGCAACTTATTTTCATGAAATGTTTTTCTACGGTGCAAAAAAAAAACGGTTACTTTTTACAGTAACCGGATAGCTTTAAATATTCTCGATCTGTTACTATTTTATAAAAGACACTATCGTCCTGTACATCTGAGCAAAATCAATCGGCTTTGCAATATGCCCGCTCATTCCCGCATTCAGACAGTTCTGCACGTCGTCCGCATAGACATCCGCAGTCATGGCAATGATCGGCACTGTTTGGGCATCCGCGCGGTTTAAGGAACGGATTTCCTTCGTCGCCTGGAATCCGTCCATAACCGGCATGCGGATGTCCATCAGAACGACATCGTAGAAGCCGGGCACGGAACGGATGAATTTCTGCACGCCGGTCTGCCCGTTTTCCGCAATTTCGACCATGGCCTGTTTCTCTTCCAGCAATGCCTTCGTAATCTCCTGATTCAGCGGATGATCTTCGCAGAGCAGAATGTGCTTTCCGGCGAGAACCGCACCGTAATCGGCCGTGTCCTCCCTGTGCCCGGTTATGACCTGTTCCTCCGGGACGCAGTCGAACTCGGCATTCAGGGTGAAGACCGTTCCTTTCCCGAGTTTACTTTCCACACGGATGGTCCCGCCCATCAGGTCCGTGATTTTCTTTACGATTGCCAGACCGAGTCCCGTGCCGCGTTCCGGAGAAAGATCATTTCTCTGCTCCTGCGTAAACGGTTCGAACAGGTTCTTCTGAAAATCTTCGCTCATCCCTATTCCGGAATCGCTCACCGATATCTCCATGGCCATTTTCCCGGTTTCGGTCAGATGTTCACGCCTGCGGAGGATCACGGTTCCTCCTTCCGGTGTAAATTTTGTCGCATTGGAAATGAGGTTGAAGAGAACCTGATTTGCGCGCAGCTTGTCCATTAACGGAACATAATCCAGAACCGGCTCCGCATCAAAAATAAATTTCAGGCCCTTCTCCTCACACAGCGGGCGTACAAAGGCATCGATATACTCCGTAAATTCTTCTTTGGAATACGGCTCCGGATGCAGGGTCATTTTCCCGCTTTCCGCCTTGGACATATCCAGCACATCATTGATCAGTCCGAGAAGAAAACGGGACGATGTATCGATCTTCTGAAGCTCGTCTTCTGTCTGTTTCGTATGTTTGCGTTCCAGGGAAAGATGGGTGATCCCGATGATCACATTAAGCGGCGTCCGCATGTCGTGGCTCATGCGGGAAAGGAAATCCGATTTCGCCGCATTGGCCGTGTCCGCACGTCTGGCTTCTTTTTCCAGTTCTTCGTTTTTTATTCTGATCAGCTGCATATTCTTCTGCCGGTACAGAAGGAGCGCGGCCATGCCCGCAATGAGAGCAATGGTCAGAAACACGGCCGATGCCGCCCATGGGTTATGTGACAGAAATCCCGTTACGCTCTGATTCCTTATAACTTTCTGGGTCTGGCGCAGAATAATATTTTCGACCTCTCTGCTTTTCAGATTGTTGACCGCCTTGTCAAGAATGGAAAGAAGCCGGATGTCGGCCGAGGAGCTTACTCCCACCGCATAGGAAATGCTGTACTGCGGAAGCAGCGTATCGCTTAATCTTCCGAGCGCATCATGATGGTTCAGATAATCCTGCGCCGTATAGGTCAGCACATAGGCGGTATCCGCTTTTCCGTTCTTGACGGCATCCATGCATTCCTTCATGGATTCAAATTCAGCAACGGTCATGGCGCCGTTAAGTTCCCGGATCCTGTAAGTTAGGATGTTCGCATATTTCGGCAGCGCAATTGATTTCGCCTCCGTATACATTTCCCGCAGCGTTACGGCGGACACAGAGGCCGTCAGATAGGAAGAAGTCAGTTTATATCCCGCCTTCTCTGCATTGTAATTATCCGCATAGGCATCGATCTGTACGACAATATCGTTGTCTGCATGAACGGCATTAAAATACTCTTCACGGTTCTTCGTCTCGATGATCTGAAATTGAATTCCGGTCATCTCCGAGATTTTTGAAAATATTTCCGGGATAATTCCCTTTGCGGAACCATTTTCAAAATAGGAATACGGTATCCGGTCCGGCTCCACGATGGCCTTGATAACAGCGCCGTTCTCCTTCATGGACCGGATATATTCTCTCTCTTCTGCGGTAAATGCGATCTCATTCCCGGTATCTGCCGTATAATATCTGTCCCACAGGCTGTTCCGCCAGTTCGGGATATTGGCGTCCATCTCGTCAATTGCGGCATTGATCTGCGAGAGAAGTCTGGTGTTGCCTTTCCGGACGATCACATAGAAATCGGCTGCATCAAACCGGTCCAGGATCCACTCGTTTTTTATGGAGCGGAGGTTACTTGTGAACACGGCATCAATTCCGTTTCCGGTCTGCAGATCGGCTGTCATTACGTCCTGCGATCCGTAATAGACCGGCGTATAGGTAAAACCGTTTTTCTCCGCGAATGCGGAAAGATCATCGTTCCGGCTGCTGCCCTTTAAGAGTCCGACCCGCATCCCTTCATATGTGGAATATTTACCTGCTGCAAAACGGGTGTCCCCGCTCTTTACTGTCAGTATGGCCGAACTGGTGCCGATCGGCTTTTTGGAAAATGCGAACTGTTCTTCCCGCTCCGGCGTTTTCTGTGCTGAAGTAAGCAGGTTGATTTCTCCGTCTGACAGCATGTCCAGCATTTCCGACCAGCTTTTATCATAACCGACATAGGTGTAGGTCCAGTCGCCGTAGCGCGAAAGCTCCTGAAGAAAATCATATCCGTATCCGCTGCGCCGTCCGTCCGCGTCCTGCATGTGATACCCGTCAAACGCAAAAAAGCCCGCACGGATTACCTGCTTCTTCCCGCTGTCCGCCGCCGCGGGAAAACAGAACATCGCCGTCATCATGAAGACAAACAGCATTGCAATGACTGCACTGAATTGACGTCTCACTGGTTTCTCCCTGTTTCCGTTCCGCTTACCGCTGGCTGCAGAGTATATTTCAATTATGCCGTCCCCTGTTTCCGTTGTCAAAGCCGCCGAAATTGTAATCATTCTGTTACGGCAAATTTCTGTCCGGATGTCGGATATCCTGCGCGTGCCTCATCTGCAGTCTGCTTTGCTGTCGTTTAAGGTTCGTTCATTTCCTGTTTTGTTTTGTAACTGCTTTGTTCCGAAAAGTACATTAAATATTGTAATAATTGTGTAAAAGATGGTATGATAACATACGTGTCTCTTAAAAAAAAGCAGTTCAAAGAGGTTCCATGAAATACATTACGTTTGTTGTACCCTGTTATAACTCGGAAGATTATATGGACCGCTGCATCAGTTCCCTCCTCGTAGCGGGCAAGGATGCGGAGATCATCATCATAAATGACGGCTCCACGGACAGGACAGGTGCCATTGCCCATGAATATGAAGCGGCACATCCGGACATCATCAGGGCCGTGGACCAGGAAAACGGCGGACACGGTGCCGGCATAAACAAAGGACTGTCTCTGGCCTCAGGTGCCTATTTCATGGTAGTGGATTCCGACGACTGGCTGGGACCCACCGCACTTTCCGAAATCATGATCAGGCTGAAAAGCTTCTGCATGATGCAGTTAAGAAACCAGGATGCCATTACTCCGGATCTGATCATCTGCAATTATGTGTATGATCATCTGAACAAAGGCGAAACCAGGACCGTTTCCTACCGGAATGTCATGCATCCCGAAAAGTTATATACCTGGAATGACGTCGGTCATTTCGGCGCCGCGCAGTATTTCGTCATGCACTCCTCCGTATTCAGGACCGAAGTCTTAAGGCGGAGCAGACTGAAGCTTCCGGAGCACGTGTTTTATGAAGACAATATCTATGCTTACCAGCCGCTGCCCTACACGGAGCATATTTATTATCTGGACTATGACCTGTATCATTATTTCATAGGACGGGACGACCAGTCCGTCAGCGAAAAAAACATGCTGGAGCGAATAGACCAGCAGATCCTCGTGACAAAGCTTCTGGCCAGATCCGCCGATCTGAAAAAAGTCCACGCGAAAAGTCCGCGTCTTGCTTTTTACATGTCCAGATATATATCCATGATGTACGCCATGACAACCGTCCTGCTTTTAAAGATCAATACGGAAAAATCACGGCAGCAGTACCGCGAACTGTGGGACGAGACGAAGAAAACCTCTCCGCGTCTTTACAGGAAACTTCGCTACGGGATTTTTTCCTTAAGTGCGTGGACCAATCTTCCCGGCCCGGTCGGCCGCAGAACCATCCTGATGTTTTACCGTCTTGCACGCAGTATTTATAAATTCAATTAGTACCTTATCCGGGGGGAGCAAGGGGACGATAGATCAATGAGAAAAAAGGTCCTGAATGTATGTTTCTTTTTCCTCGTTATGGGCATGACTGCCTATATCGTGTTCCGTAACAGCAATCTGAAGAAAGTAGTGCATGCATTACATGGGATGAACAAGCTGTGGCTGATACCGGCCGCATTGTTCGCCGTCTTTTTTGTCATGTGCGAAGCCTTCATGATCTATGACCTGCTTCATATGATGGGACACAAGTGCAGCCTGGCCCGCTGCATTTCCTATTCTTTCATCGGATATTTTTATTCCGGCATAACACCCTCCGCTTCCGGCGGACAGCCCATGCAGCTCTATTACATGAGAAAGGACGGAAACCGCACGGCAGACAGTTCCGTCACTCTGATGACACTGACTTTTTTCAGCCGACTGGTTCTGTCTGTGATCGGATTTCTTCTGCTGATATTCCACAATAAAATGCTGCATGAATACTTTCAGGGATTTATCTTCATCTACTATCTGGGCCTTATCCTGAACACCCTGACCGCGGCGGCTTTTTTTGCGGCCATGGCGGCACCCGGTGCTCTCTACCAGATTATAAACCGCGTGGAAAAAATACTGGTCCGCATCCATATCCTGAAGTACTCGGAAAAACGGCAGGAGAAGATCATCAGCTTTATTTATGGATATAAAGAAGCCGTCGCATTTCTGCTCCGGCATAAAAAGGAAATCGTCTATCTGTTTCTGATATCCTTTGCACAGCGGATTTCCCTGTATATCCTGACCTGGTTTGTCTGCCGCGGTTTCGGCATCCGCGACGCTGCTTTCATAAAAACCACCCTGCTGCAGGCTGCCATCTATGTCGCGGTGGAAATGCTGCCGCTCCCCGGTTCCCAGGGAATAACGGAACTTCTGTACTTCAATGTCTTCGGCGCAATCATGGGGCGTTTTCTCATGCCGTCCATGCTGGTGGTACGCGGCATTGATTTCTATTTTCTCATGCTGATCGGCCTCATGTTCGTGCTCTACCGCTTTTTCCGGAAGGAACCTGTTCCGGCTCTGCAGCGGTCCGACCAGTCTTCCGTTTAAGCTGTGCCGTTCCCTGCCGTCTTTCCGTCCGGCGTGTTTTCATTTTCTCTCTTTTTCTTTCCGGTTCCGCTCACATTCAGACAGGCGCCGGTCAGAAAAAGCCCGTTGAATGCTTCATCAATCAGACCGTTTGTGATGGGCTTCATGTCCATGTGAATAAGTCCCGAAATGAGCCCTATGGCGGAAAAGAGTACCATGATGATTCCTTTCCTCCTGAGGGCCCTTGCTTTGTCCGGCCTTCCAGACCAGCGGACGGCCCTCACGCCGCTGTGCAGAAACAGAAGGCTCTGAACCAGCAGATAACCACACAGAATCCATACGACTGTCCTGTACCCGTCTTCCGGTGAATAGTTTCCCTTCAGTTCAGCGACGTATGGTCCGCAGGCTTCCGCATATGCTCCCGGATCATAGTTTGCATGGATTATGACAAGAATGGAAATCGCGCTCAGCAGGCCGCCGGAAACCGTCATGACCATTCCCATTCCCTTTAAGATTTTTCTGCCTCTGCATTTCTTCCGGTTTTCCGTCTGTTCTTTTCTCATTCAAATGTCTTGGAAATGGTGATCTCAACCCGGTTTGAAAGAACGCCCACGCGTACATCATCCGATAATTTCCCGAGTATGGATTTCTCCAGTTCATCCCATTCCAGGGCTTTTTTATCCCGTTTGACACTCTCGCGATACTGCTGCAGCGACCACTCGGAAATCATCCCGTACTGGATGAATCCGTTACAGTCCGAAGTAAGAACCAGGTCGCTGCCCGGAAATGCCATCATGTCAAGCGCCTGATGGATTTTTCCTTTGATTCCCTGATAGAGGACATCCTCTCCCGTACTCGACACGCTCAGCAGTTTCTTTCTTGCCTCTTCACCGACCTGCAGCTCTGCGCTCAGGCAGATCTGAACCGTGTTTTCCTTAATCTCAATCCAGAAAGCACCGTCCGAAAGACTCAGGACCTCCGTTGCCATTCCGATCATTTCCTCAGACAGAAGACGTATCTGCAGCACCTGCTCTTTTCCAAACCCGCTCAGGGTAGAATAGTACTCCGCTTCCTGCAGCGCGTCCCGGATACTTTCTTTCGTACCGTCCAGTTCCTTTACCAGCGATTTCACAGTCTGATTACCTCCATGGATTCCCTCCCGGGTATTTTAATTTTACCGCCGCCCTGATTTCCGGCAGGACGCTCAATACAGATAATATTTCGCGGAACTCTCCCGGAAACTTTTTGAACTGCTTTCAAACAGTTTCTTCAGTTCATCGAGCGAATGAACATTGTTCCTGATGTCATTGGTGCCGGTCAGTCTTTCAAACTGGCCGTTGTCGAGATACTGAAAATCATCCGGATACATATCCCTGATGGTATAAAGCAATGTTATGCCGGACATCACGCTGTTAAAGCTCTTCCTGTCCGTAACATGCACCTCCACGCCGTTGCAGGCTTCGCCCGCAAACTTGGAAGCCGACGGAGTAAATGAAGTGGCCCTGAAATGCACTCCCTGAAGACCGCAGGCGTTCATTCTGTCAGCAAGTGCCTGGCTGTTGATCCAGGGCGCGCCGATGATTTCAAACGGTTTTGTGGTTCCCCTGCCTTCCGAAAGATTGGTGCCTTCAAACAGGCAGTTTCCGGGATAGACTACCGATGTGTCAACGGTCGGCATGTTCGGAGAAGGCAGTACCCAGCAGGTAAGACCCGTGTCCTCGTAATACATGCTTCTGTTCCAGCCGCTCATTTTGATGACCGACAGATTACAGTTGATATGATCCTCGGCATTCATGTACTGCGCCAGTTCCCCGCAGGTAAGTCCGTAGCGCTGCGGAATGTGCGTGGTTCCGACGAAGCTCTCAAAGCCGCTCTCGAGCACTGCTCCCTGTACGTCGTTTCCGTTTAAGGGGTTCGGGCGGTCCAGCACGATAAAGGGAATATTGTTTTCGGCAGCCGCCTGCATGGCGTACTGCATGGTACTGATATAAGTATAGAATCTGGCGCCGACGTCCTGGATATCATAGACAAGGACATCCACACCGGACAGCATTTCCGGCGTCGGCTTCCTTGTGTCTCCGTAAAGGCTGAATACGGGCAGTCCGGTTTTTTCATCCGTTTCAGCTCCGACGGAATCGCCTGCTCCGGCCGCACCGCGGATCCCGTGCTCCGGCGCAAAAAGCGCGGTCAGGTTCGCATTGGCATGAAGAATATCGATTGTGCTGTTGAAGGCGGAATCCACACCGGTCGCGTTGGTGATCAGCCCCACTCTTTTGCCTTTAAGGACAGAGAAATCATTTTCCAGATTGTCTATGCCGAGCCTTGTTTTTCCGATAACCGCACCGGAAGATTTTCCTGCGGAAGTGCCTGCATACGCCGGTCCCGCCGCTGCCGCCGCAATGATCATGGTCATCACCGGCACCAGCAGAGCAATTCTCCTAAAGCATTTCTTCATCATATGTACCCCCTGTTATCGATCTGATTTTTATTTCCGAGAGCTTCATTCCCGATATTTTTATTTTACGTATTTCCGCGTCTGCATTTTCCCGCCGGATCAATGCATAAAAGTTGTCACCGCAAACATAAAAACGACAAGAATGCATACCAGAACAATATAGGCAATCATTCCCCTGGTCCTGAAAAGCTCCTTCAGCAGCGTGCTGTCCGTCTCCGCCAGGAATTTCGGGACGCTGACGGTTCCGTGATTTCGAATGATATGCACGATCAGGATAATAAAGCCGATGACCGGCGGTGCCACGCTGAGGAAATGATTGATGCCTCCGCCGATCATGCCTCCGCACAAATTCAGGGAAACAATCGGCAATGCGGAAATAAGATTATTGACGAAGTGAAACAGCATCGTGATCCGGATATCCCCGGTTATCGCCATAATGGTTCCCAGGAAAAGACCGGCCAGGACCGCATAGGGAATCTGTTCCAGATTGCCGTGATAAAGTCCAAACAGAACGGCCGTGGCGATGACGGCAAATCCGTTTCCGTACGGGCGGAGTCTTTCAAAAAGAACCTTTCTGAAAATGAGTTCTTCCATGACCGGTGCCACCAGGATCATGCTGAAAAACATTCCCACCGGCGCATCAGTGTTCAGTATGCTCTGGAAAACCGACTTGTCCGCTTTCCCGGTAAAATTCTGGATCATGTTCTGCAGCTCCGTGCTCATCGTCCCCAGCAGATAGGCGCAGACTGCGGAAGCAAAAAAGATGAACCAGAAACTGCGCGCAGTAAAGGGATCTCCCGTGGGGGTTCCTCCGGCGGGAACACGGCGGACGATCAGCCAGGTCACAAGCAGGATGGATCCGAGCGATAAAAGCATCCCCAGAAAAAAGGCCAGATTCTTATCCGGCAGGATCTGACTCAGAACAGGCGAGCAGATATTGCTGAGAAACATAAAAGCCAGATATCCTGCCGCCATGCCTGTCCCTATGCGCTTAAATGCATGCTCTCTGTCCATACAGTGCCTCCCCCGAAGCTGAAAAATTTTCACACGTTTTCATCATTTACTGCAATCATAACAGACCATCTACAACAAAATAACAACAAAAATAAGCCGGAATGCCTGCAGCACTCTGACTTATTCTGTATCCGTAAAGTTATGCTTTACTGCTTATGCCTGTTTCCCGGAAGAAAACCCCGGTACGATATCCCGCCAGAAATGGACCGGCTTCCAGCCGAGCAGCTTCTTGGCCTTCTCATTCGAAAACAGCGCCTGACAGCCGTCCAGCGGAGCACGGAAATCGTTAACATCCGGATATTCTGCCTTCATCAGATCGCGGCTCTTCATATCCATGCAGGTATCGTCCGCGAAGATATTCACGGCCACCGCGCCGAGACCGTCCTTTTCAATTGCCAGCCTGCACGCCGACGCAAGATCGCGTGCATCGATATAGTTCCACAGAAGACCCTTCCGCTTGTGCGGATCATGGATGAAGCCCGGGAAATTCGCATACATTTCCTGATTGAAAATATTGCCGCTGCGGAGAGAAACGATCTGCATGCCCGTACGGCGGTTGATCGCCTCGGCGATTTCCTCCCCGACGATCTTTCCGAGCCCGTAGCAGTCCTCCGGAAGCCTCGGATGATCCTCGTCCACCGGAACATACACCGGTATATCCGTCCTGATGCATTCCGTTCCTTTAATCTGCGGTCTGCCTCTCAGAGCGGATGATGTTTATATTATACTATATGACAGTCCTTTATTTCCACGCGAAAGCAGAATTTAAATATGCCAGATTTCCTGATTGTACTGCCGGATTGTGCGGTCCGATGAGAAATAGCCGGCATTGGCGATATTGACAAGCATCTTTTCCGCCCAGGCATCCGCCGGAAGCGTATCGCCGATCGTGCGTTCCTTAACGCGGCAGTAATCTTCAAAATCCGGAAGCGTCATAAAATAGTCCCTGCCGACCAGTTCGTCGAAAAGACGTTTCAGTATAACTCTGTCACCCGTTTTCAGCATTTCCTCTCCGACAAGGAAATCCAGTGCTCCGGCTGTTTTCCTGTCGCGTTCATACCATTCCCCGGGCTTATAATCTCCGTCCCGGTAATGCCGGATGACGGAATCCGAGTCTTCCCCGAAGGTATAGATATTGTCCTTCCCCACCAGCTCCGCAATTTCCACATTCGCACCGTCCATGGTTCCCAGCGTGACCGCGCCGTTCAGCATGAATTTCATGTTGCCGGTTCCGGATGCCTCTTTGGACGCAAGGCTGATCTGCTCGGAAATATCGCACGCCGGAATCATTTTTTCCGCCGCCGTTACATTATAGTTTTCCACCATCACAATCTTCATCCATCTGCTGACTTCCGGATCCGTGTTGACGATTTTCTGAAGACAGAGGATGGCATGGATGATGTCCTTTGCCGTCGTATAGGCAGGCGCAGCCTTTGCACCGAAAAAGGAGGTTATGCAGACTGACGGAATATTTCCGGCTTTTATTTCCTGATATTCATGAATAAGCCACAGGAGATTCATCTGCTGCCGCTTATATTCATGCAGCCTTTTGGACTGGATGTCAAAAACAGACGACGGGCTGATATCCTCACCCTGTGTTTTTTTAATCCATCCGGCAAGCAGCTGTTTATTCTGCATTTTCACGGTCCGCAGTTTCTTAAGGAATTCTCTGTCCTGTCTGAAATCCAGAAGCTTCTTCAGTCCGCCGGCATCCGATTTCCATCCGCTTCCGATTGCTTCCGTAATCAGCTTTGACAGTTCCGGATTGCATGCCATCAGCCATCTGCGGAATGTAATTCCGTTTGTCTCATTATGAAAACGCTCCGGATAGAGCATATAAAAAGGATGCAGCTCGCTCTTCTTCAGGATTTCCGTGTGGAGCGCGGCAACGCCGTTTACGGAATGCGAGAAATGGATGTCGATGTGCGCCATATGCACCCGGTTCTCGTCATCAATAATATAAACGGAAGGATCCTTATACTTTCCGCGGACGCGCCTGTCCAGCATTTTAATAACCGGGACCATCTGCGGCACCGCTTTTTCCAGATAGCTTAACGGCCAGGTTTCCAGAGCTTCCGCAAGAATGGTGTGATTGGTATAGGCACAGACTTCCGTCACTATCCCGATTGCTTCCTCTTCCTCTATTCCGCGTTCCTGAAGCAGCCTGATGAGTTCCGGAATGACCATCGTGGGATGCGTATCGTTGATCTGGACCGCCGCATATTCGGGAAGATCATGCAGGGAAGACCCGCGTGCGGTGCACTCGTCCAGAATCAGCTGTGCGGCATTGCTCACCATGAAATATTCCTGATAGACGCGCAGCAGCCGTCCTTCGTCGTCGCTGTCGTCCGGGTACAGGAACAGGGTAAGGTTCCGCGGGATATCCGTCTTGTCGAAACGGATTCCGTCTTTTATGATCCGCTCGTCCAGACTGTCGAGATCAAAAAGCTTCAGCCGTCCGTTCTTACTGTGATAACCCGTTACGTCGATTTCATACATGGTGGAAGCAAGAGAAAAACCGCCGAAATCCACGCGGTAGTGTTTCGCGTCCCGTTTCATCCAGCTCTCCGTACCCCAGGAAAGCCAGGGATTCGGTTCTTCCTTCTGTTTCCGCTCTGCGAAAACCTGCTTAAAGAGACCGCAGTGATAGGCGAGTCCTATCCCGTCCGCAGGAAGACCCGTCGTGGCGCAGCTGTCCAGGAAACAGGAAGCCAGCCTCCCCAGCCCGCCGTTTCCCAGGGACGGCTCTGCCTCCAGCTCCTCCAGTTCTCCCAGGGATTTCCCTGCATTTTCCAGTTCTTTTTTCACATCCTCATAAATTCCCAGATTGATCAGATTGTTGCTCAGAAGCTTTCCGATCAGAAACTCCGCCGAAATATAATAAAGTTTCTTTTTGCCTTCGTGATAACCCTTTGCTGCCGTTTTTTCCTTCACCATGGAAAGCAGCGCATTGTACAGTTCCAGATTTGTCGCCTCCGAAACCGGGCTTTTAAGATAAGCCTGTAACATTCCTTCACTCATAATGATCTCCTGATCTTCATTTTGTCTGCATCACGGATTGTGTGACCGGTACTCCGGCCTGCACTTCCGCTTAAAAATGCAGCGGGCAGTTTGATATGAAACTGTCCGCCGTGCTCTTGTCTATTCTGTGGATTCCCCGATAATCATTTCGCATTTATACAGCTTATGACGCTTCGGATGATCCGGGTCCTTAAGCTGTTCGAACAGTGCGTCCACGGTTTCCCTGGCCATCTCCTGATCCGGCTGCTTCATGGTCGTGAGATTGGGAATGGTGAACCTGCCGGTGGCAATGCCGTCGAAGCCGGCAACCGCCACCTCGGACGGAACGGATTTTCCGCAGTCATGCAGAGCCCTCACTGCGCCGATCGCAATGGTGTCCGAAATTGCGTAGACACAGTCGAACGGAACTTTCCTTTCCGAAAGCTTCTTGATGCAGCGGTACCCGTTTTCATAGGAATATGTATGGTCCGTTTCCGGTCTTAAAATCAGGTCCGGATCCTCTTTTATGCCGTTTTTCTGAAGCGCCTTCAGATAACCCGTGAGACGCAGCGAGCCGATGGACTCATCCGTCTCTGCCGCACAGATGATGGCAATCCGCTTTCTCCCGGTCCCGATCAGATATTCCACCATCCGTTCGCTTTCGGCTGCATCGTTCACGGAAACATAGGCAAACCGCTTGTGGTCCACGCTGTCGGTCACCCCGACGGTGCTTAAAACAAACGGAACCGTTATCCGGTCCAGCCGGGCTTCCGATTTTGAAAAATTGCCGCCGAGAAAAACAATTCCGTTCAGCCGCTTTTCCTTCTCCAGCAGAACAGCCGCCTCCGTCTCATCCTGGCCTTCATCCACATGCTGCAGGATCATGGAATAACCGCGTTCGGCAAACTCGCTTTCAAAAACCCTGATCATATCCGTAAAGAACGGATTCGTGATGCCCTTGATCAGAACCGCTATGGTTTTCCCATCGGTCAGTTTCAGATTGCGGGCTGCATTGTTCGGCACATATCCGTATTTCGCGATTGCTTCCATTACCCGGTCTTTCGTTTCCTGATTGATGTCCGGATGGTTGTTGATGGCCCTGGATACGGTTGCAACTCCCACACCGCAGATTCTGGCGATCTCCTTTATGGTAATGCTGTTCTCCATGAAGTTACCTTCTTTCACGTCCGCTTTCTTTCGTTATATCATAAACCCTATCCCATACTTTATCCGAAAACAGCGCTTCTGTAAAACGGAAACACCAGTTTCTTCCGATCGATGCAGGTTTGTTGATCCGTGCGTCCGCATCCAGTTCAAGATAATCCTGCATGGGAATGACAGCCGTGTTCGCCACGGAATTCATGGTCATGCGGATAAAATCCAGAACATAATCACCTTTCAGAATTTCCTCCACGCTCCTGTGCATGTAATCAGCCGCATTCTGCCGGTCCTCCGGCTGCAGCTCCAGGAACCAGCTCTTCAGTGTCTGATTGTCGTGTGTCCCGGTATAGGCTGCCGAATTCGGCGTCCACGTGTCCGGCAGGTAGTTGCTCTGCTCTCTGGAATCGAATGCGAACTCCAGGACTTTCATCCCCGGATATCCGGTATCGTTTACCAGTTTGCGGACCGAATCCGTAAGATATCCCAGATCCTCCGCAATGATCGGCAGTTCTCCGAGCGCCTCTTTCAGTGCCCGGAACAGTTTCATGCCGGGACCTTTTTCCCACCTGCCCCCGGTTGCATCCGGCGCTCCGTACGGGATGGCATAATATTCATCAAAACCACGGAAATGATCCACCCGTACCACATCATAAAGTTCAAAACAGTGCTTCATTCTCCTGATCCACCAGGAAAAACCGGTTTCTTCATGATAAGTCCAGTTATAAAGCGGATTGCCCCAGAACTGTCCGCTTGCTGAAAAGGCATCCGGCGGACACCCCGCCACTTCCTCCGGTGTTCCGTCCGCACAGAACCGGAACAGTTTTCTGTCCGCTTCCACATCCGCGGAATCCATGGCCACATAGATCGGGATGTCTCCTATGATCCGGATTCCGAGACTGTTCACATATTTTTTCAGACGGAACCACTGCCTGTAAAACTCATACTGGACAAAAGCATAAAATTCTTTTGTGTTTCCTTCCTTCCGTCGCATGAAGTCCGCATATCCCGGAAGCCAGTCTGCCGATTTCGTTAAAAACTCTTCATAGTCTGCATCCGGCCGAAAGCGCTGAAACGCAAGCTGCAGCAGTTTCCCTCTGTTTTGGTAGAGCAGACCGTAATCAATTTTCCGCTCATTGTTTCCCCATGGGAATTTCCCGGCCTCGTCTTCTTTCAGCAGCCCTTCCTCCCGGAGAAGTTCCGGATCGATAAAATACAGATTCCCGGCATAGGCTGAAAAGCTCTGGTAAGGGGAATCTCCGTATCCGGTCGGTCCGATCGGAAGGATCTGCCAGTAGGTCTGGCCCGCCTTCTTCAGGCAGTCGGCAAACCGGTAGGCATCCTTACCGAAGGTTCCTATGCCGCCGGAGGACGGAAGCGAAAATACCGGAAACAGGATTCCCGCCGCTCGTTTATCCAAGATCATCTGTCATCATCCCTTCACGGCCCCTGCCACAACGCCTTCTATGATATATTTCTGGCAAATCAGATAAAACAGAACAATCGGGATGATGGCAAGCACCAGCACGCCCATCATCGCACCCATGTCGATGGAGCCGTAGCCGCCGCGCAGATACTGGACAGCAATGGAAATGGTCTTGTATTTCTTGATGTCCAGGACCAGATACGGAAGCAGATAGTCGTTCCAGATCCACATGGTTTCAAGGATCGTGATCGTAATCGCAGTCGGCTTCATGATCGGAAACACGACATGGAAAAAAGCCTGCACGGGATTGCATCCGTCGATCATGGCCGCCTCTTCAATTTCCAGCGGTATTGATTTCACAAAGCCTGAAAACATGAAGACCGAAAGTCCGGCTCCGAAGCCGAGGTAAACGATGATCAGCCCCCACGGCGTATAAAGCTTCAGCATGTTCGCAATCTTGGAAAGCGGGAACATGACCATCTGGAACGGCACGATCATGGAAAACAGGCAGAGATAATAGATGACTGCGGAAACCGTGTTCTTTACCCTGCCCAGATACCAGGCACACATGGACGTGCAGAGAATGATCACTGCCACCGAACTGACCGTGATGAAAAGCGTCCATCCGAATGCCTGGAAAAATCCGGTCTTTTCAATGCCCGACAGATAATTCTGCACACCCGCAAACATATTTCCGGACGGCATCGCGAACGGCTTCTTGCTGATATAGACTTTCTTCTTGAACGAATTGATGACCACCAGAAAAATCGGATAGAGCCAAAACAGAGAGAGCACGGAAAAGAAAACCGTGGTTCCGGTATTCTTCTTTTCTTTTTGCCTGTTCATTCCCGGTTCTCCTTTCTGCTGGTAAGATAATTCTGCGTCAGCGCAATGACCGCAACAAGAACAAAGAAGATCACTGCCTTGGCCTGGCCTGCGCCTTCCCAGCCGGTCCTTCCGTAAAACGTGTTGTAAATATTCAGCGCCAGCATTTCCGACATGTCGGACGGTTCGCCGTTCGTCAGTGCGAGGTTCTGGTCAAACAGCTTGAAGCCGTTCGTCAGCGTTAAAAACGTGCAGATCGTGATGCTGGGCATGACCAGCGGAATGGTCACATTCTTCAGAAGCTGTTTGCTGTCCGCTCCGTCTATCTTTGCCGCTTCCACAAGATCCGTCGGAATGTTCTGAATGCCGGCGATATAAATGATCATCATATAACCGGTCTGCTGCCACAGCATCAGGATGACCAGACCCCAGAAACCGTACACGGAGGAATAGGTCAGCGTCCGCTGATAGCTCGCCAGAATTCCGTTGAGCAGCAGATTCCAGATATAACCGAGGATTATTCCGCCGATCAGGTTCGGCATAAAGAAGACCGTCCGGAACAGATTGGTTCCCCTGATCTTCTTTGTCAGCGCCAGTGCCGCCGCGAACGCAAGCACATTGATCAGGATCACGGTCACCACGGTAAATGCAGTCGTATACAGGAAAGCGTGACCGAACGACTGATCCGACCAGATCTTCACATAGTTCCCGATGCCGATGAATTTTGCATCGTTAATCGTCGTAAAATCACAGAACGAAAGATAAATGCCCACCAGGAAAGGGGCGATGAACCCGATGATAAATGCAAGCAAGGTAGGCAGGACAAAAACCGGGAAATATTTCTGAAGGGTTTTCGCCATCGCATAATTCTGATGATGTTTTCTCATTTTAATCCCCTTTATTCTTCAATCCTCTGCATGATACAGGCGTACCGCGGTATTTTTTCCTGCCTGCTTCCTTCGTTATTTCGTCTGTGCCGCCTTGTACTCCTTTGCCCAGTTGTCAACGAATGCGGTCTTCACTGCATCCCACTTTCCGGTTCCCTGTGCATACTGGAGCAGTGCGCTTCCCAGTTTGTTCTTCCATTCCTCGGAAGGCATAGTCGTGAAGTTCCAGGAAACCGGTGTTTTGTCTTTATTATATGCATTGGCTGCGACAACCAGCGGATTCTTCGGAAGATAGGCATCCGTAAAGGTTTTGAACGGCGTCACAAATCCCATATCAGCGGAAAGACTCTTCCTGCCTTCATCGGATTCCACAACCCATTTCAGGAAATCCAGCGTAGCCTTCTGATCATCTGCACTGGCCTTGGAATTGACACTCCAGTAGTTTTCCGATCCCGTGCAGAGACCCTGTTTGTCTTCGCCTTCCGCCCCGATATAGATCGGAAGCATCCCGAGGTCCTCATCCTTCACATCGTTGCCTTTGATATCATTGTATGCCCAGGTTCCGTTCTGATAGAATACCGCTTCGCCCGTTGCAAATTCGGAGTTCGCATCCTCCCCTGTCTTTCCGGAAAGCATCTTGGGATCTGTTGTGGAATCCGAGATATAGAGATCAAAGATCTGCTTGTAGTTATCCAGATAGGTACCTTTGATCGCCGGAGAAGAAGCAATGCCGTCCTTCTTGTATTCATAGTAGATCGGCAGATTCGCGAGATGTGTTTTGAAACGCCAGTCGGAGGAAGCATCGAAACCGGCCGAAGTAAATGCACCCTGAACGCCGAGTTCCTTCTTCTTTGCCTGAATATCATCCGCAACTTCCTTCAGTTTTGCAAACGACTTGATCTCATCCGCGGATTTGATCTTCGCGCCGCTCATTTCGCAGTACTTTTTCAGAAGCGCCTTGTTGTAAATGATGCCGTAGGTCTCTATGACATACGCAATTCCCTTAACGGCGCCGGAGCTGTCCTTCAGTTCAAAATCCTTGGAAGAAAGATCCTTGTCAATGTCGCTGCTGCCGAGATCAAGACAGTAATCCTTCCAGGATGCCAGTCCGACCGGACCATTGACCTGGAACAGGGTCGGAGCATCGCTCTTGGCCATTTCCGATTTCAGAGTCTGCTCGTAGGTACCGGATGCCGCAGTGGTAACCGTCACCTTTATTCCTGTCTTTTCCGTGTACTTTTTTGCAAGCGCTACCCACTGGTCTGCCTGTTCCGGTTTGAAATTCAGGTAATAAACCTTCCCTTTTCCGGTCGAAGCCGTCTTTGTATCTGCCGCCTTCGACGCTGCAGCTGAAGCTTTGGTTGTCGCTGCTGCCTTTGCAGCCGTAGTTGCTGCCTTTGCCGCCGTGGTCGCTGCCTTTGCAGCTGCCGTGGTTCCTGCCGTTCCCGTTCCGCCGCATCCTGCCAGCATGGAAGCAGCCATAACTGCCGCCAGTCCGATTGCCGTAATCTTGCTTATCTTCCTCATAATTCTCTGATCCTCCTTCATTTGTCTGTTGCTGTTCCATAATATATTGTGAGTTTCTTCCGGCCGCCTGTCCTTTTCATCCGGCTTCCGGCTTTCTTGGAAACGTTATCGGTAACGTTTCCAATTTCTGTCCGTATCATATATCGGAAACGTTTCCAGTTCAAGCCTTTTTTACTTTTTCTCTTTTTTTCACAAAATCAGGGGAGTAATTTTATGCAACTTGCTTGTAAGATTGTAACATTTTGGATTCTAGCCCGGATTCAGATCCATCAGAACGAAACTTTATGGTACCGGCCGCATTGTAAGAACCGGTTTAAAGATCTCCCCAAAAGGGAGGAGGCCCGGTAATCGTCTGGATTACCGGGCCTTGGTATTATGAAAAAAATGTTTTCAGCAGTTCTTCTGTCTGCCTATATTGTAAATATAAACTGTTTCTGTGACGATTCTCTGTTTTCCGCGTGAACATTTTTTGAACAGATATTGAACTTTTTTTCTTAAATCTCATGTCAGGATCCCATAGCTGCAGATCTGTCTCGATTTCCTTTCCCAATGAACCATCCGGGCCGGTTCACGGTATAATGGTTTAAGCAAATAAACCATTATAACACCGAAAGGATTCAATATGACCATACAGGAAGCAATAAAAGCAAGACATTCCGTACGCAGCTACACCGACCGGAAAATCCCCGCAGAAACCGTTTCTCTTCTGAAAGCGGAAATCGATGCCTGCAACCGGGAAAGCGGACTTCATATACAGCTCGTGACAAATGAGCCGAAGGCCTTCGACGGCATGATGGCTCACTACGGAAAATTTACCGGTGTACAAAACTACATTGCCCTGATCGGAAAAAAGAAGGAATACCTTGAAGAACAGATCGGTTATTACGGTGAACGGCTTGCGTTGTCTGCCCAGACGCTTGGACTGAATTCCTGCTGGGTCGCCATGACCTTTTCCAAAGGGACCGTTAAGAAGAGCTGCACCCTTGATGATGGCGAAAAGCTTTCCTGCGTCCTCGCGCTCGGCTACGGGGCTACTGAAGGAGTACCCCACAAATCCAAGCCGATGGAGACCCTCTGCAAAACAGACAGGTCCATGCCGGACTGGTTCAAAGCCGGCATGGAAGATGCCATGCTTGCTCCGACTGCAGTGAATCAGCAGAAATTTCTTATTACCCTTACAGGAGACCATGCAGAAGCAAAGTCGCTCGGCGGTTTTTACTCCATGATCGATCTGGGGATTGTAGAGTACCATTTTGAAACCGGCAGCGGAAAAAGCATTCATCCGTTCCCGTAAAACCTGACGCCTTTTTCCCGGAAACAGCGTTTTCTGACTGTGGGATAACGGTCATTGATGATACGGAAGCGCGGACAGTTCCTGTCGTGATCATTGATGATCCCGCAGGCCTGCAGATGGGAATACACGGTAATGCTGCCCAGGTACCGGAAGCCGCGTTTTTTAAGATCCCTGCTGATCATATCCGACAGGCCGTTGCTCACCGGTATGAAGCCCTCTTCATGCCGGTGATAAAGAATGGTTTTCCCTTCGGAATAGGACCACAGATATTCCGAAAAGCTTCCGAACTCCTCACGGATTTTCCGGAAGCAGACCGCATTGTTGATGACGGCTTCGATCTTCCGCCTGGAACGGATCATCCCTTCCGTATTCATAATGCGGTCGATATCAGCCTCGTCATATCCGGCTATCCGGTCAAAATTGAAACCATCGAAACAGTGCCGGAAAATTTCCCGCTTCTGTATCATCATGTTCCAGTTCAGACCGCACTGCAGGGCTTCCATCATCAGAAACTCAAACTGCTTTCTGTCATTATGGAGCGGAATGCCCCATTCCCTGTCGTGATAACGGGTCAGCTTTTTATTACCCGCATCCCAGTCGCAATATGACATTTTTCTTCCAGCCTTTCCCTGTGACAGACTTCTGTTCCCCGCCATTCCCGTTTCCTGAGCACAGCTTTAAAAACCGGAATCCGCAATGCGTAAGATTACCGGATTATGAACTGCGCCGCCACGACAGCCAGAATTCCCAGTACGACACTGAGCAGGATATAGAGAAGAGCAAGCAGACTCTGGCCTGTTTTCATAAGTCCCGCGCTCTCATATGCAAATGTCGAAAACGTGGTAAATCCGCCGCATACTCCCACTTTCAGCATGAGGACAAGATGCGGGTTCAGAGACCTGTTTCTTGCCGCTGCCGCCGCGATCAGACCGATCAGAAACGCGCCTGCGACATTGATGAAAAGTGTTTTTACCGGGAAATCATTTCCCGCTTTCACCGGAATGCACCCGATCAGATACCTCATTACCGTACCGAAGAAACCACCCGCGCCGATTAAAAGACAGTCCAGCATAATAAAACCTCCTTTGTCCGATCAGTATTTTCAGAAGTCATCAGCCAAAAGCGGTTCTGGTTTCCCAAGGGAGAACTTCATTCCCTGCATTCTTTTTAAGCGGCAGCCTGTATAAATCTTATCTGTCCGGCGTCGCTTTCTTCTTCCGTAATTTTGCAGCCGTCAGTTCAAAACTCATATCCAGTAACATTTTGATTTTATCATCCGGCACACTTCCGTCCAGAGAAACGGTGATCCATTTTTCCTTGCTCATATGATACGCGGGGAAAATGCCGGTTTCCGACCGCAGTGATCCGATCAGAGCCGGATCGCACTTGAAATTCACGACATCGGCCATTCCGTCGTCCTTAAGTCCCAGCTTTGATTTCGGAACGTTCATCAGCAGGGCAAACCATTTCCGGTTATCAATATGACGGAACACTTCATAATCGGGATAGCGGATCCAGGGAAAATCGGAATCCGCATTGTACGTTCTGGCAATATATTTTTTCAGCGCCGCTTTGTTCATTTTAACCTGCCTCATCGGATTTGTTCACCCGGCATAATAGATCCGGCCGGGTTTGCGTTCCGCCGCTTCCGGATTCGGACAGTCCGGATAGCCGAGAGCCAAATGTCCTATTCCTTCATACTCTCCCTGAACGCCGACGGATTTCAGCCACTCCTGCCATTCCGGCATTTCAAATTCCTGCTTTGCGCGGTGGATCCAGCAGCTGCCCAGACCCCGTTCATGCGCCATCAGCATCATGTTCCCGAGGACAAGGCTTCCGTCATATACCCGGTTCGGATTGGACTTTAAAGCCAGAACGATCAGGATGGCCGGCGCCCCGTAGAACGGGTCAAAGCCTTCCTTCCATCCTCCGATCTGCGCATTCGCCTTAACCAGCTTCTCCCTGACTTTCCGGTCGGTAACCGCGACAATAATGGAATCCTGCCGGTTCATTCCGCTTGCCGCATAAATTCCCGCTTCCATGACGGAATCGATCGCATCCTTTGCCGGCATATCCGGTTTGAATTTGCGGATGCTTCTGCGGCTTCTGATATTTTCCATAATTTTATCCATGATCATTTCCTCCCTGCTTTAATAAAATTATAACTCATCTGACCCGTACATGCTTTCCATTTATTCCGCATTATCGTATCATATGAGTCAAGGGACGAACGGACACGAAATAAATGCTTGCATACATTTTTGTGTCTGTGAGGACCGCTAAACATGCATGACTCATTGCAACTCATCGGACGAATAAACACAAAATGGAAAGGAGCTTAAAGTGCCATGAAAGAAAAAATAAATGTGTTCGATTATGCAAATGAAATCCTCAGGGCAAATAAAAAAGGCATCCTGCTCACCACCAGGACGGAAGAAAAAGTCAACTCGATGGTCATTTCCTGGGGATCGCTCGGCATTGAATGGTCAACGCCGATTTTCACCGTTTATGTAAGAGAGCACCGGTTCACGAAGAAACAGCTGGACAGAAATCCGGAGTTTACGATCAACATCCCCATCGGCGACTACGACCATAACATCACTGCCGTATGCGGAACAAAATCCGGCTACTCTGTCGATAAAATCAAGGAGCTGGGCCTGACACTTGTCGAAAGCGACTGCATCAGCGTGCCGGGAATCAAGGAATTTCCTCTGACGCTGGAATGCAAAGTCATTTACCGGCAGGCCCAGGACCCGTCCGCCATCACCATGGAAAATAAGGATAAGTACTATCCTCAGAATATCGACGGCTCTTTTCACGACAAAAACAAGGACTATCACACTGCCTATTACGGAGAGATCGTCAACGCCTTTATGATCCGCTGAACAGCAGACACAGGTCAGGCTTCCGTCTGCCTGCTGCTTTCAGCCTTCTTTATGGAGAGCAGCAGCAGAATAAGGCCTGCCCCGATCAGGATATGGCCTGTTCCGGCAATCCCGGAAATGGCTGCATTGGCCCCGGCTGAAAGTGCCGTACCGCGCACCTCGGTTATTCCGCGGACCAGGAGCATGACTGCCGTAAGCGGCAGACCGATATTGTAGAGACGCAGAAAGGTCCGGAAGGCTTTCTGCTCTTCCAGATCCAGCCGGTCCGCAAAAAGCGCCGTCAAAAGAAACATCATCATCCCGAGAAGGAACAGATGCGCATGCACTTTTCCCAGCGCCGTGACGCCGGTATATCCGTTCCATTTGGTAAACTCGCGGTAGAAAACGCCGCCTGCCATGGCCGCAGCCGCATAGGCCAAAGCAATATTCAGATATTTCTTCATTCCGGTTTCCTCCCAGTATTCTACAGACAAAATTTCCTTTACCTCTTTTATGATTTTACCACAGCAGGTCAGTCAGCGTCCTGCAGTTTTTTCTCCAGGCACACCAGCCGTACATCCGGGATCCCGTTGAAAATGCAGGGTACGATGCCGGCTTCGCGGTATCCGAGTTTTCCGTACATGGCCCGGGCCACGGCATTCTTTTCATTGGTATCGATTCTTAAAAATCTGCACCCGTGCTGCCGTGCGTATGTCTCATAAAACAGAACGAACTGCTTTCCGTATCCGCGCCTCGGGCCTTCCGGATCGACGACCAGCGTATGCATGACCATCACCTGATCATCCGGAGCCTTAAACTCCCAACGGCAGTCCGCATATACCGGCACCTGCTTCCGGTCAATCCTCGCGGATGCCACAATTTTCCCGTCCTCCTCCGACACAAAAAGACTGCCGTCCGCCAGTGCCGTCTTGGCGGTCTCCATGGTCGGATAAACACCTCTTGCCCACCCGATCGATAGTAAACCCTGTTCTTCCCGCTCCAGAATGGCGTCATATATTTTTACGACTCCCGGCAAATCTTCCTTTACTGCCTTTCTGATCATGTCATTCCTCCTGTCAGAATCATATTACAAAATGCAGGCGCATACTTACCATACCTTCCATCCGTTCATTAAATAGACCGTCACCGCCATGCGGATGAACATACCCGGTCATATATATGACTTCCTTCGGAGGTACGCAAGGTAAATAAAGCAGAGCGTGATCTGCAGAAGCGTGGAGCACGGCGTTGCGAGGCCTATCCGGAAAAGAGAGACCGGTTTCTGAAGGCTCATCAGATAGGAAACCGGAACCCGGACACAGAACGCGCCGATAATTCCCTGGAACATGATGAACTTCGTCTGCTGGATTCCGTTATAAAAACCGTTAAAGCAGAACAGAAACGCGGTAAACAGACAGTCGATCGAATAGGCCTTCAGATAATCCGCCGAAGCGGCTATCACGTCTGCATCTTTGGAGAAGATCGAGCTCAGCAGGTCTCCGTGGAAAAAGGAAATCCAGCCGAGAAAAAGGCCGCAGCAGAACGACACCACAATCCCGGCCCGAAGAGCTTTAAGCGCCCGTTCCGGTTTCCCGGCTCCGTAATTCTGCGCAACAAAAGCGGACATGGACTGCATGAAGGAAGAAGGCACCAGCATGATAAACGCGCACAGCTTCTCCGCCACTCCCACGCCGGCAGACGCAATCACGCCGATCGCATTGACGATCGACATAATGATCAGAAAGCTGATGCTTACCAGAAGGTCCTGTACCGCGACCGGAATTCCGATGGAAAGAATTTTTCCGATCAGCGTGCGGTCAAACCGGATATCCGCAACGGAGAAACTGAACGGAAGGCCCATTTTTCTTATCATTCGAAAAGACAGAAGGACGCTCAGCGCCTGCGAAATGACAGTCGCATAGGCCGCTCCTGCAGCGCCCATATGAAACACCGCCACGAATAAAAGATCGCCGAAAATATTGAAGACCGCCGCAATCGACACCGTAATCAGCGGCACCTTTGAATTGCCGATACCGCGGAAAATACTTCCGAGCACGTTATAGGCAATGATGAAAATCGTCCCGCCGCTGCAGATGCGGATATACGCTGAGGTCTGCGCAAATGCTTCTTTCGGCGCCTTCATGACTCCGGAAATTCCGTCAGCCGCGAGTTCCATGAGAACGGTGACGATGACCCCGACCACAATAAAAAGTGCAATGCCGGCACCGATCACCTTGCCTGCCATGTCCCTTTTCCCTTCGCCGATCAGCTGCCCCAGGAACACGGTCATGCCCACGGCGATATCCGTAATCACGAAGGTAAGCGTCTGGATGATCTGCGAACCGGTTGCCACAGCGGAGACATTGGCCGGATTGGAAAACTGTCCGACGACCAGCAGATCCACTGCACCGTACAATGACTGCAGCAAAAGTGCGGCCAGAACCGGAACCGCAAATTTCATCAGCGGACTCAGGATCTTTCCTTCCGTAAAATTCATGCTTTCCATTTTTATATTCCGGCCGCCTTCCTCATGCCTCAAATTATCGTCTCCATTGCCGTCATATACGGCTTCATTCCCATGGCATCATAGAATGCCCTTGCCCCGGGGTTGCAGTTCCAGACATGAAGCGTCATGGAATAGCAGCCGGAACGCCTTGCATATTCTCTGGTATATTCATATAGCGCTGTCCCTGCCCCGCTCTTCCTGATCTTCTCGTCAACACAGAGGTCGTCAATATAAAGGACCTTTTTCTCCGTTTCGCTTCTTCCGCCTCCGGACTGCTGCATTTCCGTCATGCAGTACCCGATCACATATTTTTCCGATGTGCAGACAAACACCTTCCTGTCCGGATTCCGCATCATCTTTATCAGATCTTCCTTTTCATATTTCCTTTTTCCGTCAATGAAAAGATCCGGTCTTCCGACTGCATGCACATGGTTCACCTGCACCAGCAGTTCCAGAATCCGGTCGATATCCTTCTCTTCCGCTGCCCTGATCATCAATCCGTCTTTCATATTGCTTCCTGCCTCTCGAATTCAGTTTTATACTAAACTGCTTCCCATTTTACCACATGCGCGCTATACCTGCGAATCCGTCTCGATTTTCTTTACCGATCAGCCGTTTCGTCTTATTCTCTGTATAATGGTTTAAGTAAATGAACCATTGACACGGAGGCGGAAAATGGATGAGTGCACGAAACAGCGCAGACTTCTTGCGAAAGAATTTCAGAACTACCGGAAAGTGTTTATCGCTCTCGGCGACGAAACAAGACAGAATATTTTCATTGCTCTGCTGGAGAACGAAAAGATCGGCATGCGTGTCCCGGAGGTCACGGTAAGAACACACCTTTCCCGTCCTGCCGTATCCCATCACCTGCAGATTCTGAAGGATGCAGGTCTTATCCGCATGCACCGCGTGGGCACCATGAACTATTATTATGCCTGTGCGGACGGCAGCTGCTGGAGCGGACTGAAGCTCCTGATCGACCACGTCGACCGTGTTGTCAAATCAGCTGCCGCAAGTTCCTATCCGCGGCTCGAGGAAGATGAAAAACCATGATGAAAAGGAGCCGGTCATTATGAAAAAACAGACTGTACTGATCACCGGAGCATCCGGCGGCATTGGAAAAGAATTTGCCATAATATTTGCAGAGCACGGGTTCGACCTTGTCCTGGTTGCAAGAAGCGAAGACAAACTGAACAGGCTGGCCGACGGGCTCCGGGAAAAATGTCATGTCACTGTCCATACATTTTCAGCCGATCTTTCCGACCCGAACGGCGCGGAAAACGTATATTCCTTTGTAAAGAAAAACGGCATTCAGATTGATCAGCTCGTGAACAATGCGGGCGCAGGAAAACAGGGACAGGTGATCGAAGCCGATCCGGAAACGCTCCGTGGACTGATCAATCTGAATGCATTGAGCGTAACGCTTTTATGCCGTCTGATCGGTGCCGACATGGTTAAGGCCGGCCGCGGTAAAATCCTGAACGTGTCATCACTGGGCGCATTCATCCCGGATCCGTATTTTAATGTATATGGTCCGACCAAGGCCTTCGAACTTTTTCTGACGCAGGCGATGTGCGGGGAACTGAAAGGATCCGGTGTCAGCGTTTCCGTGCTGTGCCCCGGTCCGGTCAAAACAAACTGGGCGAAAAATGCAGGCAAGGCGGACAGTAAAATGTCCAAAGACCCCGCTTTGATCGCGCGCATAGGATTCGACGGCATGCAGCGCGGAAAACTGATTATCGTCCCGACGTTCCTGTACAAAGCCGAACGCTTTGCCATGGGACTGCTGCCGGTCACCGCACGGATAAGCATCATAAGAACCTGGCAGAAAAAACTGATCTGCAAAAGCGGACAGAATTAAAATGCTTACCGGTCTTTCCGCACCTGTAAAATCCGCTTGCCGGATTTTCTGCTGTAAAACGGAGCTTTCTTCTGTAATGCTGCTGAAATTTCAGAGAATGTCTTTAATCGGCGATTCAATTCCTGTTATAATATGATTACAGTGTCAAAAGTCATGCCACACGCCATGCCTGCATGGCAGTGGGGCATTGACTTTATGACACGCCCCTCATGAGGAAGTAATGGGGCAGGGGCCCCATGAATTCCGAATGCGGGGCAGGATTGTGAGAGCCTCGTAGAGGCGTAACAATCCGTAAGCACCTATGCGGGGCAGGATTGTGAGAGCCTCGCAGAGGCAGACATACGCAGAAAGACAGGACCTATCCATGCGTTTAAAGCAGATGATGACAAAGTCTACCGGCAGCGAAAATAACCGTATTCTCTCTGCAACCTATACTTCATTATACTGGACCATGTTTCTGAGCACACTGGTCATGACGATCAACGTCATGCTCGACACCATAATGGCCGGCCGATTTTTTGATATGAATGCGCTTGCCGGAATCGGTGTCTGCGGTGTCTTCTCTACCATGATCACTATGATGCAGAGCTTTCTGGTCATGAGCTTCGTCGACAGTATGGGCAGTGCACTGGGCCGCGGGGATACGGAAGAAAGCAATCGGATCTTTTCCTGCATGATCTGGCTGAATGCGTTCATGCAGATCTTTTTCATCATACTGTCTTTTGCCGCACCCGATAAGATCGTTTGGCTTCTGGGAGCCAGAGACCCGCAGATTGCCGTTTATGCGATACAGTATATCCGGATACTTTCCATTGCCAGTCTTGCTGCAACGCTGGACAAACTGATACTCAACCCCATGCTGCTCTTCGGTTTTCACAAAGAAATCTTTTTCAGTTATGTGATTCAGCTGATTATAAATATTCTGCTGTCCCTGTTTTTCACCCAGGTGCTGCATACAGGCGTAGCAGGGCTTGCATGGGGAACCGCCTCCGGTTCCGCCTGCGCCTTCTTATTTCTTCTGACAGCTTACCTTCGCAGGCCTTCAACACTTCACTTATATGTCAGGCCGTCACACAGGACCTTCAAAACAGCCTGGCCCTCGATTGAAGGCGGACTTCCGTCGACAGTTCATTCCTTCGCGGATTTTATCCTCGGCCTGATATTCAATAACGTTATTGCCGCAATGGGGATTACCGGCGGACTTGCGGTTTACACGATCTATATCAGCATGAGAAACCTGGCTGGCATCTCGACTTCAGCGGCTTTAATCACTTCAAATACCCTGTTCTCCGTTCTCCTTGGTGCAAGAGACGTAGACGGTATCAAGAAAGTGCTGAAGGATACCTTTACGATTCCGCTGCGCGTCACAATCATAATACTCATATTCATGCTGGCCGGCCGAATGCAGCTTCTGTCGGCATTCGGCGTAACGGATCAAAGTATGATAAGAGTCCTGAACAGCGCATTTTTCTGGCTCATTCCCGGATGCCTCCTGTCCATACCTGTGAATGTATTCCGAAACTTCTTTGCTCTTTCCGACCGCATTTCTCTTTCCGGATGGTTTGCCGTCGGAGCGGATTTTATCATTTATGTACCGCTGGTTCTGGTTTCTCTCCGGTACGTGGGGATTGCCGCTGCCTGGATTTCCTATACCGCCTGCTTCGTGATTTTTATTGCGATCTGGATCTCCATGCTCCGGCTTTATCTGAAGGAACCGCTGCACAGCGTGGAGGATTTTCTGCTGCTCCCGGAAGATTATTTTGAAGGGGAAAATCTGCTGAACATCTCACTGAAGGGCGGCATCCGCGAATCCGAAAAAATAGCCGGCATCGGTGATTTCCTTTCAGGCAGAGGGATCTGCAAAAAGGATGCCTACCGGTGTCAGCTTTGTGTTGAAGAAATTGCCATGCGCCTCAGCGAAGGAAAAAAGATGCCGAAATATCTTGATATCCGGATATTCACCGTTCGCGGGAACGTTCACTTCTCCATCCTCGACAAGGGACCCATGAACAATTACCTGGTGTTCGTCCCGAAGGATATGTTTGACGGCGTCGGCATCCGGATAGTCCGTGCCGTGGCAAAACGCGTCGATTACAGATACCTGATGGGCATCAACGTACTGAATGTCATCATCTGACCATGCAGGTTCAAAGACACAGCTCTGTTTATTTCAGGAATCCGGCTACGATCTGGTCTTCCGCCTCTTTTTCGCTGAGTCCCAGCGTCATCAGCTTGATCAGCTGTTCCCCGGCTATTTTTCCGATCGCGGCCTCATGGATAAGACTCGCGTCCACACTGTTGGCGGTAAGCTGCGGGCTTGCCGTGACATGCGCATGGTCCATGATAATGGAGCTGCACTCCGTGTGTCCCGCGCAGGCACAGTTTCCGTTGATAATGCTGATGAAATGCTGGTGACTGTCATCCTTTGCCACGCTTCTGGAAATCACATTTGCCGACGAACCGTCTCCGTTCAGATCCACGGAAAAATCAGTTACGGCATTCTGAACGCCGGTGGTCATGATCTTCTCGTGAATGACAAGGCTTGCTCCTTTTTTCAGGTCGCCCGTCGTTTTGCGGAGGGTGTCATCGATCCCCGAAATCTGCGTGGTCTCCATTTCCATATGGGAACCCTCGTCCAGATGGACGACCGTCGTGGGGTTCATCAGCCGCTTTCCGCGCCCTTCACCCTCTCCGTAATGCTTCTCCACATACCGTACCTTTGCGTTCTTTCCGATATGAAACGTGTGGATGCCGTCGTGCTGTGAGGTCTCGCATCCGCCGTTATGGATGCCGCAGCCGGCAATGATCGTCACATCACAGTTATCGCCGACAAAGAAGTCATTGTAGACCATGTCCTTCAGTCCGGATTCACTTAAGATGACGGGGATATGGACGCTTTCCTTCACGGTTCCCGGCTTGATGTAAATATCGATGCCGGGCTTGTCCTGCTTCGTTTCAATATCAATATTGGAAGTGCTCCTTCTGCCTTCCGACTTCCCGTTTTCCCGGATATTGTAGGCCCCAGTCGGAATGCTGTCCAGATCGGCAACTTCCTTCAGAAGATTCTTCTCGATTTCATTTATCATGATACTTTCACTCCTTCTGCCTTATCCGTCAGCACCTGGCATTCTCCCTCATCCAGATCCGCACTTCCTAAAAGCGCCGGAAGGACTTCCTCCCGCGGACCGTTCTTTACGACTTCCCCGTTCCTCAGTACCACCACACTGTCCGCAATGTTTAAAATCCGCTCCTGGTGCGTGATGATCAGGATGTTTCCCTTGATCTGCTCGTACATGTTTTCAAAGACCTTGATCAGATTGTGAAAGCTCCACAGGTCAATGCCGGCTTCCGGCTCATCGAAAATCGAGAGTTTCGTTCCGCGTGCCAGAATCATGGCAATCTCAATCCGCTTCAGTTCCCCGCCGGACAGACTGTCGTTCACTTCCCGGTCCACGTAATCACGCGCACAGAGGCCGACTTCGCTGAGGAGATCACATGCCTCATTCAGCGACTGTTCCTTTCCCGAAGCCAGCTTCAAAAGGTCCCGCACTGTCAGTCCCTTAAAACGGACCGGCTGCTGAAACGCATAGCTGACGCCTCTTTTTGCCCGTTCCGTAATGGTGAGATCCGTAATGTCTTCTCCGTCCAGGATTATTCTTCCGGAGGAAGGTTTGTAAATACCCGCGATTACTTTTGCCAGCGAAGATTTCCCTCCGCCGTTCGGCCCGGTGATCGCCGTAAACCGGTCATTGAAGACCAGATTGATATCCTTCAGGATTCCGATCTTATTGTCCGCTTCATAACAGATATTTTTCAGTTCCAGCATATTAGCCCTTCTTTCAAAATCAGTAAGCACTTCTGCCACACACATCAATATATGTGGTTCAGTCTCATAATATACGGTTCAGTTCAATTATATCAGATTCAGCCGCCGTATTGTCATATTCCTGCCGTTCTTTCTGCTCTGCCGCCCGTTAAACATATTCGATCGGTATAGCGATATTCTTCTCATTCAGGTAAAGCAATTTGTCATAGAGACACAGAACTGTACCCATTCCGATTTCACACGATCTGACCTTTTTAAGAACATCAAAACTGTTTGTCATGCTAAGCTTCGGATTTGCACTCATTTTAATTTCCACCGGATACAGAATTCCGTTTTCTTCCAGTACCAGATCTATTTCCGAATCCTTCTCCTTGTCTTTCCCGCGATAATAGGTTACATAGAACCGGTAGTCCAGCCCTTCATTCGCATAGGACTTCAGTATCTCAGATACAGCAAATGTTTCAAACAGATTTCCGGCCATGGCACTTACGGATGCCATTTCAGGTGTAAGCTGCTTTGTCAGGAAACAGACCAGTCCGGTGTCCCTGAAATAGAGTTTTGGTGTCTTGATTGCACGCGTTAAGGCCGAATTGGAAAAGGGCTGGAGAATATAGATAATTCCGGAAGCTTCCAGCAGCGATGTCCAGTTTTTTACCGTCTGCAGACTGATATCCAGTTCCCCGGCAAGATTTGAATAGTTCAGCATCTGACCGGTTCTCGCCGCCATAGCCGTCAAAAACTGCGTAAACTTCAGTTTATCCTTTATTTTCATCAAATCATTGACATCACGGTCAATATAGGTCTGTACGTAAGATCCATAAAAAATCTGCCAGTCTGTTCCCTTCTTCTGCAGACCCGGATAACCACCCTTATGAATAATCTCCCAGATATTTCTGCAGCGGCGGAAGCTCCTCCCTCTTGCTTTCAAATAGGTCTCATCGGGCAGAAAATGTCTGTTGAAGCGGATTCCCTGAAGTTCCCTTAAAGAAAGTCCCTGCAATTCCAGAATTGCAATTCTTCCTGCCAGAGATTCCGATACATTCTTCATCATACGGTACTGCTGTGACCCGGTCAGAAAAAACTGTCCGTCCTTATCGGACTGATCGCATTTCATTTTAATATACGGAAACAGTTCCGTAATATACTGAACTTCGTCCAAAACAACCGGAAGTGTGTTTTCACGAAAGAACAGACCCGGTTCTGACTTTGTTCTGCTGAGAACGGTCGGATCATCAAATGTTATATAGGGAAGTGCAGAATAAAGATGCTGGAGAAGTGTGGATTTTCCAGCCTGACGCGGTCCGGTCACTAAAACTGCTTTAAAAGATCTGCCGGTTTTTTTTACAGTGTCCTCCAAGGCCCTTTTAATGTACATTATTCCTCCGTATATGACTAATCTATATTTCAATTATAGATTAGACATATACGGGGAAATTGTCAAGTTACAGCCGCCTTCATCTTTCTTTTCTTGCTTTTCCGGTCACCTGTTCAATATCGAACTCGTAAACCGACACCCGTTCAGCTGCTGTTTTTACAGCTTTTTCTCCCTGTTCCAGATAGTCGGCGCTGAACCGTTTCACGAGCCGCATTAAAATACCGGTTTTATCATCGCTCTCTCTGATTTTCCCGAAGGCGATAACGCTTTCGTACCGGGTGGCAAACTTAGCGGGCAGGAGTTCCGTGTCTCCGACCACGGTAAAACAGGCCCTGGCTTCGCCGGTGATATTCTCCTTCATCATGCTGCTTTCTTTGGTATGGTGAAAATATATCTTCCCGTCCTCATAAACGTAACTGATCGGCAGTCCGTAAGGATATCCGTCCTCACAGACTGTGGACAGCACGCCGTACTGACATTTACGCAGAATTGCTTCTGTCTCCTCCGGCGTGAGCTGCCTTTCCTTTCTTCTCATTTCCCGTCTCATTTCGGTTCCTCCCCCCGCATCTTCCGGCTGACCGGTTTCAGTCTGCATACTGCAATTACTTTTTTCTGTCTGCAGACACAGAAAGACCTTTCCCTTTTTCACACGCGACCGGATGCTTTGATCCGGCATGATGCGCTCTGCAGGCAACGCAGTTACCATGGCGTTCACATTTTTTCTTTTTACAGGGACACTCTTTGTTTTCCATCTTCATCACCATCCTGTTCACTGTTATACCAGCCGGTATTTCGCCCGTTTCCGAGATCTCCGGCAGCCCCGCGTCCGTTTCCGAATGAACCGGCAAACAGCTGCACCGGTGCATTTGAAAATATTATTGATCAGAACAGGCCATATTACAAGAGATTTTGCTTCCGGAGAAAAAGCGGAGTGCACGATAATGAACGACACGGACACAAAAACAAGTACATTCCGGGAAACGGGCCATGCCGGTTCTGTTGACATTCTCCTAAAACGATATATAATTACCAATATTAATTACCTTAGGTAACTAATTGCCATGAGATATTTTTTGAAATAATTCAGCCAATGCCGTCGGGCAGAAGGAGCCGTATATGAAAACGGATAACGTAAGCAAATTGCTGGGGGCATGCCATGAGGCAAAACAGATCGTTGATCTGATGCCCAGACTTCCGAAAGGGATGAAACCAAGCCATATTCACGTGATTGACATCATCTGCCAGCTGCAGCAGGCGAACGGTCTGGTTCGTATCAGCGATATCGGCACCGCACTGCACGTCACCAATCCGAATATCACAAGACTGGTAAATGGACTTGTGGAGCTGAAGGCGGTTAAGAAAGTACAGAGCAAAGAGGATAAAAGAGTGTTCAACGTCAGTCCTACGGCACTCGGACTGGAATATTACAGAAAATATCTGAAAGAATATCATTATAAAGTGGCAAAACAGCTGGCCGGGATTTCCGAAGAAGATCTGGAAACGACAGCCCGCGTGATTCATGAAGCCTACCGCATCATGTCGGACAAAAACAGGAAAAGAGGAAAATCATTTTGAAAAGCGGTGAAAATAAAATGGCAGTCATGCCGGTTCCCCGGCTGATGCTGAATATGGGAGGGCCCATGATGATTTCCATGCTGGGCCAGGCACTTTACAATGTTGTGGACAGTTATTTCGTATCCCATATGCAGGATACCGCTGCCGTTTCCGCCATGGGCGACAAGGCAGTCAATGCCCTCACGCTGGCTTTCCCCATTCAGATGCTGATCATGGCTGTCGGGGTCGGTACCGGTGTCGGTATCAATGCCGGGCTTGCCCGAAGCCTCGGTCAGAAAGACCGCAATATGGCCGGCTGGATTGCGGGAAATGCCCTGACCTTAAGCGGCATCTACTATCTTGCCTTCCTGCTTTTCGGAATCCTCGGAGCAAAATCCTTTATCTTCAGTCAGAGTGCGGATCCGGTGATCTCGGAAATGGCAGTCACGTATCTGAAAATTGTCACCATCTGGTCCTTCGGTACAATCTTCTACATGTGCCTGGAAAAGATCATCATGGCAACCGGCAATACCGTTATCACGATGATCGCGCAGCTGGCAGGCGCCGTTGCCAATATCATACTGGACCCCATCATGATCTACGGTCTGATCGGATGCCCGATAATGGGCGTAGCCGGTGCTGCGGCAGCGACGGTCATCGGCCAGTGCGTATCTTTGGCCATCATTTTATATATGCACTTTTTCCGCAATGACTTCATAGACAAACACCTGTTTTACCTGAAGCCGCGTGCCGTCATTCTGAAAAACATCTTCGTTGTCGGCGGTCCGGCCATCCTGATGCAGGCGCTCACTTCTTTCATGACCTACGGAATGAATCTGATTCTGGGCTCGGTCTCCGTCTCTGCCGTTACCGCGTACGGAATCTACTATAAGCTGCAGAATTTTATCTTCATGCCGGCTTACGGACTGAATAACGCTTCCATCCCCATTATTGCCTACAACTACGGTGCGGGCAACAAGGACCGCATCCGCGCTGCCGTAAAATACGGACTTATCTTCGTTTCCGTCATCATGGCAGCTGGGATTTTTCTTCTTCAGGTTTTCCCGGGAAAGATTGTCGGAACCTTCTCCCTTACGGAAGAATCGCGCGCGCTCTGCGTTACGGCGCTGCGCATCATTACCTGCGGCTTCTTCTTTGCCGGCTTCAATATCATTCTGCAGGGTACCTGTCAGGCTCTTGGAAACGGCATCTGTTCTCTGCTCATCTCCATGATGCGGATGCTGGTCGTCGTACTGCCGCTGGCCTGGATACTGTCAAAGCTTCCGTCCGCGCAGACGGCAGTATGGTTTGCCATTCCCGCCGCTGAAATCGCAGCCTGCATTGTCGCAGTCATTCTGACAGGAAAGATATTCCGTAAATGCATTGCCTCCGTATGACTATGCCTTCTTTTCCTTCATCCGGTAGCCGTAACCCCAGACTGTTTCAATAAAAGCTGTCGAACTGGCTTCCTTCATTTTTTTACGCAGACGTTTGATCAGATCATCCGCAACCCTGGAATCCACATCCGCATCATTGAATTTCCATACCTGTTTCAGAAGTTCATGCTTCGAAACAGCAGTTTGACTGTGCCTGATCAGATACTGAAGAAATTCAAATTCTGTCGGCGTAACATTAAACGGCTGTCCTGCAATTCTGATTTTTCTTGCAGACGGCTCCAGTTCAAGATTCCCGCACCGGAACGGTCCGTCCGGAACCGGAGCATATTCCCTGACCGTCAGATCAATCCGGCGAAACATGGCTTTCACTCTTGCAACCAGCTCCAGCGGAAGTACCGGCTTGGTCAGATAATCGTCACTTCCAAGCGTGATGCCTGTCACTCTGTCAAACGGCGTATCCTTTGCGGAGACAATCATGATCGGAACGCCGCTTTTTTTCCGGATATAGGTGCAGACACTTAATCCGTCTTCTCCCGGCATCATGACATCCAGAATGACCAGATCCGGGACCCGCCTGTCAAAGGCCTCCCGGATGCTGCTGCCGTTCTCAAACGTTTCTACCTGGTATCCCTCATTTTCAAGAAAAGTCTTCATCAGAAGCCGTATATCCCTTTCATCGTCCGCGAGATATATAAGCCTGGCCAATGTCCTGTCCTCCGTCTCATTCCGAAATTTACAGTTCCATCATACAATCCCGTTATACAAACGTAAATATTTGACACGGCTTTGCCACACTTTTGTACTGTTATTTCCGGCAGGTCCGGTGTTATGCTTCTCCTGCAATCAAATAAATCCGATGGCCGGTTCTGCCGGCGGACCCTGCCCCGGAAAAAAGGAGAAAATGAAAATGAAAAACTTATTCAGAGTTCTTTTTGTTACCGCCATACTGGCGCTGTGTGCAGCAGCTCCGTGCTTTGCCGCAACGACAAAGGAAGAATACCGTACGGAATCTGCAGCCGTCCGTTCGGAGCAGTTCGGACTGGATTCCCGGATCGATCAGCTGAGAGCGGAAAATTTCCAGGTTGCCGCCAGACTTTCGGCAGCAAAAAAAGTGAAGATAGATACCAAGGCTTCGCCGATCAATGCCGAAACCTGGAAACAGATTAACGCTCTGCGGAAACAGTGTATGGAAATATCCGGCGAAAGCCATGTTAAAAAGAACAACGGCCAGGGTGAGCCTCTTAAAAATGCCGTGAAATCAGGAAATTATACGGCAGTGATGGAATCTCTGAACCGCAGGCTTGAGAATACCAGGACCCGTCTGGAAACGGTGCAGAAAAAGAATGAATTATGGAAACAGATCGATGCACTGCTGAAATAAACCGATATCGGAAATCGAGTAGGAGGCGGTGATTAGCCGCCGTCCTCTCACAGCACCGTGCATACCGTTCGGTACACGGCGCTTTCAACAAGTTTCGTGCACTGACTGATACGCGAGGGATAGATCATAGAATCCCGAACGTATCAGTCTTTCTTTTGATAAAGCTCTTTTGACCGTTGTGGTATTGGATGATCGCCAGTACCCTTTACGACTATTACCTGCCATTCTGGCAAAGTAGTCCGGGATACCCAGCTTAATCAGGTTCCTAATTTTCGTCCTCGGCTTCTTCCACTGTTTCCAGATGCACATGCGGATCCGATGATACAGCCAACCGTTGGTGTCCTCTATGGATTTCTTCATGTCTGCAATTCCGTAGTAGTTCAGCCATCCTCTGATATACACCTTCATTTTCACCAATGCCGGACGTATGCTCTGCACTGATCTCCGGGAACTGAGATCTTTCAGATTCGATTTCAGCTTCTTCCATGACTTCGCATGAACGCGTACAAATATTCCTTTTCCGTTCTTTCCCAGCGCGAAGCCAAGAAACTTAAAATTTCGGATTGCAAACACGCTGACCGTTCTGCTTTTCTCCCGATTCACCGTCAGCTTCAACGTCTCTTCAAGATATTTTGTACTGGACTCCAGAAGTCTCTCAGATGCCCTCTTGCTCTTTGCCAGCAGAACGATATCGTCTGCATAGCGGATGCACGGTACTCCGCGTTTCTCATACTCCTGGTCGAATTCGTTGAGGTAAATGTTCGCCAGCAGGGGCGATAAGTTCCCTCCCTGCGGCGATCCTTCCTCCGTTTCTGTCACCATACCGTTCTCCATCACTCCGCTTTTCAGATATCTCTTGATCATCTGGATTACCCGCTCATCCCTGATGTTCCTTCTCAGAATGTTGAGCAGAAATGAGTGATTGATCGTGTCGAAATATTTGGACAGGTCAAGTTCCACTGCATATGTATAGCCCTGTTCCGCATATTCCTTCACTTTCCGTATGGCGTCCTTTGCACTGCGTCCCGGTCTGTACCCATAGCTTCCATCCGCAAATACCGGCTCGTAGATCGGCATCAGTTGCTGTGCCATTGCCTGCTGGATAATGCGGTCAATGATGGTGGGAATGCCAAGCTTTCGCACTCCGCCGTCCGGTTTCGGGATCTCCACCCGTCTGACCGGACTCGGGGTATATTTCCCTCTGTATATCTTTCCGATCAGTTCCTTCTGGTTCTCCCGTAAATACGGAAGTGCCGCTTCTATTGTCATTCCATCTGTTCCCGGCGCTCCCTTGTTTGCCTTCACTCTCTTATAAGCTCTGTTCAGGTTATCCCTGTCCAGTATCTTCTCCAAGAGTTTCGGTTGTGCACTGTCCCTTTCCTTCCATGTCCGTCGGAACGACCTGTGCACTTCCGCATACCCTTCGTGTTCCGCACTGTCTCTCTGCGGACAGTCCTTGAAATTCTCAAGGTTTTCTGCCATTTCCTGTCGTTCCTCCTTTCCCGGTCGTACTTAGGACTCCTGTTAATTCGGTCCTTCACCTCTCGGCTACTATGACCTCTGCTGACTTCTGCATGTTCAGCACCGCCTCGTCTCCTTGTTCGGTGTTTGCTCCTTTCAGAGCGTACATACAGACCTCCCCGGGTATTCACACGTTCTTTCTCTCCATCCATCTGCCGCATTTACCACGTATGATTCCGTGTAGTTATCGGGCTTTGGCTTGTAACGCAGTCTTACCCTCATGCATGGCCTCTATGCGGTTCTTATTCATCAGACCAGAGATTTGCCCGTCGGTTTATTTGTTCCCGACATCCGGCTTCCTTCAGATTCCACCTCACGATGGACACCCGTGCCTTCGGCTGTATCCTTCCCCCTACCGGGCGGATTCCGGACTTTCACCGTTTAGAACGTGTGCCTGCCGGGCGCACGTTAAGCATCAGGCAGGGTAAAAGTCATAGAACTGACTTTTACCCTGCCTGCTTTATCGATTTCAATCATCTTATGGTTTCCCGGAAATTGCAAGTTAATACACATCGGAAAACGGCAGAAAATCCGAAGTGAGATAACCGTTCGGTATCTGACATACTGTTGCCTGGTATGTCTTTAATCCATCTGCCGTTTTATTTTACAGCTGCATGACTTCTTCTTTTTCCAGATGCTCAATTCCCTCCGGTGTATGTGTGGACAGATAAACCGTCGGATTCTGCCTGATGAATTCCCGTACTTTTTCTTCGCTTTCCCTTGCCTGCTCCTTATCTTCGAACACAACAGAAAGCTCATTTCTCCTCAGTGCTTCGTCTGTATAGGAGATATCTCCATGGAACATCCAGAATTTTCTGTCATATTCCAGAACGGCGATCGAATTTCCTTTCGTGTGCCCCGGTGCCGGCAGCATAACCAGAGAATCGGTAATTTTCTGACTCCGGTCAAAGTTATGGTACGGCCCATCCGTGTAATCCACGCGGACAATATTGGTGCCGCTCAGTTTCAGTGCGTCCGCATCTGTCCGGGAAATATAGATTTTTGCGTCCGGGAACATTCTGAGTTCGCCTGTATGATCCGGATGCTTATGCGTCACCACGATCTTGTCGATATCCTCCGGTTTATATCCGGCGCCTTCAAGAGCCTCCGGAAATGACTGAATTTTCTCTCCGACATAAAGCTTCGCATCCGGATCCTTCTTGAAGTCCGGTGTCTCCTTCGGAAGTCCCGTATCGATCAGAATAACTTCTCTTCCGGTATCAATCAGATAATTCTGCAGACTGGAAGGATATCTCCTGCTCATATCGATCTTTTCCGGCGCCATCGATCCTCCCATTGCGAAAGCTTCCTGCATTTCCCCATTCTTATAATATTTCAGTGCGACGATTTTCATTTTCAGTCCTCCGATTTAATTTATATAAATTTAATTGTGCTAAATCTTTATATTCAGACTTTACTCCTTTAAACTTCGCCTGTCAATAGTTTTTCAAAATTTAATTGTGCAATCTTTAATCGTCTGCTATACTGTATTCGTATATTTTTACGTTTGATTACCGGGGCCCGGAGGTATAAAAGAGTGAAAAGAAAAGTGCTTTTTAGGCCAACTTTAATAAAGGGGTCATAGAAAACGGTATTAAGAAGTTACAGGTACAACATCGTTATCGTTGCATTTCGATAAAAGGGAGATGTCAAAGCCTTCGGCTTTCAGATATGCGAAGACATTTTCATCGTTTAGAACAACCTTTTGGGGGTGGAAATGAGGATCCATCAGTTCCTCATAGTCACTGGGATAAAAAGGTTTCTGATCAAGAATCATGTGATAGATGCAGACCATCATCATTCTGGCAATAGCAATAACTGCTTTTTTGTGGCCGCGCCGTTTTTTAAGCCGTCTGTATTTTATGGCGAAATAAGGATTCTTTTTACTGGCGCAGGCACAGAGAGCACATTGAACCATGAGAGGTTTCAGGTACTGGCCGGAACGAGCGATACGGACCGACTTTTTCTTGCCTGCAGATTCGTTATTGGCGGGAGAAAGTCCGCACCAGGAACAGAGGTGCTCAGCGTCATCAAATACACCCATATCCACACCGATTTCCGAAAGGATCAAAGAGGCGCTGAGGTTTGTAATGCCCGGGAGACCCGAAAGGAACTGGACGTAGTTCCAGTAGGGTTTGATCCGGACATAGATTTCCACTTCGGTTTTTGTGATCATCTGATTGAGGTAATCAAGGTGATCACCGGCGAGGTTGAACTTCAGGGCCTGATCGGATTCGATATGGTAACCATGGATGGCTTCGAGGATCTCATTGGACTTTGCTTTTGCACCTTTCCTGATCAGCTTGCGGCAGGCGTCATCATCAACTGATTCCGCCGTATGGGAAAGCAGATAGGAAATGATTTCGGTAGCAGTTTTCCCAAACGGGTCAGACAGGATGCTGGCGATGCCGATGTTGGAAACGGTCATGCAGTTCTGAAGCCGGTTTTTTTCTCCGGTTTTCATACAGACGAGCTTGTAGCGGTAACGGGAAATCTCACGGAGCTGCCTGAAAACAGGAGGCGGGATGAAAGAAGAGCGTACCATATCGAACTTGTAAAGATCGGCGATCCACTTGGAATCTTTTGCATCGGTTTTCTTACCCTTAATTGCTTTTACGTACTTTGGGTGAGTGATGCAGACATCAATGTCCTGTTCCAGGTAGTTAAAAACAGGAATCCAGTATTTACCGGTGGATTCCATGCAGACATGGCGGCATTCATTTTGAATGAGCCAGTCGTGAAACTTTTGGATATCGGAGTTGATGGTTTTGAAGGATTTCTTCTGGTAAGTCGATATCCCGGCCTTATCAGTGGAAACGATGGTTGCAACGATAACATTTTTGTGGATGTCCGCTCCGCAGCAAATGGGGTAGACGATCTTCATTATGTATCACCACCTAAGGAAACAGAATTAGGAACAGCAGCATTGACTGTCATCCGGCGACTGAATAAACATGGTTTATTACCAATGATAAGAGTCCGGGCTCAAAGTCCCACTTGTTTGTACTTGAAAGGATGACGGCACATATAAAAATACGGGGTCGGAACATATCCGCCACTCACCTCACCGTGCTCTGTAGTATACCGCTGTTCCATAAGATCATTGTAGGGAAAAAAGTGGCAAAGTGCAACTTTTAATAACTTGTTTGTGCCGCCGAAGGCGGCATGGAGGAAAAAATGAGAGTCCTTAGCGTCGGTGAAATGATGGTGGATCTGGTGGTCCACCCGGTGGAGCACCAGATCGGCTTTAAGAACGAAGCTTTTCTGGTAAAAAATATCGACATCCAGAGCGGCGGAGATGCCAATAACAATGCCGTAAATTTTGCAAAGCTCGGGAACAGGGTCACATACTGCGGCCTGATCGGAAATGATGAGATGGGCGATTTCGTGATCAGTTCCGCTGTAAAATACGGGATTGACATGAGTCATGCAAAGCGGTCAAAAACAACCGGACAGTCCAGAACCGTGATTCTGGTGAACAGCGAGGGAAACCGGACCTTCATCCAGTACAGCGGGAGCAGTCCGGAATTTTCCTTCGATGATATCGACACTTCCCTGCTTGACGAAACAGACTGTCTCGTAATCGGCGGCACCTTTCACATGCCGTCCTTCGACGGGGAAGGGACCCGGAAGCTTCTTGAACTTGCCAGAGAAAAAAAAGTGATCACCGCCATGGACGTGACCAATGATTTTACGGGAAGATGGAATTCCGTCATAAAGGACTGCTATCCGTACCTTGACTATTTTCTCCCGAGCATAGAGCAGGCACAGGCGATATCCGGATACAGCACCGAAAATGAGACCGCGGATTTCTTCCTGCAGCGCGGCGTAAAAACCGCCGTCATCAAGTACGGCGAAAAAGGAAGTTATTTTAAAACCGCCGGAAAGGCATTTCACTGCGGCATCTATCACGTTCCGGTTGCGGAGCCGACCGGTGCCGGCGATGCATTTGTCGCCGGCTTCCTGACCGCGGTCGGAAACGGAAAAGAACCTGAAGAAGCAGTGCGTTTCGCGAGTGCGGTATCCGCCTTTGCCGTCCAGGCTTACGGTGCCACGGCGGGCGTTCCGGACTCCGGGACCGTAGAGGCCTTTATACGGAAAAATCCGGCGCCGAAAATCACATACGACTGACAGAACGGGCAGAAGACAGCTTTTCGTCTCCTGCCCGTTCTGCAGTTTAAGATGCATCGTATTCAGTAAACGCGCCGCCTGTGCCCGGATGGGCAGCGGCGCGTTTCACTGAACTGGGATTTCAAATAAACAGTGTTCTTTTCCATGTTCCTCACACAGCCTCTATAAAAAGCCGCGTTCATTTCACGGTCACATTCCGGAGCGTGGCATCCTCTCTGTCCCAGGGATCAGTTATTCCGTAGAACCGGATATCCGTAAAGGTACAGTCTTTCAGATTTTTCAGAACACAGGTATTCTCTTCCGCGCTTTTCGCGCTTGTTCCGTTATAGGCAAAGGCCAGATCGCTTACGGAAATATTGTAGTCTGTGCCTTCCGTACTGTTTTCCGATCCGGTAAAGGACAGGAACGCATTCTTGGCTCCGTTCACGGTGCAGCCGGTAATACTGATATCATGAAAACACGGCTCGCCGTTCGTCTTTTTTCCGGGCTTGTCTCCGTACTGGTTCGTGATCAGAAACGGGATCCCGTCATTGTCCGTCATATTGGCAAGCGCACTGTTCCGGAATTCGATGTTCCACGCTCCGCCGCCGTTTCCGCTCTGCGATTTTGCTCTCAGCCCGCATGCGGTTCCGTTCATCACATTGTCCTCTGCCGTAACATTCTCGATCCCGTTTTCCGTATCGCTTCCCAATGCCAGGGCTGCATGTCCCTTTCCAAAATAATTGTCAAAGATCTTTGCGTTTCCGGACAGGGCACTGCTTGCTGAAAAGCAGATGCAGTCGTCTCCGGTATTGAATACGGAATTTACGACAGTAAATCCTCCCGTGCTGCCGGAAAAATCAATTCCGTCCGCATTGTTGCAGTTATAGGTGGAAACCGTCATGCTGTTGACCGTCACATTTTCGCATCCGGATATGCTGACTGTGTGCATGGACGGATTCTTCACCGTGAGTCCGTCGCCCAGATAAAGATTTTTCACATGACTGAAGGACAGGAGATTCGAACGGGTCGCATATGCCTTTGACTCTCCCTGTGCCGCATACTTTAACGCCTGTGCCGCCGCGAGATGGTTCTGTGCCGCCGAAGCGACCGTTGAGGCCTTGCCTGCTTCATACTGTTCAAAGGTCCCGTCACAGTCCGCACAGGTATCCGGGTCCTGTGCCACACACCACCCGTTACCGTCAATCGTACCGTGCCCCGTTACGCGGATATTTACATAATGTCCGTTCCCTAAGGCATTGATCAAGGATGTGGATTTTTCACCGGTTTTGGTCTGGTCCGCATCATAAGCATTTCCGTAGGCATCCGCATCCGCTGTCCCGAGAAGCGTCCCTTCGACATGAAGCGTCATGCTGCTTTTTAAATAGACGGGACCCGTCAGATAGGTCTTTCCCTCCGGGATCAGCACCGTTCCGCCATCCGGGCAGGCATCGATCGCTGCCTGAATGGCATCGGTGTCGATGGTTCCGCCGGATTCCGTCCCGGCACTGTCATCCGCCGCGTACCCGTCCCCCGCGGCTCCGAAATCATCGACATTCACGACATCGGCTGCCGCAGCTGTCTTTTCCGTGACTGTGACCCGGTCCGAAACCGCACCGGAAGAAAGCACCGCCTGTACGGCAACAGTATACGCGGTGTCCGCTTTCAGGCCGTCCGCCGGACAGGCATGAAAGAGAATGCGGTGCGCCTTTTCCTTCAGCGCTCCGTTCTCGTTAAGATCGCCGGTCCCGTTCTCAATAAATGCCTTAATATACCGGGCCGATGCGGACGTGCTCTCTCCTGCAGTATATGTTTTTGTTTCCTGTCCGTCCGATACCGTAATACGGTAGTCCGAAACGGCGCTGCTTTCTTCCGGATTATCCCACAGAACCGTAAAGGAAGAATCCGTTACGGACTGTTCCGCTATGCGCACGTTCTGCGGTGAAACGGTCGAACTGTTTCCTCTTGCATCTTCAGTCATGCCGATCATCAGAAAAGCAGCCAGGCAAAGCACTGTTCTCCGGAAAAACAACTTCCATTTCTTCTTCATTTTATTCTGCCTTCAGTTCTCCGCACAGATTCTTAAGCCATGTCTCAGACAATGCAAGCCAGCTTGTGCAGGACGGTTCCTCTCTCTCTGTTTTTGTGTCCGCTGTCAGTCTGTTTGCAAGCGAAAGTCCATGCACACCCTTCGGATACAGATGATACTCCGTCGGAATTCCCTGTCTGATCAGCGCTTCCGCAAGGAACAGGGAATTCTGGACAGGAACCGCTTCGTCCGTTACAGTATGCCAGATAAATGCCGGCGGAACATCTTTGTTTACCTGCAGCTCCAGTGACTCCTGTGTAAGCAGTTCGTCATACCGGTCTCCCAGGAGGCACCGGAAGGAATCGCGGTGCGCATACTGCCCGGACGTAATCACCGGATATCCCAGGATCATCCCGGCAGGTTTCAGTTCCCTGCTCACGCACTGAAGCTTTTCCGAAAGGAACGGCTTCGACCAGTTCAGACAGAAATCCGCGGCAAGATGTCCTCCTGCCGAAAAACCGATCAGGATAATGTGATCCGGATCGATATACCACTCCTCCGCATGCCGCTTCATCATAAGGACCGTGTCCGCGACCTCCAGAAGTGCGGTCGGATAGACTGCCGGACTGCACGAATAATAAACCACCGCTGCATGATATCCCATGGCATTGTACTGAAGTGCTATGATCTCCGCTTCCCGTTCCGAAGTAAAACTGTAGCCGCCTCCCGGGCACACAATGACCAGGGGACGTTTTCCGATCGCGATCCTGTCCGAATGATTCAAAAGATAAGTCTGCACGCACGCATACGGCTGTGAGCCGGGCTGCTTCAACGGTATTTTTTCGTATATCATTTCTTTATCCTCCTGAAAAGTCTGCTGCTGTCCATTATACACTATCCGTATCCATTTGGTTTTGCTTTCCGCTTCTAAAAACCGGGGCCTGTTCTTTTTCCGCAATGTCACGGCTGATCTGCATGAATTCCCTGGCCGCCTTCGTGAGAAATTTATTCTTGTGCCACACCAGATAGTTTTTCCGCTCCATCTGCGCGTTCCTTACGGTTCTGATTCCGATATCTCCTCTTTCCGCTGCTTCACCGATCATTTTCTCCGGAAGAAAGGAAATTCCCAGTCCCGCATGGACCGCTCTGATGATGGCCTGTGTACTCGCGCTTTCCCATATCGGATTCATTGCCATTTCGTGAAAACGGAAGGTGTCGTCCACGAACGATCTCCCCATGCTTCCGGTCTCCCGCATGATGAATTTCTCATCCGCAAGATCTTCCAGCTTCAGGTTCTTTTTCTTCATCAGCGGAGAACCGGGCGGCAGGATAAGGGCCAGCCTGTCCTCGTGAAATGCTTCCTTACGAAGCTGTTCCTCCGTTACGCCGCCTTCAATCAGAGCAATGTCCAGCTGATTATTGATCAGGGCCTGCTGAAGATCCGCGCCGTTGGATATCCGTACCTTCAGATGAAAACCCGGATGTCTTTTCATGAACTCCGACACGATCTCAGGCAGCATGACATTACCCAGGGTGATCGTGGAGCCCACTCTCAGAGCGCCGAACTCATCCCAGTTCTTCATTTCCTTTTCCATGGAATCGAACAGCTCGACAATATGAAGCGCCTGCGCATAAAACTGTTCCGACCCCTCCGTCCTGTATATCCTGCAGTTGATGCGGTCGAAGAGCCGCACCCCGTAGTACCGCTCGATCTCCTGAACGGTGCGTGTCACGGTCGGCTGCGTGATATGCAGCTTTTCCGATGCTTCCGTAATATTCTGTGTTCTGTAGACTTCCAGGAAGACCTGCAGATGATGGATTGTCATACGCTTCTCCTTACTATACTGTTTTATCTATGCTTTTAATACAATAATAGCATTTTATACATGGACCGGCAAGCGATAAACTGATTCATGAGAATAAGGAGGCGACCTAAATGGAAAAGGAAAACAAGGACCCGAAGAAAAAAGGACTGCTGAGACAGCTGTTCTTAAGCACGCTTTATATCAGTGCGTTCACCTTCGGCGGAGGATTTGTCATCATCACGTTCATGAAACGTAAATTCGTGGATCAGCTCCACTGGATAGACGACCAGGAAATGCTGGATCTTGCGGCACTGGCCCAGTCTGCACCCGGAGCGATCGCGGTCAATGCCGCCATACTGGTCGGCTGGCGCATGGCAGGGTTTATCGGAATGCTGGTAGCCGTCCTCGGGACCATCATCCCGCCCATGACCATTCTTTCCGTCATCTCCGTTTTCTACAATGCCTTTGCCACCAACCTTTATGTTTCCCTGGTCTTAAAGGGAATGCAGTCCGGCGTCGCCGCAGTCATCCTGGATGTCGTATGCGACCTCGGCGGAAATGTAGTGAAGGAACGTTCCGCTCTGCAGATGGCCGTCATGGCAGCCGCGTTTATTGTAACGTTCTTCTTCAAGGTGAACGTGGTTTTCGTGATTCTGTCCGCTGCCTGCATCGGTATCATCTCGGAATTCGTGAAGCACAATAAAATGGCAGGAGGCAAAGCATAATGGTCTATCTTCAGCTGTTCTTAAGTTTTATCCAGATCGGCCTGTTCAGCATAGGAGGCGGGTACGCCGCCATGCCGCTTATTCAGAATCAGGTCGTTGAAACGCATGCCTGGCTCACCATGAACGAATTTACGGATCTGATCACGATCGCGGAAATGACGCCCGGTCCGATTGCCGTCAATTCCGCTACCTTCGTCGGGATCCGCATAGCCGGACTGCCGGGCGCGATCATTGCGACCTTCGGATGCATACTGCCGTCGTGTTTCATCGTGTCGCTTCTTGCCTACATCTATTATCATTACAGGGAAATGAACATGCTGCAGAGCATCCTTGCAAGTCTGCGTCCGGCCGTCGTCGCGCTGATTGCCAGTTCCGGCATCACGATCCTGCTGCACGTCGTGTTTCAGGGAGAGACTTACAAAATGGCAAATTTCAGTCCGATCGGAATGGGGCTGTTCGCTGCCGCTTTTGTTCTGCTCCGCAGGTTCAAACTGAATCCGATCCTCGTCATGTCTCTTTCCGGTGTGGTCTGCCTTCTGATCAATCTGATCATCTGAGCCGCCGGTGCTCTGGCTGCATCCCCGGATTTAAATAAAGCGGACTGTCTTTTCGTGACAATCCGCTTTTTTTAGTATACAATTGTCTCTGCGGCCCGCACCATCCGATCCGATCACAATGCCGCGCGAAAGGAAAGGTATGGACTGCAGACTGATTCTTTTTGATCTGGACGGAACACTTCTTGACGACCGGAAAATGCTCCCGGAGGAAAATGCAGCGGCTCTGAAAGAGGCCGCCTCAAAGGGTATAGAAATCGTTCCCGCAACCGGACGAATGTTCCATGTCATGCCGGAAAGCGTCCGAAGCCTTCCGTTCCTCCATTATGCGATCACGATCAACGGAGCGGAAATACTGGATATCAAAACGCACGAAGCCATTTCCCGGAAGGAAATCCCGTTTGAAACCGCAGAACGGATATTTGACGAGGCGGAAAAGCTCCCGGTGATCTATGACTGCTACCAGGATGATGTCGGATATTCCGGAATCAGCTGCTTTAACCGCATTGATGAATTCATTACTTCAAAAGTATATAACGACATGATCAAAGGAAGCCGGATTCCCCTCGATGATTTCCGCAAAACCATGCGCGAAAGAAGGAAACCGTTCCAGAAAATCCAGATGTTCTTCAAGGACCAGGATCTGCGGATATCGGAAATGAAACGCCTTTCCTCCTGCTATCCCGAACTCTTATTCACATCCTCCATGCCCATGAACATCGAAATCAACATCCGGGAAGCAAACAAGGGAACCGCGCTTTTGTTCCTGTGCCGGTACCTGAATATCGATGTCGGAAGTTCCGCCGCCTTCGGCGACAACATTAACGATATCGACATGATAAAAGCTGCCGGAACCGGGATCGTCATGGGTAACGGCGATGCCGGCACCAAAAAGGCCGCCGATTTCATTTCCAAAAGCAACGCGGAAAACGGGGTCGCCTATGCCATGCATGAACTCGGCATCATCTGACGGAAATGCATGTCTGCACAGCGTATGATCACATTGCCTTTTCAAGCAGATATTTCATGAATTCCTGTGTTTTTTCCTGTCTCGTCACGGATTTAAATACCGCAATATAGGGTTCATCGAACTCTATGCCGCTGACCGCCTTAAGTTTCACCGGATCAAGCTTCACCGCACAGGGTATGGTGCTCCCGTCGGTTCCCGTAAGAGACTCCACGTTCCCCGCCGCTTTTATTTTTCCGTACAGATCTTCCGGCAGGAACGAGCTTAAATCCATCCAGGCGTCTTCACTGCTGTACCGTTCCAGTGCCTTTTTGTCGCACAGGATGACATCGACCGATTTCGACGCGACCAGGGCAGAGAACTTCGCATATCCGGCATAATCGTACTCGGTAAACTGATCCCCCGAGGCCAGCGTGATTCCCGAATCTATTTCCACCAGATCTTTTTTCCCGAGGTTAAGCGTTTCCCGGAGTTCCTTTTCCCATTCCTGTCTTTTTTCGTCCGAACTGCCGCTCTTCTCGTTCACGACCATGATCCCGATCGCCTCATGAAAGGACATCCTGTAAATCGTCTGTCCGATCCCGATCAGGATTGCGATCAGAAGCAGAATGACAAGAATGTGGATTTTATAGTAGGTCCAGATATAGTCGGCCTTTTCCCGGCCGGTCATGTCCGCCATTTTTTTCTTTTCGTTTTCCGCTTCCGTTTTCAGATATTTTCTGATTCCGTTATCCTTCATTTTCAAGTCCAGCTGACCTTCCGTCCGGTATTTTTTGAGAATGCACCTATTATACAATAAAAGGCAGAAAAATACCCGAAACTTTCGTTCCGGGTATTCTGAAATTTTTCTTAAATATTCAGGATCTTTTCCAGCGATTCATATGCCAGCGTAAATGCCTCTTCTCCGGTCAGCTTCTTTTCCATTTTCTTTCCGCCTTCCAGATTCGAAAATCCGGTAAAGTCGGTGAGATGCGGTTCAATGGAAAGGAATCCTTCATACCCTTTGCGGTCAAGCTTCGTTAAGATCTCCTTTACATGCCCGTCTCCCGTTCCTGCCGGTACGACGCTTCCGTCTTTCATAAGCGCATCCTTGATATGCACGTAGGTAATATACGGTTCCAGCATGTCATATGCTTCCAGAGTGTCCTGGCCGCACTGTACGAAATTGGCGAAATCAAACACGCATTTGTAATGAGGTCCGTAAAACGCTTTCATAAGGTCCAGGCAGCGTGCCGCATTGTCCCCGTAGATCTTTTTTTCGTTTTCATGCAGCAGCAGCACGTCTTCTTTTTCGGCAAGGCCTATCATTTCGCCGGTCTGCTCCATGACCTTTGCACGGTACAGGGAAGGATCCTTTCCGTCCGGCATGTAGAAGCTGAACATCCGGATGCGTCCGGTATTCATAATGTGCGCTATCTCGCAGGTGTGTTTCAAAAGCTCCATGTGCGGGCCGAAATCGTCGTCTATTTCAATCTTCCCGATCGGCGAACCGATGGCTGAAAGGGAAAAACCGTTGGCGTCAAGGCGTTTCCTGATTTCCCTGGCTTCTGTATCCGAACAGTCCGTCAGGGTCTTTCCGTCAACACCGCGCATTTCGATATGGCTTATTCCGAGTTTTTTAAGTACCTTCATCTGGATGTCAAGATTTTTATCGATTTCATCCGCGAATCCGGTAATCGTAATCTTGTTCAGCATTCCTTTATCTCCTCAGTGATTTTCCGGAGCCGTAGCTTCCTTCCGTATCAAAGACCCTTTCCGTCGTATTCTTTTTCTTCGAAGAAGCTCTCCGTTTGTTCAGTTCCTCCAGGAACAGATCTCCGTCGATCGGGATCTGAACCTCATGTCCGAGCCAGCTGGATAAATGCATGGCATTGGAAAGCATCAGTCCGTTTATCCCTTCTCTTCCATCCGCTATAAGCGGCGTCCCCTTTAAAATGCGGTCCGCGAAAGCTCTTAAGACAGCCGGATGCTGTTCATTCATTCCATCGGTCTTCACTTCCGTCACGGTGCAGTCCGGTTTCCTGAATCCTTCTTCGCAGGTCTTGATATGTGTCGAAAGATTTTCGGACAGCTTGTAAAATGTCAGCTTATCATTTTCGCACACAAGCTTTCCGAGCTCTCCGCTTACTTCAAACCGGTTGGTTCCCGGTGCATCACCGGTGCTGGTGATGAACACGCCTGTCGCACCGTTCGGATATTCCAGATAGGCGGTCACATCATCCTCGACTTCAATGTCATGCCACTTTCCTTCGTTGCAGAATGCCCGTACTGCAGACGGCATGCCGCATATCCACTGAATCAGATCCAGGTTGTGCGGACACTGATTTAAGAGGACGCCGCCGCCTTCTCCGTTCCAGGTGGCCCTCCAGCTGCCTGAATCATAATAGCTCTGCGTCCGGTACCAGTCTGTGATAATCCAGTTCACGCGGCGGATGGCGCCGAGTTCCCCGCCGGCTACCATCTCATGCATTTTTCTGTAAAGGCAGTTCGTGCGCTGATTGAACATCACGCCGAACACCTTTCCGCTTTTGTCGGCTGCCGCATTCATTTCCTCTACCTGTTTCGTGTATACTCCTGCAGGTTTTTCGCACATGACATGGAGTCCGTGTTCAAAAGCGTCAATTGCCAGAACCGGATGCTGATAATGCGGGACAGCGATCAGAACCGCTTCGCATTTTCCGTCCGCGATCAGATCTTTTCCTTCCGCGTACACTGCCGTGTCCGCAGGAAGATCTGCCCTGAAGAAATTCCGGCGGTCTTCCTTCCGGTCCGCGATTGCGGTGACCTTCACGTTCGGGACTTTCCCCGCAAGGATATTCCGGATATGACCGCTTCCCATGTTTCCGATTCCGATGATTCCGAGTCTTATCTGTTCTGCCATCTGTCTTCACCTCCTATTAAATTACTGTAGATTATAGCATATAGTTGCCGAAAGAATCAAAAATAAAGGGAATCCGTTTTACAAAGATCCTCCGTGATATGTCTCCGGCAGGTCTCTATGATTTTCTTCCCCTGTTCTGTCTCAAGTCCGTTCCTCCGGATGGTGCGGCGCAGCAGACGTGCACAGCCGATAATCCGGCTTTTCATCTCCACTTCTTCGATTTTTTCTGCATCTTCCGTATCCAGATATCTCTTTAATGACCTTTTCCAGAAATCCAGCGAAGCCGCATAGGAAATTCCCAGGAAATCCTCTGCTTCTTCCGGAACGCATTCGCCGAACCCGACGAATCCGAGATACATGGAGGCAAGTTCAAAAACAGGATGTCCCATTGACAGCGTATCCATGTCAATGAGAAGCGCTTCCCCGTTCTGCATGATGACATTCTTGATGTGATAATCTCCGTGAATTAACGTATGCCTGTCCGGGACAGCCTTCAGAAGCGAAAGCAGCTTCTGCTCCGTGTCCTCCGGCAGATAATCCTTAAGGAAGTCCACCCATTCAGTCGCCACTGCCTTCATGTCCGGCATTTCTCCTGGCTGCACTTCAGTCCCGTGGATCAGTTTCAGAAGATCCGTAAAATAGCCGACATACTCATCTGTATTTTCCGGGTGTTCCCGAAGCAGCTGCGCAAGCGATTTCGCATTGAGAAGTTCAAACACCGAACCGTATCCGTCTCCGACCCGCACCACATCGTACGGTATGGCTGTCGGTATCCCGAGAACGAATGCCTTGTGGGCAAGTTCACGCTCCCTTTTGATATCCGGAAGGCTGTCCGGATTCCGATAGACCTTTATGACCGTTTCCGGATCAAGACGGCAGACCATTCCGTTCGCTCCCTTTCCGATCACCTCGCAGCCTTCCACGGACAGTCTGCGGTACATCTTTTCCACTGGCATGATTTCCGTAAACCCGGTCATTTCAAATATTTCATATACGCTGCCGGGAACATTCACGATCTTCAGCGCAGAAAAGTCTTTTTTCAGGCGCAGAATAATTCTGAGACCTGCACTCGATATATACTCCAGGTTTCCGGCATCGATCAGCATATTGACCGGCGGATTTGATTTTCTTAATTTTCCGATTTCCTCTTCCACGGAAACCGCATTTGCAGAACTGATTCTCCCGCTTAAGAACAGCGTCAGGACTCCATTCCTGTTTTCGGCAGATACTTCATTCATCTGACTGCTCCTTTTCATGAAATACTTCCCGGATCAGACGGTCATATTCCTTCCATGCCGGAAACTCCCTTAAATCCGACAGAATATCCGCGATTGTCCGGTAATACCAGTGGTGCTCCTCCGGATCCTTCTGATGAAACCCTTCCCAGATTCCGTTTCCGAATCGCGAGAGATCATTGTTGATCGCCCGCATATTGGAAAGCTTGTCACCGAGAAAAACCATTTTAATGCCCGCATCATCTGTGTGCCGCAGAAACTCGATTGCCTCTTCCTTCCGCTTCCTCCACGACTTTTCCATGGACTCATCCCGGTCGCGGCTTTCCGTTTCCGCAAGGACAAGTTCCGTTACCCGTTTTCCGAAGCGTCTTAAAAGTTCTTCCCCGGTAACGCCGGCATCCTCGACCACATCGTGAAGAACGGCCGCAGCTATGACTTCATTGTCACTCGTCATAGACGCCACAACGGCTGCAGCTTCCAGGGAATGCAGCACGGCTGCTCCCCCGCTGCATTTTCGCACCTGACCGGCAAAGGCATCCGCGGCAAACTTGATTGAATCATTCAGCAGATCCTTCATCCGTTTTTCCTTATTTCCGTATATTTTTTCAGCGTAAGAATATTTTGTCCGTCCCGGTATTCATAGACAACGCTGTCCATGATCTTTTTTACCATGAAAATACCGAGTCCGCCTATCTTCCGTTCCTCCGCAGAAAGCGTGATATCAGGATCCGGCTTCGCAGTGGGATCATAGGGCATGCCGTCATCGGAAAAGACAATCGTAACGGTACCATTGTCCAGGCCGACGCTTATGGAAGCTTCCTTTGCACCCGAATAATGGATGATATTAGAGAATATCTCATCCACCGCAATATTCACCTGTGCAACTGTCTTAAAAGGAATTCCGGCTTCATCCAGTTTCTCTTCGACAAAAGCCGTTGCCTTGTCCTGCGCCCCTGCCTCCGGGACCAGAGTGATTTTCTGCTCTGCACTGCCTTCACCGGATCCGTCCGCTGAAGCACCGGTCAGAAAAGCGGCAAGCGCCGCCGTAAGCAATATGATTTTCAAGGGTTCCCTCTCTGCAGATCAATATGCCTTTTCCTGTCTGCGGATATTATTTTCTGATATTCAGAATATCCGAAAATCCCGTCACGTCGAAGATTTCCATGACGGTGTCATTGACATTGGCAACGCTCATGGTCCCCTGTTTGTTCATGGTCTTCTGGGTGGAAAGAAGAACCCTGAGACCCGCCGAAGAAATATATTCCAGATCTTTAAAATCAAAAGTCAGATCCTTAACCCCCTTCAGGGATTCTCCGACTTCCTTTTCCAGCTGCGGCGCCGTTGTCGTGTCCAGCCTTCCCTTCAGTGCCAGCGTGAGTTCCGAACCATTCTGTGTCTTTATGATATCCATAATATCCTCCTGTCCTGTTTCTTTCTTTTTTTATTATATGATATGGGAGTTAAAAATGCCAGTCATGATACCGTTTTGAAAATACCCGGATCCTGATTCAGATAATCCGTCATCTCGTGTTCCCGGATCAGGCTGCGGATGGTTCTCATCATTTTTTCCGGATCCACCGGCTTTGTGATGTAACCGTTCATCCCGGAACGCTCCGCGTGCTTAATATCCTCCTCAAAAGCATCCGCGGACATCGGGATGATCGGGACATCCCGCACATCCTCCCTGTCCATGGCCCTGATCGCGCGGGCCGCCTCGTACCCGCTCATAAGCGGCATTCGGATATCCATAAGGATCACATCGTAATATCCGTCCGGGGAATTTTTAAACTTCTCCACGCCTTCCCTGCCGTTTCCCGCCGTGTCCACTTCCATTCCGTTCTCTTTCAGGAGAATGGAGGCGATCTCGCTGTTCAGGTAATTGTCTTCAAAGAGAAGGACTCTTTTCCCGCTGAGAGAGATCTGTTTGCCCCCGGTCCGCTTATCATGGATTCCTGATGACGCGGCAGACGGAAGCGGCAGTCCGACCGTAAAGCAGGTTCCCTTCCCGATCCGGCTTCTTACTTCTATTTTTCCTCCCATCAGATCCACGGTATCCTTCACGATTGCAAGTCCCAGACCGGTTCCCGTCACATTCTTTGCCTCAGGCCGTTTTTCCTGGGCAAAGGGTTCATAAAGTCTTTCCAGAAACTCCCCGCTCATGCCGATGCCGTTGTCCTCGATCTTAAACCTCTGCGTGCATCCGTTTTCCGGAACATCCAGTGTCTCTGCAGACAGGTGCACGGTACCGCCCGACGGCGTATATTTGATCGCATTGGAAAGAAGGTTTAAAAAGATCTTCTGGACTTTCCGCCTGTCGGCCCATACCGGAGCAGCCGGGATCGCTTCCCGTTCCGTCACAATGTTGATTTCCTTCAGTTCTGCGGAAGGACGCAGGGCTGTGATCACGGTATCCAGAATTTCCCGGGTACTGGTAATCTCCGGTTCCAGAACCATCTTTCCGCTTTCTATCCGCGAAAGCTCCAGCGTATCATTCACAAGATCGTTCAGGAGCGAACCTGACATTCTTATTTTTTCAAGATACCCCTGCTTTTTCTCCGGATCCTTTTCCCGGATCGCGATTTCCGTAAATCCGATGATGCCGTTTAACGGCGTCCTGATATCATGGCTCATGCCCGAGAGGAAGGAGGACTTCGCCTCGTTCGCCCGGTCCGCTTCCAGCTTGGCAGCCCGCACCTTATTGAGCTGTGCCTGCTCCCGCTCATAGGCGGCCGTGACATCGGTACGTACGGCGAGAATAATGCCGGACGCCTCATCCAGCCAGGAATAATTCAGCTGCTTGCAGAATGTTTTCCCGTTCTCCGTCCGGCGGTAGACAACCGTATAGAACCGGTTTGTTTCCAGTCCTCTCCGAATTTTATCGGGTTCCGTGGCCTCATCATACCGTTTTATCTCATCCTGGCTTAAGAAGTTACTGCGCACATATTCCAGGCATTCCGAATAGTTTACTTTCCGATGCAGTTCTTTCGGAAACCCGACATCCCGCGACCTGACCTTGAGCTCGAACTTGCCTGTCCTGCTGTAGATCAGTCCGATATAGTCAAATTCATTCTGTGAAACCAGTTCCAGGATTGCGTCGTTCTGTTTCTTTTCGGTAATGTCGTAGGAATACGTAAAGCATTCCACATCGCCGCTGTCGGGCATAACGTAGGTATGGATATTTTCCGATATCCATACCGGTTCCGTTCCGTCCGGAAACCATTCGTACCGGATGTCCGCCTGCATTTCCCCCTGCTGGCTTTTCCGGATCAGATACTGCCGGTCCATTTTCTCCTTCAGGATCCTGCGGTCCTCATCCGTATATTTTCTTTCCAGGAACGCGGAGAGAATCTCGTCATAGGTCTTTTCACCGGTTCCCTTGTACACTCTTTGCACGGGTCCCGAATATTCAATCACGCGGTTGCGGGTGAGATTGTAGTGCCCCTTGGCGATCAGATCAAAATCATTATTCTCCCGCAGATACTCGATTTCCCGTCTGTACCGGTCCTCTTCCTTCTTTTCCGCGGTGATATTTCTTCCCGTCCCGTATGCCTTCACGGCTCTGCCGCTTTCGTCGCGGATCACCGTATAGGTAATCTGTTCGCATCCGGCTTCAATGCCGGGCTGCCTCTTAAACCAGATTTCCCCGGACGCATCCGAACCTTCCTCCACTTTCCGAAACAGTTCACAGAATACCGCGACGGACCTGTCTTCAATATGCTGCAGGATGGATTCCGGCACGTTTTCGACTGTTCTTCCATATCCCGTTTTCCGGAGTTCTCCCTGCGTATAGGCATCGTCCGAGAGAATGATCCTGTGGTTCGTAATATCATATTCCCAGAGCAGCAGCTTCGCCGCAGACGTGGTCGCCTGATAGATCCTGTTCAGCCTTTTTGTTTCCGCTTCGGATTCCTTTTCATCGGTGATATCCATGACATACATCATCATGGCCTCATGGCCGCACCAGGAAATCATTTTACCGGAAATCCGGCTCCACTTTCTGCGCTTTTCATCAAACTCGATATGGTCTCTGATTCCTTCCGGATCCCCGCTGCAGATGATGCATTCCCTGCACGGCTCGTCCAGATTCCGTAAAAAGCCGTGGCAGGTGACATTCAGTATGCTTTTTCCCTGAAGCCTCCTGCTGCTTTGTGCCGCCTTGTTCGCAAAAAGGATTTCGTGGGTATTCCGGTCGATCACAAGGATCATGCGTTCCGACTGGTTCAGGATCTCCTGATAAATTCCGCCTTCCTTCGTAAGGTTGGCAAAACGGGCAAGAATGACAGCCCCTTCTCCCATGATTCCGCAGACATGCGCATCCACATGAACCCAGTCGAATCCGAACGTTTTATGATAGACACGGTAATAATAATCCAGGTGCGTTCCGTTTTTCACACATTCCATGGTGGCTTTCAGAAGACCGGCACGGTCCTGCGGAATGGTCAGATCCATGGCGTCCTTTTCCGTAATCTGCAGATACTCTTCCCGCGTCATATCGAGAAGCGAGGGAATATTGGAAGAAAGGAACAGCGTTTCGAGCGCCGTGCCGTTCACATGATATATGGCTGTATCAACAGGAGAAAAGGCTTCGTAATGTTCCAGTATTTCCTTCGTGATCTCCATTCTTTCTCTTCCTCCGGGAAATTTCATCGGCCCAGCAAACCTATCTTTTCAGGAGCGTTTTCGCAAGTGCGGACGCTTCCCTGCATTTCCCGTTTAAGAATTCCTCTGTCCTATCCGGTTCCGCATCAAGACCGCCTGCAAACAGGCTGTAATACTGCCTGATTCCGAACATCCCGCAGAGCTGCTTCCAGTATTCCGCGCCGAGACTCCCCGGTCTTTCAAAATCTCCGCCCGACGAAAGATAAACAAGCCATGCGGCTTTACAGCTTCCGTGCGGTCCTTTTTCGTCATAATAATAAGTCACTCCGTTGGCGGAGATATGCTCGATATAGATTTTCAGTTTAGCGGGAAACAGGAGATCCCAGAAAGGAGCACCGATCACAATCCCGTCCGCATCCCGGAACTGTCTGGCCGGAGCATAAATTTCATTTTCGAACTGCCCGTTTTGAAAAAGCCTGTCTCTTTCATTCAGCATTCCTACGGTAAACGGCTGCAGCTGTGTTCTGTCCAGATCAAGATGCGTAACCGAAAGATGCGGATCAGCCTCCGCTGCCGCCGTTAAAAATGCGCTGCACAGTTTCCCGGTTCTGGAACCGCTTCCCCTCTGGCTGATACAGCAGTCTGCAAATAACAGTTTCATAATCCTTTATTCCTCTCAGGCAAATTTGTCCGGGGCCGGATCGGGCAGGAGGGACTTTTCACCTTCTGCTTTCGCGCGGGCCGCGTGCCCCGGAGAAACAAAATTCCCTGTGCGGCCCTGTGATCGAGTAGGAGAAGGCTTTTCGTCTCCTGCTCGTGCGCGGGGAGCGATGCTGCGTCAGCAGCATAATTTCCTCTCGCTCCCCTGTGCATAAATAATCCGCCCGCCGGCATAAGTCGACAGACGGACAACTTTTTCTCTCAGATGCATCGGCTTTCTGTCATCTGACGGAATCATCTCCTGCTGCAAAAATCTGATGCGTTTAGTATAACATTCTGTATATTTTTAGTCAATATTACATTGCTTATGTAATTGCAGCCTGTCTGCGAATAAAAATAACCATCCGATGCCTGCTTATTCCGCCGGGAACATGCCGCTGATCCGGCCGAAATTCAGCAGTACCGCAGCATCACGGCAATCAGTCTGTCCCGGTCCAGAGGCTTCGTCAGACAGTCATTCATCCCGCTGTCGATAAATTTCCGGTAATCATCTTCAAAGGCATCCGCGGTTAGAGCAATGATCGGAATACTGCCCGCACCCGGAACTGAAAGCTTCCGTATGGCTTCTGCAGCTTCTATGCCCGTTCTGCCCGGCATCCGGTTATCCATTAGGATCAGGAAGTAATAACCAGCCGGTGCCTCCGCAAACATCCGGATGACTGCATTGCCGTCCCCGGCAACATCCGTCATCACGCCGGCGTCCTCAAGCATAAGCTCCGCAATCTGCGCATTGATCTCATTGTCTTCCGCCAGAAGGACTCTTTTCCCCCGGAGTTTCGAAAGATCGGTTCCGGCTCCCGGCTGCATATTCCCGGCAGCACTGTCCCCTGCAACCGGAAGATCCAGATAAACGGAGAAGGTACTGCCTTCTTCGGGTACGCTTGTCGCCTCTATCCTTCCGCCCATCAGATCGGTTATGCTCTTCGCGATCGCCAGGCCTAGCCCGCTGCCCTGCACATTCTTTTTTCCCTCCTGTGCAAACTGATCAAACATATGCTTCTGAAAATCCGGCGACATTCCGCAGCCCGTATCCGTTACGGTGAACACACAGGAAAGATTCCCGTTCTCCAGGCTGCTGTCCAGCCTGAAGGCAATGCTGCCGCCTTTTTCGGTAAACTTCACCGCGTTGGTAAGGAGATTGTAAAACAGCTGGTTAAAACGGACCGGATCCGTCAGGACCGTTGTCTTTCCCGCATTTTCACGGATGGTCATACGGATTCCTTTTTCGGCACAGAGATTTTCAAAAACGCTTTTCACATTTTCGAAGAAATCCGCCAGGCTGTACGGCGAAGGATTCAGTTTCATTTTTCCGTTTTCGATTTTCGAAACATCCAGGATATCATTCACAAGGGAATTCAGAAGTTTTCCCGAATAGACCGCCTTACCGAGATATTCCCGTACCTTTTCCGGGTCCGCCGCATGATCCATGGCAAGTCTGTTCATCCCCAGGACCGCATTCAGCGGAGTGCGGATATCATGACTCATTTTGGAAATGAATTCCGTCTTGGCGCGGTTCGATTTTTCTTCCAGTTCCAGATCACGGAGCAGTTTTCTCTTTTTTGATTCGCTGAACAGAAGGATCAGTGCAAACAGCACTGCCGAAGCACAGGTGAGAATAATAATCGGTTTTTCATTCGCTTCAAAAAAGCCGGGACTGGCATTGATGAAGACAGATCCGGCAGGAAGCGTCGATTTGGAAATTTTGAATCTGTCCATTACCTTCTGATCAAATTTGTAAATGCAGGAGCCTGCCCGGTAATTGACCCTGTCCGGCCTGGTCCCGTTCAGGGCGGCAAGGACCAGATCTGCCGTTTCCCTGCCTATGCTCTGATAGGAAAGGACATAGCCGCCGAGGAGTCCTTCTCCGAGTCCCGCCTCATCTGCCTTGAAGACCGGGATATTCGCCTCTTCCGTGATCAGTCTGACGCCTTCGGAAAGCGTATATCTCCTGCCTTCGCCGTCGACATTGAACACCGTATAAAGCAGAATCGTGTCGTTCCCGTACGCGGATATCTTTTCCTTTATCTCGTCCGCAGTCATCCGGGATGTATCGAAAAGTTCGAACTTCAGGTCCGGGAAATCCGCCTGCTCCGCCATCGCCTGCGCCGCGGATCCGGCACCTGAAACCGAGTTGTCGGTAATGACGACGACACGGCCGGCATTTTTCTGTACGGAACGCGCAAGCGCAATCGTTCCCTTCATGGGAAACGCTTCCACGACGCCGGAAATAAGAGGATCGTCTTTGTATTTCTCGGCTTTCTCAAGACTGTTGATGTCTTCATAGATCAGGGGAATGTTCCGGAAATATCGATCGCGGTTCTGAACGGCAAAATCGAAAGCCGCGTCATCGCCGAGAATAACGGCGCTGTACCGGAACTCCGAGGTCAGGGCATCAAGTTCCTCAGAAAGATGCTTTTCCGCTTCCTCGTCCCCGATGTATTTTTCATTCATGAACAGATACTGGATCGATGCGGTGCTGCCGAGTCTCTCCGACACTTCCTTCATGACCACGGGGACCGTTTCAAAATCATAACCGTAGGAATTGATAAACAGAACCTGCTTCCGGCTGCCGCCGGAATTCTCCGCGCGGACCGGCATGGTAAAAGCCGAAAGAACAATACAGAGCAGTATCAGTAAAAGCGCAGATCTCCGTCTTATTTGTCTGTGCACACACCCCGCTGTTTTTTTCCGTTCATATCCGGATCTCATCTTCTGTCGCTTTCCGAAACTCTTCCGCTGTCATTTACTTTATTCTATCTTTCCCGGTCCGCGATTGCAAACACGTCCGCTGTGCCGTTTTTTCCTTCGGCCTCACGCATTCGCTCAGTACAGCCCCTCCGATGATCATGGCCGCCCCGAGCCGCTGCAGCGGAGCCATCGACTCATGGAGAAAAACGGCGGAAAAAAACACAGCCGACAGCGGTTCCAGATACCCGCAGACCGCAACCGTCTGAACCGGCAGCGCACTGATGGACGAAAAATAAAAATAGCAGCCGATTCCGGTATTGACGAGCGAGAGCCACAGGATCCAGAGCCAGTTTTCTGCCGCGATATTCATCTTCCATCCGAAGCGGACGCCCATGTAGACGGTTACCGTCACGGCTGTAAAGAAAAGCTGGAGGACCGCGTTTTCGGTTCCGACGATATGCCTGGAACATTTATTGAAAATGATCAGCGCCGCATAGGAAAATGCCGACAGCACGGCACAGATGAGACCGGTCGCGCTGATCTCCCCTTTGGCCGCAAAACCGTTGATCAGGACCGCGCCGGCCAGCGCGGTTAAAAGCGCCGCTCCCTTCGGAACGGTCAGCTTATCCTTAAAGAGAATGACCGCGGCCACCACGGCTATCGCCGGTCCGCAGTAATTGATGATGATGCTTAAGCTTACGCCGATCAGCTGGTAGGATTCAAAAAGAAAGAGCCAGTTGGATGCCATGGCAATCCCGGAAAGCGCAATCATGATCAGATCTTTTCCGTGCGACAGCGCAGTGAACCGGTGCCCTGTGATGAAATATAAAACGATAAGCAGCAGACTGCCGAGAACCGAACGCAGGAATACGATCTCATAGCTCGTCAGGGCAATATGACTTGCCACGATTCCGTTCGAGCCGAACAGCAGCAGGCCCGCAAAATATTTCAGATAGTCTTTTTTCGTATTCACACACTTTCATCCGCAGATACGGTCGGGGTGCTGATGGTACCCGTTCCTTTATATGCCGCAGTCTGTAAAATTCTGCTGACATTATACTTCATTTTTCCGCATTTCCGTGTTTAAAATTCTGCCGGATCCGGTTTAAATGCCGTTCGAAGCTTCCGGTTTTTATGAATTCCGCAAGAACATACTGGTCCAGTACCGGAACGGTACAGGAATAAAAGCCGAGTTTTTCACTGTATTTTCCGAGAAGTCTCCCCGGCAGTACCATATAGCCGATGCGGACCGAAGGAAGCAGACTCTTCGAAAATGTATTCAGATAGATCACCGACTCTGACCGGTCCATGGCATAGATTGTCTCGATCGGTTTTCTTAAAAATGCAAATTCTGAATCATAATCATCCTCGATCAGAAAGCCTTTTCTTTCCCGCGCCCATTTGATGTAGCGGTACCGCTTTGCCGCCTGTGCAGTCACGCCGGACGGATAGCTGTGAAACGGCGTTGTATGAAGTACACCGGCCTTTGACCGGTTCAGGGCCTTTTCCGAAATCCCGCTTTTATCCATTTCCAGCATTTCACACCGCGCACCGTTTGCTTCGTACACTGCCCTGATTTTTCCGTAGGAGGGATCCTCGATCGCGTACAGAATATCTCTTCCGAGCAGCTGCACGATCAGACCGTACAGATATTCCGCACCCGAGCCGATCACGATCTGTTCCGGCTGCACGTTCATTCCGCGGAACCGGAACAGGTAGTCGGCCAGCGCATTTCTTAAGGACGCACAGCCGGAATGCGACGGCTTCATCAGTAAAATCTCCGGCTGCGCGGAGAGAATTTTCCGGGTAATCCTGGCCACGGTCAGAAGACAATGTTCCTCGTCCCGGTCCGCCGGAGCCGCCGTCTTTTCCTCCTTCAGATAAGCCCTGGCCGGGGAGAGATTCTTTTTTTCCGTCTCGGGCAGCAGCATTTCACAGACATAGAAACCGCTCCGTTCCCTGGCAGAGAGATATCCTTCCGCCGTAAGATCCTGATAGGCACGGTCCACGGTAATGACGCTTATGGAAAGGTGCTCCGAGAACATCCGCTTTGAGGGCATTTTTTCACCCGGCTTCAGCTTCCCGTTCAAAATATCCTCTTTGATTTTTTCATACAGAAATGCGGATTTGGTTCTGTTTCCTCTCCTGTTCAGTCCGTAGGTAAGCATGTATTCTGACCTTATATAATTTTTATTTTCTGGTAATATCAATATGACCAGATAAGAATATAATAACCTCTCAGAAAGCAAAACGCAAGGAGGTGTGTTTTTATGAAATCCGTTTCCGTAAAAAATAAATCCGCTCTTTCCGCATCCTTAAAACTCACAACCGTCACCGGCATGCTGGCCGCCATGAACATCGCCTTCAGTTCATTCGGGATTCCCGTCCCCGGCGGCCACTTTTACTTAAACGATGTCATCATCTGCACGGCGGCGCTTCTTCTCGATCCGCTGCACGCCTTTGTCGTGGGCGGAATCGGCGCATTTCTCGGGGATTTCTTCTTTTATCCGGCTCCGATGTTTGTGTCTCTGGCAACGCACGGTCTGCAGGCCGTTGTTATTTCCGTGCTTTCGCATCCCGCGGTGAAAAGCCGTCCGGCAGCAGATTCGCTGTCCGCTCCGGCAGAAAAAAAGTCCGAAAGTTCCGAAGTCCGGGCAGTCCTGTCCGTTACCGTCGGTGCCTTCATCATGGTAGTCGGATATTCCCTCTGTCGCGCCTTTCTCTACAGCACGCCCCAGTATGCGCTCATGAAGCTGCCTTACCAGATTCTTCAGGCTGCGATCGGGGCTGTCGCCTCCGTAATTCTCTGTTTCCGCTGCCGCATCCGCGAAATCTTCCGAAGGACCTGCTCGGAGTGACGGCAGGCCTGAAGAGAGTTCTGCTGTTTTTAAAAAGCCACGACTGCTCCCAGGCAGTCATTCTCTGCCGCATTCTTCAGATCGGAAACAAATCCGGCTGTATCCGAAGACAGATATCGCAGCAGATCCGGACTGCCGTCATACTGTTCCGTAATCAAATGATCCAGATTCCGGTTTAATATCCGTTCCAGTGATTTTCCGGATTCCTTCAGCACTGTCTCCCGCAGTCTTTTCCGTTCCGCTTCCGCATACGGCGCTGCGAATTTTTCTTTTCCGGCCAGCATTGCCGCAAGAACATTCCGGGCGGTAAAGCCGGCTATGTTCATGAACAGTTCCGCATAATCTCCTCTCCACCGGTTCAGAATATCAGCGACATAGGATTCCGGCATCCGGTGAAGGAATTTCTGTTCCAGCGCAATGCAGTCGATATATTCCGAGATCAGATTAATCCCGCATCTGTCTCCGAACGATTTCAGAACCGGATAGTCCAGGGTCAGGAAATGTTCCTGCGGGGCAAATTCCGCATCGTATTTCCGGAAAAAAACCGGCAGTCCCCGTGTTACCGTTTCCCGGTATGCCCGGTTCCCGTAATCCGCAAAATCCGCTATGAATTCACTGTACTTTTTCTCTGCTGCTTCTGTCTTCCGGATCACCTTCCGGTAACCCGCCTCAAAGGCTTCCGCGGCACTTATATGCAGAGTCTCCGGAAATGCAGATCTCCCGTCCGGCTGTTCGTACGCTTCTATGCAGTAGATCACTGCCTGCATCAGCTGACCTGCTTTTTCATATGTGACCGATGTGCTCTCTCCTCCGGTGTACTTTTCCGTAAGTTCCGCCACAATCGGGATCAGTTCTTCCGGTCCATATTTCATGCTTCACCCTTTCCTTCTCTTCGGATCTCACGGGCAGGTTCCTGAAGACAGGTCTCCTCCAGATAATCGCACGATCCTCCGCATTCCCCGTTAAACCGCTCTTTCATAAAACGGATCAGTTCATCATCCGTAAGCCGGTCCTCCGACTCGTTCTTGTACAGATAAAAGATTTCCTGCAGACGGCCCAGTGTGTCTTCGTAGTTATCCTGCCAGATATAAGGAGAATCACAGAACGCGGCGATCAGTTTTTTCAGGACCCCGCCTTTGAATTCGACCCGTCCCTGTTCCTTAAGGATCACCTTCCGGTCGTTCATCAGCACCGCAATCGCTTCGTCCGAAAGCCTGAGATCGTACTGCTCTGAGCTCTGGTTCATGGCCCTGATTTCTTCCCTCTGCTGTTTTTCGGTTTCCTGCTGCAGCCGGAACATTCCTTTGTCCATTCCGTCCCTCCTCTCAGATGAATACTCTATACCATATATCCGGAGAAAAATGCAGACTTGAACGGAGGTCATATTTATGCTAGTGTATAGACTGTAAAGAGGGAAGAACCTGAACGGTTCCTCCCTCTTTTTTATGTTCTGTTATTCCGTAAAACATCCCGCCGTGCCGGATTGACAGCAATGCGTTCCGCTGAATCTTTCAGTCCCGGACATCGCCCGGACAGTCGCAGATTTCCATGACGGAAGCAATCCGGCCGTCCGGAAACATGAATACGATTCGTCCTGCTGTCTGTTTACCGGTTTTTCCCCGAATTGTCAGGGATTCTGCCTGATTTTCCGACGCACTGCAAAAAACACAGCCTGACGGCTTTTGTAAAATCAATACAGTTTCTCCTCCTGCGGTTTTCTTAAGTCCAGGCCCCGTACAGTCTTCCGGAGCGGCAGAACGGAAACCGGATTTACGGAAAGCTCGTCTATGCCCATCCGGAGAAAAGTCTCGGTCAGCGTAAGATCTGCGCCCAGCTCTCCGCAGATACCGACCCAGGTATTATGCCTGTGACCGGCTTCCACAGTCATTCTGATTTCCCGGAGGATGGCCGGATGATGAATATTCAGGAATGGATCCAGTGCCGCATTCTGCCGGTCTATGGCCAGCGTATACTGCGTCAGGTCATTGGTACCGATTGAGAAAAAGTCGCATTCCTCCGCCAGTTCATCCGCAATCATAACCGCTGCCGGCGTCTCGATCATAATGCCCACGGAGTAAGTCCCGATCTTCACGTTTTTTTCCGTGAGTTCTGCCGTGCATTCCTTAAGCATGTCCCTGCATTCCCGGAGCTCCCGCGTACTGATGATCATCGGAAACATGATCCCAAGGTTTCCGTAGGCTGAAGCCCGCAGCAGCGCCCGAAGCTGCGTCTTAAAGAAATCCTTTCTGGTAAGACAGATCCGGATTGCCCTGCAGCCCATAGCCGGATTGTCCTCTTTCTGCATATTCATGTAATCGACCTGTTTATCCGCGCCGATATCACAGGTCCTGATAATCACCTGCTTCGGCGCCAGCGATTCCACCGCGTGCCGGTACGCCTGGAACTGTTCCTCCTCCGTCGGGTAATCCCTGGAATTCAGATATACAAATTCGGAACGGAAAAGGCCCACGCCGCCGGCATCGTTCTGCTGCACCAGCCCGATATCGGAAGGACCGCCTATATTCGCGTAAATCTTCACCGTTCTTCCGTCAATGGTGGTATTGTCTTTCCCTTTCAGTTCCTGCATCAAAGCCTTCTGCTTAATATCATCATCCTGCCTTTTTTTCAGGGATTTCTGAAGATCCGGCGCAGGGTCAATGTAAGCGCAGGAATTATAGCAGTCTATGATACCTTCCTTTCCATCCCAGTCCATGGAAGCCTCCGCGCACTGCACCAGTGCCGGAATCCCCATGGAACGCGCGAGTATGGCTGTATGGCTGTTGGAGCTTCCTTCTTTTGTGATGATTCCGAGCAGCAGCGATTTATCAAGGCGTACCGTTTCGGAAGGCGAAAGATCCCGCGCGACCAGAATTGCAGGCTCAGTTCCCTGCATGGCTTCCGGACTGATTCCGAAAAGTACATTCAGAACGGACTGTTCAATATCATAAATATCCGCGCTTCTTTCCTTCATGTACGGATCATCCATTTCCGCAAAGACCTTCGCCTGGTTGTCAAAGGCCACCTTGGTTGCATATTCCGCATTGTGCTTCTGCTTCAGAATGATTTCCTTCGTTGCGTCAATCAGATCGTCATCCTCCAGCATCATCGCATGAACGCTGAACACCTCCGCGCTGTCCTCGCCTGCGTCGACCACGGCTTTTTCATAGAGTGTGTTCTGCTGTTCGATTGCCTTCTCACGGGCACTGTCAAACCGCGCTGCTTCCGTTTCCGCATCCGCAATAAGATCCGCATTTATTTCTACCTTCGGTGCACGATAGACTTTTATCTTTCCTATGGCGATGCCATTAAAAACGCTTTTACCTGTTGCTACCAGCATGTGACCCTCCTGTATGTTACAAAAACGCATGCGCTCTCAACTTCAGGAGAGCACATGCGCAACCCTGGAGCGACAAATGATCAGAACATTTCCTTCATGGCTTTTTCAAGTTCCGCGGCACACTGTTCTTCGTCTTCGCCGTCAATCTTTATGGTCACGTTCTCACCCTTTTTGATTCCCATACCCATGAGCACGAGAAGCTTTTTCATATCACAGTTCTTATCGCCCTTGAAGATGGTCACAGAACTTTTATACTGCTTCAGCATCTTTACCAGTATGCCTGCCGGACGTGCGTGAATGCCGAGTGGATCCTGAATCGTGTAATTGATTTCTTTCATGATAGTTTGCTCTCCTTTATTTTTTTAGGAATCCGGAACCGGTCGGGACACTCTCCTGCCGGTCCCTGTTCCTTATATTTTCCCATGCAACCGCATGCCGCCCGTTCCCGTAAATACCGGGCACATTGTCAGCTGTTCCATCAGAATTCGCAGAGGCCGGAATTCAGACCTTTACTTCCCTGTAATCGTCGCTGTTCGTGAGAAGAACGACTACGGTATCCGGATGTCCGGCCGCTTTAATTTTCTCTTTGGAGAAGCGAAGCACCGGCTGACCGATCTTTACGGTATCCCCTTCCTTGACCAGCGGTTCAAAGCCCTCTCCGTTCATCGCAACCGTATCCACACCCACATGAATGAGGATTTCCATTCCTGAGGCACTCGTTATGCCGACCGCATGTTTTGACTCGGCAAGAGAAGAAACTGAGCCATCCACAGGAGAAAGAACCAGCTCGGTTTCAGGAGCAATGCCTACGCCTTTTCCGAGAACACCCTGTGCGAAGGTATCATCCGGAATCTGTTCCTGTGCTACAAGAGTTCCTTTAACCGGTGCCAGAACGATACCGGCTTCGCAGGTAATGACCGGTTTCTGTTCAAATCCTTCCGTCTCATCTTTTTCAACGGATTTTGCCGCTGCCGGTGCTTCTTCTTTCCAGATGACCCAGGTTGAAGCAAAAGCAATTCCGCCTGAGACAGCCAGAAGGATGGTATAAACAAGCGGATTGTTAATGGTCAGATAACCGGGAATACCGGTAACGCCGTATGCCGTTGCACCGATTCCGGTCAGCGCTCCGAAAAGAGAACCGACAGCACCGCCTGCCATGGCACAGACAAACGGTTTAAAGAAACGCATGTTTACGCCGAAAATTGCAGGCTCCGTTATACCCAGTGCCGCGGACATGGCAGATGGAACCGCAATTACCTTGGTCTTCTGTTTCTTCGCCTTCAGGCCGACTGCAAGGCAGGCGCCGAACTGGGCAAAGTTCGCAGCAGAAGCAATCGGCATCCAGGTATTCAGCCCCACCGAGGAAAGCATGCCGGCCTCAATAACATTGTACATATGATGCAGACCCATGACCACCGTAACCGGATAAATGGCGCCCATGATCAGTGCGCCAATGGGATTCTTCACAATCACTTCGGCAAACCCAAGCAGATAGGTTTCCGCCGTGGAAAAGATGGGGCCGATGATGGTAAAGGTAAGCAGCGCCGTAATCAGAACCGTGCAGAGCGGCGTAACAAAAAGATCCAGCATTTCCATCACATGCTTATGGAACCACTTTTCAATCTGACACATGCACCATACCGCAATGACGACCGGTATTACATGGCCCTGGTAACCGAGCTGGTTGATCTGGCCCAGCGTATAGTTCCCGATCTGGATATGACCGAACAGATACCAGACCTTGTAACCGTTGGCTGCCGCCCAGCCGTTTGTCAGAGAAGAATGTATCATTAAAAGACCGATTACCGCGCCAAGGAAGATATTGCCGCCGAATACCCTGGCCGCTGAAACAGCGACAATAACCGGCAGATAGGCAAAGGCTGTATTTGCCACCATATCCAGGAATCCGTACCAGTCCGTCTGTCCGAACCCGAGTCCCGGAATTTTTCCGAGGGCCTCCACCAGACCCATCATCAGACCGGACGCCACAATAGCCGGAAGGATCGGTACAAATACATCTCCGAGGGCCTTGATCAGCCGCCTCCAGAGCGGTGCATTCGCAACGGCTGCCGCCTTGACATCGTCCTTGGTTGCCGCTGTCATTCCCGTAACGGAAAGGAACTCGTCATAGACCTTGTTAACCGTCCCGGTACCGATGATCAGCTGCAGCTGTCCATTTGATTCGAACATCCCCTTTACGCCGTCAATATTTTCCAGCGCGGTTTTATCCACCTTGCTGTTATCCTTAATCACCAGTCTCAGTCTGGTCGCGCAGTGTGCTGCCTGTGTGATGTTCTCTCTGCCGCCTATATGCCGAACAATTTCCTCCGCACATTTTCTGTAATCCAGTGCCATATATTAGCCTCCCTTTCATACTGCCTCAGGAATCATTTTCCCCCCGGCTCATGCAAATTCTCCGGCTCTCAGATAAGCTTCAGTTTCTCAAAAGCCTTTTCCAGCCCGCTGTCCGTAACGGAGGGGCATACCATGGTGCTGATTTTTTTCAATTCCTCCGAACCGTTTTCCATACATACGCTGGTTCCTACGGTCCTGATCATTTCAAGATCATTCATACTGTCGCCGAAGCCTATGCTTTCGGCTGCCGGTTTGCCGAGATAATCGAGAATTTTTCTGACTCCCCGCCCTTTATCAAAAGCACGGTTTAAAAGTTCCCCGTTGACACATCCGTGCGCCGGCACATCCTGAATCACAAAACTGAAATCCTTTTCCAGAAGCTGTCTGCATTCTGTAAGCTGGGACGCCTCCGCTGCCATGATTACAATCTTATAGACAGGCTGACCCGCATACTTCTCCATGGGCTGAATATTCAGGTTTTCCGAAAGCGCTTTTCTCCACCTTTCGATTTCACTGTTTCCGCCTTCTGTGCCGTCAAGAAACTCCTTCAGATTCGCATCTCCAAAGGAACCGTCCCTGGCTTCGATCGTACAGAATACGCCGTTTTTATGGAGTGAACACAAAGCAGTATTAAGCTGCTCCTTTGTCATGGGACAGTCAAAAAGCACTTTTTCACCGCAGGTCACGTAGCCTCCGGCACAGGCTACCATCCCGTCAAAGCCATATTTCAGGAGCGGCTGCAGCATGTCCGGATTCCGGCCGGTGCACAGAAACAGCTTATGCCCGTTTTCCCTTGCCATTTTCATTGCACGGACCGCGCTGTCCGGCGGCGTATTGGTTCCTGCCACCGTAATTGTTCCGTCAATATCCAGAAATATGCATTTCCCCACATCAAACCTCCCTTCTTTCTGTTTTATCCTTTCGCTTTCTGCCTGCTCTCTCCTTTCTTTCTCCCGTTTCTGCCTGCTCAATGGAACGGCCGGCATCCGCTTATTTAAATCTGGTAATCAGCCAGGCAAATCCATAACCGGGAATCCCGACCGCTTTCGCCTCTCTGTCCTTCCCGGTCATCATATCCGTATAATCTTCCACTTCGTTAATCCAGGCCGTCTGATCCTGCTCCGAGAAATTAAAGAGCGCGATCATTTTTTCTCCCTGATAATACCTTCCTATGCCCAGCACATGGTCGTTCCATGTTTCCACGATCCAGGCATCAGCAGCACTTTCAAACACGGCATGCCTGCCGCGAAGTTTCTCCAGCTTTCCTAAAGTCCTGAAAATCCGGCCTTCCCGCGTATGAGGAGACTTTCTCTTTTTTGCTTCTTCCCAATTGAAATTCCCACGGTGGAGATATCTGGAATCATCCTGTTTCAGCGGATCATCATGGTAAGTATAATCATTCAGCTCTCCAATCTCGTCCCCGCTGTAGATAACCGGAATTCCGCTCTGCGTAAAAAGGAAGGCATGAAGCATTATGTCCAGATTCACTGCCTTTTCCAGTTTTTCTTCATCGTTCTCATATTCTGCAGCTTCAATCCCGCAGAGTGATGCGGTCGTTCCGCAGAGTCTCGCGTCGCCAAGCCGCGGATCATCATTATACAGTTCTCCTCGCGCGTCCGAGCCGTAGATGCGGCCGCGGAAATAATCATTCAGGAATTTCTTGTGAGCAACTTCCTCCACGCCGAACTGCCGCAGAAAAGCATAGTCCAGTCCCCAGCCGATATCGTCATGGCAGCGCAGATAATTCAGAAAAATATAGTCCTTCGGAAGCGCAAAAATCTGTCCCAGCTGATGCTTCATGAGCCGCACATCCTTTGTGGCCACCGTACTCCAGGTCGTAGCCATGGTAGTTACATTGTAAAGCATGTGGCATTCCGGTTTCCGGAGGGAACCGAAATAAGGAACCACCTTGGACGGTTCCATAACCACCTCACCGAGAAGCAGCGTGCCGGGGCACACAATTTCAGCAGCCATCCGCATGATCCGGACCAGCGTATGAACCTGCGGCAGATTCCGGCAGCTTGTCCCGAGTGTTTTCCAGATATACGGCACGGCATCCAGACGGATAACATCCACGCCGTGATTGCAGAGATAAAGCATGTTTGCGGTCATATCGTTAAAGACCGTCGGATTCGCATAATTCAAATCCCACTGGTACGGATAGAAGGTTGTCATGACCACCTTCTTTGCTTCCTCGCACCAGGTAAAATTGCCCGGTGCCGTCTGCGGGAAAACCTGCGGTACCGTCTTTTCAAATTCATTCGGAATGTTCCAGTTGTCAAAGAAAAAATAGCGGTCCTGGTATTCCTTTTCGCCCGCCCTGGCCCGTTTTGCCCATTCATGTTCCTCGCTCGTATGATTCATGACAAAATCCAGGCAGACACTCATCCCGTTCTTATGACAGTCGGAGGAAAGCGCGGAAAGATCCTCAATTGTTCCGAGCTCCGGCTGCACCCTGCGGAAATCCGAAACCGCATAGCCGCCGTCGGAACGTCCCTTTGCCACATCAAGCAGCGGCATGAGATGAAGATAATTAATGCCCGATTCCTTCAGATACGGAATATGGGAACGCACACCTTCCAGCGTGGTTCCGAAGCAGTTCGCATACATGAGCATGCCCAGCATTTCATTCCCGCGGTACCAGTCCGGCACCAGTTCTCTGGCTTCGTCCCATTCCTTTAACTCCGCGCTTCTTTTGCTGTAATATTCATACAGCATGCTGAGGAAATAATCGAAGGCATTTTCATCATTATGATACAGCTCTGCATACAGCCACTTCATCTCGTCATAATTCTTGCCGAGTCTTTCCTGAAAAGTCTGATCTGTTTTAAGGTCTCTGAACATATTTCCTCCCCGCAGCAGACATCCGATGCAGTTTAATTTAAAGAAATCAGTTACCAATATTATAATGATTTTTAAAAACAGGTTCAATAAAACAACGCTTTTTATTTCATGCCTGTTATTTCAGGGGCACCCGTTCTGATGCCGTTATACGATATTCAAAGGCATCATCAGAGATACCCGCGGGAAATTGAAAAATACATTTTGGGAAAATTATAATATACAACCGATATTCTTTAGTACATTTCACATGGCGGGAAGGGAATGGCATTTGCAGTTGTTCTGGAATATAATATGCTTACAGTGTCAAAAGTCATGCCACACGCCATGCCTGCATGGCAGTGGGGCATTGACTTTATGACACGCCCCTCATGAGGAAGTAATGGGGCAGGGGCCCCATGAATTCCGAATGAGGGACAGGATTGTGAGAGCCTCGAAGAGGCGAAACAATCCGTAAGCAAAATCGCAGCAGGATTGTGAGAGCCTCGAAGAGGCGAAACAAAATGTACCGATACAAAAGAGAATATAATGCTGTGTTTTCAAACGGAGGCCAGTCAATGAGAAACTTACTGAAAAGAACGTCAGCCGTTATTCTTTCCGTTGTGATGCTTGCCGGTACTTCCTACGCGGCAGACAAGGTGCCCGGGCAGAAATGGATTGATTCCGATGTGACCGGCAATGTGACAAAGGAAACACAGACCAGTCCCGCAGATGATTTTGCGCTGTATGTCAATAAAGACTGGGATGTTTCCTTTAACCCGGAAAATAACACCGGCAGTCAGATTCTCGAAATACGAAAAGCCGAAATGAAGAACCTGCTTTCAGAACTGATTAAGAGCGGAACGGGAACAGGCCATGACGAACAGCTGGTTTCGACTCTGTACAGGGTTGAAACGGATATGGCCGAAAGAAATGCCGCCGGCGTGGAACCGGTCAGAAAATATGTGGAAGATATCCGGAAAATCAGGTCTCTGGACGAACTGAATACCTTTATCTCCGACGAAGACAGTCAGTTCATTGCGGAGCCGTTCTTAAATACGGAGTCATATCCCGACCTTAAGGACAGCGCCAGAAAAATAATGTATCTGATTCCCGGCACGCTTTCTCTGTCGGATGCTGCTGAGTATTCGAGCATGACAGAGGCGGGTAAACGCACCAGAGACGCGGGTAAAGAGATGATGATCCGTTTTCTCCGGAAATTCGGTATTACGGAAGAAGAGGCAAAACAGTCATACGAAGCGATGTTTAAGCTGGAAACAAACCTTGCCTCGGCGGAAGTTCCGGTCAGGGAAATGCAGACTTATTTCTATGCTGGAACGGAAAGCTATCATCCCGTAGCGATAAGCGAACTTATGGCAGCAGGCTCCGCATATCCCATTGCGTCTGTCCTGAAACCGTATACGGATTCCGGAATAGAAATCTTCAATTTGTATGAACCGAAATGGCTGAGCCGGCTGAATGAACTGTATACGCAGGAAAACCTGGAGGCATGGAAAGGCATTCTCCTGTACCGGCTTATGATGAACAGCATAGGCTGCCTGGACCAGGACTGTCTGGATCTTTATGAACAGTATACGAATGCCGTAAATCTGACGAACCGGAAAACCAACGTAGAGGAAGAAGCCTATAAACTCTGTAATGAGCATCTGGACTGGGCTGTCGGAAAAATGTATTGCGATCAGTATATTTCACCGGAAGAAAAAGAAAAAGTGACGGGCATGATCAGAGAAATTATCGAAGTTTACAGGAAACGTCTGGAAAATTGCGACTGGATGAGCGAAGCAACGCGTGAAAAGGCAGTCGAAAAGCTGGATGGAATCAGGATCCATTCCGTTTACCCGGATGACTGGTCTCCGTACGCTTATAGAGGACTGGATTTCAAGAGCAAAGAAGAAGGCGGAAATTCATTTACGGATGTGATTGCCATTCAGAAATATAAAAAGGAAAAGGCAATCAGAGATACCGTTACGCCGCCGGAGGGAGATATCTGGGACGGCGCTCCTCAGGACCCTGATGCACATTATTCCCCAACGGGCAATTCCATCAATATCACAGCAGGTGTACTCGGAGACGCATTTTATGATCCCAATGCTTCGGAATCCGCAAACTGGGGCGGGATCGGTCAGGTGATCGGTCATGAGATCACGCATGCCTTTGATTCGGGCGGAAGCAATTATGACAGGGACGGCAACTTAAACAACTGGTGGACAGATGCGGACAGAGCAAAATTTACGGAAAAAGTTCAAAAAGTGATTGCGTATTACGATACCTTTGAGCCGCTGAAAGGTTACCGGGTGAACGGAATCATGACGCAGAAGGAAACCGTGGCGGATCTCGGCTCATTCTCCTGCCTGATGGAACTTGCAAAAACAAAACCGGATTTCAATTATCAGGAGTTTTTTGTGAATATTGCGAAGCTGTTCCGGATGCAGGCTTCACCGGCGGCTGAACAGGTTTGGATTCAGTCGAATTATCATCCGCCATACTATCTCAGAGTCAATGTAAACCTGTCCATGCTTCAGGAATTCCAGGATACCTACGGTGTCAGAGAATGGGACAATATGTACTGTGCACCGTCAGAGAGGCTTTCCGTGTGGTGATACGGCATTCAGTCCTGCAGCCTGTTTTTCAGGATTGCGTCTGACATTCGTTTAGCAGAAGTTTCTGCAAAATCAGTCAGCATGTTTCGCTACGGATTCCCGCCTGATTGTCTTAATTGTTTCGTCACACCACTGAACGACTGCCGCATCGGAAAGAATGCCCCTTCTGAGCACAGCATTGATATAAAGGTATCTCTCCTTCGATATTCCCCGGATGCCCTGTTCCAGTTCTTTCTGCATCTGCGTATATTTCTTCAGATTGTTTTTATGAGAATCCTTATAAGTATTCAGCATATGGATGACATTCTCCGGAGGCAGACTGCTTGAGAACATGATTTTCAGCATAAATTCCGAACGCACCGGCTGGGCCATTGTGTCCTCAAGCAGCCATAATCGCAGTTCCCGTTTCCCTTTTTCAGTGATTTTGTAAAGTTTCTTTTTATCATTTTCTTCCTGGGAAACAGTTTTGATCATACCGCTTTCCAGTAATTTCTTCAGGGTCGGATAAATATGGCCGAAATTCTCATTCCAAAATCCTGTCAGAACCTGATCGCTGTATTTTTTGATATCATATCCTGTGCCTGGACTGATATTCAGTATGCCCAATATCGCGTACATGGATTTATTTTTCAGTGCCATTCTGTAATTTCTCCTTATGTGTTTTAGTATATTCCTCAAGACTTAAGATCACACGGTCAAGGTCCGCACTGTTCCGCATTTCGCCGGAAAGTCTGCAGCAGTTTTCCTTATATTTGAAGTCTGTCAGCAGTGTTTCCGCTTTGGCTTTCAGAAGATCCGGTGTGATTTGACTCATTTCTTCTGACATGCCGAGTCCCATGGACTCTAAGCGTCTGGCAACCATATGCTGATCATTAACCAGAGGGAATGCCAGCATGGGAACGCCAAACCAGACGGCCTCATTTACGCTGTTGAATCCGGCATGTGTAATAAAAACATCCGTATGTTTCAATATACTCAACTGAGGAAGGAAACTCCTGACTGTAAAATTGGATGGAATTTCTCCCAGTTCCGATACCCGGCATTTATTTCCTGTCGACATAAAAACATGGTAATCCGTATCACGGAATGCCTGAATGCAGGTCCTGTAGAAATCCTTAAACGCGGTGTTAATACTTCCCAGTGAAATATATATCTGCTTCATTCCATTCGCTGCCGGTAAATCTTCTGCGGAACCCTCCTGTGCTCTGACAAGAGAAGGCCCGGCAAACAAGTATTCCGGCGCATGTATGGCCGCATCCCCATTGAAGCTTACGGTTGTATAAACAATATTCCGATCGCCCCTGCTGATAAAAATCTCCTCCATGGATGGTGCGGCAATATGATGCTCTTTGCAGATCCTGGCCAGTATTTCAAAGCAATGATCCAGCTGCGGATGGAATCCCGGTGCAAGCATTCTCTCCGGTACAGGCGTTTTACTCATTGCAAAAGAAGAATGTGAGCATATTACCGGAATATCGACGATTTTCTTCAGAAAACAGGCGCCTCCAAAATAGGAGTCGGCAATAATCATATCAAACGGACGGTCATGCAGCAGTGTCAGAATATCCGGCAGCAGAACTTCATCATAGGAAAGCATATATTCCATAAGCATATAAAAAGGATGCCGGTCAGTCGGCCGATAATTTTTCAGAAAGGACTCTATCCTGCTGCCATATCCGATCCAGACAGCACCGACATCCATAACCTGCTTTGAAAATTCCGCAGCACAGAAGTAACTTACCGTATGCCCTTTTTCCGTAAGTTTCCGCACCAGTCCAAGTGTTGGATTAATATGCCCGTACAGATTGGCATTGATAAACAGTACATTCATCTCCGGGTTCCTCTGTATATCACTGTGATATATTTTATTATATCAGAGTGATATACTCTGTCAAGATGAGTTTACGGAGCCCCGGAAGGGAAGAAATTTATCAGCATACGGAGAAAAGCTCCCGTCTCACAAGTTACACGCCTTAAGTGGTGAGTAACCTTGTGGAAGAATAACATGATAGCATCACTTATTCAGCTCAGAAATACCACTGCCACTCTGATCTGTATTTTTGAATAAAAAAAGATCGGTCATCATTTTTCTGACAACCGACCTTTCATTTGTTATTTGATTCTTCCGTTCAAAGAACAGTTTATTTAACCAGTATCCCATTTTTAAATACCATCTTCATTTTGATATTTTTATCAAAGACGCAGAAATCCGCATCGTAGCCCCTAACGATCCGACCTTTATGATCAGCAATGTGCATGACATTCGCCGGATTGGAAGTAATCATACGAATGCATTCCGACAAGGAAAGTCCCGCCTTCAGCATGGTTCTGACAAGTTGATCGCCTGTTGCTATGCTGCCGGCAAAATTTTTCCTGTCAGGCAGTTTTGCCACTCCATCCTCTATAATTACTTCCTGCCCATGTTCCTTCGAGCCCAGTATCGATTTGGTTCCTTCCTTTGAGCCGGCACAGCGCATGGAATCTGTTATCAGACAAATCTTGTCATGGCCTTTGCATTTGACGATCAGTTTTAACAGCTCAGCAGGCAGGTGACATCCGTCTGCAATGATTTCCACAGAAAGATCATCAATCAGGAATGCGCTTTCTACCACCCCGAGTATTCGATAAGCATTTTCTCTGTGCAGCAGAGAACATCCTGAATACAAATGTGTGACCAGACTGCAGCCATGTTCTACCGCCTTCACCACATCCTGATAATCAGCATTGCTGTGGCCAATTGCACTGACAATTCCTCTTCTTCTCAGTTCATCCGCAAATTCTAAAGCTCCGGCTAATTCCGGAGCAAACGACCATCGTGCTATGCAGTCCTTCCCTGCCTCCAGCAGAGGAAGGTAATATTCTGGCTGCGGTTTTTTCAGATAGGCAGGATCCTGTGCTCCGCATTGTTCCGGAGAAAAATAAGGTCCTTCCAGATGGATCCCCGGGAAATCCGGCAGAAGAATATTTTCTTTTTTGACGGTTTTAAACGCTTTAAGAACATTATATATTTCCCTGTCAGGGCAGGATGTAACTGTAGGGTACAGCGTTGTGGTCCCATGTCGAAGATGAAACTGCCCTGCCTTGATGAATGCTTCCTCTGTACCGTCATTATATTCATATCCATCTCCACCATGTGTATGAATATCAATAAAGCCCGGAGATATATAGCATCTTTTTGCATCATAGGATTCATCTGCTTCCGGCGGCAGGCCGGTAAAAGTCGAGACAATCTTTCCGTTTTCAAATAACACGCCCCCATTCAAGCACTGATAGGGCGTCACCAGACAACCGTTGTATATTGCCGTACGCATGTCAGTTTATTTTCTCCCTGTCCTTCAGGTAGACCGGATCTGTCATGGAAGCAGCGTCCTTATCAATAAAAAGATACCATTCAGGATGATCAAACAGTTTTGTGGATGGAATTTTATTCGTAATCTCTTTAGATGACAAAAGGTCATGAATAGCCTGTGCCTTTCTCTTGCCCGGCACACTGCTGACGATGGTCCCAGTCTGCAGGATCTGCCAGACCGTCATGGATATTGCTTCTGATGGGACATCGTCCACTGACTTGAACCATCCCTCCCCAACCTGCTGTCTTCTGCATTTTTCCGCAAGGCTGACTACAATGTACGCTTCCCGGGTATCAAAATCTGCCGGCGGATCATTAAACGCAACATGAGCATTTTCACCTATGCCTACCAGCGATACATCCACAGGTTCTGACCTTAATTCCTTTGTCAGTATTTCTATATTTTCATGAACATTACCTTCACCATTTACAAAAAAAGTCTTTCCAGGATGTACCACATTCACAAATCTCTCCTTCAGATATTTTCTGAAGCTTGCGTTGTGCGTTTCCGGCAATCCAACATATTCGTCAAGATGGAACATCGTGACTTTATTCCAGTCTATATCCGCCTGTGCCAAATATTTCAAGGTATCAAATTGAGAAGTCCCAGTTGACAGAACAATCCTTGCCTCTCCTTTTTCGGTTATTGCTGCGTTGATTTTTTTCGCAGCAAACTCTGCAGCTTTTCTGCCAAGCTCATCTGAATCCCTGCCGATAAAAATTTTCATTTCATCTTCCTCTCAGTTTTTTTTATAAAAAAGCAATAATAATTTTACTACCTTCAGTACTGCCGCTACATATCAATATCCTCAGAGCCTGTCAGTTTAAAGAACAGAAGCAGCGAAGCAATCATAGTAACGGTAAGAATAGTGGAAAGGGCTGCCGCTGTACCGTAACCGCCACGGTTAATCTCCTGGAAAATAGCAACCGACATCGTGGCCGTTTTACTGGTATATAACATCAATGTTGATGACAGTTCATTGATAATGGTAATCCAGCTGAGGATAGCACCCGAAACGATACCCGGTGCCATAAGCGGCATGGTTACTGCAAAAAATGTGTGCATGGACGCATAACCCAGGCTGAGTGACGCTTCTTCAATACTGGGGCTGATCTGCCGCAGGATGGCTGCGCTCGAACGGACGGTATATGGCATGCGTCGAATGACGTACGAAATAACAATAATGGCTATTGTACCGCTGAGTACCAGCGGACCTGCGTTATAACTCATAAGCAGAATGAGACCGAAAATCGTACCCGGAATGACATATGGAAACATGATGAGCACATCCAGTAAATTGGTAAAAACATTCTTTTTGCGCACCGTCAGGTAGGCAAAAAGCGTGCCAAAAATAACTACAATAATAATGGCCATAATGCTGAACCTGAAGGTATTGATAATGGCCGTCCTCGCCTTATTGAAGATGGTAATATAACTTCCGACGCCGTAACCAGGCGCCCACATGATGCCCTTCGTATTGCGGAAGGACAGGCCGATGATGTAGATCTGCGGCAATGTGGCTAAAAGTGTAATGACATAGACATACAGATGCGCGAAGAAATTTGCCACACCATGAAGCTTTTTGGGCTTTGGCGGATTGAGCATACTCATTGTGTAATTTTTACGGTTGGAAATCCACTTTTGAAGACTGAATACCAATGCCGCAACTACCATCATAATCATGGCAACAGCAGAAGCGAAAAATGCATTGCTGCCGGTTTCATTGATCCACTCGGTGTAAATAATTACAGGCAGTGTACTGTAACCTTCGCCGATAAGGCGAGGCGTGCCATAATCAGCGAACGCCCGCAAAAACACGATGGTTCCACCTGCAAGGATGGTAGGTGCCACCAGTGGCAGACTGACGGTAAGTATTTTTCGCATGCCATGGTAGCCCAGACTCTCCGCGGCTTCTCCAAGAGAGGCATCAACCTTTTTAAGGGCACCTTTCGTATACATATAAATGTACGGAAACAGCTTCAGAATAAATACCAGCAATATACCAGAAAATCCGTAAATGCTGGGTACCGTGATTCCGAAATGATCACTGAGATATTTTGTAAAGGAACCGCTGCGGCCGAACATCATGATCCAAGAATAGGCACCGATGAACGGCGGCGACAGCATAGAAATGACAACAAGCACATTAATAAGCTTTTTGAAGCGTATCTCAAATGTTGTTGTAATATAAGCAAGCGGCACACCGATCAAAATAACCGCAGCTGTTGCACACAAAACTACCTTAATACTGTTAAATAATGCATCGCGGTAATATGCACGGGAAAAAAATTTTACAAAGTTTTCCAGCGTAAAACCTTTTACATCACCTGACTGGAAAGCATAAATGACCATACGCCCCACAGGAATGATGAGGAACAGTCCAAAAAATATGAGCGAAATGATCGTTACGATGCTCCAAAAATCAAAGCGATACCCGCTGAAGGCGCCCCTTTTTTTAGAGAACATTGCTCCTTACTCCTTCCATGAGAGTTATCTCTGTATCCTTATCAAAAAGGTTAATGCGCTTTGCGTTGATATCGAGGTGTACCTTTTCACCGGGTGCATAGATACGCGCCGCGCTGTTCATATCGGATGACACCTCGATGAGTTCAGGCGCACCTGCATCGATAATATAGTTCACGTATTTGCCAAGGAACTGTTTTACCTTGACCATACCCTCAATACCTCTGCCTTCTTCATTTAAAATAAACTCTTCAGGCCGCACATACACAAGAATTTCCTGCCCCTTATGGACGGGCTTAACACCTTTGAGGATAATGGAGAAATTATTCTGTACACGCACAGTGATATTTTCGCCCACAGACTCAACGACACCGGATAACCGGTTGGAATGTCCGATAAAGTTCGCAACGAATGTATTGTACGGACGTGAATAGATGCGTTCAGGCGCTTCGATCTGTTGTATATCACCTTTACTTATGATGGCAATGCGGTCGGATATAGCCAGTGCCTCTTCCTGATCATGCGTAACGTAGACAGTAGTGATGCCTATGCGCTTCTGGATAGTATGGATAGCTTCGCGCATTTCCAGACGCAGTTTCGCATCCAGATTTGAGAGCGGCTCATCCATCAAAAGAACCTGTGGGCGTACCGCAATAGCACGGGCCAGCGCCACACGCTGCTGCTGGCCGCCGGACAGTTTGTCTGGAAAGCGGTCACGATACTGGGTTATCTGCACAACCTCCATAATCTCTTCCACGCGCTGGCGGATCTCATCCTTGGAAAGATGTTTGTTTTTCAGACCATATTCAATATTGCGGTAAACCGTCATATTCGGGAAAATCGCATAGTTCTGAAACACCATACCGAAACTCCGCTTATGTACGGGGATATTGTTAATGACTGTATCGTCGAACGCAATTGTTCCTTGTTCAATGCTGTTGAAACCGGCAATCATGCGTAAAAGCGTAGTTTTGCCACAGCCGGACGGCCCTAAAAGTGTGAACAACTCGCCGCCATTGATGTCAGCAGTCAATTTTTTGATAACGACATTGTCGTCATATTTTTTCATCACTTCTTTGATATGGATCGAAACAGCCATCGTAACCCTCCGTGATTGGAGAAGGGAACCTGCCGCACCCGCAGTGACAGGTTCCCCTTCCCTGATTTTATTCTAGGTACGGCAATTATTTCGTAACAAGATCCTGGAACTTTGTCTTGATGTTGCCAGAGTTGACATCTTTCGGATACGGCAGAGACTTAAGTTCAGACGTTGCAAGTCGGCCTTTTGTGGTCATCGGCACATCCGTGCGAGACGGACGTACAAAAATCTTGGATTCCATGGCAGTCTGACAGTCCTTGGATGTAACAAAATCAATAAACAGCTTGGCGTTGGCATTATTGGAACCGCCCTTGATTATGGCGATGTTGCTGGTACGCAGTGTAATGCCCTCTTTGGGATAGGCAACGGATACATCAGCTCCCTGCTGAATATAGTTGATCGCTTTGTCTTCATTGGTAAGACCAACCGCATATTCGCCAGCTACAACACCCTTATACACGTCAGATGAACCAGCTGCAATCTTTTTATTAAGGTTTGCAATGAACTTTTCAACATACGGCCATCCGCTGTCGATCTTTCCATCAGTGGATTTGGCAGCAAGCATATTGATGACTTCCTCGAGCGCAGAGCCGGAAGCACTTGGATCAGCAAAGGAGATCTGTCCTTTTAACGCCGGATTCAGAAGAGATTCCCAGCTGTCAACGGTAACGCCTGTCTTTTTGATGAGTGAATTGTTGATAATGAAAGCGTTCACATTAAGATAACAAGGCATATACAGGTAGTCAGACGGCACAAATTCCTTTACGAGTGCATCGACATTGGCGGTTTTGTACGGTTCAAGCGTTTTTTCAATACCGCGGTAGGTTGACTCACCGCCGCCCATCAGTACATCGCCCTGAGGATTTGCAGCCTCGGCCACGATTTTACTGGATAGTTCACCGGTCCCGGCGCTCACAACTTCCACTTTGATATCAGGATATTTTTTATTGAATTCGGCAACAATAAGTTCATACTCAGACGTGGAAGCAGAAGTATACAGAACCAGTGATTTTGTGGCCGGTTTTGCCGCTGCAGCTTTCGTTCCGGAAGCAGTGGTTGCGGCACTTGCTGCTGCAGCTTTCGTACTGGGAGCAGTGGTTGCGGCAGCTTTAGCAGCAGAAGCAGTAGTTGCTGCAACAGGCGCGGCGGCCTTGGATGTGCTCGGTGTTGCTGAACCGCCGCAGGCGGTCAGGCCCAGAGCCAATGCTGCTGCTAAAAAAACACTAATTGCTTTTTTCATAATTGATACCCTCCTTTAAAATTTGGTTTTGTATGACAGAAAGGGGTATTCCCTTTCAAAGAACTGCAAATTGCCGATAATCATTTCACAGTTTCCATGGCGGAGTACTGGGCAGACATGTGTTGAAACGCGCAATTTTTTCCTGCTCCTGCGTACCTGCATAGGAATCCTGCAGAAACAGCGCTGCCCCACCGTCAAGAAATTCCTTCCACGAGGCGATTTCGTCGCCTGGTCGGATTGGATAAAACACAGCACCATTCTGATGCGCAGCCTCAAGGTCTCCCGGTGCATCACCCACCATAAGCACATGATTCCGGGCATAATGGGGGGCCAATGCTGCGATGCACTCACTCTTGGTACCCTCCTCCTGCGAACACAAGACATGCACAAATTTCAGCAGATCGTGTTCCTCCCACTCCCGGCCGAGCGCATCTTTCGCTGTAGCGGAAACAACAGCAATATCCGCTTTCTCACTAAGGTACTGGATACTCTCATAAGCGCAGGGAAAAGGCGGAATGCCCTTGACCATTTCACGAATACGATTATTACAGTCAAGTGACCAGTCCAGTGTACGCCGTAGTACCGGATCACTGCTCTGTGCAAGAGAGGCATTGGTAAGAGCAGGACTGTTTGTCACCCATTCACGTAACGGACTAATGTCCGGCAGCACAAAATTATAGGCTTTAATATCATCCCAGTCGGCCAGCAGATCAAATGTTTTAACAAGATCTATAAATCGTGAACGTCCGCGGTCTCTGGAATACAGGTTTGAAAATTCCCATGCTCTGCGTGCATATTTTGAGATAGGCTGAAGACCAAAGAACTGGATCATAGCCGGGCAAAAACATTCCTTATGCTTGATCTCCATGGTATCGAACACACAGCCATCTGAATCTATGCATACGAGACGATTCTTTACCGGTTTGTAGCCTGAGAACAGTTCCTTCATTGCTCCTCCTGCAAAATACTATGCCTGCCGTCTCACGGTATAAATTTATCCAGTGCCTTAGCCAGACCGTCTTTATCAAAATCATCTGTGACATAGTCAGCTGCAGCTTTGACCCAGTCTGGTGCGTTACCAACGGCTACACCAATGCCTGCTGCCTTAATGGTAGGCACATCCAATCCGCTGTCACCGATGCAGAGTGTTTCAGCATAGGGGATACCCAGCTTTTTCAGCAATACATCCGTAGCCTTTTCCCGATCCTGCGTCTTGGGGAAAAACTGGATATTGGCTCCCGCCGGATCCGTCATGTGCACAAGATCACTTTCAAGTATCTGCTTGTGAATGGAAATCTGTTTATTAACGGGAATACCATAAATATTGACTTTTTCCATACCTATGCCGTGTGAAATAAAATAATCGGAAAATTTATCAACTCCGATCTGGCGTCCCAGTTCCATGAACCACACATGATGCGGCGGTACGGGATAATTCTCAAGATGATCTATGATTTCCTGCTCCATAAAAATTTTACCTACAGCAGCTATTTCCGAATAAATTTGCTGTCCCTCAAAGATCCGGCAAAGCAGGGCACTTTCCTCGGGTGTCCACACATCTTCATAAATAACTTCTCCCGTGACGCGATCCACAACACGGCTGCCACTGGATGTCACCAGATAACGAATGCGCGGCTCTGCTTCAATCTGAGGCGGCTGCATATTCTGCACGCGACCGGTACAAGGGATGACCTCCACGCCCTTGTCCATTGCACGGCGCAATGCTTTCATATTACGGATAGAAAGATAGACCTGGTCCTTCTGCAGGCTGGTACCATCGAAATCTAATAAGATTGCTCTGATATTCACTGCGTCGCTCCTTTGTTTTTTTTTAGTTTAACCTATTTAATAAATCGTGTCAATATAATAGTGATATAATTTTGAAACGTTTTAGTAAATGACATCCGCACTTGCCCAGTACCATAAATTATAGTATCTTTAGTATTGGTAAAAACGTTCCAATTCGAGGTAGCAAACTTTATGATCACAATAAAGGATATTGCAAAGGCAGCTGGCGTTTCCCCTGCCACCGTTTCCAATGTACTGAATAAACGCGATGGTGTAAGCTACGAAAAAATACGTCTGGTTGAAGATACAGCCCTGCGGATGGGCTATCATATTGACAAAAGTGCGAGTGCACTGCGTAAGGGCAGTACTAAGATTATTGCCCTGTTTTTGCCGACCATTTCCGAGGCATGCTACTGTGACCTTTACATGGGGGTGTTGCACGGGGCGGACGCGCGTGGTTTTTCCGTGCGCCTTTTTTTGACAGATGATATTCCTTATATGGAACGTAAAGCGCTTGCACAGGTACTCGCAGAAAGAATGCAGGGTATTCTGACTGTATCGTGCCTCAAGGACCACAGCAGGGAATACCAGGCAGCATTTGAACGCAATTTGCCGGTACTGTTTCTGGAGCGTTCTCCTGTCGCAGGCAATTTTCCGTGCTACTGCTTTGATATGGAGGAAGCAGCTGCATGTATCGCACGTCAAATCGGTCCGGACAAAAATGTCTGGGCCTTGCTGGAAAACCTGTGTTTTGCAAACCAAAGCACACTGCATACGGCATTATGTGCAAAAGCAGGGCTCGTCGAGTCACATTTTTTTGAAAACCTGCGTGGTGAACAGTCGAGTGCCGCTTATGAGTTACTGTCACATGCGCAACACCCCAGCTACCTGATTGCTGCGAACGAATTTCTGGCCGATCATCTGCAGCAAATGTATGCCCATGGGATATCAAGTGTGCCGTCCATAATAGCGCTAAGTTCTTTGCGACCCTCCCAGAATCCTTCGCGTTATAGCGTATTACTCAATTATCGGCTTATGGGGCACGACAGTGTCAATGCCATGATGGATCTGCTTGAGAATGGTCGTCCACTCGTGTCGCGTGTATTTCCGGTTGCAGGTTTCTGTGCGCCCTGTGTTATGCACAATATACCGCACTCGGCTGCGCCATTGCGGGTGCTGGTACACCGCACGCCGGCTGTAGAAGCGCTCGAACATCTCCTGCCTCTCTTTACACGCGAGACCGGAATTCAGGTCGAACTCAACATTGTGCATCTGAATACTTTTTTTGAAGAGATCCATTCATGCAACCATTGGGACGTTATGCGTTTCGATCCATCCAGTCTCTCCTATCTCGCGCCTCAACTCTGTATGCCGCTAGAACAGATCGACCCACAGGCTCAAAATCTATTTTCAGCTTTTCTGCCAAATTTACCGGACGACTTCTTCCGCGTGGGAAAAGTGCTGTATGCATTGCCGTTTGACATCAGTGCGCAGTTACTGTTTTATCAACGTTCACTGTTTGAAGATTTTGGACAACAGCAGGCTTTCAGCGAAGCAATACATAAAAAGCTGAAGATTCCGGCAACCTATGAGGATTTTGACACAGTCTGCCGCTTCTTTACCCGTCAGTTCCGTTCCGGCTCACCAACCCTTTATGGCAGTGCTCTGCCGCTCGGGCGTCCTTCGTCCATGGCCAGCGATTTCCTGCCGCGACTGCTCGCCAGCGATGGCATGGTCTACACCTGTGATGGCCGCCTTAATCTGATGAGCAAGACAGCGCTTAATACTTTAAAAGATTATTTGCGTTTTACCTCTTGCGCAAACTCCTACCCCATCAACAGCTGGGGCGAACTCGCGGCAAACTTTGTTCAAGGTCAGTATGCTTTGTCCATTCTGTTTCTGCACCATGCTTCACATTTTATTCGCTCACAGGCTGCAGAGAGCGGCGTGGAAATTGGCTGTTCGCCTGTACCTGGCGGTAAAAGTCTGCTCGGCGGTGGTTCGCTTGCAATTGGACGCGCTTCGGCTCAGCCGGAAGCAGCGTTCAAATTCATCCGTTGGGCAACAGGCCCGGAAATTGCACCTAAACTTGTCATGATGGGCGGTGTTTCAGCCTGCAGCTGTGTATACGAGCAGCGTGCTATTCTGGATACCTATCCCTGGCTGTCAAAACTGCCAGACGCTGTGCGTCTTGGTGTGCGTCGTCCAACACTTGCTTTCGGCAGCATTACCGCCAACAACCAACGTGAATTTGAATATCGGCTTGGTTCCAACATCATTGATGCAATCGCCGGACGTAAGACACCGCAGGAGGCTTTACGTGATACGCAGGACTATTTGGATTCTTCCTTCGCCGGCGTGTAAGCAATAGCTGTAGCATAAACGGAAATCCTTTATTCTGCTGTCAAGAGCAGCATTTTAGCGATGCCCGCATTGTACTGCACATTGAATATTCAGACAGAATAAAGGCTCGAGCGAGATTTTTATAAATCCCTTCGGGCCTTTATTGATATAGCTTTTTCGTTAAGTTAAAAATAAGAACTGCTTCTGAAAAGGGTGGGTACAGGGACTCGAACCCTGGATCTCCAGATCCACAATCTGGCGCGCTAACCAACTGCGCCACACCCACCATAGTACCGTGACTGGTCTCTCCACGGCTTAAAGGGTACTGCCGATATACGAATCCGGACTGCCGGAAAAGATATCGCGAGCCTGGGGGGATTCGAACCCCCGACCCACGGCTTAGAAGGCCGTTGCTCTATCCAGCTGAGCTACAGACTCGTAAAGCAGGTGATGGGAATCGAACCCACGTATCCAGCTTGGAAGGCTGGTGTTCTACCATTGAACCACACCTGCAAAACACAATGCCTTACTTTTATACCATATTTTTTCTGCCTTTACAAGCTGTTTTTACACGGCTTTTCCCGGGGCCCGCTGTACGGGCCCCTTCTGCTTAAAGCCAGAACAGCCGGAAGCCTGCCGTTCCCGTGTCATATGCCGGCTGTACGTACGGACGAAGCCGTACATTTTGTTTCGTTTTCAGCCCTGTGCTATTCAGGCATTTTCCGGATGTCTTCATTCAGACCGCGGTACGTCATGCCGATCACGATCAGCGAAGCGATAAAAGTCAGTATGTCCGAAACCGGCATGGAGTAGAGGACGCCGTTCAGTCCGAAATAAACCGGAAGAAGCAGAGCCAGTCCCACGCCGAAAACGACTTCCCTTAACATGGAGAGAAACGTGGATTCAAAAGCCCTGCCAAGAGACTGCAGGAATATAAAGGCTGCCTTATTCACGCATGCCATGATAATCATGCATAGATAGATTCTGAAGGAACGGACGGCAAAATCCGTATAATATGCACTCTCGTTCGCAGCTCCGAAAATTCCGATCAGCTGCTTCGGCAGACATTCGACAATAAAAAAGGCAACTGCGCCGGTGACCGCTTCCGCCGTCAGGATTTTCGTGAACAGTGTCTTCGTACGGTCAGGCCTTCCCGCTCCGGTGTTATAGCCGACTACGGGAATGCAGCCTGCTGCCATACCGACCACGATCGAGATGACAATCTGGAAAAATTTCATTACGATTCCGATTACCGCCATGGGGATCTGCGCATACTCTTCCATGCCGAATACAGGATCCGACGCTCCGTATTTTCTCACCATGTTGTTCACGGCCGCCATGGCAGCGACCAGCGAAATCTGGGAAAGGAAGCTGCACATCCCGAGCGGCAGAAATTTCCGGATTACCTCCATGTCAGGCCGGAAATGTTCTTTTTTCAGATTGACTGTCTTCATGTGCGTGAGGTAAAGAACGGAAAGCACGGCAGTTAAGATCTGACCGAGAGAGGTCGCGACGGCGGCTCCGGTCATGCCCATATGCATCGGAAATATCATGACCGGGTCCAGAATGATATTCAGGACCGCACCCGAAAGCGTCGATACCATTGCAAACCGCGGACTGCCGTCCGAACGGATAACCGGGTTCATGGCCTGTCCGAACACGTAAAACGGTATACCGGCGGTAATCCACAGAAAATATTCTTTGGAGAGACGGAATGTCTCCTCGTTTACTCTGCCGCCGAAGCCCGTAAGAAGACTGTCGCAGAAGATAAAATAAAACAGCATGATCACAATCCCGGAAAATGCGGAAAGAACGATTGCGCTCCCGACCGCTTTCTCCGCATTTTCCTTTTTCCCCATTCCGAGGCTGATGCTGACGAACGCACAGCACCCGTCTCCGATCAGCACGGCTACCGCAAGCGCGACTACCGTAAGCGGAAACACGACCGTGTTGGCTGCATTGCCGTAGGAACCCAGATACTGCGCGTTGGATATGAACAGCTGATCCACGATATTATAAAGCGCACCCACCAGCAGCGAAATAATGCACGGAATGCTGTACCGGCGCATCAGCTTTCCCAGCGGTTCCTCTTCCAGAAATTTGTTGTTCTTCATCGATATTGCTTTTTCCATAATTTTGACTTCTCCTTTTCAGTCCGGGACACACAAAAAAACGAGCCTGTTCATCAACCGGATTTACGTGATAAACACAACTCGTTGCCTGTTTGTTTCCTGTTCAGTTGCTGATTATTCTATCACCTTTTTTTCTCCGATGTAAGCGGAATTTTGATTTTCTCAGGTTTTCCTTACATTCCGGGCCTCAAAATGGTAAAATAAAGATATTCGGAGGCAAATACATGTACAAAAAAAATGATCTTGTCGTCTATGAAAATTCCGGCGTCTGCAGGATTGACGATATCCGTGACGTGGATTTCGCGGATGAGAAGAAAAAGAAATATTATATCCTGCATCCCTTGAGCGGCGGCGGGACCATTTACACGCCTGTCGATAACACGAGGGTCAGCATGCGGTCCGTCATTTCCAAGAAGGAAGCTCTGGATATCATTGACAAGATTCCGGCCACCAAGCTGAAATCTTTCGACGGCATGCGCACGATTGACCTCGAGGCGAAATACAAGGAGTGCATGAAGACCCATGACTGTTCGGATCTTCTGTGCCTGGAAATGTCCATTTATTCCAAATGCAGGACCGCCAGACGCACCGGAAAAAAGGTAAGCGATCTGGACGACCGGTATTTTAAGCGCCTTCAGGATCTGATCAACGGCGAGCTGAGCGTGGCGCTCGACATTCCGAAAGAATCCGTAACGGATTTCATTGCGGAAAAAATGGGGGAACCGAAGAGCCGCGGCAAGAAGAAAACGGCTGAGTAAACCGGGTTTTTGTCCTGGTCTGCAGTTTAGTCTGTAACTTAATCTGCAACTTAGTCTGCAAAAACAGAAGAATCATCGGCTACGGAGCGATGCTCCTATGCGCCGATGATTCTTCTTTTTTGCAGTACCGGATAAAACCCGATAAACCGGACTGACTGCCTCAGTTTCTGCTTATGCCGTGTGTTCGGTTCCGAGGAAGCCGAGTTCCTCCGCATACGGACGCATTCCTTCTATGCATATTTCAGCAACGTCCTTGACTTCCATGCCCAGCATCCCGCAGCCTTTTTTTATCAGTTCGCGGTTGCATTTTGCCGCAAAGCGCTTGTCTTTGAATTTCTTCATAAAGCTGGAAATTTCCAGATCCGTGATTCCGTTCGGGCGCATTCTCGCGCAGGCTCCTATGATTCCCGTGAGCTCGTCTACCGTATAAAGACTCTTCTCACAGTTCGTCAGAGGCTCCACGTCCGAACAGATTCCCCACCCGTGCGCCATGATCGCACGGACTTCCTCTTTTGTAAGTCCCGCATCCAGAAGCGGCTGCTCCGTATGTTTCAGATGCTCTTCCGGATATTTTTCATAATCATAGTCATGCAGGTACCCGATGGCTTTCCAGTGCTCTTCATCCTCTCCGAAGTGTTTTGCCATGGCCCCCATTGCCGCCATGACGCTCTCCGCATGCACGATCAGATGCGGTTCGTGTACCATTGTCGCGTTCAGTTCCTTTGCTCTTTCCAGTGTCAGCATGTCCTGTTCCTCCTGAGTCTTCAGATATTTATCTGTATTATACTCCCGATCTGTTTTTTGGGAACAGCGGTCAATTGTTAACCTTTTAAAAATTTATGGTTGACATTTCCCGTCTGCCGCGTATACTGACAGAAAAAGCCACAGGGGGAAAACAAATGAAAACAAACAAACTGACAACGACAGATCTCGCAGAAATCGGCATGTCCGCGGCGGTCGCGGCTGTATTATCCCAGGTTTCCGTTCCGACGCCTTCCGGCGTCCCGCTGACGGCCCAGACCTTTGCGGTCGCTCTGATCGGCACTGTCCTGGGATGGAAAAAAGGTTTTATGGCAATGCTTGTCTACACCGTGCTCGGTCTCGCAGGGGTTCCGGTCTTTGCGGGATTCCAGGGAGGCTTTCATGTGATTGCCGGATATGCCGGCGGCTTTATCTGGGGATTTTTATTTCTTGCAGCGCTCTGCGGAAAAGGTTCCGTCATGAAGGGGAAAATTGCCGGCATTTTAACCGGTATGGCAGGTCTTGTGATCTGTCATCTGCTCGGCATGCTTCAGTTCGCCGTGCTCTCCGGCAATTCACTTTCGAAGGCATTTCTCCTGGTGAGTGCCCCTTATCTCATCAAGGATATTCTCTCCGTCGTATTTGCTTTCTATGCCGGAAAACTTATCCGGAAACAAATGCGGAAAACCGTTCATCAGTCATGACCGGCTTCCTGCATCTCATTTTCAGGTAAATTATGTTAAACACACTTCCGGATCACCGGCTGTACCCCGACTTTGCGGTTCAGAATAATTCCCGGTTGCATTCCGTCATATCCATGTGAATCAGTGTTTCCACTTCCCGGAACAGTTCCTTCTGATGCATGCCGGCCCCGAGAATCAGTTCTTTCTTCGGTACGACCAGCGCAAATACTTCCCGTCCGTTGCCTGCTTCCGCGGAAGAAACGGCTTCTCCGGTTTCGGCATCCAGCGTACAGATCAGATCCGGGAACGTGGCAATCCGCTTTCCGTTTTCTTCGATTGCCATATACTCATTCCAGAACGTATAATCGATCTTTCTCTTTCCGTCGGTCACGGAAAGAGAACCGATATCATACCCGCCTTCCATCTTCAGAGAATAGCCTTCTATGATTCCCTTCAGCAGAACTTCCGCATGCATTTCCTTCACAAGCCGGTTGACGAACTCCGTTCCGTTCCCGCTTTCCCGGAATATCTTTCCTATGGCCAGCGCCTGTCTGATCGCGCCGACTGCCGCATTTTTCCTGAGATACTCTGCGGTAACCGGATTCCGCACAACGCCGACCATGCCGCCGTCGGCCACTGCACTCTGGCGGATGATATGCGACACGGGATTCAGCGCGCCGCGCGCAATGGTTTCGACATAACGGGCTCCCTCGCCTCCGCAGGAAGACTGTATGGTAACGTAGTCCGGGAGAAGGTTCAGTCCCATGCTTCCCATGGTTCCGGTCGGATGCGCTCTTCCGTTACTCGGCGCATCAATGATCGGAATGCCGGTAAGCGCGGAAAGAATCCAGCCGTTGGCCGTCGAAATGGCACCGTTTTCGCAGGAAGTAAAACCTGCCGTTTTCTTCCCGCATGCAAACTCAAAATTCTGAAAAGCAGTCAGCCAGTGCTTCGAAGTCAGATGAATATCTTTAGCCGACGGCGCTCCGAGTGTTGACACATTTGCCACGATGTCGTCCGGTTTCAGTTCCGAAGCATCGAGCATTGTAATTTCCTTCGTGTGCGCGAACGTCTCCTCAAGGGCTTCCTTTCCGGCAGTCAGCGTTCCGCCTCCGCCTCCGCCCAGCAGCAGTCCGCCCATCAGGGCCTGTTCGCACAGGTCTTTCGTCAGTTTCATCATAAATTTCGTTCCTCCGGATTTCTTCGTTTTGGCAAATCTCAAAAGCCGTGCCGGACAGCCTCATAAAAGGCAAACAGGCCTTCCGCCAGCACAGGATCAATCACCGGAATTCCCGTTACGCGTTCGATCTCTCCGGCAATTCCGATTGTCGTAAGGCCGGTGCACCCGAGTGCGATCACGCCCGCACCCTTTTCCCTTATCTTTTTTGCACACGACAGACAGCTTGCTCTTCCCGCATCCGTCATCAGATCGAGCGTACTGTGCACGCCTTCCGGTCTCGCCACATCCACTAGCTTGTCTTGCACCATTCTCAAATAGGCTTTCGGCGCATAGTCCGTAATCCCGAGAAGACCTATCCTGTCACTGTACCGGAGGGCAATCGCTGCCGTTGTTTCGCCACCTCCGGTAACCGGGATACCGGGAAGCGCCTCTCTGATTTCCTTCACTCCCGGGTCATCCGCACAGCTTACGATAATCATATCCATGTCCCGGAAACTTTCCGCGAGCTCCACGATCTTCGGTACTGCTTTTTCTTCCAGCTCCCTGCTGTGGATTCCCTCCCACTGATCAGGAATGCAGCGGCTTGTCACCTCTATGCCCGGAAAATGATCCATGATGACTTTCCCATGCATATCGATGAAATTCTGATCCCCGGAAGTCAGGACACGGATCAGTCCGACTCTGAACTTTCTCTGCTGTTCCATATCGTCCTCCTTCTGCAGAGCTGCATACATTTTTATTCGGACAGACGGATGATTGTCAGGTCTGAAAAACACCTTCCTTGATGATCAGCCTGTCATCCAGATAAAGCGTCGGCTTCAGAACAATGCCGTCCATATGGCAGTCGGCCTTGTTGGTTCCGCCGAAGGAAGCATTGGTCCCGAAAGCAACATGAACGGTTCCGTATACCTTTTCATCTTCTAGTATAATGCCGTTCAGAACAGCCGCCCTGTTGGTACCGATTCCGAGTTCCGCCACGGTACGGTTGTTGTCGTTCTTCAGAAGAATATCCAGTTTTTCCTTTCTGTCTCCGGAAATGCTCTGCAGTTTTCCGCCTCTGATCACGAACTTCAGCGGCGAAGCAAGTTTCCCGATTCCCACCATGGATCCGTCCACCAGGAGTTCTCCGTCCGCTCCGTTTTCCAGCGGTGCTATATAAGCTTCTCCGGAAGGAAGATTTCCGCACTGCCCTGCTTCCCGGTATACGCCGGGACTCGGGATTCCCTTCCGCCCTTCCAGATTCAGCTTCAGCGTGCAGTCATCCTTTATGATCGTCGCCGATTTAGCCGCAGTCAGAAGCTCTGTCATCTTTTCCGTGAGTGTCTTCACTTCATCATAATCCGCCGTCATGGCGCCTCTGGAAAACATTTCCTCGGTAATGCCGGGCATGGTTGCGATCCTCGTTCCCGTCTTCTGCGCTTCGATTTTTGCATTTGTATGGGTAAGAGACTGCGCCGTCGGACAGATCACGACATCGGCCGCCTTCATGGCTTCCGCAACCGTGCGCGGCGGCTCTTCTCCGGAAAGCTGCCTTTCCTTCATGACCAGAAGAAGCGCTTCGCAGCCGAGTTCCTTCGCTCCTTCATAAAGAGCCGTTCCGATTTTAATGCGGCTGTCATCCGTAATAATCAGCACATCTTCTTCCGGCTTCACACCCATGCAGGAAGCAATCACATTTTTGGCAATTTCCTTCAGTTCCATTTTCTTCTCCTTCAGATATCCGTAATTTCCGAGACGACGCGTGCCAGCAGCGTCCGCGGAAGAACGACTGGTTTTCCGGTTTTCTCCGCAAACATTTCCTTCATCTTCTGTGTGAATCCGATGCAGTCCAGTACGACGGTGTCCACATCATCCATGGTACGGATCTTCTCCGCCGTTTCCACAAGCTTATCCCATTCTCCGTAGGGCGAGGCGGCAATGCTGACGCAGTTCCTTACAAAACCGCTCCACTTTCTGCTGTTCTGTTCCAGCTGCAGCGTCAGCGGCGTTACCGCGGCAATGCTGGATTCTCTGCTGATCAGCGGCACGACTCTGTGAAGTACATCCCGCGGAAATACCATGGGAACATGCGAAGTGAGCGAGGCCGGAAAATCTCCCGTGCAGAATACCATAATCAGCTTCACGCCCTCTTTTTCCAGTTCGTCTATTCCCTTCTGAAGATTTCCCAGAATAAAACGCTCTGCAAACGTAACGGACGAACCGTCTCTGAGACGGGAAATCAGAACATAATCATCCTTTCCGGGTTTGAACGTTTCGATCTCTTCGCGCGTAAATCCGTCCAGACCGCCGCGCTCGATAAGTTCGATCTTCCCGTTGAAAATACGCATGATGTCACACGTCACATCCACTCTCGGAGCCTGTCCGATCGTAATCGCACCGATTTTCATCCGATTCCTCCTTTCAGGATCTTCCCTTTACTGTTTCCCGAGCGTCTGAAGTTCCGCCATGCTCCCGTACAGCTTCTGGAGACGGGCAAATTCTTCCGCATTGTAAAACGACGTTTCCCCGCGTCCGAATGACTTTGCCACTTCCAGCATGAACCTCGCTGCCTCTTCCACATCCACAAAGTGACTCGCGCCTGTTGCGCATCCGGGTACTGCCGTTTCCGTGGTAATCGCCACGCCGACCACCGGTGCATCCGTTGCCGTACAGGGCTGAAGAACGCTGTTCAGATGATATACGTCATTTCCGTAAGGTGTGATATCCTGCATGCTCAGCGGAAATACGTAGGGAAGTTTTCCGGTGGTACGCTGCATCACATCCAGAAGATCTTCGGAAACCGGAAGAATCCATCCCTGTTTTACCGTATTGGAAATTGCGAACCCTCTCGTATTGATGACGCGGTTTCCCTTCGTGGTATCCACCGTAAGAATGGCATCCAGATCCGGGCTTACCTCTTCCCTGTTCACCTGCGACATTTCCACCGGCGATCCCATGAACGGGACCGGCTTATGCGGAGCCGTCGGCGCATGCGGGCAGATCTGCGTGGAAACAAATACGTCTCCATCCAGAAAATCTCCCTTTTTCTGCATATCCAGAAGCTTCGATGCCACAGAAAGCGCACACAGCGCACCGTCGCCGTCTGAAACAAATCCGATCATTTCCGGACGCGCGCCTATGCCGCCGAGACGTCCCAGGATACCGGTTGTCGGTGCGGCCCCGCCCTTCGCTTTTCCGTTTTTCCCGGGAATCCTTACTTTGACCATGTCCGTGCTCCCCTGCGGACCCGTAAGAGGATAGACTTCTACATTCGCCTCTGCATTTACCGTCTGAAGATAATTCTTTACCGCTTCTCCGTTTACCGTACTGCTGTCAAGGACATCAAACAATTCGATCACCTGTTTAATAAGCATAAGATCACCTCCATATATATTCTCTGTATTGAATAATAATACTTCATTGCCGTTGCAAAATCAATGTCGTCCATTTTCCTCCCTTCTAATTGATTTTTTAAAAATGTCAGTTTCGATTTACGTGTTGCAGAGATCTGTTCCATACGTTATAATTATTCATATATTTTGAAACCAATGTCAGTCTCAGTCTATCGTTTAGGAGGGAAACAGTATGGACAATGAAGAATTGTTAAAAGAGCAACAGAAGATCAATGCCGCCGAACACCCCAAAGCATGGGATCCGGCGGTTATGGTTCTGGCGGTTCCGCTCTGTGTCGTCGGCGCCATCATCGGCCTTGAACTGATCGTACGGACCGGTGTCACGCCGAACTCATCCATTATCGGCGCTTTGTTTGCAATCCTGCTTTCACGCATTCCGCTTGCATTCACGCAGAAGTACCGAAGCCTTCACCGCCAGAACCTGCTGCAGACTTCCATTTCGGCCGCAACATTTGCCGCAGCGAACTGCATGATCCTGCCCATCGGCATTCCGGTTATCATGGGACGCTCCGACCTCATGTTTCCCATGCTGATCGGCGTCACGCTTGCCACCGCTATCGATGCCACAATTCTCTACCGCTGCTTCGGTTCGGAAATGTTCCCGGCTGAAGGCGCATGGCCGCCGGGAGTTGCCTGCGCGGAATCCATGATGGCGGTCGTCGAAAAAGGCCGGAAAGCGCTTCTGCTGATTGTCGGTATCGCGATCGGCTGGGTCGGAAAAATTTTCGGTATTCCCACGGATCTGCTCGGTGTGTCATGGTTCGGCGATGTGGGCGCCATGGTCGCGCTTGCACTCGGCTCTCTCGTGATCGGGGTTTTCAAGGTCAACGGGTTTTCATTCTCCATTTTGAACATGCCTTTTAATTTCATCACGAATGCATTCGGAACCGGTTTCAAATATACCGACTACACGGCGCTGAATTATATGCCGCACGGTGTCATGATCGGAGCCGGTGTTATTTCCCTGGTCCAATGCGGAATTTCCCTTTTTAAAAAGACCAAGAATGAAAAAGTCGACGCCAAAATCACGGTTTCCAGCAAGTCGATGAAGCGCACGCTCGGAAACGGATATATTGCTTATCTCGTGGTGGCGCTGCTTCTTGCGATTGTATGCGGCCTGCTTTCCGAAATGACTCCCGTACAGTTTGTCATATGGCTCATTTTCGCCGCGATTGCCGCAGAAGCGTCGGAACTGATCGTCGGCGTCTCCGCCATGTACTCCGGATGGTTCCCGGGTTTCGCAACCGCTCTGATTTTCCTGATCATCGGTATGCTGATGGGATTCCCGGCTCTTTCTCTCGGAATTCTCGTCGGCTTTACGGCAGCTACAGGCCCCTGCTTCTCAGATATGGCTTATGATCTGAAATGCGGTTTCATTCTCCGCGGAAACGGCGCAAATCCCGAGCTTGAAAAAGAAGGGCGCAAACAGCAGTTCATCGCGGAGCAGATGGGATTTGTGATTGCATTTATCATGGTTGCCATATTCGCGAACAAATACTTCGGACAGGGACTCTTTGTTGCGGTTTCCAAGACCTTTGTCACGACGATTGATGCCGGCACAAAGGGTGAAGTTGCAAAATGGCTTCTGATCTGGTCCATCCCCGGAGCGCTCATCCAGCTTTTCGGCGGCAAGCATCAGCTCGGTATTCTGTTTGCCACGGGTCTTCTGGTCGGAAATATCATCAATGGTCTCACCATTCTTCTCGGTATTCTGATCCGCGTCATTGCGGTGCGTTCCAACAAGGAAAATATCCAGATTCTGAACATCATGGGTGCCGGTGCCCTTGCAGGCGCAGCCATCTACAGTTTCTTCACTGCAACGCTTGGTTTGTTCGGTAAGAAGAAATAATAATTATACAGATTTGCGCTTATGCCGGACCGGTTCACGCAAAAGAACCGGCCCGGTTTTTTATATATATTCAGTAAACGCGCCGCTTGTGCCCGGACGGGTACTGGCACGTTTAACTGAATACGGCGGCGGTAATGAGAAACAAAAGCGGAATGGTTACCAGGCTCAGAAGCGTGGTCAGGAATACGGCTGAAGCAGCATAGTCCTCATCAAGACGATACTGCTGCGCGATCATGCAGCTGGTCGTCATCGAAGGCGCTCCGGCCGTCAGCATCAGGACTATGCTTTCCGTCCGCGGAATAAAACGCGAGGAAACAATGCAGATCAGTGCCGGAAGGACAAGCATTTTAAACAGGACGATCAGGAATGCCTTCCCGACCATGGAAGAATTTCCTTTTTTCATGAAGCACATGGCACATCCGACATAAATCAGGCCCATGCTGGAACAAACGCCCCCGATGTCTGTGATAACGCTTAAGACCGGAGAAGGTACGGTTAAATGAAACGAATTCAGGATCAGTGCCAGCATAATCGATACAAAAATCGGATTGATAAGGCGTCCTAAAATCACCCCCAAACCGGATTTTCCTTTCTCTTCTGTTCCGTGCGTGAAAAGGGCAAGTCCGAGCGTCCACACCATGATCGTATCTACGGCATTCAGAACCGGAATATACTGCTGTCCGCTGTCGGGACCGAATAGCGCCATGATCAGCGGAATGACGATAAAGCCGAAGTTGCCACCCACCATGCATCCCTCATGCACGTTGGACAGAGGACGTTTCATTCTGCACAGAAAGACGCACAGGATACCGGCTCCCGCCTGCAGAAAATAGTCGGCAATCTGCCAAAGCACTACCCTTCGGTAACTTACAAGATCAGCAAAGGAAGTCCCTCTCTGAAACAAAAGCGACATCACAAGGCAGGGAAGAGCAACCCTGATAAGAAATGCGCTGAGCGTGGGCAGCCCTTCCTTTTTTACGACTCCTGCTTTGGAAATCAGATAACCTGTCGCGATCAGAAGCAGGAATCCAAACAATTTCGGCAAAATGATGATAAAATAATCCATGTATATATTTTACACCCTGAACCCGTTCTGCAGTATTCTTTTCGGAGGTAAATCATGGAATTTTCAGATGTACTGAAAAAGAGGAAAAGCATCCGCAGCTTTACCGGAGAAAAAGTTCCGGACGATATGCTGAGGGAACTGGTCGAGGCAGGTTGTCTCGCACCTTCAGCCAGCAATCTGGAAGCATGGCGCTTCTTTGTTGCCACGGATCCCGCTCTCGTTCATAAGATCGATGTCTTCAGTCCCGGGTTAAGCGGAAACCCTCCGGCAATCATTGCCATTGCGAGCGATATGAAAGAGGTGGAAAAACGGGGCAGTGAAAACAGCATCAGATACGGCTGCCTGATGGACGCCGCAATGGCTGCCGAAAACATCATGCTGAAAGCGACCGATCTGGGACTCGGAACCTGCGCCATCAAAAGCTATAACGATGCCGCCGTCCGGAAAATCCTGAATCTGCCTGAATGGATGCGCCTTGAAATTCTGATTACCGTCGGATACCCGTGCGGAAATGCCCGCTCGCCGGAACACAGGAGTGCGGATAAAGTCATGGTTCTCAACACCTGGGAGGAAGGCAGACTATGAAGGACACAGAGCTAACGGAACTGCTTATCTTCATGATAACCAGCGCAGCCGGTCTGACCAGTGAGCCTGCATCCTACGGACCGCTGCGTCTGGTCGACTCATCGCGGCGTCTTGCTGCCATCCTTCTTAAGGACCATCCGGATTCCGAAGTACTCCGCAAACTGGTCCGGATCATCGATGACGGAAGAAATAAATCCATGTCCGACCCTGAAGGATTTGTAAAAATGCTTACGGAACTGTGCGAAACATCCGTAGATCTCCTGGACAACGAAATCCGTTAAAAGGAAAACTGCATACGCCTTTATATCCGGGTCAGAGTACCGGCATTGCTCTGATCCTTGTATTCTTATAAAATCATTCCGTAAAAGGACAGACCTATGGAAAACTGGAAAGCATTCTTAAAGAGAAAAAACGTAATCATCTCCGCAAAGCGGTACGGCATCGACGCCATGAGCGCAATGGCGCAGGGACTGTTCGCAAGTCTTCTGATCGGCACCATTCTGAAAACGCTCGGGACACAGCTCGGTTCGGAATTCTTAATCAAAGCCGGCGGATATGCCGCCGCGGTCGCCGGACCCGCCATGGCTGCCAGCATCGGATGGGCGCTCGGCTGTCCTCCGCTTGTTCTGTTCAGTCTGATCGCAGTCGGGGCCTCCGCGAATGAACTCGGCGGTGCGGGCGGACCGCTGGCTGTCTACTTCGTCGTCATCTTCGCCGCCGAAGCCGGAAAGCTCGTCAGTAAGGAAACCAAAGTGGACATCATCGTTACGCCTGCCGTTACGGTTCTGATCGGTGTCCTTTTAAGCATGCTGCTGGCGCCCGCGATCGGCAGTGCCGCAAGCTTTGTCGGTCAGATGATCATGTGGGCCACGGAACTGCAGCCGTTTTTCATGGGCATGGCTGTTTCCGTTCTGGTGGGCATTGCGCTCACGCTTCCCATCTCTTCCGCTGCAATCTGTGCGGCACTCGGACTCACCGGTCTGGCCGGCGGTGCCGCGGTTGCCGGATGTTCCGCTCAGATGGTCGGTTTTGCCGTTTTAAGCTTCGGCGATAACGGCGTTGGCGGTCTGGTAAGCCAGGGACTCGGGACCTCCATGCTGCAGATGCCGAACATCCTGAAGAAGCCGGTCGTATGGCTTCCCGCTACCATTGCTTCCGCCATCACCGGTCCCCTTGCCACCTGCCTTTTTCATCTCGAGATGAACGGGCCCGCCGTATCCAGCGGCATGGGCACCTGCGGTCTGGTCGGACAGATCGGCGTCTATACCGGCTGGATAAATGCGGTCTCCGCCGGTACGAAACCGGCTGTCACAATATCTGACTGGGCAGGACTCATCCTGATCAGCTTTATTCTGCCGGCTCTTCTCACCGGACTCATCGGCATGTTTTTCCGCAGAAAGAAATGGATCGTGCCGGGTGATTTAAAACTCCTGTAAAAGTCTCTTTCGAAACCATGTTTTTTATTCCGATATTTCTTGACTTCTGCTCCCGGATATTATATGCTTCTCTCCGTTCATATTTTTTGCCGGAAGCTGAAAATCTGAACGGTATCTTTTTTTGATGGTCTGCGGCTGTCCGGCGGAATAGAGGGTCGGCATGCTTTCAGCTTCACAGTTTGATATTCTGAATACCATATACAAAAACAGTTCTGTCCGTTTTTCGCAGCGTGACTTAAGCAGGAAAACCGGGATGTCTCTCGGAAAGATCAACGCCTGCGTCACTGCAATGCGGGAAGAAGGTTTTTTAACCGCTGCGCTTTCCATTACCGGAAAAGGCTTTGCGGCACTGAAGCCGTACAAGGTCGACAATGCGGTGATCATGGCCGCAGGCATGAGTACGCGTTTTGCGCCGCTCTCCTATGAAAAGCCGAAGGCTCTGCTCGAAGTAAAGGGTGAAATTTTAATAGAGCGTGAAATCCGGCAGCTTAAGGAAGCCGGGATAAACGATATTACGGTCGTCGTCGGCTACATGAAGGAAAAGCTTTTCTATCTTGCGGATAAATTCAATGTCAATATCGTCGTCAATGAAGATTACTACCGCTATAACAATCCTTCCTCTCTGATTCTCGTCCTGGATAAGCTGAAGAATACCTATGTGTGTTCCTCCGATGATTATTTCTCCGAAAATGTTTTCGAAACCTATGTCTATCGTCCTTACTATTCTGCCGTCTACTCGGCAGGAAAGACGGATGAATACTGTCTGAAGACGAACCGGTCCGGACTGATCACCGGCGTCACGATCGGCGGAGCGGATTCCTGGTACATGCTCGGACACGTATATTTTTCCAGAGAATTCAGCAGCGCATTCAGCCGCATTCTGAAGAAGGAATATGAATCGCCGGAAACAAAATCCCAGCTCTGGGAAAGTCTTTACATGAGGCATTTAAGCGAGCTGAAGCTCTACATCCGCAAATATGACTCCGACAGGATCGCCGAATTCGATTCGCTGGATGAACTCAGGGCCTTTGATACCAACTATATCAGAAATGTGAACTCCCGCATTTTCACGAACATTGAAAGTGTTCTGAAATGCAGCGACAGCGATATCACCGATATCCATCCGATCAAGACCGGACTCACCAACGTCTCCTTCTACTTCAGCTGCAAAGGAATCAAATACGTGTACCGCCATCCGGGCGTCGGTACGGAAGTCTACATCAACCGGAAGAGTGAGGCAGCCTCCATGAAAATTGCGAAGGAACTCGGTCTCGACGACACCTTCATTTTCATGGATTCGAAGGAAGGCTGGAAAATCTCCTACTATCTGGAAGGCTGCCACACTTTAAAATATCACAGCAGAAAGGAAACCGATGAGGCCTTAAAGCTGATCCGGACCCTGCATGCCTGCAAAACCGACACCGGCTTCCGGTTCGATATCTGGGGAGCGATTGCCAAATTTGAAAGCACGCTTGCGGAAAGCGGACGCACTGATTTTTCCGATCTTTCGGACATGCATGCGGACATGGAAAAAATCCACCGTCTCGTGGATAAAGACCGCGTTCCGAAGTGCCTCTGCCACGGCGACTGCTATGATCCCAATTTTCTGATCGACCCGAAGGGAAAAATGTACCTGATCGACTGGGAATATTCCGGCATGGCTGATCCCGCCTGCGATCTCGGAACCTTCATCTCCTGTTCTGATTACGATATGAAGGAAGCCGACGAAACAATCGGACGGTGCCTCGGCCACAAGCCTTCCGCTGCCGAGCTCCGGCATTATCTTGCCTATGTTGCCATCCTTGCCTATTACTGGTTTGTCTGGGCAATCTATCAGGACAGCGTGGGAAAGACCGTAGGGGAATATCTTTATATCTGGTACCGGTACACGAAATCCTACAGTAAGCGCGCGCTTATGCTGTATGAGGATAAAACCACAAAGAAAGGAATGCACAATGGAACAGAAAAGTGAAATTGAAAATCTGATCTATGAGGAAACCGAAAAGCGCCTCGCCGTCATGGAAAAACCCGGCTACACATTTCCGAAGCGGATCACCCGGGGTGATGTCATAGGAATTGTCCTGTCCTTATCGGCAAGTCTTATTCTCATTCTTCTTTGTATGACGGAGGTTATAAGCTGATGGCACGTAGAGAAGCCGATTACATCAAACAGGAGACCGTTACCGGAGCTGTTCCTATGCTTGCAAACGAACGGCAGTATTCATTTCTTGATCTGTTTTTAACAACAAGCGGATTTTCGATTGCGACCTGGTGCTATACGCAGGGTGCTTATGTGGCACAGTATTTAAGCTTCCGGCAGATGCTGATCAATATCTTCTGTTTCAACATTGTCTGGATTCTGATCGAATGCCTCCCCGTTTTATTTGCGGTACGCTACGGCATAGATCTCTGGATATGGCTGCGTTCCGTCCTCGGCATAAAGGGCGTCGCCATTCTGGCGACCGCTATCAGCCTGGCGAATTTCGGATGGTACGCGGTTGACTCTCAGTTATTCGCTTCTTCCATGATCAATCTCTGCGGCGGCCTCGGTCTTACACTTGATCCTGTCATATGGAAGCCTGTCCTCGGCGTCCTCTGCGTCATTCTGGGAACGCTCATCGCCCTCGGCGGACCGGACGTAATCAAATGGACCAACCGTTTTCTTGTGACTGCTCTTCTTCTTGTCGGCGTGATCGTGGTCGCGATCTGCTTTACCGCAGTCCCGATTTCCGAGATCAATGCCGTCCAGCCCGATACCAGCCTTTATGCTACGTCTCTCGGACGGTTCATGCTGTCCGCGGAAGGAAATGTGGCGTTTGCCTTTTCCTGGTCCACACAGGCGCTCGTCATGCCGCGTCTTGCCAGGACCGAACGCAGCGGTTACTGGGCAACTTCTCTCGCATACGGCATCGTGGCTCCGTTCTTTGTTGCCGCCGGCGGCGTAATGGCACTTGCAATGTTCGTCCGGGCGGGCTATTATGAAAGCGATCCGACTGTCATGCTGGCTACGCTCTGCGGTCCCGGGTTCGCGCTTTTGAGTCTCCTGATGGTTGCCTTTGCCAATATCGGCACCCAGGGAACCGGGTCCTACGTAAACTGCATGATTGTAAAAAGCGGTCTCCCGAAGGTGAGCTACCGTCTTCTGGTCATCATTGCGATGTTCTATGTCAGCGCACTGACGATCTGGGGATGGATCATGGACAACTTCGGCAGGTTTATTTCCATGGCGGCCTATATTCAGGGACCGATCATCGGAATGACCGTGGTCGACTATCTGATCGTTAAGAAACGGAAGCTTTCCCTGAAATCCGTTTATTACATGGAAGGACACGACGCATACCGGTTTACGAACGGCTTCAACCTCGTAGGCCTCGGCTGTCTTCTTATTTCCTTTGTCACTGCCGTGCTTTTTGTCTACAACCCGGCAACAGCGGAAATAAAGAGCGGAATTTTCATGATTACGACCGGAAGCGGATTTACTGCCGTGTTCGGCGGGCTTCTTTACTGGCTCGCAAGTCTTACTCCCCTGAAGAAATACATGCTGAGGGACAGGAATGATCTTGAAATCGTTTAGGAGTTAAGCTGAAATGCATACCATACTGCTTTATATCGATCCGGGAACCGGAAGCATGCTGTTCACCATCCTGATCGGCGTGCTGACCACACTGTTTTTCTTCCTGCAGAAACTGTTTATCAGGCTGAAATATTTTATTAAAGGCGGGAAGGCGGACCGGACGGAAATGAACCGGGCAACCTATCTTATTTTCAGCGACAGCAAACGTTACTGGAATGTTTTTGAGCCGATTGCGGATGAATTTGAAAAACGGAAAACACCTCTTCTTTACTGGACCGCCTCAGAAGACGACCCTGCGCTGAAGAAACCCTACACGTTCGTCAAGTGCACCTTTATCGGCAATCTGAACCAGGCCTTCACAAAGCTCAATCTGATGAATGCGGAGATCTGTCTTTCCACGACGCCGGGACTTGACGTCTATCAGTGGAAACGCTCCGCAAACGTGAAGCGCTATGTCCACATACTTCATGCCGCGAATGATGCGGTCATTTACCGGATGTTCGGGCTTGATCATTACGACTCCGTTCTGCTCTCCGGCGAATACGAGATCGATCAGATCCGGAAGCTGGAAGAGCTCCGGCATCTTCCCGAAAAAGATCTTAAGGTGGTCGGTCTCACCTATCTGGATGCCATGGCAGAACGCCGCAAGGCAGACAAAGCAACCAAAAACGAATTCACCGTGCTGCTTGCTCCCTCCTGGGGCGCAAGCAGCATTCTGTGCCGTTACGGCGAAAAAATCATAGAAAGTCTCGTTCAGACCGGATTCAGAATCGTCATCCGGCCGCACCCCCAATCCAGGATCTCGGATAAAAAAATCCTTGATTCCCTGATGGCGCGTTTCCCGGAGTCGGAAAAACTCTCCTGGAACTTTGATAATGATAACTTTGACATCTTAAGCCGCTCGGACATCATGATCTCCGATTTCTCCGGCGTCATTTTCGATTATTCTCTGGTCTTCGACCGCCCGGTAATTTATGCCGATACTTCTTTTGACCGGTCTCCTTATGATGCGGCCTGGCTCGAAGAACCCCTGTGGACATTTGAAATTCTTCCGCAGATCGGCATCCCGTTAAAAGAACAGGACTTCCCGCATCTTAAGGAAATCATTCTGAAAACAACGGCAGACGAAAGTCTTTCCGCCGGAAGAGAAAAAGCGCGCCGGGAAACCTGGCAGTGCCGTGGCGAAAGCGCGCGGAGAATAACCGATTATCTGATCGAAATGCACGAGAAACTGTCCGAGGAGCCGTAAATGCTGCAAACCCTTTACTATATTATTATTTATCCGATTGAATTCATCGTCGATCTTGTGTTCACGCTGATGAACAAATGGCTCGATAAGCCGGGTCTGTCCATCATAGCCGTGAGCATTGTCATTAATTTTCTGATTCTCCCCATGTACAAGCGTTCCGACGCACTGCAGGAACAGGAACGGGCAAACCAGGCCTCCATGTCGAACTGGGTCAGCCGCATCCGGAAGACCTTTAAAGGCGATGAACGTTTCATGATGCTCTCGGAATATTACCGGCAGAACCATTACAAGCCGATCTATGCGCTGCGCGGCTCGATCTCTCTTCTCCTGCAGATTCCGTTCTTCATCGCGGCATATCATTATCTTTCCAATCTGTCGGTACTGAGCGGTACATCCTTTCTGGGAATCAGCGATCTTTCCCGCCCTGACAGTCTCCTTTCGTTCGGATCTTTTTCCGTCAACGTGCTGCCCGTACTCATGACGCTGATCAATTTTATCTCCGGCGCCATTTATACGAAGGGATTCCCGAAGAAGGACAAAATCCAGCTTTACGCGATGGCCTGCATTTTCTTAGTTTTCCTGTACGGGTCGCCTTCCGGGCTTGTTCTTTACTGGACCTGCAACAATCTGTTCTCCCTTTTCAAAAACATTTTCTACAAAAAACTGCTTCCGCTCCTCCGTCTTCGTCCTGCAAAGAAGAAAGTGAAAAATGACGATGCGGAAAACGCGCTGCATTCCAGACCTGCTCTTTTCCTTCTTGGCAGCCTGCTGATCACTCTGCTCACCGGGATTCTCATTCCCTCCTCCGTGATCGTATCCTCTCCCGCAGAGTTCGTGCCGACCTATTCCTATGCGGATCCGCTCCGTTTTCTCGGTTCCTCGGTCAGCATAGCCGCGGGACTTTTCCTCGTCTGGGGCGGCATTCTGTATTACCTCATGAAAGACGGCCTCCGGCAGAAAACGGAACGCATGACCTTTGTCCTCTCGGGCATCTTTCTGACTGATTACATGTTCTTCGGAAGGAAGCTCGGAAATCTTTCCTCCATGCTGTACTTCGACGATAACCCGGTGTTCACGGCAGGAGAACTCGTGACCAATATTCTGGTACTGCTTGCCGTCGCCGCCGTGTTCCTGTTTCTCTGGAAAAAGCTTAAGAAAGCAGTCCCGGTCATTCTTTCCGTCCTGATTGTCAGCACTGTTTTTCTCGGCGGCGTCAATGTCTATAAAACAAACGGACAGATGCAGAAGCTTTCCTACCTGAAGGAAAAAAACGAAAGCCGGTCCGCGCCGGATTCCGTCTTTCATCTCAGCAGGAACGGAAAAAATGTGATCGTGCTCATGCTGGACCGGGCCATCAGCGGATATGTTCCTTACATGCTGAACGAAAAGCCGGAGCTTAAGGAGGCTTTCTCCGGTTTCACCTACTATCCGAATACGGTCACCTTCGGCATGCATACGCTGTTCGGCGCTCCTCCGCTCTTCGGCGGATATGAGTACACGCCTTCCGCAATGAACAGCCGGACGAATGAACCATTAAGTCAGAAGGTCAATGAATCGCTGAAGGTCATGCCGAAGCTGTTCTCGGATGCAGGATACGACGTCACGGTCTGCGACCCGCCCTATGCCGGTTACGATGATTCTTCCGTCGATCTTTCCATTTACAGCTCCATTCCGAACGTCCACGCCTATACGCTGCTCGGCAAATATACCGACGAAAACAACGGAGTCCTTTCGGACGCCGTACTGGAAAAGGGAAAAACCTACAATTTCTTCCGCTACAGCATTTTCAAGGTTCTTCCGCTGTTCCTGCAGCCCGGATTCTACGACAACGGCTTCTATTTAAGCTCCGACACCAGTGAAGAGGACGGCTCCAGAATCAGCGACTTCCTGCGCTCCTTCTCCGTTCTAAGCAAATTCCGCGATCTGACGAAGATTGAAAATGACGACCGTAACTATTTTCTCATGATGGATAATGAATCCACGCACAATCCATGCACGCTGCAGCTGCCGGACTACACGCTGACAAGCGAGGCTGACAATTCCAAATATCTGGACAGCTGGCGGGAACAGTTTTCCGAAAACGGCGTGGTAAAAGTCCACATGGACACCACCACGCAGCAGGGTCATTATTTCATCAACATGGCCTCCTTCCTGCAGCTTTCAAAATGGTTCGATTATCTGAAGGAACAGAATGTATATGACAACACAAGGATTATCCTGGTCTCCGATCACGGCTTCAGCATGGGTCAGTTTGATTCTCTTTTACCCGGAGGCGGCCTTCCGGATGTGGAGGGCTACAATCCCCTTCTCATGGTAAAAGATTTCAGCAGCAAAGAATCTTCAACTTCCGAAAACTTCATGACCAATGCGGACGTGCCTGAACTTGCCGTTAAGGACATCATCGCCAGTCCCGTCAATCCCTATACAAAGAAGAAGCTGGACGGCAGCGAAAAGAACAGCAGCCCGCAGGAACTCACAACATCGGACCATTTCTATGTAAAGGATCACCCGGGAGCCGTCTTCAATACCGGCGACGGAGAATGGTTCTCCGTTCATGACAGCATCTTCGATGCGAAGAACTGGAAAAAGCTCGATACAAAATAATTGATATAACGCGCAGAAAGGGCCGGACAGTTTTGTCCGGCCCTTAGATCATGTTCACGATAATCCCCGTCAGAAATGAAAACAGCATCACGAAAACAAGGTACAGGATAAAGTGTTTCCTGCCGAGCACCATTTTCAGCGCTCCCAGATTTGTGATCTTGGTCGCGGGTCCCGTGATCATGAAGGCTGCCGCCGAACCCATGCTCATGCCCTCGATCAGCCACTCCTGAATGAGCGGAATGGTTCCGCCGCCGCAGGCGTAAAGCGGAACACCGATCGTAGCCGCCATCAGTACGCCGAAGCCCCTGTCCTTTCCGAAAAGTCCCGCGAAGGAGCCGGCCGGAACATACCGCTGGCACAAAGCCGACAGGAGAATCCCGGCCAGAAAATAAAGCCCTGTCGCCTTCACATTTCTCCCGAAATTCTTTAAAAAGCGCAGTACCGGATCCGGGTCCGTGTCATGATTCTTAAGGCCCGCAAAACCGGAAAAATCAAAGAACATTCTGTCTCTGTAAAACAGGTGGATCAAAAGTCCGGCTGCTGTTCCGCAAACCGTGCAGGAAATGATCCGTACCGCAAGTGCTTCAGGTCCCAGTGCCGCGCTGTAAACGATGAGCTGCGGGTTCAGAAGAACGGATGCCATCATGAAGGATGCAAGCCAGTCATCCCGCATTCCCTTTTCGGAAAAGGAAGCTGCAACCGGGATGGTTCCGTACATGCATAAAGGCGATGCAATGCCGAGGAGGCAGGCCGGAACTATCCCGGCGAGACCCATTCCGGTGCTCCGCATACGGTCCAGCACGGCGTGGATTTTCTGTTTCCCGAATACCGATATAAAGGAACCGATGAGCATTCCCAGAAACCAGTACAGGAAGATCTGCTGAAACTGAACCAGAAAATAATAGCGGATATAGACGTACTCACGATGGAGAATTTCCGGGATATTACTGAGCATCGATATTGACCAGTTCATAGGATTTCGTGCCGAGGCCGATTTCCTGTGCATGCTCGAGCGTAAGAAGTCCGTTCCTGCTGTTCACCCTTTCCTGCAGGGATTTGCTTCCTTCCGCCGCAAATGCCAGATCGATGCAGGCCTGATCAAGCGCGACCGGGTCCGAAGAAGAAAGGATGCCGATATCCGCGATTTCCGGCTCCGCAGGATTGCCGTCGCAGTCACAGTCGATCGATAAACGGTTCATGACATTCACATAGGCAATTCTCTTCCCATTCCCCAGATAATCCGAAACGCCCTTCCCCGATTCCGCCATGGATCTCAAAAAATCATCCTGGTTGCTGTCAAAGGAGAAAGTCTTGTTTTTGCCGCCTGTATGGATCCACCCTTTTCCTTCGCTGGAACCTATGCCTATGGAAATATTCTTGATGGCGCCGCCAAAGCCGGCCATCATATGTCCCTTGAAATGGGAAAGAACAAGAAACGAATCATAGTTTTTAAAATGCGAGCCGACAAAATCTTCCTTTAGCTGCGTGCCGCCGGTCACCGGAATGCTCATGGACCCTTCCTCATCCATGATGTCCACATCCGCAATGGCGGTAAAACCGTGATCCTTTGCCACCTGCTTATGCAGTTCGGTGGAGGCCCTCTGCCCGCCGTAGGCGGTATTGCATTCCACGATCGTGCCGTTCACTTTCTGCACCAGATCCCTGATCAGCTCCGGCCTCAGGTAATTACTTGCCGGTGGCTCTCCGGTGGAGAGCTTCACGGCGACCTTCCCGGTCGGAACCCAGTTCATGGCTTCATATACCTTTATGAGACTCTCCGGCGTAATTTCCTTCGTCATGTAAACGACGGATTTCTTCCCCGGTTCTGATGCCGCAGAAACGGCTGCTGAAGCCGCACCGGCAGCAGTTGTCGCCGCAGTGGTTTTCTCTGCGGAAGCTGAAGCTGTTCCGGGTGCCGCCGTGGTAACCGCATCCGTCTGCTTAACGGCCGCATCGGTCTTTATGACTCCCGCGTTTGCAGCCTGTCCCTCTGTTTTAAATGTCGCCGATGCCGTACCGCATCCGACCAGCGTGATGAGACTTAAAATTGCCGCACTTTTTAAAACTGCTTTTCCGATCTTCATGGACTCCACCTTCTGCTTTCCTTTGACAGTAACCTTTACGGGTTTCCTGAATACTGATTCATGGAATACGGATTCTCTCAATCCGGCTCACAGGCTTTCACAGACTGCAGATCCCGGCCGGTTTAATTTTCGGGGGTGCCCCGGTCTTTTACCGGCCGGGGCTGGGTAGGGTATGATTTTTCACAGATCAGAATACCATCGGTATCCTGTCTGCATTTTTCATGATATGGGGTAAATGTCAGGAAAGTGTCAGGAAACTGTTAATTCTTTTCAAAGCAATGCATGAGCGGAAATTTTGATGTTATACTGATATCAGAAAGAAGGTATGCCATGACAAGGCTTCTGATCGTCGATGACGATATCCATTTAAGAAAACTCGTTCAGACCTATGCGGAAACCTCGGGCTATACCTGCGACGAGGCTTCCTCGGGAGATGCCGCTTTAAAAAAGCTCCTCTCTTCCTCCTGCGATCTGATCATACTTGATGTCATGATGCCCGGGGAAGACGGCTTCAAGATCCTTGCAAAAATCCGTGAGACAAAGGATATCCCGGTCATCATGCTGACCGCCCGGAATGAGGAATATGACCGTCTCCTGGGGTTTCGTCTCGGAGCCGACGACTATGTTCCCAAGCCGTTCAGTCCCAGGGAACTGATGGCAAGAGTCGGTGCGGTGCTGAAACGGGTAAACCGTAAAAAGGGGGAAGCATTCTCCTTCGGTTCCCTTACCATCACGCCGAGCGCGCGGACCGCAGTCCTCGAAGGAAAGCGTCTTACTCTTTCCCCCAAGGAATTCGACCTGCTCCTTGCACTTGCGGAGAACGAGCACATTGTCATGAGCCGTGAAAAGCTGCTGCAGAATGTGTGGGGCTACAGCTACTACGGCGATGCCCGGACCGTGGACACGCACATCACTTCGCTCCGGGAGCACCTCGGAAGCTACAGAAAATACATAGAAACCGTATGGGGAGTCGGATACAAATTTGAATACACAGAAGAATGAAAAAAAAGAATCGCCGTTCCACAGGATCGTATTCCGCCTGTGGGCCCAGATGATGGTGCTTGTCCTTCTGGCCATCGTCTTTCTCGGCGTGGGACAGATTTTTTTATTCGACCGCAACTATGTTCAGACGGAAATCTCTTCCGTGCGGAACCGGATTCATTCTCTTCTGCCGCAGCTTGAGGAAAACGATCTCGCAGAAGATCATGATCTGTTCTATTCCCTGAGTCTTTCCATCAACGGGAAAATGATGATCCTGGGTCCTGACGGATCCCTGATCGGAGCATACAGCTTCGGTCATCCGCTTGATCTGGAAAAAGACGAGGCGCTTAAGACCACCTGGCAGAACACAAAGGAAAGCAGCGATTATCAGAAGATTCTGAACCGGGAGCCGTTTGAGCATTCGGAAAAAAGCGGTTCGCATATTACCTGGGAAACCTACGGGATCCCGGTCCGCTATAACGGGTCTGCGGCCTACGCAGTCATGTATCATTCCCTTACCAGTCTGTACGCCATGCTTGCCGTGAACCGGCAGCAGCTGATCTTACTCTGCATTCTCCTTACGGCTGCGGCATCCGTACTGGCTGCGCTTCTTGCAAGACAGTTCACCCGTCCCATATTCACGATCAAAAAAACAGTGGACAAACTCACGAAAGGCGATCTTGCCGCGAAGTCCGATCTGACGCGGAAAGACGAACTCGGACTGCTTTCCGATTCCGTGAATACCCTCGGCGACGAGCTGCAGCGCGTTGATGTTCTCCGGAAAGAAGTGATTGCAAATGTTTCGCATGAACTGAAAACACCGCTTTCGCACATCGGCGGATATGCGGAAATGGTCCGCGATATCAGCTGGAAAGATGAACGAAAGCGGAATGAAGACCTGAATTTCATCGTCGACGAATCCAGACGGATGAGTGAAATGGTAAACGATATTCTCGACTATTCCAAAATGCAGGCGGGCTATCTGAAGCTCAGAACGGACCGTTACAATCTCTACGAAATCATGGAATCCGAAACGCTGAGCTGCAGTAAAAATGCGGAAAAATATCAGGTATCGCTGAAACTCATAAGCTGCAGCAGAAATATCCCGCGTACGCTCGATGCGCTTAAGATCAGCCAGGTCATCCGGAACCTGATCTACAATGCCGTGAACCATACGGCTGACGGCGGGACCGTAACCGTAAAAGCCGAGGATATTCCGTCGGGTGTGCGTGTTTCGGTGATCAACCCCGGAGAGCCCATTCCCGAAGAAGACCGGAAGCTGATCTGGGAGCGCTATCAGAGAAGCCAGCACGAAGGCGGACGTCAGGAAGGTACCGGAATAGGTCTCTCCATTGTCAGCGCCATCTTAAACGCGCATCACATGCCCTACGGAGTGGACTGTCACGACGGACTGACGGTTTTCTGGTTCGAAAGCCCGGCGGATTCTCAGTCGGGATATGACGCTTCCGTCCTTCCGTAGGCATAGACTTCCGATATTTCCCTGTCATACCCCGGATAGAACCCTTTTACCATTCCGAGGACTATCCTGGAACCGCGGTTATAAAGCACCAGCATTTCATTGGTGGCAGGATCCACCTTCAGCCCCTCGATTTCTCCCTGAAACTGCACGTCATCCAGCGTCTTTTCCAGCACAACCGTGGCACTGGTCTTTTCCGGATCGATCACCACGCGGTAAATATGATCCGCTTCATGCTCGTCCGCCGTTCCGTCATCCGCCGTCAGATAGTACGCGCCGTCGCTGTATGCCACACCCTGCAGCCACTGGGGAGGACACTGCAGATGGACCTTTCTCAAATAGGCACCCGTTTCCAGGCTGTATTCATAAAGATAGCGTCCGCTTTCCTCTCCGACCCAGGAGCACATGACAACCTTCTTTTCATCCGGATTCACGGTTATGCCGGCGCATTCCAGCTGACCGCTTTCCGCATTGAACGGAAAGGTGTTTTTCAGCTTCAGCGTGTCTCCGTCATAGATGGCGATCTGGATATTCTTTCCGACGCCGTCCATGAAATATTCCGCGCTGACATAGATATCATTGTTATAGACATCAATGTCGCCGAAATGATTTACTTCGATCTGGTATCCCTCGAACGGATTGTCATTCTTCGCAATCAGATTCCATTCCCTGTCATATTTTGACAGCGATTTTGTTCCGCTTACCCAGTAATAGTTCCCGTCCGTCGTGATTCCCTGGCGTCCGTCCACCTCAACCGATTTGGAAAGATCATACTCATATTTCGGAAGCAGATCCCTGTAATTTTCCTCTGCGGCAAAGGAAGGAACCGCCGCTGCCATTAAGAGAACGGCAGAAAGACCGACGACCGCCATTTTTTTCCTGCTGTTTGTTTTCCGAATATCCATTGTTTCTCCTTTCGCTCTGATTCCTGCGGACTATTTTTTCTGTCTTTATGGTTATCTTAAACGTATAACTACAACAAATCAGCAACAAAAACGCCGGGATTTCTCCCGGCGTTTAAAAATTTCTGCGGACAGTTCTCCGCCTGTGTATGTTAAACAGCCATTACCCTGAAACCGTCAAGAAGAGAAACAGCATCCGCATTTCCCGGAATAAAATCAGGATTTCTTCTCGGGATGCGTCTGATTCCAGAGTCTGTCTGCCGAAGGCTGCCAGCATTTCGCATAATCCATGCATTTGCCGCAGAGGTGCTCCACCGGCTCGGGAGAAGTCATATCCGTGGAATGGGCTCCGCTCTCCTTGACCAGACGCTGCAGAATTGCGGGATTTTCCAGCATCGGGCACGGACGGAGCAGGTTCTTGTTGAACGGCTGATTCGCCTGATAGTCTTTGAACAGCGGCTGCTGCAGGCATTCGATCCAGCTCTTGTCATGGATGTTCGCGCTGGAGTAATGAATGAACACGCACGGCTCCACATCGCCCGCGGGATTGATATGGCAGTAATACTTTCCTCCTGCGACGCAGCCGGAAACAAATTCTCCGTCGTTCTGGAAATCGATCGCCATGATCGGCTTTCCGCCTTCATAGCCTCTGATCTCACGCACGCGGTTATACATATATTCTCTCTGCTCCGGATTCAGAAGCAGATCCGTGGAAGCGTCGTTTCCGACCGGCATATAATGGAAATACCATGTGTATTTCACGCCCTTGTCAATGATCATATCGAGAAACTCATCGCTGGTCACCGTCTTATAATTGACGCTCGTGTAGCAGATGGACGTTCCGAACAGAAGCTTATACTGTTTCATGAGATCCATTGCATGCATGACTCTCTGGAATGTCCCTGCTCCTCTTCTGGAATCGTTCTCCTTTTCAAATCCTTCCACGGAAATCGACGGTACGATGTTCGCAACATCAAGCATATCCTTGCAGAACTGTTCGTCGATCAGCGTACCGTTGGTAAAGATATGGAACCCGCAGTCCTGATGCTTCTTCGCGAGCTTCAGGATATCCGCTTTCCGGACAAGCGGTTCTCCGCCTGTCAGCATAAAGGAATGTGTACCGAGTTCCTTGGCCTGGGTAACAAGACTGTCCATGTCTTCATAGGACAGATTCAGCGTATGGCCGTACTCCGCCGCCCAGCAGCCGGTGCAGTGCAGATTGCAGGCACTGGTCGGATCGAACAGAACAAGCCACGGGATATCGCATCCGTATTTTTTGGCATTTTCATGGACAAGATGAAAACCGCGGAATCCGCCTTCGTATCCCATATTCATCATTGCCAGCTTTATGATCTTCGGATCCACGTCATCGAACATGGAATTCGTAAATTTCATCCATTTGCTGTCAGCATCGCCAAAGACCCGGTTCCGTAAGTTCCAGTATGCTTCCGGCCGCCATGTGTCGCCCAGCGTTTTCTCCATCAGATCAACAACCTGAAGCATGGCCTTCTGCCGGTCCTTGCCCGCGTGTTTCAGTGCCGCGTCCAGAGCAATATCAAATGCTTTTCTCTGTGCCTTGTGCGCCGCTTCCCCGAAATCCAGTTTAAAGCTGCTTTTCTTTTCTGTATCTGTCATTTTTCCTGCCCTCCTGAACAGATTTGCTGCTTTTTGTTAATTGATTTTATTGATGCATGTGTTATAATTTCTTTGCCTTGAGACAGATTGTAACACCAGATTTTATAAAATCAATACCTGATCTCAAACTGTTACAAACAGGAGGGAAATGTTCATGAATTCAATCTACGCGATTGACGAGAAACAGAAGGCACCTGCCAACCCGTCTGTCAGAAAACTGATACTGGATGCAACCGTCCAGCTGCTGAAAGAAAAACCAATTTCCAAAATCTCCGTCACGGACATCACGGAAAAAGCCGGCGTCTCGCGGATGAGTTATTACCGGAACTTTTCGTCAAAGGAAGAAATACTGACTGACCATCTGGATGAAATTTTCCGTGACTACACGGAGTTTATCCGTAAGTGGGATTATAAAGGGAGCTGTTTCGAATCTCCGTTTCTTCATAAATGCTTCGGTTATTTCATCGGACACAGGGATTTTCTGAATACGCTGTTAAAAAGCGGAATGGGAGATCTCCTCCTGAAGCACCTGACGGACTATATCATGGATTTCTTCTGTCCCGGCGACTGCGACATTGTCCAGTACTATAAACTGCAGGCCTTTTCCGGTTCCATTTACAACACCTATGCGGCATGGCAGGCCCGGAACTGCAAAGAGTCCCTGAACGACATGGCAAAAATCATCAGTACCATATACGAAGAAACCAAAAGCCATGTTTAATACTGCGCACGGGATTATTTTATTTTGCGATTTCATTTGACATCCAAAATAAATCGTGCTATAGTCTCACATAAAATCAAAAACAAGTTAAAACCTATGAAGCGGAGATAACGGTGAAACTGCTCCTACAGAGAGCCTGAGGTGCTGAGAATCGGGCGGAATACAGTTCATCAAATGGACCGCGGAGGGCGCAGGGAAAGGAACTGCAATTCCGAGTATTCTGCGACGTCGGGCATACGTCAGTTGCCGGGGATATGTTGGTATCCTGCTGAGCGCACGGAATTTTTATTTACCGTGAATCAAGGTGGCACCGCGGATTATATGATCCGTCCTTGACAGTCATTTTTTATGATTGTCAGGGACGGATTTTTTTGTCCGAAAGGAGCTGAAAGTGACAACATACCCGAAACAGGAAGAAGTTAAAAGTATCCTGAGCAAAGGAAATTATAAACGCATCCCGATCAGGACGGAACTGAATGCAGACATGCTTACCCCGCTCATGGCCGTCCGGAAGCTTAAAAATGTAAGCCGCCATGTCTTTATGCTGGAAAGCGCGGAGCAGAACAAACAGTGGGGGCGCTACACTTTCCTGGGCTATGATCCCGTTCTCTGTTTTACCTGCACGGACGGTGCCGTGAAAATCAAAAGCGGCACGGAGCAGTCCTTCGAGAGCGATGATCCGGATGCACAGATCAGGAAAATCATCCGGGAAAACAGGGCGCCGCGGGTAAACGACATGCCGCCTTTCGTAGGCGGACTGGTGGGATATTTCTCCTACGACTATATCAAATACAGCGAGCCGAAGCTGAAAAGCTCCGAACCTGCCGACGAGGAAAATTTCCCGGATGCGGATCTCATGCTTTTCGACAAGCTGATTGTCTTCGACAATTACCGGCAGAAAATCGATCTGATCGTAAACATCAGGACCGATGACATCGACACCTCCTATCACAAAGGAGAACTTGAACTGGAATCCATGAAGCAGCTGCTTCTGAACGGTGAACTTGCCGAAAACAGGCCGCTGAAAATCAAAAGCCCGTTCCGTTATCTTTTCGACCGGGAAGCATACTGCAGAATGGTGGAACAGGGAAAGCACTATATCCGGGAAGGCGATATCTTCCAGATCGTTCTCAGCAACCGCACGGAGGCAGAGATCGAAGGCAGTCTTCTGGACACCTACCGGATTCTCAGGATGGAAAATCCTTCTCCCTATATGTTTTACTTCACCGGTACGGATGTGGAAATCGCCGGTGCCAGTCCCGAAACACTGGTGAAGCTGGAAAACGGCGTGCTCCATACCTTTCCTCTGGCGGGCACAAGGCCGCGCGGCAAAAACGAAGCCGAAGACGCCAAGCTTGAAAAAGAACTGCTTTCGGACGGGAAAGAACGCGCGGAGCACAACATGCTGGTCGATCTCGGGCGGAACGACATCGGCAGAATAAGCCGCTTCCGGAGCGTCGAGGTTGAGAAATACATGAACATTGAAAAATTCTCCCACGTCATGCACATCGGTTCCACGGTCCGCGGCGTCATCCGGGACGGACTCGACGCCATGGATGCGGTCGACTCCGTCCTTCCTGCCGGCACTTTATCCGGTGCCCCGAAATTAAGGGCATGCGAACTGATCGGAATGCTGGAAAAAAACAGACGCGGGATTTACGGCGGCGCAATCGGCTACATCGATCTCAGCGGAAATCTGGATACCTGCATTGCCATCCGCCTGGCATTTGCAAAGAACGGAAAAGTCTTCGTCCGTTCGGGAGCCGGCATTGTCGCGGACAGCGTTCCGGAATCCGAATATACGGAATGCGTCAACAAGGCCAAAGCCGTCATGCAGGCGCTTCAGGAAGCGGAAGGAGGAATAGACCGATGATCCTGTTAATCGATAACTACGACAGCTTCTCCTACAATCTGTTCCAGCTGATCGGAAAATATGAAAGCGACATCAGAGTCCTGCGGAACGATGCGGTCAGCGCGGAAGAAGCCGTTGCGCTGAAGCCGAAGGCAATCTTCCTCTCTCCCGGACCCGGCCGTCCGGAGGATTCCGGCATCTGCACAGATCTGATCCGCGCTGCCGCCGGAAAAATCCCGCTCCTCGGCGTGTGCCTCGGGCATCAGGCAATCTGCACGGCTTTCGGCGGGACCGTGTCCTATGCCGGAAAAATCATGCACGGAAAGACATCGGAAATCAGGCTGGATAAGAGCTGCAGGATTTTCCGGGGCCTGCCGGAACGGATTCCGGTCGGAAGATATCATTCCCTCTGTGCCGTCCGTAATACTCTCCCGGAATGCCTCCGTGTCACGGCCGAAACGGACGACGGAGAAGTCATGGGCGTCATGCATACCGAATATCCCGTCTACGGACTCCAGTTTCATCCGGAATCCATTCTCACCCCGGACGGCGACACCATTATAAAAAATTTTATGGAGGACTTAAATCATGATCAGAGAAGCAATCATTAAACTCAGCGAGAAAAAAGATCTTACCTACGAAGAAGCAAAACAGGTCATGGATGAAATCATGAGCAACGAAGCGACGCAGATTCAGATGAGCGCCTATCTCACGGCTCTGTCGATGAAGGGGGAAACCATTGACGAAATCACCGCCAGCGCAGCCGGCATGAGAGCCCACTGCAAAAAGCTTCTGAACGACATGGACCTTCTGGAAATCGTCGGGACCGGCGGCGACCGTTCCAACTCCTTCAATATTTCCACGACCTCATCGATCGTGATCGCCTCGGGAAACGTTCCGGTTGCCAAGCACGGAAACCGTGCGGCTTCCAGTAAGAGCGGCGCTGCGGATGTTCTGGAGGCCCTCGGCGTCAATATCCGCTTGGAGCCGGAAAAAGCAGCCGAGCTGATCGACCGCATCGGCATCTGCTTCCTGTTCGCGCAGAATTATCATCTGGCCATGAAGTACGTTGCCCCGGTGCGCAAAGAGCTCGGTATCCGCACGGTCTTCAACATCCTGGGGCCGCTTACCAATCCCGCCGGTGCCAACCTTCAGGTCATGGGCGTCTACGACATCGAACTGGTAAAGCCCCTGGCGCAGGTTCTTCAGAATCTGGGCGTCAAACGGGCCATGGTCGTGTACGGTCAGGACGGACTGGATGAAATCTCTCTGAGCGCACCGACCACCGTCTGTGAGGAAAAAGCGGACGGCACCTTCCTCTCCTACGAAATCAGGCCGGAAGAATACGGATTCAAATGCTGTGAAAAGGGCGATCTGGTCGGCGGCTCTCCTGCGGAGAATGCGGAAATCACCAGGAAAATTCTGAACGGAGAACCCGGTCCGAAGCGGGATGCCGTGCTGATGAATGCAGGCGCAGGGCTCTACATCGGCGGCAAGGCCGAAACGCTGAAAGACGGCATTGCTCTGGCGGCAAAACTGATCGACAGCGGTGCCGCAAAAAAGAAGCTGGACGAATTCATAAAAGAATCCAATTCCTGAAAGGACTTTATATCCCATGATACTGGATGAAATCGCTGCAAGGACCCGCATCCGCATAGCGGAGGAAGCGGAACGTATTTCCCTATCTTCTCTCCGGGAAATGGCGGAATCCATGCCGGATAAAACCGGTTTCCCGTTTGAGAAGGCGCTCTCTTCCCCGGGAATTTCCCTGATCTGCGAGTTGAAAAAAGCGAGTCCGTCGAGAGGAATGATCTGCGATAACTTTCCCTTCGAGGACATTGCCCGCGAATACTGTGAGGCCGGCGCGGACGCCATTTCCTGCCTGACCGAACCGTACTGGTTTAACGGGAAGGATGAATATATCCGCACGCTCACCGGCGGAACCTGCCCGGTCAGTATCCCGGTTCTCCGGAAGGATTTCACGATCAGCCCGTATATGATCTATCAGGCAAAATGCATGGGGGCTTCCGCGGTGCTCTTAATCTGCGCCATCTTAAACGACCGGGAACTCTCCGAATATCTTGAAACCGCGCATTCGCTCGGACTGTCCGCACTGGTGGAAGCGCATACGGCGGAAGAAGTAAAACGGGCTCTCTCCTGCGGCGCGAAGATCATCGGCGTGAATAACCGGAACCTTCAGACTTTTCAGGTGGACATCACGACTTCCGTCAGGCTCAGGGAACTGGTTCCGGACGACAGGCTTTATGTCTCGGAGAGCGGCATCCGCACGCCGGAGGACATCCGGATGCTTCAGAAGAACGGAACCGACGCGGTGCTGATCGGGGAAATGCTGATGGATGCGGAAAATAAAAAGGAACTGATTGCAGAAATGAAATCCATCTGCCGGACGGACAAGGAGAAGAAATGACCAGGATCAAGATCTGCGGTCTGAAAAGAGAGGCGGATATCGAAGCCGTGAATCTGCTGAAACCGGACTATATCGGCTTCGTATTTGCACGGTCCGGCAGACAGATCTCCGCAGAAAAAGCCGCTGCGCTGAAAAGGGAGCTCAATCCGGATATCAAAGCCGTGGGCGTGTTCGTCAATGCAGACCCGGCCTTCATTGAACAGCTGCTTCAGGAAGCCGTCATTGACATGGCGCAGCTTCACGGAAACGAAACGGAGGAAACCGTGCGACGAATCCGGGAAAAGACAGGCAGGCCCGTGATCAAGGCTGTCTCCGTCAGAACCGCTGCCGACCTTCAAATCTGGAAAAACAGTTCCGCCGATTTTCTTCTTCTCGATCACGGGGGCGGCGGAAGCGGCGAGGCTTTCGACTGGAGCATCCTGAAGGATTTTGACAGGCCGTATTTTCTTGCCGGCGGCCTGAACCCGGACAACATAGCGGCCGCTCTTATAAAAGTCCGTCCGCCGGGCGTGGATGTGAGTTCCGGCGTGGAAACGGACGGATACAAAGACAGACGCAAAATAGCCGCTTTCATAAAAGCGGTACGAAAATTTGATGAGGAGGATTCTTATGTCGGATAAAGCAGGAAGGTTCGGAATTCACGGCGGCCAGTACATTCCGGAGACACTTATGAACGCAGTCACGGAGCTGGATGAAGCCTACCGCCATTATAAAGATGATCCTGCATTTCAGCAGGAACTGACGGTGCTTCTGAATGAATACGCGGGGCGTCCCAGCCGCCTTTACTATGCCGCCAAAATGACGCGGGACCTGGGCGGTGCGAAAATCTATCTGAAGCGGGAAGATCTGAACCACACCGGCGCGCACAAGATCAATAACGTCCTGGGTCAGGCCCTGCTCGCAAAGAAAATGGGCAAAACCAGGCTGATCGCTGAAACGGGAGCCGGTCAGCACGGCGTCGCAACCGCCACCGCCGCTGCCCTGATGGATATGGAATGCGTCGTCTACATGGGAGAAAAGGATATGGTGAGGCAGGCGCTGAACGTCTACAAAATGCGTCTGCTCGGTGCCTCCGTGGTCCCCGTGACAAGCGGAACGGGAACATTAAAGGACGCCGTTTCCGAGGCCATGCGCGCCTGGACCGCACGCATAGCCGATACCCACTACTGTCTCGGTTCCGTCATGGGGCCGCATCCGTTTCCGACGATCGTCCGCGATTTTCAGAGCGTCATCTCGAAGGAGATTAAGGAACAGCTCGCGGAAAAAGAAAGACGTCTGCCGGATGCAGTGCTTGCCTGCGTCGGCGGCGGTTCCAATGCGATCGGTTCGTTTTATCATTTTATCGATGAACCTTCCGTGCGTCTGATCGGCTGTGAAGCCGCGGGACGCGGCATTGACACCTTTGAGACCGCAGCGACCATCAACACCGGAAAGCTCGGCATTTTCCACGGAATGAAATCCTATTTCTGCCAGGACAAATACGGACAGATCGCACCGGTCTACTCGATCTCCGCAGGCCTCGACTACCCCGGGATCGGACCGGAACACGCGCACCTTCACGATATCGGCCGGGCCGAATACGTTCCCGTTACGGATGAAGAAGCCGTAAACGCCTTTGAATACCTGTCCCGGACAGAAGGCATCATCCCGGCAATCGAAAGCGCGCACGCCGTCGCCTGTGCGATGAAGATTGCACCGAAAATGGAAAAGGACAAAATCATCGTCATCACGATCTCAGGCCGGGGCGATAAGGACTGCGCCGCAATCGCACGCTACAGAGGGGAGGAAATTTCAGAATGAGCAGAATCAAAGAAGCATTTTCCGAAGGGAAGGCATTTATTCCCTTCATCACCTGCGGGGATCCCGACCTTGAAACAACCGGTAAAATCATCCGCGCCATGCAGGAGAACGGAGCGGATCTGATCGAACTCGGAATTCCTTTTTCGGATCCGACCGCAGAAGGTCCCGTCATCCAGGGCGCGAATTTAAGGGCGCTCCGCAATAAAATCACGACTGCCGACATTTTTGATTTTGTCTCCGGAATCAGAAAAGACATCACCGTCCCCATGGTTTTCATGACCTATGCCAACGTGGTATTCTCCTACGGGATTGACCGCTTCGCGTCAGAATGCCGCAGGACGGGAATGGACGGACTGATTCTCCCGGATGTGCCGTTTGAAGAAAAAGAAGAATTCGATACCGTCTGCAGAAAATACGGAATCGACCTGATTTCCATGATTGCCCCGACCTCCGAACAGCGCATTGTGAAAATCGCACGCAATGCCTCCGGCTTTCTCTACATCGTCTCTTCACTCGGCGTCACAGGCATGCGCAGCAGCATTTCCACGGATATCGGTGCGATCGTAAAACTCGCGAAGGAAAATTCATCCTGTCCCTGCGCCGTGGGATTCGGTATTTCCACGCCGGAACAGGCGGCGGAAATGGCATCCCTTTCGGACGGTGCGATCGTGGGAAGCGCGATCGTAAAGCTCGCGGAAAAGTACGGGCGCGGAGCCGCTCCGGTAATCGGGTCCTTCGTAAAGGAAATGAGTGCGGCAGTCCACCGCGCTTAAGTTCAACAGATGCGGGGCGAAACCAAAGCTGTGCCGGTAACAAGATACATCCGTTCATCCGAAATGATTTGATTCACCCTGAAATACGGACGGAACAGACCGGCAAGCGTTTCCGCGGGAATTAATTCGGAAGCATTACATTCTCTGTGACGCATATGATTCCTGTTGATCTCTTCCCTGCTCATTCCGTGCGCTACGGTAAGCGTCCCGCCCGGTTTGATCTGATAAAACAGATGCCGGATCAGCTTTTCCGGATCGGAAAAATGCGGGAGCGCGTTATAGACCATGCAGCAGTCATACTGACCGGTGAAATTGATCCTCATGATATCCCGGCAGATCAGTGTGATTTCCGGCCGGCCGGAAAACTTCTGTCCGGCTTCCCGGATCATGCCGGCAGAAAGATCCACCCCGGTTATGCCAAGTACTCCTCTTTTCAGATAATCCGGAAAAAGGACGCCGGTTCCGCACGCAATATCCAGAACCCTGACGCCCGGACGGATGAGCGCCTCATCCATGATTTTTCCGATGACCGCATCGTTCCGGACCGAATGACGGTCCCATTCGCCTGCACGTCTGTCAAAATAGGCGGCTGAATCCGCACCGGGTGCGTTTTTTTCTTCCGTATTCATGCCCTGCTCCCTGTCTGTTCCCTTATCTCCGGGATGTTCATGATTTCATCGCAGACTTCCTCCAGCCGCTGCGCCCGGTTCCCGAAGATGCGGATCACATAATCTCCGGCTGCAGTTCTGGTCAGTCCGCCGCTTAAATCATCCGGCCCGTACATCTCGCGCATGGTCTCTCCCGGATCCCATCTGCTGCCGGTCATGCCGCGTACGGCAAGTATCGTCTGCGGACTCAGATCAAAATGAAACAGCAGAAGATTCGCGAAATGCGTATACCCCTCAAAAAAACCTTTTGTTTCCAGCGGCATCCGTGCAGGATCAAGACGGCAGTTCTCCCGGTAAACCGGATGACCGTCTGATTCCGCCCGGATGAGCGAATGATAAAAACGGTATGCGAAACGTTCTCCTCTCGCTGCCCTGCCGCAGGACATGATCTCACGGTAGATCAGTCTGCTGTTTCTGTCTTCCAGAAAGATTTCCGTGTCATTCCGGAAAGCCGAATCTGCAAACGGAATGAGCGGCAGCGGTTCATAGATCAGGACCGAACCGCCGGAAACCCTTATTTTCGTTTTCCTTTCCGCAAAGCCTCTCTTCATCTGGTGGATCTTCTCATAGGCCTGTGTCGTGAGGATCATCCCTGCGCCTTTCTCCGCGCTGATTTCAAATGCCAGGGTATCTCCTTCCATAATCCCCGCGGACGCAGTGAGAAACATGACCTTCAGAAAATGATTTCCTTCATGGAACGGACTCATGACCTTGAATGGCGCCGTAAACATCAGTTCCTTCAGATACGGCTTCCCGTTTTCATCCGACGATGCGGTCACGCGAAGAGAAGAAACCCGTCCGAACGGATTTGCCGTTTTTTCCGGTGTCCCCTCATTCTTCAAACAGGACTTTATGACGGATCCATTCGACAACTTCATTTACCCCCTGATCCCCGCGGATATTCGTGAACATGAAAGGCCTCTTCCCGCGCATTCTTTCGGAATCACGCTTCATGACCTCAAGGCTTGCTCCGACCATCGGAGCGAGATCGGTTTTATTGATGATCAGCAGATCCGATCTCATGATCCCCGGTCCGCCTTTCCGCGGGATTTTGTCGCCCTCCGCCACGTCAATCACGAAAATGGTCGCATCGGAAAGTTCCGGGCTGAACGTGGCGGAAAGGTTATCCCCGCCGCTTTCGATGAACATGATCCGGATATCCGGAAAGCGCTTCATCATCTCATCCACCGCCTCCAGATTCATGGAAGCATCCTCCCGGATGGCAGTATGCGGACAGCCTCCGGTTTCCACGCCCGTGATCCGTTCCCTGGGCAAAACGGAATTTTTACATAGAAATTCCGCATCCTCCTTCGTGTAAATATCATTGGTAATGACGCCTATGCTGTAGCGGCCGGACATTTTTCTTGTCAGGGCCTCGATCAAAGCTGTTTTCCCGGAGCCGACCGGCCCGGCCACTCCGATTTTCACATATGCCATTTTCTTCCTTTCCGGTTCTTCCGGGTTTTTACCTCCGGTGTCTTCCTCTTCAGGCTTTCCGTTTTTTCACGACATATAAAGTCTCGAGTACAGTGCCTCATGCTGCATGGAACGGATTTCAAATCCGGGCGTCTCCGCGCCGAAGTCTTCCTCCGTATAATTTTCGATTGCCCGGATCACAGAATCCATTCCGTCGGTGCATGCCGCCAGAATTTTCTGGCCTTTCATCTGGCTGAGCGGGATCGTTTTCACGCAGTTCGTCACCATGAAGGACGCCTGGGCATAAAGGAAATGCTCCAGCGCGTCGCTTTCAGCGATTCCGCATACCGCGCAGTAAACACCATAGGCGACTGCATGGCTCTGTCCTCTGCTTTCCTCTGCATACTGCCTGAACAGGCTGTGTTCCGGCAGTCCGGTAAATGCCGCTACCGTTTTCAGAAATCTGGATCCCGTTTTTTCCCCGGCATTTCTGATTTCCTCCGGCGTCCGCGAAATCCGCACCAGTTCATCCAGTCGGAAGAGTCTTAAAAGCTTCTCCTGATCGGATCCCGGCGACTGCACCGCCTGATACGAAAGCCGCATTGCCAGCGCTTCGTTCCTTCCGATCCCGTAAAGAAGCATATTGCAGATAAATTCATACGCGCTGCTTTCATCTTTCACCGCTTCCTTCTGAATATAGGTTTCAAGACCATAGGAATGCGCATACAGGCCGACGGGAAAGAACGCATCATTCAGCTGCAGCAGCAGGAACCGCTTTTTCGTCTCCGGTATTTCTCCTGTTTTTCTTTTGTCCATGGTTTTAATGGTGATGGTCGCTGACCGTGGAAGAAATTGCCCTGTCAAAATCGAGTTTCCGCGTTTTCCTTGTTACGGATACACCATGCAGTTTCTGAAGCAATAAGAATGCCGGTTCGTTGTACGGCGTTATAAATGACAGCTCATCATCCCCCCAAAGCAGTGCGCCGTGTCTGTTTCCGATTTCATAGCATACCTTACAGGCCATTTTCGGATGATCCGGCGCAATGCGGATGACAATCACCTCGCATGGCGGAACCGAGACTGCGATGACGCGGTTCCCGGACCGGTAAAGAACATCTCCATCACGAAGTCCTCTCGTCAGGATGCTGTCATCCAGCCGGATTCCGATCTCCGTCCCTTCGGCGGTGACTTTGCTGTGCAGCTTTTTATAGGCCTCGTGCCATTCGATTTCGACTTTGTCCGCATGGCAGCCCTGAAACTCCGGTTCTTTCAGATTCCCCAGTACTTTTTCACAGATGATCATGTCTGCTCCCCTCGTATTGTATAGTCACATCCTTCAGATTTTCAGAACAGGTTATAGAGCTGCGTAAGCGGAAGTTTCCCTGCCGGACCGCTCTTCAGGATTTCCCCGTCCGCACGCACCTCATACGTTTCCGGATTGACTTCTATCTTCGGCGTCTTATCATTGAACTTCATATTCTTTTTCCCGATCGTCCTGGTCCCGTGGACCGGCAGCAGCATTTTCTGGAGCCCGTACTTTTCTCCGATCCGGAGGTCAAATGCCGCCTGCGAAACAAAGTCCGCACACGTGCTCTGAACTGCCTTCCCGTCCGCACCGAACATATGCCGGTACGTGACCGGCTCGGTCGTCGGAATGCTGGCATTGGCATCCCCCATCTTGGAAGCGATGATCATGCCGCCCTTCACGATCATGTCCGGTTTGATGCCGAAAAATGCCGGATTCCAGAGGACCAGATCCGCCATCTTCCCTTTCTCCACGGATCCCACATAATCCGCGATCCCGTGCGTGATGGCCGGATTGATCGTATATTTTGCGATATACCGTTTAATGCGGAAATTATCGCAGCCTTCCTTGTCCTCCGGCAGCGTTCCCCGTTCTTCCTTCATCTTATGCGCAGTCTGCCAGGTCCTCGTAATCACTTCTCCTATCCTTCCCATGGCCTGCGAATCCGAACTCATCATCGAGAAAACGCCCATGTCATGCAGCACATCCTCCGCGGCAATGGTCTCCGGACGGATCCGCGAATCCGCAAACGCGACATCCTCCGGGATGTTCTTGTCCAGGTGATGACAGACCATCAGCATATCCAGATGCTCATCCAGCGTATTGACCGTAAAGGGCATTGTGGGGTTCGTGGAGGAAGGAAGCACATTGGGTGCGCCTGCAGCCCGGATGATATCCGGCGCATGACCGCCTCCCGCACCTTCCGTGTGGTAAGTGTGGATGGTCCTTCCTTTGATTGCCGCGAGCGTGTCCTCCACAAATCCGCCTTCATTCAGCGTATCCGTATGGATATTCACCTGAACATCATACTGATCCGCCACGTTCAGGCAGTGATCGATCACCGCCGGCGTGGCACCCCAGTCTTCATGGATCTTTAAGCCCATCGCCCCGCTTTCAACCTGCTCGATCAGACTCGCCTCGTCGGAGCAGTTTCCTTTCCCCAGATATCCGATATTCATCGGATACGCTTCCGCAGCTTCCAGCATGCGCTGAAGATTCCACGGACCGGGCGTGCAGGTCGTGGCATTGGTTCCGTCCGCCGGCCCGGTGCCGCCGCCGATCATAGTCGTGATTCCGCTGTAAAGCGCGCAGTCGACCTGCTGGGGACAGATAAAATGGATGTGACTGTCAATGCCGCCTGCAGTGACAATCAGCCCTTCCGCCGCCAGTGCCTCCGTGGAAGCCCCGACCGTCATGCCCGGCGTCACTCCGTCCATGGTATCCGGATTTCCTGCCTTTCCGATCCCCGCAATCTTCCCGTCACGGATTCCGATATCCGCTTTGTAAATCCCCGTATAGTCGATAATCAGCGCATTCGTAATGACAAGATCAAGATCTCCGTCCTGTCTGGTCGTCTTTACCGACTGCCCCATTCCGTCGCGGATGGTCTTTCCGCCGCCGAATTTGATTTCATCTCCGTATACCGTGTAATCCTTCTCAACCTCTGCGATCAGGTTCGTGTCCGCAAGCCTTACTCTGTCTCCCGTCGTAGGCCCGTACATCATGCTGTATTTTTTCCCGCTGATTCTTACGCTCATTTTTTCACTCCCCCTGTCAGAGCATATTTTTCATTCCGGCTTTTTCCATGGCCTTTGCCAGATTTTCCGGTACGGCCTTCCCGCAGGTAAGATCGTTGCAGCCGTACACCGTTTTTCTGCCGCCCGTTTCCACGAGGCCCACTTCCTTTTCCTCCCCCGGTTCAAAGCGGACCGAGGTTCCGGATGGAATGTCCAGATGAAAACCGAACGCTTCCGCGCGGTCAAACTTAAGGCTTCTGTTCACCTCAAAGAAATGGAAATGAGACCCTACCTGAACAGGCCGGTCTCCGATATTTTCGACTCTGATTTTTTTTGCCGCTTTTCCTTCGTTCAGACAGATTTCTCTGTCAAGTGATATGATCTCTCCCGGCTTCATGCTTTTTCCTCCGCTTCCCAGTGCGATTTTCCCGGCTGAACGGGGTTATGCACCGTTACGAGCTTCGTGCCGTCCGGGAAGGTCGCCTCGACCTGAACGGCTTCAATCATGTCCGGGACACCGTCCATGCAGTCCGAAACCGTCAGCATTTTTCTTCCCTGCTCCATCAGTTCCGTGACCGTTTTCCCGTCTCTTGCCAGTTCCATGAGTTCCGAACTTACGAAAGCCACCGCCTCCGCATAGTTCAGTTTCAGTCCCCTGTCCCTCCGCTCCCTGGCAAGTTCCCCTGCCATATGCAGCAGAAGTTTCTCTTCCTCTTTCGGCGTCAGTCTCATTCTGTTCTCCCCTCTCCTGTTTTCCGTTTACTCATGACCGCTCACAGCGACATGGTCGCCTGCAGTTTTTCCTGATCGAGCGATGCCGGCGTTCCGTCCATGATGATCCTGCCGTTTTCCATGACATAACAGTAGTCGGCAATCCGCATCACAAATTCCAGATACTGTTCCACGATCAGGACCGCCATGTTTTTCTTCATACCGGTAATGACTCTGCCGATTTCCTCGATCACATTCGGCTGGATTCCTTCTGTCGGCTCATCCAGGATCAGCACGCCGGGACCGGATACGACTGCCCGGGCAATGGCGAGCTGCTGCTGCTGTCCTCCGGAAAGATCTCCGCCTTTCCGCTTCAGGAAGTCCTTAAGAACCGGAAATGTTTCAAAAATGAAATCCGGTATTCTGCCTTTCCCGTCTTTTGCCTCCAGGCCGAGCAGGATATTCTCTTCCACCGTAAGAAACGGAAAAATCTCTCTGCCCTGCGGGACATAACCGATCCCGCGTTTTGCCCGTTCATAGGGCGGCATGTTTTCGATCGCGGTTTCATCCAGCATGATTCTGCCTTTGGATGTCCTGATCAGCCCCATGGCCGATTTCAGCGTCGTTGTTTTCCCGGCACCGTTCCTGCCGACGAGACAGGTGACTCTTCCCTCCGGTGCTTCCAGATCCACATGGTGAAGCACGATTCCTTCTCCGTATCCTGCATAGATATTTTCCAGTTTCAGCACGGTTTATCCCCTTCCCAGATATACATCGATTACCTTCTGGTTCTGCTGGACCGAATCCATGGTCCCCTCATCCAGTATCTTTCCTTCATGAAACACCGTCACGCTGTCCGACACTTCCCTGGCAAACTGCATGTCATGCTCCACAACAATGATCGAACAGCTCATCTTGATCTTTCGCAGCATGTCCGCGGTCTTGTTTGTTTCTCTGCGGCCCATCCCTGCCACCGGTTCATCAAGGAGCAGAAGTTTCGGCTTCGAAGCGAGGATCATCCCGATCTCCAGCCACTGTTTCTCTCCGTGGGAAAGGCTGCGCGGATACTGAAAGCGCTTGTCAGAGAGTCCCGTGAATTCCAGGATATGGTTCATGTAGTCCCTTCCTTCCGGCGGCAGTTTTAAAAACGTGGTCCCATAAATCGTATGCCTGCCTCCGACAGCAAGCTCCATGTTTTCCTCGATCGTAATACCCGGAAATACGCTTGGTGCCTGAAATTTACGGCCGATGCCAAGTTCCGAAATATCATAAGCGCGCATTTTCGTGACATCTTTCTCACCCTCCCCGCTGTTAAAAAGGATTTTTCCTTCGGATACCTTGTTCTTTCCGCAGATCGCATCCAGGATTGTTGTCTTTCCCTCACCGTTCGGACCTATGAAAAAACGGATTTCATTTTCCGCAACCGATGTGGACACATCCCTGATTGCCTGAAAGCTGCCGAAGTTCACGCTGACATCTTCAATTTTCAGTACCGGCTCCGCCATTTTTATACCTCCCTGTAATGCCTTTCCTGCCGTCCGCTGTCTCAGCTGTTTACCTGCTGCAGTTCATCTTCGCTTTCTCTCTTCAGCCGCATTTTCCGGCTGATCTTCTGCGGGATCTCGCGGAGGGATATGAACCCTCCCGGAAGAAAGAGGATCACGATCACAAACAGGAATCCGATAAAATAGGACCAGAGTTCCGGAAAGTTCTCACTGGCAGCCGTTTTCAGTCCGTTCACTGCCAGCGCACCGAGAACCGGGCCGACCAGCGTGCCTTTCCCGCCGATCGCAACCCAGATGATCATTTCCACGGAAGGGGTGATGCCGACTTCCGAAGGAGAAATGATGCCGACCTGTCCGACATAAAGCGCACCCGCAAGACCCGCAATCAGCGCGGAGAGCGCGTAGATAAACACCTTGAAGTGCGCCGTATTGTACCCGACGTATCCTGCCCGGTTCTCTCCGTCGCGGATGGCGATCAGGACCTTGCCGATGCGCCTTCCCGTTATGAACCTGCAGACCGAATACACAAGGATCAGGAACAGGAGCGTCACATAGAACAGGATGATTTTCGTCAGCGGCGCGTTGATGCTGTGCCCGAATATCGTTTTGAAATCGGTAATGCCGTTGCTGCCGCCCGTGAATTTCTGGCTCCCGATCAAAAGCGTCTGCATGATCATGGCCATGGCCTGCGACAGGATGGAAAAATAGACGCCGCGAATTTTACGGGTAAAAGTAAGGTACCCGATCACGACCGCCAGAAGAGACGGTACGAGGAGACTCGCGGCAATCGCGATGACGGGATTTGCCATCAGCGCCCATGCCTGCGGCAGCCTGCTGACGCCGCTCCAGGACATGAAATCCGGAATGGATTTTCCGCTCGCCTCCATTTTCAGATACATGGCCATGCAGTAGGCACCCAGACCGAAGAAGACGCCGTGTCCCAGGCTTAAGATGCCGGTATAGCCCCAGATCATGTCAAGTCCGATCGCCACGATCGCAAAGCACATATATTTTGCGAACAGCGAGACGCGGAACATGGACATCCAGAACGGGACCGAGGCCAGAAACAGAAAAATCATTATGATCAGGAAATCTGTGCCGCCGAACTTCAGTTTTTTCATGCTTCAATCCTCCAATGCCCGGTTGTGTACGGCAAAAATTCCCTTCGGTCTGAACTGCAGCAGGACGATAACGCAGAAAAACGAAATAACCTTCCCGATGGAAGTCGTCGTGAAAAACTCGAAAATGGTTTCCCCTATCCCGATAAATCCGGCACCCAGGACCGTTCCCAGAACACTCCCTGCCCCTCCCACGACCACGGTCATGAATGCATCCACGATATAGTTCGTTCCGAGCGTGGGACCGATCGGACCGATCCATGTCAGCGCGCATCCGGCGAGGCCTGCGAGACCCGAACCGAAGGCAAATGTCGTGGAGTCAATCCTGTTTGTGTTGACGCCGAGGCTGGCCGCCATTTCCCGGTTCTGCATGACAGCCCGGATATTTCTCCCGAAGCGCGTCCGGAACATAAGATGATAGACCAGCAGCAGACAGAGAACGGCCAGGCCCAGAATAAAAAGCCTTTTATACGGAAGTACCAGCATTCCGCTGATTTTGATGTTCTTTTCCAGAAACTTCGGCGCCGTCACGCTGACATTGGGCGCACCGAAAATGCTTCTGGCGAACTGCTGGAGGATCAGGCTGATCCCCCAGGTAACCAGCAGGCTGTCTTCCGTTCTTCCGTACAGCTTCCGTATGACCAGTTTTTCCAGACACCATCCGAACAGCGCCGCAACCAGAAAGGAAAGGATGATTGCCGCCGGACAGTACAGATCGAAAGCGCCGGGGAGATATTTTTTAAACAGGTTCTGAATCAAATAAGTCGTGTATGCGCCGATCATGATGAACTCGCCGTGCGCCATATTGATCACGCCCATCAGCCCGAAGGTAATGGCCAGACCGATTGCCGCAAGCAGCAGTATGGAGCTTACGCTTATTCCGTTGAACAGCTGCATGAAAAACAGTTCCATGATTAATCTCCCCTTTGCCTGAAACGCTTTTTAAAAACGCAGATCACTTTGTGGAAACAGACAGGTCCTTGGCCCAGTCATAAGTCTTTAAATAGGGATCCGGCTTGATCGCGCCGTCCGTATTCCACACGGAATCGATCAATCCGCTGTCATTTACCTTGCCGATCCTCACCGGTTTGTACATATGCTGATTGTCGCCGTCGATCTTGATCGTCCCCTCCGGTGCCGCAAATTCAATTCCCGGCGCAGCCGCCTTTACCTTATCCACATCGGTGGAACCGGCCTTTTCCACACAGGCCTTCCAGAGATAGACCGCATCGTACCCTGCTTCGATCGGATCATCCGTAACACGGTCGGCACCGTATGCTTTCTTGTAGGCTTCCACAAATTTCTTGTTGGCCGGCGTATCCGTCGTCTGGTAATAGTTCCATGCAACCAGATGGCCGGAAAGATAAGAAGCTCCTATTCCCTTCACTTCCTCTTCCGCTATGGAAACGGAAAGCGTCTGTATCTTATCGGGCGAAAGGCCGGCATCCTTGAACTGCTTGAAGAAAGCCACGTTGGAATCGCCGTTCAGGGTATTGAATACAAAATCGGGACTTGCCTGCTGGATTTTGGAAATGATGGTCGTATAATCCGTATACCCCATCGGCGTATATTCCTCTCCCACGATCTTCATTCCCAGCGCAGCCGCCTGCTTTTTTACGATCTCATTGGCAGTGCGGGGAAAAACATAATCGGAGCCGAGCAGGAACACGCTTTTCTTCCCCTGATCGGACATATACTGGATGGCCGGAACAATCTGCTGGTTCGGCGCCGCTCCCACATACATGATGTCCGGGGAAGACTCCATTCCTTCGTACTGCACCGGATACCAGAGGAGGCCCTTGTCCGCTTCAAAAGTCGGCAGAACCGCTTTCCTGCTTGCCGAGGTCCAGCATCCGAATACGGTTGCCACCTTGTCGTTTACGAGAAGCTTCTCCGCCTTTTCCTTGAAGGTGGCGTTGTCGCTCGCGCCGTCCTCGATCACCGGGATCAGCTGTTTTCCGAGAACGCCGCCGCCCGCATTGATTTCATTGATTGCAAGCAGTTCCGCATCCTTTACGGAAGTTTCCGAAATAGCCATGGTGCCGCTCAGCGAATGCAGGACGCCGACTTTAATTCCGTCTCCTGAAGCCGCAGCCTTGCCCGCTGCCGCCATTGAAGTGCTTCCTGCCGCCTTTGCTGCCGATGCCGCCGCTGTACCCGATGAAGCTGCCCCTGTTCCGGATAAAGCTGCCTTAACGGCCGCGGTCGTGGTCTTGCCGCTGCCGACTTCCGACATGGCGCCGCCGCAGCCGCTGAATGCAGCCATCATTGCGAGCGACAGGACTGCTGCTGTCAGTGCCTTAAATTCCGGTTTTTTCATAATTTTCTCCTCCCATTTTTGAACGGATTGTTTTGCAGGGAACCTGCGCGGTCTTCCTTCGCGTGACTGATCCCGGGATCCTTCACGGAACGAAAAAAGCTGCCGGGCCTTAGCGGCCCGACAGCTTCGTCGTATTCTCCCTTATGCAAATCTCCGATCTGTTTCACTGAAAAGCGAAGAAAAAGCTGCCGGCCTTTAAGGGACCTGACAGCTTCGTCTTTTTCTCTCCAATGAAATTGTGATCATTATATTCTACCGAAATTTCAAATGCAAGCTTTTTATTTTATTTCATCACATTTTCAGAAAGCACTTCCGCTTTTTATTTTATTTTTGTTGAATGTGCTGGCCGGTAAAAAAACATATACTGTGATCAGATTCAATAACATCCCTCGATTGTTTACCATATCTGAAAATTCATATTCAAAATTCTCAAAATTCCTTCAAGCAGGAAATAATCCCCGTAAATGATAGGTACTTCCCGATCCGATGCTCTGTCATATCTTGCAGACCCGTGTGACAGGACACCATCATGTTCCGGATCCCAGTCACAGAACTTTTCTGTCAGTGCCTTCAGACATTTTACAGCAGCGGTAGTATAAAGTTTCTTTTCAAGTACAGGTACATGCTCCGCCAGTTCCAGCAGACCGCAGGCAGCGCAGGCTCCGGCTGTCGTATCAAGATAAACCGGTTCCTCCGGCGCCCGAAAATCCAGCAGCGGAATATCATCACTGACTGAAAGGTTTGCGCAGAAAAAATGTGCCGTTCTTTTTGCCGCATCCAGGAATTCATGATTCCCCGTATATCGGAATGCCAGAGCCATTCCATATATTGCCCAGGCTTGACCGCGGCTCCATGCGGAGCCTTCCGAATAGCCCTGTCCGCCATGACTTTTTACAAAAGAACCTGTTTCCGGGTCAAGTTCCACAATATGACAGCAGGAACCATCCTGTCGCAGTATATACCTCAAAGCAGTTTCTGTGTGGTTCCCGGCAATCTGCCTGAAAGCTGTATCCTTTAATTCATCTGCTGCCCAGTACAGGAGCGGCATATTCATCAGGGTATCAATAATTATAAAACCGGCTTTATCACCGTTCCATGCTCTGATGTATTTCCCGATCGGATTATAGCGCCCTGCCAGAATTCCGGCCGCATGCAGGCCTCTTCTTCTGGATTGTTCATTTCCGGTCAGCCGATAATCCGCTACTGCCGTCGGAAGCCACATAAACCCGACATCATGATCAAGCCCTGTAAACTTTTCCAGCGCGATGTCCAGTCTTTCTTCAATTCCCTCTGCAGCTTTTCTGTAGCATTCTTTCCCTGTTACATGAAACATCTGCCAGAGAATACCGGCATAGAACCCGTTGGTCCATGCATTAATATCCTTTGCTCCCATATCCTGATACTTCCCGTTTCTGGCAACATAAGGCATCATTGTTCCGTTGCGCAGACATTCCGCTTCGAATTTTGCGGCTAATTTTGACCGGATTTCTTCCGCCCACTGCAGCGTATTGTCATGTATCGCATATTTCATAACAGTTTCCTTCTCCAATGGTAATCCTCTTTTCAGTAAAAACCGTTTCTATTGTGGTTTCAATCTCTGTAATACCCTGTACAATATTAAAACGGATTGCAGGAATGCAGACATTCGGAAAAATCAGATTCATATTCGGCAATGCGGTAATGACCACTCCTTCTCCCCGGTCGGACGAGATCCTGCTGTATCCGTTCTGATCCGAAACTTCCGCAATCTGCTGTTCTTCCTTCTTTGATGTTTTCTCCATACAGTTCGGATAAGAAAATCCACAGTCATACGCAACGCAATTCAGACTGCTTTTGATTCTGTGTCTCCGCTTGTGCCCTCCCTCAAACGGAATAAGCCAGGTTTCAACTTCAATCTCACAGGTCGGATTCCACTTTGCATAGACTTCACCGTCGGTAATCCGGAAAGCTGTACATTTTCTGCGGACATAGTACATATCGTGTACATAAAAAGCAAGCATACTGTCAGTCCCTGCCTGCTCCAGCAGTTGATAGGACCTTGGCACACAGAATCCGAAAACCGATGAATAGGCAAATTTAGCATATTTTTCCGCGGCTTCCGGATGATTCATAGTCGGGTACTGACCTGCTGTAAGTGCTATTACCTCTTTTATTCTGTGACAGAGCATCATATCACATTCTTTAACAGAATATATTCTTTTTAATTCCGGAAGCGGTTCACATGCAGCCGTCCAAAACGGATGATCATCCGGTAATGCCAGGAATACAAATGCCTTAAATGACCAGTATGGTGATCCCGTAGCATTGTATGCCTCTGACATTATAAGGTTCGGATATGTATATCCGACTGTTAAGACACCTGCATTATCAAAGATCGGCTGATGCATCCAATACAGAAGATTCCTGTCTATCAGCCCTTTCTCCACGCCGAGAGGAAAGCATTCTACACCTGTCAGAACACAGACACTGAAAAAAGCAATCTGCGCAAAGCGATAAGTCAGGGATCTGCCAAAGGGCAGTGCCTTCCCCTCATCATCGAACCAGTAAACAAAGGTTTGCGCAAAAATCTTTGCGCGTTCCATGAATAACCGGGCTGTTTTCTCATCCTCCTCCCTCATAAAATAAGCATACAACAGGCAGTAAAAATGGATTCCGAAAGAAGTGTAATAATCTTTCTGCGGTCGTTTTCCATCCGAATACCATCCATTTCCCAGATAAAAAGATTCATAGCGGTCCATGGCGTTCTTTATCTGTTCGCGACTCCACTTTCTTCCGATACTTTTCAAGGCAAGATTTACAATCACCTTAAAATACTGCCAGTTATTATCTGCCTGTGAATAATCGTTAATCTGATACAGCCAGCCGGCAAGATTATCCTTTGTTTCCGCATCCAGCGGGTTCCACAGAATGTCCGGTATCATCAGCAATCCATAGCTGATCGCAGCCATTTCCACCATGCGCTGATCCTTATCATGCAGATCCCCCCAATAGTTTCTTCCTTTCGGGTCCGTTCCGGCAGTAAACCCTTTCAGATAGGTATCTACAAGACTTCTGTCCTTTCCTCCGCCTGCCCAGTATGACACCATTCCCCACAGCACGCGTGAAAACCCTTCCATTTCAGCTATCCGGTTCCCGTAACCTGCAGCTGTCACACCCAATCGCAGACCCGTACAATCTTCTCTGTACCTTGTTTTCAACGGTTCTATCATCCTGAGCAGCATCTGCTGATAATTCGCTTTGTTTTTCATCTCTTCTCTCTTTCGAAAAGAGACCGGGGAATGTTGAATTTTCATTCCATTTCCGGCCTCTTTATACTATATTCTATTCAGTTCTTCCGATTTTCAATTTCTTATTTTTTATTCTTCTTCAGTTCATCCAGAATTTCCTGCGACTTTGTTACCATTTCTTTTGCTGCTTCCGCAGGTGTAACATCTCCATATACAACTTCCTGGATAAGGTCTTTCCGTATTGCTTCCAGTTCCGTATTTCCACTGATCATGTTATTCGTATAGGAATTCTTTTCGGAAAGTGCAACTGATTTTTTCTGTACTTCCGTTACGACGCCTGCCTTAATCAGAATATCATCTGACTGTTTAGTCGGACAATAACCGACAGCAGTTTTGCATATTGCGATTGACTCCGGATCGTTCATCAGAAAATCGAGAAATTTAGCTGCCTCTTCCTTGTGCGCAGATTTATTGTTGATTGCAAAACCGCGATCACCGCTGTAGGCAACACCGCTGCATTTCGCATCCTTGATAACCGGCATGGAAATTACATCCAGCTGACTTTTAATGGATGCGGTATATTTCGGTGCACTGCCTGTATAATCAACAATCATACCTATCTTTCCGTTTACCCATTTGTTGTTCTGGTCTGCCTGCCCTGCAAAGGTAGCCGCCTCACCGAATGGTTCAAGTGTATTAGTCTTATACAGATCAACAACATTTTGAAGTGCCTCTTCCGCATCTTTTTCGGTAAAATTCATTGCATAAGTGTCTTCATCAATCAGCGGTTTTCCTGTCTTCTGTACCAGATACGGCTGGACAAACAATCTGTTCAGCATATCTGCGTCAGCTGTCATCAGATAAGAATCCGCATCCTTATCGTGAATGCTCTTCCCGAGCGCCTTGATGTCATCCCACGTATAATTCTTCGTCAGGTCAATTCCATGCGATTTTGCAAAATCCGTATTGACATAGGTAACTGATCCGCCCACCGTACATGGGAAAAGAATTGCCTTACCTTTATATGTCCCTGCAATTTCCAGCAGACGATCTTTTAAAGTCGAAAGATCAACCGGCAGAGTGGACAGATCGGCCAGATATTCCTTGGTTCCCTGGATATCCGGGAGCCACTCTTTACTCAGCTGAATAATATCCGCCGCCGTATCACTGGAGAGCGTCGTCATGATCTTTTCATAGTATCCGTCATAGCCCTGATATTCGGCATTGATCGTTACATTTGGAGCTTTCTTTTTATATGCCTCTATTGCAGCTAAAAGAGCCTTATGTCTGCTGTCACTGCCCCACCAGGAGAAACGAAGCGTAACCTTATCACCGGACGCAGTTTTCGAAGCAGCTGCAGATGAAGCTGCCGTACCTGTCTGTGCTTTCGAAGCGGCTGCCGCAGATGAAACTGCTGTGCCAGTCTGTGCTTTTGTAACGGCTGCTGCTTTTGTTTGCGCCGCACTGCTGCTTTTTGCACTGTTCTGCCCGCAGCCTGAAATTGTTGAAAGGGACATGCCTGCTGCAAGTAAAACGACTAAAACTTTTCTAAACTGTTTTTTCATGATATCCTCTCCTCCTGAGATTATATAAAATGTGTACAGCCTTAATCAAGCCATTTAATACCGAAACAGGAAGGCCAGCAGCATTCAGCCTTTTACACCGCCTGCAGTTGCTCCCTCCACAAAATAATCCTGAGCAAAGAAATAGAGAAGGATCGGCGGAACCAGTGAAAGGAATGACATGGCAAGTACCTGATTCCATGGTGTGGAGGCCCCCTGACTGTCGATTGCCATTTTCAGGGCCAGGGACAGCGTATACTTTTTTACACTGCTGATATAAATCAAATTGTTAAAATAATCGTTCCATCTCCAGAGTGTCTGAAAAATCGCGACTGAAAAAAGACATGGTTTCATCAACGGTATCAAAATCTTAACGTATACACCGAAAGCACTGCACCCGTCTATATAGGCCGCTTCATCCAGTTCTCTCGGAATACCGCGCAGGAACTGAATCTGCATGAAGATCAGGAACGGATAGCATGCCAGCAATGCCGGAACCCAGAACGGCAGATACGTATCAATCCAGCCGAAACTTTTAAAAGCAACATACCTGGGAATCATGATTACCGCATCCGGAAGCATCATAGTGGAAATCATCAGCATGAACAGAATTTTTTTCAGCGGAAACTGAAATCTGGCAAAACCATAGGCAACAATCCCGGTAGACAAAACCGTTAAGATCACAGTCGGAATAACCAGTTTGAAAGTGTTCAGATAAAAAGTTAAAAACGTGAACTGGCCGCTGCCTTTCCAGCCGTTGATATAAGCCTGCAAAGAAAATTTTTTCGGCAGCAGGGTCATACTTCCGAACAATTCCTGATTATCCTTGAATGTCGCAAAAAAAAGCCAGATCAGCGGATATATCATTACAATGCCGAGCAGTATCAGGATAATATATGCTATGATATGTTTTTTCTGCACTTTTCTTTTCATTTTAGCCGCCTCAGTCGTTATAAAATACCCATTTATCCGAAGTACGGAAAACAAGCAATGTTATAAGAAGAATCACGAGAAACAGGACCCAGGAAGCTGCTGATGCATATCCCATTTTCAGATTCTTAAAAGCTTCCTCGTAAATTTTGACGCCCATCAGATATGTGCCATGATTCGGTCCGCCGTTCGTGATGATAAACGCAGAGGTGAATTCCTGCAAAGCATGGATAATCTGCATGATCAGATTGAAAAATACAATCGGTGTCAGCATGGGAAGTGTAATATGCCAGAACTGAACCCATTTCGTGGCTCCGTCAACCTCAGCTGCTTCGTACAAATCGGTCGGTATGTTCATGAGTCCTGCCAAAAACAGGATCATGGATGAACCAAACTGCCAGACAACCAGAAGACTGATGGTTACCAGCGCAATATGCGGATCTCCAAGCCAGTTGACAGCGGGAATATGCAAAAGGCCAAGGAATTTGTTCAGCATACCCTCTTTCATGAACATGAACCTCCAGAGAATGGAAATTGCCACGCTGCCTCCCATTATCGACGGCAGATAGTAGACTGTACGGAACAAATTGATTCTCTTTAACTTCTGGTTCAGGATTAAAGCAACAATTAAGGCCATGATCAGTTTCATCGGAACCGACATCAATGCATACTTAAAAGTCAGTAAAAAGGATTTTAAAAAGTACTTGTCCTTTGTAAACAGATCTGTATAATTTTTCAGGCCTACCCATTTTCCTCCTGCAAGAACGGAAAAATCGGTAAATGAATAATACAGTGACATGATCAACGGATATGCCTGAAGTATGCAAAAGCCCAGAAGCCACGGCAGGATAAAAATCACACCCCACTTCCATGTCCTGGGATATTTCCCATGTATCAGTCTGTTGCTTTTGATTTTCTCCTGCTGTCCCATCGGTCAGCTCCTCCTTCAGTACCTCTTCCACACTGACAACCGCATTGTAGCACTCTGAAAAGATGATGAGCCCCTGCCGCGATTATATAAACCTATCTTTAAAAACTATCTTCAGATTATCCGCATATCTTTATATTAGGAAAACTGCCGACTATGTTCATCTGCTTGACTCGAAATTCACGACAATCTATAATTTTCTTAGCAAATGCAGGAATGGAGGCCGGGAAATGTATGAGCTGCTGATTGTTGATGATGAAATAAATTCCCGTAATATTCTTGCCACTTGTTTTCCCTGGGCTGAACTCGGATTCCATGTCTGCGGGCAAAAGGACAATGGCCATGAAGCACTTGACTATGTGGCAGAAAACGTTGTTCATGTAATTCTTTCCGATATAAGCATGCCCGACATGGACGGGATTGAACTGGCAAAAAATATCGCATCAGCAAAATCCGCAAAGCCGACCATTGTTCTGTTAAGCGCATACGACAATTTCAAATATGCGCAAAACGCAATTCGCTACGGAGTCCGTTACTATATTTTAAAGCCTACGAATTTTTCGGAACTCAAGGAAATTTTCCTCACCATTAAAAAGGAGCTTGATCAGAAGTTTCAGATCCCTGCGGATACTAAAACTGATCAGGCTCCGGAAGAAATTATCCGAACTGTTCTGGAATATTGTAATACGAACTACAGAGATGGTTCTCTGTCTGAGCTCGCTGATTCCCTGTATATGAATTCTTCTTATCTAAGCCAGGTGATCAAGCTTAAGACTTCAAGGACCTTTTCCGACTTGCTGAACGAATCCAGAATGAAACAGGCAGCACTGATTCTGAAGGATCCGGATGTTAAAATATATAATATAAGCACCATGATAGGCTATGTAAATTCCAATAACTTTACCAGGGCCTTTAAGGCCTATTGGGGTGTTACGCCCAGTGAGTACCGAAGCAATGAAAAATAACTCTGCTTTGCCGTCTTTCGGCAAAAATCATCATGCAACCAGTTTCCATTTTTTTATCCGCAGTTTTCTTTTGAACTGCCTACTGATTTTAATACCCCTCCTGCTGATCGGATCATACAGTATTTACCGCACTGCCAAAGAAAGCGAGGAAAATTCCGCGAACAACGCCTTCCAAACATTAAAGCAGACGGATAATCTGCTGGAATCCTTCTTTGTTCACGTTGACAACGCATATCTCTTTTTTGTTTCTAACCCGCGGGCAAATCAACAACTGACGACAGCCTTTTCCGAAAAATCCCTGTCTCTCAATTCCATAAAAGCCATAGAAAATCTTTCTGCAAATTTTCAATATCTGCTTTATACCAACAATTATATCCGGAACATCTATATCTATTATCAGAATGATTATCACCGCATATTCGTACCGCTCAACTCAAGTCTTATTTCATTTCCTGCCGATAAGGAGGATGAAATTCTTGCTTCCTATAATCATGCCGGCAATGAAAATGTATGGATGGAGGTTTCAAATGCACCGCTGCTTTATACAGATTATACAACAGATAATCTGCTCGTCTTCAGGAAACTTTATCGCCGGACAACTGATGTTCAGAACGGTCTGGTGGTGTTCAGTTTTAACCTTGAAAAAGCCGAAACAGAGTTGAACGAATTTCTCGAGTACAATAATCAGCATCTGTTTCTGGTGAGTCCCTCAAACCAACTCGTCTGGCCGGTTTCTGATGCCTTTAAAAGTGACGATATTCTGGCTCTCGCGCAGAAAATGTCATCTGATGAAAACAGCGGCAATGTACGGGGAGTCCGGCAGGATTACAATTCCTACACTGTTTCTTATTTTCATTCTCCGAGGTCCTATGGTTTTTCGTATCTGCTGCTGACGCCGAAGAAGGAAATTTATCAGACAACTACGAGTCTTATCAAAATGTATATAATAATCATTCTGTCTGCCATCCTGATTGCATGTCTGCTTGCATACTTCAAGACCCGCCGCGATTATAAATATCTGAATAAAATAATAACCGTCTTCAGTTCTCCTGATACCTCACTGCGTGAAATCAAACCAACATCAAAAATCAACTCAAATCCGTTCGAATTCATCCTGATGAATATCATACATTTATTCATTGAGCAGGACTATCTGAAAATGCAGGATTCCGAAAAAACGGCTAAACTTCAGCTTGCCAAGATCCAGATGCTGCAGCATCAGATCAACCCTCATTTCCTGCATAATACCTTAAATGGAATTTACTGGGAGTCCGTTAAACTGACTGGTTCAGAAAACACCTGCAGCCGGATGATTTCCGACCTTTCTTCCATTATGCGCTATTCCCTCAGTGATCCGCAGGATGATGTTATAATTCAGGAAGAGATTGACTATCTGCAGAAATATCTTACGATCATGCAGCTGCGATACACCAATAAATTTCAGTTCGTCTTCTCCATTGATGCAGACTGTGCTTCATGTCATATGAAAAAAATGCTTCTTCAACCAATTGTTGAAAATTCAATTTACCACGGAATCAAGGAAAAAGCCGGAACCGGAATCATCAGAATCGATGTCCATCAGAAAAAAGATTGGATTTATTTCACTATCTATGATTCCGGAAACGGGATAACGCCCGACAAACTGGAAAATATCCGTGAAACGCTGAAATCAACAGATATAATGACAAATCAGCATATCGGTCTTATCAATACCAATTCAAGGCTGGTCCTATCATATGGCTCATCATCGCAGCTGCACATAAGAAGCGTCTGCGGTAAGTTTACCGTTCTGTGGTTTTCCATTCCCTTTGGCAGGGATTCTGTTTGATTAAAATCCCTGCGGAATGAATGAACAGTTTTTCACGACAGTAATACAGTCAATACCTGTTTATTCCGTGATCGTTCCGTCCTCGTCCCAGAGCGCGTGCCAGTCTTTCGCACTACTCCACAGGAATACCTGCCCTTTCACCAGACGGTTCCCGTACTCCAGTGTTCTGATCCTTGCCATTTCCTCATCTGTGAGCGGATCCTCCGTGACGGCCCTAAGGTTATCCAGATAATTTTTTTCATGAACCGAAAACGGGATCGGGATCTGTCCTCTTCTGTACGCCCACTTCAGGGCGATAATGGCAGGATGCACATGACGGGCCGCCGCAATTTCCTTCATGACCGGTGTTTCCAGATCTGCCACGTCTTCCCTGCACATGTCACGCTCCGGCCTCTCAGGCGATCCGAGCGGCATATAGCCGACCGGCTGGATCTTCTTCGCGACAAGATAACGGAACAGCTCCTCCTGCTGAAAACATACATGACACTCCAGTTCGCAGGCGGCAGGCTTTATTTCAAGCAGCGGCAGCACGGCTTCAAGTTTCGGCACCGTCATATTGGAAATGCCGATATTCCGGATTTTCCCGTCCCTTAAAAGCTTCTCCATCTGCCGGTATGTATTTACAAACTCCTCTGCGGAAAACGGTTTCGACTCCGGATTTCTGGCATCCGCGTCGCAGAACGGTGCATGATAGTTCGGGAAGAGCCAGTGTATAAAATACATATCCAGGTAATCGCATCTTAAGTCCCGGATACTCTTGAAGCAGGCCTCCTCAACCCTTCCGTGCATGTCATTCCAGACCTTCGACATGATGAAAAGATCTTTCCGCGCGACAGTACTCTTTTCCATGGCGTCCTGAAACACGTGCCCGATGCTGTCTTCATTGCCGTAGCAGGCTGCGCAGTCAAACAGACGGTACCCTCCGCGGATGGCTCCGGCCACCGCATCCGAAACCTGTTCCGGCGGAATGCGGTCCGACCCGAACGTCCCCATGCCGATACACGGTATTTTCTCTCCGGTATATAATGTGCGGAACGGAACCTTTTCCGAGTCAACCGGATTCATCATTTGTTCTTCCTTCATAAAATCACCTTTCATTTTTCTGCATTTTCAACGCCTCACAGAGCATCATGACAGTTAAACTCTGACCGTATGCCATGGGCAGAGCGGAATGTTCCGGTAATTATCAAGCGTATTTCCATTCCCGTGCCATAGGATACCTTTGTTACCGTACCGTCCTGTTCAATGCAGCCGATCACGCCTTCCATGCCCTTCTTCACCACGGCTGCATATTTCTTTCCCGGAAGACCGGTACGCACCGCGTGCAGCAGGCCGCAGGCAAAACCGGCAAACGCGCTTGCTTCCTCATAGAAAGAAGGATCGTTCAGCAGCGTATGCCAGAGACCGGAACCGGCCTGTGTCTTTTTCAGGGCATCCGCCTGCGCCTTCAGAACATGAACCAAATACTTTTTCACCGCTTCCGGCGAACTGGCGATTTCCAGATACTCCGGTATGCCGACCGTAATCCAGCAGTTACCTCTTGCCCAGAGGGCATCGGCAAAATGATCCCGTCTTTCAAAGCTCCAGCCGTGGAACCAAAAACCGGTGCGGACATCAGTCAGATATTCTGCATGGAGCAGGAACTGATAGATTTCTTCCCTGCTGATCTCTGTCATATGACCCCCTGCTCTTATAACTTCCTGTCCGTGTAATAAAAGCCGCAGCGGATTTTAATTCCTTCGCTGTTTTCCTCATCAGTCTTCCGTCACGACGCCTTTCTGAAGCATGATATTCGCGTACAGTGCCTTTTCACCCGTTGCCACAATACAGTAAGCCTTCCGGGCTTCCCCGTAAAAAGCAAAGCGCTCGATGTTTCCGACTGCATTTTTCCCGCGCCTGTCATGCTTCCCGATGAGTTCCGCGTAGGTATCCCAGATCGGTGTCTTGACCGGGTCGCCCGGAACCACCTCCATCAGGGTCACGGGCTTCTCCACATAGATGTCCAGCGGCATGACCTGCAGTACGGCATCCAGAAGTTCCGGCACTCCGTGCCCGTCCGCCCGGATGACAATGCAGTCCTTTCCCATAGATTCCGCGGGAAAATTTCCGTCCGAGAGCACGATCCTGTCTCCGTGCCCCATCTCGTCCAGAACCTTTAAAAGTTCCGGAGACAATATTTTCGGTATTCCCTTCAGCATATGTTTTTCCTCTTTATCCTCTGCAGATTTTTAAAAACCTTCCGTACGCTTCCTGCCACTCCGCATGACATTCGGGTTCGTACTGTGCCGGCATTTCCGCAGCCGCAATCATGGCACGGAATTCCGGAACCGATTTCATTTCTTTTTCCGCGATCAGCTGCATGGCCATATTTCCATAGACGGTCGCTTCCACCGGTCCCGCGGAAACAGGCATACCGCAGACGTCCGCCGTCATCCGGCAGAGCATCGCACTCTGGGTGCCGCCTCCTACAATGTAAATCTTCCGGAAGTCCTTTCCGGTGCAGGAACGGATTTCGTCCAGGGCACAGTGGTATTTCAGTGCCAGGCTTTCGTCTATGCAGCACACGATCTGCCCCTCCGTGTCCGGTACTTCCTGTCCCGTTTTCCGGCAGAGCTCCCGTATCCGTTCCGGGATATTTCCCGCCGCCGTGAATTCCGGTGCATCCGGATCAATGAAACAGCGGAACGGCCTTTCCCTTCCCGGCATCCGTGAGCTGGGTGGTGGAGGCAATCGAATATTCCGTCTTTTTGATTCCTGTCAGGAAATAATTGAAGAGATCCGGCATCAGCAGCATGCTCTCCGCGCGCTTCAGGATTTCCGGTTCCTTCTTTAAAAGTGCGAGCAGCTGGAAAGCAGTGTTGATTTCCATGAACTGATTTCCCGTCACAGAATAAAACCACCTGCGGTTAAGAAGCTTCATGGCCTCCTCCAGCATGCCCTTCGTCCGGCTGTCGCGGTAATGCACCGGGTTGCCGATCAGCCTTCCGTAAGGATCCAGCAGGCCGAAGTCCACGCCCCAGGTATCCACACCCATACTGTCAATCCCGCCGAATACTTTTGTTTTCAGAAGGCCCTGCTTCATCTCATGGAACAGGCGGAGCACATCCCAGTACATGGTACCGCCGGCAGTGACCGGGTCATTGGAAAAACGGTGGATGACCGTCGTGTCCAGTTTCGTCCCGTCGAACGTCCCCAGGATAGCCCTTCCGCTGCTGGCGCCGTAATCAAAAGCAAGAATATTTTTTACTGCCATACATGACTCCTTTGTCCGGAAATGCGTCTCTTCCGCTCTTGCCTTAACTCAGCGGATGGTCTTATACAGCGGACCGTAGGCCTTGCAGGCGCGGAAATCCTGTCCTTCCTTGTCCATTCCGAATGCGTTCCAGGACGACGGACGAAAAATCTGTTCCGCGGGAACGTTATGCATGCACACCGGTATCCTGAGGATGGAACACAGGGTGATCAGGTCCGCACCGATGTGTCCGTAGCTGATGGCGCCATGGTTTGCGCCCCAGTTGTTCATGACGTCATAGGCCGATTTGAACGGTCCTTCTTTTCCGTCGCAGCGCGGTACGAACCAGGTGCAGGGCCACGTATAATCCGTTCTCTTCCAGATCTTGTTGCTGACCGCATCCGGAAGCTTAACGGTCCATCCTTCGGCAATCTGCAGCACCGGTCCGAGTCCCTTTACCAGGTTCAGCCGTATCATGGTCGCCGGCATTTCCGCTCTGGTCAGGAATCTTGCCGAGAAGCCGCCGCCTCTGAAATAGCCGTTGTCCGCCGCGCACCATTCGGTATGCTTCATGATCGTTTCGATGTCTTTTCCGGTAACGTCATACCACGGCTTCAGCTCCGGCTTCTTCGACTCACCCTTCACTTCCCCGCAGGCATCCAGGCAGCAGGCTCCGGAATTGATCAGATGGATGAACCCTCCGTTCTGTTTTGCCTTTCCCGTAAGTTCGTAGCCGGTCGCTTTTTTGCAGGCCTTTTCGCTCCAGTAGGTACGCACATCCGCAAACATCTGCGGACGGTTCGTAAGCAGCTTCATGAACAGCATGCCGAGACCGTTCAGGGTATCGTTTTCGGTTGCGAGGATATACGGCTCTCTCGCACCGTTCCAGTCAAACGATGTGTTCAGCAGCGCTTCCGGATAATCGCAGTTCGGATAGAAATCCGTCCACTGCCGCTGTCCCTGAAAACCGCCGCAGATCGCGTTGTGACCGACCGCTTCCTCTTCGCAGCCCTTCGGCAGATTCGGGTTTCCGTTGTACAGATCCTTGATGATGCAGCACATCTTGACGGTGAATTCCCAGTCTTTTTTCTTCTGCTCGTCCGTTTTCCGGATGGAAGCGGGATTCTTGTCCCAGCCTTCCTTACAGTGTTCCTTCGTCCACTTCAGTGCCTTCTGGTATTCCTTCTCATCGTAAATATGCTCCGTCATGCGGCGGATGATTTCCACCTCATCCACGGATTCCACCCGCATGCCGAGATATTCCTCCATGAAATCCGGATTGATGATGGAGCCGCCTATGCCCATGGTAACGGATCCGATCTGCAGATAACTCTTGTCCCGCATGGTGGCAGCCGCAACCGCCGCACGTCCGAACCTTAAGAGCTTTTCCTTCACGTCTTCCGGAATGGTCCTGTCGTCCGCCTCCTGCACGTCATGTCCGTAAATTCCGAAGACCGGCAGCCCCTTCTGAGCATGCGTCGCCAGTACGGAAGCGAGGTATACCGCTCCGGGACGTTCCGTTCCGTTGAAGCCCCAGACTCCCTTTATGGTCAGCGGATTCATATCCATGGTCTCCGCTCCGTAGCACCAGCACGGCGTCACGGTCAGCGTGATCGCCACGCCTTCCTTTTTAAACTTCGCCTCGCAGGCTGCCGACTCCGCGACACGCCCGATTGTCGTGTCGGCGATCACAACCTTCACCGGTTCCCCGTCGGAATATTTCAGGTTGTCCGTAAACAGCTTCGCGGCTGTTTTTGCCATTCCCATGGTCTGATCTTCCAGCGATTCCCTGACTTTCAGTTTCCCTCTTCTTCCGTCTATCACCGGGCGGATTCCGATCACCGGATATTCACCGATATATCTGTTCAATGCCATAATATGCCACCTCCGTATGTGCAGTTAATTTCCATCAGTTTCATTATAAAGCGCGTCGGCTTCCGAATCTCGTATGTATTTGTCTCGTTATGGACATTTTTTGTCATAATTCAGGGTGTACGTTGTAAGATGCGGATTTTCGGATATAATGGATTCATGCGGGCATTCCATGAGGTGAGAAACTACAGATCCGATTTCAAAGTATGGCACGGTGCGTACCGGGGCTTAAGTTTTATTGCCCACTGGCACAGGGAAATAGAACTTATATACATGCGTTCGGGATCTGCCGAAATCCACATCGCCAATCATACCTTCACCGTCCGGGCCGGAGATCTGATCGTGTGCGACAGCGGAGATATCCATTACGGCAACTGTCATTCAGACAATTCCTGTCTTGATTTCCTGCTTTTTGATACCGAGATCATCGGCAGCCACTATCAGTACAACTATTTCGAAAGTCCTGTCGTCACCCGCAGCAGAATGGTCCGTTACGGCCTTGCGGAAAAATGGAAGGCCATGCTGCATGTCCTCGACAGCGAACTGAAGGACCGGAATCCTTATTACCAGGATATTGTGAAATCCGAAATCCGCAGCTTCTGGTACAGCCTCGTCCGCATTCTCCCGGTCTCCATCCCGCAGGGAATCATGGAAAACCGGCAGGCGGCGCTTCTGACGCGGTTTCAGGAACTTCTTTCCTATATGGAGGAACACAGCCAGGATAATCTTTCCCTGAACGATGCCGCCCACAGGATGGGCTTCTCGCCCTGCTATTTTTCCAGACTGTTCCGGCAGCTGACGGGTTTCCATTTCATCAAATACCTGAATATCATCCGGACAACCCATGCCGCTTCGCTTCTCATGAAGCCGGACAGAAAGCTCACGGATATCGCGCTGATCTGCGGCTTCAACAACATACGTACCTTCAACAGGGTTTTCCGGGATATCACGGGACTCACGCCGACCGAATATATCAACCAGCCGGAAAACCGGTCCGACAACTTCACCTATTACCGGTCCTCATCCGGCATTGAGACGCGCGCCGAAGAGAATCCGACCATCTTAAGAAAATATCGTGTCGAGCTGTAGCAAAAGGCTTTCAAAAAGGGAGGAAAAAATCATGTTAATGGAAAATGCAAGATCGGAAATTGTGGAATACGGAAAAAAAGTTCTTTCGGAGGGACTTACAAAAGGAACCGCCGGAAACTTAAGCGTCTATGATCCCGAAACGGGATACATGGCGATCAGTCCCAGCGGCATCGGATATTTCGACACAAAACCGGAAGATGTCGTGATTATGGATTTAAAGGGAAATGTCATCGAGGGAAATAAAAAGCCTTCCAGCGAACACATGCTTCATGCCGTCATCTACGAATGCCGTCCGAACGCTAGGGCCGTCGTCCATATGCACTCTATGTACTGCACGGTTCTCTCCTGTCTGCATGTGAAGCTTCATTCCGTCCATTATGCCCTGGCCGATGCGGGCGTAGCCACCGTTCCGTCCGCGCCGTACAGGACCTACGGAACCCCGGAGCTTGCGGAGGCAGTCCGGCAGAACATCGGAAACAGCGATGTCATCCTCCTGGAAAACCACGGTATGGTGGCCTGCGGAAACAGCATGAAGAAAGCCTTCGGACTCGCCTCGACCTGCGAATGGGTTGCGGAAGTCCAGTGGAGATGCATGTGTGCCGGAAAGCCGTTCATTCTCTCCGATCAGGATATGGAAACCGTCATGCAGCATTTTCTGACCTACGGTCAGAAAAGCCCGGACGGAACCAGGCATTCCTACAACGGCTGAACAGACAGAAAACGGCCGCATTTTCCGGGTAACTCCGTTCGTTCAGTGAGCCGCAGCAGGACGCAGAATTCTTTTCACGACGACCGCAAAGGTCACGGCTGTGACAGCAGCCGCTCCGATGTCGGCGATCGGTTCCGCCAGAAATACGGCAAATACCTTGTCATCAAAGAATTTCGGAAGGATATAGATCAGAGGAATCATAAGAATCAGCTTTCTTAAGCATGCCAGGATCATCGATATTCTGGACTGCCCGAGAGCCACAAAGGACTGCTGGCAGGCAGTCTGGGCGCCCAGCATGAACATGCCGGAACAGTAAAGGCGCAGTGCCCAGACCGCCATGTCCATCAGTTCTTTTTTTCTGTTGAAAATGCCGATGAAAGCCGCCGGAAACAGTTCAACAAGTGCGCACATGGAAGTACTGTACACAATGCAGACGGCAATGGACAGTCTGACGGCCTTCCTCACGCGGTCGCTATTACCTGCTCCGTAGTTGAAGCTGATGATGGGCTGCGCGCCCTGCGTTATCCCGTGCATGGGCAGCATGAACATCTGGCCTACGGACGAAAGGATGGTCATGGTGCCGACGGCAATATCGCCGCCGTAACGCTGCAGCGAACTGTTGAAACAGATGTTCAGAAGACTTTCCGTCGCCTGCATGATAAACGGCGACACGCCGAGAGCCATGACCGACAGGATGGTTTTTCTGTCCGGACGCATGTTCTGAAGCCTGATCTTAAGTCCCGTCTGCTTTCCCCTAAGAAAATGAAACACCCATACGGCGGAAACGCCCTGGGACAGAATGGTGGCAAGCGCCGCGCCCCATACGCCCATGCCGAACACAAAAATAAAGACCGGATCCAGTATGGTATTCAAGACGGCGCCGATCAGCACGGTCACCATGGCCTTGGTGGAAAAGCCCTGGCAGGAAATAAACGTGTTCAGGCCGAGCGAGAGCTGCACAAAAACAGTTCCGCAGACATAGATTTTGAGATAACCCCAGGCATATTCGATTGTGCCGGAGCTTGCGCCGAACAGCATTAAGAGCGGCCGGCCGAAAATAAGACAGAAGGCGGTCAGAAGAACCGAGACAAAGAGAAGTGCCGTGACGCAGTTCCCCAGGATCTGTTCCGCCTTCCGGCTGTGATCTCGTCCCATCTCGATCGTGGAGAGCGTCGCTCCGCCTATGCCGAAGAGACTGGCAAAGGCCGAGATCACCATGATCACGGGAAAACAAAGTCCGAGACCGGTCAGTGCGGCCACGCCGTTTTCCGGAATGTGGCCGATATAGATCCGGTCTACGATATTGTAAAGCATATTGACAAGCTGGCTGATTACCGCGGGAAGAGCCAGCCTGATTAAAAGTCTTCCCACGCTGCCGGTGCCAAGATTATTCTGTACTGACTGGTTCATGTACGCCTCTCTGCCTTCGCTTTCAGTCCGACAGGAGCCTTAAAACAGGTCTTTCCTTTTTCAGCTCATATCTGCAGGCCGTTCATATTGCAGCATGAACTGAACCTATCACAATCCGCTCCCTCTGTAAAGAGACTTCTGAAGAAAAGATTCACCAGATGTGCATGATGTGCTGCATCATAAGACTCACTGCGGTAATGCCGGCCCAGCAGCTCGCACCGGGCAGGATCGGTTTGCCGCCGCTTCTGATGAGCTTCACGATATCGGTGTTCAGGCCGATCGCAGCCATCGCCAGTACGATGAAGAATTTGCTGAGTTCCTTGAACGGCTGAAACATGTCCGCGGAGATCCCCGAGGAAACCGCGGCTGTCGTTATGACCGAAGCAAGAATGAAAAACAGGATGAAGGTCGGAAATATGTTCTTCAGTTTCACGGAGCCGCCGTTTACATTGCCCTTCCGCTCCTCCGCTTTCGCATGCAGGAATCCCAGCACAAGCGTGATCGGAATGATGGCAAGCGTCCTTGTCAGCTTTACCGTTACCGCCTTGTCCAGCGTCTCGGAGCCGAGCGTCCACATACTGTCCCAGGTCGAAGTCGCGGCCGTCACGGAAGAAGTATCGTTGATCGCCGTTCCCGCAAAAATACCGAAGGCCTCGCCGGACTGCGTGTCAAAGCCGATTGCTTTCCCCAGCATGGGAAAAAACACGGCAGCCAGCACGTTGAAGAAGAATATGACCGAAATGGCCTGCGCCACTTCGGAATCGTCCGCATCGATCACCGGTGCCGTGGCCGCGATCGCCGAGCCGCCGCAGATGGAAGAGCCGACTCCGACCAGCGTCGAAATATTGGAAGGGATTTTCATGGCCTTATGCAGAACGAAGGCTATGACGAGCGATGTCGTGATGGTGCACAGAATAATGGGAAGCGACTGCTTTCCGGTTTTTAAGATAACGTTCAGGTTCAGACCGAAGCCCAGAAGAATAACGGCCCACTGCAGAATTTTCTTCGACACGAAACGGATGCCCGGTTTGTACTTCTGTATTTTTCCGACTGCGGTCTCAAGTGCCATGCCGAGAAGAATGGCTATGACGGCCCCGCCGATGATCGGAAACTTTTTTCCCAGAAACCACGCCGGTACCGCCACCACGAGACTCAGCAGAATGCCGGGAACTTCATCTTTTAAAATTTTCATAATCCCTCCTGTGGAAACTTTTGCAGGAAGAATCATAGCATGAATTTTCAATAATTAAAAATTATTATATTTTATTTTATGATAATGTATTTTTATCGTTTAAAAGCCACGTGATTCCCTTTGCCAGCCGTTTCTCTGCATCCGCATAATGATTTCCCGGATTCAGTTCAAAGACCGACGGTATGCCGGCGTTCCGGTACCTTGCGCTGAGTTCCCGGCAGACCGGTTCCGTCCTGCGGAATACGGGATTTTTTCCGCTGCTTTCCCTGTCGCCGAGCGACAGATAAATCCGCTGCGGCTTCCTTAAGAACTCATGCGACATTGCAAAGGAATAAAATTCCGGATACCACAGGGATCCGGAAGCGCATACCGCGCCCTGAAAAAAATCCGTTTCATAAAGAGACCACAGCGCAAAAAGGCCGGCCAGGGAATATCCGGCGATAAACGATGCGGAACCTTTTTCATGCAGCAAATCTTCCGCACAGGGAATGGCGCGTTCCAGAAGCCACTTCAGATATTCCGGCCCGCCTCCCGCGAAATGATCGTTCTTTGTCACGGCAGAATCCGCCGGCCAGGGAAACATGTCCCTGTTCCAGTCGAATCCCGATATCGTCACCAGATGAAATGCGGGCGCGGACAGAGCGCCGCAGTATTCCGTCACTGTTTTCCCGCATTCCATGTCGTCATTGCAGTACAGGACGGGAAGTCCCTCTCCCCGTCCCTTATAAACCGTGATCTTTCGTCTGTCGGTTTCTCTCTCGTATATTTCACTCATCTGTCTCCGCCTTCCCGGAAATACATGCTTCTCTGTTATATCCATCCTATTATTTTTTCAGCCGGATGGCAATAACGATAGATGCATCTTCCGGGCCCGCGGCAGACAGTCTGTTTAAACCGTCTGTTCCCATTTATGTTCCGCACCGGATGCTGTCTTTCCGGCATCCGCTTTTTTAAAATATTCTCCGGCAAAGCCCATCCTCTGCACGCATTCCAGCGTACCGGCATATTCCCCGTTTCTGTTTCTGACTGCCATGTAACGCACAAGGACAGGTTCGTTTTCCTTCGTCATCCATACATCAACGCTGTCCTGCTTTCCGCTTCTCAGTTCGCCGATAATCTGTTTTGCCATGGCGGCACATTTCGGAGGATGGCAGGAAAACACATTTCTTCCGACTGCATCGTCCGGACGCTTGAAAAGCTTTTTCTCTTTCCCGGCATTAAAAAAGCAGTTCATGTCCTGATCATCGATAAATGAGAATTCCATCGGAATCGTGTTCAGGACCGCCTCAATCTGCGGTATCGTCATATGGCCGCTGTTAAGCGGAACAGGCCTGTCCCCGTCCGATGCGGCCGCTTTTTCTCCGGCACGGCCGGCCTTCAGCTTCTCCCGTTCCGCTTCGGCGGCAACCCAGGCCGGACGTCTGACACCGAACACCTCGTCATAGGCCGGCAGTTCATAATAAATCCGCATCCAGTCCGCCTCCGTAAAGTTCCCGGCACAGAGCGGAAAAAGAATGTTGTTCTCCTTGTAGACCATCTCCTCGGCCCGGGTAAGAACCCGCTCAAGCCGTTTTTCAAAATCCGGCAGCGCGTCTCCGGCTTCGGAGAGGACTTTCAGTTCATCCCGGATTTCGTCGTCAACGCTCCACATGACATCCGCCGGACCGGTGACATTATATCTGCTTTTCAGAAGCGGATAGATCAGATCGCCCTTCTCCGCGTAATGCAGCGCCACCGCGCGGAATTCATTCAGCTTTTTCATCAGCTGAGCCCTGTCGGTACCGTCCGGCAGGCATTTTCTGATTTCACTTATCCGGCCGATAACGGCCTTGTTTTCTGCCGTGAAGACGCTTACCGGGTGTCCGCTGACCTGCAGCGGAAGAAGTTCCGCGGCTGTCTTCTCCGTATGCTTTTCCGATGCCTGAACGGCTTTCTCCGCATTGGCGATCTTCTCTGCCTCTGTCGCGCCGTGGAAAAGCGCCGAATGAACATCGCACAGCTTCTGAACTTCCGAAACCGGTGTCCCGGCTGAAATCAGTTCCTGCTCCGCCTTCGCGATCTCCGCCGCATCGACGCTCTGAAAGTGCGCGACAAAATCTTTTCTCACTTCCGCAAGACTTTCCCCGCGGCAGAGTCTCCTGACATAATCTTTTAAAAGTGCGGTCCGGCTGTCCTTTTCTTCTGCTGCGGGAGAAACCGTGACAGAACCTGCTTTCTCTCTCCGGTCTTTTTCCTCTTTCCCATGTTCGGTTTCCAGAACCTCGAAGCCGCCGTCGCGGAACTTCTGAATCACCTCGGCAAGATCTATGCCTCTCATGGATGCACCCTTCGGAATGGTCATGAACCTGCCGATCGTGTTCAGGGCTCCCGCTTTCGTAATATCGTGAAAGCCGAGTCCCGCAAGGATATCCTTTACCTCCGGATATTCGCTGCAGATCTCATATACCGTTTTTTTCAAATCAACGATCTTTTTCATTGTCATGCCTCACATTCTGTCCTGAAAGAAAAATGCTTCTGTCTTCACGGTTTAAGAATAGCAGGACCGATGCTGCAAGTATGTTGGAGTGACAACAAAAAGGAGAGACCCCCGAAAGAGTCTCCCTGAAGAGTATCCTGTTCTTTGAGATTATCTGTTCTGCCGGTTCAGCGCGGAAGAGATCTGCACCGTATCATGATTTTATCATGATCTCCCCACCGGCAGACGGCCGCGGCAGTCCGCAAAAACCGTCTCTCTTAACCCGGCAGACGGCAGCATTGTTCCAGCGCGTAAAGCGTCAGGTTTACAGCAGTCTGTCTTCGGTAGAGCGCCGTGGAACGGAAATCATCGATCGGGAAAATTTCTTTCTGCAGGAGCCGTCCGATTTCCTCTCCGCTGACTGCAGAGCTGTCATCGCGCAGCCTGTTCTCCAGAACCTGTTCCAGGGCACGCGCGCGGAGAACAGTCGCTCCGACCGCACCGTACGCAAGACGGACCCTTCCGTTTGCTCCCCTGTTCTTTCTGTCCGGCAGTATGGCTGCCAGCGAAACCTTGCTGATCCCGTTCGTGTTCCTGTCCGCGACTTTCAGATAACGGGACTGCTCTGCCGCATTCTCTCCGGCGAATTCAATCCCGGTCAGCAGTTCATCTTCCAGTATAACCGTTTTCCCCGGTCCCGAAATCAGCTGATCCAGCTTCAGGACCCGTGTCCCGCGGACACTCTGCAGCCTGACCCCGGCATCCAGGGCATACAGTGCCGTGAGGATGTCGCCCGCAGGGGATGCCGTAAGGATGTTCCCGCCTGCCGTTGCACGTCTTCTGAGCGCCGGTGAACCAAGTCCGGAAGCTGCCTCCCGCAGCACCCGGGGCAGATTTTCCGCGGAAGAAAGCTGTGCCGCCGTGCAGAGGGCTCCCACGCGGATTGTTTCGTCCTTCCGGGTGATATTTTTAAGCTCCGCGATGTTTTCAAGAAACATAAGATGCCGGAACGGAAGTTCCTTTTTGTACGGCGTATACTGCAGCATAAACTGCGTTGCTCCGGCAATCATTGCCGTCTGCGGCTGCAGCTGTTCCAGCGCTTCCTTCACGCTCTCCGGGTAAAAAGCATCGATCCCGCCATCATTTACCATAATTCCCCTCTCGTTTCAGCGGCAAGTCTGATTGCCCTTACAAATGACTGATAGCCGGTGCAGCGGCATAAATTTCCGGCCATGGCTTTTTTGATTTCTTCTTCGTCCGGTGTTCTGTGATCCCGAAGGAACGCATAGGCGGTGAGCATCATCCCGGGCGTGCAGAAGCCGCACTGGACCACCCCTTCTTCCAGAAAAGCCTGCTTCAGAACATCAAAACCCGGACGGTCTTTCAGGCCTTCAATCGTGACGATATTTTTCTCCCGGATCTGTCCCATCATTAACAGACAGGACAGGGACGGCTGTCCGTCCACCAGTACCGTGCAGGCTCCGCACTCGCCGGCGCCGCACCCTTCCTTGGTGCCGCAAAGATGGTACTCCCTGCGAAGCACATCGACCACCCGCGCGAACGCAGGTCCCGCATAGGACATTTCCTTCCCGTTCAGCTGAAATCTGACAGGTGTCATAATCGTTTTTCCCGATCGTTCCGCATGACCGCTCAGAACGTCCCTTTCCTCTTTTTGACAAGCAGCGGCATCAGCTTTTCCGGTGTGACCGGCAGCGTGTATAAACTCTCGCCGACAGCCCGGCTTACTGCTTCCAGAATGGCCGCACCGATTGCCACAGTCGGACCCTCACCGGCAGACTTTGCCCCGAACGGACCGCCTGCATAGGTAATCCCGTCCACAATGATGCACTCCAGATCAGGCAGCGTCTCAAAAGACGGCACGATATAATCGCTGACGGGAATTTTCCGTCCCGGCATAAACCGTTCCGTCAGCGCCATCCCGAGTCCCTGCATGGCTGCGCCCTCGAGCTGTCCTTTCAGAATACGCCGGTCAATCGGCGTGCCGGAGTCCTGGGCGAGAATCAGGTCCGTAACATGAACGGACGCCGTAACCGGGTCAATCTCTACCTGTGCCCAGACCGCTCCGTATGTATAGGTATGGAAAGCATCTCCCTGTGTTTTTTCCATATCGAATTTCACGAAATCCGGCTGTCGCAGAAACTCCTCAACGACATGTTCTCCGGGCTCATCCAGGTATGGCTTCAGCTTCAGTGCCGCATTCATGACCGCCTTGCCGAAAAGAACCGTTCCGCGGGAGGCCGACGTCATGGCCATATAAGGCGCGCTGTCCGTATCCGGCGTTTCAAAACGCACTCTCTCCGGCGGAATATCCAGCGCCTTCGCCGCGATTTTTACCTGCGCCGTTGTGATTCCCTGTCCGATTTCCGTGACCTCGCTGTAAATATGGACAATGCCGGCAGCATCCTTTTTCAGTTTTACTTTTGAATCGCCGTAGGTCGTCCCGCTCTGCCAGGAGTACGGTGCCCCAAAGCAGTACAGACCGGTGCCGCTTCCCGTAAGAAATCCTTTTCTGTTTTTCTTTCCGTGCCTCCGGGCTGCCGACTGCATTTCCTCCATGGCCTTCTCAAGCCCCTGAACATCCCGGTAGCATCCCCCGTTCAGGCAGCGGTCTCCTTCCCGGATCAGATACTTTTTTTTCAGCGCAAAGCTGTCTTCTCCGAGCGCCTTCGCAATATCGCACATATGGCGTTCAACCGCCGTGATCATCTGCGGAACGCCGAAGCCGCGGAAGGCGCCGTTCGGCTGCGTATTCGTACCGAGGACCCTGCCGTTGACGCGGACGCAGGGAAACCGGTAAACACCCATCGCGTGTTTGATTCCCGTATCCAGAACCACCCATGAGCCCTGCGCGTATCCGCCGCCCTGGAGCCAGACCTGTGTCTGCATCCCCAGGATATTGCCTGCCGGATCCAGTGCGCTTTCCATGATGATCTTCGACGGATGGCGCTTGACCGTATAATTCAGATCCTCTTCCCGGCCGTAAAGCAGCTTTACCGGCTGGCCGGTTTTCTGTGCAGCCACGGCCGCCTGTGCCGCCAGAAACAGGGGCTGTTCGATCTTGCCGCCGAATCCTCCTCCGACAGCCGGCAGCGTTACCCGGACCTTTTCCTGCGGACAGCCTGTGACAGCCGCCACTGCAAGTTTGACTTCCCAGATTCCCTGACAGGAGGCATATACGCGGAAGCCGCCGTCTGAAGTCGGAATCACCAGTACCGCCAGCGGCTCCAGATAATAATGTTCCTGCGCGCCGGTTACCGTGACGGTTTTTACGATTCTGTCCGCGGAGGCAAACGCTCCGTCGACATCCCCGTACCCGTACGTAAATTCCGCATACGGATCAACCTTCGCTTCAATCGCTTCCTCCAGCGTCATGATGCTTTTCGCCGGCTCGATCTGCAGTTCCGTCCGGGCCGCCAGATCATGCAGCACCCGCAGGTCGGGACCGACCAGAAGCGCCACAGGTTCGCCCAGCCAGCGCACCTCGTTCTCGCTGAAAAAAGGAGCCTTTGCCGTATAGAAATGACACTGATTCACACCCCGGATATCTGCCGCGCTCACCATGCTGTATCCCGGCGGCAGGGCAGGGACATGAATTCCCTTCAGTTTTCCGCAGGGCACATTGGAACGGACAGTTACTGCCGAAAGCGCATCAATCTGCAGATCATCCAGATATTCCGCCTCGCCGGAAATTTTTCCCGGCGCATCACGCCTCAATACTGCCTGACCAATCTCCGTGTAGTCCATCCTCATCTCCCGTTTTCCTTGAAACCGTTCCTCAGCGGCAATTCCCGTTCCGTCTGTTTCCGGACGCTTCATCCGGCTTCCGGTGCATTCCGCTGTTCCAGTCCGGCCAGCATTTCCGAATAGCGTACCGCCAGTTCTTTCAGCTCCTGCGCGTTGGTCATGTCCTCTCTGCCGAGGAAGGTAACGCGAAGTTTATCCCGGTCCTTTTCAAGTCCGAGCAGCAGAGGAATATCAAAATACGGACTGTAGGTCATCTGACCTGAGGACAGGGGATGATCCCCCAGATAAATGCTGCCGCTCCTGTCAATTTCCGGAAAATTGAAAGCCGTATACGGAAATTCCTCACATTGCGGATCAATCACGGTCCATGCCGGAAAACAGGCATAGCGCATGGCCTTCTTAATGCCGGCGTAAACAGCCGCGACGGTTTCCTTCAGGTCCGCATGCCGTGCATCCATGCAGAGATAGAAGCGGTTGGTTCCGCAGCCCTCCAGACCGGCAAGTTCCGGCAGCATGCGGTGATTCAGCACGGCAAAGCAGCCCGCGGGACCGTTCTGTCTTTCGGACAGCAGTCTCATGTACAGCGAAAAATAAAGCACATATTCACTGCAGTGCAGTTCCCGCAGCAGTTCGTCCGCTCCGTGCGGACGTGCTGCCTCGACCACCTGAAAAACGCATTTCCATTTCTGCGCATTTTCGGCAGGATGTACTGTAAAATGACAGCCGCGGAGCTTTTCCTTCATGTCCTGATAATACGCTTCCGCTTCGCGAAAGATGGCCGTCGTCTGCAGCTTCCGCAGCCAGCCTGCATAGTCCCGGAAACGGACAAAGGATGCCGGCTCGCTTCCCTGGTAATAGCTCTGAATCCGCTGAAGGATGAACTGATTGAATACATTGTCCATCAGCAGATGACTCCCGCGGATCCGGATCCGGTACACATCCGGAAGTTCTTCCAGAAGAAGCTGCAGCGCACCGTCTGCAGCCGGTACCAGCGTAAAATCCGTCAGATCATAATGAAGCCGGAAAATTTCAAAATCTCTTCTCGTGCCGGCCACTGCATCGGCCAGTCTCGGGTAATCGATAAATTCCCGGCCTATGTCATACCAGCAGTCAATATCCGCCAGTCTGTGATCAATGCCGTCCTTCTCCATGGCCAGGCTGAAGCGTGCCATCATGATCTGCGTTTCGGACATGGAAAATCTTCCGTTCCCGGGATCTCTCTGTACCGGAGGCAGGGCCTCCGACGTGTCCCCGCTTTTCAGCAGATCCGCAATAAGACGCGGCGTCGGCGCGCTGTAGATATCTGCCACCTTAAGAGAATAACCTGCCTCTTTCAGGCCGTTCACAAGTTCGATCGCAAGAAGCGAATCTCCGCCGAGATCAAAGAAATTTTCCTCGGCACTGACATCTGCAAGATGAAGCAGCTCCGCAAATACCGCGCAGATTTTTTTCTGTTCCGCGGTCTCCGGCGCCACATACTTCTGCCGGGGAATGTGCTCCGGCGGAGTCAGTGCCCTGCGGTCCAGCTTCCCGTTCTGATTCAGCGGAAATTCCTTCAGGCGCACAAAAAAAGGCGGAACCATATAATCCGGAAGGCTCTGCTTCAGCCATGATCTGATCTCTTTGTCCGTAATTTCCGAGTCGCCCGCAGTATAGAAAGCACACAGATAATTCTGTCCGCGGTCATTCTGAAAGGCAACCACAGCGGCTCCTTCAATTTTTTCCAGCTGTTTCAGCCTGACTTCGATTTCACCGGTTTCCACCCGCTGTCCGTTGATTTTTACCTGCCAGTCCTTCCGGTTTATATAGACCAGATTTCCGTCGGGCAGCCGCCGGGCAATGTCTCCGGTATGATAGAGGACCGCGTTGCCGTCCTGTGAGGCAAACGGGTTCTCCGTAAACACCCGCGCCGTCTGCTCCGGCAGGTTGATATAGCCGCGTGCAAATATTCCGGACAGACAGAGTTCCCCGTCCGTGCCGTCCGGAACCGGCTTTCCGCTTTCGTCCAGTAAATATGCGCCCAGTCCCGCAACCGGTTTTCCGATCGGCGTGTTCTCATAACTCCGTTCCGTTTGAAAGCTCAGGGTCGCGGCGGCTTCACTGGAACCGTAACCGTTGATCAGGATATATCCGTCGCCCGTGGCATTGCTGAGTCTTTCGGCAGCCGTAAACAGCACCCGCAGGGACCTGGGCGGTCTTTTAAAATATTTCCGCAGCTGAACCGTCATAAAGGTAGCCGTTACTGCTTCCTTTTCCATATAGTCTTCAATGGTATGGATATCCTTGCGTTCCTCTTCCGGGAGAAAATGAACGGTACAGCCTGCATATAAAGGCGCAATGATTTCCACCAGGAAAGCGATAAAACTGAAGGGGCTGTTGCTCATGAAAATATCCTGTTCGGTCAGGCCGGTAAAAAGCAGAAATCGTCCGACGGCATCGGAAATGCTGCGGTGCTCATGAAGGACTCCCTTCGGATTTCCGGTGGATCCCGAGGTGTAGATAGCCATCGCCGCATCATAAGGCGCAGGATACGGCAGTTCTGCTTTTTTGCCTTTGCAGGAGCTTCTGATCTCTTCCATGGTTTCCCGGTTCACCATGAGCAATACCGAGCAGTCCGCACAGATAAAACGGATCCGTTCCTGCGGATACGTCTCGGGCAGACATATGAAAGCCGCACCGGCCTTCCATATGCCGATGATCGCAGCCACGCAGTCTGTGCCGCGCTCCAGGTGAACTGCAACGAACTGTTCTTTCCCGATACTCCGCTGATGCAGATAAAACGCCACCTCGCCGCTCCGTTCATCCAGTTCCGCATAGGACAGCCTGCTGTCTCCGCAGACCAGTGCCGTTTTATCTCCGTGCTCCTTACAGTTCTGTGCGAATTTATCCAGAAAAGCTTCCATCTTTTTTTCTCCCTGTTTCATTCGGGATAAGATACTCCATGCAGATGCAGCCCTCCATCCCGACAAACGGACCATAAGGTTCAATTTCTCGATAGCCAAGCCGCCTGTATAAAGCCATGGCCTCTTTCAGAATGGGCCCGCTGGCACAGACCATTCTGCGGTATCCCATTCTCTTAAGCATTTCCGTTGCCTTATCCAGAATTTTCTCTGTTACGACGGTACCTCTGTATTCCGGCCTGACATAAAAGTGCTTTCCTTCCAGGGAATCGCTGTCAAACTCCGAAAAGCATCCGCAGCCGACAGGCCGGTCCCCGTCATACGCGACAAGGGCATATTTCAGTTCTTCAAAACGGTTGTATTTCTCGTATTCCTCCTTGTGTCCGGAAGCAACCACTTTATCAAAGAAAGAAAAAAGCTCCCGGCAAAGCAGCTGTACGTCCGGGTTCGCGCCATCCGTTTCTACGATTCTCAGATCAATCTCTTTCGTAATGGGGCTCTGTACCTCTTCCCGCACATCGGCCGTATCCTTTTCCGCTTCAATCCTTTTTGCGAGTACCCCGGGAGCGGAGTCCTTAGCCAGCTGATCCGGATTCATGCGGATTCCCTGATCCTGAAGCCAGGCCGTGAGCTCCATCGCCGAGAGCGAATCTCCGCCCAGCAGATAAAAATCGCTGTCAAGACCAATATTCTTCTGTTTCAGCACTTCCGCGAATCCCCTGCAGAGGGTCTTTTCCAGATTCGTGACCGGAGGACGGTACGAATTATATTCCTGCACCTCGGGAGGCATCAGCCGACTGCGGTCCAGCTTGCCGTTCATGTTTAAGGGAAAACTGTCCAGCCGGATAAAATATTCCGGGACCATGTAAACAGGCAGTTTCTTCTGAAGAAAAACCTTCAGCTCCGACCGCCCTGTTTCACAGCTGCTCTGATAATAAGCGCAGAGATATTTCTGTCCGCTTTCTTTGGTAAATGCCTTCACCGCTGCAGCGCCGATCCCGGGGAATGAAGAAAGCGCCTCCTCGATTTCTCCCGGCTCCACCCGCTGTCCGTTGATTTTCACCTGCCAGTCCTTCCGGTCCACATAAAGAAGATTTCCGTCGGGAAGACGCCGGGCAATGTCGCCGGTGTGATAAAGCACCGCATTCCCATCCTCCTCTGCAAACGGGTTCGACGTAAACACCCGCGCTGTCTGCTCCGGCAGATTGATATAGCCTCGTGCGAATATTCCGGACAGGCAGAGTTCCCCGTCCTCTCCTTCCGCAACAGGCCTGCCTTTCCCGTCCAGAAGATAGGCGTTCATGCCCGCCTCCGGCTGTCCGATCGGCGTGTTCTCATAGCACCGGTCAGCCTGAAATGCAAAAGCCGGGCCGCCGGTCTCGCTCGAACCGTACAGATTCAATAAAACATAGCCTTCTCCCTTTGCGTTCATCAGCCTTTCCGAACCCGTCAGGACCGTTCGGAGCGACCCGCCGGGCTTTTTGAAATACTTCAGAAGCTGAACCGTCAGAACCGTTACCGTCACGGCTTTTTCCGTCATGTACTCTTCGATGATCCGAATGTCCCTGTGCTGCCGTTCCGGCAGAAAATGCACCGTACAGCCGGCATACAACGGCGTAATGATTTCCAGAATGAAAGCCACAAAATAGAACGGGCAGTTACTCATGAAAACATCCTGTTCCGTAAGCCCCGTGAAATTCAGCTGGCGCTCCACGGTACCCAGAATGCTCCGGTGGTCATGAAGTATCCCTTTCGGTCTTCCCGTGGAACCCGAAGTATAAAGTGCCATGGCGGCATCTTCCGCGGAGGGACGGGGCAGCGTCACCTTCTTCCCTTTCATGGTGTCCCTGATTCTGTCCATCACGCCCCGGTCCAGTATGAGCGGCACCTTGCAGTCCTCACAGATTGTACGGACCCGTTCTTCCGGGTACTGATCCGAAATACAGGAAAAGGCCGCTCCGGCCTTCCATATGCCGATTGCCGAAACCACGGTATCCGTTCCGCGTTCCAGAAGGATGGCCACGATCTGTTCCTTTCGGATTCCCTGCTGATGCAGGTAAAACGCCACCTCGTCGCTCCGTTCATCCAGTTCCGCATAGGTCAGCCTGGATTCTCCGCAGACCAGTGCCGTTTTATCTCCGTGCTCTTTGCAGTTCTGCGCAAATTTTTCCAGAAAAGATATCATTTTTTCCCTTCTTCCGTTTTTTTCCAGGCGGAACTTTTTCCGCTATGACAGACAGCTTCGCAGTGCCTCGACAAAAGCAGTCATGATCTCCGGCGTCGAATACGAGACTCTGATCCAGTTCGGAAAACGGAAGCCGGTCATTGTCCGGACCATCACACCGTGTTTCATCAGTCTCCGGTACATCATCGTATCGGGGCAAGGCATAAGAGCCATGCAGAAAATTCCCTCTCCGCATATCACGGGAATATCCATTGCCGTGAGTTCCTTTTTCAGAAAGGCGCGGGCTTCCTTAACCAGTCTGCGGGTTTCTTCCAGATGTGCGTCTCCATGCAGCAGCGCTTCCCTGGCCGCGATCTGTCCGAGACTGTTCACTGAATAAACGGTATAGGCCCGTCTGGCAAGATCAATGCATTCCCTGGATCCGCAAAGATAGCCGACCCGCAGTCCCGCCAGACCGTAGATCTTTGAAAAGGTCCGGAAACAGATTACGTTTGCATACTGCTCCATCAGCTCCATGGCATCGGGAAATTCCGGATCATCCACAAATTCGCCATAGGCCTCATCAATTACCACAATACGGTTTCCCGCCCGCTCAATAAATCGTTTCAGGGCAGTTCTGTCATGCCAGGTTCCTGTCGGATTATTCGGGTTGCAGATAAACAGAACCTTCGTCCTTTCATCCATCACCCGCAGCATCTGCTCAAGGTCGTGCGCATAGTGCTCATCCAGGGGCACGAGTCTGGCCTCTATCCCCATGAACTCCGCGCTCCATTCATAGACTGCATATGTTTTTTCCGCTGCCACGATATTGTCTCCCTGCTGGCAGAACGCCTTCAGAACACACGCAATCGCTTCATTTGATCCGTTTCCCACCAGAAAGCGGTCCGGGTCTTTATGAAATTTTTCTGCCAGCGCATCCCGGAGATAAAAGCTGTCTCCGCTCGGATAGATGGATGTTTTTTTCATGGAGAAATTTTTTAAAACTTCCCGGGCTGCCGGCGGAGGTCCGAGAGGATTTTCGTTGTTGTTCAGCCGGTATAGATGATCCACGCCGTAACGTTTCATCAGTTCCGGATCCGGCGCACTCGGAATATACGGCTCTATCTTCCGGATATAGTCCGGTGCCAGCCGCTCGGGGTCAAATGTCTGCATCATAGGCCATTACCACCTTGTCCGCCGTTCCTGCACCGGGCAGGAAATAATAAAACGAAAAGCCGCATTGTTCCGCAAAGTCCATGGCAGAAGCCTGAAGCATGTCGTTCAGACAGAACGGAATGGTTATTCTGAATTCTCCGTTTGCCGCCAGGGCCTTTACATGCGCTTCCAGCACATGCGGAAAATCTCTTCCGATAATCAGCGGAACGAGTTCCATGCGGGAATGCTCCCTGTCCGTTCTGGTATTGATCAGACTCTTCTCCTGAACCGGCATAAAGCGCGCCGGCAGGATTTCTCTCGAATAGTCCATATCCTCAAAAGCCTTCTTCAGGACCGGCATCATTCCGGCCGACGACCATACAATTCCCCCGCCGTCTTCCTTCACGTTCCGGTAACAGACACCGTTCTGAATTTCAAAATATTTCTTACAGCAGTCAGGCAGATCTCCTCCGGAAACGACGCAGTAGCATTCCTCTTTTCCCACCTTCGAAAGGAACTGCTCGACTGTAAATGCGGCAGCCTTCTCCGCCTCGTTTTCGCTGAAAACATACGGGCCGAAGAAGCTGATCGTTCCGTGGTCCGCACGCCAGTATAAAAATGCCGCGGGAATTCCGCGATGATCGACGGCACAGATATAATCCAGTCCGCCGGCATCTCTGTCCGCCAGAAAACCTTCCGGCTTGCGGAAACAGGATTCCTGCTGAAGCCCGGGGTACAGGCTTCCCCCAAGCTGAAGGCTCTGAAGCAGAACATTATTGTCTCTTACCGCACGGAAGGGTTCCTCCGTCTTCTGATAATGTCCGCCGAAATCCGACACGGCTGAAAAACGTTCAAACGATGCTTCAATCGAGCATGTCCCCGGAGCCGGCAGAAAGACATCCAGTTTATCGACGGAGCGGGAAATCAACAGCAGGCTCAGGTTATCCTGCCTGTCATTCTCATCCTGTTCTTCCCGGTACGGATTCACAAGATTCAGTCCGCTCAGATCAATTTCCTTCTGATATACCGTAAACAAAACAGAGCAGTATTTTCCTTTGGTATAAATCCTTATTTCAATTTTTTCATCCGGAAACAGATGTTTAAAATAAATGAGGAATTCCTCCGCCGTCAGCTGGAATCTGAGCGCTGTCTTTTCTTCCATGTCATTCTGTTTCGAAAACACCTGGAATACCGGAAGAACTGCCCTGATATATTGTTCCTGAAGAGAAATTTTTAAAACAATATCATTACTCTGAATTTCCATTTCCGATTCTCACCTTCTTCCGTTCAAAATATGCGTCTGCCGGATATCCGCAGATATGCAGGTTATAAATATAAAAAAATTGAAACTGACTTATATAATTATTAAATTTATTATATCATCCTTGATTCCCATATTGAATCATCTCCGGACAAAAAAAAGCAGCCTGCCGTAAACAAGGCAGACTGCCGGAGAAGAGGCCTGCTTCTTTTAAAGCTGCTGTTCTGTCGACGCACCGTACGGCAGCTCCGTGTTTCCGCTGGGTTTCCAGGTCCCGCTTTCCGCATCCAGTACATACGTCGGTTCCGACGGCTCCCGGTCATTAAAATGTCTCAGTCTTCCGTCCACCGTCACATTCCCGGCTTCCATGCTTCCATCCGGCCGGAAATAATACAGATATCCGTCCGGTGCGCGGAGAAGACCCGTTCGCATGGCTCCGGTTTCCGGGTCCAGATAATACCACTTCCCGTTTTCAAAAATCCAGCCGGTCTGCATGTAGCCCGAACTGCTGAAATGATACCACGCACCATTTACCCGGAGCCAGCGGTTGACAACATATCCGCCGTCCGGATTTCTGTAACGCCAGCCTTTTGCATCTCTGTTCCATCCGCTGCCGGTAACGGAAGATCCTCCGCCGGAACCGCTCCCGCCATACGCCGTATCTGCGGAAATTCTGATCCAGTGCGCATACACTGTTTTGTCCGCATCAAGCTTTGTGCCGACACCGATCTTCTCTCCTGCAGAAGAAGACAAAAACCAGCCGCCGAAACGGTATCCGCTTCGCGATGCGGACGGCTCTGCATTCAAATATCCGTTCTCATCCGTCTTCAGCGATTTTACATCACAGCTTCCCCCGTTCGGATTGAAGGTAACAGTTCTTGCTGTGTTATGCGAGACATAGATGTATTTGCAGGTCTCCGTATTGTCCACGAAGAATACATGCCAGACTGTGTAAAGGACGCCTCCCCAGGAGAAGGATCTCAGTTCCTGCGGCTGCCCGCCTGCGAACCTCTGTCTTTCCCTGGCATCGGAAAGTGTCGCATATCCCGTATCCGGGATTTCCATATCACAGTAAGCAATCTCTGCATTGCTCGCTGATGCGCCGTCCGATACAGAATATACTGCGTTCTGACCGGCATTAAGCGTCATTTCCGTGCCCGCGTTTATTTTTTCCAGCCTGACAGACGTATTGTCGGCGCCTGCATCCGGTGTTTCTTTCTTCCAGTTTGCCGTAATGTTTACCGCCTTTCCCGGCATGAGGAAACCGGTGTCCGCACTGTGAGGTTCATCCGGCATCACCTCCGGAGAAGTCCATCCGGTAAAAACAGATCCGGGACGCGCTCCCGCATGAATCCGGACGGCAGTGCCTTCCCGATAGCTGCCTGCACCGGTTACCGGCGCAAAGCTGTCATAAACCGTCAGAAGATATTCGGCAGGCGGTTCTTTTACCCATACGGTACCGGAGCCTTCATCCGTATAGGTGCGATAGCCGGTCCTGGTTGTCGGCGTCACAAAATCTCCGGCGGACACGGCCGCATCATCGGAGAACTGGATGTATTCCGGAGCGGTAATGATGCCTTCTGCCGTAACTGTGCCGTTTGCCCGCGCCATGACACCGATCCGGTTTGCCGTCACATTCCCGCCGATTGTTACGCTGCCGGAATAAACGCCTGCACCGATTCCGACCGGTTCCTCCAGAACATTCGTACCGCCTGCCGTCACGCTGCCGGCAACGGTAATTACGGCATCGGAAGCATAGACGCCCTGATTCCAGGCGTTCACATTGCCGCCCACATGGATCTTAGCATCGGAAATGGCATGGACACAGGGATTATTGCCCTGCGACACGGTACAGTCGCCGAGAACCGTCAAAACAGCGTTTGTGCCGGCAGCATAGGCAGCCTCTCCGGTAAACCCTGTCGCAGCAGCACTGGTCACGGTTGCGCGGGTATGCAGCGCGTTTGTACTGACACGTACGCCGTAAGTATCACCCGTCACATTCAGCTCACCGCTTCCGCTCAGATCCACCGAACCGCCGGACTGCACGGAAAGCCCGAACCCTCCCGGCGCGCTGTTGACAACATCCAGCTTATGGCCGTTCAGATCAAAGGTGATCGCCTGTCCTTCGATAAAAATGCCGCCCTGATATTCAATGTCCTTCAGCAGTCTGATTAACGCCGTTCCGCCGGGCGGCACAGAAGAAAGTGCCGCATCCAGCGTGGGATACCGGATGCCCGTTATTTCACAGACATCTGCGGATGTTTCCAGCACCGGTACGATAAACTGCTGCAGATCCAGAGCTTCCGCTGCATCCCTGACCAGCACGGCAAACTGAAATATGCCCGCCTGTGTCGGAGTCCCGGAAATAGTGCCGTTTTCTCCCATTGTCAGGCCCGACGGCAGATTCCCGCTGTCAAGGGAAAAGCGGTAAGGCGCAGTTCCGCCGGTCGCACCCAGCGTATGCGCAAACGGTGTCCCGACAACAAGAGGCGGCGGCATGCCGGGAACCAGCAGCGGATGGGGCATGTTATTTTCGATATCCATGGAGGCAATCGGAGCCAGCAGTCCGCCGTCTGATGCCTGCACGCTGCCGGGCACATAAATAAGAGCGACGGCCTCTCCGCCGCGCACGGGTTCGTCAAAATAAAGCTGGACAAAATTATTGGACCCGCCATGCAGCGTGGCATTCATAATGGGCAGCGTCCTGTCCAGTCCTATGATTGTAAATCCGTCTTTGATTCTGTTCACAAAATCAACCCCTGACAGTGCACGGTCAAATGTCAGACCCACTCCCCCGCCGCTCGTCACTGCCGCCCCCTGTAATACCAGCGGAGCGGGAACTGCCTGCACCGGAACAGGAAACAGCACAGCGAAAAAAACAATCAGCGACAGCAGTATCGAAAATCGTTTTCGCACGGCAGACCGTTTTCCGTTTTTGCTTATTTCTTTCATAAGCCTCCTTTCATTTCTCCAAAAATAAAAAAGCATTCCCTGTCTATCCGATTTTCAAGATAAAGAATGACAGGCTGTCCCGCAATCTCCCGGTTTTGGGAAACAGCATAATAAGACCCCTCCAAAAACGGGGAGGGGTCTTGCAGAAGACATATTTTAATTTAAAATGATTCCTCGTCCTTTCGGACAAAGGCGGCGCCGAAGCGAAGAAAAAGTTCGGCCCGGCTGTTGATTCCCAGCTTCTTATAAATCGACTTGCTGTACGTTGCGACGGTTGACGGCGTCAGTTTCAGTTCCGGAGCGATCTGCCGCAGCGTCAGGCCCTGAAGCAGAAGCAGCGTGACCTGCTTTTCCCGCGGAGACAGACAGGTGTGGTCCAGGGAAGAAACCTGTCTTTTCAGCGTGTCCGGATCTGCACGCCCGGCTTTCGGCAGGAGCATGCACACCTCATAAAGTTCTTTTGACCAGTCGGCGAAAAACAAGCTGCGGGAAAGTGCCGGCGAAAGAAGCAGAAATGCCGCAAAGAAAACAGAAACCGTTATGACGGCAACCGGTGTTCCGGGAAGTCTGATCTGCAGCAGTTCGACTGTGAGAAAAAGTACGCCGATCAGCGCCATGCATAGCAGAACCAGCTGCTTATGCATGCGAAAATTACAGAACCGGTTCGTTACGCATCCGACCAGATAAAACACCGCCAGAAAACCGATCTCTTTCAGTTCTGCGAACAGATGTGCCATTTCCGGCAGCCCGGCATGCCACATCCCGTAGCTGAAGAGAGATGACAGAAAGAACACATTGCATAATGTCCACACGCTGCCCCGGAAAACTGACTGTACGACAATGCAAAGGAAAAGCGGCAGCAGCTCCAGTATCCCGTACAGGAAGGAGGAAGGAAGATATCGGAAAGCCGGCGCATAAAATCCTGTGATGCGAATTGCGAAATAAGCAATGAGCAGGAACACGGTAAGCCGGATGCTGCCGTTAAACTGCACTTTTTCCCGCGTGCTTTTCCCGGAAAAATCTTCCTGTCTGCAGTGAAACATGGATACCGTGAGTGCTGCGACAAGAACCAGAGCGAGTGCCTTGCGGAAAAAAAGAGGGGCCGGAGGCAGCAGGGCCAGCAGCTTGATCAGACGGATTAATACAAGCATCAGCGCACATCCGAAAAACCGTTCTGTGTTGTTCAGCACGAATACGAAGGAAAAACTGGCACAGGAAACACAGCCGCCTATTCCCGCCATCAGTACCAGCATGGACAGGAAGGCCCGGTACCCTTCAGGAAGAATCAGCCATGGGACAATGCCGGCGAAAGCAAGAACTGAGGCAGTCCTTGATACAACCGCTGCATTGTCCTCCCGGCAGCAGATGAAAAATACCATGGCCCCGGCTGTAAAAGCCAGAAACGCATAGGCTGCAGGAGGAAGCCCCGGAATTCCGGTGTGGCCGCTCAGGAAAAAATCTTCGACATTGACAAAAACCATGGCCAGCGGAAATGCGAAGAAATAAGGCAGGTACTGCCTGCGAATGCTGCGCAGCGTAAACGTCTCCCGCGTTCCGAACAGTTCACGCAGGGATTTCAACAGATCCTTCAGGTATTGATGATTCGGCATTCCGGCCACCTCCCGCAGTATTTTAGGACCGTTGTCTGTGCCTTTGCATATCGTGAGAGAGAAAAAAAGCGGGAGCTGAGCTCTCGTTCATTCTTCCCGGATGTTTAATTTTATCGTACAGGATATCCGGAACAAAGACAATCCGTTTTTTACAAAAACATCAGGAACAGACCATCCCGAAGGAACAGTCTGTTCCGTTTCGCCCTGTATTGTTTCCGCTTCATCAGGCCGGATAAAATCAGGAAATTTTCCGATGTCTTCCTCTTTTCACATTTTGTTCCCGCAGCCGGTACAGAACTTTGCGTCCGGCGTATTTTCCTCCCCGCAGACCGGACACTTCACGGCGAAGCGCCTGCCCGTGGGTGCACCGCAGTGATTGCAGAACTTTCCGCCTCCGACCGGTTTACCGCACTGCGGACAGACAATCGTTCTGCTTTCCAGTTTTCCTTCCCATATGATTTCTTTTTCCGCTTCCTCCTCGATGTTCCGCTGCATGGCAGCTGAACGGGCCTTTGCTATCGAAATGTTCCGGCGTGGTGCGCAGTCGGTACACAGTTCTTCTTCCTCATTGAAGCAGGCATCACAAACCCACTGGCGGCAGCTGTGACAACGGTGAAAATACCGCTGTGCCTCATTCTTCGCATACTCAAAAGCGATTTCATGCTCTTTCTGCCACTCAGGGCTCATACCGTTAAAACGCTCAGACAGAATATCTCCGCCGCGTTCCAGAGACCAGCCAAAATCCCCCATCCGTCCGCCGAGAAGACTGCCCAGAACGCCTGCTCCTCTCGCTATTTTTATAAAACCCTGACCTTTTTTGTATGTCTCCGATTCCACGAAACTGCTTTTAAAACCGTCATGACAGAGATCACAGTAAAACGTAAACTGAAAACCGGCTTCGGTGGAATTGTCTTCATAGTTTCTCGTAAAAGAATGCAGCATCTTTACCTCCTCTGCTCTGCCGGCTTCAGTTTTCTGCCGCAGGCCGTGCATAAATACCCGAAAGGACTGCTGCTTCCGCAGACGGGACAAAAACTGGAATCCGGTTCAATGTAAGTTCCTCAATGGATACAGGGCTGTTTATATCCTGCCATACTCACTCCTCCTGTTTCATGCCGCATTCCCCGCAGAATCGTTCACCGGGCAGAAGCCGGGCCCCGCAGGATTTACAGACAACAGGTCCAAGTTTTGTACCGCACTCCCGGCAGAACCTGACTCCGTCCGGATAACGGCATCCGCACTGCGGGCATGTATGCAGCGCTTCCTCCTGCTGTAATGCCTGCTCTGCCTGCTGTTTTTCCTGCTTTGCCTCCGCCAGTTTTTTCTCTGCTTCATCAAGGCTTCCTCTGATACCGGAAAGTTCTTCCTCCTGCTCCGAAAATCTTTTCGTGTTCTCCGCCAGAACGCGTCTCCCGATCCATGCGAGAATCTCCGTTTCCTTTCTCTTAAGATCTTCAATCTCGGACTGCAGCGTGATGATCTTCACGTCTGGATCATCCTGGGGCATAAAACCCGACAGACCGCGCATCAGTCCTCCGAAATTTCCGAACAGATCATTTGTCATGCTGATCTCCTCCCTCCTCATAAAACTCCCGGGGTTCCATAACCATCTTAAGATAAAGACGAAGTATTTCCGTCTCGTCCGATACATTCAGTTTGCAGAAAACCGAACGGAACAGTTTTGCCGCACTTCTGCGGTCCAGCAGCATGGTCTCGGCTGTCCAGCGGGGCGTGTACCCGAGCCGGAACCATTCAAATGCCTGCCGCTCCTCTTCATCCAGCAGAGAGATCCGCCATTTTTTCTCACTCTCCGCCGTCATCCCTTCCGGCGGCTCCGGAACGTTCTGACCTGCAGGTGAAACATGAAACCAGCTCATAGCGTACCTCCTTTCCGATCAACCTGATTCTGAATGAAAACAGCAGGACTGGCAATCTCCCGTTTTAGGGACTGGATAAAAAATACCCCCTTCCAAAACCGGGAGGGGTATCTCAGAAATGCTTTCTTATGTCATTTGTCCTGCACCGCAGTATAGGAAATGCCGCGAATTGTCCGAATGGTATTATCTCAGCATCTTTTCAAATCTCATGATTTCATTTCTGCATTCGCTCATCACCATAAAACATTTATCAATTCCTGCCGGATTCAGCACAATACTCTCTTCACCCGGATATAAAGTGTCACTCATTCTGTTGATATACAGCAAATCAGCCTGCGTCTTATTCGAAAAGCAAAGGCTCATTTTCGTATTCAGATATGTCATTAATTCCACAAGATCCCTGCTGTTTAAAACATTTATCTTACAGACAATATCCTCGACTGCACGCGGTGCCGAATATTTGTCGATGATGGATTTCATATACCGCTCGCATACACTTTTTGCCTTTTCACCCATGGAGTTGGCGATTATTCCCTGCTCTCTGGCCCGCTGCAAAAATCTGTAATCATCTTCTGCGAAATCGAAATACGTCTTTAATTTCACTTGCCGCTCCCTCTTTGCACGCCTGCTCCAATGCATTGGTGTCTTCAGTCATGATTGCTTCTCCTGAATTCCCGGAAGTTCGTCATTTTCTGCACTTGTCTGATTCCATTTCTCTGGGTTTCAATATTTATATATAAAATACCGTTCATCAGTATTTTATAACTCCGTATCGGTGTTGTAAATACGCTTATACGGTTTTTCATAATAACCCTTTTGTTGCTACAATTACACCAAGAGGCAAATAATGAAAAAGCTTAAAGAACTGCGAATTGAAAAAGGTCTCAGTCAGCAGCAGCTTGCCGAACAGTTCGGCGTCAGCCAGCAGACGGTATGGAAATACGAAACCGGTGTAAACGAACCGGATATCAAAATGCTGAATCAGTATGCCGATTATTTCGGCGTGTCCATCGATTATCTGGTCGAACGGACGGACTGCCCTCTTCCTCCGGCTGCAGCCGTAAAATGCCCGATTACAACCGATGAAGGCATCCTTCTTCAGTGGTACCGGACAAAATCTTCTGATATAAAAAAAAATCTCATCGTCCTCATCAAGTCACTGAAAAAGAACAGTCCGGCATAACAGACTTCAGAAAAATCCAGCTGAAGGGCAGAAAGAAGATTAAAAAAACAAGCCGGCCGGTATGTACAGCTGTCCGGTCGGCTTTAGTCTGTATATCATTTGATCCGTATAATTTGATCCGTATATCATCTGATCCGCATATCAGCGGGAGCGTGTTTGAATAACGCCGTGTCCGCGAAAAGGTCCCGTCCGCCGCATTCCTCACGCCTGACTGAAGATCGCTTCTGAAAGCGCATGACACATCGTTTCGGGATCGATCGGCTTTGCAATGTGTCCGTTCATTCCGGCATCGAGGCATTTCTGCACATCATCCGCAAAAGCATCCGCTGTCATGGCGATAATGGGTACCGCTTTCGCATCCGGCCGGTCCAGAGCGCGGATCGCCTTCGCTGCCCCGTATCCATCCATGACCGGCATGCGGATATCCATCAGAACGGCATCATAATAATCCAGAGGGGATCGCGCAAACATCCCGACCCCGCGCTGTCCGTCTTCTGCCGTATCCGTGATCATGCCTTTCTCCGCCAGCAGTGCCCGGGCAATCTCCTGATTGAGCGGATGATCCTCGCACAGCAGAATATGTTTTCCTTTCAGTGAAGACGGTACGGCAGATTCCGCTCCCGTGCCGCCTGTTACTGCCAGAGTTTCCGGCTGCACACAGTCTGCCTGCAGCCTGACTGTGAAGGTCGTGCCGGCGTTTGGCCTGCTGTGCACGGAAATCGTGCCGCCCATCAGATCCACCATCTGTTTTACAATGACAAGACCAAGCCCTGTACCCTGTACGCCGGAAGTGCGTGCTTCCCGGACAAAGGGTTTGAAAAGTTCTTTCTGAAATTCTTCGCTGATGCCCACTCCGGTATCACTGACGGAAAATTCCACAGAGAGCTTTCCGGCCTGACCGGCTTTACTGAAGTGATCGGAATAGGCGATCGTCCCGCCTTCAGGCGTATACTTGACAGCATTCGACAGCAGGTTGAACAGCACCTGATTGATGTGCAGCTTGTCGAACAACGGCACCGCGTCGTCTTCGTGCCTTGACTCGAAGCGGAAAATCTGACGTTTGTCATTGCACAGCGGGCGGATAACCGCATTGATATAACCGGTAAACTCTTTCAGAGAATAAGGTTCCGGATGAAACTCCACCTGATTGCTCTCCGCCTTGGTCATATCCAGGATGTCATTGATGAGACCCAGCAGAAATTTGGAGGATGTGTCGATCTTTGCGAGGTTTTCGCCTGCCTCCCGCGGCAGATCCATTTTCTGCGTAAGATAGGTCATGCCGATGATGCCGTTCAAAGGCGTACGGATGTCATGGCTCATGCGGGAGAGGAAATCCGATTTTGCGGCATTGGCCCTCTCTGCCTCATGAAGGGCTTCGGCAAGCCGCCGAACCTGTTCCTGCTCCCGCAGAAAAGCTTTTGTGATGTCCATCCGGGTAAGCAGAATCTGTTCCCTTGACTCGTCCAGCCACTCATAGCGGAGCTGCTTTTTCTGCAGCGGTTCGCCAGGAAGTTCTATCGTAAATGGAAAGATATAAGTACCGTTACGGTTAAGCTCCTGCAGAACGCAGTCCAGCAGCAGCGCGTCAATGCAGCGCGCGCTTTCCTCCGGCCCCATGAGTTTTGAGAATGCATAGCGGATGTCGGTGTCGTAATCATGCGAAATACTGGGCGTGGTCTTCCGGTCCCGTTCGCGGATTCTCAAGAAATGAATGGTTCGTTTCCGTACATCCAGCAGGGCAAAGTAATCGTAATCGTCCTCGGAAATGCGGGACATGATCTGCCGGCTGCGGGTATCCTCCGTGGTATCCAGTGTACAGCCCAGCGCCTCAACGCTGCCGCTCCGCGGATTCTGTGCGAGATAGATGTAGCTTGTTGCATAGTGCAGTTCCCCGGTATCTCCGGCCTCATAGCCGAATTCCACAGAGGTCTCCGTCCGGCCGGAACGGAAATCATCTATCAGAGCTTTTCGTTTCAGATTCTTCCAGTTCTGTGCCTGCCGCGCGGTCAGGGATATGCGGGCTATGCATTTTTCGATAAACTTATCCGCCGTCTCGGAAGGCTCTGTGTCAAAGACATCCTTCCGCCGCGATTCGACGCGCAGGACCGCATTTTTCGTAAGATCCAGATGAAAGACACCCAAAGTATTCGGGTTCAGCGCCGAAAGGTCCCGTACGCGCGCATCAAACTCGGCCTCACGGCGCTTTTGTTCCGTGGCATCCGAATAAAGAACATAGGCGGTCTTGCTGCCGTCCGGTTCCTCCACCGCCTGTCCCACTGCGGACAGCCAGAAATAATCTCCGTCGTTTCGCCGGTTGCGATATACGACCGATATGGCATTTTCTTCGGAAAAAAGTCTGCGCAGACCGTCTTCCGCTATCTTCCTGTCATCCGGATGCACACCGTCTGACACCTGCTGTGAAATATCTGTGGTGCGGATTTTTTCTTCCGTTTCACCCACCAGCTCGGCCAGCCGGTGATTGAGCATCTGCACATGGATCCCGGACTGATCACGGCGGTAAACGACGAGCCCGACCGGTATGTTCCCGACTACCCGCTCCAGTGTCCTGACTTCCTCTGCGCTGCGCAGTGCCGCCTCCGCATTTTCCCGCTGCGTCCGCTCCTGTTCGAAGATCTGCGTCACATCCGACTGAAGAATGACAATGACATTCTTCCGCTCGTCAAGATAATACAGGTCGCTCTTCATGCGCCGGAACGGACGTCCGGGCAGGGTTTCCGCCCGCTGCCTGGCCGTATAGAAAATGGAATAAACCGGCGCCTTCTTAAGCTGTTCCAGCACATTGGCAATATCATACTGCTTCCGCACGTTTTCAGTCTCCGCGCTGCGGACGTAATTGGTAAGAGCAAACTCCACTGCCTCCTGATAGGTCTGCGGCGTAAAGGTCTGTCCGTTTTCCCCGTTCTCCGTCCGGTAAAGAATTTGTGTCTCCGGATCCAGATACGAGACATTATCAAAGTTTTTCTCGATGATCCCGGCCGTGATGCGGCGGTAGATCATGGCATCATTGATATCAGAAGTGTAAAAATAAGACAGAACATCGCCCGACACCGGATCGATCATCAGCACAATGCGGGTGGAGACCCAGATCAGACGGCCGTTTACATTCCTCCTGTACTGCAGCGTTTTTTCCCGTGTGTCTTCCTGATAAAGCCGCAGCATGCCTTCATGGCTGCTGGCCAGTATGAACCGGCGGCGTTCCTCTGCGTCGGGAATCTCTGCAGCCGCTGACAGCAGTGACTGCAGCGTCTCATCGCTCTGTCTCACGAGCGCAGGTTCAGATATCAGCGCCTCCTGATAGGCTGCCGTTTCCCGCAGATTGCCTGCCGGCTTCGGCGGATTCTCTTCCAGACTCCGGTCATGCGTGACATTAAAAGCAGAAACGGCAAGGAGGCCCTTCTGCATGGAGCGCAGATGCTTTTTTTCTTCCCGGAAAGCCAACTGCGCATCATGGAAGCGGTCGATGGGAACCGCGGTCCCGATGGCCCGGTCCGCATGGCCGCGTTCGTCAAGAATGGCCCGGCAGCTGACCCGGAACCAGGAATGCTGCCCGAGATAACTCATGCGGACATCGCAGTCCGCCTCGGCAGCACCGTGATCGATGCGGCAGAGCATTTCGCGGTAGCGGCCGGCATCCTCTTCCGGCATGGCAACATAACGGATGAAGGCATCCGGATAATCCTCCATGGTAAGCGGAAGTCTTTTGTACTGCTCCGGCAGAGCCACGGCCGTATAGCGGCGGCGGCCGATAAAATAAATGAAATGCGTCGTGCCGGAGTATTTCAGGGTCTCCTCCAGTAACAGTTCACTCTCCCGCCGCTTTTCCTGTTCCCGCATTAACTGGTCAATATCGTAGTAGGCGGCAAAAAAACGCTCCGTGGTTTCATTCAGTCTGATATGACTGGCGCGGATGCAGAGCCAGCGATAACAGCCTTCCCGGATGAACGCCCGGTACCTGTATTCAAACATCCGGTTTTCCCGGACAGAGGCCTCTGCTTCCGCCAGAAGACCCGGCCGGTCATCGGGATGAAATACATCGGCAGCTCTCGTCCCCTCATACTGGCGGCGCTGATCGCGGCTTACACCGATCATCTGATAATAGCCGTCGTTGAGGTAGACCATATTGATTGTCGTACCTGTGACATCGTAAATTCCGACGCCGGAAGGAATCCGCTGATACAACTGCTTCAGCATTGTATCCTGATCAAAGTTCTTTTCCAATTTCATCCTCCTACGCGAATGCATTTTCCGGGCCTGCAGTCCGTGACCGGTAGAATTCCGTCAGCATTCAAATAATCCGTTTCCATCTTCTGCCGTGATCCGCTGTTTTTTTACTTTAAATTTCTCAGGACTCGCCTTCCCGCTTTGAAAATACCGATTGAATCGTCCGGTACAGCTGTACAGGATCAACCGGCTTTGCAATGTGTCCGTTCATTCCCGCATCAAAGCATTTCTGTATGTCTTCTGAAAATGCATCCGCTGTCATGGCAATGATCGGCACCGTTTGTGCATCCGTTCTGTCCATGGTTCTGATTTTTTCTGCTGCTTCATATCCGTCCATAACAGGCATACGGATATCCATCAGAATAGCGTCATAAAAACCGGGTGAAGAGTCGCGAAACATTTCTGTCCCGGTTTTTCCGTCATCAGCCGTTGTTACAATCATGCCTTTTTCTTCCAGCAGCGCTCTGGCAATTTCCTGATTCAGCGGATGGTCCTCGCAGAGAAGAATATGCTTCCCCGCAAGGGCAGAATTGTCCTGCATCTCTGTTTCGCCGTCAGCTGAAGCAGCCTTCTCTGCCGCAGCTGCCTGTACGGTTTCCAAAATCAGGTCCACAAAAAACGTAGTCCCCTGTCCGATCCTGCTTTCCACGCGGATTGTTCCGCCCATCAGGTCTACAAGCCGTTTCGTAATGGCCATGCCCAGACCGGTACCCCGCTGGGAAGAACTGTCATTTCTTCCTTCCTGGGAAAACGGATCAAAAATAGTCTTCTGAAATTCTTCGCTCATGCCGATTCCATTGTCGCTTACCTCGATATGCATGCGCATGTGTCCGTCGGGCATTTTCTTCCCCGACGCCGTGTATCTGATTTTTCCGCCCTCCGGAGTAAATTTAACCGCATTGCTGAGAATATTAAACACAATCTGATTCATCCGCAGCTTGTCCTGCAGCGGTACAATTCCCTGCGGCAGATCGATCTGGTAGTCAATTGTCTGATTTTTCTCCGTCACCAGAGGTCTTATTACCGCTTCCATGTAAGACGCAAACTCCTGTGCAGGATATGGTTCCGGATGAAGTTCAATCTTGCCGCTTTCCGCCTTTGACATATCCAGGATGTCATTGATAAGACCAAGAAGGAATTTGGAGGACATGTCAATCTTGTCAAGGTTTCCTTTTATCCGGTCCGGGTCTTTTTCCGTTTTCGTCAGATAGGTCATACCGATGATGCCGTTCAAAGGCGTACGGATATCGTGGCTCATGCGCGAGAGGAAATCGGATTTTGCCCTGTTGGCCGTTTCCGCGGCTGCCAGTGCCAGGCGCAGCTTCTGTTCGTGCTCAAGCTGATGCCTCTGTGCCTCTGTAATATCCGTCCGGACGAGAACAATCAGACCGTTTTCACGGTCCAGCCAGAAGAATTCCACCTGCGCGGCAAACTGTCCGGCTCCATCATCGCCGGTAAACACCTCTGCAATCCGGTCCGTATTTTCCAGAGCCTTCCGCACATGATCAAGGCTCATGAAAGCAATGCTTTTTTCCACTTCACCCGGTGACACGTATCTGGCGTTATAGCTGCGGAATACGTCGTCATATTTCATTCCAGGTTTGATTCTGCTGAGCTCCGGCCTGCCGGAATTGGAGAAAAAGAGTACGAGCCTTCCTGTTTCGACACTGATGCAGGCTATGTAATCAAACTGTCTGGAAACAACCTGCTCCATGATTTCACCGGTAAGCTTTTCCTCATTGATATCACTGACAGCGGCAAACGCAATGATGTCGTCGCTTTCCGGACGTTTTGCCAGCGTAATGTTTTTACGCACCCAGTTCAGTTTTCCATCCGGAAGGCGAAGCATGTATTCGACGGAACGGTTCTTCTCTCCGCGTCTGAAAGCCCTGATCAGGGATTCTCTCGAAAGTACCTTCGCGCAGTTTCTGCGATCCTGAATCCGGGGCAGATTTTCAATCAGGTTTCTGACGAAAATATCATAATCCGCAGTCCTGTCTTTCATATTGAGCGGATCGCGCCCGTCAATGGATTCGACGGTATTCTTTATCAGATTGACACGCAGAGTTGCCAGATATGTGCCCGCTACGGAATTCAGAAAGGCAAGTGCGGTATTATACTGTTCCTCAAGCTGCCGCTCCTGTTTCTTCAGATCGTCAATATCGGTGAAAACCGCATACAGATATCTCTTTTCACCGACAGTAAAAAAGGAATAATTGACGCTGACCCACTGATAGCCTTTATTCCGCGTACGGATGCGGTATTCCGCCTTATACAGCTGATTGTCTTCCCGGCAGGCGCGTACGGTTTTTTCCAGCACTGTGCGGTCATCCGGATGAACGGGTGCAAATCCATCCATTCCGTTGAATTCCCTGATATTTTCCTGCGAACAGCCTTTCATCCGGCAGAATTCGTCCGAATACCGTTCCGGAACAAGCATTCCGCTCTGATCTTCGGAATACAGGACATAATTTGCCGGCAGTCTTCCGATCGTATCTACCAGCGTCCGCTCCATCTGCATTCGATGCTGCTCATCCAGCTTCCGCTGAAGCGCCGCTTCTTCGGATACGTCCCGGTAAAACGCATAAAAAATATGCTCTTCGGGTCCTGCATCACGCAGCACAAGTTCCATGGTAATATGCTTGTATTTACCGCTCCCGCCCATAAAGCGAACATCGGAAACCGAAAATCTGTCCTGATCATACCCTTTTCGAAATACCTCCCGCATCCGCTGCCGGTCATCCGGATGCACGCCCATGAATTCATCCTGAAAATAATAAACGGCAGGCTGATCTCCGCTTTGATCCTTTTTTTCAAATATCCCGGCATCAGGAGCAATGTCCAGCAGACGGTACATCTGCCGGTTGCAGAACGAAGTACGCACATGCTCCGGGTCCGGCATGTTGAGCACGCAGATGCCGGCAGGCAGCCCGTCCAGAATATCCGAAAGACGCTCTTTTTCGGATTTTTCCAGCTCTGTCTCCTTCATCTGCTGTTTATAGGTTTCCGTGACATCCGCCTGAATGATCAGAATCGTATGCTTTTCCTCATCCAGATAATAATGCTGGATCTTCCGGCACATGAGCTCATCGGGATGTCCGGTATAGTGTCCGCGTATGCTCAGCTCGCAGTGTCCGTTCCGGTCAAGCTCCTGCCTGACCGCATCCACACTGCTGGAGCGCAGATAATAATCCCGGTCCAGCTGATCCACCCAGCTGTCCGCGGCGAACTGACGCACTTCATCAAAATCGAACAGGACGCCGGGTCTGTCAAAAGCCTCATGATATTTTTTCAGCAGCTTTCTGCCGACGTTTAAAAATTCGATTTTACTGATATCTGCATGCAGAAGCGCCACATAATCGTATTCCTCTCCCGTGATGATATTGAAGATCTCATTCTGGCGTTTTTCCGCAGAAATATCCTGAGAATAGAAAACACCGATCACATCCTGTGTTCCGGGATTCTTCAGCATGTTGATGTACGTGCGGACCCAGAACGGCCGTCCGTTCTCGCCGCTTCGCATATAATCCACGGAAAGGCTGGTCCTGCCGCGCTGGAAAGCAGAGAGAAGTTTTTTCCGGTCGAACAGTTCCATCACCTTGTCGCGCTGACCGCTGTCCGGAATAATGGAACTGATATTATTCAACAGGCCATCCGCCGTATCTGACTGAAGAAGCCTGCGGATATATTCCGAAGTACCATGACCCTCGCTGCATCTGTTCCGGGTGAGGTTGATCTGGAACGTACACAGCGCGTTTGGATTCATGGCGAGCATCTGGTCGACCGACTGATAAAATTTCGCTGTTTCCTGTTTCAGGATCTTTTCCTTCGTCTTGATTTCCGTAATGTCATTTGCGGAAATTTCAAGACAGTCGTGTCCAAGCCAGATAACCCGTTTAAAATCGACAGAAAACCAGCGCCCGGCTGTTTCGTCAAAACGCTCAATGGATTCCTGCTGTCCTACGGCAAGCTTTTCCATCGGACATTCCTCACACTGATCTTTCCCCGTGAAAAAGTACTCACGGCAGAGATAACCGGCATAAATATTGCGGTTTTCCGCTTTTGACAAATTTCTTGCTGCCAGATTGGCATACAGAATCTCTTTCGTATTGACATCCACTGTACAGAAGGCCGTGGAAGTATCCTCCAGAATGCGGCTGTAGGATTCCGCCTCGGCACTGGCGTTCAGATAATTTGTGAGAATCACCGGACAGCCGTTCATTGTCCCGATAATGCGGGATTTGGAATGCACCCAGAAGAAACCTTTCTCCCGATGCATCAGCCGGAACTGGCATTGAATGAGTTCCGGTCCGGCCGGCTTTCCGAATACTGTGGAAAGTACTTTATCCCTGTCGGCAGACATGACAACATCGAGAGCGTCATCCTCTGTCGCACAGCGGAACTCTTCTGCCGTAACGCCGAAGGAAGACAGAATCGAATCCGAAAAATACAGTACCTTCATTTTCCGGTCGGTCAGCAGATATACGACAAAATCTCCGGGGATCGGCTGAAGCATCTTTACGATTTGTTCCTGAGTCAATTCATTTACACTGTTATCCACGAGCTGTCTCCTCTTTACAGCTTTTTAGCGGTCACGCATACCGGTAAGGGATGTGATGGCGCTGAAAAACCTGCGTATCAGCTTTATCTGTCTGTTCAGCAAAAGTGCGGATCTTATTTGCTGTCCGTCAGATTTTTTCATTTACACACAATTCTTTGTTCCCGCTCTTATCTGTTAAAAAAAGCAACAGAGCCAGGAGAATATCAATTGCCAGAAATCCCGCAAGAAAAACCATTGCCTGCTTCAGTCCGAGCCGCTGCGACATCATACCGGTCAGAGCGGTGACTGCCGCACCGCCGAGTCCGGTAGCCGCTGTGATCATGCCGGTGACCGTGGCGGTCTTTCCTCCTGCAAAATCAAGCGACCGCGTCAGGACAGCCGGATAAACCGCACCGCAGAAAAAGCCGAGGGGCAGACACAGAAAGACTGCGGCCGTTCCGTTTCCGGTCGTTCCGATCACCAGTGCCACAGCCGCCGCACCGACAGAAGCAATCAAAAGGATCTGCCTGTTCCGGCAGCTGAAGCAGCCGCACAGAATGCGGGCAGGGATCATTGCCAGCCAGAATAATGACAGCGCGATATAAGCATGATCCGTTTTCAGAATTTCCGTCAGATAGGAATTAACAAAAAACGCAAACCCGTTTTCGAAACCGACATACACAAACATAACGGCACAAAGAAGGAAAATGCCGGAAAAAATCCATTTTCCGTCTGCCGCCTGTCTGTCTCCGGCATCCTGCGCAGATTCCCTGGGTGAAAAATCCAGAACAAACACTGCGATTGCTTCCAGCACAGCCGCTGCGCCCAGAATGACAAAAAGAATTCTCCATGAAGATCCGTGTTCCAGACAATATCCGCATACAAGCGGCGCGGCAACGGCTCCCAGAGAATAAAAGCCGGTGATCCAGCCGATCTTTCTGCTCCCCGAAACCGGATACAGATCCGCAAGTGTCGCAATGGATATGAACTGGACCGTACTGACACACAGGCCCATCAGAAATATACCGGCTGCAAATACCTGATATCCCCTGCAGAACACGAGCCCGGCAGCAGAGACCGTCTCCGCTGCCAAAAAGACGGTAAGTAACTTTTTCTTTCCCACCCTGTCTGCAAGCGGGCCGAAGAATAACGGTGCAATCAGTCCGGCAATCAGCTGGACTGACGCCAGCATTCCCATGCCGGTCCCGTTCAGGACATATTCTTTTCCGACATCCCCAATACCGGTCTGGTATCCTGCGGCTTCGTAACCGTTCATGAACACTGCCAGAAAAAGTATTCCGCACAGATAATCTCCGGCTCTTTTTTTTATTTTCATGTGCCCCTCACTGTCACCCGTTCACCTGTATCACATGCACTGTCAATAAATGACTGTCATTCGCATCTGCCGCTGTCATATGACAATCCTAATCGCATTTGTTTTCCGGCCTTTTATCCCCAGGCATCAAGGCTGCATTTTAAATTTTCTAATTACAATAATACTCTAAAATTTTATAGATTTCCATGTCCGGTAATTATTTGTCTGCTGCGCTTTTACATATAAAATAATATCAGTTATCATTAGAAATCCCCGAAAACAGGCCTGCTGCACCATAAAATAAGAAAGCATCTCACTTGTGAAATGCTCCGCCTCCGGCGGGTCGCGTACGCGATATCTTCCTCCCCGCCGGAGTGCGATACAAAGCTGAGCGTTTTTTATAACAGGACGCACTTTCCTATTATATAAAAAAAAGAATCCCGAAAAAACACACGGGATTCCGCTCTGATTCATGATGCTTATTTTCCTGAAAACCGTCATTCCGTTCCGGCTCCGGATTTGTCCGGTCGGGCAGGAGAAGGCTTTTCGTCTCCTGCTCGTGCGCAGGCCGCGTGCACCGAAGGTGATAAATTTCCTGTGCGGTCCTGCGCATGATGTCTGTCCGCTTACACAGCGGCAGCCGGTCCGTCTTTCGCCGGAACCGCGCTGACATGTGACACGATAAATTCCGATATCATGTCCCAGGCTTCCCGATACTGCTCTTTTCTGTAAATGATAAAACCGTGGCCGGATTCCGTAAAACGTCTGAGCGTCGTTTCCACGCCGGCCCGTGCCAGTTTCAGTGCGAACTCCTCCGCCTCATTGCAGAGATCGTCATGCCCTGCGGTCATGATAAGTGCGGGAGGGAAATTTATCAGCTCTCCGGGTTCCGTATAAACAGGCGAAGCCAGCGGATCCTTCTGCATCTCCCTGTCGCAGTAATAAAGATTGTAGAGACGTGCCCGTTCCGCGGGAATGCCTTTGCCCATTGTTTTTTTGTCGCCCGGATCCGTCCACAGATCCATTGGCGGATAACCCAGTATCAGCAGGGACGGAAGCGATGTGTGCCTCCGTACGGAAAGAAGCGTCATCCCTGCCGCGAGATTTCCTCCGGCACTGAACCCGGTCAGAACAATCTTCTGCGGACTGATTCCGAGATCGTGAGCTCTGGCGAACGCCCACTGAAGGACACCGTAGCTTTCCTCGAGCGCAGCCGGAAACGGATCATCCGGCGCTATCCGGTAGTCCACATCCAGGAACCTGCTTTTCAGGCGTCCGGCCATAGCCCGGCAGAACACTTCGTCATTCTTCGTACGCGTGCGGATAAAGCCGCCGCCGTGCAGATTGATTACCAGTCTGTCATTTTTCTGACCGCCCTCCGGCAGGACATCGAAGATTTTCGTTTCACCGACCGGAGTCGGAACAGAAATCTCCCTGATCTCCGCCGGTAAGGAACGCAGCAGTTCTTCCGAAACTTCTGCGTTCATGACCTGCCTGCGTGTCTCCTTTGCCATTTCAATCATTTCCTGTCTCGTCATAGGTCTCTCTCTTTTCTCGTCCTGCCTTTGTCTTCTGTCTCAGGAAAACGGATTCGTCATCCTCACCACGGACAGAAAATCCTGAATGATATCGTCTTCCATCCGGTTCTCATGATAGGCAATGTAGGTTTTCTGAATCAGGCGGTTATCGTTCAGACGGCAGAAGCAGAGCTTTCTGGTCTCGTTCGGAAAAACGGAAATGAACTCCCGCGGCGTCGTGAAGAAATAACCCACGCCGTCTGCTGCAAGAAGATAAAGCGTCAGTACATTATTTCCCTCCAGTGTCACGGTCGGAACAATCTGGTTCCGTTCCAGCATCAGCTGGGACAGGTGATACTGACCGCCACCCGGTTTCAGCACGAGAAATCTTCTGCCATTCAGGCTCTCCGCACTCAGATAATAAGGGTTCTCCAGTGTCCCTTCCTGCCCGGTAAGATCGGGCAGCCACACTCTGGGAAGGAGAAGAAACGCTTCGTCCTCCTGGATGCACTCATACTTCAGTTCGCTGTATGCCATACTGAACGCACCCACCGCCACATCGACATCTTTTGTCAGCAGCGCTTTCTCCATGGAACCGGACTGGTCATCAAACTGGTCTGTGCGGATGCGCAGGTTCGGATATTTCCGGATAAACTGCGGCAGGACACGCGGAAGAAAAAACATTCCCCGTATGGGCGGAATGCCGATCGTGAAGGTCTGAAACGTCCGGCTGTAGTTCTGCATTTTAATATGCATGGCAGCCTCGCGGCTCTGAATGACCTGCATTTCCTCCAGAAAGATGATGCCGGCACGCGTCAGCTGAATGGGCTGCTTCGAGCGGTCAAAAAGTTTGACGCCCATTTCTTCTTCCAGCCGGCTGATGTATTTGGTCAGGGTCGGCTGACTGATAAACAGACGTTCCGCCGCGCGTGTGAGATTTCGTTCTTCCGCAAGGGTCCGGATGTAATCCAGTTTATATTCCATGCCCTTTCATTTACCCCGCTTTCCTGTGCTGTTTTGCTCTGCTGCCTGATCTCATTTTTACTCTGCTGTTTTGCTCTGCTGCCTGATCTCATTTTTACTCTGCTGTTTTGCTCTGCCGCCTGATCTCATTTTTTCTCTGCTGTCTTTCATTGCAGATTTCATCCGCTGCTTTATTTATATTCATTATAATTCAAATTCCATTTCCATTCATGATACGGCGCCGTTTCCAGAATATCGTCGCGAAGCGTCACGCCTATGCCGGGGCCCTCCTTTAAGAGCATATGTCCTTTCTCGATTACAAACGGTTCCGTGATTTCTTCCTGGATCTTCGGCCATTCTCCGGGAGCCGGACACATTTCCATGACTTCAAAATTGGGAATGGATGCTGCCAGAGCGAGGCTTGCCGCTACGCAGACGGACCCTGTCGCAATATGCGGAATCACGTTCACGTAATGGCTTTCAGCTATGGCACAGGCCTTCTTGCAGCCGGTCAGGCCGCCCATGACGGCCACATCCGGACGCAGAAACGCAATCTGATCTTCCTTTAAAAGCATGTCCACATCCTGAATGCAGAAGCTCCGTTCGCCGACGCCGATCGGCGCCTGCGCTTTCCGGCAGACCGACTGCAGCGTCTGGTAGTTTTCATAGTTGATCGGATCCTCAAAGAAAAGAAGATGCACGTCCTCCACCATCCGCATCAGCTCGATGCTCTCATGCGGCTGAAGGGAACGGTGGATCTCGCAGCCGATATCCACCTCCTTGCCGACTGCCGCACGGATTTCATGGATCATGCGGCTCATGGCATCCAGACGCATGGCATAGGAACCGTCTGCTTCCTCGATATTGGTGGGGTTCAGGCGGATGCAGTCGTATCCCTCTTCCTTCAGCCTCAGCGCACATTCCACGCTGGCCGGAATATTTTTACCGCTGACAACGCCCCAGAGGCGGATCTTTTTCCGGACTGCACCGCCTAACATCTGATAGACCGGCAGATTAAAATATTTGCCCTTGATATCCCAGAGCGCCACGTCGATGGCGCTGATGGCAGAGCAGACGCTGGTGCCGCCGAACTTAAAACGGTTATACAGTTCCGCGTCCAGATATTCTATGCACAGCGGATCCTGTCCGAGCAGCGGTTCTTCCATGCGGTGTACGGCTCCCGCCACAGACTCGCGGAAGCCCCAGTTGCCGCCTTCTCCCACGCCTGTAATGCCTTCGTCTGTCGTTATTCTGACAAATATTCTGCGCCAGCCTGTCATAATGGGTTCTACTTTTGTGATTTTCATATTGTTCATCCTTCTCCGGTATCATCCGGCATTTTCGGTTGTTGTCTGCGTTCCGGTATTCTTTTGCTCCGCTTTGTTTCCGGCATATCACGGTTTCTTTACAATCGGCGGTTTCATGTCCTCCGGTATGAGAGAAACATACGGCTCTGCCGCGTTCTGTTCCCGGCATTCCGTCCTTGCTTTCGTCAGGATTTCCGGAGATGCCGCCAGCCGGACCGCTGCCGCTCCCAGCACCTTTGCCGCCGTCAGCATGCCTTCCATTGCAAAGCCGCTTTTTCCGAATGACACTGCCTGCCAGCTGTGCAGCGGAATATCCTTCACATAACAGGCTACGTTGAGAAAACCCAGCGGTTTTACCTGACTCACGTCACCGACATCCGAGGAAGCACCATAGACAATACCGGAAGCTTTCCGCGGAAAGATTTCGTCCAGAAGAACCTGATTCCGGAATCTGTCCGCAAGGATTCTTCCTTCCTCTCCGTAACAGACTGCCGTCTTTTCGGCGGTCATGCCTCTGGCCGATGCAGGCAGTGTTGCGTAGAGCCTTTCAGCCAGGTCAAGACTTTCTTCATCCGGCTGCGGACGGCCGAACGCAGCCAGCGCTTCGTAGAGCAGTTCGTTCAGTGTTTCGTTCACGCGAAGTTCTGCTGTGGAACGCATGAAAATTTCCTCTGCGGTCGTTCCCGTCATAACGGCGGCACCGCGGGCCAGATCGCTGATGCGCGCCGAGATTTCCTTCACCTGCGACATTTTCGGAGCGCGGACCTGCCAGGTCACGGCTGTTTCCGGCTGAATGACATTCACAGCGGGACCGCCCGCATTGACATAGGCATAATGCACCCGGGCCGACGACGGCAGGTGCTCTCTCAGGAACCCCATCCCGACGGCCATCAGTTCCGCTGCTTCCAGTGCGCTTCTTCCTGCCTGCGGTGCGATTGCCGCATGGGAGGCAGTCCCGTGAAACCGGTATTCCGTCTGAACCGTTGCCAGCACATCATTTAAACTGACGCGGCTGATGCAGTCAGGATGCCAGGAAAAGAGAGCATCTGCCTCGTCAAACACATGCGCTTTCATCATCCAGACTTTTCCGGAACCGCTTTCTTCCGCGGGACAGCCGTAATACACTGCCGTTCCGGACATGCTGCCGGCTTCCAGATATTCCTTCAGTGCTGCAGCTGCGCCGAGAAGTGCCGTACCGAGAAGATGGTGGCCGCAGCCGTGCCCGATATTCGGCTTCCCTTCGATCGGCTTCTTTTCGGCAGTTCCTTCCGTCTGGCAGAGTCCGGGCAGCGCATCATATTCCCCAAGGAAACCGATCACCGGACTGCCGGAACCAAAGGATGCACGAAAGGCGGTAGGCAGTCCCCCGATCCCTTTTTCCACGCGGAATCCTTCCTTTTCCAGAACGGTCTCCAGAAGCTCCGAAGAATGCCATTCCTGAAAGCGTTCCTCCGGCATATCCCAGAGAGCGCCTGCGGTTTCGACAAGCAGGCTTCTGTGCTGCCTCACTGAATTTTCCGCTGCCTTGCAATATCGGTCCATTTGTTTTTATCCGTTCTTCAGCAGTGACATCCGTGCACACTGCCGAAAATTTTCTGTGATGCCTGCATTTATCAATATACCATACCGCGTATCTGATGTTTCTGAATGCCCCGCATTCTCCGTTACTGACTTTACAGAATCGGGAACACCGTCATGATCCAGAACACGGAGACCACGAAGCAGATGATGGACAGAAGCCACGACATTTTAAACATCGAAGCCTGATCATAGCCGCCGTAATCCATGATATAAGGAACGGCCGGCGTTGCCATGGGCGTCATATACGCGCTGAGGCAGGCGGCCTGAATGAGAATCATAAGACCGATGGGGTTGCCGCCTATGCTGGCGCAGGTTGCAATGGCAATCGGGTGAAAGATCAGCATGGTGCCGCGGTTCTGCATAACCTGGGTCATGATGAACGGAATCAGGAAAAAGATGGCACCCACGATATAGGAATTGCCTCCTACGGATGTAACCAGAGCGCCTATGCCGTCGCCGATCAGTTTTCCGGCACCGGTCGAGGAAAGCGCACCAGACAGGGCCAGAGACCCGACAATCAGAAGCAGCATGCTCCACGGAACGGACTGTGTTGCTTCACGGGGTTTCAGAACGCCGCATACAACCATGAAAAGCGCGCCGACCAGGGTGATCTGCCAGCTGGCAAGTTTCAGGGGACCCGCGAACATCAGTGCCAGGGCATCCGCAAAGAAAATGACGATGCCGGCATATTCGGAAAATGCGGACAGCGGTGCTTTTTTCTCCTGCTTTTTAACGGATTCATGCGTTTCCGTAATGGGTGCATCCGGAGCAAATTTCGGCAGAATAAAAGCGCAGTACAGAGTAGCGATAATCATGAGGGGAAGTCTGCCTTTGGCGGGATCCGCAAGGCCGCATACAAACTTTGTATAGCCGTAGCTTTCCAGGTAGCCGTTCAGTTCCGCGGCAACCGTCGCACCGGCGCCGAGCGGAAGCGTGCAGCAGGTGATTATGATGGCGGTGCCCAGCGGAAACATGACCTTGCTGTTTTTAATTCCCATGGCTTCCGCAGAGGCTGCCAGCATAGGCGCCACTATACCGAAGACAACGACGGGGCTCTGGATGAACTGAGAAAGCAGGACGCCGATGATCATATAGCCGAGCATCATTTTTATCATGCTTCCTTTTGCCATGGCAGAGATCCTATCCGCTATGCTGAGACAAAACTTCGTGCGGTTGAACCCGGCAGCCACAACGCACATGCCGGCAATCATGACCACATTTGTGTTGCCAAAGTAAGCAATCGCATCCTTGGCTTCCAGACAGTGCGTCAGCGAAAGCGCCAGCAGCGAAAGAATGGATACAGTGGCCAGACTCCATATTCCGGTGCAGAAACCGACTACGGTCAAAGCAAAAATAATCAGGCAGATCGTCATTGAACTCATTTCTTATACCCCCTCTGAATTTGAATACGGTTTTCCGTGACACAACGGCTGTCACCGAATAACTGTTTTCAGACTAAACCGCTTTCCCCGATTATTCCAATTCTGATTTTTTATCATACTATTCCGAAAGTGGAATAATGATGTAAATTCAGGCAATTCCCCTGTTTCCCGTCCGGTAAATTATTAAAAATTGTATGCTGATTATAGCTGCCATGGCATAAAGGACAAAAACCGGCCGCATGCCCCGATGAGGATAAGCAGCCGTATTTACTTTTTGCATGCATCGGCACAGGCAAGCATGGTCCCAATCAGCGCCGCCGGACTGACAGGCTTTACCACATATGCATCCATCCCCGCGTCCAGGCATTTTTTTATATCCTCATCAAAGGCATTTGCAGTAAGCGCAATAATCGCAATCTTCGCAGCATCCGGACGGCTCATTTTACGGATTTCCCCTGCCTCTTCCAGTCCGTTCATCACCGGCATCCTGATATCCGTAACTATAAAATCATAATAATATACAGCGCTCTCTTCAAATTTTCTGACACCATCCATGCCATTAGCTGCCAGGTCCACATGCATGCCGTAATTTTCAAGTATGGCCTTCTCGATTTCCTGGTTGATCATATTGTCTTCGCACACAAGCACGTTTTTGCCTGAAAGCTTTTGAAAATCATTTACCTGTTCTTTTTTATCTCTGCCGGCAGATACCTGATCTTCCGAAACGCAGGGGACGGAAAAATGAACGGTAAAAACACTGCCTTCCCTTTCCCTGCTCTTCACCTGAATGGTTCCGCCCAGACTATCGACCAGTTTCTTTACAATTGCCAGACCGAGACCGGAGCTTCCGCCTTCATTCCCGGTTTCATGCAGCCGTTCCTCCTGTGTAAACACATCAAAAAGTTCTTTCTGGAATTTTTCGCTGATGCCTATTCCGTCATCGGAAACCGATGCCGTAAGATCCATGTTTTTACCGTCGGTTTCCGTGAAAATCGTAAGTGCAATGTGCCCGCCTTCCGGTGTATACTTTCCCGCATTCGAAAGAATGTTAAACAGAATCTGATTGAACCTGAGTTTGTCAATCACCGGTACACAGTTCGCACTCGAGTTGTCCTCGAATTTGAAAATCTGCTTTTTCGACTCATAGATCGGCCGTATGACCGAGTCCAGATAGGATATCAATTCCTTTTTCGTGTATGGCTCCGGATGTAGAACGAGCTTCCCGCTTTCAATTTTTGTCAGATCAAGAATATTATTCAGCAGACCCAGCATATATCCCGAGGATATGCTGATTTTATTCAGTCAGTCTTGTGTCTTCCGGGGATTATCCTGTTCTTCGGCAATCCGCGTCATTCCGATAATTCCATTCATCGGCGTACGGATATCATGACTCATTCTGGATAGAAACTCGCTTTTGGCTTCACTGGCCCTTTTGAGGCGGGCGTTGAGATCAGCAAGTTCCATCGCCTTCTTTTTGTTTTCATGGTTTCTGAAAAGCATAAACGCAGCAGTAAAGATCAGGAACAGAAACGCAATCAGAATCAAAAGGAAATAAAACGGATATGCATAAATCAGGTCAAGAAGTGAAGAGATCGGCTTTATATAATGACTGTCTGACTGAATTTTTTCAAGATCATCTTCCGAAATACTGCCTGCCGCTTTATTGATAACGGAATAAAGCGCTTTGTCCTCCTGTTTTGAAACTGCAATTGAAATTTTCTGCAGGAAGCCCGGAATGCTCTGAAAATGCAGTCTAGAAAAACGTGGAATGGAAAGATAATAACTGAATTCATAACTGTTTACAAAGGTTCCGTCTGCAAGCCTTCTCTGCACGGCATTGATGCACTCTTCCACGGTTTTATAATACCGGTACTCATAGTCCGCATCCTTATACCGCTCCTGCACAGCTTTCGTAAGATAATACCCTTCCGGTAAGGCGATCACTTTCCCGTTTTCCGAGGATGAAACCTTCAGGATCTGCATGGTATAGAGCGGAATTGACAGACGATATCCCAGATTATCGCCCCAGCCGTAATCCATGGTCAGGCTGGAAAATACCTGAGCCTTCCCCCGATAATCCCTTTTTGTCGTTTCAAAATCATCGGAAGCAACAAACCGGAACTGAAGCCCGGTACTCTCCGATATTCTTCCGAATATGTCTTTCATGAGGCCGCGCATTTCCCCTGTGTCTTTATCCCGGTACTCAATCGGCGGCCAGGCCGGATCATAGGCAACCACAATTTCCGGATGACTTTCAATATACTCCTTTTCCTTTTTGGTAAAGCTGATACCGTCCTTCGATGTCACGGAAGAAAAGTACTTTTCCGTCAGAGAAATATTATAGGAGGCATCCAGAGAAATCATCTGTCCCATCGCATTATCCAGGGCTTCAAGTTTCTCTTCATTCCCTTTGGAAAAAGCAAAATAGAATGGCTGCTGAGCAAAACTCAGCACCGTTTTATATCCGGTGGCCCTGCGGGCTTTTGAAAGAAGAACCAGATCAAATGTTCCGTCCTGAAGACCTGACAGGAGATCCGTCTGATCTCCGACTTCCCGGATATCCGCCGTAATGCCATGCTTTCTGCATATCTTCTGAAATTCTGTTGTTCTGTTTCCTTTCAGCAGAGAACCGACTTTCATACCATTAAAGGCTTCATAGTCTCCGTAGGAAAAACGCAGATCATCCTCACGGGATGCCAGACTGATTCCTCCGTTGCCAGCCGATATCTCTGAAAAGTCAATTTTCTCTGCCCTGTCCGCTGAATAGGATACGCATCCGAGAAGATCAATCTTCCCTTCCTCAAGGGAAGAAAGGCACCCCTCCCAGGTATCCTCAACAAATTCATACTTCCAGTCCGTATACTGGGAAATTGCCTGCAGGTATTCATAGTTATAGCCGGACGGCTGTCCGTCAGCCGAAATTTCCTGAAGTCCCGGTACAAGGAACCAGCCTACCCGGATTGTGTTCTGCGTTTCTGCCTCCACAGCAATGGCCGGAAAAACAGAAAAGCCGAAAATACAAATCATGAGAAGGGCAAAAATTCTGAATCTGTAAATGAAGCCCCTGTTCATTGACTGCAGTCCTCCTGATTATACATTTATAAAGGGATCCCCTTCCTCTGTCAGTCTGCCGCATGGAAATCCACAAGTGCCTCAAACAGATTTTTCGTTCGGCGGAAGGCAGCAACGCCGTCACCACTGCCGGAATCAGATCATCCGGCATCACGGTCTCCATCTCCAGCGTGGCTTTACCGCTTTTAATGCGCGAAAGTTCCAGCGTATCGTTTACAAGATCCAGCAGCAGTTTCCCGGAAGAATCGATCTTCTCCAGGTATTCCTGTTTTTTTACAGGATCCGGTTCTCTCAGGGCAAAAGCCGTGAAACCGAGTACTCCGTTAAGCGGCGTGCGCAGATCGTGGCTCATGCTGGAAAAGAACACAGACTTTGCCTCGTTGGCCCTGTCCGATTCCAGCTTGGCTTTCCGGATCTCATTGATCTGCTGCTGATCCCGTTCGTAGGATTCCGTAATATCCGTCTGTACAGCCAGTATGATCTCCGCCGTTTCATCAAACCAGGTATAGCTGATCTGTATTCATTCTTCCCCGCACGTTTTGATCTGTATATAATGTCATACGGACCTTCCTTCGTGGCATAGCGAAGTCCGAGCCTGGCCAGCATTTCCACGTCATCCGATGGACATTCGCAAACATGTCTTTTCTCCTTATCGTGATACCTGAGTCTGTTTTCCTGTAGATGCCTGTCGTTACTTTTTCTACCGTTCATGGCATGTTTTTTATATTACATATTACGTTAATTATAAATTATTATATCGTTTAGTGTAATCTATCCATGATTTAATATCAACCTGCCGCCAATGAACTGCTTAAGTTTTCGCCTGAAAGTATACTCCTGAAGCCCGGTAGTTTTCTGTCTGTTCCCCCCCGGAAATCGCAAAATCGTCAGATTATTTTTAAAATGCTGCACCATTGATCTTGATATTTCATTTTCTTGTTTTTCTGTTTCAGGTCTGCTCCGGGAATCACATTCAGCAGCTGAATTCTGCCCAAATAAAAAGCCATCTTCTGTCAGTACCTTTGTCATGTACTTTCCAGAGACAGCTTCTAAATATGCAGATGAATAGTATCGGACATTACCAACCGTAAAAGCAAGCTCGCGGCTGAAAAAAACAGGCGGCCCTTCATCGGATCGGTATTGTTTTCTTTTCTATAATATGTTCTCCATTATAAAATATTTTACGCTTCTCTCCACACTGCATCAATAACCCGCGCTGCGCATTTCTCCACATCGGCTCGGGGCAGTTCTCCGCTTTTCAGCGCCTCTCTGATGTTTTCAAAATCCTTCTGCGCTCCCGGCATGATCAGATCATTTCCGGCCTTCATGCAGCCGGCAGCAGTACAGCCGGTCTGATCGGTGCTGTCCGTCGTGGTCATCCAGTCCGTCATGATCAGTCCCTTCATCCCCCATTCGTTTCTTGCTGCTTTCACGCAAAGATCCCGGCTGTTGGCCGTGTGTACGCCGTTGATCAGATTATAGCTGGTCATGATCGCATACGGCTGAGACATTTTCACGGCGATTTCAAATCCCTTCATATAGATTTCCCGAAGTGTACGCTCGGAGATCACATCATTCGAGCCCATGCGGTTATCTTCCTGATTATTGGCACAGAAGTGCTTCAGCGTGACACCGGTTGCGTGTCCTTTCTGGACTCCCTTCGCTATCGATGCCGCCATGCAGCCGGAGAGAACCGGATCCTCGGAATAATATTCGAAGTTTCTTCCGCAAAGCGGATTCCGGTGAATATTCATTCCGGGCGCCAGCCAGAGCTTCACCTGAAAAATCTCCATTTCTTCTGAAACAGCTTCCCCGATTTCTTCCAGAAGTCCCGTGTTCCAGGACTGTGAAAGCAGTGACCCGACCGGGAAAGCGGAGCAGTACTGATATCTTTTTTCACCGGTCACATCCTGCTTCTGCCCGCTCATCTTCATAAACGCATCCACAAAGAATCCATGTTCAAGACTTGCCGCCATGCACTGTTTCCGGATTGTTCCGTCCGACACATAAAACTCACTGTCAAGCCTCAGGCCGGCCGGGCCGTCCGCGAGCACCATGGCCGGTATGTCCCGCTTTTCCCCGGATTCGTTAATGCCGGCACTCTTTTTCAGTTCCTCGGCAGAAACCGATCCGGTAACACCGGCAGCTCCCGGCACGATGGCACCGGATGAACCGGCAGCATCACTCTGGCCCCGTTCATAATCTCCGATCACGATCCTTAAAAGCTGTTCTTCCGAAAGCAATGACGCTGCCTTCCGCGCCTCTTCGCTGACCGGCACAGGATCCGCATCATAGAAAATCTTCTCTGACGGAATCCGCTCCGGACAGAGATCTTTTGTCCGTACACTGCAGTCCTTCCAGGAAGCATATCTGATTTCTCTCTTTTCCTTCGGCAGGCTCAGTTCTTCCGGTGCCTTTTCCGGTGCACAGACATGTCCGGTGGTAACAAGCATGAGATCCGTTTTGTTTCGGAACAATGCGCTTAACTTTGCTGTCTCAAGGCTGTTTCCGGCCCAGATGCCGTACATTCCTTCTTCAAGAAGATATCCCGGAACTGTTTCATCATATGATGAAAGACGGTACAGCGGAAAAAAGATTTTCAGTTCCTCGCTTTCTCCCGGCTTCAGTTCCCCGGTCTTTGCAAACCCGACGAGCCTTCGGTATTCCTTTTCCAGGCGTCCGTCCGGAAGCGATGCGTAAATCTCCGCGACCTCTTTCCCGGAATATTTCTTACCTGTGTTCGTCACCCGCACTTTTACCATGACCATCGGTTCTTTTTCCGCATCACCGGAACCATAATGCACTGCCGTTTCCCGGCAGTCCGAATATATGATTCCCGTTTCCGTTACTTTTTCTTCGAACTCCGTGTAGGATAACCCGAAGCCGAAGCCAAACTTCACCGGGATATCAAAAGAATCAAAATAGCGGTACCCGACGTAAAGTCCCTCGCAGTATTCCTCCTTCCAGACAGAGCCGCTGTTAAAGGAGAATGTTTTTGCATTCGGATATTTTTCATAACGGTCAGGCCAGCTGTCCGTGAGTTTCCCTGAGGGAGTCACTTCTCCCGCTACGATATCGGCAAAAGCATTTCCGCCTTCCATTCCGGGCTGCGAAATCGAAAGAAGCGCGCCGATGCCGGGAAATTCATCAAGAAAGGACAGATCGATCTCTCCTCCGGCATTCACCGCCACAATCACCTTCCTGTACATCCGGCACAGATCCTTTAAACCCCTTTTCTCTTCTTCCGTCAGAAGATAGTCCCCTTCACATACTCTTCTGTCCGATCCTTCTCCGGCAATGCGGCTGATCACATAGACTGCGGCATCCGCGTCTGTTTCCGTTACCGGATTTCCTGCAGGGTACACGAACGGAACCGTTGAATAGGCCGCAAAGAAATTCATATCTCCTGATGCTCTCATCTTTTCCATGATGCAGTCGCGCCATTTTATTCTGGCCTGATCAAATTTCCTTTCGCAGGCCGACAGCCATTCTTCCGTCGTTATTCTGAAGCCTGCATTTTTCAGGCCCTGCCACACGGAAACCGCATACCGCTCATTCACATCACCGGAGCCGGTTCCTCCCTTGACGGTTTTTACGGCTCCCATGCCGAAAAGTGCAACCGCACTGTTCTTTGCCAGAGGCAGAATATTTCCTTTATTTTTAAGAAGTACCATTCCTTCCGCTGCCGCTCTTCTTGCAAGCGCGCGGTGTCTGATCTCATAATCATGCACTTTATTATCCGTAAATCCGTTCATCTTGGTTTTCCTCTTCCCGGATATTTTATCCTGCTGTCCGTTTTTGAACGGAGCCAGCTCTTTTCCCTGTCATCAGTATACATCCGGCACGATAATGATGATACCGCAGTAACCGGACTGTCCGTAACAGTTATCTGGTCATCATTTTAATGATCTCATCATCCGTAACAGACATTCCTTCTGTACCGAGATGGGAAATATTATTAATCGTATTTTCCACACCCTTTACCACCAGACCGTCTCCGTTATAAAACTGCTGACCGTTTTTATACATTTCATATCCGAAGATTCCCGTATTGACAGCCACGGCAATCTTGGCGGCACATGACGGTTTCGCCCCGTCGCATACAATTCCTGAAGTTATCGCCAGTGAGTTAACAAGCGTATGGGCAATTTCTTCATAGCCACCGCCAAACAGATAGGCTATTCCGCACCCTGCCGCGCAGCCGGCACTTACAGCGCCGCAAAATGCGGATAACGGACCGATCTTGCTTTTTAAGTGGATTGCCACAAGGTTGGCTATTATCAGGGACCGATATAATTTTTCTTCGGATACCTTCAGCTCTTTTGCATAAACAATAACCGGAACCGAGACCGTAATACCCTGGTTACCGCTTCCGGAATTAATGATTACCGGCATATCACAGCCGCTCATTCTTGCATCAGAACCGGCCGCTGCATATGCAATTGCCTTGTCCTTGATCATATCGCAGTTTGATTTGGAAAGAACCTTTCCGATATTCGCTCCCCAGCTGTTCCTTAACCCCTCTTCGGCAATTGCCATATTGCAGCTGATCTGTTTTTTTATAATATCCCTCACATCTTCAACGGATACTTCATTTGCAAAATCAATGATATCCTTCACCGTCAGCAGATCTTTACCGGGTCCGTCATGACGCTCCGGGGAAGCAATTTCCTTTTCAAAAATAATCCTGTCATCTTTCCTGATATATACAATATTTAAATGACTGCGTACTATCCTCACAAACGATGATGATTTTCCCGCTTTCTCGGTGATCTGAATATCCAGTTTTTCCCCGCCGGTCAAGGCGGATAATGTAAACCTGCATGTGTTCAGGAATGTCTGGATCCTGTCAATATCCGGTGTATCGATCTTTGACAATACATCCAGTCCCTTTTCCGGCTGCCCGACAATAACTCCCGCTGCCACAGCTGCATTGATACCCTTCAGGCCGTGGGTATTCGGGATGACAGCACTCTTGGCATTCTTGATAATATTTCCGCTCACCGCCGTTATAATTTCATCAGGCTGTCTGCCCAGAATATCCCTGGCCTTTGCAGCGCAGAAGGCAATGGCAATGGGCTCTGTGCATCCTGTTGCGGGAATCAGTTCACACTTCAGAATATCGATATAGTTCTGCATCAATTCTTTGTCCATTTTTCCCTCTTATGCATTTTATGAATTCTGCTCTATCAGAATTACGGCAGTTTTTTGCCGGCAGACAGATATAACTCGTACCATTCTTCTCTTGTCAGACAAATTTTATCCGCTTCCGCGATATCTCTGAGCCGTTTTGAATTTGTTGTGCCGACAACAGCCTGAATGCCTGCAGGATGTCTTAAAATCCAGGCTATGGCAATTGCATTTACTGCGACGCCGTATTTTTCGGATAATCTGTTCAATACCTTGTTCAATTCCGGATATTTCTCACTGCCGAGGAAAGTACCTTCAAACATGCCGTACTGGAAAGGCGACCACGCCTGCAATGTTATGTGCCTGAGCCTGCTGTACTCCAGAATCCCGCCATCCCTCATGCAGCCTTCATTATTGCTGATATTGACGTTCAGCCCCGAATCTATGATATCGCAGTGAGCAATGCTGAACTGCAGCTGGTCAATCAGGACTCTGTTATCACAGTAATGATTCAGAAGTTCAATCTGAAATGAGTTCTGGTTGCTTACGCCGAAATATCTTACCTTCCCGCATTTTTCCAGTTCATCAAAAGCCTCTGCCACCTCTTCAGGCTCCATCAATGTATCCGGCCTGTGAAGAAGCAGGATATCGATATATTCCGTTTTTAATCTTTTCAGACTTTTATCAACGGAATCGAGAATATGCTGTTTTGAAAAATCATAGCAGCAGCCCGGCCGTATGGCGCACTTTGTCTGAATGATAACCCTGCTCCTGAGACTTTGATCAAAAGAATCTCCGAACAGCGATTCCGATTTTCCGTTACCGTATATATCCGCATGATCGAAGAAATTGATCCCGCAGTCCATTGCCTCTGAGATTAAACTGCCGACATCACTTTTACTGCTCAGTTCGGACAGACGCATGCACCCCAGGCCTATTCTCGGTATGCTCAGTTTCTCATTGACTTTCAGCATTTTCATGATTTGTTCCCTCCGTAAAATTTGTCGATTTTCATTAATGCCCTGATATATATGCGAATTGCCTTTTTCAGATTTGCAAGTGACTGGCATTCATCAGCACTGTGACAGCTGCCATGTCCGACGGGTAAAAAAGCCGGCCGGTCCTCTTCTTTAAATCCGGGGCCGAATGAAATGGCATTCGGGATTTTTCTTGCATAGGTTCCTCCGCCCATAACATAAGGTTTTTCACTCTTCCCGGTTTCTTCCGCAAAGGCATCGCTTAATAATCCTATAAGCGGATTATCCGCCTCCATATAATAAGGAGGTCTGTCCGTAAATTGCTCCATCCTGAAGCCGTATTCTTCTGCCCTTTTCTCAAGTTCGGCTCTGATCAGATCGGCCGATACTGTTATGGGGTAGCGTATATCAGCTTCGAACACGATTTTTCTGCCTTTTGTTTTGATGACGCCGAGGTTGCAGGTAAGATTTCCCGACAGAGCGTCACGGCACGCGATTCCCATTTCAGTTCCGTATCCGTCGGTGGAAAAGGCATTTGCAAAATTTATAACCCGCCTTCCTTCTTCGTCAACATCTGCTCCGGAAATTTCCGTACATAATTTTCTTAATGCATTATCCGCATGCTCAGGAAATGCGGCATGCCCTCCCGTGCCGCCGGCTTCATATAGTTTTCCGCCGATCAACGCTCTTGCACCGGACGGAATATTATTCGGAACTTGTCCGCATTCCAGTAAAAACAAGTCTCTGCTCAGACAAGATGTCGCAAATGTCACCCTGCAGATACCCTTCTCCCCGCAGCAGACCGGAAAAGAACAATCTGCCACAACTGAAAAATCCGAAGGCCTGTTCCGCAGAAAATAATATTTGACATCCTGCATGCCGCACTCTTCACTGCAGCCCAGTACCTGTTTAATGCGGATATTTTTAATTGCCCCGTGATCCTTCAAATACCTCATGACATATAAGACCGCCACTGCCGGACCCTTATTGTCCTGTGTACCGCGGCCGATCAGGTAATTCCCTTCCCTTGTACAGAGAAAGGAAGGATAAATTCCGTTCGGGCTGCCCGGTACGACATCCAGATGATTCCAAAGGGATATTTCCTTCCTGCCGTCCCCGAAACCGATGGTACCGCAGTACCAGTCAATATTTTCAGTTGAAAATCCGTATTTCCTGCCGAACCCGAGCATCGTTTTCAAAGCGTCAGCGCAGTTTTTACCGAATGGATACGCTTCTGATCCTGCTTCGGAAATACTGGGGATTCGGACAAGCTGACTGATATCTCTGATAAGATCTTCTTCCTGACTGTCAAGCCACTCGTCTATATCATCCATAAAATTGGTTTACCTGCATTCTCAGGTTGTTTTTCCGTAAAGTTCCCTGTATTTTTTCGGTGTCAGCCCTGTCTCCTGTTTGAAAATCCTTATAAACTGAGAAGTGTCGTTATACCCGATTTTCATTCCGATATCCGTGATTGAAAGCTTCTGCGTTTTCAGGAGCTCTTCTGCCCGTGTTATGCGCAGGGTTCTCAGCCACGCAGAAAAGCTGATACCCTGCTTTGTAACAAAAAGGTGGCTGATATAATCCTGATTCATGAACAATATCCTGTCTGCCAGCATTTTTACCGTGATATCCTGATTGTAATGTGAATTGGCATATTCAATCATCTTTGATACAACATCTGTGTCTTTTTTATCCACCGGCAGTTCGGTACAGACCACATGGATTATGCTGATCAGATAATCCTTAAGTTCATTCACGCTGTTGAAATCCAATATCGTTTTTTTAAGATCAATGTCCAACAGATCCGTATCCGTCGTTATCTGCTGATTGATTTCGAATACCACCTGATTTAACAGATATTCCAGATATTCGACCGATACTTCCCTGCTCTTCTTCAGCTGATCGAATATATCGGCAATCAGCGAAATCGCATGCAATTCATTCTTCTGCTCAAGAGATTTTACGAATTCACCTTTCATGAATCTTGGATATCCCGGATTCCCGCTGCCGTTATCGACTGTCTTTTCAAAATAAATAATATCCGATCCGGAAATAATCTTATACTTGACCGCTGACAGGGCATGATTATATACTTCCCTTACTTTTCCGGAATCTCCTGAGCGTTCACTGATCCCGATGCGGAATTTATAATCAGTATCCGACAATACCTTGTATATCTGCCTGCAGAAAAAAATATTATCGTCCGTACCCAGCAATATGACCCAGAAATTTTCCCGCAGTCCCAGAAAACGAAAATGCGAGAGCAGGTCCGGTCCGATCAGACTGCTTAAATGATTCAGAAAGCCGCCTGTATCCGTGCTGCTGTCCTTAAGCAGATAAATTACAGCTATCTGATACTGCGGGAATATCCGCTGAAACATCTTTTCTTCAATCTCATTTTTAAAATTATCCTTCTGGATGCAGTCGGATATGAATTTGGTTATTATATCTTTCCCGGTCAGCAAGGCTTCCGTTGTTTCCCTGTTCTTCTGATATATTGCCTTATCCAGGCATAATTTCAGGTCTTTGTCCTTCACAGGTTTTAACAGATAGTCCATTGCCCCGAAGCTCAGCGCTTCTTTCGCATAGTTAAAATCAGAATAGGCGCTTACCATGACTATTTTTGCATTTTCCTTTTCTTCCTTGCATCTTTTCAAAAGCTCTATTCCGTCAATTTTGGACATGCGAATATCAGTCAAAACGAGATCCGGTCCGAATTGCCTGAAGAGATCAAGTCCTTCAAGACCATCTGTTGCTTCTATTATTTTGAAATCATTCCTGATGTCATATTCCTTTATCTGTTTTATTAAGGAACTTCTGGCGTACTGCTCATCTTCGACCACTAAAATTGTATACATTTATTTCTCTCTCATTTTCGGCTGACGCACGATCAGTCCTATCCTTTTACAGAACCTGCCGTTAATCCCTTGATAATGTATTTCTGTCCCAGGCAGTAAATGATAAGCATGGGCAGCATTGCCATAAGATACGCCGTAAAAGCCATGGTATAATTAAATGAATACTCTGTCTTGAAATTATACTGGAACAGCGGAAGCGTCCAAATCACCTTCGACCTGTTAAGAATCAGCAAAGGCAGCATGAAATCATTCCAGATCCACAGGGTATCCATAATTAAAAGTGTGGAAATCATCGGCTTTATCAGTGGCAGAACTATTTTAACATATGCCTGGAAAACATTACATCCGTCAATATAAGCCGATTCCTCTATTTCATACGGAAGCCCGCGTATATAATTCACGAACAGGAATACACCCTGTGTCAGGCTGTACGAGCAATACAGTATAATCAGGCCGGTGTGATTAAGCATATTCAGTCTGGTCATCATCTTCGTAACAGGAAGCATGATGACCTGTGACGGAATAAACAGCCCCATCAGCAAATAATAATAGATTGCCTTATAATACCTGCGTTCAAAATTCCGGGCAATCGAGAATGAGACCGCCGGAACAATAGTCAGGATCAGGGCAACGGAAATCACCGTTATAAAAAGAGAATTCTTCAGGAATATCCAGTAATCGCTGTTGGTGAAAAGTGTCCTGAAATTTACGAAATTCAGGCTGTGCGGAAGCGCATAGAAATTGCTGCCCGCCTCGTCCAGCGTCTTGAATGAATTAATCACGACAAGGTACAGCGGAAAAATGATCAGTGCTCCGCCGCAGATCAGGATTATGTTCCGGATTAATTTCCATATAAATGTCTCACGTTTTTCATCCATTATGTATTGCCACCCCTGTCCATCAGTTTCAGCTGCGTCAGTGAAAACAGAGCAACCACAAGGAACAGAATGCAGGCTTCCGCATTTGCGACTGAAAACCTCATGTTCTTGAATGCATCGTTATATATAAGTATGCCTATCAGCTCGGTGCTTCTTACCGGGCCGCCGCCGGTCAGCGCATACGGGAAATCAAAAGATGTAAAGCCCTGTTTTATGGTCAGTACCAGATTGACCATGACCGTCGGTACCAGATAGGGCATGGTTATGTATCTGAATCGCTGGACAGGAGATGCTCCGTCCATTTTCGCCGATTCATACTCGTCATCCGGGATCTGCTGAAGACCCGCTATGAAAATAACGGTCGGCAGGGCCACTGCCTGCCACAGCTGGACAAAGACAACTGCCGGCAGTGCCGTTTTCCTGCTGATCAGCAGGCTTTGCGACATCCATTGAATCCCCAGTGCTTGTCCGATCATGGGAACGACTCGATAGTATAACTGATCCCAGATCAGAGCAATCGTCACGCCTCCGATCATGGCGGGAACAAAATAAACGGATTTGATGAACGTCTTGAATTTTTTCAGTGAGTTCAGGGAAATCGATAAAATCAGCGACACCACGATTACTCCTGTCACCAGCAGAATACTGTAGATCACCGTAACCTTCATCGAATTTAAAAAATTCGGATTCTGAAGGAGCAGTCTGTAATTTTTCCAGCCGATGAAATGAAACTTTATCGACATTCCATCCCAGTCCGTGAAGCTGTAACGGATTCCGTTAAAAACCGAAACGACATAAAATACCGAGTACAATATTACCGGAATAACCGTAAAACTGAAGTATATAAACTTATTCGATACTCTTTTTTTCTCCTTCTCTTCTTTCACGGCATAACCTCTCTCTTAAATGCAGAAAAGGTATTCTCTCAAGGCCGGATATCAACTCTTTCAAGAATACCTTTTCCATATCAAGTATTATGAATCATAAGCCGGCATCACTGTGCCGAAGTAACCTTAATCGATGCATCCATTGCCTTCAGAACAGCATCGACATTCTGATCAGACCAGAATCCCTGTACGACATTGTAAAGATCCGTTACGACATTATTGCTGATCGTGGATGCCATCCAGTCATGTGTACGGCCCGCATTGATGGCTTCCGTCATAGGATCAATGCCTGCATCGTTACTCTTTACTCCGTTAATGCAGGACGGTGCACCGTCACTGTCGCAGAACAGCTGGGCATTTTCGGATTTTGAAAGAAAATCAAGGAATTTATAAGCTGCTGCTTTTTCGGCATCGCTTGCCTTGGCAGAAACACAGATCGCAGCATCGACTCCGGATATTACCTTCGTGCTTTCCTTCGTGTCATTCGGCAACGGGAACACGCCCAGTTTCACGCTGGTATTAAGGCTCTGGATAGTACCGCGTGCATATGACCCCGTGATCAGCATCGCATATTTTCCGTTCATAAAATTCTCATAGCACTGGGTATCGGATAATGCCAGAGCATCACTGTTAGAATAGGAAAGCAATGTTTTCATGCGCTCAAATTCCGTTTTAAATTCAGCGCTGTCTGCTATCTTCGCCTCACCTTTTACTGCCTTTGCAATCGTTTCTATCCCGCTTGGCGCCCACGCAACAGTCGTGCACTGGAAAGTATGTCCAACCCTTCCCGGATCCTTTCCATGAAGCCCCATCGGGGTAATGCCTGCTGCCTTAAGTTTATCACAAACTGCAGTAAACTCGGCCCAGGTCGTCGGTACCTTGATGTTATTGTCTGCAAATATTTTTTCATTATAATAAACGCCGATGTAATTCCGGCTGTAAGGAAGCGCATAATAACCGCCGTCTTCCTGTTTTGTCATTTCCAGAGATGAGGCATTGACGTTTTTCAGGAAACCCTGATCCGACAGTTTCTGAACGTATCCATTGGCGACTTTCTGCTTGAACTGCTTCTGTGTCGGGAAATCCGAAAAAATAACCGGGATATCGCCGGAAGATACTCTTGAGGTTAATACTGTCGGTGCATCCGGTACCGTGTTCATCTCTATCTTGATATCCGGATTGGCAGCATTGAATTTATCAATAATTGCCTTGTATCCTTTCTGAGGTCCCTCTTCGCCTTTCTGCTGAAAGAATTCAATCGTCAAAACATTTCCCGAAGCTTTTGCCGTCTTCGCGGCTGTTGTTGTTTTTGCTGCTGCCGTCGTTTTTGCTGCCGTACCTGCGGAAACCGCTTTTGATGCAGCCGCACTTGAAGCTGCCGCCTTGGCCGCAGTTGTTGAAGAAGCTGTTCCTCCGCATCCTGCCATACAGACAACCATTGCCAGTCCTGATACAATTGCCAATACTTTTTTCATAAGTGCCTCCTTTGTATATTTTTCTGAATTATTCGGCTGTGCAAGCCATAAAATACAGTTTCCTGAAGCAAAATCCGTTATTACCGATAATCATGTGCGGCATCAACAGCCTCTTTTATGAAATCCAGGCTTATTCCTTCCCCCTGTATGGTGCAATCCGCTCCGATCATAATCCTTTTCGTCCCGAAATCATCCAGTATATCGGTAACTTCTTTTCTGATTTTCTCTTTCGGGCCCTTAAGGATGTTTCCTTTATTGTTCATTCCGCCCAGGATGCTTCTTTTAAAAAGAAGAGATCCGTCCTTTAAAGAAAAATGATTGTCTTTTACCGACCAGTTGACCAGATCTCCCGGATAGTCCTTAAACCATTCTACATTTGTCTTAAAATCATATTCCGGCTCGCCGCAGATGTGAAGGATGTTATATTTATCCTTCATGTCCTTTGCCACATTCAGTACCTGCAGATCTGAAGGTTTAACCAGTTTTTCCCACTCTGCCTTCGTGAACCTGCCCGCTTCTCCGAACTGGGCTGAATAGTAAATCCCGTCTGCCCCGGCATTTAAATATCCTTCCGTCCATTTTGCTAGGCCGTCCGCCAGACGTCTGATGCCCTCCGCGACAGCTTCCGGATCACTCCTGCTGTATTTCATTAATGTATCATCACCAAAGGCAAAGGAAGCGGCTTTAAACGGTCCGAACATAGTCTGATATATCTGGACATTTTCTCCCGCCTTTTCACGTATGCCTCTGATGATCTCGGTCATTTTATGAAACTCTTCCGAATCTGTTCCCTTAATGCCTATGTGTCTCCAGTCATCGGCACAGTTTATTTTCCCCGTAACCGGATACATATATTCCTGCATGATTTTAATGACATCCATATCGGTCGCATGAAACAGTTCCATGTGCCGTTCTATCATCTTCGATACGGAAAGTCCGGGACCGTAATGAAACCAGAAGCCGGCCGGCACGCAATCAGTTCTCTCCCCATTTATCAAAGCAGTCATTCTCTCGCGTTTATTCATAGATATCTCTCCTCTTGCATCTCTATTAACAGGATTCCGGGCCCTGTCTGCCTGTTATCAGCTCTCTGTACGGCAACCTGACTATGCTTTTATTATAAAGAAACTTGCTTTTATAAAATATAAAATAACCTATTATTTAATAGACTTTTCCTTTGATTCTTACCGGTTTTCAACCTGATTCCCATCGTTCTTACCGGAGCCCGATCCGGAAATTGCAAGATATATGCCGGGGATTCGGCATACAGATTTTCCTCGGCGCCTGATTTAACAGGAGCATCGTAAAATGATATAATTAAACAACTTGTCTGATTCAAATAAACGGAAAACTACGGAGCCGCACCCATGAAAAAATACAAAGAGCTTTCATACCGGATGCAGATTTTCCTTGCATCACTACTGCTTATAACAATTCCCACAACTCTTCTCGGTCTTTTCATAACAATAAACAATGCCGGAAAAATCAATAAAGAATACAATAACTCGATGGCTGCAATCCTTACTCAGACCAGCCTGATGCTTGACAATACCCTGCAGGACGCAATCAAAATCGCCGATATGCCTTTATTAAGCAATGAAGTCAGAAAAATCATGATAAAAGATTACGGAAAGAACTATCTGGCATATGCTCAGGATTCCAGTAAATTTCTTGATTTATTCAAGCAGACAAACCGGCTGAACAATAATTTGCTGATCTGTACATTCAGGAATCGCTACGGGTATTCGTTTGAATATAACTCTTTCGGCAATGAAGAAGAAAAAAGAGTTGCCGAAAATATAGATAACTGGACGGCAATCGCCAGGCAGTCACCAGATCATACCTATTATGGGCCGTTATATTATGATGAGACCTATGGAACGTTTAAGAAAAGGCTTCCCATCATAAAAATATTATTGGACGGATATGATTTCAGCGAAACCGGCATATGTTATATGGAAATCAATTTCAAACCCGTCGAACAGATTCTAAATTCGACGAATGCCCTTCAGAATACCGTGCTCATATTGAATTCCGATAACAGTCTGATTTATTCAACTGGTACGGAACCGCACAGCATTTCTCAGGGCAGCAGCAGTCTCACTGACAGGCTGAACTCATTTACCGGCTCAATAGCAAAAGACGGTTCCATAATGACGGGGAAGATACACGATGCGAATAATACATATATCGTCAACGGATGCTACAACAAAACCACAAAATGGTACCTTGTCCAGTTCATCAATAATGAAGTGATCTCCAGGGCATATATGAACAGTCTGATCAGCTATGGCGGCATCTTCATTTTCAGTATCATCCTGGGGCTGTTCCTTGCATATATCATTTCCGGATTACTGACTTCATCCATCACGAACCTGTGCAAAGATATCGACGCCTGTGATGCAAATAATTTTAAGCTTGTAAATTCCGATGCCTGCGGATCGAATGTGGAATTAAAAAAACTCGTTTCAAGTTTCAACGGGTTGAATGACCGTTTAAGGATCAGCCTGCAGCAGAACTATCAGATCAAGCTTGATGAGCAGAAAACCAGGATACAAATGCTGCAGTTCCAGATCAATCATCATTTTCTGTATAATACTCTGAACGTGATTAAATCCATCGCCAACATTTATAATGTAAAGGATATCGTGACGATTTCCGAGTGCATGTCCGATTTACTGCGATATAATCTTGAAAAGTTTCCGCTCGCGGAAATACGTGAAGAACTGCAGCAGATCAAGCGATATCTGATCATTCAGAATATCCGCTTCTCCGACAGATTCCAGTTTGACTGCTTCTTCCCGGATGATCTTCTGGGCCACAGAATACCCTCATTTATTCTTGAACCTCTGGTCGAAAACAGCATTGAGCATGGGTTCTCCCGGTCAAATGACAACTGTTATATCAGTATCAGCGGCTCAACCGAAGGTGATTCTCTTCATATATGGGTTGCTGATAACGGCACGGGTATGTCCGATGAGGCTCTGGAGGCAATCAACAACGACCTTAAAACCGATCATATCAATCCGGGGACGTCTTCCGGTAACAATATCTCCGCTCAAGGAAACGACCATGATTCCCGTAAAAAACATCATTCAATCGGATTAATAAATGTTCACCAGAGAATCCGGAGCATGTACGGGCCTCCCTACGGGATTTCCGTACAAAGTCATTCCGGAGAAGGTACGATTATCGACATCTGTATTCCCATCAATGAATATTCCGCTGCGGCAGAATCGCCTGTTCAAAAAACTGATAGCTTAAATGCGGGATAAATAGCCCTGCGATCGAAGAGGAGAAGACTTTTTCGTCTCTTACTCGTGCCCCGAAGGGGCAAAATTCCCTGTGCGGCCCTGCGCATATGATAAGCACCGGGTCTGCCGGCAGAATACCGTTTCACGTCAGGCCCGGTGCCGGCAGTTTATTTCACTGCCGCAAACGCAGCATCCAGTGCGGCAATCAGATCGTTTACATTCTCTATACCGATGGAAAGACGGATGGTATTGGGTTTGATGCCCTGTGACAGCAGTTCCTTTTCGGAGAGCTGGGAATGGGTTGTGCTTGCCGGATGAATGACCAGGGATTTTACATCCGCCACATTGGCAAGCAGGGAAAAAATTGCGAGATGGTCAATGAACTTCTTTGCCGTTTCCGCATCACCCCTGATCTCAAATGTGAAGATCGAGCCGCCCCCGTTCGGAAAATACTTCTGATAGAGCTTATGGCTTGGTTCCGTGGACAGTGACGGATGATGAACAGCCTCCACCTGCGGATGCTTCGAAAGGTAATCGACAATTTTCAGTGCATTGGATACATGCCGCTCCACTCTCAGCGAGAGTGTCTCGAGGCCCTGCAGGAAAAGAAATGCATGGAACGGAGAAAGCGTGGAGCCGGTGTCACGCAGCAGGATTGCGCGGATATAGGTGACAAAAGCTGCCGGACCCGCTGCTTCCGCAAAAGAGACCCCGTGATAGCTGTCGTTCGGTTCGGAAATCCACGGATACCTTCCGGAGGCTTTCCAGTCAAACCTGCCGCCTTCCACAATCACGCCGCCGATGGCCGTGCCGTGACCGTCAATGAATTTGGTCGCGGAATGAATGACGATATCCGCGCCGTAATCAACCGGCCGCACAAGAACGGGCGTGGCAAAAGTGGAATCTACGACCAGCGGAATGCCGTGCGCGTGGGCTATTCCGGCGACTGCCTCGATATCCACGATATTGGAATTGGGATTGCCCAGTGTTTCGATATAAAGAGCTTTGGTATTCGGCCGGATAGCGGCCTCAAAGGAATGCACATCGTCCGGATCCACAAAAGTTGTCGTTATGCCGGAAGAAAGCGGCAATGTGTGTGCCAGCAGATTGTAAGTGCCTCCGTAAATCGTCCTGGCGGCAACGATATGTTCCCCGCTGCGGGCGAGAGCCGTGATCGTATAATTGACAGCCGCCGCTCCGGAAGCTACAGCCAGTGCCGCAGTACCGTTCTCCAGTGAAGCAATGCGGCGTTCAAACACATCCTCGGTCGGATTGGTCAGGCGTCCGTAAATGTTGCCTGCATCACGCAGACCGAAACGGTCGGCTGCATGCTTTGAATTGTGAAAGACATAGGAACTTGTCGCATAAATGGGAACAGCCCTGGCATCGGTAGCCGGGTCGGCATGCTCCTGGCCAATGTGTACCTGACGGGTTTCAAAGCTCCAGTTTGCAGAATTATTGATATCAGACATTTTTATTCCTCCTGCGGAAGACCGCATTTTATATTTTTAAGTTTTATGAAATCGAATTCCTTTTCGGTTCATTTTATTTCTGCTGTTTCCGCTGCTTCCGCATTCGACCGGTACCGGGCAGCCTGACATGCCTGAGCCGAAGCATTCGCGTAAAACATTCAGCGTTTTCACACTCTCTCACTGCTTTGTCCTCCGATCTTCTGAAGATGGATACAGTATAGTTTCGCTCTCCTGTTTCGTCTAATATCCGAAATCGATATTCGGATATAGGATAATCCTATATGTTTGGTAGGTTAAAGTGGCAAAAAAAACGGGTGGCAAATGCCACCCGGATTCTCTTCTTCATCCGCATTGTTCCGTACAGTTTATCATCCGTTATCCGTCTTGTACCGGTCAAGATAAGCTCTGAGTTCCCGGATATACGTCTCCCCCATCACAGACAGCATGCTGTTTTTCCTGACAATATATCCCACTTTCATCGCGCTGTTCGGATTCAGCTCATCCGCCTCAAACGGCACCGCAACATAATCCGATCCGTTTAGTTCCTCGCAGATAATTCCGGAACAAAGCGTATAGCCGTTCAGCCCGACCATGAGATTCAGCATGGTAGCCCGGTCACAGGCCTTGATCATTCTGGGGTAATCATTCGTGCTCAGAATTTCCTCGGCAAAATAAAAGGAACTGTTTCCGCCCTGTTCAAAAGAAAGGCACGGGTAATCGGAAAGTTCCGGAAAGGTAATGGATTTTTTTCCCGCCAGAGGATGACCGCGCCAGAGATAGACGTATGCCTGACAATCTATAAGCCGGTGAAATTCAAGATCATTGGAAGACAGCAGCTTCATGAGAATTTTGCGGTTGAAATCGCTGAGATACAGAATTCCGATCTCGCTGCACAGAGTGCTCACGTCATCGATCACCTCACAGGTTCGGGTTTCGCGGATGGCAAACTCATATTTTGAAGTATCAAAGGACTTCACCATCTCCACAAATGCCTTCACCGCAAAAGAATAATGCTGCGTGGAAACCCCGAATTTCTTTTTCCGTGCACCGGCTTTCCCGAATTTTTCCTGCAGAGTCTCATACTGCTGATATACCTGTCTGGCATAAAGCATAAACTCTTTTCCGTCGTTTGTCAGCGTTACGCCTTTTCCGCTGCGGTGGAAAATCCTGATATTTTCCTCTTTTTCCAGTTCCTGGATGGCACCTGTCAGGGACGGCTGCGAAATATAAAGAATCTCCGCTGCTTTATTGAATGAACCGGTTTCCGATATTGTAATTGCGTAATTCAACTGCTGCAGCGTCATCTTTCATTGCCTCGCTCTTTTCCCTTATTGCGGAATATTATTTTAAATATATCTTATTTCTATGCTTTACTGACCCATCGATTATAGATCAAAGCCATAATTCTTCAACTGCTAATGAAATATCAATACGCCATTGTAAAATACCGAAATCTCAATTACCACTTCTCTTGGTCCTTGGTACCCGTATGTTAAGATCACAGAAAATATATTTCATTTTGAATTGTTAATTCGGAAAGCGTGACCACACTGTTTTTAGTGCATCATTAATCATCCGATATGTTTCATACTTTTCCTGATATATATTCTTTAGTTCTATATTCGGGTATACTGTATTTTTAATTTTCACAGTTTTGTTTATTGCATCAACATAGTCACAATAAATACCCGAGGCAATGCCGGCCACCATTGCAGCGCCTTGTGCTCCGGCTTCTTTACTGCCTAAAACATCTATTGGAATCTGCATAACATCTGCAAAGATATGTACCCATATATCAGAATTGGAAGCCCCTCCTGATAAACGAATGCTTTTTGGTTGATTACGATTTTTCAATAAATTTTGAATATGAAAATAATGAGAAAAAACTACGCCTTCATATATGGCGCGTAACAAATGTTTCTTTTGGTGGTAGGATGTTAATCCGATAAATGATCCTTTTGCCAACGGATCCTCATTTGAGCCATTAATAAAGGGCAGAAAAAATAAATTACCATCCTGTGCATTGACAGAAGATACCATTTCGTTTGCCAGTGCATAGATTGATTTTCCTTCTTCTTTTGATTCATAGTTCATAACATTTCTTATAAACCATTCCAAATTGCTTGCCGAAGTTGGACTACTTTCTTCTATCAGATAATATTCTGGAATACAGAACATCGAATTTAGCGCTATTGTTCCGTTCACTATCGGTCTTTTGCAGATATATTCGTTAATACTCCAGGTTCCTGCTATCATGCACATCTTTTCTTCATCTGATAACCCAGAGGCAATACCGCAAGCATCAACATCAAACATACCGGCCGCCGCTGGGATCCCTTCCGGAAGACCAGTTAATTCAGCAACCTCTTTCGTAACATAACCGCAAATATCTGAAGAATTACAGAGTTCAGGCAACTTATCAATAATATCATCTATACCAAATAAAGCGAGCATTTCTCGATTATATTTTTTTGTATTTAAATCAACCAGATTTGCTCCTGAAAAATCTGTATATTCTGCATACGCTTTTCCGGTAACTTTATAACGGATATAGTCCTTCACTGAAAAAATATATTTTGTCCTGTTCAACACATCCGGATTATGTTCCTTAAACCATGCAATTAAAGATACCGGTTGACAAGCTAATACCTTCTGATAAGAATATGGATATATTGCCCGGGTTATCCCATCTTTTTCCCATCTTTCTACATATTCCCATGCTCTTTCATCGGTTGAAATGATCCCATTGTATGATGGTTTTCCATCTGATCCCATCAAGTATAATCCCTTCCCATGGCCGCAAAATGAAATACCGGCAATATCTGAAGGATTAATACCGCTTTTTGAAATAGCCTGTTTAATGGCTGCAACATTTACTTTCCAAAGTTCATCCATATCCCGTTCCATGTATCCTGGACGGGGCATAACGATTTTAGTCGGAAAATTTGCAACGGATACCTGTCTGCCATCTTCCGAAAATAAAGCAGCTTTTGCAAACGTTCCCCCATTATCAACACCCATTAGATATTTCATAATTGTACCTTTCAGACATCATGATTAGGTTTTATCTTTTCAAAACTACTTCTTTATCGTATCTATCCAGTTCTGCAATATAATCCTCTTCTTTTGGAACATTGCACAATGTACAATATTCATCCCAGACATCACCAAAGGGCATCATTTTTATTCTTTCCTGCATAGCAAGCAATTTCGTAAAATTGGCATCATTTTGCAACTGAATTAACTCGCCGTTTGGTTCAAGAAGTGCGCTTAGTAATGCTTTTTGAAGATTCCTGACGCCGATAGCCATGGCCGCCACACGATTAATGGAAGCATCAAAATAATCAGTAGCGATAAAAACTCTCTTTAATGCATGATTACGCACAATTTCCCTGCATATTTCCTTTGTTTCATCATCCAAACGAATGACATGGTCTGAATCCCATCTTACAGGACGTGTTAAGTGAAGTGCTATTCTGTCATTAAAGAGAAGCATTGAAGAAATCTTGTCTGAAACAACTTCTGTCGGATGATAATGGCCATTATCCATTAAACTAATAATACCATGTCTTGCAGCATAATTTATAGTAAATTCACTGCTTCCAACAGTATATGACTCAACGCCAATGCCAAAAACTTTTGACTCTAATGAGACGTAAACTTTAAATTCCTTCCGCCGGTCAATCCCGGACCGGTTGTCCGAAGTTTTGTTCCGTTGGGGAAAAGCCAAAAGGTTCCAACTGCGCTGCCGGATGTCTTTTCAGACATCCGGCAGCGCAGTTGGAACCTTTTGACGTGGAGATAGTTGGATTCGAAGATTCAGTTCAACCCGGAAAGCATTGATTTTCTTCACTTTTTTGAAAAATTGATGCCTTGATATTCACCAAGTGAAGAAAGAAGCATGCGTCAGTCTTTCCGCCTTTCTCAGCAGTAAAAATTAATTGCATCAACTTTAAAATGCTCTTTCCATGTACTGCAAATCATAAAGAACTGAGCAGAAATAAATTCCATCAATTCATGCAGTTCCTTATCTGGAATTTTGCTCATGTTCGATGCTATAATGCATCCTCCGTTTCTTGTAATCCAGATCTTTGTGGCATTCGGAGTGGGCTTTCCCTTAGCTATATGAACATGTATGGGTTCACTTCCATCATCAGACCAAAAATATACCTTATATCCGCTGATAATAAAAAGACTAGGCAATTTTCACTCCTCCGCATGCACCATATTTATAAAGCAAATGCGCATTATGATGAAGAAGCTCTTCAAAAAAGTCCATTTCTTTATCTGTATACCCGTCCCGTTTTATCCTTTTATAACTTGGTAACTGAAACCTTGCGGAATCAAATCCGTTTTTGGTTGGGCGTTCAAAATAAACTTCAACCTTGTTAATTCCGTCTTCCTCAAATACCTGTGAATGCGTAATCTCTGTTCCATCGGCAAGTGTCATATATGGATACATCATTCCGTCCACCTCCCTTGATAATACTGTTTAACCATTCGTCTTAATTATACAGAATTCTAACTCTACAAGCAATGTTAACGATAGATAACTTCTTTCTGGCTGTATACATAGATATGCTCCTCTTTGTGTCCACTTTTCCTTGACAGTTCCACCTTGGGGTTAAAGCCCACGAAACCAGAATTTTTATAATATCTTTACTTTTGAGATCACACTTTCGTTTATGATTTTTTACTTTTTGTCAAATTGGAGGCAATTATTTCTCCGGTCTGGGGATTAAGGGAAGCAATATAAAGCTGCATCTTTTTTCCGGGGCATATATTATATACAGAAAGCGCAAAAGGAACCGACTCCGAGATCTGTGCTTCCTGACCTTCTGCCCGCAATTTCTCAACTATGGTCTTAAGCTTTTTTTTCTCATTGACGTTATATGCTGCCTTTTCAATTCCCAGACCAATTGCGGCAATCATCAAAACTGTTAATATTTCCGCTGGTAAATCCGCATAATTCCTGGCAGTTACAGCGCTAGATATAAACACTATCGCCATAAGCAAACTACACATTGTAAAACCAGTTCCCAAAATGCTTAAGACTGTGGCTAAGACCGAACTTTTGTAAATTTTGTATGATACTGGTATCATCATATTTAAATTCCCTCCCCGTTTTTATCTTACTCTATATGAACTCAACATAATGTGCCTTGTAAAAAGAATTCCGCGATCCCGAATTTTAAGGCACAAAAATCTTTAACATAAAATCCGTCCGGCAGTCTTCCGGAGCAGATCATTGTTATAAAACGGCTTTCCGATAAAGTCATTCTTGCCGGCTTCCGTACGCTGTGTTTTCCTGATCTGTTCCGCAGCGGTATAACCATCCATGACCGGCATCTTTCTATCCAACAGAATTACCGAAAACTCTCCTTCGGCTGCTTTCTGCCTCGACCGCCTCTGAACCATTCTAAGCGCTGACTACCTTCGCGTCACTTTTCTCAAAAATGGTTTCTGCAATCATCGTGTTTATGTCGTTATCCTCTTTCCCTTCATTGCTGCCTGTATTCTCGCCGTCGAATTTATGCTTTTCGATGAATTCGCTTTTGTCAGGCTCATGCGATATGCCTGATGCCGCCAGCGCGCCAATATCCGATTCTGTTTTCGATATTGTCACGTCCTGCTCTTTTTTCTGATGTTCCATTTCCGCCGCGATCCTGCAGAATTCCACAAGATCGGATCTTCTTAACGATGTCTCATTCATAGGATGCGGCAGCGTCCGTATTCTGCTGATGGACATTCTTAACCGTTTATTGTTTGAGGAGAGTATACACTTATTTCCGGATCTTTGACAGTTAAATAATGTCTGCTAAACAACTTTGGAAGTATTGTTTTTACTGATGTTGCGCGTTTTAAGGCGCATACTAAGTGCAGGGAAAAAGTCATTTATCCTAAAAAGCCTTGCACTTACGGAGATGCCATGTACAAGAAAAATAGAAATCATCAGTTTTCGCTCGCAGATTTCAACCAGCCAATGGGACTGAAACTGTATTCTGAAAATCAATGGATTCAAAAAGCCGCACTCATCCCCTGGGATGAAATTGAAGATAAATATGCGGCGCTGTTTCCCAGTAATACCAGGACGATAGCAAAGCCTCTCCGCATGGCACTCGGCTCACTCATGATACAAAAAGAATACGGATACTCTGACAGAGATCTGATCGAACAGCTTAGTGAAGTTTTTTGTCGCTTTTTTTTTTAATTCTGGATCCGTCATCTGCTTACCGCACCTTCCTGCCTGTCACCGCCTCAAAATGATATTTGACGATTCCCAGATCGGTTCCGGTGTAAAAGCCCCTGCCCTTTACCGATGCCGAGGCCTCGTCACCCGACCGCGTAAAATAAAATTTGTAAAAAATCGAGACCAATGCAGAAAATGCAAAAAAGGCAGCCGTTTTCCTGATCCGGCTGCCTCCGATGGTATCTATATTTTAGATTTTCTCATAATGAACACGTGCCGGGTTCCAACGGTCGACAAAGTGACTGGCAGTCTCTTCCTTCGGATAACCGACTGCGACGACAGCGAACGGTTTTAAATATTCAGGCAGAGAGAACAGGGCACTGTCTGCATCAATCCCGTTCCTGCATCGTTTTCTCCTCTTCCAAAACGCCTTACCAGACCAGGAACCGCTCTTCCGGAGCAAGATACATATTGTCGCCTTCCACGACCCCGAAGGTATCATAAAACTCCTGAAACTGCTGTGCTGTTACATTGATACGCAGATACTGAGGCGCATGCGGATCCTGCTGCAGCAATTCCTCTATATAGCCTGCAGTCATTTTTCCCCTGAACTTTCTTGCCCAGTTGGAGAAGAAGTCGGAATAGCTGAAGTTTTCTTTGGACTTTGCGATTTCAAGCAGACAGGTCATGCCGCCGAGATCCGCCACGGTTTCTCCCTTTGTCAGTTCTCCGTCCACGTGAATACCGCTGATTGGCTCAAACGTGGCGTAATAGTTTTCAACTTTTTTAACCCGTTCCCGGAAAGCAGCCCGGTCTTCCTCCGTCCACCAGCTGTTCAGATTCCCGTTCTTGTCATACTGGCTCCCGTTACTGTCGAATGCATGCGAAATTTCGTGTCCGATTGTCATTCCCACGCCGCCCATATTGGAAGCTTCGCTCTTGTCCGGGTCATAGAATACACCGCCCAGAATTCCTGCCGGTATGTTGATGGAATTATCGGACGAATAATAAAAACCGTTTACCGTCTGCGGAGATGCAAACCATTTCTGTTTGTCTGTCGGTTTTACTGCATCCTTCAGGCTTTTCTCATGATCGAACTGATAGATTGCCCTGAGATTTTCGACAAGGTTTCCGCCCTCGTTCCGGTCCTTGAAATTCAGTCCGGAATAGTCATAAAGACTCCAGTCATCCGGGTAAGCCACGCGTATGATGATGGCATCCAGCTTCTCGACTGCCTTTTTCCTGGTTTCTTCGCTAAGCCAGCTCTCATTGGCAAGCCGTTTTCTGTAGCATGCGATGACCTGGTTTACAAGATTCTTTACATCCTGCTTTGTCTGTTCGGTCACATAGGCATCACAGTACATTCTGCCGATTGCCATATCCAGTAAAGCGGATACCCGGGTGTAGGCTGCTTTTTCGGGATTTGTCTGATAATCCTTCTGATAGATTCCGCTCATCTTTTCATCATAGATATCCAGGCATTCCTGGTTCAGAGAAGTAATCATCTTTTTTTCCGCTTCATAGAGCAGGATATCCTTCCACGCTTCCAGATTCTCTTCCGTGTAAAGCTTGTTCAGTTTTGCATACCATTTTGGTTCTGTCATGATAAAGGTTCTGATTCCCAGGTCGGTATATGGCTTCAGGACAGCTGCCGCGGGATAAACCGCAGCTTCTCTTAGCAGCGTGTTCAGGTCTGTCGGATTGTATGAGATCTCGTCGTAGTTCTCCTGCTTTTGTACGGAGGTTCCGTCTTCTGCGGATGCAAGCTGTGTCTCCAGCGCAAACATAGCCTGATATCTTTGTTCCGCTTCTTCCTCCGACACGCCAAACAGCTTCAGAAATTTGACGTAGCCTGTTTCGTTTGCAGATTTCCGGCGCTGCCCCAGCGCCGTGGTATTCGCATATTCGTCCGCATCATCAAGGGAAAGCATCTGCGGATACAGATAAACAGCCTGTTTTGAACTGTCTTTTGAATCTGCGGAAATAGAGATGCCCATCAGCGGTGATGTCAGTTGACGATCGGGATCTGACAGAAACGTACTCAGTTCATCCAGGGAACGGATGTTCAGGATTTCATCGATATAAGGTCTTGCAGGCTCGATTCCCAGCGAATTGCGGTATGTCATATCCGCAAAGTCGCCGTACAGCCGGCTGACCAGCTGCGCTTCGTGGCTGGTTCCGGAACCGCTCTGAATAAGCGCAGTGATTTTTTCCCGTACCTCATCATTCAATTCATTGTAGGCATTTGTACTAACCTTATCAGACGGCAACTCCGTATTGAGAATCCAGTCTTTGTTGACTGCCAGCGCAAAATTGTCCCTTAAGTCCGCCTGTGTATCTTCTGTCACATTTCCGACTGTATCCGCGTCTATCCACTTCTGGCCCGGAACTTTCTCCGCCGCATAAGCCGTACCGGTTAACATCACAAAAGAAAGCATGATGCTTACCGCACTCCTGATCATCCTTTTCATAAGTCCCTCCTCCGGTGAAAAACAATCAATCAGATTTTCTTATATTCCTCGTGCGTAATTCCCAGGCTGTGCATATGCTCCGTGAGATCCGCAGCATATTTCCCGCCGTCAAAATCCGAGAACCAGCATATATAGAAATACCCGCCGATTTCCGCCATCTGCACCATGGCTCCCGTTGACCCCATGGCATGGAAAGCATTCAGCCTGATTCTTGCGCCATACTCTCCGGTCCATGCTTTAAGGTTCTGCATGGCTGCTCTTAATCTGTCTCTACAATGTTCAGCATTTTCTGTTTAAAACCTCCCTTTCGCACATCATATGATGCGGGTGTCAAAAGTATTTACGGACTGTTCCGCAATTTTACCGGAAATCATGGATCAAGAACTGCCTGCAATCACTGTTGCAGGCAAGCCGTACTTTTTTAGCCTATTTTGATTTTCAATCCAATTCTGACACGTAACCAACAACAAATTAACAACACAGCGAAATGCTGGGAAATGGGAATTCCTGTCAAACGTTCCCATGCCATACGCAGAACGGTTGCCGGCAGGCTTTCCCTTGCCGGATTAAGCGATCTGGAAATCATGGGGATTCTGAGACACAGTAACCCGGAGACAACGAGGAACTGTTATCTGTATACCATGGACCGTGGACAGGAGACGGATGCGCTTATCCGGAAAGGACTTGAAACAGCGCCGGTTTCCCCCGTAAAAAAGCAGATATCCGCTCCAATACATTCAGGATACATTCAAAACAAAATGCCTTTGGGGCCCCCTCAGGAACCGCTTCATGTTCCCGTGGGGAGACGAAAAAATGTCTTTTGTCGAAACGAAGCCGGTTTCGCTTCGTTTCGAAAGAGCAGCGGCAGCACAGCGCAAGAACGGCCTGCATGTTTTTCATGCAGACCGTTCAAAAGCGGCGCTTGCCGCTGCGAGTGGAGATAGTGGGATTCGAAGATTCAGTTCAAACCGGAAGGCATTGATTTTCCTCACTTTTTTGAAAAATTGATGCCTTGATATTCACCTGATATTCACCAATTGAAGAAAGGAGCATGAGTCAGCGTTCCAAGCTTATGCTAAACACCGGATAACCAGTTTTATGGATATTTTTTCTTGAAATCGAACCGTAGCCTTAAAAACTGATGTGTGCGCGGTAAGATGATTTTACAGTCGAACGGTAAGGAGTTTTTTCCTCCGGACGGCGAGTAAAATCAAGGAGGAACGGTATCAGGGTTGCTTCACAACCGTATACTTGAACCAGAAAGTATACAAAGGGAGGCAGTCTGATGCTAAAACCAACACAGATGCAGGAAATCCAGGATCTGAAGCTCCGCGGCTATGCCGAAAATGAAATCGCACCTTATTTTGAGGAACACGGCCAGAAACCACCGTCACAGCCAACTATCCGAAAGTATTACGAAATGGATGTTCTTCCGGAAATCCCGAACGAGAACCTAATCAAGAATAAAGCTTTTGACCATGATCCATTCCGGGAATTCATCATTGCCGTTGTAAAAAACAACTACGACTGCTGTGTCAGTTCGATTTATGACGTTCTGACCGAAAAGTTTGTCGAAAAAGGAGATTTCGATTTCCTTCCCGGAAACGAACAGACACTCAGGAACTACGTGCATTACCTGAAGGACAGCAAGATCGTTGACAATACGCCGGAAAACCGAAGGATATATGACCGGGTCTTCGATACACCGCCGGGCGAACAGATGCTGATTGATTTCGGCGAACAGAAGGTTGAAAATAACCTGACCGTTCATTTCATCTGTCTTCTGCTCCGTTATCTGCCTATTCAGGATGGAATTCCGCCATCACTATTTTTAAATCAATACCCCTGTGACATATGTGTCAAAAGCACATTTAAATGACACAATATGGTTATTTATTTCTGCATCAACACGCTTTTAATATCCCATAGTATGAAATTCAGAGTCAATAATAATTGGCATATTATTTGCTTTTGCCATATATGAACAAACCAATTTCTGAAAGGAAATAAATTGATGAATTCAAAAGAAGAAACAACAAAGTTTACTATCATTCATTGTGCCGATTTTGACGCATACAAAGATGAACATGTAACTCTGACTTCTGAAGAAAAAGCTGTGAATATCAAAAAGCGCCTTGTATGGCCACTGAACTGCTACTGCGTATTGATTCAGCATCCTGAATTTGGAAATATTCTTTTTGATACGGGAATAGATTTCAACTGGCAGAAGCGCTGGCCCGAAAATCTTGCCAAAGGATATCCGGTTCATCAGTCTTTCGATCTGAAAAATAAGCTGAAAGAATTAAATCTCTGTATAGATGATATTGATATGATTATCCTTTCCCATATGCACTTTGATCATGCAGGAAATTTATATTTGTTTCGCAATACAAAAGCAGGCAAAAATGTATGGGTCCAGGAAGAAGAGGCAAAGCACGCATTTCTGTGTTCAAATAAATACGACTGTGGTTATGAAACCTATCGCGGTGATGGTTACATTCGGCATGAATTCAATAATCTGGATGGAATAGAATTCCACCTGATAAACGGAGATGTAAAACTTGCAGACAATCTCGAACTGCTCCTGCTGCCGGGTCATACGCCTGGGACAATGGGGCTGGTCATTCGAACTCCGCAGACCGGGACAGTAATTTTCCCTTCAGATGCAATCTACAATCACTTTAACTATGGCCCACCCGCTATGCTTCCAGGCATGTGCGCGTGTCCTGATGAGTTTTCCCACAGCATTGAAAAATGCAGAAAGATCGCAGATTCGGAAAATGGAAAAGTATTTTACAGCCATGATGTTGAAACCTTCCCGGAATATAAGAAATCACCGGAATGGTATTATTAAACTTAGAGGAGAATAATTATGGGAAAAAACATACAGGATTTAAAGATTGCCATTATAGGTGCAGGAACTATGGGACTTGGCATAGCGACACATTTTGCTATTCATGGTCATCCGGTAAAAATATATGATGCCTTTCCTGCTTCTCTTGAAAAAGCCAAAAAACAATTTCCTGAAAGCTTAAAATCAATGGAAGATCTTGGAACCATTACACCTGCAATAACTGCAAAAGCAAAGGAAAATCTGACTTTCCTCTCGGTTATGGCCGATGCAGTTATCGGCGCAGATGTAATCATTGAAAATGTTCCTGAAAACAAAGAACTTAAAAAGTCCATTTTTGACCAGCTGAATTCTTTCGTTGGCAGTGATGTCATTTTATGCAGTAATACTTCTTCGCTCAATATCTTTGAATTCTTAGAAGTAAACAGACCGACAAATCTGGTTATAACACATTTCTTTGTTCCTGCGTATGTTATGCCACTGGTAGAAATTGTACGCGGCCCAAAGACCTCCGACGAAACTGTCTTAACCGTTAAAAATCTCATGTCCTCCACAGGCAAAAATCCAGCAGTGGTAAATCAGGTTATTCCGGGATTTATCATGAACCGGTTGACCTTTGCAATTTTCCGCGAAGCTGCATATATGGTCAGTCAGGGATGGTGTAAACCTGAAGATATCGATGCTGCTGTTATTTCCACGCATGGACCGAGGTATGCTTTTGAAGGACCGTTCGGATTAGTGGATTTTGCCGGTGTAGATACTTACGAAAAAATATCAGAATATCTTTTGCCTGAGCTTTGCAGTTCTCCGGAAGTTCCAAAAGTATTGAAAGATCTTTTCAATGAAGGAAAATTGGGTGTCAAAACGGAATCCGGCTTCTATACCTATAAAAATGGCGCTGAGGCACGTGCACAGCGTGACCAGAAAATAGTTAAGATGATTCAGGCCATTGAAAAGGTCAATAAATCATTTGAGGCTTAAGCATTGATTTGCGATTTCTCAAGCAGATTTTTAAATATCATATCAACACTGCAAAAAGTGACAGGCCCATGAACCTGTCACTTTTTCATTATACATCCAAATAAAGATCTATTCCCTTCGCTGCCACTTTTCCTGCACCCATTGCCAGGATTACGGTCGCCGCACCTGTCACGGCATCGCCTCCGGCAAATACGCCCTCCCGGCTCGTCTTCCCGGTCTCCTCATCGGCCACGATGCATTTTCTTCTGTTCACATCCAGTCCCTTTGTGGTACTGGAGATCAGCGGATTCGGGGAAGTACCGAGTGCCATGATCACCGTGTCGCACTCGATCTCGTATTCGGAACCTTCGACCGGGATCGGCCTTCTTCTGCCGCTCGCATCCGGCTCTCCCAGTTCCATCCTGATCACGCGGATCCCTCTGACCCAGCCATTCTCATCCTGAAGGATTGCCACAGGATTCGTCAGGAGCTTGAAGATGATACCTTCCTCTTTTGCGTGATGGACTTCCTCCGCTCTTGCCGGAAGCTCCGCTTCCGACCTGCGGTACACGACATGAACCTCCGCTCCGAGGCGCAGTGCCGTCCTCGCGGAATCCATGGCCACGTTTCCTCCGCCTACAACCACAACCTTCTTCCCGCAGTGGATGGGCGTGTCGAAATCATCCCGGAATGCTTTCATCAGATTGTTTCTGGTGAGAAATTCATTTGCGGAGAAGACGCCGCTCGCATTCTCTCCCGGTATTCCCATGAACATGGGTAATCCGGCGCCGCTGCCGATATAGACCGCCGCAAAGCCTTCGTTATCCATCAGCTCGTCGATCGTGACCGTCTTCCCGATGATGGTATCCGTCTCGATCTTTACGCCGAGCTTCTTTACGTTCTCCACTTCATGGGCCACGACCTTGTCCTTCGGAAGACGGAATTCCGGTATGCCGTAGACCAGCACGCCGCCTGCCTCGTGAAGGGCTTCGAATATCGTCACCTCATATCCGAGTTTGGCCAGATCTCCCGCACAGGTAAGTCCTGAGGGGCCCGAACCGATCACTGCGACCTTCTTCCCCTTCTTCGCGCAGTTGACCGGAAAATCGACATGATTTTCCCTGGCCCAGTCCGCCACGAACCGCTCCAGCCTTCCGATGGAAACCGCTTCTCCCTTGATTCCTCTGATGCAGACGCCTTCGCACTGCGTCTCCTGCGGGCAGACTCTTCCGCAGACCGCCGGCAGTGCAGAACTCTCCGCAATGATCTCTGCTGCTTTCGCAAAATTTCCGTTTTTCACTTCCCGGATAAAGTCAGGGATATGGATGGATACCGGACAGCCGCCGACGCACCTGGGGTTTTTGCAGTCCAGGCATCTGGTGGCCTCCGCCATGGCTTCTTCCTTCGTATAGCCCTGGCACACTTCTTCAAAATTGGTTGCCCTTATCTTCGCATCCTGTTCATGCACGGGTACCTTCTTCATCTTGTCGATTTCCATTATCTCTCACCTCCGCACATTCCGCAGTTTCCGTGATGCGTGCTGCCTTCCCGGTAACGAAGCAGCGCCCGTCCCTCTTCCGTTTTGTACATTCTGGAACGGCTCATGGCTTCGTCGAAATTGACCAGATGTCCGTTGAATTCCGGGCCGTCCACACAGGCAAATTTGATTTCGTCTCCCACATGCAGCCTGCACGCTCCGCACATTCCCGTTCCGTCCACCATGATGGGGTTCATGCTGACGACTGTCGGAATGCCGAGTTCCTTCGTCAGAAGGCAGACAAATTTCATCATGATCATGGGACCGATCGCAACGCAGAGATCGTAGTGCCTTCCCTCATTCCGGACCAGATCCTTCACGACTTCCGTGACCATTCCCTTCCGCATATAGGAACCGTCATCCGTCGTGATGAAGAGATGATCGCCGGACACCGCCCGCATTTCCTCCTCCATGATGACAAGATCCTTCGTCTTTGCGCCCTCGACGACATCCGCCAGGACGCCCTGCTCCTTCAGCCATTTGATCTGCGGATACACGGGAGCCGTACCCACGCCTCCGGCGACATAAAGGATCTTCATTTTCTTCAGTTCTTCCGGCCTCTTTTTCGTAAGATCGCTTGGATTCCCCAGGGGTCCGACGACATCCATGAAAAAATCTCCTTCATTTAACGTTGCCATCCGTTCCGTACTGGCGCCGACTTCCTGGAATACAATCGTCACCGTTCCCTTTTCCCTGTCATAGTCGCACACGGTAAGCGGAATCCGTTCGCCTTCCTTGTCGATCTTCACGATCAGGAATTCTCCCGGCATGCATTTCCGTGCCAGACGTTTCGCTTCCACATCCATGAGCCAGATCTTTTCGGCCAGTTTCATCTTCTTTAGAATACAATACATAAATGTAGGTCCTTTGCTGGTTTTATTTAGTGTTAGCTGGTTAACCGGGAGAAGCCAAAAATTTCAACTCCTGGCGGTCCGAAATCAACCTATTTTGCCAGCCAAGAATGATTTCAAAAATTAAGCGCGACAATACCTTGAACAGGTTTGTCACCAACACAGACAGTGCGATTGTGGTGAGGGTGGTTTCCTCCAGTTTGGTTTTGATAAGTCCGATGTTGTAGCATCTCTTCGCCAGACTGAAATACCTCTCCACTTCAATCCTGTCTGTATTGTCCGAGTATTCGATTGCTGCATCCGCTTTATTGTCCTTGAACGGGCGTCCCAGTCTGGGGCCGGATAAACGGATTCCGTGTTCCTTGCAGTAGCCTCTGTTCTCACGGGTCCGGTAGATCTGGTCCGCTAATACTCTTTCCGGATACCGTCCCGTCCGTTCATGGTAACGCTCCACTGATTCGATCAGGCAGGTGGATTCATTGTACGGATCGAAGGATATTTTTTCGATTCTGCCATATCCGTCTTCGTTCAGACTCAGATCGTATTTGGCTCCGAATTCCACAGGTGCTTTTACTTTGCCCCGCACGATCGGTCTTAAGAACGGTTGGCTGATGCTGACAATCCGGTTCTGCACGGAATGTACTTTGTTTTTATACATGTACTCCTGCTGTTCATACAGTTTGAAGATTGTGAGCAGCAGTTTTATCTCTTTTGCTTCCGGTGCATAGCCTTCCGTCATGAACGCTTCCAGATATTTCAAATCACGGCGGACAAAACCCAGCTGCTCCCGTACGGTCCTGCGTATTTTCCGGGTGCTGCGCTTTTTGCATTTCGCAAGTGCGAGATAAGATTTCCTGCCCTTCTTCGCATAAGTACGTGGCTTTTTTAAGCAATACGTTTTACAGAAACGTGTGATCATTCTTTCCAGTTTTTCCCGTGCTTCATTTAACAGGGAAAAATCCTGAGGATATCTGATATAGGAGGGCGAACAGCTTGCATCTACAATTACGGTTCCTTTGTTTTCTTCCGCGTTTTCCGGATTCTTTGCATTTTCTCCGGGCTGACCGTTTCCGGGTTTATGGTTTTTATTATCGTCCTTTTTGGCTTTTCCGATGATGTAGTCGTTCGCTTCGTTCAGGATCTCCAGACTGATACGTTTCCGAAAATCCACAAGATCACTCGGATCAAACGGCGCCTCGTCCTGATAACCGGACAGCCCAATGAAATACTGGAGATAGGCATTCTCCGTAATCTGCTGCACCAGTTCCCGGTCGGCATACTGGAACTTTGTCTGTATGATCAATGCGCCGAGTGCCATGCGGAGAGGCTTTGCAACATTCCCGGTTTTGCTCGGAAAGAGGGACGCGTATTTTGCTTCAAAATAATCCCACGGAATTTTCTCCGCGAGCTTGATCCACCGGTTATCCGGGTTCAGATGCATCCCGATCGGCTGGTTAAAATCCAGGAATGAATGCTGCAGTTTATCACCGAATTTATACATGCTGTTTTGGGCTCCATTGAGGTGCTTTTTGGGGGATTGATGCAAGAAAAACGATGCGAATGTTTCGATTTCCTTGCTTTATTATAAACCCAGACAGCCCTCAAATACAGTAAAATCAATGCTTTTTAACTTAACCAGCAAACACTATTTAAAATTAGAAATGCAGATTAAACGCATCATATATATTCAATATAAAATAGGGCAACTTATGACTGACTTATAAAAACAAGGACAGGTTTTCCTGCCCTTGTTTTTGTTTTCTTTTCAACCATTCAAATATTAAAGATAAGAACCATGGTCTGTTTTAAGAACAATTCCATTGCATGCCGCTGACATATCGCTTACAAGGAAAAGAGCTGCATTTGCCTGTTCTTCCGGCGTTGCCCTTACATCGTCTCTGCGGACAGAACGTGCATCACGGATTGCATTCATCATTCCATCACGAAGTGTATGCGGAACTGCATCATGATTTAACGATGTCGGAGAATAGGTAAAGCCAGGGCAAAGAGAATTGACACGAACATTAGCACCGATTCCCACAAGATAAATTGCCAGCGCTTCCGTAAATGTATTAACTCCGCCTTTCGAAGAAGAATAGGCAACTCCGCATAACGGACGAACTCCATTAATCGAAGAAATATTAACAATGGATCCGCTGTTTTGCGGAATCATATATTTTAATGCTTCACGGCAATAAATCATGGGCCCTTTGATATTTATTGTAAGAATCGCATCAATGCTGTCATCTCCGACAGATTCCAGTGTATGCATTTCTCCAATTGCTGCATTATTTACAAGAAAGTCTACCTTACCGAATGTATCCTTGCAAAACTTAAATACTTTTTCTGCATCTTCCGTCTTTGAAGAATCAGCAACCAGACTGACAGCACGACCTTTTCCCTCTGCCGCTATTTCATTTACTTCCTCACATGCCTTCTCAAGCTTTTCTTTACCACGTGCAGTCATAATAACGTTTGCACCTTGTTCCGCAAATTTTTTGGCAATTCCTAATCCAATCCCCTGACTGGCTCCAACAATGATACCGCTTTTACCGCTTAATAGACCCATATTTTGACCTCCTTATAGTTTATATTTCTATTTTGATAATAAGCAAAATTCATACCAATAATATTCTTCCTCTTGCGTGCCAAACATCTGAAAAAATAAACATGGTTAAAATCTGACACAATATTAATAATACATATCATTTCTTCAATGTTTTCAAAACATCATTAAGCATTGGAATTCCAACCGTTACAGAATGAATACCCAGACATGCAACAAGTTCAAATACTTCTACTATTTCGTCAACTGTAACTCCGATGTCAAGTGCTTTTCTGATATGAATTGAAACTGCCTCGGTGTTGAGCGCCGTCGGTGACACGTTAACTGCAATATATACCAGTTCACGTGTTTTAGGATCCAGAGCTCCCTGTCCTGCAGCAGCAATATAATTCATATATCCTTCAAACATTTCTGAATCAAGTTTCAAAATACTTTCCATATGTTGATCCCAGTATCCGTTTTCTTTTAAAAAACGTTTTTTTAACTCTCTTTGCTTTTTTGTAAGCTCCTGTGCGGTAATATTGATTCCTTTTTCCTGAAGTGCATCCTCAAGGATCGGGATTCCGACAGTATATGTCGGTGTTCCTATTGTACTCGTAATAGCAAACACCTCCATCAGTTCTTCTTTCGTTGCACCCAAATCAAGCATACCATGGCGAAGATGCGATGCCATGCCCGGCGTATAATAATGTGTAATTGCATTATCAATTGCAACATATATCAGTTCTTTGGTTTTTAGACTGAGATTCCCTTTTTTATGAGGTATAGAAGACATTGTAGAATATGCGCTCATAATGTCCGGATTTAAATGAAGTATTGTTTCCCAGGTATCATTCCATTTCCATTTCCCGCGGTCGGCATAGAACTGTTTTTTAACCTTTTTTTGTTTTTCCGTATATTTTTCCTGCATACTTCACTCCTTCAACTCCGAATTTTCATCGCCAAGCATTTGCTGACAATATTATTCATGGCATCTGCAAGCGTTAACTGATCCGTATTCAGAACCACAGCCGTACATCCTTCATTGATCACTTTTTGCACATCCTCTGATGTCTGCCCGCCTGGCGAAGCAGAAGGACAGGCCATAAAACCGATATTATGCTTTTTGCAGATCTCCAGTGTTTTAAGATAGGCCTCATTGACTGCCGGGTTAATAGTTCCATCAGCATTCAATGAACCTATTGTCTGTCCGTAATCAGCTTTTCCAAACATAACCATATCTCTTCCAGGTTGCAATTCCTTCAGAATATCTTCCAGATTATCTACTCCTTCCGGATCTTCAATCATCGGAATAAAAGACAGATCCTGTACCCATTCGAGATACCGAGTCCAGTTTTGAGGTCTGTATCCATCAGAATGTACCGAACGGCAGCAACTTGCATTGCCAACGGGCGGATAACGGAGTGCCTTCTGAGCTTTTCTGCATTGCTCGCCAGATGTGATATGAGGTACAAGTATCCCTTTTGCCCCCATTTCCATATAATTTCGAAGAAGATAGGGAATTCCGTCCGGTACTCTGATCATGGGAACAACACCATTCAGCTGAGCGGCAATTATCATGTGTTCAATGGTTTCACGGTCCATAGCCGCATGCTCACTGTCAATAATCACGAAATCAAACCCTACTGATCCGGCAATATCAAGGACTGTAGTATCTTTAATATAATTAAAAAAACCAATCGGCGCCCTTCCTGATCTCACTGTTTCCAAGAACTGATTTTTACCGAATAATTCTCTCATATCGAGATCCTCCTCTCAACTCATTTTCACCAAATTCTGATAGAAACCGATTTCACTGTCTATTGTTGCCTGAAGTTCCACGCCGCTTACCTTGGCAATTATCACTGTAAAATGTGAAGGCTTTGATGGATCGCCTGATGCAACCTTTGTGCCGGGCATAAGGTGTCCGCAAATGGTATAATCCTTGTTGGATGCTGTGCAGTGTGCATGAATATATGGCGTTCCGGGTCCTGCCATTGAACCGATCATGTGCCACTTGTCTCCGATCGTTTCCAGATAGCCCGGAATAGTCGGAAACATCCTGTCAACTGCTTCATCCGGAGTTATGCCATTTGAGAGATTGCAGACAGTTGTGCCAATTGTGCCATGGATGCTCATTTCACACTTTCCCTCCATTGTCCCGATTGTAACGTTGGTCGGAACGAATTTTGCATTTATAGGAAAGTGCTGATATGTAAAATCCACTGCGCTGCCGCTGCCATCCAGAATCACTCCTGATTTAATATCCTTCTCCACACATATTTCATACAATGCCTGTAAAATGTCCTCACCAGGCTGAAAACGAGCAAATATAACTTCCTCAATTTTTCCGCTTTCAATCGTTCTGTCCATCTTTATCCCCTCATGATTCTTTGTATTTTTCAGCTGTGCTCTTTTTAACCTGTTCAAGCACAGGATCAAAAATCTGATGTATTTCATCCTCTCCACAGACTTCTTTTAAAACTTCAACGGTATTAAAGCCCAGTGGAACTGCTTCATATTCCGTCTCTCGCTCCATTCCGCTCATAAGAATCGGATTTCCGGGTACTTTAAAAGATATACCATTCGGATATTTTGCTTCGACTATTGTCTTTCTGAATTTCACCTGCGGATGTTCTTTTACCGCTTCGAAATTATTTATTTTTCCATATACACATTTTCTTGACTGCAATTTTTCAGCAATCTCATCACTGGTATACTGTGCAAAAATTCTATTGACTTCAATGTCCAGAGCCTTATAATTTTTAGATCTGGAAACCATCGTTGCAAAATCCGGATTTGCCAGCCATTGCGGTTGCCCCAGAGCCTCTGTAAAGGCCTTCCACTGACTGTCTGTTCCTACCGAAATCATAAGAGAAACTCCATCCTTACACATATAGTCTCCGATTGGAGCAGATGAAGCATATCGGTTCCCACTTGGTTTTGGTATGTCCCCGGTTCTCAAAAACGAACTGAACTGATTTTCCAGGCAGAAAATCAATGAATCCATCATGGAAACATCAATTCTTCTTCCATGCCCGTTCTTTTGAGCATCCACAATGCCCATAAGTGTGCCGATGCATCCCATCAGTCCTCCGCAATAATCCGCAATTGAACCGCCGCATTTCACGGGTTCACCATTCTCCTGCCCGGTTATACTCATCATCCCGGATTCAGCCTGCACCGTCTGATCAAAGGCAGCATGACTTGCATATGGTCCGTCCTGACCGTAACCCGATATCGATGTAAGCACAATTCGACGATTTATTTTTTCCAGAACCTCATAAGTAATCCCGAATTTTTCCAATGTACCCGGTTTGTAATTTTCGACAACCGCATCTGCCGTTTCAACGAGTTTAAGAAATAAAGCAACATGTTCCTGATTCTTCATATTCATTACTATACTTTTTTTTCCGCGGTTTCTTGTCGCGTAATGACTGCTCACTTCCTGATCGATAACATTACCATACCTTGTGTTATCACCCAGCGGCGGATTTTCAATTTTGATGACTTCCGCGCCAAAATCGCTCAGCAGTAAAGTACAAATCGGACCAGACATAAACTGTGTAAAATCAAGGATTTTTATTCCATTCAGTGGTTTACCCATCATTCCGTCTCCTTTTTTTATTTATATTCAAAAAGTCCATTTCCCAGAATCAGACTTCCTGTTTCATCAAGCAATTTGAATACAATCCTTCCTTCTTCTGATTTCCAGGCCTGTAATGTCATGTTCTGTCCTGGATAACATACATTTCTCATCTGTGCATAGATATGGGTAACTCTTTCGGGCTGGTAGGGAATAACTGCCTGAATCAGCATCCGGGTAACAAAGCCATAAGTACAAAGTCCCTGCATAAACGGTTTCTTATATCCATATTTTTCCGCAAAAGTCGGATTTATATGAACATCATTTGTATCTCCGGTCAGACGGTAAAGGACGGCAAGATTTTCCGGCATAAAATCAGTTACAAGATAATCCGGCTGCTTATCAGGATATTGTTGTTTAACAGATTCAAATGCCGGACCGCCAAAGCCGCCAAAAGCTGAATGATAATGATAACTATGCATTGTACAGATACTATTTCCGGCTCTGTCAAACACATCCATCTGACAGTCAGCCACAACTCCTTTTCCTTCACCCCTGTCAAATACGTTATTCACCTTATCTTCGGTAAGAAAGGTGCCCTGAACAGGTACCTGTCTGTTTATCTTTAAATCCATTGCCATGTGAAGTCTGTTCTGAAGATACCCCAGTTTTTCTGTAATAAATTCACCGACTATCTCATTCGGTGCATATGGGGCTTTTCTGATTGGCTGCAAAGAAATGGAATTTAAATAAGGAAGGAGACAAAATGTTGGTATAACTTTCAGACCGCCTTCATTCTTTTCAAAAATATACGGAAGATCCGTTGTATGTGCACCAACTCCAAGAGCATAAAGAACAACATCTCTCCAATTGTATTCCATGGTTCTTGGCCCAAGACCTTTTCCGATAACGGATTTAAACATATTTTTATCTTCCATCGTACATCTCCTTTTTCTTCATCAGCTTTTGTACTAATATTCCCTGTTTATTTAAAAAGCAAACAGCATGCCAATTAAAGTTTCACTTTCATGGCACACTTTTGACACAACATAAAAGGAAGGCCTTCCTTTAAAGACCTTCCTTTTGCATTTCTATCTTCCGTTTATGCTTTTTTAAAGTGCTCCTGCCATAAGCGACTCGCCAAACGGAATGATAAGAGCTCCGCAAAGAACTACCATAATCAGACAGAGTACAATGCTGTATTTTGGTGTTCCCTTATATTCAATGCCATCTTCACAATATACAACGCTCATCGTTGCGCAGGCACTGTACGTGCAGAATGCTGTTCCGCATATTGCAATCGTGCATGCCGCAAATGTAAGTACCTTGGCCTGGTTGATTCCGGGTATAGCAAGCAATGCCGGTACAAAACTTGCAAGCGTAACTATAAGGGCAACCGAATTTGAAGCGACATTCGTGATAGCACTTGCAAGAAGCAGTGCAAGGAAGAAAGCAGCCGTAATCGGAATGTTCGAAACCAGCGGACTTACCAGATGCTGCATAAATGCGGGAATACCATAGTCTTTTCCGCCGAAAATGGAAGCATAATACATAATTGTTCCCATGAACACAATCGTTGGCCAAGAAATCTTCGATGCCGCTTTACCTAAATCCATAACCGGCTTTCCATCAGCAGTAATCACACAAAGCAATCCACAAACAAGGGTAACAGGAAAAGCTATGGAAAGAGAAGAACAATACTTTGAAACCGGTCCCAGGAAGGACATGGAAGAAACCAGATAGGTAGCAAGAATCAGCAGCATTCCTCCCATGGCTATTTTCCCTCTTTTGCTCATAGGGTGCTCTTTTAATTCAGCCCGAATTGCTGCATCATCGTATTTTTTAAACTGATCCGTATCCGGACGGACCCAGAATCTTACGATGAGCAACATTGAGATGCAAAACAGAAGGAGGTAAATCAGACCTATCTTCATATATGAATTGACTGTGAAATTTGCAAATCCCAATCCGGTAATTACAGTTACCATTGAAAGGATATAGGCTCTTCCCCAGATCAGACATCCGTCACAGGTTTGTCCAAGCCAGCCGATAATCAGACCATGTGCTTTGTAAAAGCTGTCTTTCTTAGTGTAGCCGACCGTTTCGCAAATATGATTCAGAATTTTAAAGAACAGAACATCCACTACGATCGGAACAGTAAAAATAGAAACTATAACTATTGCCAGCGTGAACATGATTGTAAACAGGAAAGGCCTCCCGTGTACAAACTTTCTGGAAACCAGCCACTTTACAATCCATTCCAATGCCCCGCTTTCCTCGAGCACAGAAGAAACAAGGAAAAACGGAATTAAAGTCACAACAAAGATACTTCCCCAGACACCTGTAAATGTTGCCAGGCCCCCATATGCGCCGATCATAACGCCCAGAGAAATACTTAACATGGATGCCCAACTTCCGCCTACTGTCATCCACATATAAATTGTCGGTATAAATACGGCAAGCAACCGTACTCCCTGTTCTGTCAGCCCGTTTACAGGTTTCAGAAGGAACAGAATGACTGCGCCAATAATCAATGCTATAACGGTGTGCTTTTGTTCTCTTGTCATTTTTATATCCCCCTCATATTTTATAATTTATTTCTTATCTATGCCACAAAGTTTCACGCCGCACCATTTCTCGTACATTTCAACAAATCTGATTAAATCTTTATCACCGTCCTGTTCCGCTACCGGAATATGCCAAAGCTGATATATTTCATCAGCTACAAATGCCGGGACATCATTTGCCTTCGCCGTCTGAACAAACAGGTTGACATCTTTCAGCATCAGTTTTACAGCCATCCCCATATTCTTTCCAGGAAAAATCAGATTCGGATATTTGTACATTGCAGCATCATTTCGACCGCCGCTTCCCTGAATAACCTGTACTGCAATATGTGGATCAATTCCGGCCTTCGTAGTTACCATTAAAGCCTCTGTGGTTGCCGCGACACAGCATGCAGAAAGAAAATTATTGGCACACTTCATAGTATCTCCTGCTCCACTCGGGCCCACATAAATCACTTTATCCGGGTTGCCAATTGCATAGAGAACCTGAAGGTTTTCTTCGTATACTTCTTTTTTTCCTCCAACCATAACAGCCAGAGTATGATTTGAAGCACCGACAGTTCCTCCGCTTATGCAGGCATCCAGCATTTGAACTCCCTGCTTGAGAAGTTCTTCGCTCAGTTTCCTCGTGCTTACCGGATCTGCAGATGTTAAATCTATGACCGTACATCCGGATCTTATATTTGCAAAAATACCATCCGGGGCATACATTAAACCTTCAACCTGTTTCGAAGTAGGCATACTGATCATCAGGATATCCGAATTCTTTATCAGATCCGCCTGATTTTTCGCTGCTGTTGCACCTTTTTCGAGCATTTCATCCATTCTTGACGCTTTAGACATCGCATCGGGTGCAAGTAGAGAAAAACCCGCTGAAGTATCTATTTCCCTTCTGTACGTCGGTAAAATCATCTGAAAGCCGGCAGAATGAATGTTGAAACACATAGGCATACCCATGGCTCCAAGTCCCAGAAAACCTATCCTTTTTTCTTTCTCTTCCATTTTTTCATCCTCCTTTTTTTATTTTCTGCCATTCGGTGTTATGACGCATTTTATCGGGTTCTCATTCGGTATCTCATGTCCGGTCGTCAAAACTGCTTTTTCAGCTTCCTCCAGTTCAAACCAGTGTGTTACCATTTTTTCCAGCGGATATTTCCGACTCTCGACGATTTTAACGGCGGCCTCATTCGCCTCATAACTTTGGGCAAGTGCTCCGTATATTTTCAATTCTTTCTGCACAACCTTATCAAAATCAACGCTGGCCGGATGCGGACCATACAGACCAGGCGTTACAATTGTTCCCATTACTTTAACCATGTCCGGAGCAATCTCCATGTTATGCGGATCTCCGCTGGTATCCATCATGATATCTGCCATTTCACCATTTGTGATTTCCCGTACGGTTTTCAGCGAATTCTGTTTATCGGTCAGAACAATATCTGTAGCCCCGAATTCCACGGCGAGCTTTATGCGGGCCTCATCATAGGAAGCGCTGGTTGCAAGAACAATGATCTTAGATGCACCGCTTTCCTTTGCCACAACAGTAGCAGCCAATCCCTGCTGTCCGGGTCCCGCGATGACAACTGTATCGCCGATTGTCACCCCGCCGATTTCCCTTAGCCATCTGACATTATTGCCGATCACTGAGGTAGTAAGGACTGCCGCTTCCAAAGGTACCTTCGGGTCCATTTTGTGAATCATTGCTCTCGGCGGCAGATAAAGGTATTCACTGTATGCTCCCCAGAGATATGGCGGAAGAGAACAGGGTGTATAAACACCATAGCCTAAGCGATGTGTACACTTTGAATAATTGCCTTTAATGCATTCCCTGCATACTCCACAGCCAAACCTGTTTTCAACAACTACCCGATCTCCTTTTTTTATGCTGCAGGCTTTGGCTTTTTCATCCCCGATTTCTTCTATTGTTCCCACAATTTCATGTCCCATGATCAATGGAAACGGTACTTTAGTCTTTCCACGGTAAAACCCGGGATCTGAACCGCAGACGCCAACCATATCAACTTTCAGAATTCCATCATTGTCATGTACTTCCGGAATCGGGAATTCTCCCATTTCCATCTGCCTGATGCCGGTAAGAACAGCCGCCCTGCTTTTTATTTTCATTTTTTCCTCCCTTACACATATTTTCCCTTACAGTCTTAATAAGCAAATACCATGCCATTCTGTTCTCACAACATTTTCTGTCTGGACAACAAAAAAGTCTGTGCCTTTCTGTGCCTCTGTGTCATTCCGGTTTTAACCGGCACACATTGGTACATTTGTCACAGACTTTTTCTTAAGCAATTTACCTGGTTATTTATCGGTTAGTTTAAATTCTTCAAGTTTCCTGTATAATGTACGCCGCGAAATATTCAGGTGCTCAGCGGCTTTAGAACGATTATTACCGCACAGTTTCAGTGCTTTTAACAAATCCTCCTTTGTAAGATCTGATGGTTTTCCCTGATTTATCTTATCTTCCCTTTCTGACTTTGTTGCATCTGTCTCAGGATCCATTCTGCAGGACTGATATGATCCTGTAAAATTACTGGCATTCTCCTTTATATATTCCGGTAATATAATATCCCCGGGATACAACTGAACAATGCACTCAATCAGATTCTGAAGTTCTCTTACATTTCCTCTCCATTCCATGGACATCAGCAAATCTTTGGATTCTTCAGAGAGTCTCATAATATTCTTTTTTCCGATTTTCTCCGAAATGCGATGGATAAAATAATCCGCAAGAACAGGGATATCATCTCTGCGTTCACGAAGAGGCATTAAATTCAAACGCATGGTACTCAGTCGATAAAACAGATCTTCCCGAAAAAGTTTCTGCTGAATCATGGCCCAGATATCGACATTCGTAGCCGCTATGATTTTTACGTCTACATCTATCATTCTTGTCCCGCCGATTCTCATGATCTGTTTCTGTTCCACGACTCTGAGTAATTTTGCCTGTAAATCCAAAGGCATTTCACCGATTTCATCCAGAAAAATAGTACCGCCCATGGCCAGTTCAAATTTACCGAGATTTCCGTTTTTTCTTGCCCCTGTGAAAGAACCGCCTTCATAACCAAACAGTTCACTTTCAATTAAATCATGCGGAAGTGCGCCACAGTTCAGTGCAATAAAAGGATTATTGCAACGCCTGCTGGCCAGATGAATTGCCTGTGCAAAAACATCTTTTCCTGTTCCGCTTTCACCGAGGATCATAATGTTACTCTCAGTTTTTGCCATCCGTCTGGCACGTTCAATCACTTTTAGCAGTTCCTGATTCCCGCCGATAATATCGTCAAATGTTTTTACCGCCCCGTTTGCCATTTTCCGGGAAACTTCTGCCGCTATGCGCTGCGGCGTTGTCAGATACATAACAAGGCCGCCTGTTTTAATAGATGGCTGATAATACGCATCTGTCGAAAGGATGCAATCCACCCTGCGGCCTCCTGAACGAATCGTAACAGGTATATCGTTAACAGCTTTTCGTTCAGCTATGATATCCCACAATTCTTTATTATCAGGCGGTGAATCTATGACCATTTCAACATTACGCAGATTTAAATTTTTATCTTCCAGGCCGAGAATATGAAGCAATCTGTCATTATAATAGGTAATTATATTTTCACCGGTCAGGAAAGAATCCACAACGAGAATCCCTTTCCCGCTCCGTTCATAATACTTAGTAGAAATATCTCTGAACTGAACATTCAGCATTACATCATGTGCTATTCCGACCGCCATGCACCAGTAATCATCACGCGCATTTTCGAGTGGCGTAATAATCGCCACCCCCCTCGGTTCCCGCAATTCTTCCGGAGAATAAATGCTGAACATATTGATTACCGAGAAGTAAACTGCATACCTTTTCAGTATAACTGCCTCATTCTCATCCCCGACGCTTTTTCTGCTTCTTCTAACCTGCAAGCCTTCTGAAACCGCATTATGTCCAATCCCTTTCCAAATGCTTCCAACCTGTATGTCATCTCCAAACAGTTTTTTCTGGATGTCACTGTCTTTCGGATACAGATCCAGAAGAATTCCTTCACTTGAAAAAAAGCCGAGTCCAAATGTGACAGTACTCAGTTTATTAAATGTCTTCGACACATATCGATTGAGATACACCCTGTAAAAAGCCAGTTTTTCCCGTTCTTCATTAACTTTCTTTTCACTCACCTTTTTAAGTGGTTCTTTTTCCGTATTCAGTTTTGGATTCATTTACGCTCCTGGAGAAACATGAGACTGTTTTGTATATTGTGCCATGTGTGGCACACTCATACTACCATAATTAATTCTGCACGTCAAAGTGTGCTTGTCAACACAATATTGGCACAGTATTTGCTTTTAATAAAATTAAGGCAGCGTTTATACGCCAAAAATATCAGGAGGCAATCATGAGCATACGAAGAAAACCCATAGGACGTATCCCGAATCAAATAATCAAAGATCTCTGGCATGGAAGTATAGACATGCATATCCATCCTGGTCCTGATCCTGCTTGTGAAAGACCATATGACAGCATTCAAATAGCCAGACGGGCGCAGGAAACCGGCATGGCCGGAATTGTTTTAAAAAGCTTCTTTTATCCGACCGGTTCAGATGCCTTTAATATTCAGACCAATATCACGCCGGATTTAAAAGTCTTTGGCAGTGTTGTCATCGCATATGCGACAACAGGCGGATTGACATATGCAGCAAAAACTATTGAATTACAGGCTAAAATCGGAGCAAAAGTTGTCTGGTTTCCTGCTATGGATGCCAAATGGTGTCAAAACTATCTTGGACATGATGGTGGTATATATATCCTTGATGAAAACGGTAAGCTGAAACCTGAGGTTATCGATATCTTAAATATCGTTAAAAAATATAACATGGTACTATGCAGCGGACACATGTCGTTTGAGGAAACTTCCTCTCTGTTTGATACTGCCATCGATATGGGAATAGTCAAACTGGTAGCCACCCATCCCCTTGCCGAATTAAGCCGGTATTCAAAAGAACAGATTCATATCCTGGCCGACAAAGGCGCCTATATAGAACACGTTTACGGAACCCTGCTTCCGCGTAACGGCGGTATGGATCCAAGTGACTATGTAGACTGCATAAAAGAAATCGGAGCTGAAAGAAGTCTCCTCGGATCCGATCTTGCCCAGGTCTGGGATCCTATGCCTGCTGACGGAATGAGACATTTTATCGCTATGATGATACAATTTGGGTGCACTCCTGAAGAAGTCGAATTAATGGTTAAAATCAATCCCAGAAAACTTCTGGATATCTAATCTTTCTACACTTGACAGAATAAGGAATAAAATGGATAAAAAACAATACGGGTGGTGGATCTGTTTTGCCTGCTCTCTTATGCTGTTCTGTAACACAGGGCTTTCCACAACAGGTTTTTCCATTTACCAGCCATATCTGATTCGTCTTGGCGGATTGACAAATACGCAGGCTTCCTCTCTTATCCTTTTGCGTAATCTTTCCGGATTTATAGGAATGCTCTGTTCCGGAAAACTGCTGCAACGTTTTGAAATACGGAGGATTGTCACTGCTGGAATGCTGATCAATGGTTCTGCGTTTTTCTTTTACGGTATTTCCAGAAGTTTTTTCAATTACTGTTTTGCAGCCTTACTGATCGGATTTTCCTATGGTGCAGCAGGAAATATTCCTGCAACAATCCTTATAACCCGCTGGTTTGACCGTTATCGCGGCATAGCACTCGGTATTTGTATGGCTTCAACCGGATTATCAACAATCATCGCTTCTCCATTAATCATGCTTTTAATGGAAAAACATTCTCTTCAATTTGCGTTCTTCTCCGAAGCAGCATTTGTACTCTGTTGTTCCATTATTGTCTATGCACTTTTAAGGAGTCGCCCCGAGTGTCTTCACACGCAGCCAATTGGCATTATCAATTCAGAATCTGACAGATCAAATCAGAAATATGCGTCAAAAACCGCAGGCCGCTCGCTATACTTATATATGTTGGCTGGCATTTTCCTGTTTGGCATGCCCGGGAATATATTATATGCACATATATCAGTACTGTACGAAACATCCGGATTCGATGCGATGCAGGTTTCATTCCTCCTCTCAATATTCGGAGCAGCACTGACAATCGGTAAAATCGGCTATGGTTATATGTCCGATAAAATTGGTACCTATCGTTCAAGTTGGTTCCTTTACAGTTTCTGCACAATCGGAACACTGCTCAGCTGCTTTGCCTGGGATGGCAGTATTTGGATTGCAAGAGCTGCTGTAATACTCATGGGACTTGGTTTCGCAGTCACAACCGTTTCAATGCCCATGTATGCCGCAGGAATCAGTTCGGAAAGTGACTATGCAATTACAATGTCCCGTTTTCAGTCTCTTTCCACTTTAGGGGCTTTGCTGTTTGGAACAGTCCCCGGAATAATTGCTGATAAAACAGGAAGCTATATACCTGCTTTTATCGCAATGCTTTTTCTCATCATAATTTCATCTGTCTTTTTACAATTCATTTTCCATCGAATCATCCGAACAAATGTAATTTCGTAAAGCAGGAGGAAACATTATGAAATATAGATGCCTATTTACACCAGCTAAAATCGGAACCTTAAATATTAAAAACAGATGTATCATGGCCCCCATGTCGACAGCTCTCAGCAATCCGGACGGAACCGTCACAGATGCATTAATTGCATACTTCGACCAGAGGGCCAGAGGCGGTGTCGGGCTCATTCTCACCGAATATGCATTTGTCAGCGAAAGCGGCCGGTCATCTGATCATCAGATTTCCGTTGCTGATGACAGTAAAATTCCCGGTCTTAAAAAGCTTGCCGATGCCATGCATGCCGATGGTGTTCCTATTGGGCTGCAGTTGCAGCATGGCGGCAGACGATCAATGATACGCCTCGTCTCCTCTTCTCCTATTGCCATGTCCAAGGATCAGGACACGCCTTACGCTCTCACCACAGAGGAAGTCTACTCACTTGAAAAGGATTTTGTTGTTGCTGCTGTTCGCGCTCAGAAATCAGGCTATGATCTTGTAGAGATTCATTGTGCGCACGGTTATCTTCTAAATGATTTTGTTTCCCCACATACAAACAGAAGAACGGATGAATTCGGCGGAGGTACAACCGGACGGGCTAAAATTGTTACTGATATCATAAAAGAAATAAAAAGGGTCTGCGGAAAAGAATACCCTGTCAGTGTCAGAATGAGTGCCGAAGAGATGGTTGAAGATGGAGATAAAAAAAGAGATTCCGCATGTATGGCCCAGCTTTTTGAAGATGCAGGTGCTGATTTAATAAATGTTTCATGTGGTATAAATGGTGTAGGTTATGGCATTGCTCCTGCCGCAAGGGAGACCGGGCACAATGCAGATGCTGCCGAAGAAATCAGCCGTGTTGTAGATATTGCAGTTGCTGTTGCCGGCCGTATTAATGAGCCGGAATATGCGGAAGCTATTCTGCGGGCCGGAAAAGCGCGCTTTGTCACAATCGGCCGCGCCCTGTTTGCCGACCCCGAGTTCATGAACAAAGCTGAAGATGGCCGTGAAACGGAAATTGCTCCCTGCATAGGCTGTCTTCAAAGATGCTACGGTCATTATGGACATGGAGACGGAACATTCCGCTCCTGCACCGTCAATCCTTTCGCAATGCGTGAAACAAAGCTTGTTATAAAGCCAGCGGTAAGCGCCAAAAAAATAGTGGTTGTAGGTGCAGGTCCGGCAGGACTCGAAGCATCATGGATTGCAGCAAAACGAGGCCATAATGTAATTATGTATGAAAAGAATGACTACATCGGCGGACAGTTTGCCACTGCAGCTGTTCCGCCGCATAAACAGCTTCTTGCCCGTGCGATTTCTTATTATCGGATTATGTGTGAAAAATACGGAGTAAAAATACATTACAATACAGAAGCTACAAAAAAATTAATTCTCTCCGACAATCCAGATACTGTCATTCTGGCTACCGGAGGTACTCCAATCGTTCCCCGAATTCCCGGCATTGATGATGCAAATGTAATGTACGGACAACAGATCCTTCATGGTACTAAAGTCAGAGGAAATCGTGTTTTAATCATAGGTGGTGGAGCTCAGGGCGCAGAAACTGCAGATTACCTAAGTGAATACGGTTATTCAGTCACCATTATAGAAATGCGTGATGGTATTGCTCTTGATGATCCAGAGGCAACACGTAATTTACTGCTGGAACGTTTTGTAAAATACAATGTAAAATCCATGGTCGGGACAACTGTCAAACGAATCTACAAGGACGGCGCGGATTATGAAAACAATGGAACATCCGGATCTGAGCGCGGTTATGATCAGATAGTTCTTGCCATTGGAGTTAAATCCTATAATCCTCTGGCTGAACAGCTGAAAGGTTCAGTCAAGGAACTCATTACTCTGGGCGATGCAGAAAAGGCCAGGGATGGTGTGGATGCCATCTATAAAGGTGCCGTTACAGGTGTCAATATATAAATAATATTTCTGTTTTATAAAATGACAAAAGAGAAAAGAATTTAACGTTCTTTTCTCTTTTTGTCTTTGTCTTCTGTTTTGATAAATCGACTTCTGTCATTCTTTTAAGAACATCCGTTGTCGGGAATCCAGTATTCCTGCATCCGTCCTGTATTTTGCAATCGTACGTCTGGAAATCGGTATCCCGTCATTTTTAAGGATTTCACTTATCTTTTGATCACTTAAAGGCTTGCTCTTATCTTCGGCCTCAATAATTGATTTTATTCTGTCTCTCATATCGGCACTTGAATATTCATTCTGATTGTTTCCCACAACAGCAGCTGACGAAAAAAGATCCCGTAAAGGAATCGTCTTCCGATATTGAATATATTTTCCCTTAATAGCTCGGCTTACCGTTGATACATTAATATCTATTTGATCAGCTATATCTTCCATTTTTAAAGTCTTAAGGGGTTCATCATTTTCAAAGTATCCTCTTTGAAATTTCACAATGAATTCAGCAATTCGTACTATCGTTTTCCTTCTCTGTTCAACAGCCGCCAGCAGGTTTCTGGCGCGAAGAAGTTTCTTTTCAAAATATTCTCTGAGTTCAGAATTCCTGGTTGTTTTCAGCAATTTCAGGTAATAATCATTCAATCTATAGTTTCCTACCCAGTTATCATTAATCTGAATGCTGTATCCGTCATTTTCCCTGCGTACTATGATATCCGGAACGATAAACTGAGAGTCTTCTTTTTCAGCATTCATAATCGGACGAGGATTCATGGAACCAATAATATGAATGTATTTTTTCAGTTCCTCTGTGCTTAATTTATATTTTCTTGACATCTGTGCAAGATTCCCGGATGCTATTTCAGGCAGGCTTTCAGAAACCAATTGAAAAAGAATCGGATCTTCAATTCCTTTTTGACTTAATTGTTTTAAAATACATTCAGAAAGATTCCTTGAAAAAATGCCAACCGGTTCCAGCTTCTGTAAAGTATCAACTGCATCTTGAATTTCATTTTCGGAGTATGGAAATGCTTCAGCCAAATGAATGGGTTCGATTTTCAGAAACCCCTCATCATCCAGGCATTGGATCAGAATTCTGAATAATTCCCAGTGTTCTTTTGTGTATTTTCTGCTGTCTAACTGTGATAACAGCAAATCTTCAATATTGTGTGATCTTGTATCAGCAATATCCGGGTATTTCTTATTTTCTTCGGATTCACCGTAATTATCATCCTGCTGGCTTGCTGTTGAGTTTTCATAAACTTTATCCAGACTCGATATCAAATCTCCTGTTTTATCACCGTCTGACTCAAGCATAGGATTTTCAAGGAACTCCTGATTCATCACTTCTGCAAGTTCCTGGTTACTGCAGGCCAAAATGTTTAAAGACTGTATTTGCTGCATGGAAAGAACCTGCTGGTGCTTTAGTTCCAACTGAACTGACATAGCCATTGTATGGCACCTCTCCGAAGAAATCTGCAATTCATGTATGTCTTTAATTTTAAATTATAGCATACTGAGTCGAAATAGCTCCAGGGATTTTTAATTTCATTTCAGCAGAGCTTCAAAGCAGACATGATTTTCCGGCAGATAAATTCGCCTGAGAAAGCATTTCCTTTTATAAACCGTTTTTCAGCATTTCCAAACCGGCAAGAATAAGTACCCCGAGAATAAATCCGCCCGGACTGAAGGTTCCGACCGTCATGGCTGCCTGTGCGTTTTTAAGTGTTGTAGGACCGATAATAATTGCATAGACTGACCCGATCATAAGCCCGATAATAAAATAAAGCATCTGTGGTCTGAATTTTGTCAGACCGATTTTGATGAACCTGATAAAAACCGCTATTCCAAACAGGATTCCAAAAGCTAGCGCCATCAGTCCCGGCATCGCAGACAGATTCAACCCCATAACCTGACGTATTGCACTGATTGTCGGCAGATATACGCCAAAGATCAGCAGCATGGTGGAACCCGATATCCCCGGTAAAACCATTGCCGTAATTGCCACCGTCCCCGATATAAATATATAGAGCAACCGAATCGGATTATAACTTGAGAAATCAACGACAGCTTCTGACCCTATTCCGTGAAATGCAGAAGTTCCCCAGACTAGCAGAATACCTGCAGCAAGGTACGGCAAACAGTTCCATCTTCTCTTCATCGTTTCTTTTTCCTGCAAAATAATAAAAGGGATGGAAGGCTGACAATGTTTCTGCAGCTACAAGCAAAATAAACGGACAAACCTATTTCTTTGACGAATACGGGAAAATGCATTCCGGTCTGATCAGACTGTCATTATTGCAGGGAAACCTGTACAGTACTTATTTCGGAAGTACCGATGCGGACGGGAAAATGAAGACAGATAAGCAGTCTAATGTTACGGAAGATAACGGAGACAGTTCGACATTTTATTTTATTACCGCAGGTGAAAACAAGGGCGGCAGATACACAGGTGAAAAGAGTAAATCCACCGCGAGGTCGTTATTCTTCTTTTATATAATTTAGAGCATCTACTAGTATGTCTAAATCGATGTCCAAAATCCTTTCTATAATCATATCCTTTTCTTCCTTGTAATCCCCTTTTGTGGTCGATACAAAACATTTCTTATCATCCGGAATATAAAAAAACTTTCTGGTCTTATCGAATGGACCGTTTGTGTCTTCATCGTATCCGGCATCGATGTACGCATTATAGTAATGTTCATTTACATCTTTAAGACAATCGATGTCGCTCATCCTGAAATACTGAGGCCAGTGAAAAAATTTCATTCTATTAAGATTGTCTACAAGGTTTATGTACTTATCATTATTATTTTCGTACAGATTGTTAATTGTATTTCTCAAATGCTCTCGCTCTTCTTCTGTCATCTTCATTTCTTTTTCTCCTTTTTCTCCGGCCATTGACGGAGGCCGGACCATATAAACTATTGTATTCTATTCAGTTGTCTGAGACCAGCTCGTTCGGCTGTTTTTTGTCTCTCGATATTACTATGTATAGATTTCGGACGGATAGAAAAAAAATGCTCGTATATAGAGGCATTTTTAAAAAGTCTTTCTATTCACATATTTTTCTCAATTTTCTGACAAATAATAAAAAACGCTCGTATATAGAAAATAGATGGACTTTTCATTCCGCCTCTATATACGGGCTCGCTATCTAGCGCTCGGATGATCATCGCGATAAAATAGACGCACTAGAAGGAGGGCTATGCATAAGGAAGAGAATAATCAAAATGGCTGCACCAGATTTGCAGCCAGATCTCTTACAACAGCAATAGAAACGCTTGAAAAAGCCTTGCAAGATGAGGACGGCGTGGGTATCATAAAAGAGTGCGACGGCGCGATAAACGCATTGATAGATAAAAAGATGAAGGAATACATTTCCAAGTATCACGATCACGCCTACTACCAGATAACAACCGGAAGATATGCCGGATATTGGGAGACACACTTCGGGAAAGGCCGGGCGGATCGGAAGAAGCGGCGGTTCAGAACCTTGAAAACCTTATACGAGGCAGTCAAAGAAGAGCACGATCACCAGGTCGGGACGCTCGGAGCCTACTATCAGAAATGGATCGAAGGCCGAAAGGCGAGCGGGCTGTATAAGCCGAACACAATCGAGATGAATGAAAACTCGTTCAATAAATACCTCAAAGGAACTCCGCTATGTGAGAAAATAATAACGGAAATAACAATCGAGGATCTGGACGCCTGGGCTAAAGATGTGCTGGCAAAGTATCCGATGACGGCAAAGATCTTCAACACCAACAAGATCATCGTAGTCGGTCCGCTTGATCTGGCGGTATCTGATCACATCATCCAGATGAACCCGTGGATCAGCAAGGTAATGAAATATCACAAGCTGATAAAAGCGACACGCAAGCGTCCCAGCGGAGAAATGGTACTGCTTCCGGATGAAATCGTAAGACTAAAAAAGGCGCTGATGAAAGGATACGAGGACAACAAAAACTCGGCAAATCTGGCGAACTTAGTCTGTATGGATCTTGCAATACGTGTCGGAGAGGCCGCAGTCCTTAAATGGTCCGACATTGACTGGACGCAGGGCACGATCTTCATACAGCGCCAGGAAACAGACGGGAAGGTTGATACCCAGGTAAAAGCCGATAGCCCGGCAGGATATAGAGAGATCACGATGACCGAGGGCGTCATATATATACTGAAACGGCTCCGCCTGGAAAGTGGTATGAAATCAGAGTTCATATTCGTCGATGAGAACGGCCGCCGCCGGACAGAGGTGCAAATAAGAAACCGCTTACAGCACGCCGAGCGCGTCGCGGGCTTCGACAGGATAAAGAACCCGCACTGTATAAGACGGACAGCCGCAACGATATATGAGAAACTGAACGGAATGGAGGCTACAAGGAAATTGCTCGGGCATACATCGATCGAGACAACCGAGAAATACATCTATGACGTCAGAGGAGCGTATACCCGCGAAGAGATCGAGGCCACAAGCCTGCTGAGAGACATCCAGGAAATCGAGGCAGAAGCGAAGCAGAAAATATCATAGCAACAAAAAAAGAGGCCGCCATCGAAGCGCCTCTCTTTTTTTTCGGCCGGTATCCTGGAAGATACCCACCGATACCCACGGAAAACCAGCATCGCTAGTATTTCCAATGGAGATAGTGGGATTCGAACCCATGACCTCCTGCATGCCATGCAGGCGCTCTCCCAGCTGAGCTATACCCCCGTAAAGATGATTTATTATAGCATACATATTCCGGAAACATCAACCGGTAAAATGAAAAAGATGCAAAAGCAGATCCAGCCGCTTTTGCATCCTTTAAAAACATCACTGGCCGTCCGGCCTGTTTCTGGCGCTTGCCGGTTCCAGGACAATGTTCTTCCCGCGGATTTTAACGTCTTTCATCCGGCTCAGGACTTCCCTTGCGTTTTCCTTCGGGATCTCGACAAACGTAAACTTATCGAACATATCGATTTTCCCGATCAGTTTTCCGTCTATTCCCGTTTCTCCGGCAATGGCCCCCACAATATCTCCGGGGCGCACGCGTGATTCCTTGCCGACATTTATGAAGAGGCGGACCATCCCTTCTTCCTCCGCTCCCGTGTCGGAAAAGTCGTCCTCTGAAAATGCTTCCTTCTCCTCGGTCTCACCCATATACTTTTTCAGGAAAGCCGCTGCCACATCGAGCGCCGTATAGTCCTTGTCGTTGATCTGTTCCTCAATGATATCAATCATATCCTTCAGGGAATCCTTCTCGATAATCTCATCGACCTGATCCAGAATTTTTTCGGCCTTGATCTTTGCGACTTCATTTTCGGACGGGATTGCCCGTGCCTTGATCTTGGTCTTGCAGTAGATCTGGATATCCCGGAGCTTGTAAACCTCCTTGCCGGAAATAAAGGTAAAGGCAATTCCGTTTCTTCCGGCTCTGCCCGTCCGGCCTATCCGGTGCACATAATATTCGTCGTCCTGCGGAAGATCATAATTGAAGACCGCTTCAATATCGTCCACGTCTATTCCGCGCGCCGCCACATCCGTCGCGACCAGGATATTCGTATTGCCCTTCCGGAAGCTGTTCATGACGCGGTCTCTCTGCGCCTGATTCAGATCCCCATGAAGCCCGCCGGCAAAATAGCCGCGTCCCTTCAGATCGTCTGTCAGGGAGTCGACTCTGCTCTTCGTATTGCAGAAGATCAGCGAGAGCTTCGGATTGTACATGTCCAGGAGTCTGCAGAGCACCTCCGTTTTCTGACCCGGAACAACCTCATAATAATACTGCTCGATTTTCGGCACCGTCAGCTCTTTTCTGACGACACGGATCAGCTTTGCATCCTTCTGGAATTTGCTGGCAATGTCCATGATCGGCTTCGGCATGGTAGCGGAAAAGAGAACCGTCTGATGCACTTCCGGCGTTGCGGAAAGAATGGTCTCGATATCCTCCACAAATCCCATGTCCAGCATTTCATCCGCCTCATCGAGAATGATCGTATGGATGGTTTTCAAATCGATGGTTCCGCGGCGCATATGGTCCATGACGCGGCCCGGTGTTCCGACCACGATCTGCACGCCGGCCTTTAAGGAACGGATCTGCGTGCGGATTTCCTGGCCTCCGTAGACGGGCAGGACCTTTACGCCATGCATGAACTTGGCAAGTTTTCTGATCTCATCCGCCACCTGGACGGCAAGTTCTCTGGTCGGACACAGAACGACCGCCTGAAGAGATTTGTCATGGCTGTCCGTCTTCTGCAGGACAGGGATGCCGAATGCAGCCGTTTTCCCGGTTCCCGTCTGCGCCTGTCCGATCATGTCGCTCCCTTCCAGCATGACCGGAATGGCCTGCGCCTGGATGGGGCTCATCTGCTCGAATCCCATTTCCTTTGTCGCCTTTAAAATGCGTTCATCGATTTCAAGGGTGTCAAATGCAGGTGCTTCCTCCGTTTCCTCTTCCTGAGCAGCCAATGCCTCTTCTGCTTCTTCCGCTTCTACTCTTGCGGTAGCCGCCGCGATTTCCGCCTCGGCAGATGCAATCGACCGGCCGCTTTTCCCGGAGTAATTCTGGTTTCTCCTTCTGCTTCCGTTACCGCCGCTGCTTCTTTCGTTTCTGCCGCCGGCTTTTCCGCTTCTGTTCCTGCCGTCTGCATTCCTGCGTCCGCCGCTTTCGTTTCTGTCCTTACGGACTCTGCTGCCTTCGCTTCTGAACTTACCGGCTTCGCTTCTGCTCTTATCGCTTTCGCTTCTGCTCTTACTGTTTTCGCTCCTGGTCCTGCTGCCTTCACTTCCGAACTTACCGGCCTCGCTCCTGCTCTTACTGCTTTCGCTTCTGAACTTGACAGCTTCATCCCTGCTCTTACTGCCTTCGCTCCTGAACTTACCGGCTTCGCTCCTGGTCCTGCTGCCTTCACTCACGCCTGTGCTGTTTCTTTTGTTTCTCGTCCCGCCGCTGTTTCTTTCGTTTCTGCTATTTTCGTTTCTGCCTTTTTCGCTCCTGCTCTTTTCGCTTCTGTTCCCGTTGCTCTGCCATTTTCTGTTCTTGCCGGTGCTCTTTTCATTTCTGCCTCTGGTCCGGCTTACTTCATAATCATCTCTTCTGAAATTTCCCATTTCTTTATTCCTTCCATTCCGGTATTGCCGGAAAATATTCTGCTTGCTGATTGGGCAGGAGAAGGCTTTTCGTCTCCTGCCCGTGCGCGGGCCGCGTGCCCCGAAGGGGATAAATTTCCTGTGCGGCCCTGTGCAGAAAAAAAGCAGGAACTGCATCTCGATGCAGTTCCCGTCTCTGAATCAGTAGTCTTCAGTATAAAGTCCCTGGCCTGTATTGTCAAATTAAATCTTCCGGTTTTCTGAAGTTTCTTTCCGTCATACCTTTACAAAATGAATCTGCCAGGCGTTATATTCCCCGGATTCGTAAGGTACCGGAATGCCCGTTTCCGAAAGAGCACTCCCGCTGATCACGCGCCCGCTTTCTTCCTCCCGGTACAGGGAATCCGGATCCAGTCCCCTGCATTTTGCATAAAGCTGCGGCGCATTGCAGTGCGTGTCCAGCGTAACGATATTTAAGAGTGCCTCGCTTTGATCGCGCGCGGTAAAATTCCAGGCTATGATTTCATCCGCCGGATCCGTTCCCGCCGTCCGGTAATAAAGTCCTTCCCGGATCAGATGCCGGTATTTCTTATAGTCTTCCGTATACTTCTTAAGTTCCTTCTTCTCTTCCGTGCTGAGCTTCCCAGGATCCAGTTCAAATCCGTAGCTTCCGGACATGGCGACAACGGCCCTTGTGCCGATCTTCGTCACTCTCCCGGTCTGTTCATTCGGGACCACCGTGACATGAGAGCCGACAGTTGATACCGGATATCCGTAGGAAGTCCCCTGCTGGATTTTCGCGCGTTCAATCGCATCCGTGTCGTCACTGCACCAGATCTGCGGCGTATAGTAAAGCATGCCCGCATCAAATCTGCCGCCTCCGCCGCTGCATCCCTCGATCAGGATGTCCGGGAATTTTTCCGAAAGCCTTTCCAGAAATGAATAGACCCCGAGCACATACCGGTAGAGGATTTTTCCGCTATTCTGTTTTCCCGCCGCTGCGGAATAAACATCCGCAATGCTGCGGTTCATATCCATTTTGACATAATCGATATCCGCCGACGAAAGCACTCCTGCTATGTCGTCAAAAATCTTTCCCACGACTTCTTCTCTGGAAAAATCCAGCACCAGCTGGTTCCGTCCGCGTACCGGCTTCTTCCCCGGGATGACAAAGACCCAGTCCGGATGTTCCCGGTAGAGATTACTGTCCTCGTTCACCATTTCCGGCTCTATCCAGATGCCGAACTTCATCCCCTTTTCATGGATGGTCCGGACCAGACCGCTTAAAGGTCCGCCGAGTTTCGCTTCGTTTACCTGCCAGTCCCCGAGACCCGCATTGTCGGAATTCCTGCTTCCGAACCATCCGTCGTCCAGCACCAGCATTTCCGCGCCGATTTCCTTTGCCTCCTCCGCCAGGCGGATGATCTTTTCTCCGGTAAACTGAAAGCCTGTCGCTTCCCAGTTGTTGATCAGGATCGGACGGTCCGATAACTGGTATTTTCCGCGGCAGACATGGTTCCGTATGACATCATGATAAATCCTGCTGAGAGCCCCGAGGCCTTCCGCAGAATACGCCATGATTACCTCCGGCGTATGAAATATCTCCCCGGGATTCAGATCATAGGAGAACATCTCATCCTGCAGACCCGCGGTCATCCTGGTCTGATCGTACTGGTCCTTCTCTGCGGTCATGCGGAAATTCCCGCTGTACATGAGCGACATTCCGTAACACGGTCCGCTGTCCTCGGTTGTTTTCCTGTCTGCGAGAATTGCAAACGGGTTCTCTTCGTGGCTGCTGGTTCCTCTTATGCTGCCGATGTCCTGCCGTACATGGAGGACCGGCGTGCGTTCCGGCATGCGTTCGTTTCCGTGCCTGCCGTGAAAATGGATCAGGTCGAACTGCCCGCAGACAAAATCCAGCGACGCGCTGAATGCACGCCTGACCGCAACGGTACCGTCGCCTATGTTTTCCACCGCCGCGCACCTTGTGATCACGTCCTCTTTTTCAAGAACGCCGTACAGAAGCGTCACCCTGATGCCGGCATTCCGATCGCAGAGCACCACGTTAAGTGTTTCCGCCTCATTTTCCTTTGCATAAACCGCCGGAAGTCCGGGGATGGTATATTTACCCTTACGGATTTCGTGAGAAACGTACCGGAGATCACATCCGCAAATACCGTTCTCATTTTCCACGGAAAAATCAGTCATCCGGTAATCCCCGCATCCGCTGCAGGGATATTCCTGCGGCAGCGCATCGAGAGAAAAGGTTCTGTCATTTCCCGCATCGTACGGGTTCCCGGAAAACCCCCTGTCCCTTCCCGAAAGGACATAACGCATATCGCAGTTTATCCTGCTGCCGTACCAGGTATGAAGCAGAAAGCCGTACGGACCGATTGCCATCTGGTATGTCGAGTGGCTGGTGTACAGGGATATGGTCCCGTTTTTTTCATTGAATTCAACTGCCATGAATCTGCCTCCGGTTTTTCTTACAGTTCGGCGCCGGACCCGGCGTGTGCCTCATTTAAGGTTCATGCGGAACAAGGCTGTATCCTCCGTCTTCCCTGTCATATTTGATTTTTACGTTCCCGTGCATGTCGACGACCATCGTGTTATATCCGGTGATCTCCTCTCCGTCTTTTATTCCGACGTTGGATATCCAGACGGCTTCCCCGGTATCCGGAAGTTCATAAACAGCGGCAGAAAGATTTCCCGCATCGTACTGGGGTTCTCCGGAAAGCTCTTCCTTTAAAATATCCGTTGCCATATAGTCGCTGAAAACGGAGATCGGTTCCGCATCCTTTAAAGAGGACAGGCCGGAAAACGGGACATGAAACAGGAACTGTCCCTGCGCATAACTTGCCACTTCATAGGGATTTGCAATAAAGACAAGGGTATGGTCCAGAACATACCATTTCCCGTCGGTCACAAGATCCGTCACATATGTCTCGAACTCCGGCAGAAGAAATCCTCCGTTGTCCTGATATTTTTTAAGGCTTCTGATCATGTAATCGGTAACATCTTTCTTCGCAGCTCCTCTGCCGGCGAGAAAGCCGCCGAGGCTCACCTTATTCCCGTCCGATTTTGCATAGACTCCGGCAGTCGTGCCGTACATTCCGTGCGCTCCGCCGCTGTAGGTATAGCCTTCATCCAGAATGTCCACATACTCTCCGTGAAATTCCGCCGTGTACTTCTCCTCATCGGCATGGCTGCCGCCGTACTGGAAAACGGGATCGCCTTCATTATAGGACTCCTGGGCATCTTTTTCGTTTTCCGCCGCACGCTGTTTGAAAGTTTTAAGCACATCGGTCATTTCTCTGTTCATCCTGCGCGCGGCAATCGTGTTCTCGCCGAACACCGGGTAGGTCATGACCGCGGAATATATTTCCCTGTTTTCTCTGTCGGCAGACGACAGTTTTTCTGTCCATGTTCTGTAAGTCACTGCCGTGCCGCTCTCCGCCATGGAAGGAAACGGCATCAGCATGGAGCAAATGCCAAGCACGAAAGCAAAAGCAAACCTTCTTCCCCTGCCGTCTGTTCTCATTTTCATGTTTTCTCTCCTGTTCTGCAGTACTGATAGGCAATCCGTTCGGTTCCGTCTTCTACATAAATAATCCCGCATTTTAAAAAACCGTGCTTTTCGAGAACATGCTGCATGGTCAGATTATTTTTATGCGTATCGGCACGAATGTTTCCGATTTTTTCAAGGCAGTAGGAAAATGCCGTCGCAAACACATTTTTTTCCGTTCCGTCCCCTGCTATCCGGTGGATGGTCCCGTATGGCAGATCGTTTTTCCAGGCCCCGCCTTCGATTATGCGGTAGGTGGGATCTTCCCCGAGGATAAATGCAAACACGCCGTGCACATTTCCGTCCTCCCCTACTTCGGCAAAGCACTGCCCGTTTTCCATATCGCTCTTAATCAGCTCGGCGGAAGGATAACCGCCGTTCCACTGCGTTGTGTTTCCGGTACGCCTCATATACTCTCTTGCTTTTGCATAGATTTCCATGATTACATCAATATCTTTTTCCGATGCTTTTCTGACTGTCATTCCTGTCTCTCCAGATAATCTGATTTTTTGCGCGCGGCATCCTTTTCAATCGGGGATATAAACAGATATTTCCGAATGGCGAAAAGGACTGCGATTGCAATAATCCCGATCAGGTTCTCGAAAATGGAGAGATGGCTGATGATCAGATATCTTGTCACCGCAAACAAAAGAACTTCCACCATGGAATCCAGATCCTTCCTGCAAAGCACCTTCAGGAGTTCTATGCCGATGAGAATATCAAAGAGATACTTGAGATAATCGATCAGTCCTGTTTCTTTTATCAGAATGATATATTCCGGAATATGAATCAGATATACCGCTATCCCGGCAATCACGCAGCAGGCAATCATAAGTTCAAACCAGGTCGCTACCCTGAAGAAAAAGCTCTGTATGGCGTGCAGATGACGGTACGATTTTTGGTTCATGAAAGGCCTCCTGTCCCGGAAATCCGTATAAAATCTGTCTGACTTCTATTATACATAAACCGGATGCTGAAATAAAGCGGATAAAAAACAGGAACTGCATGCCGGCCGGTCCCGTGCATGCAGCGATAAAGAAATATCCGGGCTCAGGGAATAAAATGCCCTGCCCGGATACTGATTTTCGAAAAAACCTGCAGGCCTGTGAACAGGCTCACAGTGCAAATGTCTTCGACTCCTCGAACTCCTTCTGGATTTCTTCCGACGGTTCTTTCGTCGCAAGCGAAACCAGAACGATTACAATGCAGGAAAGAACAAATGCCGGAAGCAGTTCGTAAATGCCGAAAAGACCGCCCATCGGTTTTATCAGAAGCTTCCAGATAAATACCATTGCGCCTCCGGTTACCATGCCGGCAATTGCGCCTTCTCTCGTGGTTCGTTTCCAGAACAGGGAGAACAGCATGATCGGTCCGAATGTTGCGCCGAAGCCTGCCCAGGCGAACGAAACAATCGTGAATATGACGCTGTCCTTATCCCACGCGATCACCATGCCGAGCAGTGCAACCAGAAGAAGCATGCCGCGGGAAACCCGCATGACAACCTTGTCATCCGCCTGATTCTTCTTTAAGATTCCCTCGTAGACATTCTTGGCAAATGCCGACGCCGCAATCAGAAGATAGGAATCCGAAGAACTGATTGTAGCTGCAAGAATGCCTGCCATCACAAGGCCTGCCAGAACAGGAGGCAGGATACTCTGTGAAATCACAATGAACACATTCTCCGCTCCGCCTGCCGTAGAAAGCGTTTCACTGAACGGGAACATGGCTCTTCCGATCACGCCGATTGCCACTGCCGATATAAGCGAAATGAAGCACCATACCGTTGCAATCCGTCTGGACATTTTAAGCTCATCCACTTTTCTGATTGCCATGAATCTTAATAGTACCTGCGGCATACCGAAGTAACCGAGTCCCCAGGACAGCGTGGAAAGAATGGTAAGAAATCCGTACGGAGCCGCCTTGCCGAACTGAGGAACATTGCCGACCACCTGCTGGACCTTGTCTGCGCCGACCTTCGGAACCGCCATGGAATTCAGGGAAAAATAACCGGGAATGGACTTAGCGTTCTCCACGACCGCATTGAACCCGCCTGCCGACGCAGTGCCGGCAACGAGTATGACGATCAGCGCGAAGATCATGACGACGCCCTGCATGAAGTCGGACGTACTCTCGGCCAGGAAACCGCCGAGGAACGTATAGATCACGACGAAGATCGCTCCGGCGATCATCATGGAGTGATATGACTTCCCGAACAGCGTGGAGAAAAGCTTGCCGCAGGTCACGAAACAGCTGGCCGCATATACGGTGAAGAACACCAGAATAAAGATCGCCGCAATGCCGAGGATGACCTTCTTTTCCTCATGATAGCGGTTGCTTAAAAAATCCGGAATGGTAATGGCATTGTTCGTGACGGCGGAATATCTTCTGAGCCGTTGTGCCACGATCAGCCAGTTGATATAGGTTCCCACGCCGAGCCCGAGAGCGGTCCAGAAGGAATCCGCTATGCCGCTCCAGTAGGCAACTCCGGGAAGGCCCATCAGCAGCCATCCGCTCATGTCTGATGCCTCGGCGCTCATGGCCGCTACCCACGGTCCCAGAGATCTTCCGCCGAGGAAATAATTCTCGGAGCTTGCCTGTGCACGTTTTGCAAAGAACAGCCCGATACCGATCACCACCAGCATGTAGGCAGCCATTGTGAAGAAAATTTTCAGCGTATCACCAGTCATACTTTCAATCCCCCTGTTCCGGAGTATACTTTAACACGGTAAATACATGCAGTACATTTTACACCGTTTCCGGGGATTGTGCAACGAAAAAAACATCCGGACAAATGAGGCAAATTGATTTTTTTATTTTTTCAGGCCCCAGTCGTTAACCTGAACATGCATGTCCGCCCCTTTCGGGCTTGCAACGCCATGAATCGCAGCATCCTCATATTGACGCCACTGCTTCCAGTATTGCTGTCCCAGAAGAATAGACTCATCCTCCCATTCGTCTCTGTATTGAAACAAGCGCTTCCTCAGACGATTTACAATCGCATCCGTTCCTGCCATATCAAATAGATTGTACATTTCCCATGGATCATTTTTAAGATCAAACAGCTGTGTCAATTTGATATTCTCAGTCCGATATTCCAGAAGTTTGTACCTCTCGTCCATGACTCCTCGGATTCTTGCCTGGAATGCAAGATAAAGATCTTCTCTTATAACCGCCTCGTCATCCTTCAAAAGCGGAACAAAGCTGATCCCTTCCACAGAATCTGGTACAGAAAGTCCACACAGTTCACAGAGCGTCGGATAGATATCCATAAGATAAACGTATTTTTTCCGTACTGCATTTTGGGGTATGCCAGGACCTGAAAGAACCAGTGGAACCTTTACACTGTGTTCATAGAGATTCTGCTTTCCCATGAGTCCATGCTGTCCGATTGCCAGACCGTTATCGCCGCACAGAACAATGATGGTATTTTCCAGCATACCTTTCTTTTCAAGTGCCTTGAGCACATTGCCAATGCAGAAATCAATATGACTGATCATAGCATAATAATCAGCAATATGTTTTCTGATTCGCTCCGGCTTTCTGGGATATGCCTCCGTGTTTTCATCACGGCCTTTAGCAGCCCATCCGTAAGTTACCGCCGGCATTGGCAGGTAATTAGGCGGAAGGGTAATCTTCTCAGGATCGTACATATTCTTGAACTGCTCCGGCATGGTACGCGGATCGTGCGGCGCAAGAAAAGAAAGATACATAAAAAATGGCTTGTCATCTCCGTAATTTTCAATATACTTAACCGCAGAATCCGAAAACAGATCTGTAGAGTGAACACCGGCATTGATTCGCTCAGCCAGTATAGTGACCGGAATCTCATTTGCGGTAAAATTCGGGGTAAAATTGATTTCCCTATTATATGATCCGTCCGCCTTGAAATCATTTACCGGAACATTCCAGTGGTCCCACATTCCGCCAAAGAAAATATTGGCTCCGTTATCAAAACTTCTGGCATAACTTTTAACACCATTATGCCATTTCCCGATTCCCATCGTATGATAACCGGCATTCAGGAAATTCTGGCACATGGTTATTTGATCGTCCGGAATATTCTTTCCGCATTCTTCCAGATGAAAAAGCGTTTTTCCGGAATTAATCATTGCACGGCTCGGCATACAGACTGCTGATGTAGTACCCCCCGGTATATGAGCATTGATAAATGACGTTCCTGTCTCTACCAGTCTGTCCATGTTCGGTGTTTGAATTTCGTTATTACCAAGAGCATGAATTGTTCCGTATCGCTGATCATCCGTCAAGAGAAACATGATATTCGGTCTTTTTTTCGCGTTTTCTGATTTTTCAGATGGCATATAATTCCTCCTTCACAAACCACTTCATGTACGACTATACTATTTTTAGTTTAAAATTGTACTGCCCAGAAGATCATACAGAGTATGATATCTATCATAAATCACTTCATATGCATGCATATTTTCTTTTGAAGGATGATATTCCGTAAAATCATGAATACTCATATGTTTCATAGCATCCGTAAGCGTATCATATCCACCATTTTCTTCACCCGCTGCCGATGCAGCGCAGACTGCGCTTCCCAGTGCAGAACTGTTCGGAAATTTTGCTGCATAAATATCTTTTCCAAGAATATTTGCATATTGTTGCATAAAGAAACCATTTTTACATGGTACGCCTCCGCAAGCTATTACCCTGGATATCTTCAGTCCGCCAGTATGACACTGGTCAAAAATCACTTTTGTTCCACAGGCAATCCCCTGCAGCATGGCACAATAAATATCCTCAGGTCGTGTGTCAAGTGTCAGGCCCCAAATATTGCCCTTCAACAGCGGATTATTCAAAATGCTTCTGTTCCCATTCCACCAGTCAAGTACTGAAAGCCGATTCCTTTCGGGAATACTCTTTCGGGCTTTTGCAGTTAGAAGCTCATGCATGGTGCAGTTTAACTTTTCCGCTTCACGCTCATAAGAAGCAGGAATTGCATTTTCTATAAGCCATCCCAGCATATCACCAGTTGCGAACTGTCCGGCAACACATCCAAAAAGACCTGGTATAATTCCATCTTTTACAATTCCGCTGATCCCCTTTACCGACAGGAACCTGTCTGAAAGAAATGGAATGGCATTGGATGTCCCGATAATTAGCGTTGCTTCTCCGCTGTTTCTCATACCAGCTCCGATTGACGAAGCATGTCCATCCATCATTCCTGAGGAAACAGCTATGCCTTCCGGAAGCCCAAGCCATTCGGAAGCAGAGTGACACAGCATACCACACTGCTTTCCATTTTCTATCACTTTTCCGTTCAGTGCTTTCTTGCGATACGATAAACCAAATCCAGGGTAGAGTTCATTCAAAAAAGCATCACTGATATCTCCTTTTTCAGATGACCAGAGTCCCTTGAAGCCGGCAGGGTCCGCACCTCTAGTAAGGACTCCGGTCATGCGCCATGAAAGCCAGTCACACATATCCAGATAATATGCAGTTCTCGCATAAATTTCCGGATCTTCTTCGTAAATCTGCATTACCTTCGGCAACATCCATTCACATGACGCTTCTCCCCCGAAGCGAAGCAGAAATTCTTCATTTCTCTTTTTTGCAACAGCAGTTATCCGATCTGCTTGCTTCTGAACGCAATGATGTTTCCATAGTTTAATATACGCATGTACTCTGTTTTTATATTGTTCCAAAGAAGATAATGGTGTCCCGTCTTCTGCACAGGGAACCAATGTACAGGATGTCGCATCAGCTCCCACTCCAATAATCTGCTCCGGTTTGATTCCTGCTTTTTTAACGGCTCTCCGTACCGTAAGCGGCAATACAGTAAGATAATCTTCTGCACCGGAAATAAAATAATCATCCGGTATTGTTTCACCGTCCGGCATTTTCCCGTTTATAATTCCATCGGGATATGCTGCTCCGGCTTCCGATATAACTTGGCCATCCGAAACCCGTATAACGGCGGCTCGAGCCGAAAGAGACCCACAGTCCAGTCCGATTACATACAAGTCACTTTTTATTTTCATAAATTCCCATACCTCTGAGTATTTATTTCATTAAAAATCACCACCACTTAATTAGCTCAGTCACTTCATTCCTTAACTTTATAAAATCAGGATCCGATACTTTTCGTGGTCTTGACAAATTATTGGGGATAGACCTTTTGATTTTTGTCGGTTTGTTTGTCAAAACAAGAATTCTATCCGAAAGATATACAGCCTCTTCAATATTATGCGTTATGAATATAACCGTAGTATGTGTTGTCTCCCACAATTTAATCAATTCATCTTCCAGATGATATTTCAGCTGTAAATCCAGCTGTCCATATGGTTCATCCATCAATAAAAGTTCCGGTTCTACAGCAAATGCTCGCGCTATCACGACTCGTTGCAGCATACTCGCCGAAAGCTGGCGCGGATAATACTCAGCGTATTTTGTCAGTCCAACTACCGTCATGACATTTTCAACTCGCTTCCGTATCTCTTCTTTGGCAAAATGTTTTATTTTAAGTCCATACCCGATATTTTCTTTCACAGTTAACCATTCCATAGTGGAATATTCCTGAAAAATATAAGCTATATTCTGTTTCTTTAAGTTAATGTCTTCTCCATTCAAAGTAATACTTCCAGAATCAATCGTATAAAGTCTGGTAAGACTATTTAAAAAAGTTGTTTTCCCGCATCCGGTAGGGCCCACAATACACAGAAATTCTTCATCCTTTACATCAAAGGAAATATCATCCAGAACAAGCAAATCACCAAAACTTTTTGTCAGGTTTCTGACACATACTTTTGTCTTGTCAGACATCTCTTCTCCTCATTTTCTACAGGGTATGATCCATATCAGCAGTGATCCGTTCTCGCAGGCTTAAAAAATCAGGTGATGTATAATCCCTTGGTCTGGGAAGATCTACTTTATATTCCTTATGGACAGATGTTGGACAATTATGCAGAAGGATAATGCGGTCCGCCAGGTAAATAGCTTCCTCTGCATTATTTGTTACGAAAACAACAGTACGTTTCGCTGTATTGCTGATTCTCTCTACTTCCTCTTCCATCAAATATCTTGTCTGTGCATCCAAATGCCCGAATGGTTCATCCATACAAATTAACTCCGGTTCATTTGCATAGGCTCTCGCAATTCCAACTCTTTGCTGCATTCCTCCTGAAAGCTTTACAGGAAACTGTTTTTCGAATCCAGTCAATCCGACAAGATCAATATACTTCTGGGCAATTTTCTGTCGCTCACTTTTTGGAACGCCACGCATCTTTGGGCCAAATTCTACATTCTGCATTACTGTAAACCACATAAAAAGATTAGTCGTCTGGTATACCATTCCCCTTTTCGGAGACGGTCCGGTAACCTTTTCCCCAGAAGCAATAATTTCTCCTTGCGTTGTTTGTTCCAAACCACTGATTAGATTAAGAATTGTTGACTTCCCACACTGTCCAGGTCCGAATAAAACAACAAATTCATTCTCGTAAACATTAAAATTCAAATCATTCACTACTAGATTATCCCCAGCAAGAGAATAAAAAGTCTTACTGACATGTTTACATTCAATTACCACTTTTCGCTTATCTTCCATCATTTTCCGCGAACCCTCCACCTGCACAGTACTTTTTCGACCCAGCGCATCAGGACAGCAAGGAGCAGTCCAACAATGGCAATCGCTATAATACCCACAAAAATCTGTGTCATATCACCGTTCTCCTGACCGGCTGTAATTGTCCAGCCAATACCCTCAGTTGAGCTTACCATTTCAGCGGCAAGCACAGCCATCCAGCATGTTGAAAGTCCTACTTGCATGCCTGCAAAAATATAAGGTACGCAGGATGGAATGACAACATTGAAAAAGGCCTGAATATCATTTGCACCAAGCATATACGCAACACCCATGATATTTTCGTCAACCTGCTTTGCACCTGCATAAGTATTGACAACAATATTAACAAAACCTGCCATGAAGATAATATAGATCTTTGCAGTTTCACCGATTCCAAACCATACAATTGCCAATGGTATCCATGCAACACTAGGAATGGGACGCACTAATTCAAAAAGCGGTCTGAAAATTGCTTCAATCATTTTAAATCGTCCCATTGCGATACCAAGAATAACTCCGGAAACGGAAGCAAGAGAAAAGCCGATCAGGACACGTTTCAAGCTTACTAAAAGATGCATCAGAAGAGTGTTTTTTCTACCAATTGGATGCACAAAAGTATACATGAGCCGTTCAAGGACTGCCAATGGACTGGGTAAAAGTTTACCGATTGCAGTATACTGGACTGCCAAAGCCCATATGGCGATAACCGCTCCAATTCCTATTATTGACAGAAATAAATTTTCAACTGACATTAGACCAATATTATTTTTTTTCGTCTTCATTTATCACTACCCCCGTGAACAAAATGTCTTTCCACGAAGTCAAATAAGACTGAAATTACCATCCCGATTAATCCGAGGCAAAGCATACCTACAATGATAAGATCAGATCTGAGTAATGAACGTCCGATAGAAATAAGATATCCAAGTCCGCTGGTTGAGGCTAATAATTCTGCCGCCACAAGTGCCATCCAGGAAGAACCCATGGCCACCCTTAGTCCTGCAAATATCATCGGAAGTGCCGAAGGAATTGCCACTGTAAATAATTGCTGCAGATTTGATGCGCCAAAAGTCTGGGATACCCAAAGATGGATTTGTTTCGTTTGCCGTATACCGGAATAAGAATTCAGGATACACGGAATAACTGTTGAGAAAAAAATAAGAACTGCCTTTGCCTTGATGGAAATACCAAAAATAACAATCATCACCGGTATCAAAGCAATAGGTGGAATCGGTTTAACAAAATCAAATACTGGTCTTACGATCTTATCTACCCATGAAAACCATCCCATGGCAATACCAAGCGGTACTCCAATAACAACTCCAAGAAAATATCCGTAAGACGCCACCTGTAAACTCGACCAGAAATGCTGAGGCAATGTTGCTCCATCCGGGACTTTTCTGTACATTTTAGTTATAAATGTGGAAAATACTTTTACAGGACTTGGAAGCGAATAGGACGGTGCCAGCTGTAATACTGCTGTAGCAATATACCAGATTAATAAAAAAACCAGAATAGAAACTGCAGAAATAACTCTATATTTTCTTTTCTGTTTTCTTGCAGTATTAATTTTCTCACTGTTCATAGATTACCTTTCTTAATTGAATGGGTATTCCGCCGGAATACCCATTCAATATAAGCAGACTGTTTATTTTATTTTTGCAAGTGCATCAGCAAACACATCCTTAGCAATATTATTTTTAACTTTCTCAAGTCCCTTCGCATCTATAAGATCTCTTGACTGGAACCAAGATGCATATGAAATCGCAAATTCACCAAGTGTAATTTTTTTTGCTTCTTCAGAAGTAATAAATGGTTTCGCTTCAACTGATTGTGTAGCCTCGCTTTCCTGAAGCGTCTTTCCGCAGTTGGAATACCAGTTCATGACTGTCTTAACTGCAAGATTCTTATCTGCTGCAAGAGCATTACAGGACTGGTACAAAAGGCTGACAAATGTTGTAACATCCGCTTTCCGATTATCATAAGCATCTTTTGTGCAAACAGTTGCTTCATAAAGTTCTCCGCCTATAGAATCCAGAGTTGCAAGAACAGTTGTGTTCATTTTTGTCATATCATAGTAACAATAGGGTTCCGTAAGGACACAGTAATCTCCCTGACCGGCAACCCAGGAGGAATAAACATTTGCAATTTCAAGATTCATAATATTACATTCGTCCGGTTTGACGCCTATGGAATCGAGCCAAAGGTTGAGCGTATAGTGACCGGTTGTCCCAAAGCACGTCAAAAGCGTCTTTCCTCTGACACTGTTTGCAATTTCTTCCTTTGTCTTGGCCTGACAGATTGGATCATTACTGCGCGCACATACATAGTTTCCTCCGGTTCCGTTGACCTGATGCGCAACCAGTTTACAATCATAGTTTGCAAGTGCATATACAAATGCCCCGCCTGTAACTGCTATATCCCATTCACCCATTGCCTCATTAATCGGTGCCCCGCCATTGAATACGATCCATTCAACATTCAGCCCGGCATTCTCTGCAAGTTTATTTTCCTGTATATACTCCACCATAGAACTACAATAAAAAGACTGGACTGCAACACGAAGCGGTTTTGAGGAAGTTGCAGATGTTTCCTTCGCTGTTGCTGCTTTTGCAGTAGTTGCAGAAGCTGCTTTCGCGGTGGTCGCAGAAACTGCTTTTGCTGTGGTCGCAACCGTTGTTGAAGCTGAAACTTTTGTAGTGGTCGCAGCTTTTGTAGTACTTGTACTTCCGGATGAACTACAGCCTGATAATAATGAAATTGATACAGTAAGGGTCATTAATATCGCAAACACTTTTCTCATAATAGCTCCTTCCTTTCTTCGCCTACATTAGTTTACATATAATTTAAATATCGTAAAATTCAGTTTCCCGTCAAAATTACCTTTTTTAAGCATTAATGTCCAAATATTTTATACAATCTTATCTTATAGCAAATTAATTGTTGTGTAAAATACTATTAAATTATATAATTCATAGGTAATAATCTATGTTGAGGAGGCTATAATGCTTACACTGCGTCACATAGAAATATTCACCATGGTATGTCAGGAAAAATCGGTTACTCGTGCAGCCGAACGATTGCATATTTCCCAACCGACTGTTAGCGCTGCGCTAAAGGAAATTGAAGAACACTACAAACAACCTCTTTTTGATCGTCAGTCACATAAGCTCTTTATTAATTCATTCGGCCTGACAATATATGACTATGCTCTGCGCCTGTTAAATCTTCATGCGGATATGATTGATGCCAAAGCTTCCTTTGACCGCATCCGCATCGGAACCGGAACTGCTATCGGCAAATTATTCATGCCGTCCGTGGTCAAATCTTTCAGTGAGCTTCATCCGAATGCGAAGGTAACCGTATCCGTAGGTGATGCCTCCCGTATGTATTCTCTTGCAATGGAAAATGCTGTCGACTTCGTCATTGCAGAAACAGTCGATGATATCCCGGGACTGGCTCACCGTGCCATCCAGAGTTATCCGGTTGTAGGCATATGCCACAGGAATAACCACCTTACAGAAAAAAAGACGGTCACTGCAGAAGATCTGATTAATGAAAATCTGCTTCTCCGTGAAAAAGGTTCCTCAACCCGCAGTATAGTTGATAATTATTTTCAGAATCATAATTTAAATGTTTCTCCTGTCTGGGAAAGCTACAGTGTTCAGACGCTCTTAAATGCAACGCGTGAGGGAATCGGTATCTGTTTTCTCTCTCTTGACCATGTACTGGCATATGCAAGCCCGGACTTAATTATCTTAAATATCCCTGACCTTCAGGCAGAACGTTTCGTAAACGTCAGTTTCCACAAAGACAAACTATTTTCTCCATTGATGAAAGAATTTCTGATACATTATATCCGGTCTACAAAACAGACCTTCGAATCTGGAATCAGACAATATAATCTCAGAAATCCGGATGCTTCTTACCGTTTTCAACCGTATAATGCATCTGACTTTGAATCGGACAGTCTCTTCCGGTAATAAAAATATAAGTTTTCATTTTTGCCATTTTCATATATTTGTCTTATAATATTATCAGCATTTAACAGGAATTTTCATGAAAGGCGGAAACTATAATATGAAGAAAAGAAAACTGATTGCAGCGATTATTTCAATTGCATTAAGCGTAGCTATGGCTGTACCTGCTTTGGCAGCAACGGACGGAAGCTGGACACATGCGTCGCCCACCGGCCTCATCAAGGATGACACCTGGTACTTCTTAAAGGGAAACATGAAATATATGCGGAACGACTGGGTGCAGGACACGGACAATACCTGGTATTACATCAATGCTTCAGCTGAACTGCCGAAGGTCGCCGGCGTCACGAAGGACGGCTATCTTTACAACAGCAAAGGCGTCTATGTTGACATGAAGGACAACCGCAGGTTTGCCACTCCGGAACTCTTTGACCAGGTTCAGAACGGCATGACCTACGACGATGTTGTCGCCATTCTCGGAAAGGAACACGAGACCGTCGGAACCGGCACGGACAACTCCGTAAAATACGCATGGTACAATAAGGATGCATCTTCGATTTTCACCGTTCAGTTCAACGACGGACAGGCGGCTGACAAACAGGTATCTACCTTACAGTAAAAGGAGGTCTTTATGGCTGATTTTTTTGACAAGATGGGCAGTGCTGCCCACAGTGCTTTGAACAAGGGCAAGGATTTTGCGGAAGTACAGAAACTGAACATGGATATCAGTTCCAATACAGACCTGATCCGCGGCGTCAGAAAATCGATCGGCGATTATGTGGCGGACAATCATCTTCTTGCGGAGGATCCGAGCGTCTCTGCTTTCTATGCGCAGATCGCCCAGTACGAAAGCGTGATCGCTTCCGACAGGGAAAAAATCCGCATTCTGAAGAACATTCAGATCTGTCCGAAATGCAATGCGGAAGTCCCGCTGGACGCAAAGTTCTGCCCGAGCTGCGGACAGGCCATGCCGCAGCCAGCTCCCGCACCGGTACAGAATTCTTCTTTCTGCCCGAACTGCGGAAAACCGCTGGAACCCGGTGCTGTCTTCTGCGGCTACTGCGGTGCAAAGATCGAGCCGCCGGCACCTGTTTCTCAGGCACAGCCCGTTCCTCAGGCACCGAATAATGACGCAGTGCAGACAGCGGAAGCACCTGCCGCGGAAACAGTTTCTCCTGCAGAACCTGCTGCTCCTTCCGACAATGCGGTAACCCCGCCGCCGGTTTCGGACCCGGCCGCACAGAATCCCGGCAGCCAGATCTGACGGCTGCGGATTCCTGTTTCAGACATTATATTTCAGCAATCAGGCAGGAAATGTCTTCTGACGGCTGATGGCCGCGTTTGCGACATCTTCCTTTCCGCCGGAGTGCGATACAAAGCTGAGCGTTTTTTATATAACAGGACGCACTTTCCTATTATATAAAAATTCCCGGAGCAAAAACTGCTCCGGGAATTTTTTTATCTGCATGAATGTTTTACGAATAACCGCTCTCCGGCATTACACCTTCCGGATCAGGAGCGTACAGACAATGCTCAAAAGGCATGCGCCGATAATAAAGAACAGCGCTGCCATATAGGATCCGCCCGCATCGTACAGGGCTCCGGCAATCGTGCTGCCGAACGATGCCACGAGCAGATTCAGGTTCATGACGGAAAAGTTCATCGCATAATGCCTGGCACCGTAGGATGCATTGACATATGCGGAAATGCTGGGCGTAAGTCCGCCGTAGGAAAAGCCGCAGCAGATGAATCCGATCACGATCAGCGCAAACGAATGCGAAATAAGCGCAAACACCAGGATGAACGCGGAAGCGGCAAAAGCCGCTCCCGAAAGAAGCATGGTAACCTTCCGTCCCTTCCTGTCAAAAAGATTTCCGAAGAATACCCGGCCGATTGCATTGAAAATGGAAATCAGTCCGACGACCGTCGCTATGGTTCCGCCTTCGACCTGCGGTCCGACTTCCTTAGCTATACCGCTTGCCTGGCTGATCAGCGCCATGCCGGATGCCCCGAGGCAGATGGTCCAGATCAGGAATATCCAGAAGGAAGGACGCCTGATCATTTCCGAAGTGCTGAGTTCCAGTCCGTCGTCCGCTCTTTTTTTCTTTGTCCCGGAAATATTCAGTTTTTCCAGTTCTCCCGGTTCCGGTCTTTTAAAGAAGCATCCGCATACCGCCATGATCACTGCCAGAATAATTCCGAATGCACGGAAGGAAGTCCTCCACGCCTCTACTCCGGCACCGGACGGCGTGCATGCCTGGTAAACTTTCCCGATCACAAACGAACTGAGTCCGAATCCCATCAGGAGAATTCCGGAGATCTGTCCCTGCCTGTCCGGAAACCATGCACTGACCGTACTCATTGCCGCATTGTAGGCAAAGCCGGAAGCAAACCCGCATAAAACGCCGTAGCCGATATACATGACCAGCGTCGTCTGCGCGGCACTGGCAATCAGAAAGCCTGCCAGAAAAAGCGCGCCTGAAATCCAGACGCTGTGCTTTACATTCAGCTTTTTCGCCGTCATGCCGCCGCACATTCCGCCCAGGCAGAAGCACATCATGCAGATCGTAAAAGTAGTGGAAAGACGCGCCTTGCTCCATTCGGTAAAAAACGCGCCGATGGAAATGGAAAGGACGCTCCACGCATATACCATTCCTGCTGCCAGTAAAATTATGATTCCGATCACCGCATATAACGTTCTCTTCTGTCTGTTCATACCGGGCTTTCCTTCCTGAACGCCTTTTAATTTTCGGAACAACTGCTTTGGATATTATTTATTGTGCCTCTTTTGCCTTCTGTCTGTCCAGCTCTTCCATGATGGCCGGTATGACCTTGTACAGATCCCCGACTATGCCGATGTCGGCCACATCGAAGATCGGCGCGTTCTCGTTCGTGTTGATCGCTACGATCAGCCCTGCCTTCGACATCCCCGCCACATGCTGGATGGCTCCCGATATTCCGCAGGCAAAATAGATCTTCGGACGCACCGTGGTGCCCGTCTGCCCTACCTGGTAGGCATGGTCTATCCACCCTGCATCCACCGCAGCCCTCGATGAACCGATCGTTCCGTGGAACCGGTCCGCCAATTGCTTCAACAGTTCAAATCCTTCCGCCTTCCCGAGGCCCATCCCGCCCGACACGATCACTTCCGCATCCGTTAAGGAGACCAGCTTCTTCGTGCTCTTCACAACCTCCAGCACCTTCGTGCGGATATCGTCCGGTGTGAGCTTTACATTCAGCCTGATCAGTTCGCCTTTTCTTCCCGGCGTCCTCACCGCCTTCTCCATCACGCCCGGACGTACCGTGGACATCTGCGGACGGTGGTTTGGGCATACGATCGTCGCCATCAGGTTCCCGCCGAATGCCGGACGCGTCTGCATGATCCCCTTCGTCACCGGATCGATCTCCAGCTTCGTGCAGTCCGCCGTGAGACCCGTCTGGCATTTCACCGCCAGGCACGGTCCCAGATCACGGCCGATATGCGTCGCTCCGAGCAACACGATCTCCGGCTTGTATTCCTCGATCGCCTCGTGGATGACCTTCGTGTAGCCGTCCGTCGTGTAATGGGAAAGCTCCGGCGCGTCCGCGTAATAAACCTTGTCCGCTCCGTATTCGAACAGCTCGTCCGCAAGCTTCTCTGCCCTGTCTCCGCAGAGCACCGCGCTTAAGCTGCATCCCACCGCGTCCGCAAGCTTACGGCCTTCTCCCAGAAGCTCCACCGCGACCTTCATCAGCTCCCCGTCTCTCTGTTCCGCAAACACCCATACGCCGTGGTACGCGCTCAGGTCCTTCTTCTTATTTTCCTCTTCCGTCTTGTCGATCGCCTTGAAGGGGCATACCTCTATGCACTGTCCGCATCCCGTGCAGGCCGATCCGATCACGGCCTTTCTCTCTTCCATCGTGATCGCCTGGAACGGGCATGCCTTCACGCATTTCGTACAGCCTTTGCATTTCTCCTTCGATACTCTTACCGCCATTGTACTTTCCGCTCCCTTCTCAGATTAAATGCTTCTCTTCCAGCTTCCCTACCAAAGCTGCCGCCATCTCGCCTGTCGTCCCCGACAGCATTTCTCCTTTTCCCTTCTGCGGCGGCGTGAACGAACGGAATACCTGCGTCGGCGACGCGTTCAGTCCGCATTCCGACGGATCCAGCCCCACTGCCTTATGGTCGAACACCGTGATCTCTTTCTTATACGCGTCCACGATCGATCCCACCGACATGTACCGCGGCGTGTTCAGTTCCTTCACGCACGTCAAGAAGCAGGGCATCTTCACTTCCACCACTTCGTACCCGTCTTCCATCTGCCTCTGCACGGTCAGTTTCCCGTCTTCCAGTCTGATATCCTGGACGTACGTCACCACCGGAATCCCCAGCCTCTGCGCCACCTGCGGCCCGACCTGCGCCGTGTCTCCGTCGATTGCCTGCCGTCCGCCGAAAATCACATCCACGCCCGGCACCTTCCTGATCCCTGCCGCCAGCGTCGTGGAGGTCGCACACGTATCCGCTCCTCCGAAGGCGCGGTCGCTCATCAGATATGCTTCGTCCGCTCCCATCGCCAGACATTCCCGCAGCATGTACGTCGCCTGCGGCGGCCCCATCGTTAAGACCGCTATCGTCACGTCCTTGTCCTGATCCTTGATCTTTAACGCCGCCTCCAGCGCGTTCGCGTCGTCCGGGTTCAGGATGCTCGGCACCCCTTCGCGGATCAGCGTCCCCTTCACAGGGTCGATCTTCACTTCGTTCGTATCCGGTACCTGCTTCACACATACCAGTATCTTCATTTTTGTCCTCCGTTATTTCTTCAGAAGTTTTCGGCTGATCACGATCTGCTGTACCTGGCTCGTCCCTTCGTAGATCGTGAAGACCCGGCAGTCGCGGAACATCCGCTCGATCTTATAATCCTTGATGTACCCGTACCCTCCGTGGATCTGCACCGCCTTCTGCGCAATCTCGTTGCACACTTCCGCCGCATAGTACTTCGCCATCGACGCGTTCAGCGTCGGGTCGCTCCGGCTCGTATCCATCAGGTACGCTGCCTTGTACACCAGCATCTTCGCCGCTTCCAGCTTCGTCGCCATGTCGGCGATCATGAATCCGATCGACTGGAAATCTCCTATCCGCGTCCCGAACTGCTTCCTCTCCTTCGCGTACGAGATCGCTTCGTCAAGACATCCCTGCGCCACGCCGATCGACTGTGCCGCCACGCCGATCCGGCCCGTGTTCAGCGTCATCATCGCGATCTTGAAGCCTTCTCCTTCTTCTCCCAGGCGGTCGCACTCCGGCACCACCGCGTTCTCCAGGATGATATCGGAGGTCGCGCAGCCGATGATTCCCATCTTGTCCTCCGGCTTCCCGCAGCTCACGCCCTTTGCATGCATGTCCACCACGAACGCGCTGATCCCCTTCGTTCCCTTCTTCATATCCGTCTTCGCGAAAATCACCGCGTAGTCCGAAAGCGGCGCCATCGTGATGAAGCTCTTCCTTCCGTTCAGGATGTAATGGTCCCCTTCCTTCACGGCCGAGGTCACCATGCTGCCCGCATCCGACCCCGCTCCCGGTTCCGTCAGCGCGAACGCCAGCTTCTTCGTCCCCGTCACCACCGGTCTTAAATATTTCTCCTTCTGCTCGTCGTTCCCGGCCAGTAAAAGCGGGCCGCCCGAAAGCGAGTTCGGGCTCGAAACATAAAGGCTCGCCACCCCTGACACCCGCGCGATCTCTTCCATCACCAGCACATAGGAGCGCGCGTCCGCTCCCTGGCCCCCGAGTTCCTTCGGAATCTTGATCCCGAAGAATCCGCACGAGGCCATCCTGGTCAGGATCTCTTCCGGAAATACCTCCGTCTCCTCTACCTTGTCCAGCACTTCCTTCGTCAGTTCCTTCTCCGCAAAGTCCCGTGCCAGCTTCCTCATCAGTTCATGCTGCTCTGTGAAAAATGCTTCCGACATTCCGTTCCCTCCTTGTTTACCTGATATAATTCCCGTCCCGGACCATTCCGGCCGCCTGTTCCTTCAGCCGGTTCAGTATGATCTTTCCGCTTGCATTCGCAGGAAATGAATGAAACTCCAGTACATATGCAGGCACCTTATAACGTGCAAGACGTGTTCCGACAAAATCCAGCAGTTCTTTCTTTCTGATCTCCATGCCCGGCTTCGGGATAATGCAGGCTGCAACATCTTCCATGAGCACCTCGTTCGGTACCCCGACAACCTTCACGTTATCCACCCAGTCCAGTTTCCGGATGACCTGTTCAATTTCAAGCGGGGCTATATTTTCTCCCCCGCGGATGATCAGTTCCTTAAGCCTCCCCGTAACATACAGAAAATTCCGCCCGTCAAGATATCCGATATCCCCGGTGTGAAGCCAACCGTCGCAGTCGATCGTCTTCGCGGTCTCTTCCGGCATGTTGTAATATCCCTTCATCACATCGTAGCCTTTTACCAGGATTTCTCCCCGTTCTCCGACAGGCAGCGCTTCATTGTTTCCCGCTTTTGCTATCCGGACTTCAATATTTTTGATGACTCTTCCCGCCGAGGCCGCATTTTCCTCATCCGTATCTTCAACATCTCCTATGCTGACGCAGGGAGAGGTTTCCGTCTGTCCGTAGGAAGAGAAAAGCTTCAGGCTCGGAATGGCCCTTCTGATCTGCATGTACTCTTCCTTCGTAATCGGCGACCCCGCAATAATGCCGCGCCGGAGGGAACTGATATCATAGTGCCCGAACTCCGGGTTGCGGATCATGGCAAGAAACATGGAAGGGACTCCGTTCAAAAGCGTGCAGCGGTATTTCTCCGCCGTCTCCAGAACAATGCGGGTCCTGTAATATTCGATCAGATGCATGGAAAATCCGGCATGCATGCTCGAGAGAAGACTGGAAGTAATTCCGAAGCAGTGAAACATGGGAACGGCAATCAGCATTTTGTCGCTGCTGTCCCATTTCATATGCTCGGTGGTTTCAAGAGAACTGTTAATCAGATTATAATGACTCAGCATGACGCCCTTCGGCATGGAAGTGGTTCCCGAAGTGAAAAGAATGGCTGCCGTATCCTTCGGATCCGTTTCATCTCCGGCCTCCCTGATCCTTCCGATCAGATCAGGGTCCTTCTCTTCCGGAGAAAAGTCCCGGCCGCTTATCCACTGTCCGTTTTCCCGCGGTCCGATCGGAATCCAGTGTCTCACGGTCCCGGCAAGCTCTTTCCGCAGATCGTCGACATAGTCCTGATAGACGATTTCACGGTAGCCCTTCCCGTAAAACACAGTCTCCACATCCGTGAAGCTTAAGACTCCCTTCAGTTCGGACTTCGTGTAGCACGTGTTGATCAGAATGGTAACCGCGCCCAGTTTCTGCAGTGCCAGAAATGTTATGATCCAGTTCGGCGTGTTGGTACTCCAGATTGCCGCATGGGTACCGCGCTTTATGCCGAGTCCGGAAAATCTGGCTGCCTGAAAATCAGAAACCCGATCGAGTTCCTGCCATGTATAGTTCTGCTCTCCTGTCTCGATTGCCAGTGAATCCGGAGATTTTTTCACACGTTCTTCTAAGCAGGCGCTGATCGTTTCCGTCAACAGTTCCATGTTTCCGCCTCCAGCTCTTGTCGACAAGTCGACACATTAATTTTATTTTATCATATCTCCGTCTTTAAACAACACGCAGTTTCAGACAGGCCACTGTGTTTCCACGAGGCTTCCGTCGTCATGGAACCGCATAGGAACCGGACCGGACACGCGGCGGATGCCGGGGATATCCTTAATGGTCTCGTAAAGCGCTTCCGATACTTCGATCGTGCTCATGCACAGCGTGTTTTTGATATGAACGACTTTGGCTTTGGAATAGTCCACGTTATGCAGCGTTTTAATGCACATCTGAACTGCTTCCCTGTCCGTGTTCGCATAGATCGGGATTTCTCCGGCAGTCATGATCCCGGTGGTAAGACCGTTCGTCCATGTGACGTCCCAGTCCACATCGTTCAGCACCTTCCGGGTAGTAACGTCGCAGGCCGAAAGTCCGCATCCGTTATGATGCGCCTCGGGCGTGATTCCTCTCACAAACAGCTTGGAAAGGTTCAGCTCGTCCTTAAAGGTCCCGCCCAGGTTTCTTCCGGTCACGTTCGGGTCATGTCCGTTTCCGCTGATGTTCTTTCCGATTTCATCGATGATCAGAACGTCGATATCGTGGAAGAGAAATTTTGCAATCCTTTGCTTGGCAATTTTCAGAAGCTCTGCATCGGTCTCTATGATTTTATCCGGCGTGCACACTTCGATATTGCAGATATCGTCGTACGCGTTCTGCACGACGCCTACGCCGAAGGCAACCGGACACTTCTTCAGGAAGATCTCCGAAACGGGAGGAATCAGTTCCGCGAACCGCTCGAAACCGAACGAATGGAACATGGACGCGCCCTTATGCTTCGCTATGCCGATGGCGATCATTTTCAGCAGTCCGCTTTCGTGCGCGCCGCGGAAGTCCGTGTGCGGCTTAACCTTGTTGAATATGACAATGCCGTCGGATTCATAAGCGAACTTATCGCAGTACAGCGGTATTCCGTCCAGTTCTCCGTACTGCACCACATCCATGGAAGCGCGGATCGGAACACCCATGTTTTCTTCCGTAATATGATAGCCGGCCAGCATTTCCAGCTGTCCTTCGGCAGTGCCGCCGCCGTGGCTTCCCATGGCCGGGATGATAAAGGGCTCTGCCTTCCATTCCTTCAGGACATCGCACATCGTCCGTATCATCACATCCAGATCCGGAATCCCGCGGCTCCCCGCGGTAATGCAGATCTTTTTTCCGGCATAGGATGCATGATCCGGAAGCGCCTCCATTCCTTTACGGATGGAAGCTCCGGCATCCTCCGTCCGCGAAGAGTCGTACTGCTCCTGAACTGTCACCATATTCGGGATCGGTACTTCCTCCATTCCCTGTACCTTCGCGTGTGTTTCCGGAAACTCTATATACATGCTCATCTGCTTACCTCCATTTCATGTACGGGACATCTGCATCATCGTCCACTGACATTCCGTAATGACCTTTCCGTTCTGATCGACCAGATTGGCATTCAGCTTCAGTATGCCGCGGCCGGGTTTACTGGTCTTCCTGGCCTCGGTCGGCGTCATTTCGAGATGCACCGTCGCACCGATTTCGAGAGGCGCCGGATATTTGATCGTGAGCTCAAGGAAAGCGATCGTGGTTCCCTCAAACATGCCGGTCTGATTGCTCATCCCGGTCATCAGCACGGGGCCGAGCATTCCGTGCGCAATGCGCTTATGAAAAATGCTGACGTTCTTTCCGTACTCCTCGTCCATGTGAAGCGGATTAAAATCACCCGAGATTCCGGCAAAATTCACCACGTCACATTCCGTTATGGTCCGGGCTATGCTTTTATAGGTCTTGCCGATTTCAAAATCTTCCAGATACCATCCTGCCATATCTTCTCCTTTTTCCTTACCGGAAAACCGCTTTGCGTTTTTCCTTAAAGGCTGCGAAACCTTCCTTCTGATCCGGCGTTCCGAAGCATGCCGTCATATAGCCGAGTTCGATATCCTTGCCTGTATCGACGCTTACATCTTCTCCCGCCGTAACCGCTGCCTTGATCAGTGAGATCGCGCTGGCGGAATTGGCTGCTATCAGCTCCGCTTCCTTCATGACCTCTTCCCAAAAATTCTCCGGCGTCGTCACCTTGTTAAGAATTCCAAGGTTCAGCGCTTCGTCGGCATGGATTCTTCTTCCCGTAAAAAGCAGTTCCTTCGCCCTGCACATTCCTATGCACTTCGGAAGCCTCTGCGTTCCGTTAAATCCGGGAACTATCCCGAGCGTGGCTTCCGGCAGTGCGAACGAAGCCTTCTCGTTTGCGATCCGGATATCCGTGCAGAGAACAAATTCGAACCCGCCGCCGAAAGCATATCCGTTTACTGCCGCGATCGTCGGCTTGGTCATCGTTTCGATCTTCCGGAACAGAGCTGCGCCCTTTCTGGAATATTCAATGATTCCCGGACCGGTCCTGGCATCCATTTCACTGATATCCGCGCCGGAAATAAAGGATTTTCCTTCGCCGGTAAAAACCACGACCCGGACTTCGGGATCAGCCGCGGCATCCTCGACCGCTGCGTCGATATCGCGGAGAACATCGCTGTTCAGGGCATTCAGCGCCTCGGGTCTGTGGAACGTGATCACGGCTGTCCCGTTTTCCTTTTTCAGGATGACATACTTAAGTTCCATTTTTTCTCCTGTCAGTCTTTATTTTCCGGTTTCCAGACAAACATCGAACCGTCTTTCAGCATGTCGCTGATCTTTTCGTCCGAGTAGCCGATTTCCTTCAGAATATCCACGCCCTGCTCTCCGATTAACGGCGCGGTGCGTCCCTCAATTTCTCCTTCTCCCTCTATCCTGACAGGCGTATGGGTTACTTTTCTCACGACTCCGTTCGGGCATTTGCAGTCATAGAAGGCACCGATTGCATTGGCCTGCGGATCCGCAAGCATTTCCGACCAGCTGTACGCGACGCTGAACGGGATATCGCCTTCCGAAAGGATTTTCTTCCACTCCGCGCAGGTCTTCGTCTTAAAGGTCGCAAAGAACTGATCAATGCATTCCTTTACGTTTCCGGCAGAGATCATATCCGCCTGCGGCCAGTACTTTTTGCTTTCGACCATGTCTTTTCTGCCGATCACTTCGCAGAAATGTTCGAAGCGCGGATTGTAATCCGGCATTGCACACTGGATAATGCGGTCGTCGCTCGAAAGATACGCGCCGTTTAAGGGGTTCATGTTGTCATAGATGGAAATCGGATATTTCCGTGCCGCGCCGTCATACTGCGCGCCGAGAAGCATGATGGACTGGTTGAAGATGGCAGTCTCGTAAAGACTTACGCTGACATAATCTCCCTTTCCGTCTTCTTTTCTCTTGCAGAGCGCCGTTATGATTCCGAGTGCCAGCATCAGACCGACGTTGTTGTCCCCGAGTCCGGGAAGCATGGTGATCGGCTCTCCGCCCCTGCGGCGCAGATTTTCCGTGTAGCCGCCCCGTCCGAAGAATGCAGTGAAATCATATCCCGGCAGATCCTTGTCCGGTCCGGTCTTGCCGTATCCCAGGATCATTGCATAGACCAGCTTCGGATATTTTACCTTCAGCGTGTCATAATCCAGTCCGGCTCTCTGCAGAGCGCCCAGGCGCCAGTTCGTAATCAGGACATCGGCCCCTTCCAGGAGCTTCATCAGCGCTTCCATGCCTTCCGGCGTCTTGGTATTCAGGGAAATGCAGCGCTTGTTTCCGTTCAGATATTCCCAGGTCGTGTTCTCCAGCATATCCTGCGGACGGCCTTCCTGTTCCTCCGTATAACGGAGCGGATCGCCCTTGGATGCCTCGATGATGATCACATCCGCACCGTGGTCTGCCAGATATCTTCCCGTTGCTGCCGCAGCCACAAAGTTTGCCAGCTGCACAACTTTAATTCCGCTTAACGCCTTGTCACTCATTGTTTTTCCTCCGTATGATATAATCAGACAAAATAGACATCTGTTTTTTACAATGCTATACTGAATAAACTTTTTAATAAGACAACATAAAGGAGACACGACATGCAGATGACCCCTGAAACAGCCAGAAACACATATCATTTTTTTGATGCTTCGGAACAGGAAGATGCAGCGCTTCAGTATCTGATCGACACTGCCCGGTCCGTCCGGAAGGATTTTATCATGGGAATCCTTACCACCGCAGCGGCCCTTTTCGTCGTCTGCGGCCTGTTTGTTTATCAGATCCGCACAACCTTCTCTCCCACCTTTACCGTGATCGCGATCGCACTGGTTTTCATGTACATGCCTGCGGGCAGCCGCATGCTGTACTCCGTCCGGAATGCTTCCAGGATCGACTATGATCCGAAACAGCTCGGACGCCACTTTCTGATCTGTCACGCAGCATGCGTTTCCAGAAATCCGCCTGCGTCAAATCTTTATACCGTAAAGGTGAAAACAAACGGCGGCAAAACTCTGGAAAACGCCGTTATCCCGAAGGCCTACTACAATGTCCTGCGGCCGAAGGAAAGCATACTGCTTGCAGTCTCCGCGGAAAAGGAATCGGACATTATCGCCATCCCCCTGAAATATATCCGCGAACACGCTCCTTCTTCCGAAAATGCCGAGGCCGACATCACCCCGTATGTGCGCCATCTGACCGACAAGGAATATGAACGGACCGAACACGCATACCGCGGGCGGATTCAGAAACGCCGCAGCCGGTTCTACAGGACCTATTACCTGATCCTCGGCGTGTCTTCCGCAGTTTTGATCACCGGCATTGTGCTCCGCAATGAACGCCTGATCTATCCTTTTCTTTTCCTGGATATTCTGATCCTCGGAATGTTCTTCATGAACTTCGATGAGGACCGCCATTTCTTCCGGAACCTTAAGGACCGGGACCATACCTTCTGCATAGATGCGGTCGTCAGTGCACAGAGTCCCGAAGACTCCGCTTCCTTTAAGACCGAGTTCAGCACCGAGGGCGACCGTAAAGCGGTCTTCACCAGCAGAAAGCGTGAAGACCGCAGCCGGTTCGGACTGAATGAAAAAGTTTTGCTTATTTATTTCGGCAAGGAGAATCCGCAGATCTTCTCCCGGAACAGAGGCGAATAGAACCGATTCGCTTTACGCGAATCCGAACAGGAAGCAGAGCGGGATCAGCACAAACAGCGTGATGATCGGGATGACGACATTGGTAACGCCGGCTTCCATATAGGAACTCTTGTGCGTATTCTTGGAATAGTCGATAACCGTTACGACAAGTCCGCAGTGCGGAAGGGAATCAAGCGTCAGAGCGGAAAGCGCGCAGACTCTTGAAAGACCTGCAATCTGATTCGGAGTCATCCCTTCAACAAAATACTGCTTGATGATCGGCAGGGCAATTCCTTCACCGCCGGTACCGGAACCGCACACACCGGCCATGACTGCAACTGCCAGCGAAGAGGTAATAACCGGATTGCCGGAAATGCTGGTCAGTGCTCCGATAATCGTGGAAAATGCAGGTGTTCCCTGAACGACTGCGCCGAAGCCGACAACAGATGCCGTATTGAACAGGGAAGTCACGCCGCCCATAAGACCCGTGCGGAGCGTCGGCCATATGTCCTTCCAGACAAGGTACTGATAGAAGCAGGCCAGAGCCGCGAGTACGCCGATGAACAGGGACGTGGGCGCTCCGAGCTTTGTGAGGTTCAGAACGGCAAGAAGAACGATCATCGGTACCAGAGAAAGTACAAAACCGGGCAGTCTGGAAAGAGCCTGAACCTTTGCCATCTCTTTTTTGTCGTCTTCATTTACCTCAAAGTGAAGTCCCTTGGCCTTGCAGCGTTTCACGCAGTAGAAAATCCATAAGAAGACAAGAACCATTTCAAATATTCCCGCGATCATGCCGGGTGCCAGCGCAGCGCTGTAGGAAACACCGAGTGCATCTGCCGGGATGGTGTTCTGAAGCTGCGGCGATCCGGGCATCCAGCCGGTTGCCGTTCCTGCTCCTGCGAAATAAAAGGCCGGGATCAGTTTTCTGGAAATATCCGCTTTTTCAAACATGGAAAGCATAAGCGGATACAGTGCGAAGAAACATACGAAAACCGAAACACCGCCGTAGGTAAGGATGAAGCCTGCAAGAAGAATGGCCGGAACAACCGCCTTTTCTCCGAACTTTCCTATGATCCCGTTGGCGATCGAGTTCGCCGCTCCGGATACCTCATAGAGTTTTCCGAACAGCGCGCCCAGGATAAACATCCAGAAATAATTTCCGAAATACTTTGTCAGGCCCGTGATGTAGCTCGCCGGCGCCTTGGCATCGGCCAGGGCCTTGACGCTTGTCATGCCGTCAATGACACCCATGCCGCCCGTAAAGAGAAAAGCAGTGAAAAGGCAGAAAAGACTTGAAACAACAGCAGCAAAAAATACCGGAACATTTTTAAAGACAAGAAATACGAGCAGTGCAAGACTCAGAACAATCAGAAAAATGCCCATAAAATATTTCCCCCTGTGATATGACTTTTTTATTTTTCAGAAAGCTGCCTTTCATGAAAATCATTACATCTCGCGGAACGCTTCCAGCATAGTGGCCGCCTGTTCAAAATTAACCATCTGACGGTCCACTTCAATATTGATGTTCATAAGACCGGCCTTTTCGCAGGCACGCTTGATGGGTACATAGTCAAACTCTTCCGGATCGCAGAACTTCGTCATAAGGATGACAATGCCCTTCGCCTTCCGTTCTTTCGCTTCACTGACGATGTAATCGACCCTCTTTTTCTCCGGGTCATAAAGGAGCGTGCAGAACTTCATATCGGCAAACTTGTGCGCAAGGGCATCCAGCGGATCCGCCATATCCGGCGTATCGGTCCGGTACTGTCTGGACCAGGCCGCGACATCATCGGCTGCGATCTTCAGGTGATTATCGTCAAACAGCTTCAGAAGATGCGGCGAGTCTGCCAGAATCCCGCTGACCATGATGCGTGCCGGGGTTTCGTCCTTCGGCAGCTTTTTCAGTTCCTCCGTCAGTTCCCTCACCAGCGCCGTATGCTCTTCCTTCCGCATGAACCACGCGCTCTTGAAAACATCGCTGCGCGCTTCCGCGCTTATGGGATATACGGATGCCGCCTCGTCAAACAGACGCATGGCTTCATTGTGCTCGTTGTAAATGCGGATGGACTCCTTCAGTTTCTCGGGACTGAACGCTGCTCCGGTATGCTCCTCAAGGTCGCGGATGACTCTTTCATAGCCGGCCCTGGTAAAATCAATTCCGTAGGAAGGCTGCCTGTTCTGCGGATAGCTCATCGGAATAAACGGAATATCCTTCACCGCTGCCTTCCAGTTCTGTCCGAGAACTTTTAACGAGTCGCACAGAGAAGGGATCACGATTGCGGAAACCCCTTTGTATTCCCCGCGCATGCCCAGTTCCAGAATGGTCTGCATGACAGAGCAGATAAATGCCGGAAAATATTTTTTAGCTCCGTTGATCTCCATATCCGCGCCCCAGACACCCATGGGAACCATGCCCATTGAATGGATGATCTCCTCCGGCGTATAGACGGGAGCCACCGCCACAACCTTTTTCCCTTCGGAAAGATAATGCTCCAGCTGTTTTTTCGGCGAAGACGCAATTTCATGGAATTTCCGAGTCAGTTCATCAATATTCATTTATTTTCCCTCCCTGGCCGATTCCATGATTTCCGTAAGGCCCTGTACTCTTGTGTCATACTGTGCCTCGGAGAAGTTTCTCGGATCTGCCTGATCTCCGTCGAAGCTTACGACCGGAATGCCGCAGGCCTCTCCGATCTCCCGGCTCATCTCCGGCATGAATCCGGACCAGAGCTTGCAGGAACGGTTCGTATGAACCAGAAGGCCTTCCACGTGATTGTCCCTGCAGAGTTTGATCCGCTTGTCTCTCGAGTGCTCCAGGTTCATGCAGTTCGGAACATTTGCGTAGGCCCTGCACATCCCGTCGAAATCATCGTAGATGAAACCGAAGGCATCCGCATAAATGGTCGTTACCATGTTGATGCCTCTGCTCTTCAGGCCGGTGGACGTAACCCGCAGCCAGGGCCAGCAGGCTATTCCCTCGAACATGATACGGTATTTTTCCTCCGCACGGAAAGTCGAAGTTCCCTCCGCATGGTTCTTCTCGTACTCGGTGTTCAAAAGCTCCATTGCTTCCGCCGCTTCCTTTTTTCCTCTGGCGGTAACCATGACTGCCATATGGTTCAGCAGATCGAAGCCGTTGAACGGAGACGGAATATATCTGGCTGTTGCGGTTGCCTTGAGCCAGGCCCGGCTTGTGCGTCCCGAGAGCTCCTTAACTTCGTTAAACTTCTCTTCGCTCCACTTTTTCCCGGTGATTTTTTCCAGCGTGTGGATGGCATCCCAGAACTGCGCGCGCACATAGGCCGTTTCCGCATCGGAAACCTCATAGTCCGGATTGAAGGGAATATCGATCATGATCATGGGAATGTGCAGATCCCTGGCGATGTTCTCATACCACTTGATCATGCAGTTGCAGATATTGTTGCAGCACAGAAGAAAATCCGGCTGCGGCATGTTCTGCTCGGGAGCGTCCTTCACCTTCGCGTAGGCAAGAGATATTCTTGCATAGGCGCAGATATCATTGGAATAGCCGTCTCCTTCGCTGATGTTGCACATCCGTTCTCCGCCGCCTCTTGCCGCTATCCCGGCTGCCTGGTTCTCCGGATAGCAGACATACAGTCCGAGCGTTTCCGGTATTTCAACCGGGAAATTGCTCGAGCACCATCCGACCATTTCTCCGCGTGCCTTCGCCTCTATACAGTCCGTATAGGCTTTCGCGGCAATCTGGCCCAGCTTGTACTTCGCCGAATTCGGATCCGGTGCCGGTCTTGCTTTTTTTACTTCTTCCGCCATATAACTCCTCCTTGTTCTAAGCTTTGAACTTCATTTCGTTCAGAGTGCCTTACGCACTCTTACTGCATCCGTCAATGCGGGTAAACGCGATGTTCCTGCGCCTCACTGCATCCCGTGATGAAAAGCGTAAACTGCCGCACCGATTGCGCCCATGATCTGGGCCTTATCGCTGTAGGCAATCTGAACGCCGAGTTCCTTTTCCATGGCCTTCCTGACGCCGCCGTTCTGGGCGACGCCTCCGCTCATGCAGACGGTCTCTCTCACGCCGACTCTCTTCGCGAGCGCGGCAACCCTGGACGCAACCGACTGGCAGATCCCCGCGACCAGATCCGGAATAGCCACTCCGTTTGCAAGCTGCGAAATTACCTCCGACTCCGCAAACACCGTGCAGGTGCTGGAAATCACGGCCGGCTTCACCGATTTTTCAGCCTCGATTTCCAGTTCGCCGATTTTTAAGTTCAGGATGTTCGCCATCACGTCAAGAAAACGTCCGGTGCCTGCCGCGCATTTGTCATTCATGACGAAATTCACCATGCGCCCTTCGTCGTTCAGCGAAAGCACCTTGGCATCCTGTCCGCCGATGTCGATCACCGTCCGGACATCGTCAAAAATATAATGTGCGCCGAGCGCATGACAGGTCAGTTCGCTGACTTCAAAGTCCGCTCCCTTATAGGTCTGCCTGCCATAGCCCGTGGCCACCGTGCAGTCGATATCGCCGGCCGTCATTCCGAGATCATTCAGTACCCGGTCGACTGCCTTTAAGACTCCGCCGGTTCCCACGGTGGCAACCACAATGGAGGAGGAAACAATTTTCTCCCCGTCCTCCATAATGACTGCCTTTGAAGTTGTTGAACCGATGTCCACACCCAAAGCATACATATTTAAATGCCTTCTTCTTTTATGTTATTTATTTAACAATCAGGTCAAAAAAATAAAAAGGTTCTGACATATCTCAGCTGTCTGTCTGTGCACTTGTTGTATGCTTGTCGACAAGTTTCGCTAAAAAAAATAGCGTTTTTACTGATAATACCGACCTTTTTTCAAAATGTATGTCATTATTTTATCAGCGTAACGGCAGATTGTAAAGAGCCTGAAAGGAAATATTTAAAAACAGGCATTTTACACAAAAGCGGGTTTACGAACCCGCTTTTCCGCCGTTCCAGTCCCTGAAATACTGCGGGACTCTCTGCATGGCCTTCTGCCCGAGAAGCGTGATCGTGTCCAGATGCTCCGCCATTTTCTGCTGGGCCAGGGATAGATTCTCCGAACGGATTGCCTCCACAATATCCTGATGCTGCCCGATCAGCTGCGGCACGCGGTTATCCATGGCCACATCAAAATTACGCCACCGTGCAAGATGGAGAAAATCATCATGAAGAAGGCTCATCAGCGATGCCCTTCCCACGCTGTTGATCATGATCATATGAAACTCGCTGTCAAGCGATGGAAATTTTCCGAAATAGTTTTTCTCGTCCTTATATTTTTTCTGTTCCTTCATATTGCGGTCCAGCTGCTTCAGAAGATCTTTTCTCGTATCCTGGTTCAGATTGGTGAACATTTCAAACAGGACTTCCTTTTCCACGGCAGTCCGGAGCATGAGAATATCCGAGATTCTGGAACAGTCCAGAGGCATGACGAACGTTCCCCGCTGCGGCAGGATCTCGACAAACCGGAGCTGCATCAGCCTTGTAAAGGCAGTGCGGATAACGGAACGGGAAACACCGTATTCCGCAGACATCGTGTTCTCGCTGATCGGCTGCCCCGGTTCCAGCTCCAGCCGGATAATCCGGTTCAGAAGATCCTGGTACACTTCGTCTGCCGTCATCGGCATTCTGTTTTCGCTCTGCTCCCTGCTCTCTGCCTTTCTCATGTTTCCTCCTTGTGCTGCACCCTTTTATCTGTTACAGGCCGACCACATTTCCGCTCCGTCGTCCGGTTCCGATTTCACCAGCCCCCTGCCCTTCATGTACTCCAGGCAGGCATATGTCTTTCCCCAGATCAGCAGGCAGGAATGGAACTTTTCATAATCAGGCAGATGTCCCTCTCTCCCGTACGTGACCACGCCGATGTCACGGATGCACATCGGTTCCGCTGCTTTCCGGAGCGTGTCGTACATAAGAGAACATTTTGAAAGATAGGAATAAATAATCCTGTCCGCTTCCTGATCCGCATCCCGGAAGGCAGGTCCGTGTCCCGGAATGAAAAGACAGCCGGCATAGGTATGCTTCACCTGCTTCATCGTGTTCAGATAATCTTCGAGATAGGGCCTGTAGCCGCCCGTACAGGAAACAATCGGCGCGATATTCTTCATGACATGATCCGCGCAGAAAATCACTTTCTGCTTTTCGTCCCACAGTCCGACCTGACCGAAGGTATGCCCTTTTAACGGGACCACCTTCCAGTCATACCCGCCGTAATCGAGCGTGTCTCCGGGATGGATTTCCTCAAACGGAAACTCCCATACGCCGTCATACTGCCCGCACAGTCTTTCCGCATATCCCCACAGGATATCATAGGCCTCCGGCGTTTTCCTTTCGGAAAGTCCGACCGACTCGAACAGTTCCTTCCGCCAGCTTTCTCTTGCCGCCCGGTAGTAAATCAGTTCCGAAGCATACGGAATTTCATCCGGGTTCATGAATATCCGCACGCCTTTCTTCCTAAGGAACGGAACCAGTCCGATATGATCCAGATGGGAATGGGTAATCAGGCAGTCCAGATCTTTCCAGTCGATTTTCAGTTCCCTTAAATCAGTGACAACGCGGTCCCTGTATTCCGGCGAAAGATTTTCGCCGACGCCCGCATCGATCAGGAGGCTTCTGTCTTTTCCCTTTACAATGCAGATATTCAGATAAGGCGGATCCTTAACCTTAAGTTCCACCTGATCGATATATATATTTTTTAAAAGTTCTTCCATGTTTTCTCCGGTTCAGCTTATCCCTTACGATTGTAGTCTTATCCCCGGATATTTTCAAGGACGGCGTTTACCCGGCATTCGGGTAATAGCGGCGGATTCCGTTTTCTTCCGCCACGCTGATTTTATTTCTGACGGTCAGATAATCAAGGTGGGCAAGACATTCGCCCACGGCAAAGCCCTTCTGCACGACAGGAAAGCTTTCCCAGCTGTCCGCTCTGATCTTCCACTGCATGAAGCCTGCCGCTTCATAACCGCAGAGGCCGGGGTGCGCCGAAACAATCCCGCTCACCTCACGCAGTCTTTCCCCGTGATGATGCAGAAGCTCCTCTATGCGTGCGGAATAATCACCTTCTTTCCGGTGTCCGGGGAACGCCCGCAGTACCGGATATTTTTTTGACTTCTGAAGACTCTGCAGATAGTTCCCGAGCGAGTCCTTTTCCTTCGGCCAGCAGGTAATGTTGGGCGTGATGTCGAAAAGAATATGATCACCCGTGAACATGGTTTTCTGCTCTTCCATCCACAGCATCAGATTTCCCGGCGTATGACCCGGCACGGCAACAACCTCCAGCGAATAGTCTCCCGCCTTTACAATATCTCCTTCCGAAACTGCGGTCAGGCGTTCGTCCACCCGGTCCGAGGCCATGTTCCCCTGCGGCCCTCTTTTTTCCACTTCAGAAAGAACAGCCTCGGGAAAGCCCTCCGACAGATACCGTTCGCGCCGCAAATCCTTATTGGCCCCCGATTTAAAATCCCGGAACACGTTAAGATCCGCAGTACTCATGTAAATGCGGCCGTCCGGCGCGGCAAATTCCCGCATGAGTCCTGAGTGATCCGCATGCATATGCGTAATCAGGACATCCGTCCGCCGGATATCCGCTCCGATTTCTTCCAGACCTTTTTTCAGTGCCGCGCGGCACGTTTCGCACCGGAAGCCCGTATCGATCAGAAGATCCCTGTCCTTCCCGCGTATAAAGTAACTGTTCAGCGACTTCAGCGGACTGTCAGGAAGCGTGACCTCGATCCGGTATATATTTTTCATGATCTCTTCCGGCATTTGAAAATCCTTCTTTCTTTTGTTTTTCAGGTGAATTCAGCTAAACGCGCCACTACCCATCCGGGCACAGGCGGCGTGTTTACTGAATACTGATGATCGAGTAGGAGGCAGCTTTTTGACTCCTGCTCGCCGCGCGGGGAGCGATGCTGCGTCAGCAGCATAATTTCCTGTCGCTCCCCTGCGCATAGCAAACGGGAAGCTTAAAGAGCAAAGCTTCCCGTTCCGGTCTGCAGAAACAGTCAAACGCTCCGGGGAACATTTTTCCGCATGCCAAGACGCATGGATTTTACAGGATTTTATCGGATAAAATCATTGCCGTCGTTTATGATTTCCAGGATTTCATTATGCACGAGCCCGTTTGTCGCAACGATCGAACTGTTTTCCGGAACCTTTACGGGGCTTCCGTCCATTGCCGTCACCTTGCCGCCGGCTTCCTCCACCAGAAGGAGCCCTGCCGCATAATCCCACGGAAGCAGAATGGTTTCGAAGAAAGCGCTCGCACGGCCGCAGGCCACATATGCAAGGTCAAGGGACGATGTCCCGAGCCGCCGCATGTCCATGCTTTTATCGAAAATATTCCGGATGGTCCTGAACATCTGGTCCGTATATTCCCTGTAGCACTGGTTCAATCCGAAGGACACCACGCCGTGCTGCAGATCCGGCACATCGTTCACGCGGATCTTCCTTCCGTTCATGTACGCACCCTTCCCGCGGATGGCGGTGAAAAGTTCGCGGCTGTAGGGATTATAGACGGCGCCGAACTGTGCGACTCCCTCGTCATAATATGCAAGCGATATCGTGCTGAGCTGGAAATGGAACATGAGGTTATTCGTTCCGTCCACCGGATCCAGAATCCAGGTGGGCTTCATGATATCGATGTCTCCCTGCAGTTCCTTTTCCTCGCTCAGAAACTGAACGCCGGGCGCCAGCTTTTTCAGTTCCTCTTCGACATAATTCTCCACGTTGAGATCGACGGCAGTCGTATAGTCCATAACGCCTTTTTCGATCGTCTGGCCCAGTGCCTCCTCATTGAAGAAAAATCCGGATGCCTTCAAAATGATGCTGATCACTTCCTGATAATCAATCATAGTCGACCTCCTGTCTGATGTGCTGTCTCATGGTTTCGGTAACGGATGCATTGGTCTAATCAATTGCTTACCGCTATTCTATCACACTATTTTTCCGAAAAAACATTTTCGGCTATCGTTAAAAATATATTTATTTTTGCCCGGACCGCGTGCCCCGGAAAAGGCAGAATTTCCTGTGCACACAGACAAAAAGATGTACCGGCGGCTGCGGGATAAAACTTTCCAGTGCGCCGACGGTACATCTTTTTTGATCTGTATATTCAGTTCCCGCTCTTCCCCTTTCGGAAGATGCGGCAGACAACCTGCATTTTTCCTGTCAAATTACCAGTCCTTCACCGCGCCGTCAAACGAGCGCTTTGCCTCGTTGCTGCCGCGTTCCTTTGCCGGATAGCGTATTTCGGCATCCTCGGAAAGCTCGACGCCTATTCCCGGCGCGTCCGGGATCACCATGCAGCCGTTCTCGAACTTCAGCGGCTCCTTCACCATTCCGTCTTCCGAGCCGTTCAGGCAGAAACCGGGCAGCTCCTGGATGCCGAGGTTCGGAATACACGCACAGATCTGCAGGCAGGCCGCGGTCGAAACCGGTCCCAGCGGATTATGCGGGATGATCTGCACGTCGTGCGCCTCCGCGACCGCGCAGATCTTTTTCGTCGTCGTAAGTCCTCCGACCGCGCAGACATCGGGTCTTAGGTACTGCGCGGCATGCCGGTCGAGCAGCACTTCGAACTCCTTCAGATCAATAAACCGTTCTCCCGTGGCAATCGGAACCGGTACCTTTGAGGCAACCTCTGCCATGGAATCGTAATTGTCCGGCGTGATCGGATCCTCGAAGACCATGGGACGGTACTTCTCCACTGCTCTTCCGAAGCTGATCGCTTCCGGCACGGTCATCCCGCGGTGCGCTTCCAGAATAAAATCGAAATCATAACCGACTGCCTCGCGGCAGATGCGGACCTTCTCCAGTTCCTCTTCTATCCTTCCGCTGAAAAACTCGTCCCGTCCGTCGCTTGTGCTTCTGACCGGTCCGTTTACAAATATTTTCGCAGCGGTGAATCCCTGCTCCTTCAGTTCCCGGTAGCTTTTCGTAAGAGTCTCCGGATCCGTTTCCTTACGCATGGGGGACGCGTAGACCCGGATTCTGTCCCTGGTCTTTCCTCCCATCAGTTCATAGACCGGTACGCCGAGTTTTTTCCCCTTGATATCCCACAGGGCAATATCGATCGCGGATATGGCGCTCATGATGACTGAGCCGCGGAAATAAACGGAGCGCAGAAAATTCTGGCTGAAATCCTCCGTGCGGAACGGGTCCTTCCCGATCAGGTAGGAAGAAAACTTTTTTATGGCCGCAGCCGTTGCGTCCAGGTACCCCCAGTTACCGGCTTCCCCGAGTCCGGTAATCCCTTCGTCCGTATAGACATGGACAAACAGATAATGCTTCGCAAAAATCAGTCTGATATCCGTAATTTTCATTGAATATCCTTTCTTATGACAGACGGTTTCTCAGAAAACCGTACTGCATATCCGCTGCTTCTTTCCATTCTTCGGTACGGTTGATGGTGAATCCGTGATGGGACTTTTCAAAACACTTCCATTCGACACAGACGCCGTTCTTCTTAAGCCGCAGCGCAAATTCCTCATCCTCGTTCTTCAGGCTGTCGAGTCCGGCGGTTATGATCAGCGTGTCGGGAAAATTTTTCAGGACTTCATCTTCTGCCAGTAACGGCGATGCAGAGGGACTGCCCGCATTTTCCGGACCGCAGTAAAAGGCATTGTACGTCCGCGCGACTTCGGCCGGCATATCCGTTTCGACCCGTTTCTTTTCTGCCGGGTCCGTCAGAAGATCGGCCGGAAAATATTCAATCAGAAGCGCCGTCGGCTGATATTTTCTTTCTTCGGAAAGACGCATGCAGGTGACGGCGGCCAGATTTCCTCCCGCGCTGTGTCCGAGAAGAAATATGCGCTCCGGGCTGACCTGCAGTTCAGCTGCATGGGCAAATGCATATTCCGTAACGGCATATGCTTCGTTCACGGCAGCCGGGAACGGGTGCTCCGGTGCCAGGGAATAATCGATATCCCAGACCAGCGCCCCGAACGCTTCGGCGAGGCCGCTGCAGTACACCCGGTCCTTGTCCTGTCTGCCCTTGATAAAACCGCCGCCGTGGAAATTGATGAACATGGGACAGCGGGATTCAAGTCCCTTCTCCGGTTTCAGTTCATACAGATGAACGGTGATCCCGTTCCCGCAGTTAAGATTTTTCTCCGTCTGCACGGCAGGAAGCTTTTTCAGTTCCTCCGGGTCCACTCTGCCGAACAGATCGCGGCTCCGCATGGCCGAGGCCCGGGCCAGCATTTCCTCATACGTCATTTTCAGGTTCCTTCTTTCTTCATCTGCCGCGCCGTTCCCGCATCAGTAAAGCGGGATCACGGTCATGGTCCAGAGGACACTCACCGCGCAGATGATGATGGCGGGTAAAATGGACTGCTTCACCACGCTCTTCAGATCATATCCTCCGGCTGCCATATACATGGGAACCGCCGGTGTGGCCATGGGCGTCATGAATGCGGTCAGGCATGCAGCCTGCACCATGATAATGACGCCGACCGGATTTGCATGCATGCTCATGCAGGCCTGGATGGCGATCGGGATGAAGATCAGCATAACGGCACGATTCTGCATGAACTGCGTCAGGATGAACGGTACCAGGAAGAACACCAGTCCGATCAGGTAAGGATTCCCGATATGGGCGGCCGCTTCCGCGATCACGTTTCCGATCACTTTTCCCGCACCGGATGCCGTCAGGGCGCTGCCCATCGACATGGCACCGACAAATACAAGGAACATGGAAATATTCAAAGATGCCGTTGCTTCTCTCGGCTTCAGGACGCCGCACAGAACCATCAGGATGGCACCCACAAAACAGATGAGCCACGTGGGAGCGATCATGAACTTTCCGATCTGTGGCTGGAACAGGAGGCAAAGCGTGACACCGAAGAAAATGATGTAGCCGGCCTTCTCCTGGAACGGCTTTAACGGCTCCCTGTCTTCCTGCTTTCTGCCGATTCCTTCCAGACGGGCTGCGGCGCTCATTTCATCCGGTGCAAATTTCGCGCCGAAGAAAATGCAGTAGAGCGCCACGATGATCAGCACCGGGAAACGCGCTTTCATGGGATCCGTGAGGGAAACCACATAGTCCGTATATTTTGCCGCCTGCAGATAGCCGTTCAGTTCCGCGGAAACGGTCGCGCCGCTTCCGAGCGGCAGTGCGCTGCAGGTCGCGATGGCCGCAACGCCCAGCGGAAACATGACCTTGGAATAGCTGATGTTCATCGTGTCGCAGGTCGCGGCAAGCATGGGCGCCATGATTCCGAAAACGATCAGGGGGCTCTGGATGAACTGGCTTAAGACGATCGTGATCACCACATATCCCGCCATGACCTTTGTCAGGGATCCCTTCGCGATCGCGTTCACGCTCTTTGCGACCACCTTCACGAACTGCGTGCGCTGCAGGCCCGCAGCCACAACGAACATGGACATGATCATAATACCGTTGGAATTTGCGAATGTCGCCAGCGCATCCTCCGGCTTTATGCAGCCGGTAATGACAAATGCCGCGAAGCTTAACATTGCCGTGGTGGCCATGCTGATCTTGCCCCACACATAGCTGAAGATCGTCAGTGCACAGATAATCAGACACACAGTCAGGATACTCATGATTTCATTTCCTTTCTTCTTCCGAATATGACATACAGTCTTTTTTCCGGATCCGTGAAAGCTGCATTCTTCTTTCACGCATCTCCCTGTTTCTTTCCGTATTCTATCCTGTCCTGTTTTGGAAATCGCTGAGGATATTTGTATCTTTCTGCTCCTTCCGGGCATTTTTCGCTCCCGGAAAAAGCCTGCGCTTCCGAAAAACTGATTTTCCGTTTCAAATAATTTCCCTGTCAAATTGCCCAACAGCGGTTCCGCCGTCTTCCTCTCCGGGACTTCTGCGGCACCCTCCGTTAGGCACTTTTTCAGCTGTTTTCCGTTCTGCGCTGCCTCAGGGCAGTTTATGAAATCAGCACGGTTTCGAACATTCTCCGCATGGAAATTGTTTGGATATGCTATATTGATGACAGAAGCAAAAAAGCACCATGCCGGAGGTAAAAGAAATGAATTATCCGTTCTCTGTCCAGTGGCCCAAAGACAATCTGTTCGCGAACGCCTATGTCCATGACATCCTCACCTATCGGTACAACTGGCACACGACCGAATATGAAATCGACATTGTCCTGAAAGGAAAAGCCGAGTACAGCAGCGGCGGGAAACTGTATACCCTGGGAGAGGATGACCTCATTCTGGTAAACCCTTCCGTGGGACACGCTTCCCTGGCCAAAGATGAAAATACACTGGCACTCGTCCTGCGTTTTTCTCTTTCCGCTTTCCGTTCTTATTTAAAGCCCCGCACCATGTACCGTTTCAGCTGCTGCTCCGATCAGAACAGCCGCGGTGACACCGGCTTTTGCCGGATCCGTTTTTATGCGGCCCAATTCATAAAGGCTCTGTTCGAAGACAATATGTACTCCCTGCTTACAGCAAAGGGAGCCCTCGAGCTTCTGCTCTCTTCCCTGTGCGGCTTCTTCCCGCCGGAAATTATCCCGGCACCCGGAAAGGAAGACGAGAGCCACCGCGAAGCACTGCGGAACATCATAAAATATATCGATGCCAACTATGCCTCCAAGATTTCCCTGGAGGAGCTTGCCAGATTTTCGCAGTATAACCGGACTTATATTTCCACGATTTTTAAAGACGGGATCGGCATGAACTTCTATGACTACTTAAAGGGCGTACGTTTTCAGCATGCCAACTATGAACTTGTGTCGACGAGGAAAAATCTGACGGACATCGCGCTGGACAACGGATTTCCGGAGCTTAAGCTTTACAACAGTTACTTCAGGGAAATCTTTCACTGCACTCCGGCGGCATACAGAGAAAATACCGGAGCAGGAAAAATCCCGCTCCGGTATGATCAGCAGAACTTCTATGAAATTGACAATGCGGACGTCCGGAAGAAACTGAACGAATATCTTTATCTCTGAAATTCCGGTTCTTCCTCCTTTTCCGGCAGATATTTCGGAAGGAATTTTAAGACCGCCGCAGCTACAGCGGTACCAAGGATGGCCCCCATGAGCACGTCGCTCGGATAATGAACGCCGACATACAGTCTGGAAAACGCAATGGCGAATGCCAGTACCAGCGCGCTTAACCCGTACTTTCTCGGCGTCATGCGGTAAAGGATTACGGCACAGGCAAACGAACTCCCTGCGTGTCCGGACGGAAACGAAAAGCCCCACGGCCTTCTGACAAGAAGCGAAAGCCCCGAAATTGCATCGTAAGGACGCACCCTTACAAAAATATTTTTCATAATCAGATTCACGATGATTAATTCAAGCATCAGGGAAACCAGGGAGAATACGCCGACTCTTCTGGTTTTTTGGAAGTACAGGAGCAGAAGCGTGATCATGATCCACACGATGCCGCGGTCCCCGAGCCTCGTAATGAATTTCATGATCGGCGTAAAATAAGGATTTCTCAAATTGTTCTGGATCCACAGAAGAATGCCCGAATCCATTCTGTATAAAAATTCCGTCATGTCCGCTCCGCATCAGAAAGATTGATCTCATTATAGATCAATTTCATGCGGCGGAACAGCTTTATTCCCGTTTCCCCGGAAACAGGGTTCCCGCGCTTTTCCCTTTCATGATCTCATAGATCGCTTCCGGATGCTTCCCGTTCGTGATGACGGTGTCCGTCCCCTGCGCCGTTGCCAGGGAAGCCGCTTCCAGCTTCGTCCGCATGCCGCCCGTTCCTCTCCGGGATCCCGCTCCGCCGGCAAGGGAGAAGACATGTTCGTCAATGCGGTCTATCCGCTCAATCCGTTTCGCATCCGGAAAGAGACGCGGATCGGCGCTGAAAAGGCCGTCGATATCGGAGAGGATGATCAGTTTCCCGGCGCGGCACAGAACCGCCACCACGGCGGAAAGCATGTCATTGTCGCCGAACAGTCTCTCCCCGGATTCAATTTCCGTGTAGCTCACCGAGTCGTTTTCGTTCACCACCGGGATGATTCCCATTTCCAGAAGCGTGTTGAACGTATTGATCAGATTCTCTTTTTTTTCTTCCTGTTCAATATCCTCGGCGTTGAGAAGGATCTGGGCAATGGTCTTGTCGTAGTCTCCGAAAAATTTGTCATAAAGAAACATGATGCTGCACTGCCCCACGGCGGCAGCCGCCTGTTTTAACCGCATGGCATCCGGCCCGGTCTTCATCCCTAGTCTGCTCCTGCCGACTGCGATCGCACCGGAAGAAACCAGGATCACCTCATAGCCCATGTTCCGGATATCGGACAGCACGCAGGCAATGCGGTCAAAGGAACGCAGATCACTCTGCCCGAGTTCGTTCGTAAGCGTGGAGGTCCCGACCTTCACGACTATCCTGTTCTGATACAGTCCCGTATTCATACTTCGATCACCTCCGCTTTATGGCCGGCGGCCGGAAGAAATCCGGTCAGGATATCGTCCGTTCTGATCTTCATATACCCCGTGGTAATGCCGTCGCTGCAGCCGTACCACTCTTCCCGCGCCACGTCCCGGTCGATCACGACCCGCACGTTTTCAGCGGACGGAAGAAGCACGCTGAACACCGTGGCCGCGCCGATTTTCGTGCCCAGCATGGACTCCATATATTCCGCCGGCGCAAAGGACTGACGCGAAACCTTCGCCGCAGCCGCAAAGTCCTTCGCACGGAACGGCTTGTCTCCCGCCGTAATAAAAAGCCGGAACTCCGTCTGCTGCCTGTTTGTGAGAAACAGGGTCTTCACCATCTTCATCTGAAGCTTCCGATCGATCTCGACGCAGTCCTCCATGGTAATCGCCTCATCCGTGTCCACCCGTTCGTACGGGATATGCAGCCTGCAAAGCATTTCATAGACCATTTTTCTTAACGGTGTCTCAAAGACTTCCGGAGCAGTCGTTTTGATTTCGCTGACATAGAACATTTCCGTTTCCTCTTTTCCTTTTCTCTCTGTCCGGATAATAGCATATCTGCTATAATAACAAAAGCGAATGTTTATCATGTTTAATATTACAATTTCAAATGTATCCGGGAGGCACACTTATGGACATGAACATCCTGAAATATATGGCCTTTATCCGCACGGTCGAATATGGAAGCTTTACCAGGGCAGCGGAAATGCTGCATTATTCCCAGTCCGGCATCAGCCGGATGATAAACGATCTGGAAAAGGAATGGAACGTGACGCTTCTGGAACGGAACCGCGCCGGCGTGCGCCTGACCTCGGACGGACTGAAGCTTCTGCCCTGTGCCAAAAAGGTCTGCGAGGAATATCAGAAGCTGCAGATGGAAGTGGACGGCCTCGCTGGCCTTAATACCGGCCTCATCCGCATAGGCACCTTCTCCAGTGTTGCCACGCACTGGCTTCCGAACATTATCAGCGCATTCCGGAAGGACTATCCGAACATCAACTACGAGCTTCTCCTGGGAGACTACACGGAGATCGAGGAATGGATTCTTTCCGGCCGCGTGGACTGCGGATTTTTAAGACTCCCCGTAAAGTCCGATCTGGAAACGATCTTCCTGGAACAGGACAAGCTCCTCGTCATCCTCCCGGAAAAGCACCGCCTCGCAAAATGCAGGAAATTCCCCGTGGCGGCTCTTAAGGACGACCCGTTCATGCTGCTGGAGAAAGGCGCCAAAGCGGAAGTCTCCGAAATATTCGAGCGCTGCAGCCTGAAACCGGATGTCTGCTTTACGACCTGGGACGACTATGCCATCATGTCCATGGTGGAAAAAGGCCTCGGGATCAGCATCCTGCCGCAGCTCATCTTAAAGCGCGTGCCCTACCGCATTGTCATGAAGGAACTGGAGGTTCCGGCTTACCGGAACATAGGCCTCGCGCTCCGGGATAAAAAGAATGCTTCCCTGGCCGTAAAGCGTTTTCTTGACTACCTGCCGTACCGCACCGGGAAAAAGAAATCAGCCTCCTGATTCTTATGATTTTCGAAAGATGCCTTTCTTTAAGCTTACTTTCAGATTGAAGGTCATACTGGTCATTGAAAGACAGATAAACCTTCAAGGAGGCATCACATGAAAAAGCTCAGTAAAAAAACAATCAGACGGGCATCCGTCATCGTACTTTCGGCAGCACTGGCCACTGGCCTCACTGTCGCAGCATTTGCCACCACGGAAACAACTTCCGGCGGATCTGCAGCCGCTCAGGGCAGCACGCCGCCGGCCATGCCGCAGGGCATGCAGGGCGGAACGCCACCCGCCATGCCTTCGGGCGGAATGGGCGGTGCGAACACCATGACCTATGATTACAGCGGAACCCTCACCGGCGCTCTTACGGTAGACGGCGAAGCAAAGACATCGGACGGGGAAACCTATACGGCGGATACCGCAGATGAAAATGCAGTTCTCACGGAAAACGCAGGCACACTGACCATGACCAGCGCCACGCTCAATAAATCCGGCGACGACACGAACGGCGACAACTGCAATTTCTACGGACTGAACTCGGTTGTTCTTTCCGTCGGAAGCGGCTCCGCAGATTACATTTCGGATTCCTCGCTCAATGCAACCAGCGAAGGAAGCAACGGAATTTTCGCGACGGACAACGGAACGGTCTATGCGAACAACGACTCGATCACCACGTCCGCCGGAAACTCCAGAGGTCTTGACGCGACATACGGCGGCACGATCGTCGCTAACAACATGACCATAACCACAGCAGGCGACCACTGCGCATCCATTGCAACGGACAGAGGCGGCGGCGATATCTCGGTCACGAACAGTTCTCTTTCCACGGCGGGCTCGGGCTCTCCTCTTCTTTATTCCACGGGAGACATCGAAGTCAATAACGTAACGGGTACTTCCACCGGCAGCCAGATCGCGGGAATGGAAGGACTGAACACGATCTTAATCCATAATTCCGTGCTGGAGAGTAAGAATACGGCAAAGACCGCAAGCGATCCCATGGCGGACGGCATTATCATTTATCAGTCCACCTCCGGCGATGCGGAATCCAAGACAGGAACCGGGGCAACCTTCCAGGCAGTCGATTCCACTCTGAAGAGCGCCATCACGGAAGGCACCATGTTCTACTTCACAAATACGAGCGCCAATGCAGTCTTAAAAAATACGACGCTGGATTTTGATTCGAGCAAGGCCAGTCTGATCACGGTACAGGGCAATGATTCCAATAACTGGGGAACCGCCGGCAGCAACGGCGCAACGGTGAACTTTACCGGAATCGGGGAAACCATGACCGGCAACATCGATGTGGATACGATCAGCACCCTGAACCTTTATCTCTTAAACGGCACGACCTACACGGGAGCGGTTTCCATCTCCGCGAACTCCGTCAACACTTCCGCAACGGAAGCACCAGTCACCGTGAATGTGGATGCGGATTCCAAGTGGGTCGTTACCGGCAACTCAACCGTAACGAATCTGAATGCGGCAGACGGTTCACAGATTGTCGATGCGGACGGAAAGACGGTTACGATCATTGTGAACGGTGCGACGCAGGTCTCCGGTGACAGTGCCTATACGGTCACTGTCAGCGGAACCTGTACGAACACGGTTACGACCGGAACGGACAACGCGGTGAGCACGGATCTGATTGACCGCACCGGTTTCGACAGTTACTACGGAGTCAGCACGGCGTTCTGATTCAGCGGATTGCGGTGAGATGATCTGATGAAACTGTGTGATGAATTAATGATACTTAAAAAATAAGATCGGGGAAAAAAATAATCGTCCGGGAACTACGCGTGAAAAACACGCTATGCGTTCCCGGACGATATTTTTTTCTCCCGACATCACAGCAAAATCAGATACAAATAAAAAACCGGCAAAATTTATTCAGACTATCAGCGGAGTCAGATGACTGCCATATCTGTGCAGACAAAGAGTCATGTCATACTGCTTCAGGCAATCAGCGGAGTCAGATGACCGTCATATCTGTGCAGACAAAGAGTCATGCCATACTGCTTCAGGCAATCACAGATCCGGTCATGTCCGTGCTTCGAACAGATAGGAGGTCATGGACATGGAGCCGAGTTCCCGGTATTCGTTCCATACGGTGACTTGATCCTGAACGGATGCGGCGCCCAGTGCGACAAGGAGCGGATCGTAATGCTCTTCGGTGGGAATGGCCTTCTCGTGATCCGGCAGTTTCGTAAATTCCACCGGAAGACTGAAGTTTCCGGAAAGGATGGCATCTCGGATGGTCCCGTCGAAACGGTCCGCCCAGCCGAAGCCGCTGTCCATGTCCCAGTTCACCATGCCGAGGTTATGGACGACGTTTCCGCTGGCAAGGATCAGCGCACCCTCGTCTCTTAAGGGAGCAAGCTTCCGCCCCACTTCAAACTGGAAGGCTCCGTCTTTTCCGATATCCGTACTCACCATGACCACGGGCACATCCGCTTCCGGATACATGTTCGACAGAACCGCCCAGATTCCATGGTCTATGCCCCAGTCGTTATTTTCCATTGCCGTACCCTTCAGCGCTTCCAGAACCCGGTCCGCGTATTCCACGGAACCTGCGGGTTCATAACTGACTCTGTAGAGTTCCTCGGGGAAACCGTACATGTCATTGACCTGCGGATTCGTATCGCTTCTTCTGACGTAAAGGCCCTGTGCTGCCCAGTGCGCAGACACCGCTATGATGACCTTCGGCTTTCCGACCGCCTCTCCGATCTTCTTCCACCCTTCTCTGGCCCGGTTGTTTCCGATCGCGTTCATCGGCGAACCGTGTCCGGTAAAGATCACCGGCATTTTTTTCTCTTCATTCATCAGAACACCTCCGCTTCCCGCCTTAAGCGGTCGGCCAGCTCATTATACACCGGGGCGGTCTCATAAAAAAGAGAATCCGCCCCGTCTCAAGTTTCTTATGTTTTTATGTTTCTTTATTTCGCAAGTCCGTTGATCCAGGCAAACAGTTCATCCATGTCATAATCGCCACGGTGCTCAACCAGCCACGGAAAAGCAAGGTCCACGTTCACGCCTGCATTCTGTAATTTTACTGCAAAGATCGCCTCGACCGCTTCCGAAGTGTTGCTGTCCATGGTCCCGTAACGGATGCGGAAGTTCGGTGCCACCGTATTGCCGCTCTGTCCGATATAGCTCATGGGATTCATCATGCGGATCAGCGAAGAGTCAGCCAGAGTGCTTCCGCTCACCGTACTGTTTTTATAACCGAACTCCGTGAAATGCTGCTTATCCAGCGTATCCGTTCCGAACAGTCCGTTCTCGCCCGTGCTCATATCCAGCGCATCAAATGCATCCGGTGTCTTCATCCTGCCGGTCGCCGCATTGAACGCCGCAAAGTCCACATCCGTGACCTTTCCGTCCCTGATGGTAAGATAGTTCGCCGAGGACATGTCCGTTCCCGCGTCCAGCGCCTTCTGGGCCGCCGCAATGATAACGGATTTCACATATTCTTTGAATGTCCCGTTTCCGGCAGCATCAAGCGTAAGAGCGGTTCCGTCCGCCGCCTTTAAATTCAGGCTGTTCACGTATGCCGCGAACATGCTCTTAAGCTGCGCCGAAAGCTTCAGCTGGTCTGCCGTGAGGTCCTTCGTGGTCCCGCGGTCGCTGATGGATGTGATTCCCGCGTACTGCCACTCATAGGCAGTGTCCGCATTGTCCAGGTTAATGATCGGGCAGTAATCCACGGACGCGAAAATATCGTCCCGCATATCCGCCGCGCCGATGGCCTTAAGGTACGGCTCGTAATCCTGATTGTTCCCGGTCGCGCCGAGAAGCGCCGACATCGCGCCGCCCGCGCTGGTTCCGTCGCTCACGATTTTTTCCGCGCTGCCGGGCATGGCCGCATCGTTATAACGGAGATATCTGACTGCCGCCTTCAGATCCACAAGACCGGCCGGAGCCTTCCCGGTATAGACGGTCCCGTCTTCATTCGTGTTGGTCCTGCCTCTCGCGCCCGGGCAGGCCAGAACATATCCCTGTCCCAGCACCAGTTCCATATTGTCCCTGTCGGAGTTTCCGGCTCCGCCCGTCATGGCCAGCGGTGTGCCGTCCGGCGTGGTCATGCCGCCCTGCATCGGCATCCCCATGCCGGAGTCCGAGCTGTCCTCCGTCAGAGAAAGCGCCTTGCCGGGCATATAGGCACCGACCGTATTGCGGAAATATACGGGCGCCGTGTCAGCCGTATAGCCGTTTATTTCTTCGCCGTTAAAATAAGCCTCCGGAATATAAATATTCATGGTCTCGTAGGTCGTGTCGACCGGGTTCTTCACATAGACGATATTCTCGTAGGCACGCACCGGGATATCCGTTTCGTTCACGGTCACCACAATCGACGTGTAGGCCTCTGCGTCAAAGTCGATGCAGACTTCCTGCGGGGTGTCCGCGCACTGATTTTCTTCGTCCGACGCGAATGATGTGATGCCCATGGGCAATGCGGACGCAAGAACCGCTGCCGCAAGAAAAACTGCCTTTCCCGTCCGTCCGACCTTTTTTAATTTCTCTGTTCTTAAAAATCTCATTTCACTCCTCCTTCGTTTTGATGGTTTCATGCGGTCCTTTTCAAAATCCGGTGCTCTCTGCCGTAAACATTCCGTTCTGCATACCGCAGGTTGGCTGCATTTTCCCGAACGAAGGCAGCCTTCTATGAAGGTATACCCTGCTCCGGCTGCATTTCCGGAGAAAAAAAAGCGTGCCGCCGGCACGTTTTCCAAAACAGGCGGTGCCGGATCAATCGGACTTACGTGACCGGCACCGCACATTGATGTGGATATCATAACAGGGCTTTGTGAAGAAACTGTGATTCCTTAAGCAAAATATCGCGGTAAACAAATCCGCCGCCGTCAGTTAATCAAATATATTCTGGAGCCGCTCATAAAATCGTCGAACGAAAAGCTCTTCAGAAGGTCCTGCACATTCTGCTGTAATTCGCCATTAAACGTATAGGACGGAGTCGAGTAGCTGTAGTTTACCGTTCCGGTTTCCTGACTTTTTAACGGAGCGCCGTTATTTTCCGTCACACAGACGACTAGCGTATTGAAATGATGCCATTCTTCCTTTCCGTCGTCCGAGGTATCCACTTTTGCCATATCGCGGGGCCACTTATGGGCAAAATTCAAGTCCGCGCTGAAGGAATAATAGAACTGATATGTGGTGTTTTCCAGCGATATATTATGGGCGGCTTTATTCGTCATCTGAACGCTGTGCTTTGCAAATACGGCATACAGCTTGATGTCCTTGATATTCCGGATATCATAGTACTGTTCCTTGTACCGCAGGGGGGTGGCAATTTCATCGGCCGTCATTTTTCTTCCGTGCGTATCCACCAGTCTCTTCTCTGCCAGTTGTCTGGCCTCGTTGAAGATCGTTTTGCCATCGTTCTTATGCGTTTTGTCCTCCGCCAGGATCTGCGCGAACTGACTTTCCGAAATGCTGCGGGTGCCTTTTTGTATATGCTCCTCCGTCGGAATGGTCATTTTGATATCCGGTTCATTAATGACGCCGGAACCCGTCGTCTTTGCCTTTGTCGTGGCGGCCGTTACGGCTGCCGCCTTTCCGTTTGATTTGCTGACCGTTTTTGTTTTACCGGTACAGCCGGCCAGTGCAAGTACTGCCGCCATTACCATGAAACCCGTAAAAACCGCCCTGTGTTTTAACATTTTCATACTCTCCCCCGTTTTTTTATTGATTCCGCCGTCAGTTCATGAATGGAATTTTTCCGTATAGGAAATGATAAAACCATTCTCATCAACTTCCGCATTGCCGTAGACGACAAAATAATTTGCACTTCCGTAATTTCCGCTCCTAAGTCCGTATTCCCATTTTTCGTCCCAGCCGTTGGTAAAATATTCATGCGTATCAACCGACCGCGGCCGGTAATCGGATTCATGTGAAATGCCGTTAATCTTACAGTCCTTCCTGAAATACAGATTTCCCGTCCAGACCGGCGTCATATCGGAATCACCGTCTTCTTCATCAAGAACATAAAAATCTCCCATATCCACAAAATTCTCCGAACTGTGTTCCATGTCTACGGAATACCCGTTTCCGTTCCTGATCAGTCTTCTGATGTTCATGTTCGTTCCGTCCCCGAGTGTCAGCTGCCCACCGTTTTCCAGTGCTTCCACCGTTTCCTTCGGGAAGGTCGTTTCTTCCAGAAGGGAGCAGCCCAGCACTTCATAATAATGATCGGTCCCGATGGCGATCGAGTAATCCGTATTCGTTTCATTGCTCTTAAGATAACAGGCAAGTCCCTTTTCTTCGCTGTCCTGCTCCACGGCGCGGAGCATTTCACCGAACTGCCCTGCCTCCGGACAGGAAGTCTCCGAAAAATCTTCACTCAGCTGTTCGGAAGTTTTTTCCTGAACAACCCCGTCCACTGTCCATTCGCCGTTCTCATTCACCGTACAGCCATCCGGCGTCGTCGAACTGACATGGCGAAGACCGGTATTCCCGAAATAATAACACTGATATATCCCGTCACCGTTATCGTCTATCCATCTCCAGGAATAAATGTCCGGTACTGAACCGTCATCAAAAACATACACCATTCCCCTGCCGGTATCACTCCAGCCTGCCGCAAAAACCGGCATGCACATCCCCAGAACCATCACCGGTACCAGTAAAACAGCAAATACTGACTTTTTCATTTTCTTTCCCCCTGCCGATATTGAAGTTTTAAAATAATAATATTTATAATTTTAACACAATAGTAATAAAACTTGTAACTTTTTCTCCTTTTTGTGATAAACTATTCCAGTTAAACCTTTATCGCAAGGAGGAATTTCCATTGAAAATCTGCATGAACGATATCATGTACGCGCTGTCTTATGCTTTGGACAGCGTGGAAGCCGAACTCATAGGCGGAACCAGATACCATTCCCGGCGGGTTGCGCTGATCGCCGTCCGCATGGGAAAAGTCCTGCACATGAACGACGGAGAACTGTTAAAGCTCGCGGCTGCCTCTGTCCTGCATGACAACGCCCTGACGGAGTATAACTTAAGTGAAGCCGTTACGGACCCGGTCACCGGCCTGCCGGAAGGAAACAAAGTGGAGCCCGAAGTCTTTCCCGTTTTTCTCATGCGCCACTGTGTCATCGGAGAAAGAAACCTAAGCATCCTGCCGTTCTACCAGGGCATACACAATGTCATCCGATATCACCACGAATGCGCGGACGGTTCCGGACCGTTCGGAAAAAAAGCAAGTGAGGTGCCGTGCTTTGCCAAGCTCGTGCACCTTGCGGACCAGACGGATATCAAGTTCGATCTGTCGGATATCAGCGAAGAAAAATACCGGAACATCACTGCCTATATTCAGAATAACACCGGTGTACTTTTTGACGGTGAAACCGCCGGCGCATTTCTCGCTGCCTTTCCGTATGAAAAAACAAATGTGCTCCACGGCGAAAAAGTGAGCGATAACCTGAGAGCAGAGCTTCCGGTGATCTACAAAGATTACACGGAAAAAGACCTGATGAACATTGCCGCCCTGTTTGCCAAAATCGTTGACTACAAATCTTCCTTTACGCACGACCATTCGCTCGGCGTTGCGGAAAAAGCGCGCAGAGTCGCGGCCGACTGGGGTTACAGCAGTGAGCAGCAGGCCTGGATCTACTTTGCCGGCGCCCTTCACGATATCGGAAAACTCGTCATCAAAAACGATGTTCTCGAAAAACCGGCCAGGCTGACCAGCAGCGAATATCAGTACGTGCAGACCCATGCCTTTGTGTCGTGGCAGATTTTAAATTTCATCGCCGGCATGAAGGAAATTGCTTCCTGGGCCGGACTCCATCACGAAAAGCTCGACGGCAGCGGTTACCCGTTCGGCAAGACCGCAAAGGAACTCGGCCGGAACGAACGTCTCATGGTCTGCATAGACATCTATCAGGCACTGACCGAAAAACGTCCGTATAAAGACGGGATCACACATGAAGAGGCGATCTCCATCATGAATGATATGGTTTCCGAAGGGAAGATCGATGCGGAAATCACCGCAGACATTGACCGCCTGTTCTCTGTCAGGGCTTTGCAACACACCCGATGAACAGATTGGTTTTTGCGGTGTCGTCTCTTAAAACATACACAAAATAATCACGGACAACAATGTGCTTGTCCACCGGTTCGTGCAAAGCCGTGCCGAACATGATTATGCCTGTGGCTGCGGCCGCTTTCGTTCCTTCCTTTGTCACTTCGATCTTCGCCGCCTGCACGATATCCGATATCCCGACATCGCCGAGCGCGCTGAAGTCCGCATGCTCATTGAACAGTCCGGAAAGTGCCGTTTCTTTTAAGGCGCTTCCGAGGTCCATCTGCGAGCTGATCGAAAACTCGGGCATGCGGAAGTAAACCGTTCCGTATGCTTCGTTTCCTGCGTTGCCCGTGAAGTCCACCAGAGAATCGAACGCCTCGCCGGTAAGCGAATCCACATATTCCCTGACCGACGCGGTCTCATTTTCCGCGTTGTCCGCAATGATCACCATGCTGTACCGGTGGTCGCTGTCGGATAGTTTTCCGTACGGTATGCGGAACACGTCGATTTTGTCCGAAGGCTCCTTTACGTCCGAAACGGAAAGCGTTCCCTTAAAGCCTTTGACGACATCCTTTCTCTGCCACTTCAGCTCGTCCCCCGTCTCCTCAAATCCGGTATCTTCCCAGATCCGGTGAAAGTAAAGCGCATTCACAAGGACAAGCGGTTCATTTCCCGTGAGACTGCAGTTCAAGGACGGGATCATGCCGTTTGTCGTACGGTTCACGAACGAGTCGATCGCCGCCTGGCCGCTCTGGTCCATGCTGATTTTTTCCGTCGAGGCATTCGGGATCACGCTTAAGTTCAGACTCCCCGCAAGGGTCCTGTTCACAAACGCCCTGTTTGCCACCTGCATGCCGTAGCCTTTTTCGTTGAGTCCCATCGAACGGTCATATTCGTCAAATGCAGCCGCACGCTGATCCATCCCGAGCGCGGTCTCGAATACCGTTTTCGTTTCTCCGCCCGCTGCCGGATATAAGAGATGCAGCGCATCCGTCAGGCTGTACGGACTGAACACCGCATTCGAGCCCTGATCGACGGCACACCGGTAAAGATCAAGATCGTACATTCTGCCGGTCCCGGTTCCGGTTTCTTCCACTCCCGCATTTCCGGCTGCATTCTCTTCTTCCGCTGCCTGAGCCTCATTGTTTTCCGTCCCCACGTCTGCCGTTTCCTCCCCCTTCACTGTCGCTGTCCCGGTGAGTCCGATCAGAAGTGCCGCCGGTATGACAAATGCCGCCATTATTTTTGCAAGTCGCATATTCGTTCTCCTTCCCCGCACATGGCATGCGGAAACTTTCTTTCTGCCTCCTCAACCATAGATACGGACCAATGCGGACAATTTATGAAGATTTTTCAAAAATTTTTCGGAAATGCTTTCTTACTTCTTATTATGCAGGAAAAAAGTCCAAATGTCATCTGTTACGGCGGTACGGGGACGAAATTAAAGATAAACGCAAGGACGGTAAAATTAAGACAATAAAGTAAAGTTAAAACAAAACCGAGAACAAAACTGAGGACAAAACTGAGGACAAAAACATGGGGTACGAGGCTATGGGACTTCGCCCTATGCCTCATACCCCATGTTTTTGTCATGGTTATGTATCGTCTCTGTGCCGGGTTGGTTGCATATGGTCCGGTATGGAAAAGCGTCTCTGTCCCGGCTTAATTGCGTAAGGTCCGGTACGGAAAAAGCGTCTCTGTCCCGGCTTAATTGCATAAGGTCCGGTACGGAAAAGCGTCTTTGTCCCAGCTTAATTGCGTAAGGTCCGGTATGGAAAAGCGTCTTTGTCCCGGCTTAATTGCATAAGGTCCGGTATGGAAAAGCGTCTCTGTGCCGCCGCGCTGCAATTGGATCAGGCGGAGACTGCGCTGCGGATGGTGCGCGCGATCAGCAGTCCCGCTTCTTCCCAGCCGGTAAAGAAATGCGGGATGAAGCCGTGGCCGCATTCCGTGAAGCGTTTCCAGGTTACTTCTACGCCGCGTGAAGCCAGTCTTAACGCATACTCTTCGTCTTCAAAACGGAAATTGCAGGTGCCTGCGGAAATCACCAGGGTACGCGGCTGTTTTGACAGCTGCTCATCTGTGGCATAGACCGGCGACGCATAAGGATTCCGGGTAAAATCCCGGTTTCCGTCAAAGTAAAGTTTTGAAAACGCCCTGAGACGGCTCATCGGAAAAGCGCTGTCGTAAGAGTCGTTTTTATAAACCGGATCGACCACTTCATCGAGAGGCGGGTATCCGAGAACCTGCAGGCAGAGTTTAAAATCTCCGGTATCCGCGGCTCTTAACGCAACTCCTGCCGTCAGTACTCCGCCGGCACTGTAGCCGCCCATGGATATCCGCCGCGGATCCGCTCCCAGCTGCTCTGCATTTTCAAAAATGTATTTTGCCAGGTCATAGCACTGTTCGTGCGCAGCCGGCCAGGGCGCCCTGTCGGAGGTCGAATAATCATTGATATCGACAACTATGCCTTTGATTTTCTGTGCCAGCCATGCGGCATACAGCGTATCGTTTTCACGGTGCGGCCCTATAAATCCGCCGCCGTGGACATTGATATGAAGCAGCGCCTTCTCCGCAAGATCTGCCGGTCTGATGATATCAAAACCGTATTCACGGCCTCCCGCCGTCCTCTTATAAGAAGTGACGGTGCAGTTCTTCAGTGCTTCCTTCGCCTCTTCCGGAAAGACCATCTTTCTTCCGCCGCGCATGGATGTGTTCTTCAGCGTATCCAGTATTTCCTCTTTTTCCTTTTCCGTCAGCGCCATCGCCTTGATCTCCTCCGTTTTTTATAAACTGGATTCCAGTATGTTCCGAATCACATATTCCTGTCCCTCGCGCCACTCATCCATCAGGCGGACCGTAAATGCATGTCCGCTGTTCATGAAGCAGCGGACCGTCACTTCATTGCCCATGCGTGCAAGTCTGGACGCGTATTCTTCATTCACTTTCTTGAACGGACAGCGGGCAGCCGTCATGATGACCGTTCCGGGCTGATCCTTCAGCATTTCATCCGTGGCAAAGATCGGCGAGACATATGCGTTCTTCAAAAGACGCACATCCCCGTCACAGTAGAACAGGGAAAATGCACGCGTCCGGTCATTGCCGGTTTCCTTCGGCACTGCCATGTAATTATCCAGGGCGGCATAATCCAGGATCTGCATGCAGAGTCTGAAGTCTTTGCTTCCCGCCGCTCTCGTGCAGATGGCTGCGGAGAGATTTCCCCCCGCGCTCTGTCCGCCTATGGACACGCGTTTTTCGTCCGCATTCCAGTCCTTCAGTCTGGAAAACGTCCATTTCACCGCTTCATAGCACTGTTCAAATGCCACCGGGAACGGATACTGAAAAGCACTGGCATAATCAATATCAACCACAATCCCGCGTGTTTCTGCCGCAATGTGGGCACTGTAACGGTCGTCGTCTTCCCCGTGGCCGAATACGAATCCGCCGCCGTGCATGTTGATATGCACCGGGCAGTTCTCCGTCTTATCAAGCGCGGAGGAAACATACACCGTTACCGGAACGTTCACTGCGGGAACCGGCAGTTCGTACCGGACTCTTTCAACTTTTTGAAGCCATGCCGCATAATCGTCCGGAATGACCTTGCCGTTCACCATCTGGTCCCGGAACTTACCCGTCCTGTCAAGGGTATCCTTGAGATCCTGTTTCTCTTTTTCTGAAAGCATCCTGTCCTCCCTGATATTGATATAATCATAACCTGCTTTACCTGCCGGATTTTTTAACCTGTCGGCTTTTTTAACCTGCCGGCCTTTTTAATCTGCAGGCTTTTTTAAGCTGCCGGTTTTTTCCCTGCCGGCCTTTTTAAACTGCTGTTTTTTCCTGCCGGCTTTTTTAAACTGCTGTTTTTTTCCTGCCGGCTTTTTCCCCGCGGCTTTACTGACCGGCCGCGGATAATAAACTTCTTCAGCCGTTCCTGCTTCGATTGCCGGCTTCTATGACAGTATAACGCCGTTATTTTCTTTTACCCATAGATCGGGAAAAATAAATTTACGCTGAGAATGGTCGTCGCAACCGCGATCAGAATATAGGGAATATTGAACTTCAGCATCGTGATCGGGTTATAATGTCCCGCCGCATAGGTCACTGCCGCGCCCGAACTTCCTGTCGGGAAGGCAAGTGCAAACCAGCAGGTCAAGTTGATCACAATGGCTACGGATTTCGGATTCATCCCGCCGGCCAGGGCGGTACTGACCGCGATCGGCGTCAAAATGGCTGTGGTTCCCGAGTTTGAAAGGAACGTTGTCATGACGATCGTCACGACACAGAACACCGTCGTCACATAAAGCCCGGACGGATTGGTCCCCAGAATGCTGAGCACAAACTCTCCGATCATCTTGCCTACGCCGGAGGAACCCAGCACACTGGAAATCGTCAGCATTCCGGCGACCATCCAGATCATGTCGGAAGTCAGGCCCTTGATCACATCCGGAATGGAAAGCGCCTTCGTATAGATCAGGATCAGAATTGCAATCACGGGTATGACATTGGAGAGATCCCCGAGTTTTTTCGCGAAGCAGAAGCTTAAAATGACAAGCACGAACAGAATATATATCATTCTCTCGTTAAATGCGGGCATGGGGGCCGTGTCTTTTTTCGCCGCGGACCCGTTTCCGTTCAGGTCAATCGGCTGGTTCGGAATCAGCTTCCAGGCAAAAAAGCTGTAAACAGTCAAAGCGATCGCGGGAATGATCCCGACCTTCATCAGATCGAACATTCCGACCAGATATTCCTTCCCGACCATCCCCTGATAAAACGAATTCGTCAGTGCCGGAAGCGTCGCGCCCATGCCGATCGGAAATCTCGCCTCCCAGGCATCGGAAACCGCAAACACCGCAAACAGCATCCTGGAACGGCTGAGCGCCTTGGAGTCGTCCATGTTGCCGATGAAGATCATCATGGTCACAATAACCGCCGTCTGTCCGATCATCTGGGAAAGGAGGATGGTGAAAGCAAACATCATGATCATCAGAGCTGCTCCGCTTTTGCCGCTCAGCTTGTCCATCTGTTTCTGGATGGTTCTGATCAGCCCGGTTTTTCCCAGGGCGATCGACAGCGTGAGCATGCAGGCCATCATGATGGTTGTCGCGTTGGAAAGTCCGGCAAATGCAGTCTTGGTGTCAGCGACGCCGAGAATGACGAACAGCGCGCAGACCGTCATGGTCGTGACACCGTAAGGCACCTTGTTCCAGACAAACATAACAATCATGAACAGTATTAAAAGTAATATAATGATCATCTGAGTCGACATAGAATCCCCCCTGCTGAAACCTTTTATTTGTAAATCTATTGCTTTCGGGAACTGCTTTTCAGCTTTATTCTAAGGTAACCGCAGTCAAATCTCAAACGCGTATAATTCATATTGATTGTTAGAAAAAGTTATAGATATATTCGGGACATTATAGTATATTGAATCTGTGTCCGCAGCATGGCTTATTCGCTGCAGGTAAAACGGAGGTGCCGCGTGGGAATCAGATTGACCGAATATATCACAGCCATCCAGGAAGAAGGAAGCATGACCAGGGCAGCCGAAAAGCTGTTCATCAGCGAATCCGCACTGAACCAGCAGCTTCGCAAACTGGAGAAGGAACTCGGTACGCCGCTTTTCAAATACTTGAATCACCGGTGGGTCCCCACTGCGGCCGGAATCATTTATCTGACCGGCGCCCATTCCGTCATCCGCATCCGGGAACAGGCTTTGAAGGAAATCGAGGATATCCGGAGCCGGAAAACCAGTGACTCCGAAATCCGCATTGCCTTTCATTCGACATTTCTTCATTTTTTCGAAACCATGATCAGGCCCGAATATGAAAACCGGTTTCCCTACGTATCCCTGATCCCTGTGGTGGACGACTCCAGGTCCTCAAAAAAAGCAGTCCTGAACAGCGATGCCGATATCGGCCTGCTGATCTCCGTCCGTCCCGATGATGACGAACTCACCTATATTCCCATCCGCGAAGAGGAATTCGTGATTGCCTGTTCGCGGAAATTACTGCCGCAGAAATATGACAATGCGGTCTTTCTCAAAAAAATCTCTACCCTTGATATGATTCTTTCTCCTGCGAACACCTACGGAGAACGGTTTGAAAAATATTTTGCCCAGCGCGCAGGACTGCCTTCCCGCGGCATCTGCAGAGCCGCCTCCTATCCGGACATGCAAAGACTTCTCGAACTCGGCTTTGCCTTCGGTCTGCTTCCGGCATCGGCAGCTAAAAACAAGGACCGGCTTGCCGCCTTTCCGCTTTCTCCGCCGGCTGACTATTACATGAATGCCGCGTTCCGGAAAACGCTTACGATAACTGATCCGATCCGTTTCCTGATCATACTGTTTTTAAAGCATTTTGACCTTCTCTATAACGAAACGGACATACTCACCGGTTTCACGCAGCCATAAACCAGTCAACGGCCGGAAACCGATCTGCTGAAAAAACAATGAATACAAAACATCTGGATTATATCCTGGAAATCGAAAAAAAAGGCACCCTTTCGGATGCGGCGAAATCGCTCGGCATATCGCAGCCCGCGCTCAGTAAATTTCTGCAGAAACAGGAAGCAGAGCTGAAGACGCCGCTGTTTTTCACAATCAATAAGAAACTGGTTCCGACCCCTGCAGGCAAAATATATCTGAATGCCGCCGCGCAGATCGTTCAGATCAAAGCCACGACCTACGCACGGATTGCTTCCAGCCTGCAGCACAGGGAAACGGAAATCAGCATAGGCGCCTCCGCCTATTCCGGATCCATCATCATTTCCCAGGTCCTGCCGAAATTCTGTGAAAAATATCCGGGAATCAATGTCCGGATAACTGAAGGAAAGTCCTGCGATACCATCCGTTCTCTGCTGCGCGGAAAAGTAACCGCGGGCATAATCACTCTCCCCGCGGACCACGACGACAGGTTTCTGTTTTATTCCTTTGAGAAAACGGAACTCTGTCTTCTCGTTCCCTCTGCACAGATCGGTCTTATTTCCAAAAAAGATTATGAGATCAACCCGGAGAACTATCAGGAGTACATCATCCGGAACCCGAACCTGCTCCGCAATCTGCCGTTCATCCTTCCTTCCGATAACATCTTCCTCAAAGAAGAAATCAGCGGCCTGTTTCAGAAGGCACAGATCGAGCCGACCGTAATCTATAACACGGATAATATTTTTGTCACCATGCGGCTTGTGGAAAAGGGCTTCGGGGCAGGCTTCATGCATCTTTCCTATGTGCGAAAACATCCGTCGGACGGATATGTCACCATGCTGTTCCCACAGCACCACTATGTCTACGCGGGCATGGCCGTACCCCGTAAAAATGAAGCAAACGAAGCCCTGTCATTCTTAATCAGTCTCATCCTGGATTTCAAAATAAACGAAGCTCCGAACAGGTTTGATGTTCTTGACGGCTTCAATGCGGAATCGATCAGATTTCTCAACCGCCGGAACCCCTGACCGGAAGTGCAGCCCCGGCTTACCCGCATATCCGCTGAACAAAAACATAAGGTATGAGTCCGCTGTTAATCTGTGATTGATCAGTAAATTACGCTTCTGATATTAAGTTACATTTAATCAATATAATCATTTATTCTTTAAAAAATGTTATAAATTCTGTTGATATTATCGTAATTCAGGAATAATATCAAGGTAAGACATTCTTTTTTGGAATCCTCTGACCTTAATAACAAATGAAAGGGAATCAGATATAAACGGGGGGAAAGCATGAATAAAACAACAAGTTTTTTTCAGAAAAAAATGAGACCATCAGAGAAGCGTCCGTTCATAAAGGATTGTTTTATCCGCTGGAGATTATTGTATTCATGGTTTTATTCGGAGCAAGCTATTACCTTTTGATGCCGGCGGCCGGAAGAGCAATTGTGAACACATTTAAATTATCTCCCGACAATACAATTGCCGTATCGCTTGTCAAATGGTTTCTGACATTTATACCGATTCTGGTTTTTTTCTGCTATGGCTGTTTCATTCAGAAGCGGCCGCTCAGCAGCTTCGGATTTTCCCTGACCCGGGTTAATGCCGCAAAGGACTACGGAGCGGGATTTCTGATCGGAATTCTTATGATTGCAGCCGTCATCCTGCTGGAAGTAATGTTCGGCTTCATTCATTTCACGGGAGTAAACGGAGCATCCGTTCTTCCTCTGGTCCTGCTTTTTTTATGCGAGTTTCTTATTCAGGGCATGGCAGAAGAAATCGAATTCCGCGGTTTTTTCATGATTTCGATTGCAAGGAGATATCCTGTCTGGCTTGCAGTTATTACAAATCCCATGTTTTTTGGAATTCTGCATATGTTTAACAAAGGAACTACCGTTTTTTCAACGGCCAATACCATTATGGTCGGTATATTGTTCAGCATCATTATGCTGAAGCGCGACAGCATCTGGATGGCAGGAGCTATGCACTCGACATGGAATTTTGGTCAGAGTAATCTGTTTGCGCAGCGCGTGAGCGGCAGCAATCTTACACCTTCCCTGTTTGAAATGACCACCCCGACCGGAATCGATATGATTTCCGGAGGGGATTATGGCGTGGAGGCTGGCGTCTTCACGACGGTCATACTGATTATCATGATCATTCTTGCGTTCAGGATGAAGCCGGTCCGCAAATCCGCTTAACATTCCGGGTGATTCCTGTCAGGAGCAGAAATTATTCCTGTTCTGCCTTCAGCAGCTGCTCTTCCATATCCAGAAGTTCCGAGTACCTGCCGGTCAGAGCTTTGATGTAATCCGGACCGGTAATATCCACGCCCAGCAGCTTATACAGTTCCACGGTCGGAAGGCTTTTGCCTGCGGAAAGAAAGTTCCTGTAGTTCTCCAGTTCCTCTTTGTCTCCCGCGGTAATCTTCTCTGCCACCCGGCAGGCTATGCAGATATCCATCGAATAGGAATATACGTAATAATTGTAGTAGAAATGCGGGACTGCTCCCCAGTAGGAAGCTGCTTTGTCTTCTGTTTCATAGGTAGAATACGTCTTTACCGTATCTATGTACATCCTGTCAAGGGCATCCGCCGTAAGCGCGCCGCCGCCCGCAGAAAGATCATGGAACCTCTTTTCAAAATCCGCGAACAGGATCTGTCCGTAGAAGGTACTGTTGAGCGTCTCAAGCTCCTGCTGCACATAATAAAGCTTTTCGCTGTTACTTGCCGCATGGTCAATCATATAGCGGGAAAGCAAAAGTTCATTGGTGGTGGAAGCGACCTCGCTGTTAAAGGACGTTGTCCCCTTGTTGAACCCGCTCTCCTGGGCCTCAGAGGATCTCAAATCGTGGATTGCGTGTCCCAGTTCATGCGCAAGCGTACTCATGCTGTAATAATCGTCCGTATAATTCATCAGAACCCAGGGATGCGGATATGCGGTCCCGGAAGAATATGCGCCGCTGTTTTTATTTTCCTGCGGGTATACATCTATCCAGCCGTTCTGAAAAGCCGTATCAAGCGTACTCACATAATCTTCCCCGAGCGGGGCAAGCGCATTTTTGACTATCCCCTGCGCATCCGCATAGGAAATAACCGGTGCGGTCGCTTTGCCGATCGGCAGTCTGCTGTCGTAAGAATAGAGTTTATCCAGGCCCAGCGCTTTTTTACGGATACCGGAATCTCTCTTCAGCACGTCAGCGCCGGAACGCGCACCGGAAATAAGCGCATTGTAAATTTCCACACTCGTTTCATTGTTATGTGTCGTCTCGTCCAGCCTTGAAGCATAATGATGCATGGTGCTCAGTTTTTCCCGTGCCGTGGTATATCCGTTCAGTATCTGCGCAAAGGTATCCCGGTATTTTGCATATGTCCCCATATACGCTTCATAATAACGCTTACGGTAATCCCGGTCCGGATTTGTCATGGCAATAGAATAATGGCCGTAATCCACCGTAACATCATTTCCGTCCGGATCCTTGATTACCGGCTTTTCAATGTCTCCGTCCCGCAGAACCGAAGCTGTATTCTGAAGACTGTTCGCCGCCTGGCTTGCAGGAATGAGCATCGCCTCTTCATTTTCCGGAAGAGTATACTCTGCCTCATCCTTTATTTTCTGAAGAAAGCGCCGCCACGGTGCAAGAGAAGAATCGGACAGAGCCGTATCCCAGAAGGTTTCGTCCTTTGAGAGTAAAAGGTTCCTGAATGCAGTGTCCGAGAGAGAAAACCTGTCATTGAAATCATAGGAAACCTTTAATTCCGCTGCGGCCTCGGAATCCGCGGTATCCAGATCCGCTTTCTGCTGGGCATACGTATACAGAATATTGTCCCGTCTGTCCAGAACATCATAGGCTTCCAGCGCCGCCTTTAACGATGCCGGATCTTTGACTTCCTGAATCAGATTATTGAAAGCCGGCAGAGCATTATCCGTTGCATCCTGCGCCTCCGCCTGAAACGCCGCATCATTTGCAAATAATTCCGAAAGATCCCAGGAAACAGCATTTCCCGATGAAGCCGTCTCCGCGTATGCCGTGCTCCCCTGTACCGCAGAAATCATGAGCGTCACTGCCGTTACGATAGATAAAATCTTTACTCCGCTGTGCTTCCGCATAAAACCCCTCCTGAAATTGTTTTCTGACTTTCCCGGTTTTTTATTTCCTCAATTTTTCACAATACCCGCCAAATCTGCGACGGATTGCATCATACGTTTCACAAGGCTGCAGAGCATCGGTCCCATAGCCTCTTCACTCATGTTTTTGTTATACCCGTTCTGCCCTTATGCCCCGGTCCACTTCCCGTTTTCATCCACCTGACAGCCGTCCGGCGTAACCCCGCTCTTCCACAGCGACCCGTACGGATGACTGCCGTCCTTCTTATCTTCCGGCGTGAAGTAATACCAGTCGTCTCCGATCTTCTGCCATCCGCTTAACATTCTGCAGCTTCCGGGTTCCAGATAATACTCGTGTCCGTCCGCCGTGATCAGACCTGTCTCGCAGTATCCGTCCGCATTAAAGTGATACCACTCGCCGTTCACCTTTTCCCAGCAGGAAATCGCTCCGGTTCCGCTGGCATACTGCAGCTTCCAGGAAACTATTCCGGTCACGGCGTCTTTTTCTTCCATCCATCTGCTTCTGCCGGTACCGGATCCCGTAAGAATGCCGCGGACCGTATTCATAAGCCCCTTCACGGGATCTCTGTAATCGGTTCCGTTACCCACGCGGCCGTCGGAGACGGAATTACTTCCCGCACCGGTATCATTGCTGTCATCGGAAGACCTTTCGGTTACCGTCACGGTACAGCTGTCGCTTACAAGGCTTCCCTTCACGGTAATGACCGCGGTTCCGGGCTTCAGCGCCGTCACCTTTCCGTCCTTATCCACATAGGCAACGGTCGGATCCGAACTCTCCCAAAGGACGGATGCGAACGCATCCGCGGGATCGATCTCCGCCTCCAGCCGGTACGTGTCGCCTTTCTCCAGCAGCAGTTTCTTCTGACTGAGCGTGATCGAACGGATTCCTTCTTCCGTCGCGGTAAACTTCTGCGATGCCGCCGTGTTGATATCCGCTCCGGCCGATGCGGTCACCGTTACGGTACCGGCTTTCTTAAAGCGGAACACCGGTACTTTTTCTCCTGATCTGCTGTTCGTGGTTATGACATCCACGCTGTCCATGTCTCCCGTCACGAACCAGTAGATATCCTTGCTGTCGCCGCCGGAAATATCAAGGTCGGCCGTCATGTTCACGGTCTTTGTCTTTTCGTCTGCGGTTAAAAGGATATCCCCGTCCGCATCATCCGTGAGGGTCATGGTGCGGTAATGGGAAAGCTTCGTGCCGCCGTTCACCATGGTACTGCTTTCCGCGGATGCCGTTGCCGCAAATGTCCAGCACAGAGGCCAGTCTTTCTGGTTCTTCGGCGAAGTGACCAGGTTCTCTTTTCTAAGATCATATGAGCCCGGAAGATCCGACACGCTTACCGCTGTCGGCGAATTGTTTAAAATCGACGCCTCCTGATAATCGTTTCCTTTCATGTCCTTTCCTTCGCTGAACCGTACGTTTCCTTCCTTGAGTCCGGTAACCCACGGGAAGCCCTGCCCCCGTACGACCTCTTCATGACGTTCCAGCGTGATCGTCGAACAGGTTCCTTCCGTTTCGTCCGGTACTGTGGTAAATGCCCTGATGCAGGGATATGCCCCGTACTCCGACATGGAAACCATCTTTCCGGTTTTCGGATCGTAATAGTGCGCCCTGTTTTCACTCTTTGTGTCCGCGTAGCCGTACGGAACGGCGACTCTGGATTTATCCTCCGTATAGGACAGTTTCGTAATCGTAAAGTCCGTGTCCGCGGGAAGCAGAACGGGCTTATCCAGGTCATGCACGTAATAGCCGGCGTACTTGTCCGATCCTTCCAGAATCTCCGTCTTTTCGCCGTTCACAGTCAGATAGAAAACATAGTGCAGATCGGTATCCGTATTCATCTCGGAGACTGCCTTTAAAAGCTGCGGTTTTTCATCCGTCGTAAAGGTATTGTCCACCGCAACGGCCCCGTAGCTCATTATGAACGTATTGAACAGGCCGGTCGGGTCATTGATATACTGCCGGTTATAACCGTTGGTTTTGTCCTCCATGATATAAGAGGCATTTTCCGACTGCAGCATTCCCGCACTGTAATAAGACACGTAGAAGTAACCGCCTTCACTGTAGTGCGTTCCCCAGGAGTTCTTGATGATCCAGGCACCGTTGCCCTCCGGATGGCCCATGCTTTCATCCGGATATCCGAATGGTCCCAGATCCTGATTGCCGAAATTTTCCGCCGGATAGTCGTCGTCCCATCCGACTGCCGTTATTGCATGTCCGCCGCCGAGATACTTTCCGCTATTTTTGTCATAATCGAATTTCCCGGAACCGTTGTTATAATAATTCACAGCGTCCCCGGGTGTCGCAAGACTGTTCAGCGGGCTTTCCGCCGAATCCAGATAGTTCATGGTGATTGCCACCGCGCCGTAGGTGTAGATCTGGTTCTTCAGATGACTGCGCACTTCTTCCGGCGAAAGAGAAGTATTATTTAGTATTATCAGCGTTATGGAAGGCGTGGCTACACTTGCTGAAGCAAGGCTTACCGCGCCGCCGGCCGTGTATATTCCTTCCCCTACCTTCCCGTCCGGAAGTGCTTCCGTTTCTCCGTCCGCTTCATACGCGGCCTGAGAAGCTGACAGCGTCCCGGCATATCCGGAAGATAAACCGCCGGCCGGTCCCTCCAGCAAAAGACCCGCCGCCAGAAGAAGCACCATAACCTAGCTGATCCTCTTGCGCATTCCCCTGAGCATCTTCTTCATCTTCCCCTCCGCGCTGTCAGAAATTCTGTCCCCGTACCATGAAAAAAACCTAACTCCACCGTTCCTTATGTTTCAGGTAGATTTCCCTCTGTCCGCTCTGGTTCATCCAGATCGCCGCGACTCCCGCCAGAAGCCCCGCCAGAAGTCCCTCGCTGATCCCCAGAAACGAAATCCCCACGACATTTCTTATGATCACTTCCACTGCCGCTCCTGTGATCATGCCGAACACCATGCACATGGGAATATCGGCACGTTTTGCGGCTCTGGAAATCTCATAGACCAGTTTCCCGTCGCGCTCCGATTTCTTTTCGAAGTCCGCTCCCGCCGCCGTCTTCTCCAGTTCTTTATTCTCCTTTGCAACATACATCATGAGAAAGATCAGATCCGCGTTATCCTGAAACATCCGCTCCGTTATTTTAGCGAGGACCTTGCTCACGTTCGCGGAAATGCTTCCGAGCGACTGCGCTTCCACGGTAATGAACGCTTCCCCGAATTCATTCACCGTACTGCACCTTATGGTCCCCAGAAAAGCACCGGTTGCTCTGTCCAGAACGGAATATTCATTTTCGCCTGTTTTCCTGCATCTGATCTTTCCCGCGCATATCTCTCTGTTTGTTTTCACCATGGCTTCCGCCTGCCTGCATGAACCCCATGCGGGCTTTCCCTCTCCCCATATTACGTACCACGGAATACTCCTACCCCGTTGAAAACACTATAACTTTCCAACTACAACAAAACAGCAACAAAAAACCCGGAAAGAAAAAATACTTTCCGGATTCTTCTGTAAACCATCAGTTTCATTATTTTTTGTTGTTCAGGACACCTACCATGAATTCGCCCCAGTCGTACTGGCTCATATATTCTCCCGTATAGGAATTGACCGCAGCCGGGTCCATGTCGAGGAAACGGTAATAGTCGCAGTCGATTAAGGCAGGATCGATCGCCAGCGAACCGAAGTTTTTCACGATCACCTTTTCCTCCCCCGCATCCTTCAGCGCGCGGCACATGCTCGCGACGATCGTCTGCAGATAGCTCTGCTCGGCCGTGTCGTACGGCGCGTCTTCAAACAGGATGGACGCGATCTCCCTGGTGGTACTGGCCGTGCCCCGCTTATGCACCAGATAGGCAAACAGTTCCTTCGCCTTCTTCCTTGGAAAATCAAGCGGTTTTCCGTCCACGAAAATTTCAAAGTTGCCGAAGCACTGCACCCTTATGCGGTATCCGGACTCGGGTTTCAGCGCCGGCTTCAGGCCGATCTGCTTCAGTTCCTCGCTGATCCGCTCGGGCGTGACCGGCTTCATTAAATATCCGCCCGCATGAACGGAATATGCTTCCAGCGCATACTGGGAAAATCCCGTGACAAAAATGATCCAGGTTTCCGGATGCGCTTTCTTGATCTTTCCCGCCAGCTCTATCCCGGTCATTCCCGGCATTTCAATGTCCAGGAACGCCACATCCGGGCAAAACCCGTTCTCACAGACCTCCTTCACCGCCGCCGAAGCGCGGGAGAAGCTTTTGAGCTCCGCGTCCGGAATGACCTTTTCAATGGCCCGGTTCAAAATGTTTAATGCGGACCGTTCGTTGTCCGTCGTAAGGATTTTCATTTTTTTACTGTTCCTCCTTCGGTATGGTGATCACCGCCGTGGTTCCCTTCCCCGGAACGGAACTGATTTTCAGCGTTCCGTGACTCATGGTTTCCAGCCGGCTCCGCACGTTCGTTATGCCGATGTGGGTACGGCCGTCCGCCTTCGGCACCATGACATCATAGCCCACGCCGTCATCGACCACGGTCACCACAAAGGTGTTGTCCTTTTCCTCCGCGGTTATGCGCACGGTACCGCCGTCCTCCCGCTGCATGACTCCGTAGCGCACGGCATTTTCGACGATCGGCTGCAGCGTCAGCGCCGGCAGGGAAAATGCCGTCGCTCGGATATCGTAGTCCACCTTCAGGAGATCGCCGAACCGCTTCGTTTCCAGCGTCAGGTAATTTTTCGTGTGGCGCAGCTCCTGCTCAAACGGAATGGGTTCGGACTGGCTCAGGGAATCCAGGTTCCCGCGCAAAAATTCCGCGAACTCGATGGTGGTCTGTTCCGCCTCCGGCGCTTTCCCGTGGCACATGTCCTGGAGGACCGCCAGCGTATTGTAAAGGAAGTGCGGCTGGATCTGGCTCAGCATGATCTTCTTCCGCAGCTCGGACATTTCCCTTTCCTGTTTGATTTCTCCCGTGATGTCGCTTCTGAAGAAGAGGATTTCGCGTTTGTTGCTCCGGTCCAGATAAAGAAACGTGAGTCTCTTTTCCAGCACGCCGAGATAAGGCTCCACAAACGAAAGGACGTAGCTGTACTCTTCCCTTTTCTCCAGTGCTTCCGTCACCTTCTGAAACGTAAGCTCCGTAAAATGCTTTTCCGCTTCCGCCGGATTAAAGGAGCTGTACAGGGTTTCGCGCATGACCTCATTGTAATCGCCCATCCAGATCGGCGCCAGATTATCCGTTCCGGAAACGGCCGCGTACTGATAATGGATTTTTGCCGTGCGGGAATTGATCAGCGCAATGAACTCATACTCGCGGTTGGTGATGGCGGAAATGATCTTCTCTTCCTTTTCCTTCAGGTCCGTGTCCACGGAATAAAGAATGGCTTCTATGTCCCCGCTCTCCGGGTTCTTCAGCGTACTCACGAAAACCTTTATGCTGTGGATTTCGCCGCTGTCCACCGGACGGTGATACTCCGCCGAGAGCTGGGTCCGCTGCATGGCATAGCACGAGAGCAGGTTTTCCCTGCTGAACATTTCCCGGAATCTGGATCTGTCGGCCGGTTCCGTAATGACCTCTTCCACGTTGCGGAACAGCTCGTCGACCGTCACCGCACGGGACAGGTCCCTGATATATGCGGACTTTCCCTGAATGTAGCCGCAGGTGTTCTGCGTCAGGTTCATGCGGAAAATGCAGAGCGCCTCCGGGCCTGCAGCCAGACACCTTTCCAGCGATTTCTCATAATTCAGGTGTGCGTCATGGTAGCGCGCCTTCTCCACCGCATACTCCGCATTGGCCCTCTGCTGCACCGCAATATAGACCGTATAAAGCGCCACCGCCTGGGAAATTCCCATCAGAGAGGCATCCAGAAATCTGTACTGAAGCAAGGGTCCCGCAATCGGAAATATAAAGAACAGAAAGAACAGAAAATAATCCTCGCGGGCATTTTTCGATTCTCTGTTAATGGCACCGACCGCCGTCACCGCGATCGCGACCAGCATGTAAAGATAGCTGAACAGGATGAAACCGACAAAGGAGCGTCCGCGCTCATACTTCCCCGCCTGGTCAATGAAATAAATCTCGTCATTGAACAGATTGATGATCAGGGATATCATGCTGAAGACCGGGCCGCACACGAAAAAGACCGCCCTGCTGCCGGCCGGCGCGTGACCGTTAAACCAGTAATAGGCATAAACGGTCCAGAGAAAACAGAGAATGACAATCAGCAGATAGAAAATAAAATAAACAAACCGGTATGTGCCTGTCGACACGTCGCCGGCCTGTCCTTCCAGAAAAAACTGAAAGCTCTCCGCGAGAAGAATACCCATGCAGGTTATCAGCATGGCCATATAGATTTTCCGGCTGTACTCATTCCCCTGCATGACCGCAATGGAAATCATGAGAGGAATGAGAATGCAGAGACCTATGCCCGGAACAAGCAGTTCGTTCATTATCGCAAAACCATTCATATTTCTTCTTCCTGCCGGATATGTTTCACCAGGATCTGCATCATCCTGTCGGGATCAACCGGCTTTGCTATATGTCCGTTCATTCCGGAAGAAAGGCACTTCTGCACATCATCCGAAAACGCATCCGCCGTCATGGCTATGATCGGAACGGTTCCGGCATCCGGCCGGTCCATGGAACGGATGGAAACGGTTGCGGCGTACCCGTCCATGACAGGCATCCGTACATCCATCAGTATAACATCATAAAAGCCGGGCAGGGACTTCCGGAACAGTTCCGTTCCCTCTTTCCCGTCCTCCGCTATGGTAACCTCCATTCCCTTTTCTTCCAGAATAGCCCTGGCGATCTCCTGGTTCAGCGGATGGTCTTCACAGAGAAGAACATGCTTCCCGTTCAGGACGGACAGATCCGAAGTTTCTTTCCCGACTTTTCTGTTCTCGGGCATCTGCCCCGCAGTTCTTATATCCTGAACGGCATTCACGGGAAGATTTACCGTAAAGGTGGTTCCCTTCCCCAGCACGCTGTCCACAAGAATGGTGCCTCCCATCAGGTCCACCAGCTTTTTCGTAATCGCCATGCCGAGGCCGGTTCCTCTTCCGGAGGAAATATCATTGCGGCCCTCCTGCGTGAAGGGATCAAAGAGAACCTTCTGAAATTTTTCACTCATCCCCACGCCGCTGTCGCTGATCATGATCTGCATGTCCATGTGCCAGGGAGAGGTGATCCTGCCCTTCGCCGTATATCTGATTTCTCCGCCCTCCGGCGTGAACTTCACGGCATTGCTCAGGATATTGAATACGATCTGATTCGTGCGGAGCTTATCCATCACCGGGATGAAGCCCCGCGGAATGTCCAGCGTGAAATCGATCATCTGGTTCTTTTCCCGGATCAGCGGTTTAATGACCGCATCCATGTAGGCGGAAAATTCCTCCGGCGGGTACGGCTCCGGATGCAGCTCTATGCCGCCGCTTTCCGCCTTGGACATATCCAGGATATCATTGATCAGACCCAGAAGGAACTGCGACGAAGTGTCGATTTTCTTCAGGCTGTCACCGATCTTATCCGGATCTTTTTCTTTTCTGGCAAGATAGGTCATCCCGATAATGCCGTTTAACGGCGTCCGGATGTCATGGCTCATGCGGGACAGAAAGTCCGTCTTGGCCACGTTCGCGGCTTCCGCCTGATCGCGCAGGAGTTTCTCTTCTTCCAGCCGCTGCTTTAATTTTTCCTGCAGCTCCACTTCGTGGTCCACCACGCGGTAGCTTGCATAGAACACGCGGCAGTAAGGCGTGATCTCACGCAGTATGGCATCCTGACTGATCCATACCGAAGTCCCGTCCTTTTTCAGAAGCCGGTAGCTTCCGCCGCTGAAATGCCCCGAATCAAAATTATCATGAAAGATCTTTTTGATCCGTTCCCTGTCGTCCGGATGTACGGCAGTAAAGGCATCCTTTAAATATGCCGTGACCATGGGGTCGTTCATCATTTCCCGCCGTTCATCCTCCGTCCCGGACGGCTTCAGTCCCAGCATGCGGAACATCTGAAGATTGACAAAGTCTCCCTGCAGATGATCGGGATCCGGCATACGGAACACGCATATGCCCGAAGGCACCGAATCGATAATGTCCTGCACGCGCTCCGCTTCCGCCCTGGCAGCCTTCGTCTCCCTGACATTTTCCAGGATGGTATCCGTTACATCGATGCCAAAGACCAGAACCATATTGTCTGCCCTGGACAGATAAAAATGCTGAAACTTGAAATATCTGGTCTCGTTCGGCCCGTCCTCGAAACGGACTCCTATGGTAAATTCATAACTGCCGTTCTCCTCAATCTCGGTCCGTATCCGTGAAACGGAACTCGCCTCGTAAGCGGCAGTTCTTTCCTTTTCGTCCGCAAGACGGGCGATCGCCATCTTCTGAAGATCGGCGAACCGAAAACTGTCTGCCAGTTCGTCCAGTCTTTTACCGAACTCCTTTCTGAGTTTGTCGCCGATCGATTCGATTTTAATCATGCCGGTGTCCAGATACAGGATCATGGTACAATCATAGGCCTGACTGGCGATGATCCTGGAAATGGAGGAACGGATCATTTCATTCGTGATATTTACGGAGTATAGGATTGCGGAGACATTTCCGGTTTCCGGGTTTCTGAGCATATTGGCAAAGGTCCTGACCCATATTTCCTTCCCGTCTTCACCGAATCTCCGGTAATCGTTGTGTACACTGCTCTTTCCTTCTTCAAATAATCTGATCAGCGCATTGCAGTGAAACAAGGATGCAAATTTCTTTTTCTGCTCCGGGTCGATGATCAGTCTCGCAGCGTTCTCCAGCATGCCGTCTGCAGTATCCGATCTGAGCACATCCAGAATATGCTGCGACTTTCCGTGGCCGTCTCCGCATCTGTTCTCCGTCAGATCCAGCTGGAAAGCACACAGCGCTTCCGGGTTCGCAGTCAGAAGCGCCTGAAGCACTGCCTGGAAATGCTGCTCCTCCTGCTTCTGTGCCGTGATATCCATGCTGATCCCGTACGCAATATCGGGATTCCCTTTTTCATCCGATGTCACAGTATAGAAAATCCGTTCGGCGATCGGAGGCTTACCCGGAAACGGATGCCAGACAAAGTCCTCCGACACATTCTGTTCACCCGCATCTATCCTGCGGTACATATTAAACAGTTTCTCCCGGTTCTCTTCACCGAACTTCAGGACAAGAGACTCCGGAACATTTTCGATCCGCCGCTTCAGGTTGTTTTTACGGAAGGTATCGCTTTCGGAAACGATCGTATGGTCTTTGACATGGTATTCCCATATCCCGAGGTGTGCTCCTTCCACAGCCGTAGCATAGCGTTTCTCGGAGTCCTCCAGCTTTTTCCGGCTGATCTGTATTTCGGTCACATCCTGAATAAAATGAATCAGGGCGCTGCGGCCATGCCAGCATATGGGCTTGCTGATGATATGTTCCCATGTACCATGCGCCGGCTCATAGCGGTCGCATGTAAAATTCTCACCCTTTTTCACATGGTCAATACAGCAGCTGGCACAGGGACTTTTCTGATTCCGGATATACTCGTAGCACCTGCGGCCGCGATAACTTTCGCCCGCATCGCCCACGTAATCTCTTGCAGCGCGATTCGCATAAAGCATTTCGTAAGTATCGCAGTCGCTTACGTATGCCATTGTGCTGGAACACTCCACAATTTCCCTGTACAGATTCTCTTCGTTCTGACTTTTCATCCCGTCTTCTTTCAGATGCCGCCTGCACAAAATGCCGGCAGCCGAACTTTCTCCTCCTTTCCGGCTGCATGTAACGCGATTCAGATCATGGCTCCCAGCGGCAGCGTAGAACCGCCGTCCCAGACCCAGATCTGCCTCTCTTCGTCGTAAACATAAGTTGCTTTTTCCGGTGTCCCGTTGAAGGTATATTCCACGCCGTCTATCGTCACCTTTCCGGTCGCCATGGAACCGTCCGCATAGAGATAATACCAGTGTCCGTCCTGCGGGTCCTTCAGCCACCCGGTCTTCATGTCGCCGTTCACAGGATCCAGATAGTACCACTTCCCGCCGTCTGCTATCCAGCCGTTCTGCACGTATCCTTCGGAATTAAAGTGGTACCACTTTCCTGCCACCAGAAGCCAGGCACCGCTCGCGAAGCCTCCGTTATTGTATTTGAACCACCAGCCCTTTCCGTCTTTCTGCCAGGTCCCGTCGTTCTTACTGTCATGAACGGTATTCAGCACTCTTCCGCTGCCGCCGCTTCCTCCGCTGCCGCTTCCACCTCCGCTGTCGCTGTTCTCCGCAAACTGTACCTCGATCGTGTGGTCCGCCGTGACGCTCTTAAACGTGTAGGAGCTTAACCTGCCCATATTCGCACCGTCCACAAGTACCCTGTAAATATGATAACCGCTCTTTACACCGATTGTAAAGAAGCTGTCCTCTCCTTCGTTCACGGTGACCGCTCCGGACGGGCTTATGGTGCCGCCGGTTCCGGCTTTGGCAGTGATGGTATAGCTCTTCGCGATCTGCGGCGACACATCGATGTAACGGTTCAGATAGTCCTGCACCGCGCGGAACACCTTCCAGACCTTGATGTTCTCGAAGCCGCTGACGATCGTCTTTAAGATTCCCTTTTCAAAGGTCTGGACGGCAAGAGGTACCGCATCGTCCTTATTCTCATCTCCCGGCGCGAAGAACCTGATACAGGCATTGCTCGCCGTCGCGTTCGCCGGGCTTGCGTTGCTTGCACTGGCATTGCCCGGGGTCGCATATGTTCCTTTATAGACTGCCGACCTTCCGGAATAGAGCGTATCCCCTTCCTTCACTTCATCAAGAAGCGTCTCCGGATTTTCTCCGCGGACCAGGATATTTTCACCGCCTTCCGCCACGGTCCCGTAATAGCCCGCGTAGGCCGTCCCGTTCACGGTCACCGTCACGCTCGCCTCTCCTTCCGGAAGGTACAGCTTCAGCGTCCCGTCCGCTTCGCTCTTAATCGCGCCGGTCGTGTAGCCGTAGGACCTGCCGTCCATCCAGACTTCAATCTGACCGATGTTTACCCCCGCCGCCTCTAAAGGAAGCGTGAGCGTGGCCGTGCAGATTTCCTTCGGGCTTTCGATCGCGGTCTTACGGAAGAAGACGCTGTTGCCGATTATATTTTTTTCGCTTCCCGCAACATAGAAAGCATTGCCGGTCCCGCAGGAAGACAGTTCAGCCATCCCGGCGCTGCTCACAGTAAGATTCTTATCGACCCAGTCTTCACCGTTCTGTGCCAGAACAATGGTCCCGCCGGTTGTACCTGTCGTACTGTTGAAAAATGCAGCCGCTATCCATCCGTCCTTCGTGGCCGCCGGGAATGGATTGTATATCTCTTTCGTTTCATCCGCCGGCATATCTCCGAGTTCCGTGAAGTTCTTCAGATCCTCTGTCTTAAAGGTATTATACATATACAATTTTCCGTTGCTGCCGCCTGAAAAAAGGACACTGCCGCCGGAACTCACAGCCTTCAGATCCTTGAATGCATCCTGCAAAGGAAATTCGGAGATTTTCGTTAAAGACAGATCTTTCGGATTCAGTTCACAGATATCCGTCCACTTTTTTTTATCCGTTTCACACGGCAGGCAGATATAAAGCTTTCCCCGGAAACTGAAAAGCGCTTCACTTTTATTCGTGCTGAGACTGTCACAGGAAACCGCTCCCAGGTTCTTCCAGGTTTCTTCCGAAGGATCATATTCCAGAACATGCTTTGCTCCATATACTGCCTCATTGTTTTCATACTTTATTTCCTGTTCCATCATATAAAGTCTTCCGTTATGAGAAACCAGACTGTATAAAGAACAGCTGAACCTTCCTGCTTCCGTATAAGGACCATACACAGGTTCACTCCAGGAATCCGCAGCCGCGTTGTACTTCCATGTCATAAAGCCTTCGACGTCCGCGTAGCTTGCGCCGACCATATAGACGGAACCGCCCATCGCGGCAAGCTGCACATGGTCACCGTAGTACAGGTTCTTCCTTCCGCAGGTGAACTCCGGCGGAGAAAGTTTCGTATAGTCCGTGGAGGAACCGGTATCGAAATATCCTCGGCCGTCATTTCCGGCCGCACCGGAAATATCCGCCTCCATCATGCCGTTTCCCTTTACCTGTGCGGAAAGTACGATTGCTTCGTCCGACCAGGATGTGACTGCCGCGCTGACGGGATTGTCATCCTCATCTTTCAGCGTAACGGACCCTGCTGCATTTCCGAAGAAATATCCGTGAAGCGTCACCGTGCCGTCTCCCACATCCGCGCTCTGCAGAACGGGACGGAAGGAAGAAGTGTTTTCCGATGCAGCCGCATCAAAGGACACGCGTCCGCCGGAAACACAGTACTGATAAAAATCATTATCCTGTACGGCGCTCCCCATGATGCGTGCGGAGATCTTACTCCCGGACTCCTGCGGGAACCTTTCTGCAAGCAGCGCAAATACGCCGACCGTGCAGGGCGTCGCCATGGATGTCCCGCTCATCAGGTTGTACTTCTCTCTCCCGGTGCCGAAACCTGTGCTGTCTATATAAACATGATCCGGGCAGGCACAGCCATCGACAACGCTGAACCTGACCCTGACCTGAAAATTATCATAATCGATATCCTCGTCAGCCGGCAGGGTCTGTACACAGTTTGTCCAGTAATCTGCCCAGGCATAATTATCCGATTCGTTCGTCTCTTCAGTATAACCGAGGTCCGTAAAGCTTCCGTCCTTCCGTCTGAAATCAATCGCAGCAAGCAGCACTGAATTCCGGGTATCCGTTTGTGACATGAACGAATAGTACAGCGGCTTCCCGGCCGTACGCGCGGCAGAAACGAAACGGCTTACGTCAGTCTTTCCGGAATAAATCTCCTTTACCGGCTGTGCTTTCGTCAGACCCGCCGTATTTACGACAACGCTTCTTTCTCCCAGGAAAGCCTTTTCATCCGCCGCCTCATACGGGGCGCTTTCCGAAGGCGTGGCTCCGTCAAAGAAAGCAAAATCATTCGCGGTCTGCATGCTTTTTTCCGCGTTCGATGCAGTCGCACTTTCAAACCCGCAGAAAAATGCAGACCTTTCGTTCTTTCCTTCTTTTGTTTCCTGTGCCGCAATGAACGGAAGGTACTGGGCACCGTTATCGGTTATCGTTGAGAGGATATCATTTCCCGGAGCAAAAATACCGGTCGATTTCTTTCCCCATTCGGAAAAAGCAGAACGGTTTCCGTCAGCTTTGATCGAGTTTACGACCAGGGAAGCACTTCCCCTGTTCCAGCTGGAAACAGTGTTGGTGTCATTGTCAAAATTATTGTTCCCGGAGGCAATGACCGGAATGATGTCACAGTCGATAAGCCTCTGCCGCATGGTGATCTCAGCCCGCGGGGCGATTCCGGTTCCTCCGAACGACATGTTGACGGCACGGATATCGATGCCGGCTTTTTTCGCATCCAGAAGCCACTGACATGCCCGGACTTTTGAAGATATGAAAGCGCCCTCTCCTTTTTTCCCGAACACACGGACCGAAATGATCTTCACGCCCGGCGCTATGCCGAACGTACCTTTCCCGTCTGAACGCGAGGCACCGATAATCCCCGCACAGTGCGTCCCGTGTCCATCGTAGTCAGAACTGTCGGCGGTACCCGTTCCGTCATCAATTTCCGCGTTAAAACCGTAAGGTCCGCAGTTAAGCTCCTGCTGCAGGTCACTGCTGATCTCATACATATTTTCCTTAAGGCCGGGATTCGTGTGATCCACGCCCGTGTCCATGACCGCTATGACAACATCTGAACCTCCCGTGGCATCTCCGGAATTCTCTGCATCCACACCTTCAACTCCGTCATCCATAAAGCCGGTGTTTTTCCTTGCCCACTGGAACGCGGTATAGTTTCCGGCCGGCTCTGTGATAATATCCGAACTGCCTGTACCGGATAATGCAGACGAAGCGCCCGAAATCCTCCCTTCCGGTTCCGTAACCGGATAAGGACTTTCCGTGTCCTCTTCCACAAAAAGAACATTCCCGTCCCTCTCATACATGGAGATCAGTTCCGCTGTCGAGTACGTGTCGGACTTCACCATGACAATGGAATTTCCGACACTCTCCCCGCTCTTTACAGCCCCGAGAGAAAGCGCGCCGAGCCCGTTCAATTTACCCTTCGGCAGCGCCTTCTCCACCGTCTGATCCGGGATGCCCGTACTCAAAGCCTGCATGGAATAACGGCCGAAGCTTCCCTGCTTCAGGTCAGCCGTGTCCCCGCCCTTCATCATGACAATGACGCGTCCCGGCACTGCCGCATAAGCCGGAACATTCAGCATGGGTACCAGTGGTTCCAGAAATAAAACCGCCGCAAATAAAGCCGCACGCACCCTGCCGGAAAATGGCCTCAGATTCATCTTCATTTCCTCCCCTGAACAAAGCCTTTTCATCCGTCCCGTGTTGTCTAAAGTTACAGTTTAAAATATAATTATATGATAATTATTATACTTTATTACCATTGAAAAAGAAACCGGATGCGTAAAATTTGCTTTGAGGAGGATGGAATCGCAAAAATATGGGCAGAGAAAATATTTTCTCTGCCCACCGTGTATATCTTTCAAAACTTTTCCCTGTACAATTATTTTTTGTTTTTCAGAGGTCTTATTTCCCGAGCCAGACTAAAAGGTATGACCTCCCCAGATGATGTTTTTTTATAGGCACTTTCCCCGTGCATATAATCAATTATATCAGCCGCATTAAAACTTCTGAATTTACTAATCACAGTATTAAGAACAGATTTTTCCTCAGGACTCAGTACAGAATAACTCAACTGCTTATTTTCATAAATATGGAACTTAGAATCATAATTGAAATTATCACTAGCTTCTTCCCGGAATTTTACATTTTCCAAAGCCATAAGACTGTGATGTCCTATCGGTAATGCTCCCATAGCCTCATGACGATAAACAAGTCCGGTCATTGCCTTTCCGTACTGAACAAATGACAACACATCCGCATACCATAACAGTTTCATCAACTTTGTTTTATATAAATTTAAAATATGCCCGGCGAAATATGAAATAATTACTTCAGTTTTTTCAATATCAAGCAATGCATAACCATTTGAGTCGGAAGGTACATCGAAGTTAACATACTCTCCTTCAAATATCTGTCTTGATAAAAATTCCTTTCCAAACGAATCAAGCCTTTCAAGTATTTTTTCTTTAATTTCCTGCCTTTTAATTATTGTAAACTTGTCTTCGTTTTTTTTCAGAAATTCCCATACCTGTAATGGATTATCTTTAACAAGACGAAGGATCATATCATAAGCCTCATCCTGGATAGCCTTACTCTCATATCTGGAAATCGTAGCCTCTCCCCATCCTAAAAGTCTGGCCAGATCAACTTGCGACAAACCATAGCTTTCACGTATTTTAATGATCTCGTCAGAAGTAAGAAGCTTATGTCTGATACGATATGCATTTCGTGCATTCAGTAAATTTTTATTTGTCATAGAACCGGTTTCAAATTCTCTCTCATCCTCATCTCCGTTAGAACAATAATAATACTTTTCTTTATATAATATTTCTTCACCTTTAATGGACATAGAGGTTATACGTTGTCTCTCTTCGACTTCATGCAGTTTATCGCATACCGGACAGTTCATTTGTATTTTCTTCAGTATTGTATAGTCTCCCATTTCTTCCTCCCTCAGTTTCCAGATCATCCATATGGAAACACCATCTTACCTTCTGCATAATGAAAGGAAACACATAATATATGTTCAGTCTGGCTGTCCTTGATTTTCAATTTTATATAAATCTGCCTGCCATTTATGTCCTTTCCAAATACATATAGCACTGGAGGATGAAGATCATCTTTGTCCAACAGCGATTCCGAATAGTCCTGAACTGTCAATTCTTTTAACCGTTCAGCAATATCCTCCGCGTTATAGTTCAGATCAACCAGTGTATATGGCGTTGAATACATTTCCTTATCTTTACTTTTTCTTGTTTTTATAATAATCAAATCCAGATTCATGTTGAAGTCCGGACCATTCAGAATGTTTTTCAGTCTCTCCAGAAAAGCCATTACTTCCTTTCTGGTCTTCCGCACACTTAGCTTGATTAAAATCACCCCCGGCATATCCAGTATCACTATCAATTAATAGTATAAATATCAATTGATAGTGTGTCAAGACATTTTATAACCTTGAAATGATAAGAATAAGGCACCGGCAACACCGTTATTCCTGTCATATTATTCAAAGATATTACTGGCTGCTTGACGATGTCACCGCTATGCTGGTGCTGCAGATGATGGAATACATGATGATTTCTTCCATGATCACCATGGCAATGGTGTTGTCCACGGCGGCTTCCTCGGACAGCCTGTCCGATCCGCCGTTCTGGATGAGCATGCCCGCATACATAAGACGCTGCGGCGCCGAAATCATTGAAAAGATGCCGAACTCCTTCTGCTTCTTCAGCCACCCGTCCAGTTCCGACATTTCACGGATGATCGTCCCGCTGTCCTTACTGCCGCAGGCAAGGAAGCCGAGAGCCGAAAGCTCATAATTGGTCCCGTACTTTAAACCCGATTCCTTCAGCTGACGGAAAAGGCTCATGGTCCGCTCGCACTTATCGACCGAGTTGCCCTCCTGAAGAGCAAGAACATGACTTAAAAGATAAACGGAGTCCTTGTCAAAGAACTGATCCTTTAAAAGCTGATAGCACTGCTCGTCATCGGCCTCGATTACCGCAAAGTCCCTGTCCGACATGGCGGCCATAACACAGAGCGGACTGTGATTGGACGAAGTGAGGAACGGATGCTTCTTCTTCATCTCCTCATAAACGGACTTTGCCTTCACGGCAATCTCCTCATATTTTTCCGGCGGAAAGTCCTGTGCCATGATAAACGCGGCGAACGGCAGATAGGTGCTCCAGAAAAACTGCTCCTTCAGGCACCCGTACGCCGTGAGCGCTCTGGAAAGATATTCCTCCGGATCCGGCTGGGACGCGATCATGCAGACAAACACGATCTCCCCGTAGGAACGGATATTGGAAAATATGCCGACCCTGCTGTTCAGAAGATTTTTCGCCGCCTTGATTTCCTCCTTCGTCACTTCCTTTCCGCGCATGGTAAGAACCGCAGAACCGGCAAGTGCTATGGAACTGTCGCCGAACATGAAACATTTCCCTATGGTCTCCCTGTTTCTGATCAAGAGCTCCGCTTTTTCCTGTAATTTCGCATCCATCTCAAGCCTCCTGCCTGTTCTGTGCTGACCATCCGCCGTTTAAAAATTTTCATGACTTTTTTTCTGCGGAATCATAGACGAAATTATCATCCTTGTCTTTTTCTTCCGCCGAAAGAGCACTGTAATCAACCATGTCATAATGCTGCTTCAGCGCGTCGTTCCGGTTTTCGTCATAAGTCCACCCGCTCAGCGCATGGCTTCTTCTCCAGCGGACATGCTCCAGATTCTTCAGAATCTGCAGGATATCCTGTTCCGTCAGTCTGTCCGGGTGCTCCGCCTGAAACTTCCTGTACCTGTCAAACAGATAATTCCGTATCATATCATACTCCGCGGAAATCTGATTTTCCTGACGGAGATAACCGTTCAAATCCTCCCAGTCATAATACTGCGTACCCGGCGCGCCCGTCTCTCTGCATTTGCGGACATAATTTCCGTGCTTTTCCCTTCCCAGCCTGGTTGCCGCGCTGTTTCTGTCAAGCACCGACTTTATAAAGGATCCGGGATCCTCCACGGTGATGGGAAAGAACTTCTGTCCGACCAGAAATTTTTCGCCTTTGTCGTTCGCGCTTTTCACCGCAAAATGTTTGATCTCGAACAGATGCAGAATTTCCGGATTTCTCACAAACACATATACCCGGCAGTTTTTCCCGGAGAGGTTGGAGAGACGCAGGATATCGCTTAAGATGATCAGATTTTCCGCCTGCCTTCCGCAGAGGATAATGCAGTCGGAGTCCGCGATCACCGGCAGTCCGGACTGCCAGCTGTCCTCGTGGAACACAATCCTGTCCAGTTCCATGTTCCGGGACAGGTTCTCTTCATTCAGCGCCCGGTAGCCGGCGACATCCCCCCAGACATGATATTCGATGGCCTGTCTGCTGTTGATCAGGTTCAGGACCATGGCGGACTCCAGCATATGTCTGCCCAGGTCTTCGAAACCGATCATCGAAATCCTGCGCGATTTCTTCACGGCCAGCAGATCAAACATGTAATCTATCCATGCACGGTCCATGAAGAACTGTTTCGCGATATACTCATACAGCTGAAAGGTGACCAGATTGTCATCGTGGATGTCCTGCTGCTCCAGGCTGCAGATATTCATGTACGCCGTTACATCCTTCTTTCCCCTGATGTAAGGCAGCAGAAGATCCATGTAGCAGTCAAGGCTGTCCTTGTCGTTGTCGAACAGAAGCAGATATTTCCGCGAGGCAATAAACTGATCATTCCGTGCCAGATAATATTTCGAGAACAGCGGAACCGGCGTCAGACCGAGCTCACTGATCAGATTCTCGCTGCCGTACACCACATAATGCCCGCGGATTCTGCCGGTTATGCGCGGCCACAGTTCCCCGCTCACCAGATCGACGATGAACGATATTCCGAGGAGGATGGCCGCAAAGGGAGCGTACCATCTGCAGATCTCGACCAGCACATTGTACGTTCCGTTTTCCGGAGAGGCATCGATATTGGCGAAGTAGCACTGGAAACTTGCATATGCCGCATCGGCCCCGTTCAGCCCCATCTGCAGGAAGCCGGCCAGCCCTATGAAGAACGGAACGGTCAGGACGACCAGCTTAACGTACAGAAGCACCTTTGTTCTCGTATTGTTCTTTTTCACTGCAGATCTCCTCCCCCGCTTTTCCCCGGTCATGACCGGGGCCTGCGGCAGATGCCGGCTGCTCTCACATGAAGTCCGCCTGACAGTACATGACCCTTCCGCCCTTCATGGTAAGCTGCGGAACGATCACCCGGTGTCCGGTTAAAGTATGACCGGCGTAATCCGAATAAGGAACTTCTTTTTCCTTCACGCGGAAAATGCAGATATCCGCCGCGGTTCCCGCCTTCAGGGACGCCAGGTCCTTCCGCCGGATGAGCGAGGCAGGAGCGGCGGTCACGGTCTTTAAGATATCCTCCAGCGTCATCCCCATATCGAGGAACTTGCTCATAATGCGGGGCAGGGAATGAAGCGGCTGCAGATAAAAGGCCGCGGCATTTACGTCGGAGCTTATGATATCCGGGAAAAAGCCCTGCATAAGCGCTGCCTTTCCGACTTCCAGATCGGAGTTCGTTCTTCCGTTCCCCTCATCGAAAAGGACGCCCCGTTTTCTGGCTTCCAGAATGCCGGGTCTGATCTTTCCGTTTTCATCGAGAATGGTCTCTCCCTTTCCGTGGAAGCAGTGACAGAACACATCCCCCGGCCGAAGCAGGGACGCTATCCTTTCCGAAGGAATGCCGGGATCCGAGGCATGCACAACCACGGGAACGCCGATCTCCTCCGCAAGGCGCACGGTTTCCCGAAGCGAGTCCTCGGCGTCCTGACCCGTGATGATATTCTTCGAAAGCCTGGTCTTGATCGCGACCAGATTATCCGGGTACTCCCGGAAAAGACGCTTTATTTTTTCCCGGTCAATATATTTCACATCCGGCCGCTCCGGATAGATTTCCGTCGACTGGCCGCCGCTCGCGATCAGCAGCATGTTGAGAATCCGCACATCGCTTAAGGAAACGACGCTCCTGTAATAGCCTTCAAAAGTGCCGGCGCCACAGGTTCCCGCATCCACGGCCGTGGTAATGCCGCAGGGAAAAGAACAGGCATCGGGATTCACGCCGTTCTCCGAACCGTGATTATAAAAATGAACGTGATAATCGATCAGTCCGGTCGTGACAAACATCCCGGCCGCATTGATCTCCATCGTCTTTCCTTCCGGAAGGCGGTCGCAGATCACGCCGTCCGCCGCTGCAATCTCCCGCGTTTCCGTCCTGCCTGTCTCCGGGTCATAAACCATTCCGTTCCGAATAAGAAAATTCATAAAAAGCCTCCGATTTTATTTTGCTCCGCTGCCGCTTTATTCGTGCAGCATGATTTCCTTCAGTCTTTCACCGATCCGTTCCATTTCTTCCTGACCGGAAACAGTGATAATCTCCATCTGCCTGCCGCGCAGCACATACCGGTCGTAGCCCGGAGCACTCCTGTCCGTGATCATGATCAGGACCTTCTTATATCCGATCCCGAACCGCTTTGCCAGACTGTCCAGCGTCAGATAAAATTCCTCGTCCGGGGTTACCGTTGATTTGCATTCGACAAGGACGGAGCGGAAACTTTTTGTCAGGACGCAGTCCAGTTCATTATAGACATCTCCCGTTTCCCATTTGAACTTATATCCGGTCTGCACATCATCGAACCAGCCGGTCTTGCAGGCTTCGAAATAGGTGTAGATTTCAAGGATATTGCCGGCCTTCGAAAAAATCCTTTTCACTTTTTCCGACGGGATCGTGAGCGACACAGACGTACTGTTTCCCCGTCCCGTCACCTTCAAGTCCGTGATGAGCTTTTCCCGGCTGAGGGCCTCAAGCATTTTGATGATCACGCCGCGGATTTTTTCCTGTTCCGCGGGCGTTCTCCCGACAGGCTGGACACGGATATTCCGGATGGGCCTCGTGATCTTCAGGATGTTGGAAAGCTGCGTCCAGGAACGCACCGACATGAGGAAATCTTCATGAATGGATGCGCCGCTGTAAATATTCCAGTAGGTAAGATAGCTCTCCGCATAATCCTCGTAATTGAATTCCGTGTCCTCCGCGTTCATCAGGGCGAACATGTCTTCTGTCTGGATAAAGAAACTGACAGGAACATAGTCCAGAAAATCAGCCTGCCTCTTATTGATGAACTTCCGGTGATAACTGTCAAATTCAAAATACGGCATCCGTTCCGAAATCATGCAGATAAAGCCGGCATTGTCCAGTTTGGAAGTGAACAGTGCATTCGTCCCGTCAAACAGATCGGTATGGGACTTCAGGTAATCTCCGGCCTCTGCGGTTATTTTCTGCGTGCTGCCGCTGTACGTGACCAGGAAGAAATCCAGCACGCCGCTCTTTTTAAGGCTTCCGAGAATGGCCTCAAACCTCTTCCCGCGCCCGGACGAGTCGTTCACGAACGCTCTCAGGATGAGCCGTACCGTCTGACCACGGTAGCGGAAATAATTTTTAACGGCGCTGAATCTGGAATATACCAGATCAAGATTCGTTCTGTAATCCAGATAATAGACAAAGGTCAGCTCTTCCGTATGCAGGACCGTGGCAGAGGCGACGCAGGCAAAGGCGGAATCATTGTTCCCGCTGCTGTTGATCACGCTCATGGCCGTGCCGAGCCGCCTGCCGATTTTATTCGTAAGGATATACGGTATTTTTCTGATCAGGTCCGTGTCATATTTTTTATAGTCACGGTACAGATTGTTTTCAATGGCGGGAAAAAGGATTCTCCGCGTTTCCTCCAGCAGTTCCGCCATTCCGGACGCGACAGGACTTCCCTGAAGCGACCTGCGCAGATCTTTTTCATAGGTCTCGAACTGCTCCGCATAAGGCAGACTCCTGTCCAGGATGTTCTTGATGCAGAACAGATACCGGTCCAGATTTCTTCTGACCATGCCGGACTCAAAAGCGGTCAGTGTCCGCATGGCCTGCAGCTTCAGGTCCAGCGTCTGATGATCCGATTTCAGAAGGCAGGCGGCACGGTGCATGGTCCGGTGAAGACTGACCGACATGAAATCCAGATCGTCAAGTTCCCTGTCGCTCTCCGAAGGGACGTCCCACTTCTGTCTGTTATTATAATATACCCCGGAAGCAAGGGGCGTCTTTGCCGTGCTTCTTAAAAGGCACGGGTGCATTTTTCTGCTGCCTTCGACGTACTTTACGGAACACCGGTCCAGACAGACCTTAAAATCCGCATTCCTGCCGCCGTCATATCCGGTAAAGCCGCTGCATATTTTTTCGAGGAGCCACCGGCGGTGCTCCAGAACCGCCATCCGGTCAAAGACAGTTTCCGCGCCTCCGGAGGAAGCCTTCCGAAGCTCTCCTGAAAACAGCGCCGCCGCCTTAAAAGGATCGGTTTCCGTGATCCCCACGCTTCTCAGTTTATACGGGATGGAGAGGACAAAGGATACGGAGGACCTGTGATTGTACGGCAGCAGAAATCTTTCTCTGACTTTATCGATATCCGCATTGTCCCGGTTCTCCCAGACAAGATGTGTGTTAAAGGCCATCCGTTCCAGTTCGGAAGTATCCGGTTCCCGCTTTGCTGCGGCGGAAGCTCCGTCAGCACCGGCTTCCCCGTTTCCGCCGCTGATCTTTATGCAGTCTCCGTCCGGATATGCAATCAGCGCGCCGGCGGCTTTCTGCCGGCAGGCATCCGCGGTCTCTTTATCCGCGGCGGGACTGCCGGTTGCCGCAAAGATATACTGATAAGCTTCACACCCTCTGTCAATGCAGCCGTCGAAAGACCCGAACAAAAGACTTCCGCAGCTTTCGGCATCGGTCTCGGCAAGACTTCCGTCAACATTGACAAAATCCGCCAGAGCCGGCCGCTTTTCGAGGTACCGCCGTTTCGTTTCTTCGCTGCAGACGCGCCAGCAGACGGAAAGCCTGTGATCCGCCATCTGTCCGGTCTGCAGGCAGAGGTCCGCAAACGCCTCCGCATATTCACTGTCGCCGAGGATCAGGACACTTATGTCCTCTTCACCCGGGACCGCCCGGTTATGGAGCGGATAAGAAAAAAGATGCTTTGCCACAATGTTTTCAATGTCAGGCTTCTGCTTCTCTGCTTCGGACATGTTTCCTCCCCAAGGGACTGTCAGTGCTGAAGAAGTTCGCTTCTTTTCACACTTTCACGGAATAAGACGGTACCTTCCTTCCTGCATAAAATATCTCCTGTGGTCAGAACATGCGATATCGCCGCGCCCCGCAATCACTATTATACATCTTCCGCAATTTTCAGGGGAACCGGTCCATCCTCGTACGGTACCGTCTCTTCGCGGAAGCCTTCACAATGAATGCCCTCCGCTTCCATTTCCTTCACCATCTCCTTCACGTAAACCGGATCCGCAAAGTCCTGCGTGACCGTAATGAAAAAGTTCCCACCTATGCACATGATCTCCACCGCCATGTGCGAACCGATCCCGTCCACGACCGCTTCCATAAAACGGATGTGGGAACTGATTTTGCCGAAGTCCTGCTTCCCCACATAGCTCACAGTGAAGGTGTCGCCGCTGCTGCCCTTTAAGACCACGTTCCAGCTGACCTCACATTTTTCCTCCAGCGTTTTCAGACTCTTAATGTAGCGGCAGAGCTGCTGCGCCCCGGCAAGCGACCGCTTTACCACGCTGTCATCACTCTGGAGGATAATGCCGCCGCGGAAACACGTGGCACAGGTCGAAATATCCATGGAATCCATCTTCGGAAGATAACGGAGCTTCAGGAGCCCCACATTGCACTGATAGCCGTACAGGTTGCCGCTCGCCTTCCGGTAATTTGCCGCCACGCCCGCCACGATATGGTCCTCCTGCGGATGGACTTTCCGTACAGCCCTGGCCATGAAAAGCGCCATCAGCGCATTCGGGCTCCCGTCGATCTCGTGGGAATATTTCATGAAGGCGCGCGAATCCAGCGTAAACAGGAACACATGCCGCGCGCCGGAAGGATCAACCTGCACCGGAAGCGAGAACACTTCGCTGTCCTTCTGCGGGAGCACCAGCACATCCGGGTCCGGCTTAAAGTCCAGCAGATAGTCCCGTACTTCCAGAGGCGGAACGGGATCTCCCGAAAGCCTTAAGTCCGAGGCGCCGGATTCCTCTCCGAGCTTACAGACAAAATAATAATGCAGCAGCGTCTTGATAAACGGCATAATGCCGCCGCCGTCCGAAATCGCATGGCAGAAGCTGATATTGATGATATCCCCGGCAGCCGATATACGGAACAGATAGTCATTGTTCTTCTCCGGCGCCATGGTCGGGCTCTCGACATCCGGATAGATTAAAAGCGGCTTCCTGTTCTCCGCGAGGAAGAGTTCCTCTCCCTTCCGGACCAGCTTCACCTTAAAGTAAGGATAACGGAGAATGGTGGTCTGCAGCGCCCTGTCCAGAGACGGCACGTCCACCTCCTCATCCATATGATTTCTCATCTGCGTAAAATTGGAAAAGGTTTCCGTCATGGAATAAAACATGCACTGCGATGATAAAAGTTCCTCCATAAAATCAAGTCCTCCGTTTTCTGTTGTTTCCTTACTCCGTGATCTTCCGCATGTGGTCCAGATAGAACCCGTCAAACAGACGCGTCCCGAGGTCCGCATATTCCGTTGCGGGAATCTCCTTCTTCAGGAGCCTATAGAACTCGCGGAAGAGCACATCGCTTTTACAGTTCTGTGTAGCGGTAATCCGCAGGACGCCGTTATTCTCCGCCGCCATAATGTAAGTGGGCAGCAGGAACGGCGTGTAGCACACGGAAATGCTGCCGACATGCTTCTGCAGCGCCTCCGGCAGACGCACGCCTCCCACGTAGGAAATCTGGCAGGTCCTGCCCGAGGACGCGGCCGCAATCTTCGCGCTGATCAGGGCCGGAACGGATGTGACCGGCATGGGAACCGCCTTAAATGCCGCTGCCATGCCGATATAATGGTTCACGTCCGTGATCACGTTCTCCGGCTGGAGTTCCAGGTCCAGACGGCTCCGCATGGCCGTGACCTGCAGCCCCAGATCCATCTTTGACATGGCCGGAAAATAAGGGAGCACGGCGCCTCCGGCAGCATTGTTCCCGGCATGGTCCTTAAAGATCACGCGCTCATCCACGGCAGTCCCGACGTAGATCATCTGATCGCTTATCCCATAGACATTCCGGAACGCCTGCGCCGCCAGCACGCTTAAAAAAGGAACCGGCGTCGTGTCCGAGCGCTTCGCGATTTCCAGGACGGAACGGATGGGGCAGGTAAGCTCAATCACCTGTCCTTCAGAAGTATTTTGAAACCGCTCATCCGGACGGATGAAGTCCGGGCGTCCATCCTCCTTCTTCTGAAACTGTCCGAACGGCTTCACGGAAGGGTCCGTGTGCTTCTCCGCATAGGGAACAAAGCCGTATTCGCCTTCTTCCGTCTGCAGGTCTCCGTTCAGAGGGACCTCTTCCCCGGTCCTCACATAATAAAAATAAAGCAGCGCCTTTAAAAATGTCAGGCACCCGCGGCCGTCCGCCAGCCCGTGGTGACAGCGGAAGCGGAGGACCTGTCCCACCGCGGAAAGCGCAAAGAGAAACCCGTGGACCGCGTCCTCTCCCAGGTTCACGCTCTCGTGGTCCGTCAGTATGACCGGCTCCGCTTCGTTCACGGCAAAGCGGATCTCATTATTTATGATGACAGGGCACAACGAAAAATGCGGGAAGTTCTTCAGCGTGTCACAGAGCGCTTCCCGCATTGCCTTACTGTCTGTTTCTTCTTTTAACCGTACCTCATAGGTAATGACGCTGGCCTGACTGCCGTTCAGCAGATAAAAATGGATGAGGTCCATGGCCGGTATGGAAAAAGTCTTCATGGGATTATTTCTCCTTCAAAATTGGAATCAGTCATTTCCCGACTGTTAAGCTTACTCTATGACAGTTTCTTATTTTATGACAGTTTATATAACCGGCTGTACTTTTCCTTCAGATGCCCGATATAATATTTCATATTAAAGTCCTCGCCGGTGGCTTTTCTGATCACGTCGAAGGAGCTGTAAAAGCAGCCGTACTGATGCACATTTTCCCTTAACCAGGCCATGATATCCTTATAACGGCCTGTTCTGAGACAGTCATTCACATCGAGCTTCCCGCACATCGCCTGATAAAACTGTGCCGCGAAAGCATCGCCCAGCGCATAGGCCGGAAAATATCCGAAGTCCCCGTCCGACCAGTGCACATCCTGCAGGATCCCGGTGTTATCTTCGGTGCAGGAAACATGAAGATATTTCCTGTAAAGAGCATTCCACGCAGGCTCCAGATCATCAGCCGTGAGCTTCCCGTTGAATAAATTCTTCTCGAGTTCATAACGGATCAGAATATGAACCGGGTAGGTAAGCTCATCCGCTTCCGTACGGATGAGACCGGACTTCGAACTGTTTACGGCCCTCACAAAATCATGAACCGTAACCTCTCCCAGCTGATCGGGAAATATCTTCTGCAGTCTTCCGTAATTTGCTTCCCAGAACGCTTCCGAACGACCGAGATAAACCTCGCACAGCCTGGACTGGGACTCGTGCATGCCGCTCGATACTCCCTCGGAAAGAATGGTTCCGTCATAGCGGGGGTCAATATCATGCTCATACCAGGCATGGCCTGATTCATGGACTGTCGAAAAAACAGCGGAAGCAACATTCTTTTCCAGGTACCTGGTTGTTATCCGGCAGTCATTTTCGCAGAGCCAGTCCGTAAAGGGATGTTCCGTTTCTCCCTGATATCCCCAGGAAGAATCAAATCCCAGATATTTCAATAACCCTTCCATGAATATTTTCTGCTTTTCAACCGGATATTCCTGAAAGATAAAATCATCCGCAATGACCGGCGCACGCTGCACTTTCCGGATTAACGGCAGCAGCTCCTTCTTCACGGCCGCAAAAAAGCTATCGTAAAAGCGCGTATCCGTACCCGGTTCATAATCATTCAGCATCCGGTCATACACCGTTTTTCCTCCGGCGCGATGACCGTAAATCTCCCGTTTCATATCAATCATGCTCTTCAGGTACGGCTTAAAAACAGCATAATCATTTTTCCTTCTGGCACGCAGCCAGAACCTGTACGCCTCATGCCTTAAGGCCGCGTACGCAACATAAAGGTCCCGCGGGATGGAACTGGTTTTACCGATCTCCCTTTCGTAAAGGGTTATTGCGGTTCTGGTCGTAACATCGGTTTTCTCAGACTCCAGCAGTTTCCTTCTCACTTCCGCCTGATCGCGGTCCGTATAAAGAGAATACAGTTCTCCGTTCAGACATTTCAGCCTCCGGTTCCGATAGTTCAGACCCTTTGCCGGCGCGATCGTCTGCGCATCGATCTCAAGCAGTTTAACCGCCATGACATAGGCCGATACTTTTTCTTCCCACTCCTTATACTGACGCAATAAACTCCTGTCCATATGACCGCCTCTACCGTAAACACAGATTTAATCAAAATGCCTGATCGCGAAAAATGACAGAACCGTAATCAGGGAAAACATCGAAAGCAAGAGAACAAGCTTATCCATATTGCCGTCCGACAGCATCTGGTAGATGCTGAGAACAGAATCTATGATCTGGACAATTCCGAAAACGGTGATCAGATTCATGATTTTATCGGAGCGCCTCTCATTGGCCTTTTCTTCCCTGTCGGAGAGCACCTCCAGCTTTTCCGAAATGTCATCGATTGCTTCGGGAATGGCACTGTTCTCAAGCAAGCAGGAATAGATCTCGCTCACATTGTGCCATCTGGAAATATTGGCAGGCGTCACGACTCCGAACGCTTTAAATTCCAGCATAAGCGTTTTCAGATATCTGATTTCCTTACTGCGGCTTTTTTCATCAATCTTCAGAAGATATTCGGAGAACCTCAGGCAGGTATATTTTTCGTACAGCGCGATCACCACCATCGGAAGGCCGTTATTATGCTGATCTTCCATTTCATCCAGAATGCCGTCGTTATCAGGATCCGCCCGGATATAATTGATATCCTGCGAGGTTATGCAGCATCCCCACCAGTAACGCCCGTCTTCCACGGACTCGTCCAGGACCCCATAGACATATTTGATATCGGACTCCGACGGATCCGAAAAAGAAACATCAAACGGCAGCCTTTTATGGATGTGAAAAGACAGCCTTTCCATTTCCTGCAGATCCCTGAACAAAGAAGGAAATACCGACATGTTATAAAGAAACGTTTCCACCAGAGGCCTGCTGTCCGAGAAAAAATTGCGCAGATAAAAAAGAGATAAGAGCCCGTTCAGTTTATCCTCGAACGAGAACTCCTCTTCCGTCTGACCGAGGTTGTCCATTCTGAAAAATTCGATCTCATGCTCCCGGTCCACGGTCCCCGTCATGCAGAGCTCTTCCAGCGCCGTGATGGTATCATATACAATCCCGAGACAGAAGAAGGCCACGTTTGTATTGAAGATGAAAAAATAAGAGTCTTCAAAGTCAAAGCGAAAAGACTCCTTTCCGGCCTTCATGGCAAAGGTGCAGCCGTCATCTTTCCTGTCCTTAAAGTAAAAGTCCAGCAGCGCACCGCGCTTTAAATGATGGCAGGACCCCACCCGCGGAAACTTTGACTGATTGCTGACATCGTACTCAAACAATGTCCTGACGGTCTCCGTCAGATCTCCCTGCTTCATGAAAACTGGTTCCGTAAAGCCGTTTATTTTCTGATATACCATCTTCCGGTCTTCATATTTCAACGGAAATATCAGATAGCTGCCAAACATGAACGGTTTATCCATAAGTCCTCCGGGAAGCTGCAATTACAGATTCAATTTCAGCCTCTTATTTTGCCAGGCTGAAATCAGTCTGTCCTTCGCGCGGCAGGAAGTGCAGTGATCAGAACCGCAGCCGTAAATCCGATCAGATCTATCCAGACATCCCTGATCTCCCCGCTTCTTCCGGGAACAAAAAGCTGGATGGTCTCATCCAGGAACGCCACCGTAAAACCGATATAGAAAAGGTGATGCAGGCCGCAGCGTTTTTTTAATTTCCCCGTCCAGCGGTAATAGAGCGAACCTTCCACACCAAGAAGCGCATATTCCAGGGCATGCGCCATCTTCCGAAGCACATGATCCCCGTCAAACCGAAGCGGCAGATGCAGGCTTGTGAAAGCCAAATTTAACCGATCTGCCCACTTCATGCTCTCCACTCCGGAGATATCCGCGGGCAGAAGAGAATGGAGCCAGATAAATAAAACGGTTAAAATCAGTAAGACTTTCACAACTTTCACTTTCATGCAATACCTTCTATAATTTCCAAAACGTCTTTTTTCGAATGGTGATACTTTGTATATCATCGTATATATACATAGCCTTAACTTCTCATTGTTTTTCCACTCAATCCACTGTTTTTGTTCTCTTGTGACTTCCTCTGCGCTTTCCTGAAGTCTTATTGTGAGACTTTGCCGAAACCACTTTTAGATACTCAATCACCTCTTCTTAAGTACACCCGCTTTTCTCAAATGCCATCAGCAATTCTTCTTTCTGAGTTTCTTTCTTTTCTTTAAGAAGTCTTTCAACCTCTGTTGCAATAGTGTCGCTCTGTTACTTCAGTGCAAACAGTTTCTCTTAGTTCTTTTGTATCTGCTTATCAATCTCATTCACTTTATTTTTAGTTCGTGCCATGACTATGCTCTCCCTAATCATTTGCAGACTTCAGTCTCCCGCTGATTCTTGCCGCTGCTTTCCTGATGTCGTTTTCGCTTATCCCAAACACCCCAAGAATTTTTTCTGAGTTGCAGTCACTGCATGGTCAAGGCGGTATATGTTGTCATAGCCTCATATCGTTTTAGGTTTCCTTATACATCCAGTACTTTATGGCAGTATAGCAACTAACGATTGTGGTCAAGGCAATGCGTTAGAAAACAAAGCAAACCCTCCCAGACCGCATAAAATAAAGCTTTCGAAGAAGTTTCGAAAAGAACGTAGAAGTCTTTTCAGATCATATCCTCTTCTGCTTCAACATCTAAAGCTCCGACAAATTTAAGCCCTCGAATCGCTCCCATCAGTTCATCAGCTATTGATTTCATTTTGTGATGTTTGCAGTAAGTGGCAAACTCTGATGCACAGGTAATGACCATCTCATCCGGAGAACCAGTAAGACTCTTCCTGAGTTTTTCTTTCATCAGTAAACATCGCGTTGGGGCGATATCCTGTCCCGTCACTTTATTATGCTTCAGCCAGAGATTGACATAGGTATGAACTGAATAGGAATAACTATCTGAGTATCTCCGATTCTCAATGATTTTCATCATAAGATCAGAACCGTTTTCCATTTTATCAGTTCCCGGCATACCTTTTGATTCCAAAGAAATACCCCATTCCATCAAGTTTTTAGCATAGACGTGCTTCACCTTATAGGAATTCTCTCTTAATCTTGAAGCATATAAAAACTGATTGTCGGCTTCCTCGAATTCGCCATTCTCCTGTGCTGCTATTCCGTATTGGACACGGAAATAACTCAAATCCCTGCATTTTCTGGTTTCCAGAGTTCTAAATACCTCAAGCAAATCATCCTCACTTAACAACCGTTTGCGAAGGATGCGTTTTACTTTCAGTACCTTCTCAAAGTTATGCACATTCTCATCGTTTACTCCTTCGTTCTCTGGTGAGAAGAAATCAACCGCCTTCTCAATCAGGTATATAACTTCTTTTCTATCATAGGGGGCAATAACAGAAGCCAGCATCCTGTCCCTAATCAACCGAATGTTTCCATTCTTAATTGTTGCTATGTCCTTGTAATCATCAAGAAAGTCATGCATCGTGAAGTGTGAATTATAGTGCGTCCCTATATCATTCACAAGCAATACCGGAATCGAGGTAACTCCCAAACTTTCAAACATCAGAATTGCTCTTACTAGGTCATAGTTCTTAAGTGCAATATGCACCTCATTCCACCTTGTGTAGTATTCTTTGAACGATGTCCCTTCCGTTGCATAAAATAGTGCGTCTATTGTATCATCCAATGATTTTATCTTTTCAATGATGATTCTTTTTGCTTTCGCAGTTTCCGGTTTCAATCTCCTAGGAATAAGATTAAGGAAATGATCCAGATGCCTGTTTGAAGTAAGCGTCTGACATATCTCCTTTACAAGTACACCAGGCATATGCGGACCTATAAGCCGTTCAAAGAAAGCATCCTGGTCTTTCAGAATATAGCGTTTTCCGTTGTGGTTAGATGTCAAATCGGCGGCGATAATCGCAAGCTTATCAACAGTAGAATTCACTGCCACAGTAAAGTTCAAAATGTCCTTATAGTAAAACGCAGCATCATCCACAAAAAAAGCTGCTTTACTGTTTTCTGGCAGCTTATTCAAATACTGCACCAGCAAATCAAGAACTGGTTTCTTTACATTGTTCAGCTCCAACGCAACATAACCTCTATGGTAGAGATCGACTAGGAGCCGTTTTGCACAGCATGTCTTTCCGGAATAATTTTCTCCATGAAATACCGTAAAAGAAACGCGGTCAGCACACAGAACATCTTGAAGCCAGTCTTTTTCTTTTGGATCTTTAATATCAATATCCTTTAGGAAATCCAGATATTGCGATACCCCTCCGTGATAAATCAGATAATTCTCATTCTTACGAGTGTCAACATCGGCGATGAATACTACTCCGCGTTCTATGTGAACTTCTCACCGTTATTAACTCTCGTTGCCTTTTGCCCGGTCAAATGTCGGCTTTTCCCTTAAGAAAATCGATCACTTCATCGTAACTGCGTTTGCTCTTTTCAAAAGCTTCATAAAGTCGCTTCTGGTCTTCTTCCTTCTTCTCTTTGAGAAGGATTTCATATGTTTCCTTGGCTTCGTTCAACTCATCTGTAAGTTTCAGGATTTTCTTCTCCTGTCGTCCGATTCGCGTATTGATATCCATCTTTCCTCTTGCCATGGCCATTCCTCCACTATACAGTCATTCTTTCCAGTTTTTTGCCGAGTTCTGCGGCATCCTTCCTTACCATGGCCTCGCTCATGTTGAAGGCCTGAAGGATCGTCTTCTGGTTTAATGTCACCGCATGGTCCAGCCTGTATCTCCCATCCGCCTGGCGTATCATCTCGATCTTCCCGAGTTCTTTCAGTGCACTGGGAACGGTCATGTAATTCGGCTTCTTTTTCATCTCTTTCATCCTGTCCTTGAGACAAGTGTAAATCTTATTTCTGATGATCATGGCTACGAACTCAATGAATATCTTCGAGTGAAACGGCTCATCCCCATTTACACGCAGGCTCCTTTCTCCCAGATAGGACTTGTCTCCCCGGAAAAGCTTCTCCGAACTGTCTCTGCTCTTGTAGATGTCCAGAGCCTGCGCGGCGCTCATCTCTGCAGACGTAATAATTGCAAAATATCCGCATAGTTTTATCTCTCGTGAGATCACATCGTTCTTTTCCCTGACAAGCTGAAGTTTCTGGTCCTCCCTGCCTTCATGATAATAGATGAGATCAAAATAAGTTTCGAACTTCCTGTCTATCTTTATGTTTTTCCCCTTCAGCGATTCCAGGATCTCCTTCTGTTCCTGTATGGTCAGTTCCAGAGTGCTCCGTTCTTTTGCCTTTCTGTAATCGCTGTAGTAGATATGAAAATAGCGTTCCTTTTCATCAGCCGGATACAGGCGGCTTTTTACGGTCTTGCCATTTACGCCATAATGCAAAATCCGCTTAATGCGCGCAACCGGTCCGGAGGACCGGCGCGCAAATCCGGTCGAACGGCGTGAAACGCCGGACGACCCTGTTTCCTATCGGCGCAAAGCGCCGCTGTGATTTGTTGTTAACTGCCCAAACGTAAATCAGGACCTTCGAATGCCAGTCGATGCGCTTTATGTGTCAGGCGGCTAAGACAGGAATCGGCGTAAGTGCTATTCCCGAAAAAGTCCCACCATTTCTTTACAGGTACCTGTGAGATCACTACTGTTGCTTTCCGGCAGTCCCGACTTTCGATCACTTCCAGAAGATTACGGCATTGGTCCAAATCCAGCGACATCAGCCCGAAATCGTCAATCACGAGAAGATCGTATTCCGCCATCGAGTTCATGTATTCAAGGTAATCTTCTGTACTGGAAGCCAGCCGCAGGCATTCATTGATTAACGTATTGGCCCGAATGTAACGAACGGTTTTGAGTTGATGCAATGCTGTGATACACAAAGCATTCGCCACATACGTCTTTCCCGCACCCGCGCCACCCGTTATCAGCAGGTTCCTTGGCTCATCGATCCACTCACATTTGGCAAGCAGTTCGATGGCATGAGTATCGAGTTGACGGTCAGGTTCATACAGACGTTCATCGAAATCCGCCAGTGGGTATTTCAAAGCGGCCCGCTTGAGTAAACGGTTAAACTTCGTATTCTGCCGCTGATCCCATTCACAGTTGATGATACCGGAAATGCGTACCATGAACTTTTCGAGATCTGCGTTGGGATCAAGGAACTGCTTCTCCAGCGATTCAGCCATGCCGGACATGCGAAGTTTGTAAAGCCGGTCTAAAAGCGTGTTTTCCTCGATAGAAAGACTATCATTGTATGTATAGTTTTTAACTTTATATGCCATCATCATCACCTTTACTGATAAAAGTCCTTTCCTCTGATGTTTTCATGCTGCGGGACCGTCCCTATTTTTCCTTTATTTCCGTCTGCATGTGAGCTGACGGAATTCTGCAGGACTTTTTTGAATGTCGAGTACCAACAGGAATTCATCTCTATGCATGTGCGGGATACTTCCTCGATAAGCCCATGTGGAAGGTCCTTCACTGAATGAAGGATGCCCTGACAAGAGTTATAGGATTGTTCCTCATGTTTCGATGATAGCAGGACTCTATCAATAAACGCTGATGTGTACGGGCCGTATACAGACGCCCAGCGCCTGTAATACGCACCATCCTTGGCATTGACCTCCTTGTAGTAAAGGTGTTCGGGCTTCATGTGTGCATCCTCAGTGATGTATCTGGGGAATTCTGTATAAGCCCGTTTGTGTGTGCAGATCAAACGGTTGTACTGGTCACAGATCCGTATTTCCTTCGTAGTAGCCTTTAGAATTGCAGGTTTGCCGCGATAATTATAAAATACAGAATAGTAGTGGCCATCATACTCCAGATGATAATTATCCGGTACCGAAGTAAACGGTTTATAGTCGCAGATCGTGTAGTCTCCGCCTGGCAGTGGTTTCATGCAGGGTCTGTCGTACTTTTCGAAAGCCGCCTGCCTTGAACCGCCGATTATCGAGGACTTTCCGGAGTTGAGGACCGCTACTTGTTTTTTACACGCAGCGTTCAAAGTCTCCAGAGAGGTATAGATTTCTTCCTTCAGTTTCTCGATGAGGTGGGTCTCAAGGTATCGCACATGGTTCTCAACGGTTGCTTTTCCACGCGGCTTGTATGCCGGAGGCGGAATTACGATGGCTTCATAAAAGTCTTCGAGATCTGAAAACAAGCTCTGTAAAACCAGCTTGTCCTTTGTATGAGTTGTGACAGCCGTTTTGAGGTTGTCCGGGACAAAATACTTTGTAACACCACCGTAAAACCTGACTGCGTTGGAAACGCCTTCGATAAAGTGCTGCAGTTTCTCATCCGGAAATATTTCCGCATAGATAAGACTGCTGACGCCAAGCGTTGTGGTGAGTATGTGCACCTTCTTCAGTTCACCGGTTTCTGGGTCAGTCAAAAGATCGGGTTTATCACCGATCCAATCAATGTACATCTTCTCTCCAGGAATCCGTTCGACAGCCATCTTTACATCAGTGCCGCCATAATGATCGTTTACAAACCTGGAATAGTATTCGTAAAACTGTGACTTCTCATAGCCATCAGGATGCTCGAGTTTGTACTCGATCCAACAATAAGAAATGTTAACTCGACTGCCATGGGCATGGATCCGGTCATAATAAAACTGAAAGTCTGGTTCGCCTGCCTCCTTTCGCTGGGTGTTCTCAGGCGGATAAATGAGTTGTACCACCTGTTGCGGTTCCATCTGCTTTAATTGGTCGAGTGATTGGCCGCTGGTCCGAAACCGCCTCATGATGAGCTGCAGCGTACTGGAACCGATCCGGTACCGCTGCTGTACGACGCCGAACGAGCATCCGTTTAAACGCATCGTTATGACGCCGACTATCGTGTTGTAGTCTTGCATAATCATGTCTCCTTTCGTAGAGTATAGTGACTACGAAGGTGACTATAACACGCTTTGCCGCTTACGCCGTTGGCGCGGAATCATACGCCGTTCAGTTCGGAATCGTCACGCCGCTGATAACGGAATCTTTACGCCGATGGGCTGGAATTTGCACGCCATAATAAGGAATCTCGCTTCCCCATTCATCCTCGAAGGAACCGCGTTCTTTCAGGATCAGTTCATTTACGATGTCCCTGCACCCCTTCGCCATGATGATGAATTCAAAGCCGTTCCTGTCCATGTACCTGATATTCGGTTCACTGAAATATCCGCGGTCAAGGATAAATCCCGCATTCTTATACCCATATGCAGCCGCTTTCTTCAGCATGTACTGGAGCTGCGAAATATCATTTATGCTTCCGGGATATCCCTCATAAAAAAGCGGTATTCTGTTTCCCTTGTCGTATGCTACGGAAAAATTGAAGATCGGGAGGGACTGCTTTTCCTTCTCGTGGCCATACTCCGCATACTCTATTTCTCCTGACTCGCAGTGCTTGTTCGTCGAGTCATATGATATATATATTTTCTCACCGTAATCCCTGTCCCTGTTCCACTCATTCTGAAATTCTATGCTGTCGTCCCGGCTTATCGTTCTCAAAAACCGGGATACCTTTGAATCACTGTAGATCCTCATTCCGTCCGTAAAAAGCGGATGATCATATGCATAATCAGGATAATACTGGGACGCATTATTCTCTGTAACAATCACATATGCGGCAAGATCCAGGAACAGCCCGGCATCTTTCCCGACGATCTCCGATATTCTCTCATCGAGCCTGTAATAGCGGATGATTTTCCTGATGATGAGGTACGGTCCTATCTTCAGGCATCCGCTCCTGACAGAAGGCGGAAGTTCCTCAGGCAGCTCGGCATCCGGAAAATAGAGAAGGTAGTTCCCGTTCGGGATCATCATTGTCCTGTCGTCTTCACATTGCTTTCCGATTGACGTGCACTGCGGCGATGTATGTCTTGTTTTCCGGTTATACTTTCTCCCGTGTTCATAATAAATATACGCTGTCCCCTTGATGGTCTTGAGGCTGATGCCAGTCTCTGGTCTGGGAATCGGAACGCGTGCTTTAAGGTACATATGGCCTCCTTTATACGCGAGTTAATTAACTCGACATAAGAGTACCATCAACGCCTGGGATTTACAAGTGAAATCCTTTATATTCTGTATTTTTCTCTTTTAAATCTGATTTTTAAATAACGCGAGTTAATTATATGGGAAGTTCACATTCTATCAAAAGTTGCTTCAAATCCAATACGACGTTCAAAGCTTGATTCATTTCCGTGAAAAACTCTTCCGCAGTTCCCAAAATGAAACTCCAGTTATCATGATTCCCTATGCGAGCTTTCAGCTTTGGCCCAACAATTGGTGATATGAAATATAGGTTATTTTTCTCTCCACTGAAAAGCTGCTCATACAGATCGATGATAAGGCTCAAATCCTGTTCATCAAACTGTGTCCCAATGAGGATTAGATCTTTTCGTAGGAACTGTTCAGCAAATTCACGTAAAGGACCATTCGTCGCATTTGAAAACCGATTGTACTCCGAAGAGCTGAAGACATAACCGTTCTCCGGATGGCTCACAGATCCATGCAGCTTGACCAATGTAGGAACAGATTCATTTATCCTGACCTGACCGGTATATTCCCAAACATTCAGAGCATGATCTTCATAGAGATGCTCAACAAGGTCATCTATGTTCAGTGTGAAGATGTAATTCCAAGGATAGGACACGATCAACTTATGCCAAGAATCCGTTGCATGAGCGCCACTGAAAACCTTAGTCAGATACTCATTTCGCTCATTCTGCAATCTGTATGCCTCCAGGTAATCACAAATATCAGGAAGCCATTTCTTCTTAGACGCAATATCATCCTCAATATCCGTATCTGTGATCAAAGGGGAGCCCTTGAGAAAGTTCTCATAGAGAGATTCTGAAAGCTCTCCACCATAAGGGAGTGACTTCCCATCCTCATTTATAGCACCCAATGAAAACCCGGCTCCTAATAACAAGTTTGGAGGGCTGGTCTGCATGGACTTAAAAACTTGATCGAATTTTGACATAAAGAGTACTCACCTCCATTCAGAATCGCGACTCTTATATTTTTTGCGAAAAATCTGCTTGACATTTGCAATTTATCTTCAATTTCATCCCAGGGAACGAGAGCGGCTTTTTGGATCCATTGATTTTCAGGATTCAGTTTCAGTCCCATTGGCTGGTTGAAATCTGCGAAAACTGATGATTTCTATTTTTCTTGTACATGGTACCTCCGTAAGTGCAAGGTTTTTTGAAGAATTATGGCATTTCTCTTGCACTTAGTATGCGCCTTAAAATGCACAACATCAATAAAAACAATACTCTCAAAGCTGTTTAGCAGACATTATTTAATGTCAGCTCAGCAGGTCGGTTTTAAGCAATAAGTGCCTCTTTGCCGAAGCTGTTGCCAAAATCCACACTGATAATTTCGCGGATTTTGATTCTGTACCTTGAAAAGACCCATTCCAGTTTTTGGCGCAAAAAGGCTTTCGCCAGTTTGCTTAAGTTCATTGCCAGAATCGACAATGCAATCGCGCCACGGGTCGTCACTTCGAGCTTCGTTCTGATCAGTCCAAGTCCGAAGCTTCTCTTCGAAAGACTGAATGCCCGTTCCACTTCAACGCGGTCTGCATTGTCAAGGTACTCAAGTTTACGGTCCTGATGCGTTCCCTTTTTCGGTCTCCCCAGTGCCGGTCCTGAAAGACGGATTCCATGCTCCTTGCAGTACTGGAGATTCTTCCGGTTCCGGTAGATCTTGTCCGCAAGAACCCGTTCCGGGTAATGCCCTTCCCGTTCCCGGTATCGTTCAACAACATCCAGAAGCATCTCGCTTTCGTTGTATGATTCAAACGAGATCTTCTCGATCCGGCCAAGTCCGTTCACAATGCTGATATCAAGCTTCGCTCCGAACTCCACCGGTGCGGCTGCCTTTCCTCTTACAATCGGTCTCACAAACGGCTGGCTGATGCTCACGATCCTATTCGGCACCGTGTGGATATCTTCTTCGTACATGTACTTCTGCTGTGTATAAACCTGATCGATTGTTTTCAGCAGTTCCTTTTGCTTCTCATTGACCGGATATCCATTTTCTTCAAGCCAGTCAATGTGTCCTCGGTCACGCTGGATATACTGCAGCTGCTTTTTTATCGCTTTGCGGATCTTCTTCACGGTACGCTTTTTGCTCCGCGCCAGATTTAGATAATCACGTCTGGCGTTGTCACGGTACATGCGCGGTTTGCAGAGATTATTCTCATAGCAGATATCGTCAACGATCTCTTCCAGATCCTCCCGTGCCTCATTCAGCAGGTTTATGTCCTGCGGAAAGGAGATGTTCTGCGGTGCACAGGTTGCGTCCACGATCAGGGTTCCGTTGTTATCCGTTTCTTCCGCCTTTGCTGCCTCCTCATTTTTCCCGGAAGATGATCCTGCCGGCGACTCCGGTTTATTGTGTTCGATGATCATCTCGTTGATTTCATTGATGACTTCATCCGATAGACGCTTCCGGAATTCCACCAGCAGCGGTGCGGAAAAAGGTGCCGTCATCTGATAGCCAGGAAGGCCGATAAAAAACTGGTAGTAAGGATTTTCTTCCAGTTGTTCAATCAGATCTCTGTCAGAGTATCCGTATTCTTTCTGAATCATAAGTGCACCGAGTGCCATGCGGAGAGGCTTCGCTACTGTCCCGGTATTACTGGGAAACAGCGCCGCATATTTATCTTCAATTTCATCCCAGGGAATGAGCGTGGCTTTCCGGATCCATTGGTTTTCAGAATTCAGTTTCAGTCCCATTGGCTGGTTGAAATCTGCGAGCGAAAACTGATGATTTTTATTTTTCTTGTACATGGCACCTCCGTAAGTGCAAGGTTTTTTGAAGAATTAAGGCATTTCTCCTGCACTTAGTATGCGCCTTAACACGCGCAACATCAATAAAAACAATGCTTTCAAAGCTGTTTAGCAGACATTAATTAGCATTAACTTCAAATAATTCTACATTGTTAATATGCTCATTGTTTTAGTGTAAGTTTTCTTTTGCATTCTCCCCAGTGACACTCACAAATAATTCAGACAATACTCTTCGCTTGTTCTCCTTCGTAATTGGTTCGTGTTTAGGAGATCGCGATTTACTTTTACTTGCATAATCTTCCGTTGTAGAAATGAAATGAGCAGGAACTCCAGCCCAAACTTCACCATCTGGAATTGATTTTGAAACTAAACTACAAGCTCCAACTATACAATTATCTCCAATAGTTACTCCTGGAAGAATAGTACTTCTACATCCTATAAAACAGTTATTTCCAATTTGTATCTTACCCGCAATAATCACATTACTATATTCTTCTTTCTCACGAAATACCCAATTACTCCCGTCATGAGTAAGAAAAGTTGTACCAAAGCTAATAGTAGTATGATTTCCTATTTCAATTAAATATGGTTCAGATCCCATATCCGGAATATTCCAAAAGTATGGAGCTGCGATGAATTTACAATTTTCCCCGACTTTTACGCCTTTTTTTCTATAATAATTACTATAATTTAGAATAAATGCCTTTTGCAAAACCAAGAATATACGATAAGGTCCTCGTAAAATCATTTTAAATAACGTCGTTAATTTCATTTCTCTTTTCCTTGCAAATTTTAATTTTTCTATAGCACAGTGAAATAAATGCCACAACTGAATACTGATGATATTCTAGCAACATCATAATAATTCTACGTTTGCAGTTTAAGCCACTATTCTGCAAATCCATACATTTATGTTTACCATTGGCTATTACATCCGTAATCAGATTATTATAATATTGTTTATATACTCGGCTCACTTTACTGAGGTTATAAGGACACTTTATATTTTCCATTACACTCATCAGTCCCCAAAAATGTCTTGTCAAAACATATATCTTAATATTTTCATTCTTATTATTTTCTAAAAGCTTTGTCTCTTGATAATAATTCAAATATACAGATTCTATTTGATTATCATCAAATTTTGCTGAAGTACTATGCCCATTTCTCTTAAAATGTGTATATAGCTTATCAGGAATAAAAAGAACAGATTTTGAATATCTCAAGTATTGATAATTAAAGTCAAAATCTTCTCCCCCAAATTTATATTTAAGATTAAATTTCACTCCATTCTTGTTAATAATATTACTTCTAAATAGACTATTCCAAATATATACAAAAGACTTACTTTCCCTTAGTTTAATATATTCATCTAAATTAACATCTTCTATATTTTTCAATACGAAATTATCATCAATTCCATGAGTATCTTCATAAGTAACCTTATTGCCATCAAGAATTACATATTTAATCCGATATTTAATTAGATCCACATTGTTATTATTGATACAAGTTATTAATCTTTCAATGCAATTCAATTCGTATACATCATCATCATCACAAAACATTATAAAATCACCAGAAGCTATCTCTAATCCTCTATTTCTTGCTGCGCTTATTCCTCCATTCGCCTGATGAATAACAACTACTCTATTATCTTTCGCAGCAATTCTGTCCAAAAGATTTCCAGATTCATCTATTGACCCATCATCAATCAAGATAATTTCAATATTTTTATAGCTTTGATTTTGAATTGAAGAGATTGCATTTTCTACGAAGTTCTTAGAATTATATACTGGAATAACAACACTAACTAAATTCATAATTATTTATACTCCAAAACCTGCCGATATACGTTTACTATACCAGCGACATTTTTTTGAGTGACAAAATTACTCTTTGCAAATTTATTGCCATTATTTGCCAAAGTTTCAAGTAATCTATAATCATTATATAAACCTACTATCTCTTCGGTTAAACTTTGTGGATTACCATATTTATATAATAATCCTGTCACATTATTTTTTATTAATTCTAGGTTACCACCAGTATTTGATGCTATTACACATAATCCTGCCAACATATACTCAGCAGTAACTCTTCCAAACGCCTCTGCTCTCGAACAAGTCACTCCTATATCATATTGCCATAATCGCTTATGAACATTATCTTGCTTTCCCAAGAAAGAAACTACATTCTGAAGATTATTACCATAAATTATTTTTTTTATAGAATTTATATAATCATTATCACCGTTTCCAATAAAATCAACGTGAATATTTTTTAGAATATAACATGGTAAATATGTTAAGGCTCTTACCAATTCGTCCTGTCCTTTTGCCTTGCAAAAATATCCAGTCATTACAATTCTCATTGGTAAATGTTTGCATCTTTTATTTCTCACTTTAATATCAGTATCATCTATACCATTGTAAACTATTGAGATTTTTGATTTGTTAATTTTATTAACATTTACCCAATAATTTTTCACTGCTGATGTTATAGCAATATAGCGATTCACTCGTTCATCCACATATTGAATTGGTTTACATCTAAAGTATCTAACATCGTAATCTAATCCCTTGGATCCAAATTCTCTTAAATGCAAAATGTGCGGTATTTGATATTTTTTTGCCAATATCATTCCTATATCATTACGAATAGAATTAGTATGAATCAAATCTATTGATTTCATATCAACATTTTTTTCCAAATAAATCAGTGCGTATATATCACAAATAATGTATCTAACAAATCTGGGAAATATTTTCGCCAAATATACAAGGGTCTTACTGTCCCTTGAATAATTAAATGCTTCATGAAGTGTTGGATATGCTTCTATCCCATTATCTTTAAATTTATCAATATGCCCATGTTTATGGCTGCATAATACAACCGGTTCTATATTTGGATATTGTTTCTTCAGGGTTATAACTAACTCTTGAAAGCTTCTTCCTGCTCCGCCATCTTCGCTACTGACATCAATCATTAACACACGCACTGGTGTATCTCCTTTTGCTTTTCTTTATCTTGTATTTTAACCATATCCAAGCTAAACTAAAATACAAAAGCATATATATTGTCCCTATTGAGAACACTCCTCGAAAAAACATATCATCTGTACTAATATAGAATAATGGGTATGCTAAACCAGCATATGCCAATGTCACGAATGAAAAATCTGTTTTTTCTAATTTGACTTTTTTATACCATGAGCCATAAAAGAGACCAATTAAAATACCAATCAAAGGTATCCCTAAAAATGAAAAATCATGAATATATCGTCTTATTGCCGTATATACATTTGTTGATAGGCTGCCAATCTTAACAAATTGTAAATTAACAACTCTCTTTTCAAACACAAGTCCAAAATAGCTTAGAAAATCTGTAATGCCAGAAAGTGTTTCTTTGGGCTCAGCATCAGCACCGACAAATGAATAATTATTAACAAATGAATCAAACGCTACAATTGAGCCGCCTGCATACGTTGTTATCTGATTAATTGCGCCATTACTCTGCTGTGTCTTTCCTGTAAAAGTTCCCAGATAGGAGAATAAATAAAAGAAAGTTATAATGGCAAGGATGGAAATTATTATCGTTTTTATTTTGATCTCACGGAACTTCCATCTATTTTTTTTCATAATAGAGCAAAAATATAATAATAAATATGCGCTAATAAAATTAATATATCCTCCTCTCGAAGATGACAGTCCATAAATACCCCATGAAATGGCCACATATATAATCATCAATAGATTCACTTTTTTATAGTACAAAAAATTATTAATTAATATATACACAAACACATATGATAAAAATTTACACAGCTGAATAGACTGAGTCAACAAAAAACTCATCTTCAAAGCATCACCATTATTCAATCCAATTCTATAATATTTAAGCATTAATGATGTACTAAATATGTTACCATGTGCCACAGCAAAGGAATATATCAAATTATAATACTTATAAAAAGTAATACCCTCTATTCCAATTAAAACCAATAATGAGACTACATTTACTTTTATATAAACATGCTCACTAGCATCTGATTTACTTGTAAAAAAGTAACCAAAAGATGTCTTTATTGATATGGGCTTTGATATTGACTCTCCGACTGCAACACATATGAGGAAAAAAAATATACACAAAATACTACCAAAACTAATCCTAACTTTCCATATCCCATTTCCTGCAAAAGCGGCACATGAAGCAAGAAAAAACATATAACAACATATCAAGGAGGGAGATAAAAAATCTTTTTTATTAAATATCAAAAGATATATAATTAGTATTGAAATTAAGGCAATCAAAATAGCTATCATTTAACTATCTCCCCTATGATAAGAACTTTTGAAGTCATAGCTTTCCGACATGAATGCAAGTCGATTTCAGCTAGTCATCAACCACTAATTCAACTGGTGGTTTGTTTTAGCCCTATAAGGACTGATTATCTACGCACCTTAAAAGCGGAAACTGCAAGTATGATTATCTACGCACCTTAAAAGCGGAAACTGCAAGTACCATGTTATCTGCCGCTAAAATCGGCTTATTTCATGTGTTTTTTCTTTGTTTCTTCCTGTTGTTCCTAGATATACTTCTTCCTGCATCTTCCATGATGTTCCTTACTATCGTTCAGTAATATCCTCTGACCCAGAATGCTTTGCTCCACTTAATTTCGTTCTCCGGATATTTGTCGTGGATCATTAACGCACTCTTTCCTTTCAGATATCCCATGAACCCTGATATGCTCTGTTTCGGCGGTATGCTTACGCTTAAATGCACATAGTCTTCGCATACTGCTCCCTCCACGATTTCAATATTTTTATATTCGCATAGCTTCTTTATGATCTCCCGTACATCCGCCTTTATCTTGCCATAAAATATTTTCTGCCGGTACTTCGGTATGAAGACTATGTGATATTGACATTTCCATCGTGTATGGC